>ERZ772986.1-NODE-1-length-496952-cov-6.610362_pt1 | contig 496952 bp, 445 predicted proteins | sample MGYA00511898_ERZ772986 | MGnify/ENA primary metagenome ERZ772986 (study PRJEB29015, sample SAMEA2737934) | human oral metagenome | biome: human oral; feature: human-associated habitat; material: dental | place: China | collected 2148 ... | reverse complement strand
ACAACCACCATCAACATCGCAGAATTCCAAGCCATCGTCACCGGATAAAACCCACCCACAAAAGTAAACGGGCTAAGAGGTTTAGAACCACCCACATCAAGGAAGCTGTAGGCATTAGGGTTAGGTTGCGGAATCCATCGGTGTTCCTCGGCAGGTTTTCGAGGAGGCCGTTGATGTTTTCGGTGGGGTTGCTCAAGGACAACCTCGCTTATAGTCTTCCACGTCGCTTCAACCATGTCGGCGCCCCTGGCGATTGAGGGGCAGCCAACAACGATCAGCTTCACCATCAGAGTGACCGCATCATGCGACAGCTTTTCTTCTACCTCCACACCCCATCGTAACCTTCACCTTGTTCCCGGAAAAAACGTATGATGGACCACCCTTACCCACGCGGAGAAGTGTGCATGAATCTCGTCGATTTATTGACAGCCAAAGTGAGCTGCGTTATACTGCGGTGCAGTTTACACAAACCATACTTTTGCTAGGAGTGAAGTGGACAAAGAATTAGAGCAGATGAGTTTGAAGGAATTATGGCAACTGTTCCCTATATCCCTTGTGGAGCATAATAAGGAATGGGCAACCTGGTACTTAGAAGAAGAAAAAGCCATTTTGTCGTTAATACCAGAAAAATATATAACAAGAATATCCCACATTGGAAGTACTGCCGTTCCATATATATGGGCAAAAGACATAATAGACATACTGCTTGAAGTTCCTGATCCAGAAGACTTGGAACCAGTGAAGGATTTTCTAATCAAAGACAGCTGGCTACGCATGAGTCAGAGTTTGAAACGAATTTCGCTAAACAAAGGGTACACGAAACAAGGTTTTGCGGATAGAGTATTTCATCTCCATATCAGAATCGCAGGAGATAATGATGAACTTTACTTTAGAGACTACTTAATCGACAATATTGCCATTGCCGAAAAATACGAGGAATTAAAGTTGCATCTTTGGAATAAATTTGAACACGATAGAGACGGGTATACTAGCGCGAAGAGTAGCTTTATTAAAATGTACACAGACATAGCCAAAGAAAAGTACAAAGGGAGGTACTAATATCTTCAACCCGCCCGCTTTTAATCGCCAGGAATTTATTTGAGTACCAACTTCTCCTGTCATCTTCCTAGCGATCTTCCGGCCCAGCACACAATCGATGGAGCACATGAGTGAACAAGTTGGCTTCACCACGGCAGTTGCTTCGGTGGCCACAGCGCATCTGTCGCCAAAATCATCGTCAGATAGGTTAAAAATAGGAGACTGGGATGGAAACTTACTAACAACACCTTGCCGATACTTTTGACATGAGGCGCAGCAGGCAAAGGTGGCCCGTTCCCAAAAGAGAACGAGCCACCTGATAGGACCGATTTAGTGCCGAGTTGCGGCCACCGGCGCAGGCATGCCGATCTCTTCCGATAGTTCCACGAACCATGGCTGGGTGATGTCGAAGGGTTTATGTCCGGCAATCCGCGGAAAGGCAATGACCGACAATTCGTCGCCGTTCTCCTCGTCCATGCCGACCACACCGGGAGTCCCGGCCAAAGCAGCATCAACAGCCATCAGGCAGGTACGACCGATCAAATCCAGATCCTCAGCGTTGGAGGCCGCTGCCCTGGAATAGTAGCCCGATTTCTGCACCATGGTTTTCGCCGCACCAATGCGTGCAGAGAACTGCTTGCCGAACCAGGCACCCGGGTTGATCTTGTCGATCTGGACGTGTCCGAAGGCATCCCGCGGGATCTCCTCCCCGGCCTTCTCCATCTGCTCAACGATCTCCGCGACTCCGGCGCCCTCGGACAGGAAAATGTTGACATTGCCGACCTGATCCATCACCTTCGACAACCGCTCGGCCTCGGCCTCGATGTCGACCTGAACCTCCGGCAGATAAACGGCGTGTACGTCCCAAGCCTCCCGGGACAGTCCAATCTCCGGCAACCAGGCCTGCTCGGCCAGCCAGGCACGGTAGCGGCGAGTACTCTCGGCCGCGAGGTATCCGCAGTTGCGACCCATAATCTCGTGGATGATCAGCTCGCGGGGAACGGAATTGTGCTCGGCGATAACATTCTTAGCAAAATTGGCTGCATGGTCGGCGGCCGTCCAGGCGCCGAGCGACTGACGAATCGGCACGATGTCGTTGTCGATGGTCTTGGGCAGCCCGACGACGGTGAGATTGAAGCCATTGTTGGCCAGATAGGCAGCCAAATCGGCCGCGGTCGTGTTGGTGTCATCGCCGCCGATGGTGTGTAGTACGTCGACGCCGTCAGCAACCAACTGCTTGGCAGCCACTTCGAGGGGATCTCGCCCCTCGGCGACTAGGCCTCGCTTAACACAGTCAGCAACATTAGTGAGCTTGACCCGAGAGTTCCCGATCGGGGAGCCGCCGAAGGCGTAGAGGCGGTCAGCGTGAGCTCGGACGTTACCGGTGACGGCGATGGAATCACCGGTTAGCAGACCTTCATAACCATGACGGTAAGCGATGATCTCGATCTGAGGCGCGATCTCGGTGTAACGCTGGATGAGACCGGCCACGGCAGAGGACAGACAAGGAGCAAAACCTCCGGCAGTGAGCAATCCGACCTTTTTGACCATGCGTGGATCCTTCCTGTGTGGCAATTATCCACAGCCTAGCCGCACCATACCGCGACACGTGACACACTAGTATGCGACACCATTGATGGAGACCCCATGCATCGTTCCCGCGGAGCCAGTCTCTCGGTGCTGTTTGCCGTGCTCATTCCCGCGTTGCTATTGTGCGTCGGCTTGGGCGTTGACGGCGCTGCGAAGGTGGCAGCCGCTCGCCGGGCAGAGGGGATGGCAGCGAGCGCCGCCCGTAGTGGTGTGGATGCCGCATCTGCGGAGCGCATCGCCTCGCGCCAGGAGGCCTCGCAGATCGCGGTCAGGGCAGCCGAGGAGAACCTTCGTGCCGCAGGTATAGAAGGCTCCGCCAGGGTAAGCGGCAACGATGTCTTGTTGGTCGACACCCGGATCAGCACGCCGACGGTATTCATGTCCCTGATCGGTATCGTCGAGGTGAGCGGGAAAGGTCATGCCGAGGTGTCCTTGCGCAAGCGGTGATCCCGTTTTGATCCTATCAGGGCATAGTCTTGGGCAATGGTCACCTTCATGGAACTGCACTCGGTTAATCCCCAACAGCGCAGCCTCGACCGTGCCGCGAAGATCCTGCGCGATGGGGGAGTGATCGCCTACCCGACCGACTCTGGTTACGCGTTGGGGTCACTGTTCGGTAACCACAGCGGAGCCGATCGGATCCGCGCCATCCGTAATCTCGACGAGCGGCACCACATGACGGTCGTGGTCTCCGAATTTGCCCAACTCGGCCAGTACGTTCACATGGATAATCGGGTTTTCCGCGCAGTGAAGGCTGCCACCCCCGGTGCATACACCTTCATCCTCCCGGCTACCCGCGAAGTACCGCGGGCGATGCAACATCCGAAGAAAAAAACCATCGGTGTACGGGTACCCGAGCACGTCACAACCTTGGCCCTGCTGGATACCTTGGGAGAGCCGCTGGTCTCCTCGACTCTCATCCTGCCAGGCAATCAGGAGCCGATGACCGACGGATGGGCGGTCAACGAGGAGCTTGGGCATCTGCTCGACGCGGTTCTCGATTCGGGCGATAGCGGCTCAACACCGACGACGGTCGTCGATCTGACGGGTGTGAAGCCAGAGATCGTCAGGCTCGGAGGCGGGGATCCGACCCTGTTCGAGGAATGATCCTCAGCCGACCATCGCGCGGCTATCCTGCGGGGCGGCAGCACCGATGAAAGCGGTCGGAGTGCCGATCTGTCCAACTTCCGCGACGATCACCGTCACATTGTCTTTGGTGCAGGGAAGCACCTCGTCGTGCAAGGCTTCGGCCAGTTCCGCCACAGGCAATTCGCTGGTGCACAGGGTCTCAAGCCTGGGGGCGGGAAGATAGCTCGACAACCCGTCGGAACACAGCAACCAGCGATCCCCGGGAATCATCTCAACCGGGAGAATTCGGATCGCTTCAAGATCGCGCCTGGATCCGGTGAGGCAGTGCATGAGCATGTTGCGCATGGGATGGTTGCGCAATTCCTCGGGGGAAATTTCGTTGCGCTCCAGCATCATCTGTACCCAGGACTGGTCGACCGAGATCTGTTCGAGGGCACCGTCATGCATCCGGTACGCGCGGGAATCCCCAACGTGTACCAGCCATCCCTGATCGCCGTCGACGATGAGCCCAGTCATCGTGGTAGCCATTCCCTTGCAGCAGGGATCCTTGACCATACGTTCCGCGAGCTGCTGGTTTACCCACTGGACCCTGTCGGTCAGCACTTCGCGGGTCAACGAGTGCAGACCGTGCAGCGCATCGGCTAACGCGGTGACTGCGGTCATTGATGCGATGTCCCCGCAAGGGCTTCCCCCGACGCCGTCAGCTACGACGACAAGTTGGGAAGACATGTGACCGGAATCCTGGTTGTCACGGCGACGGGGCCCGACCACCGAGTACCCGGCGGCGTTGAGCGAGAGGTTCACGGATTGAGCCACTCGTCCACCCTAGTCCGTAGGAGCCCGTCAAGGGCAAGCGGTACCAATCGGTACTTGAGAGTTTCGCGCGATCACACCGTATAGCGCAAGAAGACGGCAAGCATTAAGGCTACTGCAAGGCCCACCACACCAAGGGTGATCCACCGTTGTGGATGTTCAGAGCGCCCACGCAACAACGGCCAAGTGATAGCCAAGGTTGTCGTTGCACCGACCAGCAGACCGCCGAGGTGCCCCCGCCAGGATATGGATGGGAACAGCACCGCTATCGCCACGTTGAGTCCCAGCAGCACCCACATTGAGGTCAGTGATCTGCCGGTTAGCCAGGCAAGCACCATGTATGCCCCGAACAGTCCGAAGATCGCCCCCGATGCACCCAAGGAAGACCCATACCAGCCCTCTTGATCGGCGAGTAGTACCTGGAAGATGGAGCCCCCCAGCCCGGACAGCAGGTAGACGAGAAGAAACCGCCGCGCGTGGAGGATGGGTTCTAAGTAGCGGCCCATCAGCCACAGAGTGAGCATGTTGAATCCGATATGGCTCAGCGATCCTGGGACGTGGGCGAAGGGAGCGGTGAAGAATCGCCACGGCTGAATGCCTGCCACGGCGGGGGTCATGACCACCCAGGAGGTGATAGCCGACACGAAGGTCTGCAACAACCACACGACAACGCAAATCCCCATCAGGGTAAAGGTCACCGGACAGTTGGAGGTCTGCAGAAATCCGGTCGCTAAAGATTCTGAAGGCTGAGCGAACCATCGTTCAGAATCGGATCCGCTGGATCGAGAGCCAGAGTGAGGGGCAGGCTGCCAGTCACGTGGACTTGGCGGAAGCCGCGAAGGCTGCGATCCCCAGCGAGGATTTCCCGAGGCATGCCACCCAACTGGACGGTTCGACGCGCTCGGCGGGATGCTCCGGCTGCCAACGTCGGGTTCCTTGGGAGCATCGTCGATGGAGTCGCGCAGATCCGGCGGAACGAAATCGGGCCAATTCCGTTCCTCATCGGATCCTGCAACACTCATGACAAGGATTCTATGTTCGTTGGCCGGACTCGGCAGGGCTTGCGGGCAACCCGCTACCTGCCCGCGCGCCCCGGGGAAGTTGAACCTGCACGACATAGTCTGGGGAAATGATCGAGTTCGAGTCGGTGTCCAAGATCTATCCCTCGGGGGCGATCGCGGTTGAGGAGTTCTCGTTGTTGATCCCATCCCACTCGGTGTGCACCTTGGTGGGTTCCTCAGGGTGCGGCAAGACCACTCTGCTGCGCATGGTGAACCGGATGGTTACCCCCAGCAGCGGCCGGGTGTTGATCGACAGCGAGGACATCGCCGCTGCCGATGCCGTCGAATTGCGACGCTCCATCGGTTATGTCCTGCAAAGCGGTGGGCTACTACCACACCGCACCATCTTGGACAATGTGATCACAGTCCCGGTGCTGAAAGGACGGAAGGGCTCGGCGACCAGGGCACATGGTTTGGAACTGCTCGAACTGGTGGGACTCGATCCTGCCATCGCCACCCGCTACCCAGCCCAGCTGTCGGGTGGGCAACAGCAGCGGGTGGGGGTTGCCCGAGCTCTGGCGGCCGATCCGAACATCCTGTTGATGGACGAACCCTTCGGGGCAGTCGACCCGATCATCCGCCGAGAACTCCAGACGGAGTTGACGCGGCTGCAGACCGAATTAGGAAAGACAATTGTCTTTGTCACCCACGACATCGACGAGGCTTTCCGACTTGGCGACCAAGTGGTGGTGCTGCGTAGCGGAGGCCACATCGCCCAACAAGGCACCCCGGAAGAAATTACCTCGGCTCCGGCCGATTCCTTCGTGTCGGATTTTGTCGGCGCAGACCTTGGCGGGCGGCGGCTGCACGCCATCACCGAATCCGACCGTACAGTCATCGTCGATGCGGACGGTAAACCACTCGGGGTGCTGGGATGACGTGGGTTCTCAATAATCTTGACCAGATCAGGACGCTATTAGCCGCCCATCTGCTGCTCTGCCTCCCGCCGATCGTCGTCTCCTTGCTGGCTGCCCTACCGATCGGCGTACTGACGGCACGCAGGCCCGGGATTGGGCGATTCGTACGCACCGCCAGCAGCACCCTGTATGCGGTTCCCGCACTCCCGCTACTCATTGCGATTCCGCTGCTCTTCGGTTTCCCGTTGCGCTCTACCGCGACGGTGATCACTGCGCTGAGCATCTACGGGGTGGCACTGATGGTCGGCAGCACCGCAGATGCCTTCTCCTCGGTCGACCCAATGATCAGACAGGCCGCGGTGGCTGTGGGATACTCAAGAACGGCCCTGTTCTGGGCGGTAGACCTGCCGCTGGCCGGACCGGTATTGCTGGCCGGATTGCGCGTGGTGGCGGTGTCCACGGTCTCCTTGGTGACCATTGGGGCTCTGATCGGGGTCTCCGGGCTGGGCACCCTGCTCACCGATGGTTTCCAACGCGGCATCCTTGCCGAGGTGCTCACCGGGATCGCCGCTACGGTCATGGTGGCGGTGGTGATCGACGGTCTGCTGTTGGCGATCGGGAGACTGCTCATGCCTTGGACCCTGAAGGACGTGGCGCGATGAAGATCCTCGGTCAGGCATTGCAGTGGTTGTCCGATCCTCAAGTGTGGGGCGGTATAGAAGGCCTGTGGGCCCGGATCGGGGAACATCTGGGAGTCTCGGCGCTCACCGTGCTGTTGGCTGCGGTGATCGCTTGGCCACTCGGGGTGTGGATCGGTCACACAGGTCGCGGGGCAGGTATCGTCGGAGCGCTCACCGGGGCTGCCCGAGCCCTGCCGACCCTGGGGTTGCTGACGCTGTTCGGTCTGCTGCTGGGTATTGGGCTGGGGGCACCAGTGGTGGCATTGGTCATCCTGGCAATACCATCCCTGCTGGCCGGGGCGCACGCCGGGGTAAGTGCCGTTGATCGCACGGTGATTGACGCAGCCCGTTCCATCGGGATGAGCACACATCAGTTGGTCTGGGAGGTCGAGATCCCGTTGGCGGCCCCAGTGATCGTTGGGGGAATGCGGACAGCCATGCTGCAGGTGATTTCCACCACCACGCTCGCCGCCTACACCGCAGATGTCGGGTTGGGACGTTATCTCTTCTCCGGACTCAAGACCAAGAACTACGCCATGATGATGGGTGCCAGCTTGGTGGTGGTCGTGTTGACCATACTGGCCGATTTAGGATTTTCCGTGGTGCAGCGTTGGCTTACCCGCCGCACTCACCAACTCAGCCGATGCCCAGCTGGTGAGTACTAGAGTGACCGGTCTTGGTGTCGGTGATCGTCACCTGCACGATGCCATGCGGGTCGATAACATAGGATTCTTCAATCAAGTGTCCCTCCTCGGTGCGCACCACCTCGATCCCAGACAGGTCAAGGTCAAGGGACTGGAGACGCTCCTCGAAGCCGAATCGCACATCGTTCATTGGGACAACATTCCCCGACGGGCGACCGTTGGCCAGCTCGGTGTACTCGACGAAGCGGTACCAACCCAAGTTGTGGGCTGCCCGGTACTGGCGTTGCACCCTAACCTCCATGGTGGAACTGAGCACTTGGGATCGATCGAAGATCGAGTCGAAGCTCTGCCCTTGGCCTCCGGCCACTTCACGAAATACCCCGAAGCCCCGCGACAGCCGGTCCGATAAGGTGAACTCGGAGGCTGGGTCGGCAGCGATAGCCAGCCCGATCGCGGTGGAAGCAGCCGGATAGGGGGAACGGTAGACCCGGCGACCGAAGTGCTCGCGCAGAGTCCGCGGCACCAGGGGCAATACCGAGGCACCGCCGACAAGATAAAATCCAGCGATCTCAGACAAGTCTGGTTCGCCTTGGTCAAGACCATCGACTAGATCACCCATGGCCGACAGAGTCTGGGCAACCAATGGAGCCGAGCGAGCATAGAAATCTGCCACCGGGACAGTCACCGAATGATCACCGACCTCCAGAAGAATTCGTCGCGACTGGGGCTGCAATTGTTCCTTGGCGGCCTGGGCTTGGGTCAGTAGGTCGAAATAGCCGTCCACTCCTAGCTCATCGGGAACGATGCCTGCAGTTTCGCAGGCCAGATCGGCGAGCACAATATCGAAATCGTCCCCGCCTAGGTGGTTTAACCCGACCGAGCCCAGCACTTGGTGAGAAGTGTCGATGATGGAGACCAAGGATGCGTCGAAGGTACCACCCCCCAAGTCGTAGACCAGTAGCCGACTCCGCTTGGCAGAGGGACTGGAGGTCAGCCGGTGGGTGTACTCGAAACCAGCAGCCGAGGGCTCGTTGAGCATACCGGTGACTGGGAAACCGGCGCGAGAGAAGGACTCCAAGGTCCAGAAGCGTTGAGCGCTGTTCGCATGAGCAGGTACGGCCACGACCACCGATTCGATCGGATCCCGGGCCAAGGCCTCGGCAATGGTGGAGGTGGTATGCAGGGCGGTGTATAGGTCCTTGAGGAAGACGATCAGCACCTCGGACAACGCGATGTCTCGTTCCCCGATGCGCACTGTGGTGGATTCCGCTGCGACCGAATCGGCTAGTGCCCGCTTGACCGAGCGCAGTGCGGGGTATCCCTTCGCCCTGGCTGTGATGGCCGCAAAGCCACTGCGCAGTTGCCCGCCGACATCGGCGATCAGCGAGGGGAAATACTCGTGAAAGTCGCCGTCGTCGTCGGTGAAGGCCACCACGGGGTAGTTGCCGCGGTCGGCGTGGGCGACGACCGTGCGGGTTGTGCCGAAATCCATGCCCAGATGCATGGCGGCCAGCCTAGTTGGCGCACCGCCCGATGGCGTGGAGGTCCACATTGCATCAGAGGGTATTGCATTGGATCATCAGTGTGTTTCTGAGCATGCCGGGAACGGCGCCATAGCGCGCAACCCAGTTGGCTGGCAAGCTTGAGGTCCCCGTCCCCACACGAGCGCTCAGGCGATCACCATGTTCGAGGTCAGGGCGAGCAGCACACCACCGGCCATCGCCGAGGCCACCTGTCCCGCAGCGTTGGCGCCCATGGCGTGCATCAGGACGAAGTTGGAGTTGTCGGCCTTCGAAGCCTCCTGCTGCACCACCCGGGCGGCCATTGGGAAGGCCGAGATACCAGCTGCTCCGATCAGCGGATTGAATTTCCCGCCAGACAGCAGATTCATCAGCTTGCCAAAAAGCACACCGCAGACGGTGTCGAGGCAGAACGCCAGCAACCCGAGCAGCAAGATGAACAGCGTCTGCACCTGGATGAATTTGTCGCCAACCATGGTCGATCCGATTGCCAAACCTAGAAAGAGGGTGACGATGTTGTTCAACTCGTTCTGGGCGGCCCCGGTGAGTCGCTCCACCACCTTTGATTCGCGCATCAGGTTGCCGAGCATCAGGGTGCCGATCAGCGGTAGGGCGAAAGGAACCAACACCCCCACTACCACGGTGACGGCGATCGGGAAGATGATCCTGGTCTTCTGCGAGATCTCCCTGGAAGAATAGGGCATCTTGATGGCCCGCTCCTTGTGAGTGGTGAGTATTCGCATGATTGGCGGCATGATGATCGGCACCAGCGACATGTAGGAATAGGCTGCGACGGTGATCGGGCCCACCATCTCCGGGGCTAGCTTTCCGGACACGAAGATCGAAGTTGGGCCGTCGATGGCGCCTATGACACCGATCGATGCGGCCTCGTTGGGTGCGAAACCGAGCAGCAGGGCCAGAATCAGGGTGAGGAAGATGCCAAATTGACCAGCGGCACCCAGCAGCACCATCCTCGGGTTCTCCAGCAAAGGTCCGAAATCAGTCATTGCGCCGATGCCGATGAAGATGAGCAGTGGGAACAGTTCGTTGCCAACACCCATGTCGTAGAGCACTTGAAGCATGCCCGGGTTCCCGTCGCTAACCATCATGGTGGACAGCGGCATGTTCGCCAGGATGCATCCAGCGCCGATGGGCAACAGCAGCAGTGGTTCGTATTCCTTGGCGATAGCCAGCCAGATCAGCAGGCAACCCACCAGCATCATCACCAAGCCTTGCCAGGAAAGGTTCAGGACCCCGGCGAACAGGTTATTCAGGGTTTCGGCGTCCATCTCATGCCTTCTCGAAGCGCAGCAACAGTTGGCCGTACTTGACCTGGTCGCCAGAGGAAACATTCACCGAGGCCACCATGCCGGTCTGTGATGCATGCAGTTCGTTCTTCATCTTCATGGCCTCCAGCACCATGACGACATCGCCTTTGGTGACCTGGTCACCAGGGGTGACATTGATATCGAGGATCACCCCGGGCATCGGGGCAGTCATCGAATAAGCAAGATCGGTACCGCCGGTCACCGCTGGTGAGGGAGTGCGTGGTGTGGATTTCAGCTCCTGGGGAACCCGTGGGGCCCTGGCAGCCACCGGCGCGGTGACAGAAGCTGTGCGCCCAGCGCTCATCTGCGGGGTGATCTGTGCGTCAGCAGCGTCGCATTGTTCGTGGAGGGTTACCTCGACGAGTTTTCCGTCGATCTGCACCTGGAAATCGTTTGCTGAGATCTCCTCAATGTCGATCTCGTAGGGGTTGTCGTTGACGGAGAGCTGATAACGGCGCATGTCATCTCCTTGAGTTTTGCATCTGGGCCCCACGACCCATGGACACCCAGCGTGACGCCCACAGGCGCGATCCGGGGGAGTGGACGCGGTTGACCGCCGCACCTTGTTTGCGGCGCACATCGGCGTGCATCGCGACCGCCACCGAGATCGCCGCGATCTGTTCGGGTGTCAGCCCACTCGCATCGGCGATGGTCATCCACGCAGTGTCGGACGAACCAGATTCGGTCTCACCGGCCTCAATGGTTTCGGCGGCTCTGGGCCTGATTAACCTGGCCCTGCTCGGTCGATCCAGCAATCCCATGGCCATGAGCACGACCATCAGCACGAACAGCAGCACAAAGACCGTCCCCATGCCGAGGGCAAGCATCTCCAGACCCCATCCAAGATTGTTCATGCCGATCACACCGGGAATAATCCGTGCTTCTTGGGCACAGTATTGACGACCTTGGTCTGGAGCACCTCAAGAGCGCGGATGAGCCGAGGACGAGTCTCCCTGGGCTCGATCACCTCGTCGATCTGGCCAAGATCGGCTGCTCGGTAGGGATTGAAGAACCTCTCCCGGTACTCAGCGACGAACTCGGCTTCAGCGGCCTGCGGATCATTGGATGCCTTGATTGCCTTGCCGTGCAGCAGTTTCGCGGCACCGTCGGGGCCCATGACGGCAATCTGCGCCGAGGGCCAGGCAAAGGCGATGTCGGCGCCCATCTGTCTCGACCCCAGCGCCACATAGGAACCGCCAATCGCCTTGCGGGTAACGACGGTTATCTTCGGCACCGTCGACTGGCAGTAGGCGTAGATGATCTTCGCGCCATGACGGATGACCCCGTTGTACTCCTGCTCCACACCGGGCAGATACCCGGGGCAGTCGACGAAGGTGAGCACTGGTAGGGAATAGACATCACAGATGCGGATGAACCGCGAGATTTTGTCGGAAGAGTCGATGTCCAACACACCGGACATGACGGTCGGCTGGTTCGCCACCACACCCACCGGACGCCCGTCCAACCGAGCGAAGGCACAGATGACATTGGGCGCGAATGCGGCATGGACCTCCATGATCGAATCTGTGTCGAAAATGTCCTCCAAAACCCGGTGCATGTCATAGGCAATCCGGTCGTCGGTTGGAACCACCGTGTTCAATTCATCGGCCATGCGATCAGGAGAGTCGTCAGACACCAGGATCGGGGCATCCTCAGAGGTGTTCGCGGGCAAGTAGCTGAGCAGCAGCTTGGTCATTTCCAGGGCCTGAATCTCGGTTTTCGCCTCGAACTGGGCTACCCCGGAACGACCGGTGTGCACCGCGGCTCCGCCAAGTTCCTCGGCGGTGACCTGCTCACCAGTGACCGATTCCACGATCTCGGGCCCGGTGAGGAACATGTTCGAAGTCTGGTCGACCATGATCGTGAAATCGGTCAGTGCCGGAGAATAGACCGCCCCACCAGCACAGGGCCCCATGATGAGTGAGACTTGAGGTATGACCCCTGATGCCTCCACATTGCGTTGGAAGACCTCCCCGTAGGCGGCAAGCGATCGCACGCCCTCCTGGACACGGGCACCGCCGGAATCGTTGAGGCCGATGATCGGGATGCCCGATTCTAGGGCGAGATCCTGGAGTTTGTTGATCTTCTGAGCCTGCACCTGCGAGAAGGAGCCACCCAAGACGGTGAAATCTTGGGCATACACGGCCACCCGGCGCCCGTTGATCCTCCCGAATCCGGTGATCACCCCGTCACCTGGATAGCGTTTGCGGCCCATGCCGAAGTCGGTCACCTGATGGGTTGCCAAGGCGCCGAGTTCCTGGAAGGAACCCTCGTCGAGAAGAATTGACAACCGTTCTCGTGCCGTCATCTTCCCCTTGGCATGCTGGGCGTCGATTCGTGCCGTGCCTCCTCCTTGGAGGGCCTTGTCCCGCATCTCGCGCAGCTTTGCCAGGTTGTCAATCGACGATTGCTCTGGCGTCACGGTGCCAGTCATTGTCACCTCGCTGTAACGGTGGAAGGTTTTACTTGCTATGGAAATCGTCAGGGCCCCTGAAGGAGAGTGAGTTCGACCCTAGCAATCAGGACCTGCGGGAGGTAATGGTTCACAATGTGGTCCAAAAGTGGTACCTCATCGAGTGCCTGAGGTCCCCATGGTTGCCACAGCTTGCTCGTAGAACTCGACGAGGCGGCAGGTGGCAGAGATCCATGAATGCTTCTCAGCCTCTGCGCGGGCGGCTTGCCCCATGCGGGAACGTAGCCCAGGGTCATCAGCGAGTTCAGCGATCCTGCGGGAGAAGCCACCACGATCATGCGGGGTGACGAGAAAGCCTTCGATCCCGTCGTGGAACAAGTGGGGGATACCACCTGCATCGGCACCGACGACTGGCGTCCCGGAGGCCATTGCCTCCAACCCTGCTAGGCCTAGGGTCTCGGTCGTGGATGGGAAACAGAAGATGTCGGCCGCAGCATAGGCTGCGGCCAATTCCTCGCCGTGCAGGTAGCCGGTGAACACGGTATTGGTACCTGCATACAGCGAGGCCAGATGCTCGGCTGCAGGCCCGGAACCGACGAAGGCGAACCGCACCCCGGGCAGAGTACGCGCGGCCTCCAACAGATCGTCCAGATTCTTCTCGGGCGACAGCCGCCCGACGTAGACCGCCAGCGGAGCCTCAGGATGGCCGTTGGTGAGTAATGTGCGCATCCGGGTGGTATAGGCATCGGGTCGGAAGGCATGGGTATCAACGGCTTTGGGCCACAGGCTAACTCGTTGGATGCCCATCGAGTGAGCCCGCTCCACCATCTGCGGGGAGGTGCACAGGTTCACCTGCGCCATATTGTGCAAGGTAGTGACCCATCTGTCGGCAATCGGGGTGAGTGCTGACAAATGTAGGTCCGCGGTGTAGGCGGCAAGCTGGGTGTGCAGACTAGCCAGCAGGGGCAGCCGACGCCTGTGTGCGGCAAGCACGCCGTATCCGGTCAACCAAGCGGGATTCAATGCGTGCACCACGTCGGGTCGGAAATGTTCCAAACGCCGACCGATCGCAGGGGTGGGCAAGGCAACGGTGATTTCTGGGTACCAAGGTCGAAAACTGACTCCACGGACCGCGACTACCTCAAAGCCTGCGTACTCGCATGGTGGCTTTCCAGGAGCAAACACCAGTGCCTCGTGACCGAGCCCGGCTAGCGCATCGAGGGTGCGCAACAGCCGGGTAACCACTCCGTCGATCTTCGGGGTGAAGACCTCTGTGAACAGTGCGATGCGCACGGTATCAATGGTCCTCCACCACCGATGCCGGAACCCCCGCCTGTTGGGCAGCCGTCCACACCGAACGTGCTGGAATCCGGGAGTGATCAGCTCGGTCGGCGTATTTGGCCGCGGTCTCGTTGATTTCCCGGAGCAGCCCCTCATTGAGGGTGATCGGTTCCAAGCCCAAACCCAGGAAGTTGTCGTTGTTCACAAGCAGTTCGTTCTCCTGGGCTTCCTTACGCGGATCGGGAACCATTTCGACGCTCGCCCCGGTGATTGAGGCTACCAGATTCGCCAGATCCCGCACCCGGTGAGTCTCGGTCATCTGGTTGAAGATCTTCACCCGTTCCCCGACCTGCGGCGGGTTGTCCAGAGCAATCGCCACGCAACGCACCATGTCCTGGATGTGTATGAAGGCCCGGGTCTGTCCGCCGGTACCATGCACGGTCAGCGGGTATCCCACTGCGGCTTGCATCAGAAAGCGGTTGAGCACCGTGCCGTAGTCACCGTCATAGTCGAAGCGGTTGATCAGCCGCTCGTCGAGATTGGTCTGGATCGTATTAGTGCCCCAAACGATTCCCTGGTGCAGGTCAGTGATGCGCAGTTCGTCGTTTTTGGCATAATAAGCGAACATTGACTGATCCAAAACTTTGGTCATGTGGTAAATCGACCCCGGATTGGTGGGGTAGAGGATCTCGGTCTCGACCACCGCATCGGTGGTAACAGGGATCCGCACTTCAAGATAACCCTCGGGGATCGCCATTCCGGCTGTTCCATAGCCATAGACCCCCATGGTGCCAAGATGCACTAAGTGGATGTCCTGGCCTGAGTCCACGATGGCACACAGTACGTTATGAGTGGCGTTAACGTTGTTGTCGATGGTGTAACGCTTGTGCTTCGCCGATTTCATCGAATAGGGAGCGGCTCGCTGTTCGGCGTAGTGGACGATGGCATCGGGGCGTACCTCGTCGAGCAGTTCCTTCAGCCCTTGGTAGTCTTGAGCAACGTCAAGTTCGACGACATCAATCTGCTTGCCGGAGAGCTCCTTCCAGACAGCACGACGTTCGACCATGGAACGGATCGGGGTCAACGACTGCGCTCCCAGTTCCTCGTCAATGCGTCGACGCGAGAAATTGTCGACGATCGTTACCGCATCGCCCCGATCCGACAAGTGCAGCGATGCCGGCCAGCCGCAGAAACCGTCGCCACCGAGAACCAGAACCTTCATCAACATCTCCATGTCACGTTGCTGCGCCCGGCGATGGACGCAGAGCCAGCGTAGCGGGAAAACCAGGTGTAACCATCATGGACAGGCTCACCCACCAGACGTGGAGGCCGAATCCGTCTGCTTCGGGCTCGGACCGTGACCACAGTCGGATCGTTGTGTGCGTGACGATAGCCTGTCACCGGTGGCTTGGCGATGTGCCCGGACCGGATGGTGCGATGCGTAAGGAGAGCAACCGATGATCCCAGAAGAAACACTGGAGTTGCGCTGGGGTCGCTACGCGCCACAAGGAGATGGATCTTGTGCCGAACCACGCAGCTGCAGGACAGGACTGGTCGGTGAGACCGGGGCGGGGGAGTAGAAATACCATGACTACGTCTGGACGTTCGATGAACACACCACGCCACATCATTAGTAGCAGAGCCTGGGAGATCTTCCCAGATTCTGCCCCTAGAAAAACGATCCGGCTCAGGCTTGGTGTGGATGATCTTCAACGACTCCCATTGGGATTTAGACTGGTCAAATTCCGACGTACTCATCGAATCTGTCGACCTGCTGTGCTGGTTGACCAACAAGGAAGTCGAGGTGCTTCGGTTGGGATGACGTCGCCTTCATTTGTAAGCAGATGAGAACCAATTGCGAGAATCAACCTGATGTGCACTGCCTCACCGAGATCCTGCAAGTCTTTCTGTGGAACGCGGCCCCGGCTGTGGTCTTCAAGGCAGTGACAATCGTCGCCCGAGGATTCCATCGCCTATCTGGGCACCAGCAGGCACCACGGACAGGTCTTCGACATGGCCTAGACGAGCCGATAGACCGCCGAGCTGTTGGGCGGCTACCACTATGACCTTTGCCCGCAAGGCCTCGACATTGCTGACTACCAGAGTCTGTGATTGGCGCGTATCTGAGGCCAACGAAGTTTCCAATTGGGCTGGGTCCGCGTATCAGTGAACAACGTGACCTGAGTACCCATGTATGGACCCCAGCGGTCACACTGGCGGGTGTCATCAGGGGTTGCCCGGGTCATCACGGTCGAGTCCTTTGAGGAACTCCTCGACTTCGGCACCAATCTCTTCGGGACTGGGGATCGCGGGTCGTGGATTGATGGCCCGCTCCGACATCCAGTGGTCGTACTGTTGTTCCAGCTGGGTGACCACGGCTTTGACGTCCTCGGAATCGCGCACCTGGGCCTCGGTCAACTCATGGATCTGCCGGGACTGCTGCATCAACGCATCCCCTGCGGGAAGATTCAAGCCGCTCACCGGGCGGATCTTCTCCAACAAGGCCATTGCCGCCTGCGGGTAGGGGCTCTCCGACAGGTAATGCGGCACATGCGCAACCAGTCCGATGACATCCTTACCGCGCTCGGTGAGCCGGATCGATAGCATGGCTGTGAAGGTGGAACCCATCTTGAACGCTCCGGGAATACCGTCCACCTCGGTCAACAGGCTCGGGTCAGATGCATAGCCAGAAACGAAAACCGGGCGGGTGTGCGGCGCCGGGGCAGGCATCGATTGCAAGAACACGGCCCGGTTGGCGCCCAGATCGTTCATCACCTTGTCGATGGTCCGCGCCAGGCGCTCCCACTGGTACGCCGGCTCTGGCCCGCTCAACAGGACGAAGCGTCGTCCGTCGGAATCCCGTACTTCGTGCAAGGTCATCTCCGGCGGCTCGTACTGGCGGAAATGGTCGTGGTCGAAGATCACCGGGGGACGGCTGCCCGCGTAGTCGACCAGTTGATCGACGTCGAAACTGCCGATCCGGTGATTGGTGAAACCCTCCAGCAGCCGCTTGTTGATCAACTGTTGCGCCTGACCGGCATCACCGTATCCGGCCATGGTGATCACCAAGGTTGGTTTCTCGTCCTGTGGGTCCTCGTCACTGTTGCCCGGGTACTGCGTCGGTTTGAAAAGGGAGTCGGAATCGAACACTGTCATCACCTCCGGATGGTTTCACCCGCTCAACGGGGATCCGTTGCCTATTATTCCGTGTGTGGGCGATCTGGTTCGATATCTCGACTGGTGAGTAGCAGGATCGAGATGAACCGACCCACCCGCGCCAGGCTGCCAACAGGAATGAGGAGCGTTGTGGATGTCGAATCGATCGCAGCCGAAGCCGTCCAGATTACCCGAGAGCTGATCCGCTTCGATACCTCGAACCACGGACACGATCACCCTGGCCAGGACACCCAGGCCGCCGGTTACGTCATTGATCTGCTGCGCGGGGTGGGCCTCGAGCCTCAGGTCTTCGAACCGGACCCCGGCAGGGTCTCGGTCATCGTACGTATTTCCGGAGCGGACCACCAGCGTGATGGCCTGGTAGTGCACGGCCACTTGGACGTCGTTCCGGCTGTCGCCGAGGAATGGACCCATGACCCATTCAGTGGTGAGATCCACGACGGACAGATCTGGGGCAGGGGAGCGGTGGACATGAAATCCATGGATGCCATGATCCTGGCCAATCTGCTGCACATCGCCCGGGAGAAGATCGTCCCACCCCGCGACATTGTTTTCGCCTTCTTCGCCGACGAGGAACAGGGCGGAACCTGGGGAGCAGCGTGGTGCGTGGAGAACCATCCGGAACTGTTTGCCGGATGCACCGAGGCGATCTCCGAAGTCGGTGGCTACTCGATTACCCTGCCCACCCGGGACGGAAACGGCAGCCGACGCGCTTACTTACTGCAAACCGCCGAACGTGGTTTCGCCTGGGCCCGACTGCGGGCCACGGGACGCCCCGGGCACGGTTCCCTGCCCAACAACGCCAATGCGATCGTGCGGCTGGCCGATGCGATCACCCGGATCAACGATCACGAATGGGACCAGGAATTCGTCGCCAGCGTGGATGCCTTGTTCAGCGGCATCCATCGGATCACCGGAATCGACGCCCACACCGACCTGCCCACCGTGCTCGATATGATGCCCGGCGCCCGGAGCTTCGTCGAGGGTTCGCTTCGCGACACCGTCAACCTGACAAGACTCAATGCTGGATTCAAGAACAATGTGGTACCCGCCGAAGCCATGGCCCACATCGACTGCCGATTCCTGCCTGGGCACCGAGATGCGATGATGCGCACTTTGCGGGAACTGGCCGGAGAACACGTCGAGGTGATCGTGGACCAACAAATCGATCCTCTCGACTCACCCCGACAGGTTCCGCTGGTGGCTGCGATGGCCAAGGCCATCGCAGTCGAGGACCCGGGCGCCGAACTATTGCCGTACTGCCTGTCAGCCTCCACCGACAACAAACACCTGGCTCGGCTCGGAATCGCCGGCTACGGATTCGCCCCATTACAGCTGCCCCCAGACCTCGCCTTCGCCGAGCTCTTCCACGGCATCGACGAACGGGTGCCGGTCACCGCAGTGGAGTTCGGTACTCGAGTACTGCACCGGTTGCTGTCGATCTGCTGAGCCCACGACCGCGGCCACGGGAATTCAAGGAGAAACAAGGAGAAACCATGAAGGAGACACGATGACCGACACTCTTCCAATCATCGATTTCAGTGGCGCCGATGAGAGAGCACTTACCGACGCTCTGCGCCCCGACAACGCTGTGGTCCGCAATTCCAAGGGGGAGTGGATACTTCTGCGCCACCGAGACGTAGTCGCAGCAGCAACCGATGACATCACCTTCTCCAGCGCGGTGTCCGCCCACCAGCAGATTCCCAACGGTCTTGATGGGGAGAAGCACACTGCCGCCCGTGCGTTGATCGACGCCTACCTGTCCGCGGATGCCCTGGCACCGCATGCAGCGTCCTTCGAGAAGATCGCCCACGACATGGTGGCCTCACTGCCGAAGGGCGAACCTTTTGATGCGGTGAATGAGCTAGGAGCGCATTTCGCAGTGCGGGCAATGACCGCGTGGCTGGGTTGGCCACAGGAAATGGAGCCACGCCTGCTCGACTGGGTGCAGGAGAACAACGACGCCACCCGTTCCGGCGACCGGAAACGCACGGCTCAGGTGGCCGCCGACTTTGATGCGATGATCCGTGAGGTACTGGAGCCCAGGATGACCGGCTCCGGCCACAACGATGTCACCGCACAACTCGTCGCCGATCGCAGCCTGGGTAGGGAACTTAGCGAGACTGAGCTCGTGTCAATCCTGCGCAACTGGACTGGGGGAGATCTCAGTTCAATGGCGTTGTGCGTGGGGTGCGTCGTCGATTTCCTGGCCCGTGCCCCGCACATCCAAGAGCGCCTGCGCTCCAAAGATGCGAGCGACGAGGAGATCGACGCCATCATTGATGAAATCTTGCGCATCGACGATCCGTTCGTCACCAACCGCAGACGAACCACCTGCCCGGTGAACCTCGACGGCATCGAGATTGGGACCGGGGAGATCGTGCGACTCAACTGGACCTCGGCGAACCGGGACGAACAGCGTTTCGGTGATCCGGCTGCTTTCGATCCCGAGAAGAACCGCCCGCACAATCTGGTCTACGGCATCGGTCGTCACGCTTGCCCGGGACGGCTGCTGTCCACCATGGAGCTGCGGGCCGTCGTGAAAGCCCTGATGAATGACAGATCCACACTGTCCATTGCCCCAAAGATGACTGGGGAACGGGAGATCTCACCGGTCGGCGGATACCGCCAGGTATGGGTGGTGCTGGGCTGAGCTGTCGTCATGCGCAATTTTTGTCGATGCGCAGCCTCAGCCTCAGAAGGGCCAGGCACAGCGCATGGGCCCGTCGACGCCACGCTCAATGTAGTACTCGAAACCCAACAGGGCCTCAAATGCCGGGGACGGCAGGGAGGCCAGCATGGATGCGTCGTTCTGTGATGCGTGGGCCCGCAACGCCTGACGCTTGCGGTCGGTGAGGTCACGCACATCCACCTGCCAGGTGATCTCTGCTTCCGGCGTGCCGACCGGCAGCCCGTCGTCGCCCAGCCACTGCTCGCCCTCGGGCACATCCATCAACTCATTGATCAAATCTGATGCGATGGCGTCGGTGTTGTGCGTCGACTCCAGCACCCGCGGAGTGCGCCGGGCCAGCTCTGCGGCCCGGTAGGTGACGGCATGCACCTTGACGTGGTCGGGGTGTCCGTAGGAACCATGCCAGTCGTAGCCAACGAGTACATCGGCCTGCTCATCGTCGAGGAGCACGGCTAGTCGGCGAGCCGCCTCGTCCACTTCGGCCAGATGGAAGGAGTCCGGATCCTCGTTCTGCGACCAGCCGGTCATCCCGGAATCACGAAAACCCAGGAAAACCACCCGAGTAGTGCCCACCACCTCGGCCGCGGCCAGCGCCTCGGTCTGACGACGCTGCTCGACGGTCTCGATCTCACCCAGATCAGTCGGCACATTGCCGTGGGCACCGTCAGTGGCGTAGACCACAACCACCCGATGACCAGCAGCTACGGCTTTCATCATGGTTCCTGAGGTCGAGGATGCCTCGTCGTCGGGATGGGCATGGAAGAAGATGATGGTCGACACGGGACTATTTTTTCAGATCAAACAAGTAGTTCCGAATGTGTGTTGTCTCCATCACGGCAACAGGACCTCGGTGACGGTGAGCGTTGCATCGTTCACCCGGAAGCGGACGTCCATTCCGGCGAATACGACCCCATAGCTGCGCTCCGGATCATGCTGGTAGGCAGGTCGTGGATCAAGACCCAGCACCTGCACCAAAGCGGGCAACAACTCAGGGCCCACCACAGCAGCTAACTCATCGGGAACCACCACCGCCAACTGCCGAGGCTGATGTTCATCGGTAAAACCGAAATTCGCCTCGGGATGCACGTCGGGGGCCACATAGGGCTTGATGTCCAGGATCGGGGTACCGTCGACCAGATCGGCGCCACTGACATCGAGCACCGGACCCAGGTCGGGATCAATATCTACCGAGAGCAACCGCACGCAAGACAAACCGATCGGATTGGGCCGGAAGGGAGACCGGGTAGCGAACACCCCGAGACGCTGGTTACCACCAAGGCGCGGAGGCCGTACCGTCGGATGCCAGGAACCATGAGAGTTGGCCGAGAAATACCAGATCAACCAGATGTGGCTAAATCCCTCCAAGCCACGCACAATGTCCGGGTCGCGGAATCCGTGGGCGAGAACCACCCGACCGGGAGTACTGGGAGCAAGACCCGCCTGACGAGGTACGCCGAACTTGGTGGCGAACGGTGTCGCTATATGGGCGATCGGTTCCATGTGCATGCGGTGCACGCTACCGAACACAGGCCGGGGTAGGCTTCGGGGGCGAAAAGACACCAGAGGAGGGCCATGTCCACCATCGGATTCGATCGCGCCAAGTACATCACCTTGCAGAGCGAACACATCCGGGAGCGACGGGCACAATTCGGGGGCAAGCTCTATTTGGAGTTCGGCGGCAAACTCTTCGATGACATGCATGCATCCCGTGTGCTGCCCGGTTTCACCCCGGACAACAAGATCACCATGCTCGAAGGGCTCAAGGACGAAGCCGAGATCGTCATCGTCATTTCTGCCAAGGACCTGACGAACAACAAGGTACGTGCCGATCTGGGAATCACCTACGAGGAGGATGTCCTGCGGCTGGTCGACGCCTTCCGCAACTACGGCCTGATGGCCAGCTCTGTGGTCATCTCCCAGATAACCGAGGACAACAAGGCGGCCCGGGCCTTTAGGCGTCGCTTGGAGCGCCTGGGTCTCAAGGTCTTCCGCCACTACATGATCAAGGGCTACCCCTCAAATGTCCCGATCATCGTCTCCGATGAGGGATACGGTCGCAATGAATACGTGGAAACCTCGCGCGATCTGGTGATCGTCACCGCCCCCGGACCCGGATCGGGTAAGATGGCCACCTGTCTTTCCCAGTTGTACCACGACCATAAGCGCGGATTGACCTCAGGTTATGCAAAATTTGAGACCTTCCCAATCTGGAATCTTCCACTCGATCATCCAGTGAACCTGGCTTACGAGGCAGCCACCGCCGATCTGGACGACGTCAACATGATCGACCCCTTCCACTTGGCGGCCTACGGGGAACAGGTGGTCAACTACAACCGGGATGTGGAGATCTTCCCGGTGCTGAACAAACTCTTCGAGCAGATCCTCGGTTCGTCCCCGTACAAATCACCAACCGACATGGGCGTCAACATGGCTGGGTTGTCGATCAGCGACGACGAAGCGTGCCGGGAGGCATCACGGCAGGAAATCATCCGTCGATACTATAAGGCTTTGGTGGAGGAGCAACGAACCGAGGCCGAACCCATCCAGTCCGAACGCATCGCCCTGATCATGGGTTCGATGGGTCTGGAATGCACAGATCGTGCCGTGGTGACTCCGGCCCTTGAGGTGGCTAAGAAGACCAGGGCCCCCGCCGCTGCGATCCAGCTTCCCAACGGGAAAATCATCACCGGCAAGACCTCGCCGTTGCTGGGTGCCTGCTCGGCGATGCTGCTCGACTCGTTGAAGGCCTTAGCCGGAATCGACGACAACGTGAAGCTGCTCGCCACCGAGTCCATTGAGCCGATCCAGCGGTTGAAAACCGAGCACTTGGGCTCAAAAAACCCCCGGCTGCACACTGACGAGGTGCTCATCGCCTTGTCAGTATCGGCGAATCATGACGAGAATGCCCGCAAGGCACTTGACCAGTTGGCCAAACTCAAGGGCTGCGATGTGCATACCACGACGATCCTTGGATCGGTTGACGAGGGCATTTTCCGTAACCTGGGGATCCAGGTGACCTCTGAACCGGTCTTCGCCACCAAATCTCTGTACCGCAAGCGCTGAGCGGACCGTTGACTCACGGCGATAATCCATCGCAGGTACTGGGATATAGGTACTGATATTGAAAGGTCATCCGGACTGGCGACAGGTGTAGCGTGTAGCCTGATCGGGCCTTCCTGCCGAGACCCTGCGAGGACCTCATGCCCGAGACCGCGACCACTGGCCTAATTCGTCCATGGATCATCTGGGGGATCGGAGCCCTTGCCTTCGCGGTCACCCTGTTCTCTCGCACCTCCTTCGGAGCCCTGGGTACCCACGCTGCAGAACGTTTCGGCATCGGCTCTGGGCTGTTGTCGATCTTTATCGTCGTGCAAATGGTCGTCTACGCATTGATGCAGATGCCCGCCGGTGCCGCTCTGGACCGGATGGGTGGACGGATTTCCCTGGCGATCGGATTCTCGATCATCCTGATCGGACAGCTGGGACTCGCAGTCACCGACAACCTGGTGCTGGGCATCGCCGAGCGAGCCGTCATCGGAATGGGGGATTCACTCATCTGGATGTCGGCCATCCGCGGGATCCCCGAGTGGTTCCCGGCCCGGCGTGCGCCAGTGCTTACACAAGTGACCTATGTGTTGGGGCAGGCCGGGCAGTGGGCCTCGGCAGTACCCCTCATCCGGCTTCTGGAAGGCTTCGGCTGGAGTACTGCCCACATCATCATCGCTACTACCTGCGCGGTGGTGGTCGTTCTCGACCTTCTCCTGGTCTGGGATGCACCGGGAATCCGCAGCCTTCGGAGATCGCCCAAGAGACGGGGTAGCGGTTCAGGCTTCAGCGATGTACTGCATAATCCCGGAGCCCAACTTGGTTATTTCATGCACATGGCCACCGCCTTCGTGCCACTGGTCTTCACCGTGATGTGGGGATACTCCTACTTGCAGCAAGGACAGGGGCTGAGCAAAGACATCGCAGGGAACCTGTTTCTGGTTTATGTCTTCTCCGCCGTTTTGTGGGCCCCGCTGATGGGCTTGCTGTCGCACAGGATGCCCACCAAACGAGTCTGGCCCTCGGATTCTCGATGGGTTTGGCCGCGGTGTGGCTGGTAATCCTGGCGCTGCCAGGACAGGCTCCCTTGTGGTTGCTGACCCTGCTGATGATCATCATGGGTTCGGCCTTCCCAGCCTCGAACATCTCCTTCGACATCAACCGCACCTATGTGCCAGTGCAGGACACCGGGAAGGGCTCTGGCATGGTGGTTATGGGCGGGTTCATGATGGCCATGATGCTGGTCGCCATCATCGGTGTGCTCACCCAGATACTCGGCGCCACCTTCGCCGGGTGGCGGATCGCGATGAGTACCCAAGCGCTCGGCTGGGCCATCTCGTGGACCATGGTTTTGGTGCTCAACCGCAAGGTGAAGCGCGAGATGAGCGACGTCATACCGGTGTGATGGTCGTTTGTGCGAGGATAAGGGACATGATTTTCATCGTCGTCAAGTATCAGGTCAAGCCAGAGTACGCCGATTCATGGATGGAGCGGGTCGCCGAGTTTACCCAGGCGGTTCGCGCCGAACCGGGCAACAAGTGGTTCGAGTGGAGCCGCAGCGTTGAGGATCCGAACCAGTACGTGCTGGTTGAGGGATTCACCCCCGAAGGCGCCAAACCGCATGTGGAGGCACCACATTTCGCTAAAGGGCTGGAGACTATGCGCCCACTGCTCGCCGAGACCCCGCGGATCATCTCCCGCAGCATTGAGGGCGATGACTGGGATCTAATGGGGGAGTTGCAGATCGACTGAGGCCGGACATGACGGAAAGGGATGCTAGGCATGTCCTCAGTCCGAGATTATGACATAATGTCCATTATCGGACTAATGATCGAGGTGGCGCACGACCATCGCGGTCCCTTGCCCGCCACCGATCGCGATGGCGCCTAGGCCAATACCGGAGCCACGTCGCATGATCTGGGAGAACAGTCTCGTGGCGATGACGGCCCCCGATGCTGCCCATGGATGCCCTAGAGCAATCGCTCCGCCCTCAATGCAGATCCGGGTTTCGTCGATGCCAAGCCCATCGGCGCAGGCCAATACCTGCGCGGCGAAAGCCTCATTGAACTCGACAACATCGACTTGGCCAATGTCGATGCCCGCCAATTCCAGGGCACGCTCCACCGCAGGGACAATTCCCCAGCCGGGCCATGCCGGGACACAGCCCACCGAGCATAATGACAGCACCTCTGCACCCGGGATCCCGAGAGACCTCCAGGTGGCATGGTCGACCATAGCGACAGCTGCCGCACCATCGTTCACCCCACAGGAATTCGCTGCGGTCACCGTCCCGCCCGCACGAAAAACCGGACGGAACCTGGCGAGCCGCTCAATAGTGAAGCCCTCCCGCGGTCGCTGGTCACGGCTCTGTCCCGCGACCTCGACGATCTCCTCGTCGAAAACACCAGCACGCTGCGCAGTAACAGCCCTGAGGTGCGAACGAATCGCGTAGCGATCTTGACGTTCCCGGGTGATCCCGCAGCGCTCGGCGAGCACATCAGCCGCAATACCCAACTCTGGATCCTCGAATCCTGTCGGCGCAAACGGCGCCTTAGTGAAAGATTCCCCCGCACGCGGGTGACCCTCAGGCCAGATAGTGACCGGCTGGGTGGAGGCAGCCTGAACTCCCCCGGCCAACACCAGTCCGGGCACACTGCGACATTTATGGAAAGCGTATTCCAGCGCTGCCATGCCCGAACCACACTGTCGATCAACACTCACAGCGGGCACCTCAACACCGACCCCGGCAGCCAGACCAGCGAGTCGAGCTGGGTTTCCGCCGGGGCCGCGGATATTGCCGAGCACAATCTCACCGACCACAACATCCGACACCGCCTCAGCCAATACCCGCAGAACCGGCGCGGCTAGATCCGCCACGCCGAGGTTTCGGAACACACCACCCGTCGTGCCGATCGGGGTCCGTCGAACCGCGACGATCACCGGATTGTCAGTCATGGCTCTTCCTCACCGCCATCTTGATCGCCTTGAGATCAATCTTCCCGGATGCGGTAAGCGGAAAAGTCGATAAGTGGATCCATCGACGTGGACGATCGGCACCGGATAGGTTCTCCCGCGCCCAGGACCGCAGCCGCGGCAGATCCCTGCCATCGCTGACCACTGCAGTCAACACCTCACCCACCAAGGGATTGGGCGCCCCGACAAGAATAACCTCACCGATGGCCTGGGCCCGCAGACGATTCTCCAGGGGGGCCAAGCTGACCGTCTGCCCAGCTGTCGTCACCGCACCGGGTCGTCCCTCAATGATCAAGCGGCCATCCTCCATCCGGCCCCTGTCCCCCACGGTCATGAAACCCATCTCGTCGCACATCATCGACGCATCCTCATTGGGTTCCATGTAACCGCAGCTCAACCATGGGGATCTCACCCACAGCACCCCGTCACGCACCTCCATCTCGACCTCATCAAACGCCACGAGATCATCACTCGCCGAGCCTACCGCGACTAGCGAGAGCTCCGCGGCCCCGTAGTAGTGGTGCACCTGTAGACCAGCCTCCCGGGCACGATCACGCAGCCCGGCATCCAGCCCTGCTCCGGCAACGATCGCATGGCTCAGCGTTCCCGGATTGCGGTCGAGGAATCTATGCAGCGTCGCCGGAGTGAACTGGCCAATAGTCGCCCCACCGGGCCCCTGACCCCACTCGCTACCCAGATACTCGGCCATCACCGCGGCAAACAGATTCATCGTCGACGTCATCGGGCCTGGTATCCACCAGCGATGGCCTGAGCCCAGATTCCATTGCGAGGCCAATAGATCGAAGGAATCCACCCAAGACGACGTGGTGCGCACGATTACCCGACCTGTACCAGTGGAGGTCCCGGAAGTGCACAGCCCAATCAACTCGCCGCGGGCATGAGCGGCCCAGAACTGTTGTGAGGACGTAACGATCTCGGGCACATCATAGATTGTGGCTATCCCGAGGAAAAAGTGCACACCAGACTCAAAACACCCTAGCGGCCTGCTGGTCACCCGCTTCCGCAGGCGGTATTCCGGATAATCGCGTCGCTGGCTCAGGAAAGGTAACGAGCCAAGTGCTGACCGGTTAACGTGGTGGGTTCGGTGATTAGGTCACCCGGGGTACCGGTGAACACGACCCGACCCCCATCGGTTCCGGCACCGGGACCCATGTCGATGATCCAATCGGCACAGGCAATCACCGCTAGGTGGTGCTCCACGACGATCACCGAATGGCCCGAGCCGACCAGCTTGTCCAACAAGGTAAGCAGGTGATGGATATCGGCCATGTGCAATCCGCTGGTCGGCTCGTCCAGCACCAGTACCGATGCATCGCTGGCCATCCGGTCGGCCAGTTTCAAACGTTGCCTTTCCCCTCCTGACAAGGTGGTCAATGGTTGTCCGAGGGTCAGATATCCCAGACCTACATCAACGAGCCGCTGCAGAATCCGGGTTGCGGCTGCCACCTTCGATTCGGTGGCAGAGAAAAACGCCAGTCCCTCGGCCACCGACATCGTGAGGACCTGCGCAATGTTGCGTCCACCAAGCTGGTGCTCCAGCACTTCGGAGCGGAACCGTAGCCCGCCGCACGCCTCGCACGTCGACTGCACCGCGTCCATGAAACCAAGTTGTGTGAAGATGATGCCGTTCCCGTTGCAGGCGGGGCATGCTCCTTCGGAATTCGCGGAGAACAGGGCCGGTTTCACACCGTTGACCTTGGCGAAGACCTTGCGCACTGGCTCCAGAAGGCCCGTGAAGGTTGCCGGGGTCGAGCGCCGCGATCCCTTGATCTGATCATGGTCCAGCAGCATCACGTCATCGTGGTGGTTAAGCAGGGCATCCATCAAGGTTGACTTGCCCGAACCGGCAACTCCGGTGACAACTGTTAGTACTCCGCACGGGATGTCCACGTCGACCTCGTGCAGGTTGTTGGCGCTCACTCCACGCAGTTCAATTATCCCGGTGGGCTGACGTACTTCAGAGCGCAGCGACACTCGCTCAAACAGATGCTTACCGGTGAGCGTGTCCGAACCACGCAACCCTTTCGGATCGCCCTCGTAGATGATCTGCCCGCCACCGGAACCCGCGGATGGACCGAGATCAACGACATGATCGGCGATTCGCACCACTTCCGGTTTGTGTTCCACGACGAGAACCGTGTTCCCCTTGTCCCGCAGGGCCAGCAGCAGATTGTTCAACCGACCGATGTCATGAGGATGTAGCCCGGCAGAAGGTTCGTCGAAAACATAGGTGACGTCGGTGAGTGCCGAACCGAGATGGCGGATCATCTTGACGCGCTGTGCTTCCCCGCCGCTCAGCGTTCCCGAGGCCCGTGCCAAGTTCAGGTATCCCAGTCCGATGGCCACGAATCCTTCCAGCAGCCCAGCCAAGCCATCAATCAGCAGCTTGGCGGGGGGAAGACTCAGCCCGCGCACCCAATTCACCAAATCGGTGATCTGCATCTGACAAGCATCGGCGATTGAAACCCCGTCGATGAATGAAGTACGGGCGCCCTCAGCGAGCCTGGTGCCATCGCACTCAGGACAAGTCTGGAAGGTAACCACTCGCTCCACGAAGGCACGGATGTGCGGCGACCATTGGAGCCCAATTCCTGTCGCTGCAGACTCGCTCCACGAAGGCACGGATGTGCGATCGCTGGGGTCAAGCCTTCGAGACGATCCACGTCGGGGCGGTCGATCGTCGGCATGTAGCCCTGCAGGAAGGCCGAATAGGTCTCATTGATCATCCGCTGGGATTCTGCGGCGATCGTGTCGAAGACCAGCGACGACTTACCAGACCCGGACACTCCAGTGAACACCGTCAGCCTGCGTTTGGGTATATCGACATCAACCCCGCACAGATTGTTCACCCGTGCACCGCGCACTCGGATGAGGTCACGACCAGCCGAATCATTCACGCCGCAAGACTAACCAACCATGTCTGCCACTACGCCACTGAGAAAACGATTGGTGGCGCATCAACGTCCCGGACCTCGTCAGGCCAGTAAGCGGTGCGGAAACGGTACGGTTGAACAGTGATCGTGTTGCTCTCCCCTGCCAAGACCTTCGATGTGACCACTCCCGTCGTGCCCACTGTTCATACGACTCCGCGACTGCTCGATCAATCAGAGCAATTGATCAAGGTGATGTCGAAACAGTCGGTGGCCTCGATCCGGGAGATGATGAGAGTCTCCGAGAAAACCGCGGTGCTGACCATTGAGCGCTACCGTAACTTCCAGACCCCGTTCACCCCGGACACTGCCCGGCCGGCCATCAGCACCTTCAACGGCGATGTCTACCGCGGTCTGGACGCCCCCGCCACTTTCACCACCGAGGACTACGACCGCGCACAGCAGGTGCTGCGGATCCTGTCCGGGCTCTACGGGTTGTTGCGTCCCTTGGATCTCATCCAGCCTTACCGGCTTGAGATGCACATCAAGGTGCCCACCCGGCGAGGCAAGAATCTGCACCAGTTCTGGGGTGATCTCATCACCGACCTGATGGCCCAGGATCTGGCAGTGTCACCGGGGCAATGTTGCGTGGTTAACCTTGCCTCCACCGAGTACTCCTCCGCAGTCGATCTCGCTCGTTTCAGAACGGTCGTTTCCCCACGTTTCGAAGACGTCTCTGCCACGGGAGAACGCAAGCTCATCAGCCTCTATGCCAAACGGGCCCGTGGGCTGATGGCCGGCTGGATCATCCGCAACCGCATTGATGACCTTGATGCTCTGAAGGAGTTCGCCATTGATGGCTACAGCTATGACAAGAACGCATCGACCCCCGAGATACCGGTCTTCTTCCGTCCATGAGTTACGTTGTACTGGTTCCAGACCAACATTTCACCTGCGAGATCGAGATCAAACGATCCAGGTTCATCGGTCACGCTCGACGAGTGGAGACTGAGGAACAAGCCCGCTGCTTTCTCGACGAACTGCGAGCCGCCAACCGGGAAGCCCGGCATGTGTGCCATGCCTTCGTGCTCGGGGCACACCGTCGAACCCAACGCTTCAGCGACGACGGTGAACCTAGTGGCACGGCCGGTGCCCCCATTCGCACCGCAATCACCGCCCGCCAAACCTCGCCCGGGCACACCGAACTGTCCGATGTCGTGGTAGGAGTTGTCCGCTACTTCGGAGGTGTGAAACTCGGCACAGGCGGGCTGGTACAGGCCTACTCACAAGCAGCCACCGAAACTCTTGATGCGGGCGACTACCTAACCCGGAGGATGATGCGCAAAGTCACCTTGAATCTCGCCTACGACCAAGTGGGACGCATCGAGAACATACTGCGTGCTCAGGGTATCCACGTATCCGGGATCGACTACGGCGCCCAAGCCAAGCTGCACACCTGGGTCGATGACGATGCGGCGGCGTTGGATGCCCATGCCGTCCTCATCGCAGAACTCACCAATGGTCAAATAAACGGCGAACCGGGAGAATCAGCCTGGGTTGACGTCGGCTGAACAGCACCGGCAGCCGATCTCAGGTCCCTTGAGCCAACCCCCGCATCGAATCTGGTGCGGGGGCTGGTGAAGGAAGGGATCGACGATCAGAAGTTAATCATGTGGCCGCCAATGCCCTCGGCGACCTCCTTCAATGCCTCAGACAGCGACGGATGGGCGTGCACCACACGACCGACCTCGTCGGCGGTGAGATCGTATTGTTGAGCCAACTGGTACTCGGGCAACAGCTCAGAGACATCGGGGCCAATCATCGTCAGACCGAGAATCTCGTTGTGGGTCGCATCGGCGATCAGTTTGACGAAACCAATACCATCGCCCAGACCCCAAGCCTTGCCGTTTGCTGCGAAGGGGAACTTGGAGACCTTGACGTTGAACCCGGCATCCTTGGCCTGCTGCTCGGACAACCCGAAGGTACCGATCTGTGGCTGGCAGTAGGTGGCTCGCGGGATCATCGCATAGTTCACCGGCATGGTCTCGGCCCCTGCGATGGTCTCGGCAGCGACGACGCCCTGGGCCTCGGCGGTGTGGGCGAGCATCATCTTCGCAGTGACGTCACCGATCGCGTAGATGCCCGGGACATTGGTCCGGCAGAAGTCGTCAATGTCGATCGCGCCGCGCTCGGTGATCGCCACACCAGTGTTTTCCAACCCGTAGCCGTCCACTCTGGGAGCGAATCCCATAGCCTGGAGCATCTTGTCGGCCTCAAGTACCTCCTGTTCACCGCCCGCCGCGGGTTCCACAGTAACCCGAACCCCTGAGCCGGTGTCCTCGACGGACTTCACCGCGGTCGCGGTCAGCACCTTGATACCGATCTTCTTGTAGGCCTTGAGCAACTCAGCTGAGATTTCCCGGTCCTCGGTCGGGACCATGCGATCGGCATACTCAACGATGGTCACATCAACCCCGTAGTTGACCAGCACATAGGCGAATTCGGTGCCGATCGCTCCGGAGCCGCCGATAATGATCGACGACGGCAACTGCTCGGCAAGGATCATCTCTTCGTAGGTGTACACATTCGCCGACTTCTGTGTTCCAGGCAGCAGCTTCGCGGTGGCTCCGGTGGCGATGATGCAGTTAGCGAAGGATACTTTCTGAGTACCACCATCGTCTGTGGTCACATCCAAGGTGTGGGCATCTACGAAGGTGCCCCAGCCGTTGAACTCGGTGATCTTGTTCTTCTTCATCAGGAAGTGAATGCCCTTGACCATCCGGTCGGACACCGCACGAGATCGGGAGAAGGCCTTCGAGTAATCCAAGGTGACCTCACCATTGATGCCGAACAGATCGGCCTCCTTGGTCACGATGTGGGCGATCTCGGCGTTGCGCAACAGGGACTTAGTGGGAATGCATCCCACGTTCAGGCACACGCCTCCCCACCACTGCTTCTCGATGATTGCCGTCTTCAGGCCAAGCTGGGCGGCTCGGATGGCGGCGACATAACCACCGGGACCAGCCCCAAGGACAACTACGTCGAAATCTGCGCTCATACCAACGAGTCTAGGACGATCGGGACGGTTTGAAGGACCGGAACGCAATCTCCTGAACTGGGTGTCTCTGAGTCTTGGAAGTGAACTCATATGTGAGTTATCCTCGACGGGTGACCGATACTCCTACTCCGCAGAGCGTGGGGCGTCTCATCCGGGATGCCCGAAAGCACCGCGGCCTCACCCAGAACGAACTGGCGTCGCTGCTCAACACCTCACAGTCTGCAATCACCAGAATCGAGGCTGGCAACCAGAATCTCTCCTTGGAGATGATCTCCCGCATAGCTGAGGTACTGGAATCACGACTGATCGCACCTGGCGATCGTCCCGTAACCCCCAATCTGCTGATTGAGGGCGAAACCTCCCTGTCAGGGTCGATCGAGACTCGCTCGTCGAAAAACGCTGCCGTCGCGCTGCTGTGCGCCTCGCTACTCAACCGCGGTCGCACGGTGCTGCGCGGCATTGCCCACATCGAGGAAGTTAACCGTCTGCTCGAAGTGCTGGAATCAATCGGGGTCGAGGTGTCCTGGTCCGAGGACGGCCGTGACCTCACCCTGCAGCGCCCGCAGCACCTGCTACTCGACGACATGAATATCGCTGCAGCTCGTCGTACCCGCTCAGTGATCATGTTTCTCGGCCCGCTGATGCACCTGCAGGATACCTTCAAGCTCCCCTACGCGGGAGGCTGTGATCTAGGGGCTCGCACCGTGGAGCCACACTTGCAGGCGCTGCGCCGCTTCGGACTTGAGGTGGAAGCCACCGACGGGTTCTACCGAGCCCACACCTGCGATGTTGGCGACCAGCAGCGCACCATCGTGCTGACCGAACGCGGCGACACCGTCACGGAAAATGCCCTAATGGCGGCCGCAATGACCCAAGGAGTCACCACGATCCGCAATGCTTCCCCGAATTACATGGTGCAGGACCTGTGCGTGTACCTGCAGATGTGCGGTGTGCAGATCGACGGCGTTGGTTCCACAACCTTGGTCGTTCATGGTCGTCACGAGATCAGCGCCGATGTCACCTACACCATCTCGGAAGATCCGATCGAGGCAATGAGTCTAATCACCGCCGCAGTAGTCACCCATTCCGAGCTGACCATTACCCGGGCACCCATCGAATTCCTTGAGATCGAGCTAGCACTGCTGGCCGAGATGGGGCTCAAATTCACCGTCGGTGGGGAGTATGCCTCCGGCAATGACTTCACCCGCTTGGTCAACATCACAGTGCATCCTTCAGACCTGCACGCTCATCAGGACAAGATCCACCCACTACCCTTCCCTGGGCTCAACATCGACAACCTCCCATTTTTCGCCCTCATCGCGGCGTGTGCGAACGGGCGGACGATGATCCACGACTGGGTCTACGAGAACCGGGCCATTCATCTGCTAGAACTCAGCAAACTGGGTGCCAATGTCCAACTGCTCGATCCGCATCGGCTCAATGTGACTGGGCCGACAAGATGGCGCGCCCGCGAACTATTCTCACCGCCCGCGCTGCGTCCTGCGGTGTGCATCATGCTGGCGATGCTAGCTGCCCGAGGCGATTCGATGTTACGCGACACCTACGTCATCAACCGGGGCTATGAGGATCTTGCCACCCGACTCAACAAATTGGGAGCCAAGATCACCACCTTCGCTGAATAACGATACCCGGGAACGAACGGCCTGGCTAACAACCCGATTGTGGCGCCGTGGGGGTCGCGGCGCCACAATTACGTCGTTACATGCGGCGTCACAAGGGATGGACGTCGAAGCGATCCACCGGGTCTGCCATCAGGTTCTGGCCCTGGACCAAGGCCAACTCCGGGAAATCGAGTTCCGCGGTAGTTTCCAGTACGGCATGCACGGCAGCCGCCGTATCGGACAGCGCGGCACCGAGATCGCCAGGATGGGCCTGCATCGCAGCCAGGAAACAGGCTGAGGTGAGATCCCCTGAACCAGTGAATTTGCGGTCGATCATCGGGGTCTCCACCACCCAGGTGCCGTGGTCATCCTGAGTGATCATGCGCATGCAGTCCGCGCCGAATCTTTCCCCGACCACCGAGGTGACCAGCACCGTGGTGGGTCCCATTGAGCGCAGTGTCTCGACAGCCGACACCACCTCGGTCAGTGAGCCGGGTTTGGTTCCGGTGAGGTATTCCAGCTCGAAGAGGTTAGGCGTGACGACGTCGGCCCGCGGAACCACCTCCGCACGCATGAACTCCGGGATGCCCTCCACCGCGTAGAAGCCACGGTCGACGTCACCCATCACCGGATCGCAGAAGTACTGGGCGGCAGCGTTACGTTCCCGGGTAAGCTCGAGAGCATCAAGGATGGCCCGTCCCATGGTGGGAGCGCCTTGGTAGCCAGACATGACGACGTCGATGTCTGCAAGGTGGCCACGCTCATCAATGCCCTGCACGATCTCCGCAACCTGGCCCGGGGTCATAACATCCCCACGCCAAGCTCCGTAGCCGGTGTGGTTGGAAAAGTTCACAGTGAACACCGGCCACACGTCAACGCCCAGCCGACGCAGAGCGAACACGACCACGGAATTTCCGGCGAATCCGTAGGACACGGACGATTGAATCGACAGGATCTGAACCATGGCGAAAGTGTATGCCTAGGTTCCACATGGCACAGTAGAGGGTATGGCCCTTGCTGAGACCCCTGTTCACGAGCCTGTCGTGATCCGTACCGGGGCCACTCCCTTGCCTCAGCGTGCTCCGGTGCGGGGTTGGCGGGCCAAGTTGCGCGCCCATCCCGTGGGCCGCTTCTGGCTGCGACTTTTCGTCGGGTTGCTTGGGACCGCGATGATCATCGCGGCTCCCCTGCTCGGCTGGCTTCCCGGGCCGGGCGGCATCCCACTGTTCCTGCTCGGCATGGCGGTTCTCGGTACCGAATTTGGCTGGGCCGCCAGGCTGAGGCGTCACTGCGTGCACGGGGTGCACCTCTACCTGACTTGGCCAAAACGTAAGCGATACCTGTTCTGGGTCTGCTTCTTCGCGGTCATCTGGATCTTCTGGTACGTTTCCCTGGTGATCACTGGAGTGCCGTCATGGGTACCCCGACAGGTCGCCGATCTGTTGCGGATGCTGCCTGGGGTGGATACGTCCCGGCCGTCCTAAACTTGATGCGTGAGCGCACATCCCGAATCCCACCCGTACTTCGACGTGCCTTTCGCCCCGATGGCCCACCGGGGTGGTTGGATCAGCGGGCAGGATGAGTCCAGGGAGAATACCCTCCATGCCTTCACCAGAGCTGTGAAACTCGGTTACCGCTATCTGGAGACTGACGTTCATGCGACCCGTGACGGGGAGCTCATCGCCTTCCACGATTCGGTTCTTGACCGGGTCACCGATTCGACGGGGATCATCGCATCGATGCCTTGGTGCGAAATCGCCCGGGCGAAGATTGCTGGGATCGATGAGATCCCCACCCTCGATGAGGTGCTGGAAACCTTCCCCAGCATCCGGTTCAACATCGACATCAAGGCCCCTAGGGCCGTCACCTTGCTGGCCAGAGCCCTACGCCGACATGCCGCCGAAGACCGGGTGTGCGTCTCCTCGTTCAGTGCGCGGCGGCTCGATCACTTCCGCCGCCTGTCCGCGGGCCGGGTAGCCACCGGAACCGCGTTGCCGGGCGTGGCGTGGGCCTCGAAGATACCCTGGCTTCCGGCTCGTCTGCCGATGCGAGGCCAGGCGATCCAGTTGCCGGTGAGCCAACGCATCAAGGGTGTCCCGGTGCAGGTGCTGACTCCACGTCTGCTCGACACTGCCCATCGACACGGGATGAAGGTGCACGTCTGGACGATCAATGACGCCGAGACGATGACTGAACTCATCGAGATGGGCGTCGACGGGGTGATCAGTGACCGGATCGACGTGCTGAAATCAGTCGCTCTGGCCCACGGAGTGTGGCACTGACACACTCGGAGACCTCCCCACTTTCTGCCGGATTGCGCGGCAGGGTGGAAGAATCTGTGATGGGCTGGTGTTGGACGGGACGTCAGGCCGGTCCATGGATGAAAGGAGGAACCCCCATGGCTGATCGCGCATTGCGCGGCGTCGGACTGGGCGCCAAGAGTTTCGAGGACGAGGAAGGCATCGAGTTCGCCGCACGCCAGACATTGGGTTTTGACTGCGAAAAAGGCCATCACTTTGACATGACCTTCTCCGTCGAGGCGGACCTTCCCGCCGAATGGGAATGCCCCAAGTGTGGTTCCCTGTCTAAACGGTCGGACGGAACCCAGCCCGAGGAGAAGGACGTCAAACCTCCGCGCACCCACTGGGACATGCTGTTGGAGCGTCGTTCCGTCGACGAACTCGAAGTGCTGCTCGCCGAACGCCTCGAAGAAGTTCGGACCGAACGCATCTACTGAGCAAACCACTCGTTGCACACGGTGGCTTTTACGCTCAGGAGAGCTTGTCGAACAGCCTCCGGAATTGGTTCCAGCGTCGCTGAGCACCCCACACCGCGGTACGTCCGAGAGCTTCCTTGATGATTGAGCCGCTCATCTTCGATTCTCCGAAGGTGCGGTCGGGGAAGTAGATCGGTACCTCTGCTACGGTGCCTCCAGCCTCGATGACCTGTCTCGTCATGTCCACTTGGAAGGTGTAGCCCTTCGATGCGATCGCGTCGAAATCGATAGCTCGCAGGATCTGAGCACGGAATGCGTTGAATCCGCCGGTGACATCGTGTACCGGGAGATCCATGGCAGCCTGCACCCAGATATTCGCTGCTCGTGACAACAGTTCCCGGACAGGGCTCTGATCAGTGGCCCCGCCCCTGATCCATCGCGAACCTTTCACCATGTCGGCATGTTCGAGAGCTGCGAGGACATCGGGCAGCAACTCGGGCTGATGAGAGCCATCGGCATCCATCTCGACCAGCACGTCATAGCCGCGCTCTAGTCCCCAGGTGAAACCAGCCAGATAGGCGGCAGCAAGGCCTTGCTTGCCGGGACGGTGCACGACATGGATGTGATCATCCTCGGCGGCCATCCGATCGGCGATCTCACCGGTTCCGTCAGGTGAGTTGTCATCCATGATCAAGGAATGTGCCGAAGGAACTGCGGCGCGCAAACGCGCCACAATCGATTCGATGTTCTCTGCCTCGTTGTAGGTCGGCGTGATCACCAGGACCCGCGCATCGTTGCCATCAGCCATGTATCGAGTCTAACCAACCAGTGGTCGGTTACTGAACGTGGTACGTAGAACGATGGTGGTCTGAGTGTTGACCGACACTCCGACGCGAATGTCAGTGAGCAATTGGTCGAGAGCTTCCGTCGAGGCCACTTGGACGACGCACATGTAGGAAGCATGCCCGGACACCGAATAACAAGATATGATCTCCGGGATATCGGCAAGGAAACTGGGGATGGGTTCTTCCTGGTCGGCTGCCATCGGCGAGATCTCGATGATGGCTGTCAGCCCTCGTCCAACCATGGTGGGGTCAATGTCGGCCCGGTAACCGGTGATGATGCCGCGTTGCTCCAAGCGACGGACCCGCTGCTGGGTTGCAGAGGTAGACAATCCCACCTTGCGCCCCAGTTCGGTGAATGAGATGCGGCCATCCGTAGCCAGCAACTCGAGAATGCGCCGATCGGTGTCCTCCATGACTCCATCCTGACACCGAGGTAAGACATCATCCCTCACGTCTCAGTTTTTGACAGAAACTTCAACTGGTGCGACGCAGCATGTAGATGGCCGACGACGCCATGAGATTGGCGCCAAACTGGCCCAACCGCCGCGGACGCCCACTAGGGGAAAGCGGGATGCGTTTGTCAACTTCTAGTCCGATGTCGGTAAGCAGCGGTTCCAAGTCGACAAGGGTCGCGTGATGCAGGTTCGGGGTTGAGTACCAGGAATAGGGCAAATCCCGGGATTCGGGCATATGACCACTCAGCAGGCGCAGCCGGTGCCGCCACAGCCCGAAATTGGGCATGGTGAGAATCATCCTCGGGGCGATCGGCCGCAGCTGGGCCAGCACCTTGTCGGGCCTGGTCAGGGCGGGCAACGTACGCGATAGTACGACAACGTCGTAGGAATCGGGAGCAAAAATGTTCAGTTCGGTATCGACATCCAGATCTAGCAGCGGCACTCCCCTGGCGACGGCGGTCAACAGGGATTTCGGATCTTTTTCCACCCCAGTTCCGGTGCACTGCAAGCAACTGATCAGGTGGTACAGCAGTTCTCCATCACCACAACCGATGTCGAGCACCCGGGACCCGGGCTGTATGTGCTGGGAGATAACGTGCAGATCGGGGCGGATGCGCCAGGGTTTGGCACTCATCGTTCCCAACTCGTTCCGCGGTAAGTGGTGTCCGATTTCATGAAGGCGGCCACGGTGGCAAGGTAGTCATCGATGGTCAGTAGGAATGAATCGTGACCCCACGGCGAGCGAATGTCACGGAAGGTGACCGGCTGATCAGCCCTGGTCAGTTGGCGGACGATGTGACGCGATGCCTCAGTGGAGAACCGCCAGTCGGTGTCGAAACTCACCACCAGGAAACGAACTGGATCGTCGAGCAGCCGGTCCAGGCAGCCAGGCTCGGCAAATGGGTTGAAATAGTCCATCACTCTGGTCAGGTAGAGATAGGACAAGGCGTCGAAACGTCCGAGGAAGACTTCGCCCTGATGTTCCAGGTAGCCCTCCACCGCAAAATCGACACCGAAACCGTGGGACCACTCGTCGCGTTGCGGATTGCGCCCGAATTTGGACTCGAAGCCCTCCTCCGAGGTGTAAGTGATGTGTGCCATCATCCTGGCGATGGCCAACCCGGTGTCCGGACTGGTGTCATATTTCTGGAAATAGCCACCGTGGAAATGCCCGTCACGCATGATGGCCTGACGGCCCACCGCTGAGAAGGCGATGTTCTGTGCGGTGAGACGGGCCGAGGATGCGACGATCACTGCTTTGTGCACCTGTTCGGGGTGATCCATGCTCCACTGCAGCACCTGCATGCCTCCCATGGAACCGCCTACCAAGGCATGCAAGTGGTTAATTCCCAGATGATCGAGCAGCGCCCGGTGAACGACGTTGAAATCACGCATGTCAAGCAATGGGAAGTCGAGGCCCCACGGCTCACCGGTGGCCGGATTGATCGAGGATGGGCCGGTGGTCCCTTGACAGCCTCCCAGCAGATTGTCGGCGATGACGAAAAACCGGTTTGTGTCGATGGGTTTACCCGGACCAATCATGACGTCCCACCAACCGGGGTGTTTGTCGCCCTCATGCCATCCCGCAGCGTGGGCATCGCCGGTGAGGGCATGGCAGATGAACACGGCATTCGACCGGTCATCATTGAGAGTGCCATAAGTCTCGTAGGAAACGATGACCTCGTCCAAGCGCTCACCGTTGACCAAATGGAGTGGGTTCCGGGCATCGAAGAGGGTGACGAATTGGGTGTTCGTCACCCCCACGCCATCACCGAACTCACTCATGGGATCCTCCTCGGACCCCCACAGGCTACCAGCGTCGATCAGCCAATCGCGTCGGTGAACGCTTCGCTGACCACCACCTGGTTACCGAGCAGCCCGTGCGTAGCCATGAACTCGCCCATGGCCGCCCAGGTTTGCGGGTTCTGGATTCCGAACTCGGTTCCATACAAGGCATTGGTCGCCTGAAGCACCGCCAGAGCATAAGTCTTCTGCTCGTCGGATGACAAAGTTTCGACGTAGTTGGTGCACAGTTCGACGGTGTCATCTGGATTCTCGGTGCAGTAGGTGACTGCCTTGTGCACCGCCGTCATGAATTTGTTCAGTTGGTCGGCCCGGTCGGTAACGATCTCATCCGCTGCTCCAAAACCCAGGGCTACAAGCGGGAGATCCTCCACCTCCAGCACTTTAGCGGCAAATCCGGAGGTCCGCAGGCGCACCAGATCGGAGTTCGCGAAGCCGACCACGGCGTCCACATGTCCCTCGGTCAGTGCAGAAAACTGGGTGTAGCCGATAGAGGTGATGTTCACCTGAGCGCGGGACAGCCCCGCGGACTCGAGTGCAGCGAGTAGGAAGAACCAGTTCTCTCCGTATTCCCCCGGCAGCCCAATGGTGTGTCCCGCCAGATCCGCCACTGTGTTCACCGGGGAATCGGCAGCCACGATTAGTGACGACGGGTAGGTCTGGTAGGTGGTGGCAAAGTTCCGTATACCGACCCCTTGGGAACGGGCCTGTAGCATCTCATCACCACCCGCGTAAACGATGTGCTCGTCGCCGGACTGTAGCGCCCCGAACAGGGATTCCTGGGCTCCGTGGTGACGGATGGTGATCTCCAACCCCTGCTCGGTGAACCATCCAAAGTGATCAGCGACATAGATCGGGGCGAATTGGATGTCCGGTACATAGGTCAACCCGATTACCAAGGCATCGGACTGTTGTTCCTTGGATGAAGGACCGGAGCCACCGCAGGACGGCAATGCTGCGGCGGCGAGAGCTACTCCGAACCCGGTGAGCAGGGTCCGTCGGGTGGTATTCATTTTAGTCTCCTTCGACTCGCAAATGGATTGGCTAGCCATTCGACCAGCCGCATGGACAAGAAGATCGTCACAGCGAGCACGCTGAGCACGATGAGGGTGGAAAACAGTCCGATGGTGTCGACGGACTGAGACTGGACGGCAAGACGCTGACCGAGTCCCGATCCACCCATGACCAGCTCGCCGACGACCGCACCGGTGATCGACAGGGTGAAGCCGTTACGCAATCCGGTTAGGGTGGCGGGCAAAGCCAGTGGCCACTCCATCCAGCACGCCAACTGCCAGGCGGTCGCACCGTCGACGCGCGCCGCGTCCAGCAGTTCCTTGTCAATCGAGCGCAACCCCAGCACCGTGGACAGCACCATCGGGAAGAAGACCATGACCGAGCACAGCAGCACCACCGGAAGCATCCCGTAGCCAACCCAGATGACCATCAGTGGGGCGACGGCCACCGCCGGGATCGCCTGAGAGGCTGCCAGATAGGGCGAAAGCGCCGCATCGGCAAGCTTGGAGTGAGCTATCAGATAGGCGATCGGCATCGCTGTCAGGGCAGACAGTGCGCATCCAGCCAAAGCCTCAAGGGTGGTGACCCACAGCGGAAGCCACAAGCGTCCCGAGGTCAGATCCCGGCCAAGGCGTTGCAGCACATCACCCGGATCGGGCAGCAGGGTTGTCGGAATGCTGTGCGCGGCGGCGACAGCAAACCAGACCAACAACACAAGAGATGCTGCAACCACTGGAGCTGCGATCCGCAGTCCCAGTGGCGAGTTGTCCTTGGTCACGTACACCTCCGGCTTGGACCGGGGCGACGCAGAAACGGACACGTGAAGCATCCGACATGACGTGCTCTCCCATCCGGACTCTCACCGTCGGTACCGGAATTCCACCGGTTCAACCACTCACCGTGTGGATCGTGGGTCGCGGACTATCACCGCCGGTTCGGACTTTCACCGACCCCGGGCACATTGATTCTTGCGGAGTTCACTATAGCCGCTGGAACCTGTCGGATGGGTACAGAGCCCATACAGAGATCAACGAGACACCCACGCAAGCCGCGCAGACACCGAGCCCCAGCTGCATGCCCAGGACAAAAGCCTCGCGTGCCGCGGCAACCAACTGTTCGGCCTGCTGTCCAGGAAGAGCAGATGCCACCTCAATGGCGGATTGCAGAGACGTCGATGCGGCATTCTGCTGGGAAAGATCCAGATTCGCCCAAGTATCTGCGGAGGTGACCGCCCCCCGGTAGCGGGATGCCAGGATTGAGCCGACGACGGCCACCCCCAGTGCACTACCCACCTGCATCAAGGCGGTATTGGTGGCCGAACCGACCCCGGTCACGTCGCTGGGCAGTGAATCCATCACGGCTTGGGTGGCGGCCGGGACCAGCAGCCCGGCCCCCAGCCCAAAGCCAAGTGCCCCGATCAACAGGTACCCGAAGCCATCCTCGATCCCAGTCGTGGCCATCCAGGTGAAGCCACCGGTCACGAAGCCCAGCCCCACCATGACGGTGATCTTCAGACCCCGGCGCTGGATGGTGTGGGGAGCCATCAACGAACCGATCAGCACCGCTGCAGCGATGGGCAACACGCGCAACCCGGTTTCCAATGGGGTGAAACCGAGGATCAGTTGTAAGTGCTGGGTAAGGACGAAAAGGGCCCCTGCGCCACCAGCAGTGACCAGACCGGCCACCCCCACGGCGACAGAGAACTGTCGGATGGTGAACAGGTCAAGACGCATCAGTGGCGCTACGACACGGGATTCGTGCCACACGAACAACGCGGCGAGCCCCAACCCGGCCATGAGCACTCCGATAACCAAGGGCGAGTTGATGCCCAGGCCAGGAGCAGAGATCACTGCCCAGCACACCATGGCTAGGCACACCATGGATCCCACACCCCCGAGGAAATCGACCGGTTCCCCGCTGCCCGGTGTCGTACGTTTCGGTAACACCCAAGCCCCGACACCCACCACCGCCACTGCAACAGGCACATTCAGCCAGAAGATTGATGACCAGTTGAAATGCTCCAGCAGGATTCCCGACAGCACCGGACCGGCGGCCCCGCCGGCGCCATTGGCCCCCGACCACAGGGCAAAGGCCAGGGTGCGTTCCTTCGGGGTGGTGAACAATGCCGAGACTAAAGCGAGAGTAGATGGGGCCAGCAGAGCTGCCCCTATGCCCATGACAGCCCGGGCCCAGATGAGCATGGTGGTCGTCGTTGACAGGGCCGCCCCCATGGATGCCAGGCCGAAGACGAGAGCCCCGGCTAGGAAGGTCTTTGACCGCCCCCACCTGTCAGCCAGTGCCCCAGCAACCAGCAGCAGGCCTGCGTAGGTCACCTGGTAGGAATCCACTGTCCACTGCAACTGGTCCATGGTTGCGCCAAGCTCACGGGACAGCGTGGGAAGCGCCACGTTGAGGATCGTATTGTCCAAGGAAGCCATGAACAGGCTCAAGGACAGCACCGCCAAGCCCACCCACCGCAGTCGCAGGTGTCGTTCGCTCTCGGGGGTCGACGCATCTGGGGCTTGACTCACGTCGGACAACTTATCGGCGGTGTGTGAAGGACCCAAGCCGACACCCGGCCACCGTCCGGGAATCAGGGCTCAGTAGTGGGAGACAACAACGGTACCGATACTCGACCACTGGTGGATGAAACGGGCATCGGCGGTGGACATGTTGACGCAACCATGCGATCCTCCCGCACCGCTCCAGCCGAAGGAAGGCTGCCAAGGGGCTGCGTGGAAAGCGATGGAGCCGGTGAAATAGGAAACCCATTCGACCCCTTCGGCCTCATAGGTGGTGCCGTCCTCGTTGGTACCACGCATAGTCTGCGATTCGTACTTGAGATAGACGCTGTAGGTACCGGTGGGGGTTTCCATGCCAGGCCGACCCGGCACAATTCCAACAGGCCCGAGCACCACTTTGCTGCCCTCATAAGCGGTCACTGTGTTGTTGCCGAGATTCAGATCAACCCACTTCTCACCAGGAGCCGGCTGATAGATGAGATTCTCGGAACCTGCGGCGACCTTCTTCTCACGCCAAGTCGCCTTGATCTGATCGAAGGTGAACTCACCGGTGAAGTTTTGTCCGTTGGACACTGCGGCGGTGATCGCCTCAGCAACCTTGTCGTGGTTGTTCACCGCCCACCCATCGACCGCCTCAGTGGAGACCTTGACGAGCTTTCCGTTCTCGTCGATACTGCGCACACCGTTCACCGCTTCAACATTGGCCGACGCGGTGGTCTTGTCGACCCACTCGGTGACCTTGGCGGAATCAACGGTGGCAACGAACTCGGCAGAATCTGGGCCCGGAATCGTAACCCAGGAGGCCTTGTCGGCCCGTGTCGGTGAGAAGGCTACTGTGTCCTTGCCAGCGACGGTGACATCAAGATCAACGATCTTATTCGCCTCAGCAGCGATGCGCTCGGCATCGGCGTCGGAGATTTTTGGTGCGACCTGGTGTTCCGCCAGGGTCAGCGAAGTTGACTGCAGGGTGGAGGCTGCCGTATTGACTGCCTGCACCAGCGGTAGAGGATCGACGGCCGAACCCACCAGACCGGGCGCCGATGCGAAGCTTCCGGTGTTCTCGTCGAAGGCCACCTTCGCATCAACGGAGGGAATATGGTTGGCCGCTGTGAGCTTTTGCACCGCACTGTCGGTGATGTTCTTGTCGACTGAGACGACCAGTGGCACCTGCTTCTTGCCAAGAGCTCCGGTCAACCGAGAACCTAGGGTCTGGTTCTCGGCGAACACTTGGGCGATGGTCGCGTCGACATCAACGGTTGCGCCCAATTCGCCGAGACCGTAGGCGGTGGTCCGGCCATCAACCGTGACATCAATAGCCACCTGGGAGGAACGCTCGGTGATCATCGTGGCGATTTCCTGCGCTGTCTTCCCGGTGACTGACTCCCCCAGCACCGATACACCCGGTAGGGCACGATCGGAGAAGTACGCCCCATAGGAAGCGGTTGCCAGCCCGAGGCACGCAACGACCCCGCTGATCACCCCGATGACCACCAGCCGACGCCGTCTTGCTACTTTGTTCACCCGGTGGATTCTAGGTTGGGACTCCGGAACGGACCAGCCCACCACATGGTATGGCGCCACATGGTGATGAAACTGTTGCCAACGCTATCCTCGTGTGCTCTCAATAGACCGGCATATGCTCCGTCGAAGGGTTGTCCAGGGCGATGAATTCCGCGAAACTCATCGGGTCGTGCCCGCTGAGAGTTCGAACATCGCCGGTGACCACATCCATGACCCCTGATGCGATCGCTGTGTAGGTGCTCACCCAAGCCTCGATCTGCCATTCGGGAACGTTGTACTTGTGCCGGGTCTCGTAAGCCTCGGCGAGGTCCTGGTTCACGTAGCTGGTAGGTCGGTTCGCGAGTTCCGTGATGATCGCGGCGATCTGCTCAAGGTCGATTGTCTCGGGGCCAGTGAGTTCGTAAGTTTTTCCGGTGTGGGCATCGGGATCATCCAGCACTCCAACGACCGCATCCACCACATCGGCCCTGGCGACTGCACCGATTCTTCCCTTTCCTGCAGGCCCGGCGATCACACCGTCTACTACTGCCTTGGGGAAGAAGTCCATGTAGAAAGAGTTGCGCAGGAAGGTGTGGGTCATCCCGGAGCAGCGGATCGCTTCCTCTGTCGCCCAGTGGTCGCGAGCCAGAGTGAAGGTGGCATCCGGAGCCGCGCCAATGAAAGAGGTGTAGACGATATGCTTCACCCCTGCCTTCTCGGCGGCCTCAATGAACGCCTTCTGGTGAGTGACCCGGTCGGCGGATTCGGCCGCCGAGACCATGAACAGCACGTCGACGCCGCGCAGAGCCGAGACATTACCGATCTTATCGAAGTACCCACCGGTGCTCCGCACGCCCCAGTTGCCGGCTGGTGCCTTGCGTGCATCGCGGACGATGAGACGCAGATCCTTATGCTTGGCTGCAAGCCCTCGTGCGACGCCGCGCCCGATGAATCCTGTTGCTCCGGTGACGCCGATCCTCATTGATCCTCCTGTGCATTCGTGCATCCGCCGTGCTCTTTGCACAGCGTCGAGCAGACTGGTGCGTAGAACCTCTTGCATGCATGATGGTAGCGGAGGTGCCCATGCCGGATCTGGTGATCGGGGCAGACGGGTTGAGTAGACCTATCTGGGCCGAGTCGAGTGAGTTGATGCGTATCTACTACGACACCGAGTGGGGCGTACCAGTACGTGATGAACGCGGGGTGTACGAACGTTTGGTGCTGGAGGGGTTCCAATCGGGGTTGTCCTGGGCGACAATTCTACGCAAGCGTCCCGCATTCCGCACTGCTTTTGCCGATTTCGTTCCCGACCAAGTCGCAGATTTTAATGAGGCCGACATTTCTCGGCTTCTCAATGATGTCGGCATTGTCCGAAACCGCGCCAAGATCATGGCAGCAATCACCAATGCACGCGCTACCCTTGCGCTGCGCGAATCAGGCGGTCTACACAACCTGGTTTGGTCCTTCCAACCGAGGACCACTCCCCTACCAATCTCCCAGTCCGATGTGCCCACGACTTCTTCCGAGTCGATCGCGCTATCCCGGGAACTGAAGCGACGTGAGTTTAGCTTTGTAGGCCCCACGACAATGTTCGCGCTCATGGAGGCAATCGGGGTGATCGACACTCACCTGCTGGGCTCCCACCGCAGAGGTTGTTCCGGGCAGTGGACGGCAGACGGGCATCGACTTACCGACATATAGTCGATTGCTCTATTCTCTCGAGCAATGGAGGTTTCTTGATAATGGATCCCCGGCGTATCGAATTCGCCCGTCGTAGCTGGGAGGCCGGTGAGACGGTAGTGCCGGGCACCGAATCTGCGGAGATCATGCATACCCTGGCCACCGAAGCCATCGCCTTATGTATGCGGATCAACTCGGAGCCAGACCCGCGAATGCGGCACCGGCTATTCGAAGAACTTTTCGGCACAGAACTCGACTCCTCGTTTGTGGTCTTCCCACCTTTCAACACCGATTGTGGGAAAAACATCCATGTCGGACGCAATGTGTTCATCAATGCCGGCTGCAAATTCCAGGACCAAGGCGGTATCCACATTGCCGATGGTGTCTTCATCGGCCACAATGTGGTAATTGCCACGCTAAACCACGATCAGGACCCCACCAGGCGTGCCGCGCTCCACCCCGCGCAGGTGCACATTGGCAGGGACGTCTGGATTGGGGCCAGCGCTACGATCTTACCTGGGGTATCTCTCGGGATTGGCGCTGTCGTGGCCGCTGGGGCTGTGGTCACCTCCAATGTTCCATCCCAGACCATGGTGGGCGGGGTTCCAGCAAAAGTAATCAAGCAGCTGTGATTCAGCCGTTACTCCAGCGGTCCATAATCACCGGGCTGAGGTCGACGAGACCTTGGGTGGGATCGGTGGGGTGAACGAAAACGGTGATCAGATCACCAATCTCCCACTGCCACTTGCGGTCATCAAAGGGCTCGGAGCTAAACCGACGGCCGTCGGGCAACTGCACGTGAGCAATCTGGTAGTAAAAATTGTTGACACGGATTGACGAGGTTGACTTGTCAATGATTCGTCCCTGTGCAGGGACCCCATTGTTACGTAGCCAGGTCAGTCGCCGATGGGTCCGTCGGCCCCATTCCAGGAATACCCCGCCGAGCACGAGGAAAACGACTGCGGGGGCAGCGAAGCCGATCAACGCGGGGCTAAGGGTCTGTCCGGTCGCCATCATGACAAATAGCACCATGAACATCACGAGGACTGTCGTGCCGCCAATGAACATGAAGATGGTGCCCAAAAGACGGACCACCTGGCTTCCTACGTACATTGTCACCTCCCAGCAACCACACTAGAACGCGATGGGCTCATTACAGCATGAACATCATCGGCAGCGGCCCGAACCCGAACGCCTTCGGCATCAAGGCTGCAACGATCCAAGACGCCAGCTACCGCAAGCAGCCGCTACCTGCAGATAACCCTCATGCCGGTCCCGGTGAGTGAGTCGATCGGGTTGGAGACCGACCAGTTCCTACACATCAACGCCGGGCAGGGGCACATGTCTCAGCGCCGAAAACCTAGATCTCGCCCAGAAGGTCTCCGATTGCTAGGTCGTGCCAGGTACCCGCCAAGCGACGTCACGCCGGGTGTGCTGTGATCGCTCGGCGACCCGGGGCCAGCGGTCCGGATAGCTGATACCTCTCAGCGGGCCGCCAAGCGTTCGGCGACGAGTTCCATGAGAGCATCAGCCACTTCATCCTTGGTCCCCGATGCTTTGGCGACCTCCTCGCCCTGGGAATCGAGGATGACCAGCGCGTTGGGCACGTCGCCGAACCCCAGTTGCTTGCCCACGGCATTAACCGCAAGCAGATCGGCTCCCTTGCGTCGCGCCTTGGCGGTTCCATGAGCCAGCACATCACCGTTCTCATCACCGGTTTCGGCAGCAAAACCGACGACAAATGTCCTGGTGCCGTCGGTGCGGGGAGGACGGGCAATGAGCCCGGCCAGGATGTCAGGGTTTTCTATCAGCTCAATACGCATGCCGCCAGGGGAATCCGAGCCGCCGAGGCGATGCTTCTTGATCTTGGAATCAGCCTGCTTCACTGGGCGGAAGTCCGCGACAGCGGCAGCCATGACCACAACATCCGCCTTTGCCGTAGCGCTGCGCACGGCATCCTCCAGTTCCCTGCTGGTACCAACCGGAACAATTTCGACCGCTGCGGGCAGCAGGGCAAGTACTTCCGCGCCAATATTGGCGCTCACCAAGGTGACATCAGCACCTAGGCGATGGGCTGCGACGGCCAGCGCCACCCCCTGTCTACCGGAGGAACGATTGCCGATGTAACGCACCGGGTCGATCGGCTCACGGGTTCCTCCTGCAGAGACCACGACACGTCGCCCCTTCAGAGGCAGATCAGCGAGACGGGCAGCCGTCTCCTCCTGCCCGGTCACCGTGGCAAGCGCCTCGTGCACGATCCTGTCTGGCTCCGGCAGCCGTCCGACTCCATGATCGGAGCTGGTCAGTGGCCCGGAATCAGGGGTGATGACGACCAGCCCGCGTCGACGTAGTGTATCCACGTTCTCCACGGTGGCAGGGTTGAGCCACATCTGGGTGTGCATTGCAGGGGCCACGACCACGGGGGCTGACGTCGTCAGGACCGTGGCCGTTAACAGATCATCGGCACGCCCGGCGGCGATGCGGGCCAGCAGGTCAGCCGATGCCGGGGCAATGAGCACGAGATCGGCCCACTCCCCCACGGCGACATGTTCGATAGCGGCCGGATCATCGAAGACCCCGGTGGACACCGGGTAACCCGACACCGCAGCAAGGGTTGGAGCACCAATGAACTGTAGCGCTGCCTGTGTGGCGACGACTTTCACCTCATGGCCCGCAGCACGTAACAGTCGGATGATCATGGGGGTCTTGTAGGCAGCAATGGATCCCGAGACCCCGACGACGATGCGCATCGGCCTGGACAACCGATCCCCCCACGATGTCCTCTTCGGGCCGGAAAAGGCTTCGAGCATCTATTCGACCTGCTTTCTTTCGTGGGTTCAGGCGATGTCGCGAGGTGCCTCAGTCTACCGGGGCCGCTGGCGCTGTTCTCGTCACCGATGCCCTGATGGCTCGTAGTCCCCAACGTTCCAGCCGAGACAGATAGCTGCTTGACACACTGCTGCGGGATGTGCAGACCGGGGTGCTGTCTAGTGTGATCGACGACGGTCAGCCATAGGCGGTGCCCGTCCTGCACGCCCTTGATGGTGACAGATTGCTGTTCGACAATTCGACGGGCAAGGAATTGGCGACCACCGCGCCGTTCGCCTTGATAAAATGTACCATTCCCCGATTCAATGCAAGCGCTGTCGGGCAGGCGCCGAAGCCCCTTGAGGTTCGAAACGACCACTGCGGCTAGGGATTCCGTTCGGCGGTCATGCTAGGCTTACCGCGAAGTGGGTGGCCAGCATCATCGACTGCGCGGATTCATTCCTGTGGGATGAGGCCATGTCATCCCAGATCTCCCCAACCTCACCGACAGTCCCGAAAATCGTGGTCCAGGCCACCGATCTTTGCAAGACATTCGGTACACGAGGCTCCACAGTCACCGCCCTCGACCGTGTTTCGGTGTCATTCACCGCTGGTCAGTTCGCAGCCATCATGGGTCCCTCAGGATCTGGAAAGTCGACGTTGTTGCATTGCCTCGCTGGACTGGAGCGGCCAGACTCGGGATCAGTCGTTACCGCCGGAGCCGAACTGACGCGGATGTCCGCGGACCAGTTGACCATGCTGCGACGGGACCGGCTCGGGTTCGTGTTCCAATCGTTCAACCTGATTCCCACACTCACTGCAGCCGAGAACATCACACTCAGCGAACGCATCGGCGGTCCGCGAATCGATCGTGAGTGGGTGGATCACCTGGTGAGTGTCCTCGGTCTGGACCAGCGGTTGGAGTATTACCCGGCTGAAATGTCGGGTGGGCAGCAGCAGCGTGTGGCGATTGCGAGGGCGCTCGCCCATCGGCCAATAATCGTTTTCGCCGATGAACCAACCGGAAATCTGGACTCGCACACCGGCGGCGAGGTTCTTGACTTCCTGCGTCTGGCCGTTGAGCACATGGGGCAGACCGTCATCATGGTGACCCACGATCCGTTGGCTGCCACGCACACTCACCGCGTCGTGTTCCTGTACGACGGACAGGTGGTTGACGAGGCACAAAACCCCACTGCTCAGGACATCCTCGCCCACATCACCGCCCGAAGGATGGCAGTATGATCACACTGGCACGACGCAGTCTTCTCGCGCGGAAATCATCGGTTATCGCTGCATTGCTCACAGTTGTGTTTGGCGCAGCTCTGGTGACTGCCACCGCAATGATCAATGCCGCGCAACACAACCACGATTCTGCACATGTCACCAACTGGCAGTTCTCTGCGGTCGATGCAGTAGTCAAGCCGTCGGCACAGGTGGTGCTGGCGAACGGCATGCAACAGGACCTACCCACCATGCCCAGGCTCACCGAAGAGCAGGTTCAGGCGATCAGCACAGCACCAGGAGTCTCCTCGGTGTCGCTAGAGCGTCCCTTTCCGGCGTATGCCGTCACCGATGACGATCAGATCCTGGGTAATCAGATCACCCGCTCCTGGGGGCATCCGTGGACCACCGCGATCGCCGACGGTGCAGAACTGACCGAGGGCAGCGAGCCGGTGGAACCCAGCGATGTCGTCATTGAGGACAGCATTGCCCAGGCCGGGAGAATCAGCGTTGGTGACCACATACGAGTGAGACTCGCCGACGGAACGCAGGTGTTCACGGTAACCGGTATCACATCACGCCCCGGCTCCCAGTTCGAACATGCCCTGTTCTTCGGCAATGACACCGCAACTCAACTGGCTGCCCCAGTCGCGGCGTTGGTGTCCACCTCGGATGCCGATGCCCTGAAGGCTGCTCTGCCAGACATGGTCGTCGCCGTCGGTGATGCCCGGGCCCAGAGCCTCCAGTTAGATCCTCGACAGGCCGAGCTCGTCGGCAGCGGAGGAAATTTCCTCATGCTGGTGGCATCCCTTGCGCTGTTGATCGCGGTCTTCGTCACATCCAGTACCTTGAGCGTCTCGATCACCCAACGACGCCGCGAATTGGCGATGCTTCGTGTGGTCGGCTCCCGGTCGAATCTGATCCGCCGCATGATCATCTGGGAGGCCATTTTGATCGGGATATGCGGCGGGATCATCGGGGCAATGGTCGGAATCTGGCTTGCGGCCGCCGCGCAGGACTTCTTCGTGTCACAGAATCTGATGGCTCGAGGTATCACGGTCTCGGTTGATTTGCCTGCGCTTTTACTCGGTGTTGGTTCTGTTCTGCTCTCTGCCCTGGTGGCAGCCGTGCTCCCTGCACGCCGCGCCACGAGGATCGCCCCTCTTGATGCACTGCGCAACGCCGAGCTCCCCGCGACCTCCCCCAACCATGGTCGTATGGTCTGGGGCTGGATCTGTGCGGTGGGAGCGGCGGTATTACTCGTGGCGGTGTTCGCCTTGGGCGGTCCGGTGACCACGACCCGTGGGACGATCGCGATATTACTGCTGATGATGTCATTCCCCCTGCTGATCTCCGCCGTGTGGTTGTTAGGAGAAACTCTGCTGAACCAGATACCTTTCCTTCTTCGCCCGCTTCTCGAGCGCTGGTTCGGTGGGTTCATTGCGTTGCGATCGATTGGATCCGACCCGCGTCGGGCCGCAGGAGTGGCTGTCCCCATCACCCTGCTCGTCGCGGTCAGCTGCGTACTCCTGTTCCAGGACAGCGCAAATGCACAAGCTCAGGCCAAGAGCTATGCCCAGCAACTGACCGTCGACCTCGTGATCGGCGACACTGCCCACGTCGGCATCCCTCTTACAGTCGCAGACGAAGTCCGCAATCTTCCCGGTGTGGCTGCGGTTAGTCCGCGAGTAACATCCCAGCTGGTCATCGACCAGCCCACCACGAGCTCGGTGAGCGGAACCGTCATCGGTTTCCAACCCGATGATGTGGATCGACTCATAAAACTCGCGATCACCGAGGGTTCCTGGGAACAATTTGGTTCCAACAGCATCGGCATTTCCAACGCTATCGCCGAGAACAAGGGGTGGCGTATCGGGCAATCGGTGGATTTCCTCCATCCGGATGGATCATCTGGCTCTGCCGTGGTAGGGCTCGTATTCGATGACCCGACGGGATTGGCCGACATGGTGCTACCAGTATCCGTGCTTTCTCCTCATCTGCTAGAACCACTGGCACCAGCCATCTACGTCAAATTTGATGACGACGCCGATGCCGTCGCCACCAGGAAGGCGGTTGATGCAGTCGTGCAGCAATTCGCGCCGGGAGCACGCGCCCTTGATCGCGACACGCACCTAAAGCAGGTAGCCGATGAGACAAGCGGCGACGACTGGATTGTTCTGATGGTTGTCGTCATCCTGGGTGGCTATGCCGGTATCTCAGCCATCAATGTACTGGTCGGGTCAACTATGGCACGACGCCGGGAGTTCGCTCTGCTGCGCCTGGCCGGATCGCGACGCAGTCAAATCATCGGATCGCTAATGATCGAATCGCTCACGATCACACTGGTCGCAGGGGCTCTGGGAACGATGATCGAGAGCGTGACGATGATCGGCTACGGATACCTACTCACGGACACGGTGTGGCTACCATTCGTCGCCCCGAAGTTCTGGACGATCATCGGCTGTGCCTTCCTTGCAGGTGCGGTCGGTACTCTCGCACCTTCCCGTACGGCGATGAGGGCAGACCCGCTGGAGGCGATGAGCTGATGGTCGCGCGAAGGCACGGCAACACGCGTGACAATGAATGACATGCGAAGCACACTGGTCGAGATCGACAATCCCGGTCTTGCGCTGCGCCATCGCCCATTGTCATTGTTGGCCACTTCCTGGCCGTGGCGTTGTCTGGCCCACCTGCTCACCACACCGGTCGTTGCAGTTGTGTGGCTACTCACCTGCTGGATCCTGTTTCCCCTCGCTGTCCGGCCACTCGGTCGGGTGGAGCGGTGGCGGTTGAGGCTGGTTGACCGGCACGCTGCTCCAGACCCACACACCGAACCCGCTACCGGGGGAATCCACGAATGGGTTCGGCACCGATTGCACGAACAGATCACTTGGACCGAATTACTGTACGGGCTACTGCTCATCCTGATGTCGGTGCTCGAATGGGCCGTCCTGGTTCTTGCGCTACTCCTGCCCACAATCCTCGCGACCGCAGCCGGGCTCAACATTGCCCTCCTGGCATTAGGCGTGGAGCCATCCGTCGTGGACCAGACCTCGGGGCCACTGCAATATGACATGATCGCCCAGATCTGCCTTCTGGCTCTCGGTCTGGTTCTGCTCACCGCAGGCATGTATATCGTCACGCTCACCGCCGAGGCGCATCGACAGCTGGCCCGCTTCCTGATCTGCGTACCCGAATCGGGACTCGTCGAACAGGTTGATGGGCTGGCCCGCTCCCGAGAACGGGTCACCACCGCGTTTGATGCCGAGCGACGCCGAATCGAAAGGGACCTACACGACGGTGTACAACAACGACTGACATCACTCGTTATGACTCTTGGTGTCCTGAAATACCAGCACGAACACGGCGAAGATATCGTGCCCATCATCGACCAGGCCCGTAATGACGCACAGGACGCCGTTGACGAACTCCGCGAGATCGTGCACGGCATCTACCCATCTGCGTTACGGGAGCATGACCTCCCCGATGCACTTGATGATCTCGTCTGCCGGGCACGCGCCACCGGCCTGACAGTGACGTCGGACATTGACGTTGCCCAAGACCTCCCAGCCGACACAGAAGTCGGGCTCTACTTCGCCGTCAGCGAGTTGTTCACCAACATCATCAAGCACGCCGGGGCAGCCTCGGCATCGTTGACGGTGCGTCATGATCCTGACATGACCATCGTCGTCACTGTCAGTGATAATGGCCGCGGAGGTGCGCAGCCGAGAGGAAGCGGCCTGATCGGTGTCGTCGACCGCATCGAGACCCTCGGCGGCCGGGTCAGGATTAGTAGTCCCGCTGGTGGCCCGACCCGCATCATCTTGGAGGTTCCATGCGCATCGTCATAGCCGAGGATGCCACGCTGTTGAGAGAGGGGCTGGTACGTCTTCTCATCACCGCCGGTCACGATGTGGTCGCAGCCGTCGACAACGGCGACGCGCTGGTGGAGGCGGTCTGCTGCCATCAGCCAGATCTCAGCATTGTCGATGTGCGCATGCCACCGACCCATACCGATGAAGGCATCAGGGCTGCTCAACAACTGCGCCGTCGCAACCCCGCAGAGCCGATCCTGGTGCTCTCCCAGATCGTCTCCGGTCGCGCCGCAGCTGATCTGATCACCACCGGCAAGGGTGGCATTGGTTACCTACTGAAGGATCGTGTTGGTGAAGTCGATGAATTCCTCGGGACGCTTGAGACAGTCGCGACTGGGGGCGAAGTCATTGATCCCGAAGTCGTCCGCAAGTTGCTCCGCCGCCGATCAGGCTTGGATGAGCTCACTTCACGTGAATTGGAAGTTCTCGCCCTGATGGCCGAGGGGAGAACCAACGCGGCGATTGCCGCAGAACTCGTCATCACAGATGCCGCCGTCAGCAAGCACATCAACCGTATCTTCGCCAAACTCGGCCTCGGCGCAGACATCACCACTCACAAACGCGTTCAGGCCGTCCTCACTTACCTGCGTCGATGATCGCAGAGTCCCGAAACCGTGAACGACGGTGTCTCGGAGCATCCGTTGATGATGACTTGGGATACCACAACCGTCGGGACGACAGGATTTGAACCTGCGACCCCTTGACCCCCAGTCAAGTGCGCTACCAAGCTGCGCCACGTCCCGAAGGATCCGGCCTTCGGTATCGTCGCCGACTCGGAAGCCTTGATCCAGATGGGCCTCGTTGCCTCGACCCGGGGTGAAACCTTACCCGATCCAACCACCGGTAACCAAGTTTGGATCGCGCACGCAAGCAGGTTCACGCAACTTCGCTCACCAGTTCGGCTTGGTCGCCCCGGGCAGGCGCTTGCGCAACCTGACCGGTGAGACATCCCTGAATATCTGGAATATCTGGTACACCGACCCGCCCAGACGCAAATCCAGTTGCGTTTGTGCTGGACGCTGACGTCCCAGCGGTGCTTGTGCATCGTCGGTGGGAGTGAGATATGGAGTGCCGGAGCCTGGTCGCGCTTTAGTCACTTGGTATTTGCGTGGCACGAACACTCCTGCTTAAATGAGAACGATTCTCACTAGAGAGATGCCTGCCAAACTGGAAGGAACCCATGAAGCGCAACACACATCCGCGGTACGGTCCTGTCATCTTCCGCGATAACGCTACCGGCGACCAGTTCCTTACCCGATCCACACTTACCTCAGAGGAAACCGCGGAGTTGAACGGCGTGAGTTACCCGCTCATCCGCATGGATATCTCCTCAGCCTCCCATCCCTACTGGACCGGCAGGTCACGGGAGATCGATACCGAGGGCCGCATTGAGCGCTTCCGTCGCCGTTACCAAAGGGGCATCAAGTGACCCCGGCCATCTTTTTAGTCACCGGCTTGGATGAAGCCGCGATGCTCTCCACCACGCTGGGGCTGCTGCTCGACCAGCCCTCCCCCGTGGTGGTTTCCTATGCCGTCGATGTCGAGCCCCAGGAACTCATGCGCACCATCTGCGATATGTCGGGGATCATCGAACGCAAGAACGTTGGTCTCGACCATGGGTGTGTGTCCTGCACTATCCGTGAGGATACGTTACGAACCCTGCAGCGGCTCGTCACAGCCGACCGATGGAAGACGATCATCGCCTGTCTGCCCGCCGGGGCCAACGCGATGCAGATCTGCCGCATCGTGGCCCAAAGCCCGGGCCATCTGCCCGGAGTGGAGATCTCGGCGGTACTCGCAGCCCTTGATGGCAAGCAACTCGCCGATGACCTGACCGGCCCCGATCTGCTGTGCGAACGGGGAATGGGACTCCACGAGGACGACCACCGCGGCGTCGCGGAAGTGCTCGGTGGACTGGTGGAGCACGCCGATGTGATCGCCGTCATCGACCGATCACCGGAACCTGCCCACGCCGGGCTAGTACGCACGATTGCCCGCCCGGACGCGCTACTCGTCGAGGAGTGGAGTGACTTCGACTCGATGACTATCCGCTGCGGAGTGCATGACCACGATGCCGTCGAATCCTGGATCGCCGATGTCCCGGTTACCTTCCACCCGGAGGTGCCCGATGGGGTGTGGCGACTAATGCTGGATTCCAGCCATCCGATGCATCCCGTCAGACTCCAGGAACAGATCGGGGTGCTGGGTGCTGGTAAATTTCGGACCCGTGGTGCCTTCTGGCTACCGACCCGCCCACAATCGGTATGCCAGTGGGACGGAGCCGGCGGACAGCTATCCATCGGGACCGCCCGGTGCTGGGGCAACGGAGAATCCCCCTGCTCACGGCTCGTGATGACCGGCCTGCTCGAACACGGCGACCCCCGGACAGCCCTAACCCAGGCCTTTCGCTCGGCGCTGGTCTCCGACGAGGAAATGTGTACCCGGGGAAGAGCATGGGAAGTCATGACCGACGGATTGGAGCCGTGGTTGGGCATGGTCGGTGAGATTCCACACGACTTACCCTGACCCGTGTTGTCAGTGGGACTTTCGTTTGGCCCTGGCGCGTACCTCGATGTGCACCGGGGAACCCTCGAAGCCGAAGTCCTCACGCAGGCGGCGCTCCACAAAACGCACGTATTGGGCATCGAAGATCCCGGAGGTGAACAGGATAAAAGTGGGTGGTGCGGTGTGCGCCTGGGTGACGAATAGGATCCGCGGCTGCTTGCCGCCGCGCACCGGATGCGGATGGGCCGCAGCCACTTTGCCTAGGAAAGAGTTCAGCTGCCCGGTGGAGATCCGGGTCTCCCAACCCGCTAAGGACAGGTCGATTGCCTTGCGCAGCTTGTCGACATTGCGACCGGTCAGCGCGGAGATATTGACCCGCGGAGCCCAAACCCAGGCCACCAGGTCGCGTTCGATCTCCCGTTCTAGGTAACGACGGCGTTCCTCGTCGATGAGATCCCACTTGTTGTAAGCGATGACCAAAGCCTTCCCAGCCTCCTCCACATGGGCGAGGATCTTCAGGTCCTGCTCAGAGATCGGTTCACAAGCATCGATGACCACAATGCACACCTCAGCTCGTTCGATAGCTGCCTGGGTACGCAACCACGCGTAGTACTCCGACCCAGAAGCCTCCTTCACTCGCTTGCGAATACCTGCGGTGTCGATCAGCCGGTACTCCTCACCACCAATGAACACCGTCTCGTCGACGGGATCAACGGTGGTCCCGGACACATTCGAGACCACCGAGCGGGTCTGCCCAGCCAGCTTGTTCAACAGGGAAGACTTGCCGACATTCGGTTTCCCGACGATCGCCACACGCCGGGGTCCCCCTACGGGTTCCGCCCGTATCTCATCCGAGCCGGGCAGCACTTCCAGCAGGGCATCCAGCAGGTCCCCGGAACCACGCCCGTGCAATGCCGAGACCGGCCAAGGCTGCCCCAAGCCCAGGTTCCACATGGTGGCTGCGTCGGCCTCCCCACGCATGTCATCCACCTTGTTTGCCGCGAGCACCACAGGCTTCTTCGAACGACGCAGCACCTTGACCACGGCTTGGTCCTCATCGGTAGTGCCAACAGTCGAATCAACGACGAAAATCACCGCATCGGCCAGTTCAATCGCGATCTCGGCCTGCTCGGCAATCTGAGCAGCCATGCCGCTCGCATCGGAGACCCAACCACCGGTGTCGACCAGGATGAAATCACGGCCCGCCCATTCGGCGTCGTAACTAACCCGATCGCGAGTTACCCCCGGAGTGTCCTGGACGACGGCTTCGCGCCTGCCAAGGATCCGGTTCACTAAGGCCGACTTTCCGACATTGGGACGCCCAACCACTGCAACGACAGGACGAGGGGCCTGCGAGAGTTCGACGGAGTTGAGGTGGACTGGTTCATTCACCCTGCAAATCTATCCGAATCACCCAGTGCGACCGTATTCATCCTCGTGGGAAACGTTTTTCCTCCGGTACCAAGGCGATGACTTCCGCCACCACCTGGTCAAGGCTCATCGTCGTGGAGTCGATGAGCTCCACCCCTGGCGCAGGAGTCTCGAACTGCGCGTTGGCCGAATCCGCGGCATCCCGTCCGATCACCTGTTCGCTCACCGTGGCCGGATCCAGGGCTCCCCCCAGTTGGGCCTGCCTACGGGCGATCCGGCGCCTTGGGTCGGCCTGCAGCAGGATTCGGACATCAGCATCCGGGGCGACAACTGTGGTGATATCCCGTCCCTCCACCACGATGCGGCCCCGGTCGGCGATGATGGCGCGCATTTGCTCGTTGAGAATCTCCCGTGCCCGTTGGTTGGAGGCATAACCTGACACGATGGCCGACACCTCCGGACGATGCAGATCGTCGGTGAGGTCGACGCCGGAAATCGCGATGCGAAAATCGATGGGATTGGTGACTATCTCCAGATCCACATAGCTCGCGGTCCGGGCGACCGTCCCTGCATCGGCGGGGTCTATGTGCTTGTGGTGGCACCACACAGCCAGTGCCCGGTACATTGACCCGGAATCGAGGTAGTCGCATTCCAGTTGCTGGGCCACCAGATGGGAGGTTGATGACTTGCCCACCCCGCTCGGCCCATCAATGGCGATCACCAGTCGTGGTTCACTCGTCATTCCTTCTCCCCGGTCAGTACCGCACCGTTGTCCCGCAGCATCTTCCGCAGTCTGTCCGACTCAACTGTCGAGACCTTGATGGACAGGTAGCCGGCATCCCGGTCGGGATCGTGCTCGATGGACAGATCCTCAATGTTGACCCCCATGGCCGTCACATCGGTCATCATCCGGGCCAAGGCGCCAGGCTCATCAGGGATCTCGACGGTGACGGCGACCAGTTCGGTGCGACGCTTGCCGGATTTCTCAGGCAATGCCTCCACTCCCCGGTTGCCGCGAACCAGGAAACGGGCCACGACATCGGGGTCAGTGATCTGTACCAATAGTTCATCCAGATCCTCGCGCAGCCCCATCAGCTGGGCACGGATATTGTCGGTATTGGCCAACACGATCTGTCGCCACATCTCCACATCGGATGCGGCAATTCGGGTCACGTCACGCACGCCCTGCCCGGCCAGCCGCAGATCGGCCGATGGGACCTGAGCGAGCCGTGCCGCGGTCAGAGTGGATACCAACTGAGGGAAATGAGAGACCTCGGCGACAGCCCGGTCGTGGTCGCCAGCATCCATCTCGACGATCCGCGCCCGGCATGTGGCCGCAAGCTCCCGTACCCGCTCAACAACCCAGTCTGGATTGGTCTCGGTGGGAGTGATCACCCACGTGCGATCCCGGAACATATCGCCCGCAGCAGTAAGCGGGCCGGCATGGTGGGACCCAGCCATCGGGTGCCCGCCAACATAACGGGAGACATCAACCCCACCGGTCTCCAGTTCCCGGGCAATGCGTTGCTTGACCGACCCGGTGTCGGTCACCACTGCATAGGGGTAGTTCGCCAGTGCCGAGGTCACCACAATCGGGATCGTCAACGGCGGAGTGGCGACGATCACCAGTTGGACCTTCTCGGGTACCGGATCATCCAGTGTTCCCGCCCCACGGGACGCCGCGACCACGGCATGGGAAGGATCTTTGTCCACCAAGTGGACCCGGACCCCGGCACTTGTGAGAGCACAACCTATCGAGGCCCCGAGCAGACCGGTACCGATCACGACGCACGGGGAAAGCTTGCCAGTCATGACTCCCCTTCGCCCATCGCACTAAGATCGAGACGACGAAAGCACCTGGTGCGAGCGCTGTGTCGGTCGAGCAGGGCCACCTCGACTGGGGTGCCGGAATCCAACAAAGACCGGATCGAGGCAATGGTGGTGCGCAGATCCATGTCCACCTGAAGACCGGTCAACCCCGTACTGATCGATTCGGTCCTGGCCCCCAAGACACACGCCGTCCGGTGGTCGCTGACCGTACCATCGAAACTGATGGTAAACAGCTCATCTGTCTCGGGCTCAAACCCTAGACCGGCCACCGCCAGTTCGACCTCAAAGGGTTTGTCACTTGAGGCAGCAAAGGCTGCCGACAGCGTCCTGGCATACTGATTAGCTAAGCCACGCGCAGTCACGTCGCGACGGTCATAGGTGTACCCGCGCAGGTCGGCGTACTGAATTCCAGAGATCCGCAAACTCTCGAACTCCGCATACCGACCCACTGCCGCGAAACCGATCCGGTCATAGATTTCCGAGACCTTGTGCAGTAGCGGGCTAGGATTTTCCGCGATGAAGACCACCCCCTCGGCGCAGGAGGCCACCACCACCGAACGGCCTTTGGCGATGCCCTTGCGGGCGAACTCTGCCCGGTCGCTCATCAACTGGTCGGGAGACACATACAGGCTCACATCGCCTCCAGCACTTGTTCGGTAATCCGGGCCACCTCATCGGTGGGCAATTGGCGCACCCCATCGACAGAAGCGGTGAGCACCACCGGAAAGATCTGGCGAGCCAGATCAGGCCCCCCAGTCGCGGCATCGTCATCGGCGGCGTCGTAGAGAGCACGGATGGCTGAGGCGACAGCAGCCTCGGCGGTCATGCCTGGATGATGAGTCTTTTTCAACGATCCACGGGCGAAAGCCGCCCCAGAACCGATCGCATGGAACCCGCTCTCCTCATAGTGTCCCCCGGTCGCATCGTAGGAGAAGATCCGGCCCACATCACAGGTGTCGTCCCATCCCGCAAAGATCGGCACGACAGCCATTCCCTGCATCGCCATCGACAGATTGGCGCGCACCAGCGATCCCAACCGGTTCGCCTTCCCATCAAGACTCAGCGCGATCTGTTCCACTTTCTCGTAGTGCAAAAGCTCAGTCTGGAAGAGCCGCACCAGTTCGACCGCCAGCCCCGCGGCCCCCGCGATCCCGATGACCGAGACCTCGTCGGCGCCGAAGACCTTCTCTATGTCACGCTGGGCGATGATAGTGCCCATGGTGGCCCGGCGGTCCCCGGCCATCACCACCCCACCTGCGAAGTCGGCCGCAACGATCGTCGTACCGTGCGGGGACAACTCCGCGCCGTCGGTACGCGGCAACACCGCCGGATCAACCGACCGGACCAGATCAAAGAAGGAGGTCAGCTCATGCATCATGATGATCCAGCCTAGACCTCAGCCCATTTCCCGGGCATGTCGTCGATTCGCCTCCATGTGCTCGGCTGCAACATTGCGGGGAACCGGACCGGTATAGTCCGGGCCATAAGCGCCGGGAGCCGGGCGACGTTTGCGCATCGGTGCATCTACCCCCGGAGCCATGCGACGGGTGATCACGAGGAAACCAGTGTGTGCGCTGGTGGCGTGGCCCGGGCGGATCGCTAGCCCCTCAGCATGCCAGTCGCGCACCGACACCTCCAATGCCATCGGTTCAGTGAAACAACCCATGGCCCGCATGCTGTCCATCACCCGGCCCATCTGGGTGGTGGTGGCCACATAGCAACACAACAGACCACCGGCCACCAGCGCTTGGGAAACCTTCTCCAAACAGTCCCAGGGGGCGAGCATGTCCAGTACCGCCCTGTCGTACTGGTCCTCAAGAGTGATCTCGGCAAGATCTCCAATGCTCAGCTCCCATCCCGGGTGTGTTCCCCCGCAGAACTGCTCGACATTGCGACGGGCAACCTCGGCGAATTCGGCGCGACGCTCCACCGAGTGCAGAAGTCCACTGGGTCCAATCGTGCGCAGCATCGCCAGGGACAATGCCCCCGAGCCGACCCCGGCCTCCAGCACCCGAGCACCGGGGAAAATGTCGGCGCGCATGATGATCTGCGCGGCATCTTTGGGGTAGATCACCGCCGCCTGCCTGGGCATGGTGACCATGTACTCGTTGAGCAACGGCCGGAACACCAAGAATTGCAGCCCGCCCACAGTGGTGACGACAATTCCCTCGGGCTGTCCGATGATGTCATCGTGGGCCAGACCCCCCTTGGTGGTGTGATGCACCTTGCCCGCAACGAGTTTGATCGACTTACGGTGGCCTTTGGTATCGGTGATGGTGACCCACTCTCCGGCGCACAGCATCCCGGTACGTACCCCTGACCAGCGGTTCGGGTCTTCCTCGTTCACTTGTCTCCTCGAAGCTGTTTCCAGATCCTGCCCAGACTCGCAGTGTCCAGACCGGTCAACGATGGCAGATTGAGCTGGTATTCCCGGTGCGGCAGTGGCTTCATGCAGGGCACCGCGATGACGGCGGCGCCAGCATTGATACCGGCTTGGGTCCCGTAGGCCGAATCCTCAATGACCACACACCTGCCGGGATCGACTCCCAAACGCTCAGCCGCCAACAGGTAGCCATCGGGCTCAGGTTTCCCGCGAGGTATCTCGGAGCCGGGAACCACCAATGAGAAGGCCCCGGACGGCATCCGATCAACACCGGCCATGATCAGATCCAGGGGCGAGGCAGAGACGATCGCCTGGGGAATCCCATTGTCCAGCAGATCCAACACCAATTGTTCCGCGCCGGGCAGCCACGGCAGTGAGGCGACGGTGCTCAAATGATCACGCACCATCCGGTGCATTCGCTCGTAGAACTCCTCACCGGAGATGGGCAACGGCCGACCTTGGGATTCAGCCCAGGCCAAGAAGGCTGCTGTTGAGACCTCACGCGAGGAACCGCAGTACTCAACGCCTTGTTCCCGGGTCCAGGTGATTCCGAAGGATGAGAACAACTCGATCTCCGCATCCACCCACACCACTTCGGAGTTCACCAAAGTTCCGTCGAAATCCCACAGCACTGCCTCTGGAATGTTGCCCACCATTCCATTGTGCCATTTGCGAGGATAGCGGCATGACCGATGAGCAGCAGAACACCACCCCAGCATCTGGTAAGCCGACCCCTACGAAGGAAACAGCCACCTCCATCCGGACCCCATCACCGACACAGCGGGGCACTCTCATCACACCGCAGATACTCAACGGGACCGCGAAGCAGGCCTTCTCCCGCGGATTCGGTACCGGATTCGGTTTCATGGCAGGTATCGGTGCGGTTGTCGCGGCATTGACTATCATCAGCCTCATCAGCGTGATGGTGATGGGAGCCATGGGCGGTTCTGCCCAACAGACCAATTCCAAGTCCACGTTGTGGGGCCCGGCCAATGCGAAGAACCAGCTGCTGGCGATAAAAATCGAAGGAACGATCGAGACCACTGGAACCACCTCTTTCGGATCCTCCACCTATGGCTACGAAGTGGCCAAGCAATTGGATGATCTGAAGACCAACGACTACGCAGGTGTGGTGCTGCTGATGGGCACCCCTGGCGGCACCATCAGCGGAGCCCGAGCAATCGCCGAGGCCATCATCCGTTACCAGGAGCGCACCGGGCACAAAGTCGTCGCCTATGTGCAGACGATGTCGGCTTCTGGCGGGATGTTCGCCATGGCACCTGCCGATGAGATCATCACGGACCACGGCACCCTCATCGGTTCCATCGGGGTGATCATGGGTCCTTTCCAGCATTACAAAGATGTGACCGGAACCACCGGGACACTTCTCCAGTCGGGTGTCACCACTTCTGGCGGGATCACCTCGGAATACCTCACCGCAGGCACCGGCAAGGACTTCGGGAATCCCTACCGGGAGATGACCGAGCAGGAGCGAACCAACTACCAAGCCGGACTTGATGCCGAGTACACCGCCTTCGTTGATTTCGTCGCCAGACACCGTGGCATTGAGGCCGATACCATCCGTAACGACCTGGGGGCATTCATGTTCGATGCCCAGACCGCCATCGACAAGGGATTGGCTGATTCGATGGCTGCCCGCCCCGATGCCTTCCGCCGGGCCGCCGAACTCAACAATGCCGACCCCGAGAAGACGAAGGTAGTCACCAATGCGATGCCTAATGGTCTGGCCTCCCTGCTGGGGGCAGAGCAGCGGGTGTACGGACACAACATTCCGCTGAGTACCAAAGACGGTCAGGTTCCCACCTCGGAGCTGTGCTCAGGTTCGCCACGTCCGACAGTCTTCGTCGGCAACCCGGCCACCGTGTGCGGGAGCTGACCGACACTCGCTGCAGATCTGCCAAGAGCACAGCGACACGCGATGGTGCCGTTGTGTGCCGTTGTCCCCCTCGTATCTTTTGGGCTGTGCCGGATCAGCGCGTGGAGAAATACTTGGCTTGGGGGTGGTGGATCACGATGGCATCGGTTGATTGCTCCGGATCCAACTGAAACTCCTCAGACAGGTGCACACCGATACGTGCCGGGGCCAGCAACTCGCACAATGGGGCGCGCATCTCCAGGTCAGGGCAGGCCGGGTACCCGAAGGAGTAGCGAGAGCCCCGGTATGCCTGATGCTCCAGCTGCTCAGCGACGGGCCCGTCCTGGTCGGCGAAACCTAGTTCAGCCCGGATCCGGTGGTGGATGAGTTCCGCCGTGGCCTCGGCCAGCTGTACCGACAACCCGTGCAGTTCGAGATACTCCCGGTAGGAGTTCAAGGCATAAAGCTCGGCTGTGGTCTGGGAGACCTTGGACCCCATGGTGACAAGTTGCATGCCCAGCACATCCGGGCCAAGATCCGCTGTCTCTTGCTCGTCGCGAAAATAATCGGCCAGACATAGCCGCTTGCCGGAGGGCTGCCGAGGGAAGTCAAAGCAGGCCCGCACACTGGTGTGATCCTCAGGATCAAGAACCACCAGGGTGTTTCCCCGAGAAAAACACGGGAAATAGCCATGCACAGCGGCGAATTCACCCAATCCCTCAGACTGGATTCTGTCCAGCAGCCCCCGCAGCCTCGGTTCGGCCTCGGTCGCGACGATCTCTTCATAGCTGGGTCCATCGGGAATTGCACGCAAACCCCAACGTCCCTTGAACAAAGCCTTACGGTCGAGCCAGGACAGCACCTCGGCCAACCCGATGCCCTTGGAAACCCGGGTGCCCCAGAACGGCGGGACGGGAACCGGCACACCACGATCCACCTGGGAGCGGACCGAGGTATCAGCGAGGTCGGGCAGATCGCGGGTACGCGGGGCGACGCGACGCTGTCGACGTGCTGGTAGTCGTGCCCCGGGTACGCCCTGCTTGACGGCCATGATGGCATCCATCAACGCCAGTCCCTCGAAAGCATCCTTGGCATAGCGGACCTCCCCGTCGTACAACTCGGCGAGATCATTGTCGACATATGGCCTAGTGAGAGCCGCTCCTCCGAGCATGACCGGGTATTTTCCGGCGAGTCCCCGCTCGTTGAGCTCCACTAGGTTGTCCTTCATCACCACGGTGGACTTCACCAGCAGCCCGCTCATCCCGATCGCATCCGCGTCGTGCTGCTCGGCCGCCTCGACGATGGCTGTGATCGGTTGCTTGATGCCGATGTTGACCACCGAATAGCCGTTGTTAGACACGATGATGTCGACAAGATTCTTGCCGATATCGTGGACATCGCCTTTGACCGTGGCCAGCACCAGGGTTCCCTTGCCTGCTCCGGCAAGTGAGGAATCCATATGGGGTTCAAGGTGGGCGACCGCCTTCTTCATCACCTCGGCCGACTGCAACACGAAGGGAAGCTGCATCTTCCCAGAACCGAACAACTCGCCGACCGTCTTCATCCCCGACAGCAGGTCATCGTTGATGATCTCCAGAGCGCTCTTTGATGCGAGTGCCTCATCCAGGTCATCGGCCAGAGCCTTATCGTTGCCGTCGATGATTCTTCTGGCCAGCCGCTCAGCAACGGGCAGAGCCGCCATCTCAGCCTCTCGCTGCTGTTTCAGGGATGCGGTCGAAATCCCCTCGAACATTGACAGAAAGACCTGAAGAGGGTCATAGCCATCCCTGCGATGGTCATAGATCAGATCCAGAGCAACCCGGTACTGCTCCTCCGGGATTCGCGACACCGGCATGATTCTGGCCACCGACACGATCGCCGAGTCAAGCCCGGCCTTGATGCACTCATCAAGGAAGACCGAGTTCAACACGATGCGTGCGGCGGGGTTCAGCCCGAAAGAAACATTCGACACCCCCAAGGTGGTCAGTACCCTGGGGTGAGCGGCCTTGAGGGCGCGGATCGCATCAATCGTCGCCACACCGTCACGCCGAGTCTCCTCCGCGCCAGTAGCGATGGGGAAGGTGAGACAGTCAACCATGATGTCGCCCTCGTCCATACCCCACTGCCCCGTCAGGGCCTGGATGAGACGTTCAGCGACCCGCACCTTCCACTCGGCGGTGCGCGCCTGCCCTTCCTCGTCAATGGTCAACGCAACGACGGCCGCACCATGCTCCCGAACGATCGGCATCACTCGCTGGAACCGTGAATCGGGTCCGTCACCGTCTTCAAAGTTGACCGAATTGATGATTGATCGTCCCGGCAGATGGTTAAGACCCGCCTCGATGACCTCTGGCTCGGTTGAATCGATCATGACCGGCAGCGTCACCGAGGTAGCGAACAGTTTACTCAGGGCGGTCATGTCCACTGTTCCGTCACGTCCCACGTAGTCGACGCACAGATCGAGAACATGTGCCCCGGAAGAGGACTGGGCACGTGCGATGTCGACACATTCGTCGAGGCTGCCCGCGAGCATTGCCTCCCGAAAGGCCTTGGAACCATTTGCGTTGGTGCGTTCCCCGATCGCCAGGTAGGAGGCATCCTGAGCGAAGGGCACCTCGGCATACAGAGAGGCCAAGGCATTACCCGGATCAGCCTCGCGGGCAACAACGGCCCGGTCACGACCTAGCATCTCGCGAACCGCACGAATATGGTCCGGGGTTGTGCCACAGCATCCACCCACCAGACTCACACCGTGGACAGTGGCGAACTCATCAAGAGCGTCAGCCAGTTCCTGCGGTGTGAGCGGGTACACGGCCCCGTTGGGGCCTAATTCGGGTAGACCTGCATTCGGCATGACGGAAATCCCGATGCGGGCATTGCGTGCGAGGTAACGCAGATGCTCCCCCATCTCGGCAGGCCCGGTGGCACAGTTCAATCCGATCATGTCCACCCCCAACGGGGCGAGAGTGGTGAGCGCGGCACCGATCTCGGAGCCCAGCAGCATCACTCCGGTCGTCTCGACGGTGACCGAGACGAGGATGGGCAGGTCGACGCCGACTGCTCTCCGGGCTCGCTTGGCACCGATCACCGCAGCCTTGGCCTGCTGGAGATCCTGACAGGTCTCAATCTGGACGGCATCAATTCCGCCACGGATCATCGCGGCCACCTGCCGCTGGTAGGCATCACGCAGTTCAGTCGCCTCGATGTGACCGAGAGTCGGCAGTTTGGTACCCGGACCCACACTACCCAGCACAAAGCAGGGCCACTGCGGCGTGCTGTACTCGTCGGCCACCTCGCGGGCGATCTGGGCTCCCCGAAAGGCCAGATCTTCGATCTGGTCGGGAATGCCGTACTCACCCAGGGCGGCCAGATTCGCCCCGAAAGTATTGGTGGTGACCATGTCGGAACCAGCTTCGAAATAAGCACGGTGTACCCCGGCCACCACATCGGGGCGGGTGCGGTTGAGAATCTCGTTGCAGCCCTCGAAGCCTTCGAAATCATCCAAGGTCAACTCCACCGCCTGCAGCATCGTACCCATCGCCCCATCGGCGAGCAGGACGGTGTCAAGCAGATGATCACGAAGTGAGGGCATGGCCACAAGGATAACCAGCGATTCCGACCCTCGCCCGACGATGACAACCCATGAACAATCGAGATACCTGCGCATGCCCTGGATCAGCCACCAGTTAGGGTTGAGGCATGTTCACCCAGCTCAGAAACCCGGCAGTCGTGGTCGCCTTCGAGGGCTGGAACGATGCTGCCGGGGCAGCATCGGCAGCTTTATCGCATGTGATGAACCGGTATCCAACCGACCTACTCACCAAAATTGAGGGTGACGAATACTACGACTACCAGATCGTGCGGCCCCGGGTAGTGGGTACTGGCCGCAACCGCCGCACCGATTGGCCGCAGGTCTTGGTGCACATCACTCACCTGGCCACCAGAGATCTCCTGCTGGTGTCCGGGCCAGAGCCAAATCTGAACTGGCGGCGACTGGTCGCAGAGATTGTCTCGCTGCTGCGCAGCATCAACCCCCAAATGGTAGTGCTGTTGGGAGCCATGCTCACCGACACCCCCCATTCGCGCCCCGTGCCGGTGTCGGCCACTTGCCTCGACCCCGATGCAGCAGAACGCCTGGGAGCGCAGCCCACCAGCTACGAGGGGCCGACGGGCATCACCGGCGTGCTCGCCGATGCATGTCATGCTGCCGGGGTGCTTGAGGTGTCTTTGTGGGCATCGGTACCCCACTATGTCGCCTCGCCACCGAACCCGAAGGCAACGCTGGCCTTGCTATCACGTATTGAGGATCTCCTCGACATCGCCTTCGATCTCGGCGATCTACCCGAGGAAGCCCGGACCTGGCAGCGTGGAGTGGATGAGCTCGCCGGTGACGACCCGGACATCAGGGAATACATCGCAGGCCTGGAGGATGCTTCAGACAACGACGAGATGCCACACGCCAGCGGGGAGGCTATTGCCGCGGAGCTGGAACGTTACTTGCGGCGTCGTAATCGGGAACGCTGAACTCGCGCACCTCTCTCATCCACCAGGCCAGTACCTCAGTGCTTGCAAGCGGCGACGGCCATCTCACGTAGCCGGTTGACCATGGCGTCGGGGTTATCGGCCCCGTAGACGGCCGTTCCCGCGACGAAGACATCGGCACCGGCCTCGGCAGCCCGACCGATCGTATCGACCGACACTCCCCCGTCGACCTGCAACCAGATCTGTTTGCCGGTGCCCTCAATGAGTTTGCGAGTCCGCTCAATCTTCGGAAGCACCAGATCAAGAAATTTCTGCCCCCCGAAACCAGGTTCAACGGTCATCAGCAGAACCATGTCGAGCTCTTCGAGCATGTCAGCATGGGGCTCAATGGGAGTGGCTGGTTTAAGAGCCATTGAGGCACGAGACCCGAGCCTGCGGATCTCTCTGGCCAGCCGGATTGGGGCCTTGGAAGCCTCGACGTGGAAGGTCACCGAGAAGCATCCGGCATCGGCATACTGGGGCGCCCAGATGTCAGCGTCCTCGATCATCAGATGTATGTCCAGTGGAAGATCGGTGTGTGCTTGGAGGGACTGGACCACCGGCAACCCCAAGGTAAGGTTCGGCACGAAATGATTGTCCATGACGTCGAAGTGAAGCATGTCCGAGCTGGGCACCCGGGCGACCTCGACGGCCAAGTTGGCTAGGTCGGCATTGAGGATGCTGGGAGTTATCTGGTGCACGTGGGCAGTCTAACTGGGGACGACCCGCCCCTCAGTCGTCAGCGACGACGCAGCAGAGCGCAGAACATGGCATCGCTGCCGTGCAGATGGGGCCACAGTTGGATGAACCGCCCATCGAGGTGATGTGCTGGGCCGGGTACTTGAGCGATGAGCGCAGGGGCGTCGATGATCTCCACCTGCTCGGCCTGTTCGACGACACCGATGGTTTCGTCGAGATGAGGGGAGCAAGCGATGTAAGCGATCACCCCGCCTGGAAGAGTGGAATTGATCGCTGTTCTCAGCAAGGCATGCTGCAGCGGAACCAGTCCGGCGACTGTCCCGGGAGTGCGACGCCATCGCGATTCTGGCCTGCGTCGCAGAGCTCCCAAGCCACTGCACGGCACATCCGCGACTGTCAAGGCGAAGCGTGGCCCCCATGCGGGCGCGGTGCCGTCACAGGTAATCACTTGATGAGCCCCGGGCGGATAGTTGGCCAGATTCTGAGTGACCAGACCTGCCCGCTGATGCTGGGCTTCAGACGCGAGCAGGAATGTAGGGCTCAACCCACGCAGCAGGGCCGACTTGCCGCCCGGGCCCGCACACAGGTCGAGCCACGGCCCATCGGGAAGGTCCGCCGAGGTGGCTGCGAGGATCGCCAGCTGGGAGCCCTCATCCTGTACACCGGCTCGGCCTTCCCCGATCGCTGGCACCTCTCTAGGGTTTCCGGGCCGTGCGGCGCCCCAGGGCGACCATGTAGCCGGCTCCGCCCCAGCAGCCACCAATTCGTCGACGGTGGCCAGCCCCGGTCTGGCCACGAGCATCGGGACCGGGGCGAGATTATCCGCGGACAGGAGGGCGACCAGATCACCGTCCGCGCCCAGCGCCCGGGCCAATTCATCGACCACCCAGGTGGGATGGGCATAGCGCAGCCCTAGTGATGTATGGTCGTCGCCGGGTGCCAGTTCTGCGAGCCAAGAATCGAGGTCTCTGGTGGACATCTTGCGCACCACTGCGTTGACTAGACCAGTGACCCGCTCCCCGATGGCTATCCCCGCAAGATCCACACTGGTGGCCACGGCGGCGTGGGTCGCCACCTGCGTGGCGAACAATTGCTGGGCGCCCAATCGCAAGACATCGACCACAGCGGGCTGCATTGATCCCAGACCTCGCCCAGCTGCGGCCTCAATGATCGCATCCCAGGTTCCCTGCATACGGCAGGTGCCGTGGACCAGTTCGATAACGAATCCGGCGTCACGGGGTATCATCCGCGCGGTGGCCGATGTGGTCACCAAATTGGCATAAGCCCCTTGGGAATTGATTCTGCGCAACGCATCGAATGCGATCCGACGGGGCGCATCGACCGATCTTTTTCTGCCGCGTGACGATCTGCGATGTTCAGACATCGAAGTACAGCCCGGCCTCTGCAAACTCGTGACGCCCCCGCGCCCAGTCCACGGCCTTCATCGGTTTGCGTCCGGCTGCCTTCACCTCCAGCAGTTCCATGTCACCGTCACCGGTGCCCACCCAAAGATGTTTGCGATCTGCGGTCAGCTGCCCCGCTGCCAAAGGCTCTGCCTGCCTGAGGCTGTCCGGTGCAACGCGCAGCACCTGGAATCTTTGTCCCTCCAGCATTGTCCAGGCCATCGGGGCTGGATTGGCCGCCCGGACGAGCCGGACGATGTCGGTTCGTGGCGCCGACCAGTCGATGCGAACATCGTCGGGCCGCAGCTTCGCTGCCAAGGTGATTCCTTCCTCTGCCTGAGGGACGGGGGTAAGGCCGGATGCCACGTCACGCAGGGTGCCGACCAGCAGCGGCGCGCCGATCTGAGCTAGTTGATCGAGCAGATCACCGGAACTGGTCTGATCGTCGATTTCGACCTGCAGACTGCGGTAAACAGGCCCGGCATCGAGGGCACTCACGATGGAGAAGGTGGTCGCCCCGGTGACTGTGTCCCCGGCAAGAATGGCTCGCTGCACCGGAGCCGCACCCCGCCATCTGGGCAGCAAAGAGAAATGCAAATTGATCCACCCGCCGGGAACTACGTCGATCAACGGCTGGGTGAGCAGCATCCCGAAGGCAACCACGGCCGCAGCGTCGACCTGCAGCTCACGGACCCGGGCAACCAGTTCCGCATCGCAGCGTTCCGGTTTCCAGACCGGTGATCCGAGCTCCTCAGCAAGCAGCGCAACCGGTGAAGGCCTGAGTTTCCTACCCCGGCCTGCAGGAGCATCCGGACGGGTAATGACGGCAGCTACCTCAATGCCTGCCGCCACGATGGCTCGTAGGCTCCAGCAGGCGGCCTCGGGGGTTCCGGCAAAGATAACTCTCACAAGTTAACACTAGCCAACTCGGGCCACCTCACAGCGCCACCGGATCCACCCGCACCCGCAGGGAGCCGGTCATCTTCCGCGCCGAACGCCCGGCAAGCGCCGATTTAACCGCAGCAAGGAGTCGACGCGCCCCGGTGATAGGGCACCGCAGGCTCAACTGCCAGTTCGGTTCGGTCTGTCCCACCGCCAGCGGCTCGTCGAGTTCCACTGGGCCAAGTAGTTCGGCACCGTGGTCGGCGCCCAGCAATCCGATGAATTCGTGCAGTGCCTGAGATCCCCCGGTGACCGTGACGAATCGCACGGCCGGCGGGAAACCGGCCTCGATCCGCTCGGCAAGTTCCGCGGTGGCACTGGCCCCCGGGTCAAGACGGACCAAGGCCTGGATGGGTCGTGCCCCGGCTGGTCCGACGACCACCACCGTCCCATCCCGCTCAGCCGGGCGTACCAAGGCCACCGCATTAAGCCAGCGGCGCAAGGCCTCCTCTGCCGCTCGCAGGTCGACGCGATCCAGCAGACGAGCAGCATCCAACAACACGGCCGCGGAATAGCCGTCCACCGCGGGGGGCTCGGCACCAGGGGTAGCAACCACCAAGCAGGGGTGAGTTCCGGTTTGCTCGACGAGTCGTTCCCCGGAGGATTCGATCACTCTGGTACCCGGGAAGGCCCTGCCGAGTTCCTCGACGGTGCGCCCGGCTCCGACGACCGGGGCCCGCAGCTGATCACCGTGGCACACCTCGCAGCGCCAGGTGGTGATGATCCGCCCACACCACGCGCAATCCAGGCGCCGAGGGCCATCAGGTCGGTTCAACCGCACCGGACCATGGCAGACAGAACATCTGACCGGTACGTGGCAGGTTGCACAAGATACCGCCGGGAGGTAACCGGCGCGAGGCACTTGGACCAGTACTGGGCCGGATGCTAGACCCCTGCGTATTGTTTCAAAAACGGCACGTGGCAAACGGTCGAATTGAGCCCGCGGATCTCGGTCGAGGGCAAATCGGGAATCGACTGCTGCTCGCACCACCGGAGCATCCGATCTCATCATGACCGAGTCAGCGCCCACGGCTACGCACCATCCCCGATCGATCCACGCCTGAACCTCGCAGCTGCGTCCATGAGATGCGAGCAACAATCCACAGCGCTGCGATGAAGCACGCAGGGCGGCCACATCCCTGGCATGCGGATACGGGGCGCGGGTTTCCGAGTGCAGATCATCGCCGTCATCCCACACCACGATCAGACCGAGGCGGTGAACGGGGGCGTGGACCACCCCACGGGTGCCGACGACCACCTGGGCCTGACCCCGGGAGACGGCCAAATAGTTGCGGTAACGGGCGGCAGGGCCCAGGTCGGAATGCAACTCCGCGACAGCACCTGGCCCGATCGCCTCACCCAGCGCGCTGCGCACATGGCCCAAGTCTCGATAATCGGGCACCACGATGATGACCCCACGCCGCGCCCGCAATGTGGCGATGCTCGACTGGACCACGCCCCTGGTCCAGTCATCGAGACCGGACTCATCCCGTCGATGTCGTGGCCTGACCTGCCAGTGCACTCTGATGGGTTCCCCGCGGGAGAGTGAGTCGAGGAAATGCTGTCCACCCACCTCGTGGAGCAGCCCACCAGCGGGCAGATGCTCAATGAGCGGCTCGGGCCATTCGCGTTGCGGTGCCTTTTCCGTGGTGGCATGACGCGGCGGCACGGCCAGACGTACCACATCGGCGAAGCAACCCGCGTAATGATCGGCTACCCGGCGGATCAACTCGATCTGGGCCAGCGACAACACGGGTTCGCTGGAAACGACCTTCGACAGCGGCAGCAGTGTCCCAGTGACCTCGCTGTGGTCGGTGATCTCGATGACGAAACCGTCACGCATCCTTCCGGCGAAACGCACCCTGACACGCGAGCCGACAACCACCTCATCCACTTGGAGGGGTGGCACCAAATAGTCAAAGAACCTGTCCAAATGTGGCAGGACGACATCGACCGCGACCCGTGCGACCGTGATACCGCCGGTCAGTGGACCAGCGGGCATTTCCATAGGTATCAGCCTCGCACCATACGAGCCAGTTCGTCTGCCATCTCCACTGATTCCCAGGTCATCACATCAAGTTCCCGACCGAAGTGACCGTAGGATGTGAACTGCGAATAGATCGGCGCCTTCAGCCCCAACCGGGCAACGATCGCCGCAGGACGCAGGTCGAAGACCCGCCGTACCGCATCGGAAATCTGCTCGTCAGGAACCATCCCGGTACCGAAGGTATCGACATACAAAGACGTCGGATTGGCCGTACCAATGGCATAGGACACCTGCACCTCACAGCGCCTGGCAAGTCCAGATGCCACAACATTCTTGGCCACCCAACGAGTCGCGTAAGCAGCAGAACGATCAACCTTCGAAGGATCCTTGCCCGAGAACGCACCGCCACCATGACGAGCCATGCCACCATAGGTATCGACAATAATCTTGCGACCCGTAAGACCCGCATCACCCGCCGGTCCCCCGGTCACGAAACGACCAGTCGGGTTCACCAACAACCGGGGATCGGATCCCTCGAAACCATACTCGGCCAGGATCGGCTGAATCACCTGGCTGCGAATATCTGGCACCAAGGTGGCCTCGACGTCAATATCGGCCCGGTGCTGCGCAGAAACAACGACGGTGTCCACCCCCACTGGGCAACCACTGTCGTTATAGTCGATGGTCACCTGAGTCTTGCCGTCGGGACGCAAATAACCGAGCACACCCTGTTTACGGACTGCGGTCAGCCGTTCAGACATACGATGCGCCATCCGGATCGGCAAAGGCATCAACTCGGGAGTCTCATCGGTCGCGTAACCAAACATCAACCCCTGATCACCGGCACCCTGCAGATCAAACTCATCGACCATGGCACCATTGCGCGACTCCCAAGACCCTCGTACGCCCTGGGCAATGTCCGTAGACTGGCTATTGAGAGCAACCATCACACCACATGAAGCGCCATCAATGCCCTTGTCGGCCGAATCAAAACCGATATCAAGCAGACGCTGACGAGCCAAAGCCTGAATATCAGCATAAGCCTCAGTGGATGCCTCACCCGCCACAACAACCACACCATTGGCCACCAAAGTCTCAATAGCAGTATGAGAATTGGCATCACCAGCCAACATGGCATCCAGAACAGCATCAGAGATCGCATCAGCAACCTTATCAGGATGACCCTCGGTTACTGACTCCGACGTGAACTTGCGCATCAGGATGCCCCAAGATCACCGAGCGGATCGCTCAGGTCGTCGCCCAGCGGATCAGTGAGATCAAAGTCGGGATCGGAGAATGCCTCGGCACGGGCAGCAGCCTCAGCGATCGGGTCGATCTCGGTGTACTGGAGCTGGCCCGCCTGCATCTCGCGCAGCGCAATAGACAGCGGTTTTTCCTGAGGAGCTGTTTCCACCAGTGGACCAACGGAATCAAGCAGTCCCTCGCCAAGCTGGGCGTAGTAGGCGTTGATCTGGCGCGCCCTCTTGGCTGCGAACAGCACCAGCCGGTACTTGGAATCAACCTGCTCCAGCAGATCGTCCACCGGCGGATGGGTGATGCCTTCAGGGATGTTGTTGCTCACGGTACGTCCTCGCGAAGAATTGCGGATGTCACAGACCAAGCAAGTGTACCAGCTGTTCCACGCTGTGCTCCACCGTGTCATTGACCACGGTGACGTCGAACTCCGATTGAGCCGCGAGTTCCTGACGAGCCGTGCGGAGCCTACGGGCCATCTGCTCCTCGGTCTCGGTGCCCCTGCCACGCAATCGGGAGACGAGTTCATCCCACGATGGTGGAGCCAAGAACACCTGCTGGGCATCTGGCATGGTCTCACGGACCTGCCGGGCACCTTGCAAGTCGATTTCCAGGACGACTGGGTGTTGTCGGGCGAGTGCATCAACCACCGGCTGACGGGGGGTGCCGTAACGGTGGGTGCCATGGACGAGTGCCCATTCGAGAAGACCATCATCGGCGACCAATTGGTCGAACTGTTCATCGGTCACGAAGAAGTAGTGCTGTCCGTTCACCTCCCCCGGGCGAGGTGCCCGGGTGGTGGCTGATACGGAGACGGCGACCTCGGGATGAGCGGCACGCAGTGCGGACACAACAGTTCCCTTGCCGACTGCGGTCGGCCCGGACACGACGAGAACACCCATCCCGAGATCACCCTGGGCTCAGTTGAATTCTGCCTTCAGGCCGGTCACCTGGTGACGGCCCAGGCCACGGACCCGGCGATTATCGGCGATGTCGTATTTGGTCATGATCTCTGCCGCACGCTTATCGCCAATGCGTGGCACTGCCTTCAGCAGATCAATCACCCGGATGTGGGCTAGCACGTCGTTCTTTGCGCACTCATCAAGAGCCTGGGAAAGGCTCTTCGACCCGTCGCGGACACTGTCCTTGAGTGCGGCGCGGACACGACGCGACTCGGTTGCAGCCGCACGTGCCGCCTGCAACTGCTCGGGGGTCAACTTCGGAATTGCCACAATGCGCTCCATTCTTGCTATCGGTTGACTTGGTACCATGGTGCCAAGCCAGGTGGGTCACATTGACCACATTTGTGTGTTCAGATTCAGTTCAGACCATCAGGGCAGCCACCGCATTTCGTAGTGACTCACCTAATGGACCTGCGGATATCACCTGGCGTGAAACACTTGGCAAGGTGTTGCCAGCCACCTCACCGAAAAGCTTCCGCAGGGTATCCACGGTGCCACCTTGGACACCGATTCCCGGGGCCAGGATCGACCCGCCGAAACCGGTCAGGTCCACGTCCAGGTGTTGGTGGGTGGCCCCGATGACCAGCCCGACAAAGTCGGTACCGGCTTCGAAATTTGCCTGCATCGCCCGGTTGACGATTTCCTGTGCAACGGAAACACCATCGCGCAAGGCCGTCTGGACCGCAAAGCCCTCCGGGTTGGAGGTACGGGCCAAGACGTACAGGCCACGGTCGTTGGCGACCGCGAGTTCCAGGGCGGGGGCGAGTGAATCGAATCCCAGGAATGGCGATACCGTGATGGCATCAGCGCTGAGGTCGGTTCTCCCCGACAGATATGCATGGGCATAGGCAGCCATCGTCGAACCGATGTCTCCGCGTTTAACATCCAGGATGGACAGAGCACCGACATCTGCTATGTCTGCCAGCACCTGGGCCAAGACCCTCATCCCGGGCGCCCCAAAGGCCTCGAAGAAAGCCGACTGGGGCTTGAACACCGGGACGATATCACCGAGGGCCTCCACCATCGTGCGGGAGAGCCGCTCCAAACCGTTCAGGTCGTAGTCGTATCCCCACCCACGAATCAACTTCTCGTGTGGGTCGATACCCACGCACAGTCGTCCTCGTACAGCGGTAACCGCGTCTAGTCGCTCGCAGAACGTGCTCATCGAGTTCTTCCCGGTACGCAGAGACGATTGATTCCCATCACCAGGGCCGGACCGGAGTAGATGAACCCGGTGTACACTTGAACCAGTTGAGAACCTGCGTCAAAGAGACGCTGGGCATCGCGCGGGGTCATGATTCCACCCGAACCCATGATGGGGAGTTCGGTACGTGATGCGATCGATTCAACGAAAGCCAGCGCCTTGGCAGTCAATGGAGCCCCCGAAAGTCCGCCTGCCTGAGAGGCCAGGTGGCGTTCGGATGCATGCAGTCCGTCACGGGTGATGGTGGTGTTGGTGGCGATGATGCCCGATACCCCGGTCGCCGCGCAGACCGCAAGTACCTCGGTAAGATCGGCCTCCACCAGATCCGGGGCCAGTTTGACGAACAGCGGAATCGGATCGACGGAATCGAGTTTCATCGTTTCCTCAACCAAGGCCGAGGTGAGGGACTCGACCGCGCGCCGTGACTGGAGAGAACGCAACCCCTCGGTATTCGGTGAGGAGATATTGATGGCCACGTAGTCAGCATGGGGGGCGATCGTGCGCAGTGAGTGCAGGTAGTCTTCGTTCGCTGCATCCAGCGCAGTGGTCTTCGTTTTGCCGATTGACACCCCGATCGGGTGCCCCAGCACACCGTTGCCACGGTAGACACCCCACTGGTCGAGGCGGGCCGCCATGGCCTCAACCCCGGAGTTGTTGAAGCCCATCCGATTGATGATGGCCTGAGAGTGCGGCAACCTGAACAGACGTGGTGCTTTATTGCCCGGCTGAGCCTTCGCGGTGACCGTACCCAGTTCCGCGAAACCATAGCCCATAGCCGCCCAGGCCCGAGCCGCCATGCCATCCTTGTCCAAGCCCGCAGCCACCCCGACCCGGCCTGGGAAATCGATACCGGCAACGGTAACAGGATCCATTGACGAAGCCAGGAACTGGGCCATCACGTCGAGTACCGAGGCGGGCAGTTCACCCAGCACACCGACCATCTGATGATGGATCTCCTCGGGGTCTCCCCCATTGAGCCGGAACAGCACGGGACGCACGCACCCGGCGTATCCGGCACGCAGAGTTCGGACCAGCAACTCATCAACGGTGACCATGGTTCACCATCATGCCTCGCAAAGGGTCACTTCGTGGCATTCACCGACAAGCTGTGTCGATCTCCTCGCCCCACTCCTGCAAGGAAACGACATCAACATCACCGGTTTGGAGGGCCTCAATGCCGAGTACCGCAGCCTCCAAACCGGACACCGTGGTGATCGACGGAACATCGTAGAGAACCGCTGCCGTGCGGATTTCGTACCCGTCAGCACGTTGCGACCCGCCGCTCGCACCACCCGAGGGAGTGTTGAAGATCAAATCGATCTCACCACGTGCGATGAGCTCCACGATGGTCGGTTCTCCGTTGGGGCCGGTCTTCTCGGAGAACTTACGCACCGGGGTTGCATCGATCCCGCGCTGGGCGAGCACCGAGGCTGTCCCGTCGGTGGCCAGCACCTTGAAACCAAGTTCGATGAGTGCCTTCACCGGAAAGACGATATTGCGCTTGTCCTTGTCCGCGACGGAGACGAAAACTGTTCCCCCGGTCGGGACCTTGACATAAGCGGCGACCTGTCCCTTGGCGAAGGAAAGCCCGAAGTTGCGAGCCAGACCCATGACCTCGCCGGTAGAGCGCATTTCCGGACCCAGCACCGAGTCGACAGAGGTTCCCTCAATGGTATGGAACCGGTTGAAGGGGAACATGACCTCCTTCATGGCGATCGGCATTCCAGGCCAGATCGAAGCACCATCGGTGCGGGTTCGAAGCATCCCGCGCTGCCGCAATTCGGCGATTGTGCTGCCCATCATGACCATGGTGGCGGCCTTGGCTAGCTGGGTATTGGTTGCCTTAGAGACGAACGGGATCGTGCGTGAGGCTCGTGGATTGGCCTCCAGCACGTAAAGGGTTTCCCCCGCTAGCGCGTACTGGATGTTGATCAACCCGTGCACGCCAACACCCTTGGCAATGGCCTCGGTGGATGTTCGGATCTCTTTGAGTGCCGCCCGGCTCAGGGTAGCTGAGGGTAGTGAGCAGGCCGAGTCGCCGGAATGGATACCGGCTTCCTCAATGTGCTCCATGATGCCACCCAGGTATAGCTCGTTGCCATCGTAGAGGGCGTCCACATCGATCTCGATGGCGTCATCCAAGAAGCGGTCCACCAGAACAGGGGTTTCCGGGGAGATCAGCGTGGAATTGTCGATGTAGGTGCGCAAGGCTGCGTCGTTGTAGACGATTTCCATGCCGCGTCCACCCAGCACATAAGACGGGCGGACCAGCACGGGATATCCGATCTCCTTGGCAACATTCGAGGCTTGCTCGTAGGACTCTGCCATGCCATGTTTAGGCGAGACTAACCCGGCAGTCTCCAACACACGGCTGAAAGCGCCACGCTCTTCAGCCAAATCGATGGCCTCCGGTGAGGTACCAACGATCTTCACCCCGGCATCCTTGAGCGCCGTAGCCAACTTCAATGGGGTCTGGCCCCCGAGTTGAACGATGACACCGGCGATCTCCCCCATCTGGGATTCTGCGTGATAGATCTCCAAGACGTCCTCAAGGGTAAGAGGCTCGAAGTACAGGCGGTCGGAGGTGTCGTAGTCGGTGGACACCGTCTCCGGGTTGCAGTTGACCATGATGGAGTCGTAGCCGTTCTCCGACAGCACCATGGATGCGTGCACGCAGGAGTAATCGAACTCAATGCCCTGCCCGATGCGGTTGGGGCCCGAACCGAGGATGATTACCGCAGGGCGCTCACGCCGAGTGAGTTCGCTGTATTCATCGTAACTCGAGTAGTGATACGGGGTGCGTGCTGCGAACTCGGCTGCGCAGGTATCCACTGTCTTGTACACCGGACGAACCCCAAGCGCCCACCTCAGTTGGCGGATGAGATCTGGGGTGGTGTGATGCAGATCGGCGATCTGCCTGTCGGAGAAACCATGACGCTTCGCCGTGCGCAGCAGTTCGGGACTCAGCCCGTCCGCGGCCTTGATCTCATCGGCGAGCTCCTTGATCATCAACAGCTGGTCGATAAACCAAGGATCAACCCCGGTGGCCTGTTGCACTTGTTCGACGGTTGCTCCGGTGCGCAGGGCCTGCATCATCAGTTGGATACGCCCGTCATGCGGGGTCGCAATGGCTTCCAGGAGCTCGTCACGATCGCCCACAGGCCGGGCGAAGTCGAAAGGTGCATCCGGGTTTTCCAAGGAGCGCAAGGCCTTGCCCAGAGCCTCGGTGAAGCAGCGCCCGATGGCCATCGCCTCACCCACCGACTTCATGTGAGTGGTCAGCGTCGGGTCGGCATTCGGGAATTTCTCGAAGGCAAACCGGGGCACCTTCACAACCACGTAATCCAAAGTGGGTTCGAAAGAGGCCGGGGTCTGCTCGGTGATGTCGTTGGGAATCTCGTCTAAGGTGTAGCCGACGGCCACCTTGGCGGCAATTTTGGCGATCGGGAAGCCGGTTGCTTTGGAGGCCAGCGCCGAGGAGCGCGAAACGCGCGGATTCATCTCGATGACAATCATCCGACCGGTCTCGGGGTGAATGGCGAACTGAATGTTGCACCCGCCGGTGTCCACTCCCACCGCGCGGATGATCGCGATGCCGACATCGCGCATGTGCTGGTACTCGCGGTCAGTGAGGGTCATCGCCGGAGCCACGGTAATCGAGTCACCGGTGTGCACTCCCATCGGGTCGAAATTCTCGATGGAACACACCACGACGACATTGTCAGCCTTGTCGCGCATGACTTCCAGCTCGAATTCCTTCCAGCCGAGGATGGATTCCTCGACGAGGACCTCGGTGACCGGGGATGCGTCCAGACCGATCCGGCCAATTCTGTCCAGTTCTTCGAGATCATGGGCAAAACCCGAACCCACCCCACCCATGGTATAAGATGGGCGTAGCACGACGGGTAGGCCAAGTTCGGTGGATGCTTCGTGAATCTCCTCAATGGAGTGACAGATGACCGATCTGGCTGATTCTGCGCTTCCCAGGGTGAATTCGGGCAGTGAATCGATGACCCTCTTGAACTCCTCACGATTTTCACCGCGCTTGATCGCATCAACCGAGGCCCCTATCAGTTCCACACCGTATTTGGCCAGCACCCCGGAGTCATGCAGGGCGACTGCAGTGTTGAGAGCGGTCTGGCCGCCGAGGGTGGCCAGCAGAGCATCAGGGCGCTCCTTAGCGATGATCTTTTCTACAAAACTGGGCTCAATCGGTTCCAGATAGGTAGCGTCGGCGAACTCCGGGTCGGTCATGATCGTCGCCGGGTTCGAGTTGACCAGGATGACCCGGTACCCATCCTCGCGCAGCACGCGACAGGCTTGGGTGCCCGAGTAGTCGAACTCGGCGGCCTGTCCGATGACAATCGGCCCGGAGCCGATGACCATGATCGAAAAAATATCGTTACGCCGTGGCATCAGAGGTTCTCCTTGGGCACTGGAGGGGATTCACTTGGTGGCTTGCATCAGGGCCACAAAACGATCGAAGAGGTGCTCCGCATCATGAGGCCCTGCGGCCGCCTCCGGGTGGTACTGGACGGAGAAGGCCCACAACTGACCATCCCGGCGCAATTCCAGACCTTCCACAACATCGTCGTTGAGACACACATGGGAGACGTTCACCGTGCCAAATTCGGTCTCGACCGATTTGTCGAGTGGCGCATCCACCGCGAAGCCATGGTTGTGGGCGGTGATGTCGATGCGGCCAGTGGTGCGGTCTCTGACAGGTTGGTTGATTCCTCGGTGCCCGTATTTGAGCTTGTAAGTGTCGAATCCTAAGGCCCTTCCGAAGATCTGGTTGCCGAAGCAGATGCCGAACATCGGGCGTCTGGCGCCCAACACCGCCCGGGTCAGTCCCACGGCATGATCTGCGGTCGCAGGATCGCCTGGGCCGTTAGATAAGAAGACCCCATCAGTGTTCATCTCGAGTAGTTCCTCAGCGGTGATCGATGCAGGCACCACAATCACCTCGATACCGCGTTCGACCATCTGGCGCGGGGTATTCGACTTGATTCCCAGATCGATCGCAGCAACCGTGAACCGCTTGGGTCCCACGGCTTGCACTACATAAGGCTCGTTGGTGGTCACCGTCGCGACATGGTCGGCACCTTCCATTCGAGGAGAACGACGCACTTTGTCCAGAAGATCTGCAGCATCCTCGCCCAGCGAGGAGATGCCCACCCGCATGGCACCGGCGTCGCGCAGGTGGATGGTGAGGGCCCGGGTGTCGATGTCACTGATGCCGACGATCCCCTGAGCCACGAGTTGTTCGTCCAATGAGATGGTGGATCGCCAGCTGGATGCGCGCCGGGCAGGGTCACGCACGACATAACCAGAGACCCAAATGCGCTGGGATTCGTCGTCCTCGTCATTCCACCCGGTGTTGCCAATGTGTGGGGCAGTCGCAATGACCACCTGACCGACGTAGGAGGGGTCGGTGAGGGTCTCCTGGTATCCCGACATGCCCGTGGAAAAAACCGCCTCGCCGAAGGTCTCACCGATGGCGCCGTAGCTTCGGCCTCGGAAGACTGTTCCATCCTCCAGAACAAGTATTGCCTTGTTAGTACTCATCCTGGTCCTCTTCCTCGGGAGGTCTAGCGTTCCTGTGGTCTGCTGCTGCAGAAGCCAGCAGCCCGTTTAGGAATTTCTCGGAGTCGTCGGTGGACAGTTCCGCTGCCATCTCCAGCGCCTCGGAGATGATGACCTTCAGATCCGTGTCGGTATGGTCGAGTTCCCACACCGCAATACGGGCGATGTTGCGATCAATGCGCGGCATCCGTTCAATCGGCCAGTCTCGGGCCGAAGCGGAATTGATCCGCGCATCAATGTCGCGTTGGTAATCCCGCACCCCCGCGACGATCTGTTGGGTGAACTCACGGACCGTGATCTCGGGATCGTCCATCCGCCGGGTCAGGGAGTCGAGGAGATCCGACTCGAGCAGATCGGCCTCGAAGAGGATGTCAAGCGCGGCTAATCTGGCCTTGGTCCGCGTGGTGTGCGAACGCCCAGCCATGTCCTGGGATGCGATCTTTACCGCTCCGGGTACCGGGGAGTGTTCTCCGGCAGCCAGCGGTAGAACCTGCTCGTCGTCGGAATGGCTCATCAGTTGTTAACACGACCGAGATATTCGCCCGACTCAGTAGAGACTTTGACGCGCTCACCGGTGGCGATGAAAAGCGGTACCTGAATCTGCTTACCGGTCTCCAAGGTGGCGGGCTTGGTGCCACCGGTGGACCGATCACCCTGCAGGCCCGGCTCGGTATAAGTGATTTCCAACTCAACCGAAGCGGGAAGCTCGATGTACAAGGGGTTTCCCTCGTTGGTGGCGACCGTGATCGTCGCTCCTTCAAGCAGGTAGTCCTTCGCATTGCCAAAGGTCTCGGCCGGGATCGTCATTTGCTCGTAGGTGTTGTTGTCCATGACTACGAAACCGGTGGCGTCCTCGTAGAGGTACTGCATATCGGAACGGTCCACCTGGGCCATGTCAATCTTGGTATCAGCGGGAAAGGTACGGTCGACGGTCTTGCCGTTTACGATGTTGCGGATCTTGGTCCGGACCACGGTGTTGCCCTTGCCCGGTTTGTGGTGCTGGAACCACAGGACCTGCCACAGCTGGCCATCGAGGTCGAGGACGGTTCCGTTCTTGATGTCGTTCGTGCTTGCCACGACTACCCTTTCGATCGCTTCATGACGGTCAACCCGCAAATGACAACTCTAGCTGAACCGAGCGAGAGCACCCAGTCTCATGTGGCTGCCGAACCGCGCCTATTCTCCAGCCGCAATCCCTTTGCCCATGCCACGCGTTGTTCCCGCGCCACCGTATAGGGCACAGCGAGTTGCCGCATGATTTCGGCGATGTGTGGGCAATGTCCGGTGGTGGCCAGGTGATCGGCAATGCGGGTGACCTCCGAGGTCGATTTGTTCTGCGATAGCTTCGCCTTCCCAACGATTCCGGTCACCACCAACTCCACCCCGACTATGGCTGGAAGCATCTGGCGCACCAGGTTGATACCTCCGGCCTCCAGGGTCCACCGCTCCTCGAAACGGTCGACCATCTGACGCAGTGATTCGAACTTCCATTCCTCGTCATGGTGGGCCACCAGCCGCCCGGTGATGTGCACGGTAACGTAGTCCCAGGTTGGCACTGTGGCTACTCGGGCGTCTGGGGCCTGCGGATCGCACAGGGTAGGCGAGATGTAGGCGTCGGGGCCGTGCACCACCCAGGTGGCTTCCCCTTCGTCTTGCCATTGCAGATTGGTACGGGCCAAATGGGTGATGAGGCTGGTTCGTTCTTGGTCGCGCACTACGACGAAGGGCAAGAAGGTCACATCGATTCCGCGCTCAGAGTGAGTCACCAAATCACCCGCACCGGTATCCTCGACGTGAGCCCATGCTTGTTGTGGGGTCATCGCATACTGCTCGGCCACATACATCTCAGATCCTTCCCAGCTGGGCATAGCATTCGGCGAGCACCTGCTCATCAGGGGACGTGATCATCTCGGGAACACCGAGTTCCCGCAGCCCGACGAACCGCAGGGTGGTACCGCGGGATTTCTTGTCATGGGCCATCAACTCTCTCAGATCTTCCCACTGCGCATCGGCGTAAGACACCGGCAGGCCAAGCATCCGCAGACAGGAGATGTGGGTCTCCACCGCTTCTTCCGGCAGCCCGATCAGCCGGTGGGATAGCAGGGCCGCAAAGACCATGCCGACGCTCACCGCCTCCCCATGACGCAGCCGGAAATGCTCATGGATCTCAATGGCATGGCCAAGAGTGTGGCCATAGTTGAGCAGTTCCCTACCGATGTCTGCCTCCACTGAAGTGGCTTCCCGCAGGTCCTCACCAACTACCTCTGCCTTGAATACAACCCCGCGGGTGATCAGTTCAGCCAGCCGATCCGATGCCGCATCGCAGGCATCGGCGGGATCTTCCTGGATGGATTCAAGGATGCGTCGATCGCGGATAAAACCTGCCTTGATCGTCTCAGCGAGTCCGGAACTGATGTCTCGTTGTGACAGCGTCGCCAGGAAGTCAAGGTCGGCGAGGACACCGAGCGGTTCGTGGAAGGCCCCGACCAGATTCTTGCCCTGCGGCAGGTTGATGCCGGTCTTGCCACCCACGGTGGCATCCACCATCGCCAGCACCGTGGTGGGCAGCAAGATGCATCCCACACCGCGCAGCCAACTCGCTGCGACGAAACCCGCCAGATCGGTGGTTGCTCCCCCGCCCAGGCCGATCACCACATCGCAGCGGGTCAACCCGGCATCAGCCAGTCGCGACCAGCAGGATGCGAGCACCTGGGGATTCTTTGCAGCCTCTCCGTCGGGGACTGGGACCGGGATGATGCGACCGGGCATGTGGTTGGCCATTTTCTCGGCGGCATCGGCTAGTTGCTCACTGTGCACCAACCCGACGCGGGCTGCATCGGGGACCAGCGAGGGCAGATGCGCCAGCGCCCCGTGCTCAATGCGCACTCGGTAAGGGCGTTCGGTGCGTACGTCGACGATGCTCACATGTCCTCCAGAAGTTGACAAATCGTGCGCGCCACTTGATCGGGGTGCTGTCCACTGGTGCTTATCCGGTGGTCGGCGACCTCGGCGTACAGGGGCTCACGCAGAGTTGCGATACGCGTCCAGTTTGCTGCCACATTCCCGGCGAGCAGTGGACGGCCGCTATCCCGCCCCATCCTCGCGGTGGCCTCGCCCACCGAGGTGGTGAGCCAGAAGACGTGGTGTCCGCCGAGTGCCTCACGCACCTGTGGAGTCACCACTGCGCCTCCGCCCAGGGCGACAACCCCACAGTCGGCCAGAGCCTGGCCGGTGGCTTCCAACTCCAGACGCCGGAATTCCTGCTCCCCGTCGGTGGCGAAGATCTCGGAGATCTCCCGGCCCTGTTGCTCGACAATCCGGGCGTCGACGTCAATGAAATCCCGGCCGAGCCGCCTGGCAACGAGGGCACCGACAGTGGACTTGCCGGCCCCCATCGGACCGACCAGCACCACGGCAGATTCAGTCATGGATCGACAACCCCCGCTCTGCGACACGCGAAAGGTAGGCAGCATGGTTGCGACGAACCTCGTTCAGCGAATCCCCACCAAATTTCTCGAGGGTCGCTTCGGCGAGCACCAACGCGACCATCGCCTCGGCAACCACCCCGGCTGCCGGGACCGCGCAGACATCGGAACGCTGGTGGTGAGCCGCAGCCTGCTCACCGGTGGTGGTGTCGAGGGTGCGCAAAGCGCGGGGAACCGTCGCGATCGGTTTCATCGCCGCACGCAACCGAAGGACCTCACCAGTGGACATGCCGCCTTCGGTCCCTCCGCAATGCTGAGTGAGACGTTCGATGCCGTTGCGGCCGGGAATGATCTCGTCATGGGCCGCAGATCCCCGGACTCCGGCCAAACCGAAGCCGTCACCAACCTCCACACCCTTGATCGCCTGGATACTCATCAACGCGGCAGCGAGCTTGGCATCCAATCGGCGATCCCACTGGGTGTGTGAGCCGAGCCCCGGGGGGCACCCCCAGGCGATCACCTCGATAACCCCACCCAAGGTATCCCCCGCGGCATGGCAGTCGGCAACCTCCTGCTGCATCCGTTCAGAGGCTGCGGACTCGAAGCAGCGCACCGGATCAGCATCAATCAATGGTAAGTCGGCCATCGTTGGGAAACCGTGCGGGTTCGCCACAACGCCACCGAGTTGGACCACGTGCGACAGCACGGTGATTCCCAGGCCCTGGGCAAGAAAATTCTTCGCCACAGTTCCCAAGGCGACTCGGGCAGCGGTCTCTCTGGCGGAAGCACGCTCCAGGATCGGGCGGGCCTCGTCAAAATCGTATTTCTGCATCCCGGCCAAGTCGGCATGTCCAGGCCGCGGCCGAGTGAGTGGTTCGTTGCGGGCCAGGGAGCCCAGCGTTTGAGGGGCGACCTCGTCGGGCGACATCACTTGTTCCCATTTGGGCCATTCCGTGTTGCCGATCATGACGGCGACCGGTGAGCCGAGGGTAGAGCCATGTCGTATCCCGGTGAGCACCGTAACCTCGTCAGCCTCGAATTTCATCCGGGAACCCCTCCCAGCCCCCAAGCGGCGCCGGGCCAGTTCATCGGCGATGTCCGAGGCCGAGATCTTCACATGGGCGGGGATGCCCTCGATAGTGGCAACTAAGGCTCTTCCATGGGATTCACCGGCTGTGAGGTAACGCAGCATGCTGACCATTGTCCCAGAACCACCCATGCGGTGCGCTCAAGTACACCTGATGGTCAGGACCTCATCATCGCGGCTGTGCAGGTGTCAGCAGAGTTCAGGAACAACGATCTGGGTTGGACTGGCACCACTGCTGGAACAGCGCAACATTGGCTTCGTGCCCGGCCCAGTCATTGGCGAATTTGGTCTCCCCGGTGTCTGGATTCACCGCAACGAAGTAGAGGTAGTCGCCACTTGTCGGATTGACCGCAGCGGCCAGGGCCCACTGGCCCGGATTCGATATCGGTCCGGGAGGCAGCCCTTCGTGCACATAGGTGTTGTACGGAGAGTCGTTCGCCCGTTCCTCGTCGGTGGTGGTGATGGTTCCGGGCGAGTTGACCGCGTAGATCACCGTTGAGTCGAGTTGCAGCTTCATTCCCTTGGCCAGCCGGTTGTACAGCACCTGGGCGACATCGTTGGCATAAACTTGGTTGTTGACTTCTTTTTCGATGATGGACGCGACGATCAACGCATCGTAGGGGTCGATGCCACGCGCCTTGGCCTGGTTGACGAAGTCCACCGAGGTGGAGATCTTGTCGAACTGGGCAGTCATCTTGGCCAGCATTTGGGTGGAAGTGGTGTTGTTGTCGTAGGTGTAGGTCTCGGGAAACAGGAATCCCTCGGGATTGCCCTTGCCCCACTCCGGGATGCCGAGCGCGGCGGGATCGGCCAGGGAAGCATTGAGTTGCTCGGCAGTTAAACTGCTCTGCTCGGCTAAGGATGCCACTACCTCGCTGTTGCGAAGCCCTTCTCGCAGGGTGATGTTGTGGGAGACCATCGTCGTGCGGCTGACGAGCAGCCCCAAGGCATCGGTGGACTTCATCTTCGTCTTCATCACGTAGCTGCCGGCCTGGATGGAGGCTGCTGCCGGATTGTCTTCGGCCACCCGTACGAAGCCCTTAGAGGAGGCTACAACATCGGCTTCCACCAAGGTATCGGCGATCTGTGAGATGGTGGAGCCCGCGATAATCGTGACGGTCACGTCCTGTTCGCCGGGGCCCGGGTAGTCCGCAGTTGAGCTGAACTTGAACCCGTGCACCTTGGAGTAAACGAGGTATCCCCCGCCGACCACGACCACCAAAGACAGCAGGACAGCTAGCAGCGACTTGCCCCACGAGGGCTTATGCCGACGTGGAGCATTGGCGACCCGGTCGAGGAGGAACTCCTCCTCAACGATCTCCGGTTCCTCCGGAGTTGGTTCTTCAAGGAACCGCGACATCGCGTCATCCTTCCTCAACGGTTCGGGACCGTGTCCACCCGACCCCCGCCGGAGCGCCTGTGCCGCGCTCAATGTCGAGGGCCTGTTCAAGAATGGCAACAGCAGCTGCCTGGTCGATTACGGCGCGCCGGTCAACGCCCGAAAGCCCAGCCGCTGCCAGTTGCCGATGGGCCGTTGCAGTTGTCAGCCTCTCATCAAGCAGCCGCAACGGTACCTTGATGCGACAGCCAATCCGATCAGCCACCTTCATCATTGCATCGGCAGCGATCCCCTGTCGTCCCGCCAGGTCAATCGGCATACCGAGGATCACCTCAACCGCATCCAACTCCCGGACGAGTTTGGCAATCCTGCCGACGGCAGCTGGGCCGTTGATAATGGTCTCTACCGGACGAGCCAGCAGTCCCTCACTGTCGCAAGCCGCCACCCCGATCCTGGTCTTTCCCCAGTCAATCGCTATACGCACCCCGGGCTGGAACTCATTCAATGCGACTCTCCACAGCCTGTAGCGCTGCCTCAAGTGCAGCAGCGGCCAGCGTCGGATCGGTTCCGCCACCCTGGGCCATGTCATCTTTGCCGCCGCCCCTGCCACCGAGCACACCGGCCGCCACGCCAACGATCTCGCCCGCGCGAATACCGCGGTCGCGGGCCTGTTGGTTGGTGGTCACGATGACTGAGGGTTTATCGCCTTTGGCGATGAGAACGACCACACCTGGTTGGTTACCGCAGCTCTGGCGGGCGTCGGTGGCCAAGCTGCGCAGATCAGAGGCTTGAGCCCCGTCCAAGACCCTGGCCAGCAGTCTTACCCCGTTGACCTCTCGCCAGGTAGTGGTAGCCAAGGCGGAGCGAAAACCGTCCAGACGCATCTCCTCGATTGTGCGGCTGGCCATTTTCAGGTCGTTGACCAGCGAGGACACCCTTTCTGGAAGTTGTTCGGGACTCACCTTGAGCAACCCGGTGAGTTGGGAGACAAGTGCCCGTTCAGCAGCCATGTGGTTGAACGCATCGCTCGATACCAGGGCCTCAATACGTCGGGTGCCCGAACCAATGGATTGTTCACCCAGGAGGGTGAGCATCCCGATCCGGGCGGTGCTGGCGACGTGGGTGCCACCACACAGTTCACGGCTCCAAGGCCCGCCGAGCTCCACCATGCGGACGATCGGTGGGTATTTCTCACCGAACATGGCCATCGCTCCGATGGCCTTGGCTTCTTCCAGAGGCATCTGGGTGTCGGTCACCACTAAATCGTCGCGGATGGCCTGGTTGGCGCGCTGTTCGATCTCAATCTTCAGTTCACCGCTCAGGGCTTTGGTCGACGCGAAGTCAAACCGTAGGTACCCGGGCCGGTTGAAGGAACCGGCCTGGGTTGCGTTGCGACCGACCAGTTCGCGAAGCGCTGCGTGGATGATGTGGGTCGCGGTGTGGGCCTGGGCGGCTCCTAGACGGTTGGCGGCATCGACCCGGGCGATGATCGGATCGCCAATGGCAAGTTCACCGGTGAGCGTTACCTTGTGCACGATGAGGCCAGGTACCGGTCGTTGCACGTCGAGAACCTTCAACTCGGCTGCCGGACTCACCAGGACTCCCTTATCAGCAGCCTGTCCACCCATCTCAGCGTAGAAAGGTGTAGCGGCCAGGACAATCTCGGCGCTCTGCCGGTCATGGGCAACACTGACCGATTGACCGTCGACCACCAGACCGATGACCCTGGTCTCCAGTTCCAGGTCGTCGAAACCGACGAAGGGGGTCTCCCCCGCCGACCTGAGCACGTGATAAGGCTCCAGATCGATCAGCCCACCCTTCCTGGCCTGGGCATCAGCCTTGGCCCGCTGGCGTTGCTCGGCCATCAAACTCCGGAAGGCCTCCAGATCAACCTCGAGACCTTGATCAGCGGCCATCTCCAGGGTTAGGTCGATCGGGAAACCGTAGGTGTCATGCAGTTGGAAGGCCTTCTCGCCGCTAAGCACCCTAGAGCCCGAGGTTTTGGTCTGCCGGGCCGCGGTATCGAATAGCGATGTGCCCTGAGACAGGGTCCGGGTAAACGACTGTTCCTCGGCGGCTGCGACGTCTGCGATCCGTGGCCACTGCTCGTCTATCTCCGGGTAGGAGACCGACATCACCTGACGCGACACATCCAGCAATTCCACCAAGGAGGCTGCATCATGACCGAGCAAACGCATGGAGCGCACCGCGCGGCGCAGCAACCGACGCAACACATAGCCGCGGGCCTCATTACCGGGGGTGATCCCGTCGTTCATCAGCATCAGGCCGGAACGGACGTGATCCGCGACGACCCGGAAACGGATGTCATCGCTGGGATCGGCGCCGTAACGCTTGCCGGTGAGTTCGGCCGCGTGAGCGATCACCGGGAAGACATCGTCGATCTCATACATGTTCGCTACACCCTGCAGCAGGTAGGCGATGCGTTCAAGACCTGCACCGGTGTCGATGTTCTTGGTGGGCAACGCCCCGGCGACATCGAAATCGTCTTTGGCCCGCACCGCGGAAAGATCCTCCTGCTGGAACACCAGGTTCCAGATCTCCAGGAAGCGGTCCTCATCGACGTCGGGGCCACCGTCGGGACCAAATTCCGGTCCGCGGTCGATGTATATCTCCGAGCAGGGCCCGCCGGGGCCGGGCACTCCCATCGACCAGTAGTTATCTTTCAGGCCGCGGGGCTGGATGTGATCCGCGGGGACACCAACCGACAGCCAGTGCCTACGCGCCTCGACGTCGCCATCGGGCAGGTCGGGGTGCAGCCCGGGTCCCAGGATAGTGACCCATATCTTTGCTGGGTCGAACCCGAAGCCACCATCGACCTGGGAGTTAGTAACCAGTTGCCAAGCCCATTCGATGGCTTCCTTTTTGAAGTAGTCGCCGAAGGCGAAATTGCCGAGCATCTGAAAGAAGGTGCCGTGCCGGGTGGTCTTGCCAACATCGTCGATGTCGAGGGTTCGCACACATTTCTGCAGCGACACCGCCCTCTTGTAGGGGGATGCCGCCACGTCGAGGAAATCGTTCTTGAAGGGAACCATGCCGGCATTCACGAACAGTAGGGTGGGGTCGTTGAGGAGCAGGGATGCGCTCGGCACGACGGTGTGATCATGGGCGGCGAAGAAGTCGATGAAACGACGCCCGATCTCAGCAGCCTTCAGCATGTCAGTCACCCAGCGGATACTACCTCGTCCTGTAGCGTGGATGCGGTGAACGTTCCTCGCTGTGGCTCCCGGCGCCACCGGGCCATCCTCTTGGCTCGATCTACACTCAACCGGTTCAATGCCAACCAGGCAACAGATATCGCGGCAGGTCTCACCTATTACTCGGTACTCGCGGTGTTCCCAGCATTGTTGTGCGTTGTGTCGCTTCTCAAACTTTCCAGGCTCGGCAGAACCCTGGTGCCCGAGCTGTCGCAACTGCTGCAACAATCCATCACCGATCCCGGCACGGCCCGTGTGGTGACAAACATGGTCACGACCTTTTTCGACTCAACCGGTGCCGGCCTTGGCCTGGTGGTCGGCCTACTGGTAGCGATGTGGTCAGCCTCCGGCTATGTGGCGGCGTTCAGCCGAGCCGCCAACCGAGTCTACGACGTCGAGGAGGGCCGGGGCACCGTCCGGCTGAAGGCAACACAGTTCGGACTCACCGCGGTGGTTCTGGTCGGCTTCGCGATTCTCGTGGGCCTAGTCACGCTTTCCGGGGAGGTGCTGCACTGGCTCGGTGCACGCCTGGGCGCCGGGAACACCGCGCTGACGGTCTGGAGCATCGTGAAATGGCCGGTGGTAATGGTGATCGTCATGGGGATGGTGGCAATGCTTTACCACTTCTGCCCTAACGCCGAACTGGGCAAGTTCCGGTTCATCACACCAGGTTCGGTGCTCGCTGTCCTGGTTGCGCTTGCAGCGGCCTCAGGCTTTGGTTTCTACGCCTCGGGTTTCGGCTCTTATGATGCCACCTATGGCACCCTCGGTGGGATCATCATCGCCTTGTGGCTCATCTGGTTGGTCAACATCGCGATGCTGTTGGGGGTGTATCTCGATGCCCAGCGGTTGCGGTTGCGACAGATCGCCAGGGGTGAAGTGAAGGCCCGGCGCGGGGCGGTGGTTGCCCCGCGTGCGATGAAGGGAATCGTCGCTGGGATGCGCAAGGACAACAAACTCGCTGCGGATCTGGGGGCACTGGCACCGAAGGAGTGACTCGAACGGGCCCTTTCCTCTACTGCTGTGAGGATGCCGAGAGATCGCCCAGGATCTGGCGCACTGCCGCCACGCGTTCGGCGATCTGGGCCTCATTACCGTTGTGTGTCGGGCGGTAGTACTGGCGTCCGCGCAGTTCGTCGGGCAGGTACTGCTGGGCGACGATGCTGTGCTCGAAGTCGTGTGGGTATTTGTAATCGACCGCGTGGCCCAGGTCCTTCGCCATAGCGTAGTGCCCATCGCGCAGGTGGAGCGGGACGTTCCCGATGTGCCCGTTCACCACATCGCTCCTGGCAGCACTGATTGCCATGGTCACCGCGTTGGATTTCGGTGCGGTGGCTGCCGCGATAGTGGCATGTGCGAGATTGAGTACGGCTTCCGGCATCCCGATCAGTTGGACGGCCTGGGCCGCGGCCACGCAGGTCTGCAACACGGTGGGGGCGGCCATTCCAATGTCCTCGGATGCGGAGATCACCAACCGTCGAGCGATGAACCGAGGGTCCTCCCCCGCTTCGATCATCCGGGCCAACCAGTGCAGGGCCGCGTCGACGTCGGAGCCGCGGATGGATTTGATGAAGGCGGAGATGACGTCGTAGTGCTGGTCGCCGTCCGCGTCATAGCGCACCGCTGCCCGGTCAACGGATTGTTCCAGGATGGCCAGGTCGATGAGTTGTATCCCACGGGCCTCGGCTCCCCTGGCGGCTTCCTCAAGGTAGGTGAGCACGCGACGGGCATCGCCCTGGGCCATGGCTAGCATTCCCGCCCGGGCCTCGGGGGCGAGACTGAACCGCCCTCCCAGGCCACGTTCCTCGTCCAGGGCACGGTCCACCAGCAACGACAGGTCATCGTCAGTGAGTGGTTTCAGGGTGAGCAGCAGCGATCTGGACAGCAGCGGGGAGATGACCGAGAAGGACGGGTTCTCGGTGGTGGCCGCGATGAGGGTCACCAGCCGGTTCTCCACGGCGGGCAGCAGCACGTCTTGTTGGGCCTTGTTGAACCGGTGTACCTCGTCGACGAACAGCACCGTGTAGGTTCCTCGAGCTAGTTCCCTCTTGGCGGTCTCGAGTTGGGTGCGTACCTCCTTGACCCCGGAGGTGACTGCGGAGATCTCGACGAATCGCCGGTTGGTCTGGCGTGAGACCACTGCCGCGATGGTTGTCTTGCCCACCCCAGGTGGGCCCCAGAGGAAAACCGACATGGCCGCGGTTCCCTCGGCGAGCCGACGCAGGGGGGATCCCGCGGCTAGCAGATGGTGTTGGCCGACGATCTCGTCGATCGTGCGGGGGCGCATCCGCACAGCCAGAGGAACATTGGCGTGCTCCGACCCGCTCAGCACCCCGTCGGGCTGGACGTCGGTGTTGTCGGGGTTTCCGAACAGATCGCTCACTCCACAATTTTAACCGAGGTGCGGCAAAGATCTTGGACCGAAGGTGTTACCGGGGGAGAACCACGACCGCGCAGACGACCGCTGTGTTCTCAATGCTTTCCGTCGTTCGATCAGGTTCCCCGGACTACCTCAGCGAAGTGCTCGGATGCGTTCAAGGAGTTCTTCTCGATCGGCGGGGGTAACCGGAGCCACCGGATAGCGTTCAAACAGGTGCCTGACGTCGCTCTCCCGACGTTCCAGTGCTTGGTTGAGGGCTTGCATAATGGCATTGCCCACCCAGCGGCCTCCCCTGTCGAAGCAGCCGGCTACCTCAACTGTCTCCACGGTTTTGTTGCGCAGCGCGACGTGTACCAGTCGAGTCTGGTCGCGTCCGTCTGCCCTGTCGGGGAATCGCCAATCCTCTCGGTGAACGACAGCATCGGGATTGCACTTGGCCAGTTGGGCCTCCAGGAAATCAGTAATCTCCTTGGGCTCGTCCTTGAGAAGCTCATCATGCATGTTTGCCATTAGATCGGCGGAATGCCGAGCAAGTAATCGCGATAGCAGAGTGCGCAAGGTTTTCTGGAATGCGTCGGGGTCCTGGTGCGATAGATCTCTGGGCAGGTGGAGTACCTCCAGCCGTCTCGCACACATCCGGGCGAAGAACCCCTGGATCTCGGTGCTTTCCAGATCGGTGATCACCTTGGAAAGATTCATATGAGCCGGAACCACCTCTCGGAGCCGTCGGTGCAGGTGATCACATCGACGATTCCATCTTTCGTCAGGATACAGCGCTGGGCCTCAGGGGTCAGTTCTTTCCAGCTGAGCAAGGCATACTCGTCGGCGACATGAAACACTTGCCATGGCTTCGCATAATTCCCATTCCCAGATTCATCGATGGCGATCAATGATAAGTGAACCAGATCCCATTCGGCTCTAGCCCCCTTGGAGTCATAGATCTCTTCCCGAGCTATGGCGAGCAGCCGGTGGGCAACGGGCGACAGGAAGGCGCCGGGCATGTGGAATTCCACCAAGCGGATCACCTCATCCCACCGATCGTCGGCCAGCAGCTGCTCGGCCCGCGACTGCCATGCCAACTCTCTGGTGAACCTGGGATCACGCACAATGCTCTTCTGCAGCGCCCGGCGATCCACTGAACTGCGAGTGTTAACCCACCGCCCGAAATTTTCCTTGACGCTCATGCATCATCGCTTCCGATTATCAAGGAACCTGGTTGCACAGTTCCTCAAAATCTTTGTAGGACATCTGATTCGCAAAATTTCTCCCCTTCTCTCTCGCATCCACTTCAACAGGTTTCGGCGCATACCCTTTATCGTTCAGATGATCCTGAAAAAGACGTTTCCATCGAGCCTTCTCTTCTGCTTCCATGCTGGAAGGAATATTGTCATACTTACCACTGTTCTGATAAAGATGCTCCATTTCATGCTCCACTGCACCTAATAATTCATAAGGAGCCTAATTTTCGACAGGACCAGCATCTCTGGGAGTTTTATCAACAGCACTACCAAGAGTTTTAGGATTTAAGGCAATCTTGATTCTTCTACCGTTATCGTCCACTTGACAATAACCTCCAGAATTCTTAACTTTATCATTACTGAAGTCTGCTTCATCAAACGACAGAGGAATACGTTCTAAACCGTGAGAATCCGCAAAGTCGTCGGCCACTTTTTGCAGGATACGCTTAGCTCGTTCCGGATCGTTTCTAGCAATCTCGTTGAACTCTTCGGCAATCCTTTGATCTACGTGCTTATAAATATTTTCCCGACTCATTAGTTCGAGAAAAGGATCCGGCAATACAACATCTTCGAAAAGCGAGTTAATTTTATTTGTTGCCCATGATTCGATCGCCTTCATAGTTTTGCTCGCTTCTTCAACAAGTAGGGTTATGAAAGCTTCATCCTCCTTGCCGATACCACCTCTTACAGCCTGATTATATGACTCATCATAACGTTGATTGAGACCATCCAAAGTTGTCACTGCATACTTGGCTGCAGCTGCAGACTCCAAGTAGGCTCGTGCAGTATTCCTCCCGGCCGGTATCAATGACTGAACATGTGAATGAATTGACGTTACTGACGTTTCGGAGAGTTGAAACTGGTGCGCAGCAGGACCAGAATTATATTCAAGAATGCTAGCAATTACTTGAGATATTTTTCCCTCTGCAGAAATCAACGCTTCGGCATAACTCGTGAAGGTATCTCCGAGAGTCTCCAGCCTGTCCACATCAGGATCAGGAATCACCATGTTTATCTTTTCATACATAAAAAATCCTAGCTTTCTTCAAGTTTTTCCAGTGCACTATTTCTTCGAGAAACCTCTTCTGAATCAACTTCCCAAAAGCGTTTTGCGGCCGCAATATTTCCTTCTTCAGTGGCTTCATAATCATTACCAGTAGCAGTCATTTTTGACCCCAACGATGTCAACCCATCGTTCGCGGCGCCAACCAAATTATGCCAAGGAAGACAGCACTTGCCGTCTCTAGCAATGATCGCTGCATCAATCGGTGACGCGCCGTCCAAGTACACGAGCGGTTCTGCGAGAGCGATTCCCTCAGCACTGCGATAGAGAGCATCTGCAACTTTCTCGATTGCCGCACCAGCTTCCTTCCACATGGCGGGATTGAACTCGGTCATCAAGACCTCCTTGCCGGGGTTAGAGCAGCATCCCCGCTCCGTCGTGGGTGACGCCGCTGGCAAGAAGCTATTAGATAGCCGGGGCCGTATCCAGTGTCCCAGTGCTCAGATGGCAGCCCCGCCCGGGATCACTCACCGGATATGGAGCTGGAATGAGATCTCGGTATTGTCAGGCCTTCGTAGACTCTGCGGCGTTCTGCGCATCCGAAGATTTGTCCGAGGTGGCATCCACGCCAGCTTCCTTACGTTGCTGAGCAGTGATCGGGGCTGGGGCCTCAGTGAGCGGATCGAAACCACCACCAGACTTCGGGAAGGCGATCACGTCGCGGATGGTCTCAAACCCGCCAATGAGTGACACCAGCCGGTCCAGGCCGAAAGCGACACCACCGTGCGGCGGAGCCCCGAAGGCGAAGGCCTCCAGCAGGAAGCCAAATTTCTCCTGGGCTTCCTGTTCGGAGAGCCCCATCACACCGAACACCCGCTCCTGGACGTCGCGGCGGTGGATACGGATCGATCCGCCGCCGACCTCCACGCCATTGCAGACAAAGTCGTAGCCGTAGCTGAGGGCCGATCCGGGATCGGTATCGAAGGTATCCATCGATTCCGGCTTGGGTGAGGTGAAGGCGTGATGCACCGCGGTCCAGCGGGAATGCCCCAGGGCCACGTCGCCGTCGGCAGTGGCGGCAGCCGCCGACTTGAACATCGGGGCATCCATCACCCAGCAAAAGGCCCATGCATCGGCTGGGATCATCTCGCAGCGTCGGGCGATCTCCAGCCGGGCAGCCCCCAACAACTCCTGGGCGCTGCGCTGCTCGCCTGCCGCAAAGAAAATCGCGTCGCCTTTCTCGGCTCCGGCTGCTGTAGCAATGCCCGCCTTCTCTTCATCCGATATGTTCTTAGCCACCGGCCCACCCAAGATGCCATCCTCACCGACGGTGATGTAGGCCAGTCCCCTGGCTCCACGCTGTTTCGCCCATTCCTGCCAGGCATCGAACTGGCGACGCGGCTGCGAAGCCCCACCGGGCATCACGACACAGCCCACGTAGTCAGCCTGGAAGACCCGGAAGGGAGTGTTCGCAAAGAACTCGGTGAGATCGTGCAACTCATTGCCGAACCGAAGATCAGGCTTGTCGGAGCCATACTTGTCCATCGCCTCGTGCCAGGTGATCCGCGGCATCGGATCAGGCAGTTCGACGTCGATGATCCTCCACACCTCACGCATGACGGCCTCCGACAAGGCGATCACATCGTTCTGGTCGACGAAGCTCATCTCGATGTCGAGCTGGGTGAACTCGGGCTGGCGATCGGCACGGAAGTCCTCGTCACGGTAGCAGCGGGCGATCTGGTAATAACGTTCCATTCCGGCGACCATGAGCAGCTGCTTGAACAGCTGGGGTGACTGCGGAAGGGCATACCAAGAGCCCGGGTGCAGCCGGGCCGGAACTAGGAAGTCGCGGGCTCCCTCCGGAGTGGAGCGAGTGAGGGTCGGGGTCTCAATGTCGACGAAATCGTACTCATCCAGCACCCGGCGGATGGTGTGGGTGATCCTGGACCGCAGGCGCATTGCCTGGGCCTGCCTCGGACGGCGAAGATCAAGGTAGCGGTACTTCAGCCGCGCGTCCTCACCGACATTGACCCGCTCGTCGATTGGGAAGGGCAGGGGCGCCGAGGGGTTGAGCACTTCGATCTCGGTGACCGCGACCTCCACCTCGCCGGTGGCCATATTCGGGTTCACGGTGTCGGCAGAACGAGCCTCCACCTTCCCGCGCACCGCCAGGCAAAATTCATTGCGTAGCTTGTGGGCGCCAAGGTCGTCGACCAATTCTTCACGGATAACGCACTGCACCACACCGGCCCTGTCACGCAGATCAATGAAGACCACCCCACCGTGATCTCTGCGGGCATCCACCCACCCCGCCAGCTCGACCTCGGTACCGATAGTGGATGAGTCAAGGGCCCCGGCTAGGTGGTTGCGAATCACGATCTTCCTTTCAACATGCCCGGCATGGACAGTGCCGATGCACCCGAGAGTCTAGGCGTCCTCGTCACGGCCACCCAATCGGAACACCGACGTGCCCGCCCAAATGTCATCGACCAAGGGCGTGCAGCGCTCACGCGCTATGCTGCGCGAACCGGGAAAGCGTGAACTCACTTTCCGGAGGCATGTACCTGTGGGCGCAGGTCACCGGTCGGCGGGTTCCACGAGTCGGCGCTGGCGTCGATCTGTTCCCCGGAGCGAATGTCTTTGACTTGGCCAGTAATTCCACCGAACCACACGAAGGGAATCCCCCGTCGGTCGGCGTGTTTGATTTGCTTTCCGTATTTCGCAGCATCCGGGGACACCTCGCAGGAAATTCCTCTGGCTCGCAGAGCTTTGGCGACGGCCATCGCATCACCGCGGGCCGTCGGGGCGTCAACAGCCACCAACACCGCCGAGGGCACCGGCCTGGTGGCGACGATTTCACCGCGCTGGATGAGCGGAGCCAGCAAACGGGTGAGGCCCAAGGAGATGCCGACCCCCGGATAGGTGCGCCTACCGTCACTGGCCAAAGAGTCGTAGCGCCCGCCCGAGGAAATCGATCCGAGGGATTCGTGCCCCACCAGTTCAGTCTCGTAGACGGTGCCGGTGTAGTAGTCCAGCCCACGGGCGATCTTGAGATCCGCAACCATCCGTCCCGGTACCTGGCGACGTGCTTCATTGAGCACCTCGGCGAGTTCATCGAGCCCCTCATCGAGCATCTCCGAGTGCACCCCCAGCTTCCGCACCGCCGCGACGAATGAATCGTCGGGGGTGCAGATAGTGGCTAGTTCAACACACTTGCCCGCCACCTCATCGCTGAGTCCCAGTTCGGAGGTCAGCAACTCAGCCACCGCGGTAGGCCCAATCTTGTCGAATTTGTCGACGCGCTGCAGCACCTCAGCGGTGTCGGTAATGCCGAGCCCGCGATAGAAGCCTTCTGATAGCTTACGGTTGTTGACGTGCATCCGTGCCGGGGGCAATCCGAGTTCGGTGTGCATGGCCTCCAAAGCATCCAACATCACCAGCGGCGCCTCGACATCGTGGTGGGCTGCCAAGGTGTTCTCGCCAATGATGTCGATATCGGCTTGGGTGAATTCCCGGTAGCGCCCCTCCTGCGGGCGTTCCCCACGCCACACCTTCTGGATTTGATGACGCCGGAAGGGGAATGCGAGCCGCGCCGAGTTCTCCAACACGTAGCGGGCCAGCGGAACGGTAAGGTCAAAATGCAACCCCAGATCATCCCCGTGCTCATTCTCGACGGCGTGCAGTCGCCGGACGACATAAACCTCTTTGGTGATCTCACCCTTGCGGGTCAGCGAATCCATGGATTCCACGGCACGGGTCTCGATGCTGGCGAATCCGTGGAGTTCGAAGGTACTGCGCACGATATCGGTCACCCGCTGCTCGACGATGCGCTGAGCAGGAAGGAACTCGGGGAAGCCGGATAGGGGCTTGGGACGGGCCATCAGGCGAGCGCCTCCTTGTCGAGATACGGATTCGTGGCCAACTCATGGGCCATCGTCGTGGCTGGCCCATGCCCCGGAAGGATACTCGTCTGCGGGGAATAGGTCTCCACGATGCGCCGCAGTGAACCACGCATCGTCGCTAGATCTCCACCCGGTAGGTCGACGCGGCCCATCGATCCGGCGAATAGCACGTCACCGGTGAACACGATCGGGGTTCCATCAACCATGATGCGCAGGTTCACGCATCCCGGCGAGTGGCCAGGCAGGTGGAAAACCTCGAAATCGATACCGGCCTCGGTGAAACCCCGGCCATCGACGAGGTGACGCAGGTCATCGGGAGCGGGCAGGGTAAGGCTCCCCATCACCTGCGCGACGAGGGGCTCGCTCCCCGGTCCGAGACCCGCGGCAGGTGCGGTGAGCATGAACATCTCGTCGGGGTGCAAATACATCGGCACCCGATGCAAATTCGCGAGTGCAGCCGAATCACCAATGTGATCCAAGTGACCGTGGGTGGCTACCACTGCGGCCAAACGCAAGCCATGCTCCTGCAGCACGGAGGTGACGGCACCCGCCGCGGCGACACCACAGTCGATCACCACGGCAGGAGCATCGTCGCCTGTGGCGTTGGCAAGAATGTGGCAATTTGCCTGCCACGGTCCGGTGGGGAATGATGCGATGAACACAACAACCAGCCTATCGGGCAAGATAGGACCATGAGCGAAAGTGCAGGGCCCACCGAATTCGGTCGCGTCACCGACGATGGCACCGTCTACGTCTTCACCCCCGACGGCGAACGCAGGGTCGGACAAGTACCCGACGTCGATCCCTCCGATGCGATGGCGTTCTTCGTGCGACGCTTCCAGACGCTTGAGACGGAGGTGAACCTGCTCACCCAACGCATCGGCAATGGCTCCCTGTCACCGCAGGAGGCCGCCAAATCGATCGACCATCTCAAGACCTCGATCACCGAGGCCAATGCCGTCGGCGATCTGGCAGGGCTCATCACCAGACTTGAGGCACTCACTCCCGAGCTTCAGGCCGCCCAGGAGGCCCGCAGGGCCGAACGGATCGCACAAAACGAGGCGACCAAAGCCGCCAAAGAGCAGATGGTTGCTGAGGCAGAACGCATCGCAGCTGGTCGTGACTGGCGCGGCGGAGTGAACCGTTTCCGCGCGCTGCTTGAGGAGTGGAAGAAATTCCCCCGCATCGACAAAGCCACCGATGACGAACTGTGGCACCGCTTCTCCGCGGCTCGCACCACTTACACGCGCAACCGCAAGTCCCAGTTCGCTGCCGACAATGCGCGCCGCGAGCAGGCTCGCAGGGTGAAGGAGGAGATCATCTCCCGGGCCCGGGAGATCGCATCCTCCCAGGACTGGACTGCCACCGCAGCCGAGTTCCGGGAACTCATGGCCGAGTGGAAGGCAGCTGGTGGGGCTCCGCGTGATGTGGAAGACAAACTCTGGAAGGAGTTCCGGGGCCTCCAAGACCAATTCTTCGATGCCCGCTCCGCAGCCTTCAACGCCGAGGAGTCGAGCTATCGGGAAAATCTGACCGCTAAACAGGCCCTGCTGGACGAGGCCGAGAAAACCATCGTCCCAGTCACCGACATCAAAGCCTCCCGTGCCGCCTACCGGGACTTCCTGGCCAGGTACAACGAGCACGGGCGGGTGCCCAGGGACCAGATCCGTTCCCTGGAGAACCGGGTGCGAGCCCTGGAGAATGCCATCAAGGCGGCCGAGGAGGCCGAGTGGAAACGCACTGATCCCGAAGCCCGTAAACGTGCTCAGGACACAGTGGAGATGTTCGAGGCGCAGATCGCGAAGCTGACCGCCCAGGTGGAGGCGGCCGAGAAGACCGGTGACACCCGTAAGGCCACCAAGGCCAAGGAATCCATCGCCACTTACACCACGTGGATGGAGCAAGCCCGCAAGGCGCTCGACGAGTTCACCGATTGAATCTTCCCGCGCTCTGACTGCCTGGTCTCTCCTGCAGGGGCCGGGCAGTCAGGGCATACACGGTCACCAGGTGCGGTGCGTCAGTGTCACTGAGCGATGCGGTAGACGTCGTAGACTCCGGGAATGCGTCGCACCTGGGACAGCACCTCTTTGAGGTGTTTGGGATCGGAGCACTCGAAGGTGAGCCGGATCCGCCCAGTGCGATCCTTGGCCGTCGACACCGATGCCGCGGTGATCGAGACCCCCATCTCCGACAGAGCCTTGGTGAGTTCAGACAATAACCCCGTGCGATCCAGCGCCTCGACCTGCACCGAGACCAGGTAACCCACCCCGGTGGAGGAATCCCAGTCCACCCCGACGACGCGTTCCGGTTGAGTAGTCAACAAATTGGCGACATTTGGGCAGTCTTTACGGTGCACCGAGACCCCGTTCTCCCGGGTGATGAATCCCATGATGGGATCACCTGGCAAGGGAGTGCAGCACTTGGCGAGTTTGATCCACATATCGGAATCGCCGTCCACCACAACACCGACGTCCTTGGAGGCCGCAGAACGCCGTCTCGGGCGACGATTGATCCGTTCGTCTTCCAAGCCCTCGGACGCGGCCTCTTCCACCCCGCCGGTGACCTCGATAAGTTTCTGGACGATGGCCTGCGCCGAGACGTGGTTCTCCCCCACTGCCGCGTAGAGAGCATTGACATCGGGCAGACGAAAGGAATTGGCGACGGAGGTTAGATATTCGACGGTAAGCATCCGCTGCAGCGGAAGTCCGGAACGACGCAACTGGCGGGCCAGGGAATCCTTGCCCTCCTCGATCGCCTCCTCCCGGCGTTCCCGGGAGAAATGAGCCTTGATCTTGGAACGGGCCCGAGGCGACGCAACGAAACCGAGCCAGTCACGCGAGGGCCCGGCATCCTCGGCACGGGAAACCAGGATCTCGCACATGTCGCCGTTGTTGAGCTTGGTGTCCAACGGGACGAGCCTGCCATTTACCCGGGCACCAACGCACCTGTCCCCCACTTGGGTGTGGATAGCATAGGCAAGATCGACCGGGGTGGCACCAGTCGGCAGGGCCAGCACATCACCCTTGGGGGTGTAGACATACACCTCGGAGGTGTTCAACTCGAAACGCAGAGTGTCCAGGAACTCACCGGGATCATTAGTTTCCCGCTGCCATTGGTTGAGCTGGTACACCCACGTCAGATTGTTTGTCCCGTCGCCAGTGGTGGCACTCGGGTTCTCCTTGTACTTCCAGTGGGCCGCGACACCATACTCGGCCCGCTGGTGCATGTCGTGGGTACGGATCTGGAACTCGACTGGTCGGTTGCCAGGCCCGAGCACGGTAGTGTGCAACGACTGGTACATGTTGTATTTCGGCAGCGCGATGTAGTCCTTGAACCGGCCAGGCAACGGATTCCACCGGGTATGCAGCGCGCCAAGCGCACCGTAGCAGTCCCGGATCGAATCGACCAGAACGCGTAGACCCACGAGGTCGTAGATGTCGGAGAAGTCCCGGCCACGCACCACCATTTTCTGGTAGATGGAGTAGTAGTGCTTGGGCCGTCCGTAGACGGTGGCCTTAATCCCGGCACTGGCCAGGTCCTTCTTCGCTTGGTCGATCACCTCACGCAGCTGGCGTTCCCGCTGGGGGGCTGCATCCGCGACGAGGTGGACGATTTCTTCGTAGACCTTGGGTTGCAAGGTAGCGAAAGAGAGGTCTTCCAATTCCCACTTGATGGTGTTCATACCCAGCCGGTGGGCCAGCGGTGCGAAGATGTCGAGGGTGTCGCGGGCGATTCGTTCCTGCTTGTCGGGTCGCAAATAGGTGAGGGTTCGCATGTTGTGCAACCGATCGGCGAGCTTGACCACCAGCACCCGTACGTCGCGAGCAGTAGCTACGACTAGTTTGCGGATTGTCTCAGCCTTGGCGGATTCCCCGTACTGGAGTTTGTCGAGTTTTGTTACCCCATCGACGAGCAGCGCGATTTCCTCACCGAAATCGGTCTGCAACTGTTCCAAGGTGTAGGAAGTGTCCTCCACTGTGTCGTGGAGCAGGGCCGCGCACAGGGTCGAGGAGGTCATGCCCAGTTCGGCGAGAATCGTTGCAACCGCCAGCGGATGGGTGATGTAAGGCTCCCCCGATTTACGCTTCTGGCCACGGTGGTAATGCTCTGCGGTGTGGTATGCGCGCTCCAATTGGGTGAGATCAGACTTCGGGTGATTAGCCCGGACTACGGCGAACAGCGGGTCAAGGACGGCAGATTGCGGAGACCGGTTGGCTGCCCCGAACCAAGCGAAGCGCTGACGCATCCGCAGCCTGGGTTGCTCGGGGCCCGAACCGATGCGGTCCAAGGTCGCTGGCGGAGCCGATGATATCTGGGACCGGGGGCGAACGGGACCGTAGGGCCCGTAGACACTGTCATCGCTCATCGACGGTTCCCTCCCCTCGTGTCCGGCTACGAAATGCCCAGACTAGTCCGTAGTCGTCACCAAGGAGACCAGGTTCCGCAGTCCGGCTGTGGCCAAGTTCTCCCGTCCCAGAAGATCCGCCAATTCGACGACGACCTGCACCCCTGCGATTTCGGCACCTAATCTGGTAACAAGTTTCGCCCCAGCGATCAGCGTCCCCCCGGTGGCAAGCAGATCGTCGACCAGCAACACCCGATGCCCTTGGCCCAGGGCGTCGGTATGCATAGCGAGCACCGAGGAACCGTATTCGAGGTCGAAGGCCTCCTCAATCACTGCTCCGGGCAGTTTGCCGGGTTTGCGCACCGGGACGAAACCTACACCCAAGGCCATGGCCAGCGGCGCACCGAAAAGGAATCCACGCGATTCGATCCCGACAACCGCGTCGACGGCGGGAGCCTGTTCCGCCAGCAGTTCTACCGCAGTACGTAGTGCCTCAACATCACCCACCAGTGGCGTGATGTCCTTGAACTGGACGCCTGGCTTCGGAAAATCCGGAACGTTTCGGATTTTCGAGGCGATGAGGGAGGTTCTGGGATCCACGGTCATTTCTTCCTCGACGCGCGCGAACCCTTCGAGGGCTGATGGCGGGCACCGCTGCCGGGCGCCGGAAGGTTCTGCTCATCAGAAACGTCGATGTCCATCTCCTCGGATGCGAATTCGGTCACGCCCTCGGTGGGGCTGACCGACAACGGGACATCTGACGGGGATGCCGAGGAGGATGCCACGGCGACCGCACTCACCTTCGCCCTACCCTTGCGCCTAGTACGGTTCAGCCGCTCCCGATGGGCGATCATGGCAGGCTCACGTTCCCGCAACACCGCCAGCAGCGGAGTGGCAATGATAATCGACGAGTAGGCGCCAGCAGTCATGCCGACCAGCATGGCGAGCCCCAGATTCGCCAGCGGACCCTCCCCGCCGAGCACCACAAGGCCTGCGACCAAGATGGCAGCGACCGGCAGCACCGCGATGAGAGTGGTATTGATGGAGCGAACCAGCACTTGATTGATCGCCGCATTCGCAGCCTGGGAATAGGTGCGGGTCTGCTTGTTGAGGTTCACCGTCTGCTCGCGAAGGATGTCGAAGACCACGACGGTGTCGTAGAGCGAATAGCCCATCACCGTTAGCACGGCGATGACCGTCGCCGGGGAGACCGTGAAACCGATCAGCGAGTACACCCCGACGGTGATGATCATGTCGTGGAACAAGGCCAGCAGAGCCACCACCGACATTTTCCATTCACGGAAATAAGCCCAGATGAGCAGCCCGACCAGCACCATGAATACCACCAAGGCTATGACCGCCTGTTTGGTGATCTGCTTGCCCCAAGATGGGCCGATCAGTGAATAAGCAACATCCTCCGAGCTGATGCCAGCCTTCTCGGCGATGGCCGAGCGCACGGTGTTCACCTCGTCATTGTTTAGGGAGCGGGTCTGCACCCGCACTGCGGAGTCGCCGATGGTCGAAACCTGGGCATCGAGCTCGGAAACCCCGGTGCCCCCTACAACGGATGCGTAGTCATTCACCGTCGATTCGGTCACCTGCACCGGCGCCTGGAAGACCGATCCACCAACGAAATCGATGCCCAGGTTCAAACCTCGCAGCGTGATCGATGCGACGGCGATGAGCAGGGCGATCACCGTGATGGTGAACCAGCGCTTCTTGTTTCCGATGAAATCGAAGGCAAACTCACCGGTATAGAGCCGATGGGTGAATGACGAAGTCGTGGTGGCCATCTCAGCCCTCCTGCCCAACGGTGATCGGTGATTGACCCTTCTGGCGCCGGGTTCCTCCCCGGCGTCCCAGCAACGATGTCCGGGACACTCCGATGTGCTCTGCGGAGAAGCCGGACCACTTGTGACCTTCACCAAAGAATTTCGTGCGTCCCAGCAACGACATCAACGGATGGGTGAAGAAGACCACCAAAAACAGGTCGATGGCGGTGGTGACACCGAGGGTGAAGGCGAAGCCTTTCACCGAGCCCATCGCCAAGAAGTAGAGCACCAGGGCAGCAAGCAACTGGACACCGTCGGCGATGAGTACCGTGTTACGAGCCTTACGCCAACCGGATTCGATCGAGTGGCGCAGCGAATGACCTTCGCGAATCTCGTCGCGGATTCTTTCGAAGTAAACGATGAACGAGTCGGCGGTCACACCGATCGCCACGATGGCACCGGCGATGCCTGGAAGGTTCAGGGCGAAACCGACGACGGTGCCCAACAAGACCATGACGGTATAGGTCACCGCAGCCGCTGCGAGCAGCGAACCGATGACCACCACGGTCAGGCCTCGGTAGTAGATGACCGAGTAGACGATGACCAAGCCCAGACCGATCAAACCGGCAGCCATACCGGCGGACAGCTGGTTTCCGCCCAGGGTGGCGGACACCGTGTCCACAGAGGAGACCTCTAAGTCGATCGGCAGTGCACCGTAACGCAGGGTGGATGCCAGGGAGCGGGCCGTCTGCTCGTTGATACCTTCGCCCGAGATGGAGGCCTGCCCTCCGGAAATCCGTTCCTCGACACGCGGCGCCGAAATGACCTCACCGTCCAAGACGATGGCGAACTGGTTCTGAGGTCGTTGCTTGGCAGCGAGCAGATTGGTGGCATCCGAGAAGATCTGGGCGCCAGCGTCATCAAGGGACAACTGCACCGACCAGTTCAACGAACCCTGGGGAATACCCGCCTGGGCATCCGAGACGTGCTCCCCCGACAGCACGACCGGACCGAGCAGGTATTTGATCTCTTGCTCCTGGTCGCAGGCAATCAGCGGCTGATCGGCGGCATCTGGGAAGTCATCCTTACAGACATAGCTTCCGAAATCAGCGAGATCCTGCTCGCTGGCTTGGTACTCGATCGCGGTGGCCGGATCGACCTCCTTGACATCGGAGCCCGTCGGACGCGGGGTCCACGATGAGGGAGGTGCCGTTGGCAGCTGGGGAGCCGGGCCACGCTGGGCGGTCGACGCCGGATCGGTTGGCTCGGCACTGGGCTCCTGGGTCTGGGAGGGAGCCGAGGTCGGTTCGGCAGACGGGCTGGACTGGGCACTCGGCGAAGTGGAGGGTTGGCTGCTAGCCGGAACACCCTGGTTGACGTTGATCACTGGGCGGAAATTGAGACGTGCCGTGGTGCCCACCAGAGCGACAAGTTCGTCGGAATTCACATTGGGAACGGCGACCTCTATCTGGTCGTTTCCTTGGATAGTCACCGAGGCCTCGCCCACCCCGAGGGAGTCGACACGGTTCTGGATGATGGTGCGGGCCGTCTCCAAGTTCTCGGCAGGCACATCGCTGCCGTCGCTGGTGACTGCAGTGAGGGTGATGGTGGTACCGCCCCGCAGGTCGAGGCCCAGACGCGGCGTCCAGGTTCCAGCGACGGCCATCAACACGACCAGCAAAGCAAGAACCGCGCCGAAACCGAGAAGGACTCGTCCCGGACGGTAGTCGGCGGCGTTGGTGTTCGAAGGCACGTTTCTCCTCAGGCGCGCTCGGTGTCGGAGTCGGCGGGCTTGTTGGTGCCCTTGGGTAGGTCGTAACCGGAACCGATCAATTCCTCGGCGGCCTCCTGACCTGGCGTCTCGGCAGAATCATCCGATACAGCGGGCTCTGATACAGCAGCGATCTGCTCGTCATCGGCGAGGTCGGCATCACTCACCTGCTCGACCTCAACGGCTTCGGCATCGGTGTACTCGAATTCCTCGTCGGCTTCGGTGGCCACACGCATGATTGCTTCTTTCATGCAGGTGACCTCGACACCTGGGGCCAGTTCCACAACCACCTGGGTGTCACCGGTGGCCCGGATCGTGCCGAAGACCCGAGAGATGAGCAGGACCCTGGTACCGGGAGCCAGCTGGCTGAGCATCGAACGCTGCTCGTTCATCCGCTTCTGCTGCGGTCGGATCATCATCAGATACATGAGAAGGCCGAGCACGACCATCATCACGACAAATTCCATAGCACTTCCCTCGCCTCAGGTGTGCACCGGTCGGGGCACACCGTCCCGATACTACCCAGTGGAATGGCGATCGCCACTATTCATCATCCGCGCCGAACAAGGGTTGTCCGAATTCCACACCGGGTGGCGGTGCAAGACCGATGTGGTGCCAGCCAGCCGCGGTTGCCACCCGCCCCCGAGAGGTACGCATCAGAAATCCCAACCGCACCAAGAAAGGTTCAGCAATCTCCTCAACGGTCTGGGGTTCTTCTGCGACGGCGATGGCCAGGGTGGACAGTCCAACCGGACCTCCGCCAAATTTCGTGCAGATTGCATCTAGGACATTGCGGTCTAGACGGTCGAGTCCCAGCGTGTCGACCTCGTAGAGGTCCAGGGCACGATGGCTCGTGGCCAGATCGACCGTTCCCTCGTTGTGCACAACAGCGTAGTCACGGACCCTGCGCAGTAGACGATTGGCGATCCGGGGGGTTCCCCTGGATCGCCGGGCGATCTCGGCTGCGGATGCGAGATCAATCTCCAGGCCGAGTTTACGGGCCGAGCGCAACACGATCTTCTCCAGATCACCGGCGTCGTAGTAATCGAGTTGGGCGGTGAACCCGAATCGGTCCCGCAGCGGCCCGGGCAGCAGTCCGGCACGGGTGGTGGCCCCGACGAGGGTAAATGGTGGGATCTCGATGGGGATCGCGGTGGCTCCGGGCCCCTTGCCCACCACGACATCGACCCGGAAGTCCTCCATTGCCAGGTAGAGCATTTCTTCGGCGGGCCGGGACATCCGGTGAATTTCGTCGAGGAAGAGCACCTCCCCTTCGCTCAGCCCCGACAGGATCGCGGCCAGATCCCCAGCGTGTTGGATCGCGGGACCGGAGGTGACCCGCAACGGCACGGCCAGTTCCGTGGCGATGATCATCGCCAGGGTGGTTTTGCCTAACCCCGGGGGCCCGGACAGCAGGACGTGGTCGGGCGCGAAACCGCGATATCTGGCGGCTTCCAGTACCAAGCCGAGCTGGTCGACGACGCGGGGCTGACCCTCGAATTCGTCGAGCCGGACGGGACGAAGCGCCGACTGCCAGCTCTGCTCGTCGGGCGAGGACCAGGGATCGGTTGCGGGTGCGCTCACTGTGCTCCTCAGGATCGTGCGAGTGATTGCAGGGCGGCCTTCATGAGCTTACCCAGTGAGATCCCGGGGTCAGCCTCCGCCAGTTCCGCCACCTTCTCGCAGGCAGTTTCGGCATCCTTCGCTGACCATCCCAGGGATTGCAACCCTTGACTGACATGGTCGCGCCAGGCCGAGGGTTCCGCGGTGCGCCCGGCCGCGGGATCAGTGCCGGGTCCCACATCAAGGCCCGCCACTCGGTCGCGCAATTCGATGATGATCTTCTCGGCCCCTTTTTTCCCAATGCCCGGAACTTTGGTCAAAACGGCCTGATCGTTGCCCTGGACGGCCTGCACAAGTTGGGTGGGGGTGAGTACCGAGACAATGGCCAGGGCCAGTTTCGGGCCCACGCCGCTGGCTGACTGGACTAGCTCGAAAGCATCCCGTTCACCTTCGGATGTAAAACCGAACAGGGTCATTGAGTCTTCCCGCACCACCAAAGTGGTGTGCAGCAGGGTTTCCTCCCCGATCCGCAACCCAGCGGTGGTGTTCCCGGTCATCTGGATGCGGTATCCCACACCAGCGACATCAAGCACACACCAGTTGGCACCCGCCCCGACGACGACGCCACGCAGCAGGGCGATCATGCAGAAGACTCCTTCGACTTGGCGATGGCCTCAGCCATCCTGACAGCAGCAATCCGGTTACCGCCGCGGCTATGTGCAGCGACGGCTGCACTCAACCTGTTCGTCGCCTGACCTCGCCACAAGTGGCAGATGGCCAGGGCGAGAGCGTCAGCCGCATCCGCCGGTTTCGGGGTCTCGCGAAGCCCCAGAACCCGGGTCACTAACTCCCCCACCTGGGCCTTATCGGCACGTCCGAACCCGGTGATCGCGGCCTTCACCTCGGAAGGGGTGTGCAAGGTAACCGGGATGGCCGACCTGGCTGCGATGAGCATCGCGATGCCCGCGGCCTGGGATGTACCCGTGATGGTGGCCAAGTTGTGCTGGGCAAAGACCCGCTCCACGGCAATCGCGTCAGGGCGGATGCGTTCGATCCATTCGACGAGGCCCTGCTCAATGCGCAGCAACCGCAGTTCATGGGCCATATCCGAGGAGGTGCGCACCACACCGGCGTCGACCATGCCAGGACGCCGTCCGATGGCACCTTCGACAACACCCACCCCGCACCGGGTCAAGCCGGGATCAATCCCGAGAACGCGCACCACACCACCCACCTGAAAAACGAACAGATGTTCGGATTCTAGGCGCGCGGCATTGTATCCCGCACCAGACGCGCCGTGGTTTTGCGGTGGTAGAGCTCACTCGGATTCGAGGGCCTCACGCACTTCAGGGGCCAGGTCGGCATTGGTGTAGACCGCTTGGACATCGTCAGAGTCCTCAAGCGCATCCACGATACGATCCAGCTTCTCGGCTTCCTCAACCGAGGAGATGATCTGGTCGAAGGTAGCAACGAAGGCGACCTCGGCGGAGTCATAATCGATGCCCGCAGCTTGGATTGCGGTGCGCACCGCGACCAGGTCATTCGGATCACAGGTCAACTCGAAGGTCTCGCCCTCGTCGGAGATATCCTCGACATTGGCCTCAATAGTTGCTTCGAGCAGTTCATCCTCGGTGATCTCCCGAGTCGAGGTCTTGCGAGCGCCGGTGTCGACCTCCTGCGTGCGGCCAACGGTGACAATACCCTTGCGTTCGAACAGCCGCTGCACCGAACCGCCGTCGGCAATGGTGCCGCCGTTGCGAGTGACAGCCACCCGCACTTCGCTGATCGCGCGATTGCGATTGTCGGTTAGCGATTCGATGAGGATCGCCACTCCGGCTGGCCCGTAGGCCTCATACATGATGGATTCGTAGTTGACCCCGTCGGAGCCCTCACCAGAACCGCGCTTGACTGCGCGGTCTATGTTGTCGTTGGGAACGGAGTTCTTCTTGGCCTTCTGAATGGCGTCGTAAAGCGTCGGATTGCCGGACGGATCGCCACCGCCCACTCGGGCGGCCACCTCAATATTCTTGATCAGCTTGGCGAACAGCTTGCCACGCTTGGCATCAATGGCCGCCTTCTTGTGCTTCGTAGTTGCCCACTTGGAGTGTCCTGACATGTCGATCCTCACTTCCCGTCTCGGCGCCAGCGCTTCAGCATAGTCCAGAGGACTTCAGTCCTCGAAGCTGCGCCCGAACAACACCATTCGTGCATCGAATTCGTAGCCGAGATCGCCGAAGAGCCGTTCTGCCTGGTTCACCTGGTCAGTGTCCACCCCGATCCCGGCCCCGCTGCACCCCGCTTCCTGGAAAGAATTCATCGAGGCGGCCAGCAGGGCATGACCCAGACCCAGACCCCGGGCACCAGAAACCACACCGAATCTCTCCGTCCAACCGATTCGTTCCCCTGTATCAGGTTCCATGATCTCGGAATTGATCGCATAGCCAATAACCCGGTTCTCCTCTCCTAGCCGCACCGCAATCCATGACCACTCGGGTCTACAGTCGGCCCGGGTGATTGAGGCCTGCCAGGATTCGGCATCCACGTCGTGGGCCCCGATCCTGGTGGAGAAGGCCAGATTGTGGGCCCTGCGCACCTCCTCGCACATCTCGGAAGCATACGGTCGCAATTCGATGCCGACGGGCGGGATGACCAACGGAAGATCGTCCTCCAGCCCACGGCGTCCGTCAAAGAACCACCGCTGAGCATCAAGCAATCCGGCTTCGATGATGTCATCGGCCACCCTTGATCCCTCATCAACGGCACACCCCACCCACATTGGGGCGACATCGTGGTCGGCGGCAATGTGGCGGTACCAGCGCCGAGCCCGCTCCACCGACCAATCCACCAAGCTGAGCCCGATGTGATGGTGCCGCCATGCTGGGTGCACCCCCATCTCCATCCATACATGTGGCCGGTGCTGAGTAGGCGGAGTGATGTGGTTCCAGGCATAGGCGACGATGGTGCCGCCCTTGTCCCGGCCAACCACCGCATGGTGGGTGGGATGAGCATGAGGTTGGTCGAAGTCGGCGACGAGGTCGTCGAGGCTCCGGGTGACCACCGGGGCATCGAAGTACTCGATGGCGGCACGTAGCTCGGCGAGTTCCACGAGATCGGTGCGATGGATGAACGACCATTCGAGGGAGCCTTCGACGATCGCTTCACCCCAGGCGGGCTGCAATTGGTCCACGAGTCATTCCTCAAGTATCGGTACCGGGACCGCGGCTGATTTCCAGCGCCTCGGCAAGCGTGAAATTACCCAGGTAGAGGGCGGTTCCAATGATGGCTCCCTCGACACCGATCGGGACGAGCCCCACCAGCAGCCACAAATCCTCCAGACTGGAGATCCCCCCGGATGCCACCACCTTCGCGTCGGTTCGAGCACAGACCGCACCGAGCAGTTCGAGATTGGGACCGGTCAGCATGCCGTCAGATGCGACATCGGTGACCACGAACCGGGTGCATCCCGCAGCGGTCATCCGCTCGACGGTCCCGAAAACATCCCCGCCGCTGATGGTCCAGCCACGGGCAGCAAGCTGACCGTCGCGGACATCGAGCCCGATAGCCACCCGTTCCCCGTACTCGGCGAGAATCTCTTCGCACCACTCGGGGCTCTCCAGGGCCGCGGTACCGATGTTCACCCGCGTGGCACCGGTGGCCAAGGCACGTTCCAGAGAAACGGCGTCGCGAATGCCGCCGGACAACTCGACATCCATATCCACCCGATCAATCACCTCTGCAAGGATCCCGGCATTGGAGCCACGCCCGAATGCTGCGTCGAGATCCACCAGATGAAGCCATTGTGCTCCTTGTTCTTGCCAGCGCAGGGCGGCCTCCAGCGGATCCCCGAACTCCCGCTGGGAACCGACAACGCCCTGGACCAGTTGGACGGCCTTACCGTCTTGGACATCAACTGCCGGCAGAAGCACCAGCCGGTCTGCGATTGCAGTATTCATCGACACGCCCATGACCCTACTCGCCCTCGATCCACCGGCACAGGAATCGTGCCCCGGCATTGCCTGATTTCTCGGGATGGAACTGAGTTGTGGTCACATTGCGCCAACGCACTGCGGCCACGAACCGGTCCTGTTCATGGACTGTCCAAGCAACCAGAGCATCCTCGGGAACCGAGGGGCCTTCCTGCGCAGTCGCCTCATGCACCGCGTAGGAGTGCACGAAGTAGTACCGCTGATCATTTTCCAGCAGACCGAAGCCCTCGGGAACCTGTACCGTATTCCAGCCCATGTGGGGGAGCCGCCGCGCATCCAGCGATTCGACCACCCCGGGAAAAACACCGAAGCCAGCACGCCTGAAGCCATGCTCCACCCCGGCCGCAAAGAGCACCTGGTGGCCCACGCAGATGCCCAGAAGCCGCCGTCCCGAGTCGATCCAGTTCTCCAGCAGCTCGCCGGCGCCAATGGCCTCCAGCTGGCCCATACATGCCGCGAAGGCCCCCACCCCCGGAACCACGAGTCCAGCCGTGTCGGCGAAATCGGTGAGACCGGCGCCCAATACTACCTCGGCGCCGTTGACAGTCAGGGCTCGGGCAACTGAGTGCAAATTGCCCGAACCGTAGTCGAGCAGGCCGATGACCGGCCGAGAGGATCGCTGGTTCACAGAGCTCCCTTAGTGGAAGGAATGCCCTCAACCCGAGGATCAAACTCGACGGCGGCCCGCAAGGCACGCGCAAGGGCCTTGAATTGGGCCTCGACGATGTGGTGAGGTTCGCGCCCGGCGAGAACCGTCATATGCAGGCATATCCCAGCGTTGAAGGCCAGAGATTCCAGCACGTGGGCAGTCATGGAGGCCGCATAAAGCGGTTCGAGCCCACCAATGCGGGCATACTCCATTCCCGCTGGTTCCCCGCTGACCACTGCATAGGGGCGCCCAGCGAGATCGACCACGCAGCGGGCCAAGGCCTCGTCGAGAGGAATCGTGGCATCGCCGAAGCGGCGGATACCTCGCTTGTCGCCCAGCGCTTGGGCGATGGCCTGCCCTAATGCGATGGCAGTGTCCTCGATCGAATGGTGACCGTCGACGTGTACGTCGCCGGTGGTGGTGATTCCAAGATCAATCAGAGAATGCTTGGCCAGCGCAGTGAGCATGTGGTCATAGAAGCCAATGCCGGTGGAGATCGTGGACGCCCCGGTTCCATCAATGTCGATGCGCACCTCGACATCGGATTCGGAAGTCGTGCGGTGGATGTGTGCAGTGCGGGTCACCGGGATTCTCCGTTCTCTCGGTTCTGGATCAGCACTTCGGTGAGTGCCTGGCGAAAACTGTCCATCTGTTGTGGGGTGCCTGCCGAGACCCGCAGGAAGCCCTGAGGGCCCGTCTCGCGGATGAGCACTCCCCGGTCCAGGAGACCTTGCCAGATCCCGTGCCGGTTCTCGAAGGTGCCGAAGAGAGTGAAATTCGACTGTGACGGGACCACATCGAGACCCTTGGAACGTAGCCAGGATTGGATTGCCTGGTTCTGCTCACGCAGTTCCTCGACCCGGGCGAGCATCTCGGGGGCATGCGCCAGGGCAATCCTGGCGATCGCCTGGGTCTGGGCCGACAGGTGGTAGGGCAACCGCACGATGCGGCAGGCATCAACGACAGCCGGGGCTGCAGCCAGATAACCAACCCGGGCGCCGGCCAGCGCGAAGGCCTTGGACATCGTCCGCGACACCACCAGCCGGGGATTGCGCGGCAGCAGGGCCAGGGCGGAATCCTCCGGCACCTCAGTGAACTCTTGGTATGCCTCGTCGACGACGACGATTGCCCGGGTGCGCTCCAGCGTCTCGGCGATCACCGATACTGGGGTGCTGGTGCCGGTCGGGTTGTTCGGGGTGCAGATCAGCACCACATCGGGATCGTGTTCCTCAATCGCGGCACAGATCGTCTCCACGTCCAAGCCGTAGTCGGGCCTGCGGGGTGCGGTGACGTAACCGGTGTGGGTGTTACGGGCGTATTCGGGATACATCGAATAGGTCGGAGGAAAGCACAGTAGTTTCCGGCCCGGGCCACCGAAGGCCTGCAACAGGTGGATCATCACCTCGTTTGAGCCGTTGGCTACCCAGATGTTCTCCGCTGCCAGGTTGAACCCCAAGTAGCGGGCCAGGTCTTGGCGCAATTGCCAGGCTTCCCGATCCGGGTAGCGATTAAGTTCGTCACCCGCTTGGTTGATCGCCTTGACAATGTCGGCCTTCACCCTCGCCGAGGGAGGGTAGGGGTTCTCGTTGACATTCAACGCCACCGCGACATCCAGTTGGGGGGCACCATAGGGCTCCTCCCCCACCAGTTCGGGGCGCAGCGGCAGATCGGCAAGACTCACATCGGCACCGGGGATCATCGGTTCTCCTTGAGACGGACCCGGATGGCGTTGGCGTGACCAGGCAGATTCTCGGCATCGGCAAAGGCCATCACCCGGTCACCGATCTCGGCAAGGCCCTGAGCATCGTACTGGATGATGTGGACCGATTTCATGAAGGAACGAACGGTCAGCCCCGAGGAATACCGGGCCGCACCGGAGGTGGGCAGTACGTGAGTGGAACCGGCCGAGTAATCCCCCAGCGGTACTGGGGAATACGGCCCGACGAAGATAGCTCCCGCATTGCGGATGCGTCTGGCTACCCCGAGGGCATCGGCGGTGTGGATCTCTAGGTGTTCGGCCGCGTAGGCGTTGGCAACCTCGATTCCGGTCTCCAGGTCGGGTACCAGCACGATCGCCGACTGCTCCCCGCCCAGCGAGATGCGCAGCCGATCGGCGGTGGCCAGCGCCGGAAGTTGCTCGGTTACTTGGGCCCGGACATCGGCAGCAAGCTGCGCAGAGGTGGTGATCAGTACGGAACCGGCCATCGGGTCATGTTCGGCTTGGGAGATGAGGTCGGCTGCGATGAAAGCGGGATCGGCCGTGTCGTCAGCGAGGATGGCGATCTCTGTGGGACCTGCCTCCGAATCAATGCCGACAACACCCCTGAGGTAGCGCTTGGCGGCAACGACATAGATGTTGCCGGGGCCGGTCACCAGATCCACCCGGGGACACAGCCCGGGAATACCGTGGGCGAACATGGCTACCGCTTGAGCGCCACCCACTGCAAATACCTCCTTGACACCCAGCAGTTCGCAGACCGCCAGGATGACCGGGTGGGGCAGGCCACCTGATTCGGCCTGGGGTGGGGTGGCCACGGCCAAGGAATCGACGCCGGCGACCTGGGCAGGGATGACGTTCATGATGACCGAGGAGGCCAGCGGGGCCAGACCACCGGGCACGTAGAGTCCAACCCGGCTGACCGGAATGATCGAATTGCCAACCGTCGCACCAGGGGCCAACTCCACAAGACGCCAAGCCTGCTCCACCTCAACGGTCTCGGCGACGCGACGTCGCCGCTCAATGGCCACCTCAAGGGCGGCCTGAACGGTCGGGTCCAAGCTGGCCAATGCATCGGCCATTGCTTGTCTAGGCACCCTGAAGTGCTCAGGCACCACCCCGTCGAACTGTTCGGAGAAGCGTTCCAGGGCAGCAATCCCCTCGTCGCGGACGGCATCGCACACGCAAGCCACCACCTCGACCGCGTGGTCCACGTCAAACGTTCCGCGCGGAAGCACGGAAGTCAGGTCGGATGGCCGGTCGGTTATCAGGTCGATTTCGCGCAACACATCTGGAGTCTAGGCGGGAAGTACTCGTGACGGGGACCCATGACCAGTCATCGGTCAGGAAACCAGAATCAGACCGTCGATGCTGTGCATCCGGCACAACAACCGGGCTACCGTTGGCCCAGGTGAACAAGAGGAGCCCAGATGGCCGGAACACCAGCCCTGAGAGTGCTCGATAAGGCGAAGGTGCCCTACCGGGTACACATCTATGAGCACGATCCCTCGAACCGGCATTTCGGGGAGGAGACTGCGGCGACGCTCGGCATCGCCGCAGAACGCATCTTCAAAACCCTGATCGCCGAATTGGTCGGCGCGACATCCGCGACGGCCTGCGCGGTGGTGCCGGTGTCCGGGCAGCTGGATCTGAAGGCCTTGGCCTCGGCCACCGGTGCGAAGAAGGCGGCCATGATCGACCCGGTGGTCGCACAACGACTCACCGGCTACGTGGTGGGTGGTATATCGCCTCTGGGCCAGAAGAAACCGATGCCGGTCTGCATCGACACCTCCGCGCAACAGTGGTCGGCCATCCTGGTATCAGGAGGCAGGCGGGGTCTATCGATCGAGATGTCCCCGACGGAACTGGCCAGAATCCTGGGCGCTTCCTTTGCCAGGCTTGGCCGCCCGGGAACGCCTCGGTAACCACCTACCGAGCAATTCCCGCGACAACAGCGTGTAACAGGTGGTCGCAGCGAGGGCGCCGATGCACCACGTGAGAACCGCGGAACGGGCACGCAGGGCAAAATCGACCGGTACCCGGTCCCCCGGCTGCGCGGCAACCGCCCGGGCAGCGAAGTCGCCGGGGCCCATAATGACCCCTATTGCCCAGCACAGCAGCGCAGCGGCCAGCGCACCGACGGCTCCGATCAGCACCTTCTGCCAGCCCACTTCACTCCACAGCTTCCAGGCGAGAATCCCCAGTAGTGCCCCAAGCAACACCCCAATCAATGAGTAGACAGCGTCAATGGCGAAAACCTGCCCTTGGGCCCGCTCGGTCATCTGCAAGGAAGAGTCGTCGGCGGTCAGGAAGGTGGGCAAGGTGACGACCAGATGCCACAAGATTCCTGCGAGCACTCCGATGCCCACCACCGCGAGGGCGAACAGCAGTGTGCGTGGGATGGGCAATGGTGGTTGTCTGGTCATCACAACGAGCCTAGACCGCCAGGCAGCTCGGCCCCAATAAGGCCTTGAGATCCGCGATGAAGGGCTGGGATACAGCGACCCGCAGTTTTTCGTCCAATTCGAAGGTGGTGACGCGTGATTCATCAAGCAATCTGAGGTGCACCATGGTGAGCCCGGGATGAGCCTGCAGCACTTGCTTGAGACGCTCGACGATCACCGGGGTGCAACGCATCGATTTGAGCTGAATGGTCACCAGCCGGGTGTGGTCGGCTGATACATCAAGGGCGTCCACTTGGTCGGCATGAAGTTCGACGCTGTCTTCCCGGACGTTGACCCGCCCCTTGATCCGCACCACGGAGTCCGGGGTGAGTTCGGTGGAGATCCGCTCGTAGACCTTCGGAAAAACGGAGACTTGGATGGAAGCGTCGAGGTCCTCCACCACCAGCGAGGCCCAGAAATCACCTTTCTTTGTTGCCCGCCGGTTCACTTGGGTGATCAACCCGCACAGCTGTTGGGTGGACCCGTTGGAACTCTCCCCCCGCTCCAGCAACCCGGCAATGGTCGTGGTGCGTTCGGCAGACAGCACATGTTCCAATCCGTTCAGCGGGTGATCGGAGACGTAGAGTCCCAGCATCTCGCGCTCAAAACCCAGCCGAGTGTGTTTATCCCATTCATCGAGTGTGGGAAGCGCCTCGGCGGTAGTCTGAGCTGATTCGGGATCGGCCCCGAATCCGCCGAGCAGCGAATCTTGCCCATGCTCGGCATTGCGTTTGACCTCGACGACCTGGTCGATAGCGTTCTCGTGGATCTCCACCAGGCCACGACGCGGGTGGCCCATGGAGTCGAAGGCCCCGGCCTTCACCAGCGATTCGATGACTCGCTTGTTGCAGACCACCAGCGGCACATTCGCCAAGAAGTCATGGAAGTCGCTGAAGTGCCCATGCTCCTCACGTGCGGCAATCAGGGCCTCCACGATGTTCTCCCCGACGTTGCGCACAGCCCCCAGCCCGAAACGGATAGCGTCGCCGACGGCGGAGTACTTGGCCAAAGACTCATTGACGTCGGGAGCGAGTACCCGGATTCCCATGCGACGACACTCGGACAGGTAGACCGCAGACTTGTCCTTCTCGTTGCGTACCGATTGGAGCAAGGCCGCCATGTACTCAACCGGATGATTGGCCTTCAGCCATGCGGTCTGGTAGCTGACCAGTCCATAAGCGGCCGAATGGGATTTGTTGAAGGCGTAGTCGGAGAAGGGAACCAGGATGTCCCACACTGTCTGGAAGGCCTCTTGAGAGTAGCCTCGCCTGAGCATTCCGTCGCGGAAGACCTCGTATTGGGCATCGAGTTCCTTCTTTTTCTTCTTGCCCATCACCCGGCGCAGCAGATCTGCTGCGCCCAGGGTATACCCGGCCAGCTTCTGGGCGATCGTCATGACCTGTTCCTGGTAGACGATTAGGCCGTAAGTCTCGTCGAGGATGTCAGCCAGCGGCTCGGCCAATTCGGGATGGATCGGTTCAATCTTCTCCCTCCCGGTCTTGCGGCGGGCGTATTTGTTGTGGGAATCAGCACCCATCGGTCCGGGGCGGTAGAGAGCCGAGACCGCAGAAATATCTTCGAATTTATCTGGTTGCATGGAGCGCAACAGGGCCCGCATCGGCCCGCCGTCAAGCTGGAAAACTCCCAGAGTGTCACCCCGCTGCATCAACTGGAAGGTAGCCGGATCATCCAGGGGGATGGCATCGATGTCCACGTCGACGCCGGTATTGCGTTTGATGTTCTTCAACGCATCGTCGATGACGGTGAGATTGCGCAGCCCCAGGAAGTCCATCTTGACCAGGCCGAGAGCCTCGGCCTTCGGGTATTCGAACTGGGTGATGATCGCCCCGTCCTGTTCCCTTTTCATGATCGGGATGACATCGGTGAGCGGCACCTTCGAGACGATGACCCCGCAGGCATGCACGCCCCACTGCCGCTTCAGGCCCTCGATGCCCTTGGCGGTGTCGACCACCTGGGCCACCTCAGAGTCGGCCTCGTACAGCTCCCGGAATTCCTTGCCCTCGTCGTAGCGTGCGTGGTCCGGATTGAACAGCTGGGAGAGCGGCACGTCTTTGCCCATGATGGCCGGGGGCATCGCCTTGGTGATCTTCTCGCCGACCGCGAAGGGCTTGTCGAGTACCCGGGCAGAGTCCTTCACCGCCTGCTTGGCCTTGATAGTGCCGAAGGTAACGATCTGGGCGACGTGGTCCTTGCCGTAGCGCTCGGTGACGTAGTCGAGAACTTCGCCGCGACGAGATTCGTCGAAATCGACGTCGAAGTCGGGCAGAGATGGGCGTTCCGGATTCAGGAATCGCTCGAACAGCAGCCCGTAAGGCAGCGGATCAAGATCGGTAATGCCCATCGCGTAGGCAATGATCGAGCCCGCACCCGAGCCGCGGCCCGGCCCCACCCGGATACCGTTACGTTTGGCCCACATGATGTAGTCCGAGACGATGAGGAAATACCCCGGGTAGCCCTTACCCAAGATGATGTCCATCTCGAAATCGGCACGTTCGCGCACCTCTCGCGGCAGCGGACTGCCAAAACGACGGATCAGGCCCTCCTCGGCCTCGTGGCGGAACCAGGATTCCTCGGTGTGTCCTTCGGGAACCGGGAAGATCGGCATGAAGGTACCATTCCCAGGCTCGAAGGTGGTCTCGCACCGTTCCGCGATCATCAGGGTGTTGTCGCAGGCCTCCTCGTAGTTGGAGAAGAGGGTACGCATCTCCTCCGGGGACTTGAGGTAGTAGCCGGTGCCGTCAAATTTGAATCGGTTCGCATCCGAAAACCGGGACCCGGAGGACACGCACAGCAGGATGTCCTGGGCACGGGCGTCCTCTGCGTGGACGTAATGCAGATCGTTGGTGGCCACCAGGGGTGCGCCCAGCTTCTTGGCCAGTCGCAGCAGGTCGGAGCGGACATCGGTCTCAATCCGCAGGCCGTGGTCCATCAACTCGACGAAAAAGTTCTGCTTGCCGAAGATCGACTGGAACTCCGCCGCCGATTCGACGGCCTTGTCGAACATGCCGAGCCGCAGATAGGTCTGTACTTCCCCCGAAGGGCATCCGGTGGTGGCGATGAGCCCCTCGTGGTATTCCTCGAGCAGTTCGCGATCGGCCCGGGGCTTGTAGAAGTGGCCTTCCAAGGAGGAGCGGGAGGCCAATTTGAACAGTTGGTGCATGCCCTCGCGGGTTTCCGACCAGATGGTCATGTGGGTGTAGGCGCCCTTGGCTGCGACATCGTCGCCGGTACCGTCTCCAAAGCGCACCCGCTTGCGTTCCCAGCGCGGGGTGCCTGGGGTGAGATAGGCCTCGAGCCCGATGATCGGCTTGACCTCGTGCTTCATCGCCGAGGTGTAGAAGTCGTAGGCACCGAACATGTTGCCGTGATCGGTGATGCCCAAAGCAGGCATTCCCATCTTCTTCGCCGCCTGAACGAGGTCGTCAACCCGTGCGGCCCCGTCGAGCATCGAGTAGTCGGTGTGGTTGTGCAGATGCACGAACCCCTTGCCCATTGCCTCCGCCTTCCGTCAACTGCCCGCATCACACTACCCTCCCGCCCTGGCATCCGCGGTGTGCGCACCGCGGTCACCGGTTCGCCGATGGTTCCCGGCCGGTGACATGATGCGACTCGTGAGTTTTTCCATTCGCAATGCGACCCTGGTCGGGATGGTCGCCATCATCCTGTGGTCCTCAATGGTGGCCTTGGTCCGCTCGACGACGGAAGCTTTCGGTCCGACCCAGGCCGCAGCATTGATTTACACCATCGCGGCGGCAGGTCTGTGGATCATCCGCCGCCCCCGCGGGTTACGCCGGTTCCCGGTGCGTTACCTGCTCATCGGTGGGTTGCTGTTCATCTCCTATGAGATCTGTCTGACCTTGGCTGTTGGCCTGGCCAGCGACGCCACCCAGGCCATCGAGGTGTCGGTGGTCAACTATTTGTGGCCAACCTCGGTGGTGTTGTTTTCGCTGCATGCGAACCGTGGCCGAGACGCGAACTGGCTGGTGGTGCCTGGAGTGCTCATCGCGACGATCGGAGTCACCTGGGCGGTGAGCGGCGGGAAGATTCTTGATCCCGGGGCCGTGGCGAGCCATGTCTCAGATAATCCGGTCCCCTATCTGCTCGCCTTCACCGGGGCCGTCGTCTGGGGCATATACAGCGTCCACACTCCGCGCATGGCGGCCGGCCATGACGGGATCACTCTGTTCTTCACGGGTGTGGCCCTCAGCTACTGGGGTATCCATCTGGTGCATGGTATCCACCAGCAGGTGACCGTCACCGCAGGGCAGATCTTGGTGCTCATCGCCGCAGGGTCGGTTATGGCCAGCGGCTATGCCTGCTGGAACATCGGTATCCTGCATGGCAACGTCACCGCGCTGGCGGTCGGTTCCTATGCAACCCCAGTGCTGTCTGCGATGTTCTCGGCGGTGGTATTGCGCGCCGATCTACCCGGTTCCTTCTGGTGGGCAGTGGGCTTCGTGGCCCTGGGGTCGGCTCTGTCCTGGCTGGGCACCCGCAGTTCGTCGGTGCGTGCGATCGGGCACCGGACACATTGACCCCATGCAGGTCAGGCGTGCTTGCGCAGTGGCGGCATCTGGTTCCAGCACTCCCCCAAGTCGGTGTTCAGGGATTGTGTTTCGGTATCTGGATTGGATTCCCGCAAGGCGAGCATCGGATCCCATGGTGCGCCGAAGACGAAGGACATCCGCGACGGGAGATCCACCACGTAGCCGCGGTCTTGCATGCAGGGAGCGAACTGGGCGTCGATGAGGGTGTACTCGTACCACTTTTCCGTGGCGCTGAGCTGGTCGCCCATGTCCCCGCGCACCGGGTAGGCTCCGGTGCACTCGAAGGAAGCCTGATCCGCATCGCGGGCCTGTTCGGCGGTCAGGGTTGCCGGATTCACTTCACCGGGCGCAGCCACCCCATGTTCTTGCAGGCAGGTGGCATGCACCTGCTCGAAATCCTCGGGGTTGATCCACCGGATGATCTGTGATTCCCCGGACACCTCCGGGTGGGAGTGCCGCACGACCTCCAGTTGTTCGGTCAACCGGTCCAGGTGTGCTTGGGTTGGGCGGTAGTACTCGATGGGTGCCAGCACCGTGGGGCCAGAGCCCTTCCAGGCTAGCCCGATGAAATGTGCCCCGGATAAACCAATGAGCACCGCGAGTGCCCGGATGACGATGGCCTTTACCATTGTTTTCTCCCCTCATGCCATCACACGTGGCGTGGTTCGGTCATGGCGGCGGACCACGGGGGCCGGTGGGTGACACCGGATTTCTCCACTGCTCGTGTTAATCATCGCACATTGGCCGACTAGTCACACCAACCGAGTGCTCACGTGACCGTACGACCCCGGCCGACAATAGACGGGGCCGCACGGCACACTCAACTGGCAGCAACGATGGGTTCACCCTCGCTGGGCTGAACCACCACGAATCCCGGGCCCTGGAAGCCCAGTTGGAAGGATTCGCCTGATCCCCGGCCGATGAGCGAGCCCATCTTGAAGGTCGATTTGATCTGGGGCTGCAGATTCGCAGACCAACAGATGGCCGCCTGCGGATCGACGAAGGTGGGCTGTTGCGAGCAGTCGAGCAGCATCGGCGGGCCGTCGGAGGAGATCGCTGCGGTCCCCTGCCCTTGCACCAGCAGGTTGAACAGGCCACCAGCCAAGATCCCAGCCCCTCCCATGGAGCGGATCTCGTAGGAGAGACTCGCATCGAAGGCCAGCAGGGATCGGGTATTGATGGTGATGGCATCTCCTTCGAGTTCCAACAGGAAGATGTCGTGAGCTGCCCGGGCGAAGAACACCTCTCCCTGGCCCGTGGCCCGCATGAGGTTCCCGCCCTCGCCAGTAACGGCTTTCTTCAGGAAACCGGTCACCGAACCGGAACCTTGGTAGTGGAAATCGACATTGCCCTGGTAGGCCACCATGGCTCCTTGTGCGGCCAACACCTCGGGGCCCAGCACTACCCTGAGCATCTTGTGGGATTGAAGGGTCCAGCGTTGAGTGGTCTGCTGTTCCTGGTGCACCTGGTCAAAGATCGCAGAGCGCATACTTCCTCACATCCTGTCGTGAAATCGTGAACTCAGCCTAATGCCCCGCCGGTGCATGACCGAAGCACCCGGGCAAGTATCTGCTGCGACTGGTGATGCGTCCGGGTGCTGTCTGGGAACCTTCCTGCCATGTCAGGAGGCCAAAGTACCCGCCGAAGAAAAGACACCGCTTTTCGATACAGAAGTGTATCCGCTCTATTGTGCTGTCTCGCGGTGGACACGGTGTTACGGTGATTTTGCCAACCCACATAAGGAGCCCCGATGTTTCCCGTCACAGATGCCGAACGACAAGCCGCCTTGATGTACCTGCCCCCGGTGTTTTATGTGCCGACAGCCCGGCTGAACGGACCAGACGGACCGGAGATCGAACTCCGGCATGTCGATGACAACGAGATCGCCCTGATGGTCTACACCGCCAGGGATAGGCTGCACCGTTGCTGTGGCGATTTCCAGCGGTGGGCGATGGTTCCGGCCGGGAATCTGAAAGAACTGCATCGCAGACTGCCCTTCGACAAGATCCTCACGGATGTGGAGATACCCGAGGAGCTCAGGTACGACCTGGAGGACCTGTTATGAGCGACTACGCGGTCGAGTTCGACGCGGCGATGGCGATGAGCGCCCAGCATGCCGAGAGCCGTGATGCCCTGGATGCCTTCGGTGCGAGCGCACCTACCGATGTCGATGGTGGTGATGGAACCGCCTACCTGCTGTCCATGCTTGCCGGAATCAACCGGGACACCGGAGCCCTGGTTGACATTCTGAATACTGCCGCGCACCAGATGGCGGTCACCGTTGACCTGTATCGAGGGGTCGAGGAGGAGGCCGAGCAGGTGTTCAGGGATCTGGGAGATCAGATCTGATGGGCGGCGGGGCATTCGACACCTACATCGCCGGTGAGCGTGCAGCAATCGACGATGCCGGGCAGTGGCTCAAATCGCTGCGAGCCGCCTACGCTGAGGCCGCCGATGACACCCACAGCGTGCGCTCGAAATCGAACTATGTTTGGACCGGCCGAGCCGGGGACGCCTACCGGGACTTCAACAAGGATCTCACCAAAGCACTTGATGAGATGAAGGATCGTTCCGCGAGGGCCGAGGATCTCTTCTTCTCCTACGCCCAGCAGCTGGCCTGGCGGCAAGAAGAAATGCAGGAGCATCGCGACAAGGCGATACAGGGAGATCTGGTGGTCGACGGCACCTGGATCAACGCTCCCGAACCGGTGGTGTGCCCTGCCCGGCCCCCTGACCCGAAGGCGTCTGCCGAGCGGCGCGCGCAGTACGGCGATGTGATGCGAGCCTACGAGCGGTACTGCGAGCAGTTGGATCTGTTCTTAGAGCTTGAGGAGAAGACCGCGAAGACCTTCAGGCGGCTGGAGGATTGGATCGAGATCAATCTGGCCGGGGCAGTCGAAGAACTCAACGCGGACAGCCTTGCCACGATCATGGGAACCGCCCTGTCGCGTCTCGGGCTTGCCGTTTCCGCAGGAAAAAGCTCTTTCAGCTCCCGGGCGGTCGATCTACGAGACAAGGCCACGAAGAGAGCCACCGAGGCCGCCCGCCGGGCCTCCGGTAACCCGGCAGTGAGATCTGGGCAGTATGACCCGAATCCTGCCTCGGTGCAGAAACGGGCCGAGGCTCATCCGAACGCAGTCCGCGCGGGCAGGGCCACCGACATGGCCAAGAGATTTGGCCGCATCGGTACCGCGCTGACCATCGCAACCGCTGGACTGGAGATCTCCCAAGGAGCATCGCCATCTGGTGTGCTTGTCGGTGTCGCCGGAGGTATCATCGGAGGCACCGTAGGGATGCCTGTCGGACAAGCTCTCGGAACTTCCGCAGTCGGTCTTATCGGCGCAGTGACAGGTCATGGCCCCGGCGCCGCTGCCGGGGCCATGGTCGGCGGGGTGGCGGGAACGGTTATTGGTTCGATGTTCTGCTCTTGGGCTGCGCGGTCTGCTTATACGAGTGTTATTCCGCAGCAAGTGCGCGAACTCATCGATGAGGGCATGAAAGACGCATGGGGCACCATCACCAGCTCCGACCCACCCGAGACCATCATCGTCAGCGACACCCCAGAAAGCCGCCACTATCGATGACACAAAAAATCACACTCACCATAAAACCACCACCCGGCACCAAAAAACTACCAAAGCCTCCACTTAAATACTTAGTGATAGCATTCTCTTTCAGCACAGCATCGCTAGCATTAGGATTTTGGGATTACGGAAGATCCAACAACTTTGGTTCCCTTCGTTTCGCAGGATCCATGGCATGCACCTTATTGTCCATGTTCATTGTTGGCTTGTCCTTGTGGCTCAAAAAAGATTGTCGATTGGAAATCTGCCGAACCGCAAACGAGCTTCAATCCCAAAACAGAATCAAAATACTTTTATCCTCTGCCACAATATCCCTCGTCAGCACACTTTTGATTCTCAACCCAAAAAATGCCAGTGCAGTATCTTTACTATGGTGGATCATGATGGGGATCACAAGCATTGGTTGGAGTCTATTTATAGCTTTAGCAGTAATTTCGGGAGCGCGTTTTTGCACGGTTCTTTCTGATCGCGGTATCAGAATACATGTGCTTTTTCGGAGTGACAGGGTCATCTTGTGGGATGATTGCCCGGAACCGTACATGATCTATCCACAAATCCTTGCTCTTTTGGTCGGCGGCAAGGTAATTTATGTATTAACCGGTTTTGAGGCGACGGATCCGCGGATTATGGCTGCTCTTATCAACTACTATCGCACCCACCCAGAACACCGACACGAACTCACCACCGGAGAAACCATCACCCGACTCACCACCGGACGCCTACCCATCGACTGGACCATCACCCCACAACCACAAAACCAGAAGAACACATGAACCCACACCCAAACCTCCGGCAAGAACACCCAAAAACTCAATACCTGACTCTCAACCACACGAACGTTATTCCATCGATAGACGAACCCATCGATGAGAGCGTGAAGAACGCATGGGGCACCATCACCAACTCCGACCCACGAGAGACCATCATCGTCAGCGACACCCCAGAAAGCCGCCACTACCGATGACACAAAAAATCACACTCACCATAAAACCACCACCCGGCACCAAAAAACTACCAAAAGTTCCAGCAAAAACGCTACTCTCAGCGCTTACCCTCATCGCGGCATCGTTAATATTCGGACTTCTGGGATACCAAAAATCTGATGACTTCAGCTTCCTTCGCATGGGAGGATCCATGGCATGCACCTTCTTGTCCATGGTTTCTTCTGCTGCAACTTTTCAATTCAAGAACGACTATAGATTCAAAGCTCGGCAAGATGCGGCAGGCATTCACTTCCAGAAAAGAATTGGAGCAACCTTTCTCGCTGCCGCGATATCCGCTACCGGAGCAGCGCTGATCTTCAACCCAGAGAACATCAAAATTATTCATATCTCATGGATTGCATTAATAGGAAGCGTAAATATTATTTTGAGCGGATATTTAATTTTGTTAACAACTATAGGACGACAGTCAGATATTATTCTTTCTTATCAAGGTATCGAAATACATGTTCTTTTTCGGAGTGACAGGGTTATCTTGTGGGATGATTGCCCGGAGCCATACATGATCTATCCACAAATCCTTGCTCTTTTAGTCGATGACAAGGAGATTTACGTATCAGCCGCCGCTGAAGGGATTGATCCTCGGATTATGGTTGCTCTCATTAATTACTATCGCACCCACCCAGAGCACCGACACGAGCTCACCACCGGAGAAACCATTACCCGACTCGCCACCGGACGCCTGCCTATCGACTGGACCATCACCCCACAACCACAAAACCAGAAGAATACATGAACCACACCCACATCACCGGTAAACACCCCGAACCTCAATACCCGGTCCTCAGCCTACTTACACGAGCATTACTCCACAGATACGCAAACCCATCGATGAAGGCATGAAAGACGCATGGGATACCATCGCCAGTTCCGACCCACCCGAGACCATCATCGTCAGCGACACCCCAGAAAGCCGCCACCACCGATGACACAAAAAATCACACTCACCATAAAACCACCACCAGGAACCAAAAAACTACCAAAATTTCCACTCAAATACTTACTCGCAGTATTTGCCTTCAGCGCAGCACCGCTATTACCGGGATATCTGGAGTACGAAAAATCCAACAATCCCGGCTTCCTCCGCTTCGGAGGATTTATGGCATGCACTTTTTTATCCATGCTTATTGTCGGTCTTTTCTTTTATTTCAAAAGAAACTTTCGATTCGAATTTCGTCAAGCATCAAACGGGGTTCAATCCCAAAACAGAATCGAAACATTTTCGCTTTCAGCCACAGCATCCCTCGTCGGTACACTTCTAATTCTCAATCCGGAAAACGTCAGCGCAATATCTTTGCCATGGATAATTGTGATGGGAATCACAAGCATTGGTTGGAGTCTATTTATAACTATATCAGCAATCGCAGGAGCGTGCTTCTATACGGTTCTTTCTAATTACGGTATCAGAATACATGTGCTTTTTCGGAGCGATACGGTCATCTTGTGGGATGATTGCCCGGAGCCATACATGATCTATCCACAAATCCTTGCTCTTTTGATTGATGACAAGGAAATCTGTGTGGCAACCGGCTCTGAGGCGACCGACCCTCGGATCATGGCTGCTCTCATTAATTACTACCGCACCCACCCAGAACACCGACACGAACTCACCACCGGAGAAACCATCACCCGACTCACCACCGGACGCCTACCCATCGACTGGACCATCACCCCACAACCCAGCACATCACCTGGATTCAACGGGTCATAAGACCAGGACAACTACTAGATGTCAGGAGTCTGCTTGTTCTCCAGATTTCTCTTGTGGTTCGCCTGCCATCGATTCAAAGATTTCCTCGACATCGAACCCGGTTATCGCACGGATTTCTTTCCAAGACAGCAGAGAATTTAATCCCATGTCTTCGGCAATCTTTTTCGATTCCTTTTCCAGTTCACTCCGCATTTCAGCCACCATATCGGCACGCCATTCCTCGGAGAGTCCTGCCTGAGTCCTCAGGGTATCGAGAACCTGCTCATGGCCAGCAGCCTCGACCGCATCATGCAAGGCTTCAGCACCAGATAGCGGCCTGTCGGCCTCCAAGAATTCGTCAACCACCTGCCATACCGCCTTGTCCCCGGTCTGTGCGGCACGAGCCGATGCGGCCATCCTCGGATCATCCCCGGCAATGAGTTCCTCTAACCACAGTCGGGTCTCCCTGCCCTCCGGATCATTGCGTTGTCGCATCTTTTCCAAGCGACGTCTTTCATGCGGTTTCACCAGTCTGCTCCCAGATCCGGACCCGATGTTAAGAGTGCGCCAGCCAGTGCACAGAAAGTGACGAATCCCTGTAAAATCAGTAGTGCTTTGCTGAATGTCTTGCTGATCGCCTTGATGATGGCGATGGCCAAGCCGAACAGCTTCTTTAGGGCCTCCCACACGTGGTTCTCACCAGTGAAGATCCCAGTGACCATGTCCAAGCCCACAGCGATGGCATCTCCGAACTTGTTCAGGATGGTCTTCGCTTCGGCAAGAAATCCCAAGACCTCACCCGTCAACGTCTCGATGTCCTTGAGCAACACGTAGGAAGCCATTTGCCAAGCATCGTAGCTTTCATGAGCCTTCTTCCAGATTTCTTGAAGCCCATCCAGTTTGTCGGCAGCACCAAAAATCCTATCCCTCGCGGTGTCTGCACTTTCCCCTTCCCACTTGGCTTTCGTGGAGAACTCCTTCGCATTGTGACACATGAATCTCTGCATCCACCCTGTGTGGTCGGCAAACTTCTGGAAGATGTCAGCGATTTCTCCTAAAGCCTTCCAGTCACCAGCAACTGTGAACCATTTTTCCAAGTAATCAGTGGGTTTCTCACCGAAGATCCAGCCCAGCAGCTCATCCAGTGCATTGACCAAAGCGACCTCGCCCTTGAGCTCCTGGGCCATGGTGAGGATGTCGATGACCGGCCCGTACAGGAAAGGGCCACTCGCCTTGGGGCCATCGGTGAGACACATGTCAGAAGGAAGTTTATCCTCAGACCCCGGACCGTGAGGCATCCCACCAGACGACATACCGCTGTCGTCGTCACCCTGCTCGACGCCTGAGAAGATATTCCGTACCTGATCGACGTTGCCCTCCTCGGTCTTGCGATACATGGCGGCACTCTCGTGCAGGGCCTCGGAGATCTTGGTGATGTGAGCGTCCAGCTTCTGACACTGCGCAGAGACGTTGGGTGTCATCTCGCCGATGGTGGGCAGCATCATGCCCGGTAAACCGGTACTGGCTTGAAATGCCCTTTTATCGACGGCTTCACGTTGCCAGTAGTCGGATACCTTGTGAGAGTCTTTCGCCAATGTGGCGTATGTGTTCCCCACAGCGTCCAATCCTGCGGTATCGTAAGCGATGTCTCCAGTCATATGCTTCCTTTCACGTCACATGCACTAGCAGGCTAACCTGCGCAGGGGTCAGCACGAACGCGATAGCAGAAAAGACGGTAGCGCTGCGGCTGCAACTGAACTTCCCAAAGACGTGCACGATGGGCTCGCACATGCACTCCACAAGGGTCTTTTTCTTTTATGGAGAGGACCCATCACCTATGCCGCACCGAAATCCCCTATCCGGGTAGTGGCCTGGCCGGGCTGATACCCGATGCACCAGGAAAACCGAAGGGCCATAAGCGCATTCCCGGTTTCCTACGCCATGCGAAAACCAGGCTGGTTAGTCCACCGAGGAAGATCACCGCGGAGACCCACGAGTTCACCCGGAAAGCACCGATGTGGTTGACGGTGTCAATGCGTAGGGCCTCGATGAAGAACCTGCCGAAGGTGTACCACACGATGTAGGCGAGGAAGAGCTTGCCTCGTCCACAACGGAACCGTTTCTCCACCCACAACAGCGCTAGCCCACCAGTAAAATTCCAGACCAGCTCGTAGAGGAAGGCCGGATGATAGGTGGCGTAGGATTCGTAGCCTGTCGGCCGGTACGCGGGATCGATCGCTAGTCCCCAGGGCAAGTCGGTCGGTCGTCCGAAGAGTTCTTGGTTGAACCAGTTACCCAGCCTCCCGATGCCCTGGGCGAACAGCAGCCCTGGGGCGATGACATCGGCCATCTCACCGAAGGCCAGCCCACGACGTCGGCACATGATCCACGTGGCCAACCCGCCAACTATTACCCCACCCCAGATACCCAAACCGCCGTTGCGGATGTTAAGGGCCTGCCAGGGATTACGTCCAGGAGCGAAGTAGAGCTGGCTGTCGGTGATGACATGGTAGGCCCTGGCACCCAAGACCCCAGAAAGCACCATCACCAGCACCAGGGAGTCGAAATCCTCCGGTTTGCCTCCCCGGGCTGCAAACCTGCGACGACACAGCCGGGCCGCAACGAAAATGCCGATGAGAATGCAGACGGCATACCAGCGGATCTCGAATGGTCCGATAGAGAAACCGACCGAATCTGGTGATGGGATCTGGAGCAGATTCATCAGCTTGTCCTCCGGACCCCTGCCGCAAGATCGGAGACCAAGCGCCGCAACCCTCCCATGTCATTACTTCCCCGGCGCTCTGCTTCAATCAAGCACTTCACCAGGGCCGAACCTACGATAACCGCATCGGCGAAAGAACCGACCTCGGCGGCCTGGTCGCCATCGGAAACCCCGAGACCGACACCCACCGGAATCGACGGATCAATGGCACGAGCCCGCTCGACGATGACCGGTGCCGCCGCAGAGGTCGTTGCCCGGGCACCGGTGACCCCCATCACCGAGGTGGCATACACCCAGCCTCGGCAAGCAGCCATGGTCATCGCGATGCGTTCATCGGTGGACGACGGCGCAATGAGAAAGACCCGGTCCAAACCATGGACGTCGGAGACGCCCACCCACTGCTCTGCCTCCTCGGGGATGAGATCCGGGGTGATCAGCCCGGCCCCACCAGCATTGGCCAGGTCCCGTGCAAATGCCTCCACCCCATGCCGTTCCACCAGATTCCAATAAATCATCACCATCGGTACGGCTCCCGCAGCAGCCACCGTCTCAACGGCGGTAAACACATCTGCGATGCGCACCCCACGCTGTAGGGCTCTGGTGGTGGCGTGCTGGATGGCGAGCCCGTCCATCATCGGATCGGAATAGGGCATTCCGATCTCGACAATGTCCACGCCAATCCCCTCGCCTTCGACAAGGGCCTTCATCGCATCAAGTGAACCGGACACCGTTGGGTAGCCGACGGGTAGGAAACCGATGAGCGCTGAACGGTTCTGCTGCTTCGCCCGGGTCAGAACGTGCCCGGTAATTCCCAGCCGAGGATCGATGTTCATGCAAATGCTCCCGTCGTCGCGTCGGCCACGCCGTCGATCCCGAACCACTTCATGGCCGTGTCGACATCCTTATCCCCCCGCCCGGACAGGCAGACGACGAGCAGTGGGGACAGCTGTGGGGATGTGGCGGCCAGTCGCAGCGCCAGCCTGCGCGCCCCGGCCAGCGCATGAGCAGATTCGATGGCGGGCATGATGCCCTCGGTGCGGCACAGCAGTTTGAAGGCGTCCATCGCCTCGGCATCGGTGACCGGTTCGTAGATGGCCCGTCCCTTGACTGCGAGTAGGGCATGCTCGGGCCCGACCCCCGGGTAGTCGAGACCTGCGGAAATCGAATGGGATTCCACGGTCTGTCCGTCGTCGTCTTGGAGGATGAAGGTCCGGGTGCCGTGCAGCACCCCCTGGGAACCGCCGGTGATGGATGCGGCGTGGCGTCCGGTCTGCAGCCCATCACCCGCAGCCTCGAACCCGTGGAGGGCAACTTCCGGGCTATCAATGAAATCAGCGAACATCCCGATGGCGTTCGAACCGCCCCCCACGCAGGCGCAGACCGCGTCGGGCAGCCGCCCGTACTGTTCCAAGCACTGGGCCCTGGTCTCGGTGGAAAGAACTCGCTGGAATTCCCGGACCATCTTTGGGAAGGGGTGCGGTCCGGAAGCGGTGCCGATCATGTAATGGGTATCGGCAACATTGGTCACCCAGTCACGCATCGCCTCATTCATTGCGTCCTTGAGAGTGGCCGAACCGGCCTCGACGGCCACCACCTCGGCGCCGAGAAGTTGCATCCGGGCTACGTTAAGCGCCTGCCGCTCGGTGTCCATCCTGCCCATGTACACCCGGCATTCCAGCCCCATCAAGGCTGCGACGGTGGCCGTCGCCACTCCATGCTGGCCCGCCCCAGTCTCGGCAATGATCCTGGTCTTGCCCATCCGCTTAGTCAGCAGGGCCTGACCGAGCACATTGTTTATCTTGTGGGAGCCGGTGTGGTTCAGGTCCTCGCGTTTCAGCAGGATCCTCGCCCTCCCACAGTGCTCGGAGAAGCGTTCGGCAAAAGTGAGCAGGGACGGTCGGCCTGCGTAGTGCAGTTGCAGGTCACGAAGCTCGGCAAGAAACACCTCGTCATGGATGGCGGCCTCGAAGACTTCGGCAAGTTCGTGGATTGCTGCCTGGAGGGCCTCGGGGACAAAAATTCCCCCGAACTGTTCGAAATGTCCCCGGGAATCGGGCATCGTGTGGGTCATCTGGATTCCTCGCGATCTGCGGCTGCCACCAGCTCGCTGATGGCCTGTGCGGGGTGTGCATGGGTGACCAAGGCCTCGCCGACCAAGATGACGTCGGCTCCTGCCGAGCGCACCCTGGCGGCATCCGCCCCAGTGAGGATGCCGGATTCGGCGACCTTGACCACCTCATCAGGCAGATGGCTGACGATCCGTTCGAAATTCGCTACATCCACCTCAAGGGTCTTCAGGTTGCGGTTGTTGACGCCGACCAGCTCAGCCCCGGCGTGCACTGCCCGCCGGGCCTCGGCCTCGTCGTGCACCTCCACCAGGGGAACCAGGCCCAGATCAAGGGCCAACCGGTGCAACCGGTCAAGTTCCGCATCATCCAGGGCAGCGACGATCAGCAAGGCGAGATCCGCACCATGGGCACGGGCCTCCCACAACTGATAGTCAGTGACGATGAAGTCTTTGCGCAGCACAGGCAACCCGACCCGTTCGCGCACCGCGTCCAGATCGGCCAGACTTCCGTTGAACCGCCGCCTCTCGGTGAGCACCGACACGGCGGCTGCACCACCGGCCTCGTAAGCAGCGGCTAACTGGGCTGGATCATTGATGGATGCCAGTGCTCCCTTCGATGGCGAGGCACGCTTCACCTCTGCGATGACCGAGAGCTGGTCGTTGCGGAATCGTCGCATTGCATCGCGCGGGGCTGGGGCCGCCGCGACAGCGGCCTCCAGATCGGTCATCGTGCAGGTGAGCATGCGCCGGGCCAGATCCTGGCGGACCCCAGTGATGATTTCGTCGAGAACAGTGCCCATGCGTCATTCCTCCTCGCCGGTGGCCAGGTTGCGGATCTGGCCCGCACGAACCACCGCCCCCAGCACGGCCTCCGCCTTGTTCCGGGACTCAAGATCCTCGGCTGCGGGCACCGAATCGGCCACCACACCGGCCCCGGCCTGTACATAGGCAACCCCGTCAACGATCACCGCAGTACGAATCGCGATGGCCGCATCAGAATCACCGTCGACGTTGAAATAACCCACCACTCCACCGTAGGGACCCCGGCGCGAGGTCTCCAACTCGTCAATGATCTGCATCGCGCGCACCTTCGGCGCCCCCGAGAGAGTCCCCGCCGGGAAACAGGCCATCGTGGCGTCCAGCGCACTGCATTCATCGCGCAATCTCCCGGTGACCGAAGCCTCCAGATGCATGACGTGCGAGTAACGGTGCACCGACATGAATTCGGTCACTTGGACGGTCCCCGGCTGGCACACCCTACCCAGGTCGTTGCGGCCCAGGTCAACGAGCATCAGGTGCTCGGCTCGTTCTTTCTCGTCGGCCAACAGCTCGGTTTCCATCCCCAGATCGGATGCCGGATCGGTGCCACGGGGACGGGTTCCGGCGATCGGGCGCGTGGTAGCCTGGCGATCCGACACGCTCACCAACGCCTCCGGGGAAGAACCGACAATCGCGAACTCCTGCTCGCCGTCGCTCAGCCGCAGCAAGTAGAGGTAGGGGCTCGGGTTAGTCAGCCGCAGCTCGCGGTAAATCGCCAAGGCATCAGCATCGGTGTCCACCTCGAAACGTTGCGAGGGCACTACCTGGAAGATGTCACCGGCCCGGATATATTCCTTGGCGGTCTCAACGACTCCTTCGAACTCCTCCTGGCTACGTTGACGACGGACACTCGGGGCAGATCCCGCAGTACGGGTGGCAATCAGTGAACGACGCGGTCCGGCGAGCACCCGGGCCATCCGTTCCAACCTGGCGACGGCATCTTCCCACGCCTCGCTGGCCTGGGAGGGCGCCACGCAGTGAGTATTGGCCACCAGCCACAGCTCACCGGTGTGATGATCGAGCACCGTCATATCCGAGGCCAGCATCATCACCATATCTGGCAGGTTCAGATCATCCGGGTTCGTATCGCCGATGGATTCCAGCTGGCGCACCATGTCGTAGCCGAGGTAGCCGACCATTCCTGCGGTGAATCCTGGCAGTTCAGGGTCACGTTCTGTGTGCAGGTGCTCCAACGTGGCACTCAGTACGTCCAGGGGACGACCGCTGGTGGGCAGACCGTTCGGGGGGGTACCGATCCACTGGCACCGATCACCGTGCCCGATCAAGGTGGCCGCTGCATTCACCCCGACGAAACTCCAGCGTGACCACACCCCTTGCTCGGCGGATTCGAAGAGGAAGGTTCCCGAACGCCCGCCACACAATTGCGCGTAGAGGGCTACCGGGGTCAGGTCGTCGGCCATCAGTCGGCACCGCACCGGAACCACGGCACGGTCCACCACCTGCGCGGCGAAATCCTCACGAGTGGGTATGACGATGCCCGGGTCAATCATTGGTGCTCCGTTCCTTCGTGACAGGTGACGCGAGAATCTCCCCACCGGTATCGAAACAGGAGTTCTCGCCGGTGTGGCAGGCGCCACCGGTCTGGTCGACGTGCAACAGCAGAGTGTCCCCATCGCAATCAATCTCGATTGTCCGAACGTACTGGGTATGCCCGGAAATCGCTCCCTTGCGCCACAGTTCTTGCCGGGAACGCGACCAATAGGTGGCTTGGCGGGTAGCCAAGGTGAGGGCAAGGGACTCGTCACTCATCCAGGCAACCATCAACACCCGTCCGGAACCGGCGTCTTGGACAACCGCTGGCACCAACCCGTTGGGGTCACGCTTCAATCGGGCTGCAACTGTGGGGTCCAGATCCATCAAGACAATTTTCCCATGATGATCTCACGCACCTTGGCGGCGTCGGCCTGGCCCTTCATCGCCTTCATCACCTGCCCGATGAGGGCACCGGCTGCCTGCACCTTTCCGTCACGGATCTTCTGAGCGACATCCGGGTTGGCAGCAATCACCTGGTCGACGGCGGCACCCAGCGCACCATCGTCGGAGACTACCGCAAGCCCGCGTGCCTCGACGACCTCACCCGGAGTTCCCTCCTTGGCGAGTACGCCGTCGATCACCTGGCGTGCCAGCTTGTCGGTGAGGGTGCCTCCATCGACGAGCGCCTGGAGCTCGGCCACTTGGTGCGCGGTGATGGCGAGCTCTTCGAGTGGAATCTCCGCCTCATTGGCACGCCGGGCCAGTTCCCCGCACCACCACTTGCGAGCAGCACCGGAGGTAGCACCGGCGGCGACGGTCGCCTCGATCAGATCGATCGCGCCCTCGGTGCCATTCACATCACGCATCTCCAGATCGGTAAATCCCCATTCACCTTGCAACCTGGCACGGCGGCGTCCCGGTTCTTCGGGAAGGCTGGCCCGCAGTTCGGCAACCCATTCCCGGGAGGGCGCGACGGGAACCAGATCGGGTTCCGGGAAGTAGCGGTAGTCCTCGGCCTGCTCCTTGGAACGCCCTGCGGTGGTGTAACCGGCCTCGTTCCACATCCGGGTCTCCTGCCTGACCCTCCCTCCAGCGCCGAGGATGGCCCCTTGGCGACGGATTTCGTAGGTGAGAGCGGCCTCCACCGAGCGCAGCGAGTTGACATTCTTCGTCTCTGTGCGAGTACCGAGTTCGCTGGATCCCTTAGGCATCAGCGAGACATTGGCATCACATCTCATGTTGCCCCGCTCCATCCGGGCCTGAGAGACTTTCAGGGCACGCATCATGTCGCGCAGGAACGACATATAGGCCCGGGCAACCTGCGGGGCCTTCCCCCCGGTTCCCCAAATGGGATGCGTAACGATCTCCATCAGCGGGACACCGGCACGGTTATAGTCCACCAAGGAGTGGTCGGCGCCCTGGATGCGACCGAGCCCACCCACGTGGGTGTTCTTGCCGGCATCCTCCTCCATGTGCACCCGCTCCACCGGGATGTGATAGCTCTGCCCGTCCACCTCCACATCGACTCCACCTTCGAAGCAGATGGGTTCGTCGTACTGGGACAGCTGATAGTCCTTGGGCATATCCGGATAGAAGTAATTCTTCCTGGCGAAGCGACACCACTCGGCGACCTCACACCCCAGGGACAACCCGATGCGGATGGCCGAAGCGACAGCTTCCCCGTTGACCACAGGCAGGGAGCCTGGCAGTCCGAGACATACCGGGCAGGTGTGGCTGTTTGGGTCCCCCCCGAAGGCGGTGGTGCACCCACACCACATCTTCGATGCGGTGTCGAGTTCGACATGCACCTCCAGACCGATGACCACATCGTAGCGGGCCATGACCTCGTCGTAGTCCATCAACTCGTCGGTCATCGAGTCACCTCCAAGGAGTCAAGGGAGGGGATACGTTCCAACAGCGGGCCTCCCCAGCGATCGGCCAGGGCTTCCTCCAAAGCGCCGCCCACACGGTAGCAGCGGTCATCAGCCATCACCGGGGCCATCACCTGCAAACCGACGGGCATATCGTCCTCGTCCGCCAGCCCGATCGGGAAAGAGCCCGCGGCATTACCTGCCAGATTCGAGGGAATGGTGCACAGATCCGATTTGTACATGGCCAGCAGATCGTCACTCTTCTCCCCGAAGCGGAAGGCTGTGGTCGGGGTGGATGGCGAGACGAGCACATCACACTGGGTGAAGGCTTGGTCAAAATCCCGAGAGATCAGAGTCCGCATCTTCTGCGCCGAGCCGTAGTAGGCGTCATAGTACCCGGCTGACAACGCGTAGGTACCCAGAATGATCCGGCGCTTCACCTCGTCACCGAAGCCGGCGGCCCGAGACAATCGCATGACCTGCTCGGCCGAGGTGATCCCGTCGTCACCGACCCGTAACCCGTAGCGCATGCCGTCATACCTTGCGAGGTTCGAGGAGACCTCCGCAGGCATGATCAGATAGTAAGTGGCCAGGGCGTATTCGAAATAGGGACAGGAAACCTCGACGATCTTGGCACCCAGTTCCCGGAGCAATTCGACCGCCTCGGCGAACCGAGCCTCCACCCCCGGGGCATATCCCTCGCCCCCGAGTTCGGTGACCACACCGATGCGCATGCCCCTCACATCGCGGCGCTGGGCAGCTGCCACCACATCAGGCACTGGAGCCTTGATAGATGTGGAATCCATCGGATCATGACCTGCCATCACCTGATGCAGCAAAGCGGTGTCTAAGACGTTACGGGCACAGGGACCGGGCTGGTCCAAGGAGGAGGCCATCGCGATGACCCCGTATCTGGATACCCCGCCATAGGTGGGTTTCACGCCGACGGTCCCGGTCACCGCGGCCGGCTGCCGGATCGATCCGCCGGTATCGGTTCCGGTGGCCAACGGTGCCTGGAAGGCAGCCAAGGCCGCCGACGACCCGCCCCCGGAACCACCAGGGATCCGATCAAGATCCCACGGATTGCGGGTCGGACCGAAAGCAGAGGTCTCGGTCGACGATCCCATCGCGAATTCGTCGAGATTGGTTTTGCCTAAAATCACCATGTCAGCTGCAATGAGCCGGTCGACGACGGTGGAGTTATAAGGCGGAATCCAGCCTTCCAGCATCCTGGAGGAGGCTGTGGTGGGCAGCCCTTGGTAGCAGAAGAGGTCTTTGACCGCGATCGGCACCCCAGCCAGCGCCGACAGTTCCTGACCGGAAGCCCGCTTGGCATCCACTCCCCGGGCAGTTTCTAGAGCTCGTTCGGTGCCCACGGCAAGGAAGGAGTTCACCACAGGATTGGTTGCCTCGATCCGTTCCAGGTGGATCCGGGTGATTTCCTCGGCAGATTGTTCCCCGGTCGCCACGCGACGAGCGAGTTCGGCTGCCGTGGCGTTGAGGGTGTCGTTCATCAGGCCTCCTCGTCGAGGATCCGGGGAGCACGGAACTGGGAGTCTTCGACAGCGGGCGCGCCGACCAGCATCGCCTCCGCGGGCCAGGACGGGGTGACGACGTCGTCGCGGAAGACATTGGTCATCGCGATGGCATGGGAGGTTGGCGGGATGTCCTGTTCAGCCACCTGCCCTACGACAGCGACCGATTCAAGGATTACGTCGAGTTGAGGGGCTAAGGCGGCCAGTTGGTCCTGCGACATCTCGATCCTGGCCAGATCGGCCAGCCGAGCGACGTCCTGCACACTGAGTGCCACGGGTTCTCCTTCCGCATCCGTGACCACCCAGGTGGTGGCACGGCCAGCGACACTGGCATCGTCCAGGTCGCCACCGGCCGACGCTCTCGTGAGGCGCCTGGCCAGAGCCAATCCTATCGGTGGCCATACCTGACTTGTCCCATGCGAGACGTTGTCTCCTGTCGACACACCGATCCAGTGATTCTCGCCGAATCCGTGACCGGCCCCGGTACTAGGCACCCAGGGGCCGGAACCGATCCTTCCGGCCGCCCATGACCACGCAATTGTGGCGGCCACGATGAAAGCCCGGGAAATCATCTTCGCCACCTAGTTGGCAACGAGTTGCATGATCCGCTTCGTCGTCATCGGGTGGGTGGCCACAGGGATGGTCGAGTAGTTCGGGGTCAGCCTCCCATAAGAATGGTGTAGAAGGTCCAACCCAGCCAGCACAAGGCGACGGTGATGCCAAGGCCCGCTCCTGCCACCTGCCAGCGGGCGCGGTTCTTCTCCCTTGTGGTGGGCACCCTGCTGGTGCCCCATTCCCCCAGACCCGGCTGAACGCGCACTGGTAGGTCACCGTTGATATTGAGGTCGGAGAAGAAATGACGCATGGCGACCATGCTACGCAAGCTCGGCCGATACGATTCCAGCCGCCCGGTCCAGCGTCTCGAAGCATCGTCCCGCATCTCCCAAGGCCCAGGAGGCCAGCCCGCACTCCGGAGTGAGCAGTACCGAATCATCAATGTGCCCGGGATCCATCGCAAAATGACGCAATGATGTGAGAACTCTTGCCGCGATCTCATCGTGCCCCGGGCACCGGGGTACGCGGGTATCGACAACTCCTGCGGCGAGAGCGCCTCCGGTCCCGATCCATTCCTCCAATACCTCGATCTGTTGTGGCTCGCCGGGCAACGGACAGGAAATACCGTGGAAACCACTTTGCTTCAGCAGGTCAAGCGGAACCGCTCCCCCGCAACTGTGCAACCAGGCACCGGGCACGCACACTTCACGCAACACCCGGATGATCTCCCCACGATCCGGTCTCCGGTAACGATGCATCCCGGAGGTGGTAGGCAGGGCTCCGTCGAGGACCCCCGCAAGAGCTGGCTCGTCGATCTGAATGATCAATTCGTTGGGGAATCTGCTGGCGAACCGTGCCACCAGCTCCCCGACTGCCTCCCCCATCCCTTGGGCAACATCGAGTACTGCGATCGGATCGGCAAGCACATGGTCCATGGTGGGGTGGGGCAATCGCAGACATGTCGCGAGAGTCCACGGGCCGGTGATCGCAATCTTCACCGGTGATTCCATGCCCTGGGTGAATTCGCCCTGGGTGAATTCCTCAAAATCATCGAAATCGTTGCGCCACCACCGCGCAGCCCTGCGGTGGGCGCCGTCTTGTTTCCGGGATAAACGCCACCCATCGAGGCAACGTTCCACCGGAAGCTCACTGAGCCCCAGAGCCCGCGAGATCATGTCAGAATCCGGCCGGGCAGGCAGTTCCGGAAAGGCCACCACCGATTGGGTGGTAGCCACGATCCGGGTAGCCTCGGCGAAACTAGTGCCGGGCATGGAGCCCACGCCGGTGGTTCTCATGACACACCCACCCCACGCCGGGCGGTCGTCGCGATGACGCAGGACCCGACCACCCGGTCATCGTCGTAGCACACCGCGTACTGCCCGGGCGCAACCCCCCTGAGCGGCTGCTCAGTGGCGATTTCCAGGCCCTCGCCGTGCGCGGTGATCGTCGCAGCCACGGGTGCCGCATGGGCGCGCACCTGCACCTGTCCACTCCATGACCCCAGCACCGGAGCCTGGGTCCATGTGGCGCGGATCCCAGTGAGCAGGTTGACCTCCAGATGCTCGGCGTCCCCCACGGTCACGGTGGCCGATGCCGGGTCAATGCCCACCACGTAACGCGGTCGGCCGCTGACCGAGGGGATTCCCAAATTGAGTCCCTTACGCTGACCGATCGTGTAACGGAAGATTCCTGCGTGATCACCTAGCCGGTTTCCCGCCATGTCGACGATCGGCCCCGGTGCCGCACCGAGCTTGTCAGTGAGGAATCCCGCGGTGTCCCCCTCGGGAATGAAACAGATATCGACGGAATCGGGCTTGTCCGCAACGAGCAGACCCAGCTGGGCTGCCTCGGCGCGCACCTCGGCCTTGGTCGAATCACCCAGCGGGAACAGCGAATGGACCAGTTGACTCTGGTCCAGGACCCCCAGCACATAGGACTGATCCTTGGCCGCATCGACCGCCCGGTGCAGTTCGATGACCCCATCGCCTTGCACAAGTCGTGCATAGTGGCCCGTCGCGACCGCGTCGTAGCCCAAAGCCATTCCCTTTTCCAGGAGGGCTGCGAATTTGATGCGCTCGTTACACCGCAGGCAGGGGTTGGGGGTACGTCCTGCGGCATACTCGTCGAGAAAGTCCCCGATCACCTCGTCGGCGAATCGCTGCGAGAAATCCCAGACGTAGAAGTCGATACCCAGTTTGTCTGCCACCCTGCGGGCATCGTGGGCATCGGCCAGCGAACAGCAACCCCGGGACCCGGTTTGCTGTGCCAGCGGCGTGCGTGACAACGCTAGATGAACACCGGTGACCTCATACCCGGCATCAATCAACCGGGCAGTGGCCACCGAAGAGTCCACTCCCCCCGACATTGCTGACAGAACTCGCACGCCGGTCAGTCTACGGATCGGATCAATCCACTCAGTTCCGCGGCACGGCGCGAGCCCGCTCCACCGCGGTCGGCAGCGCGGCGATCAATCGGTCCACGTCCTCACGCCGAGTGCTCCAGCCAAGGGAGATGCGCACCACAGCGGATGCCGCAGCCTCGTCCTGCCCAATAGCTAGCAACACCTCGGAGGGTCCAGTAACACCGGCCCGGCACGCCGATCCGGTGGAAACCTGGATTCCCATCTGATCGAGCACGAAGGTCACATCGGAGCCGACGACCCCGTCGAAGACCAAAGAGATGATGCCTGGTGAGACTGGGAACGCACCGATGACTCGACCGCCACAAGCACTCGCCGCCGCAGTAATGACATGGCGGAAGGCGAGCAGCCGCTTCGAACGAGTCTCGAACTCGATGGTCGCGATCGAGGCCGCCGATGCGAACCCGGCGGCCAGCATCACTGACGGTGTACCGGAGCGCACACCGCCCTCCTGACGCCCGCCCAGCCCCCATGGGCTGAGATCGATCCCGCGACGCACAATCAGCGCTCCGATACCCACCGGCCCACCTAGCTTGTGAGAAGACACTGACATCAGGTCAGCACCGCTACCGGAGAAATTCACCGGGATCGACCCGAAGGCCTGAACCGCATCGGTGTGGAACCATGCCCCCACCCGGTGTGCTGCCTCGGCTGCCCGATCAATCGGTTGGATGGTACCGATCTCGTTGTTCACCCATATCAGGGAGGAGATCGCGACGGTCTCGTCCAGTTGTCCTGCCCAGCGTTGCGGGTCGATGTGGCCGCTCGGCTCGACCCCGGCAACCCGAACCCGCTCGCCGAGTGCCTCGGTGACGGTGGACACCGACGGATGCTCAATCCCCGAGATGACCACCCGGGATCGCTCGGGAGCACGATGCGCGGCCGAGGCGAGCAGGGCGATCGAGTTGGCTTCGGAACCGCCCGAGGTGAACCAGACCTCGTCGGGTTCGGCCCCAGCCAAAGCCGCGAGATGTTCCCTGGCATCCTCAATGACCGCCCGGGCTGCCCGTCCGGCGCCATGCTGGGCCGATGGGTTGCCAGCCAGTTCGCGGGCCTGACCCATTACCTCCCAGGTACGGGGGCGCAACGGAGTGCTGGCGGCATGATCCATGTAGACCGGCGGGACTTGATCTAGGCTTTTATCCATCGTTCAAGGCTATTGCACAGCAAGGAGACCCATGCCCACCGAGATGGCCGCAACGCCCGGATGGCGCAACGGGGCGACGATCGACCAGGACGGATGCCGTTTCCAGTTGTGGGCCCCGGCTGCGAGCCGGGTGCAGCTGACCTTGTTGGATTCGGTAGGCACCCAATTGGCCACCGACATGGTCCGTTCGGGTGAACACTGGCGGCTGTTCGTTCCCGGGGTCGGGGCGGGGCGATATTACGGGTTCCGGGTGCATGGCGAGTGGGATCCGTCCCGCGGCCTGCGGGCTAATCCGGCGAAGCTCCTGTTGGATCCGTATGCGCGGGCGATCACCGGAGGGGTGCACCATGATGGCCCGATCCGCGACCATGGTTCGAACCTCCCGGCCTGGGCGGACACCCGCGACTCGGTCGGTCATGTTCCCTGGTCGGTAGTCGTCGCCGATTCCCCGCCACCACGTCCGATTGCCCGGCGACGCCCGATGAATCAGTCGGTGATCTACGAACTGCATGTGAAGGGATTTACCCAGCAGCACCCCAAGGTTCCGGTCCACCTGCGCGGCAGCTATCTGGGCCTGGCCTGCAAACCAGTCATCGAGCACCTGAAACGGATGGGGGTGACCGCTGTCGAACTGCTTCCAGTACAGGAGTTCTTGTCTGAGCAGTTCATCGCAGCGAAGGGCTTGTCCAACTACTGGGGATACAACCCAATCGGTTTTTTCGCCCCGCACGGCGCCTACTCGGCAACCGGCACCACCGGGGCCCAGGTAGAGGAATTCAAGGCCATGGTCTCGGCGCTGCATGCCGCAGACATCGAAGTCATCTGTGATGTGGTCTATAACCACACCGCAGAATCATCCCATCATGGGCCCACGCTAAGCTTCCGCGGCATAGACCAGGCGGGGTTCTACCGGTTAGACGGTGATGCCCATCATGATGTTGATGTCACTGGGTGCGGAAACTCCGTCGACACTTCCAATCCGGCAACACTCAACTTCATCCTGGATTCTCTGCGGTACTGGGTGCAGGAGATGGGGGTGGACGGGTTCCGCTTCGACCTGGCCACCGTGCTGATCCGCAACGAACACCACGGCGTCGACCGAAACCATTGCTTCCTCGAAGCTGTCGCCACCGATCCCATCCTGTCCCGGGTGAAGATGATCGCCGAGCCCTGGGACATCGGCATCGACGGGTATCAGCTCGGTGGCTTCGGGCGGGGCTGGAGCGAGTGGAACGACAAGTACCGCAACTTGGTGCGTGACTTCTGGCTTGGCACCGGGGGCATCCAGGAACTGGCGACTAGGCTTACTGCCTCTGCGGATGTCTTCGGCCACTCGGATCGCCCACCGTCGGCATCGATCAATTTCGTCACCGCGCATGACGGGTTCACCGTCCGCGACCTGGTGAGCCACGAGTACAAGCACAACTGGGCGAATGGCGAGCTGAACCGCGACGGCAGCGACGATAACCGCTCAACGAACTGCGGGGTTGAGGGTGACACCGATGATCCCTCAATCAACGCGTTGCGCCACCGGCAAGTCCGCAACCTGCTGGGCACCTTGTTGGTCTCGCGCGGTGTGCCGATGCTGTTGGGCGGCGACGAGCTGGGACGCACCCAGCTGGGCAACAACAATGCCTATTGCCAAGACAACCAGAGTTCCTGGGTGGACTGGATCGGTGGGGAGTCCTGGCAGGATGTTCAAGAATTGGTGCACTCGCTGACCCAACTGCGCACCGACAATCCGTTGTTCACCCACGACGACTACCTATACCGGGTGGAGGTCACCGATGAGCGCGGTCGTTTCCTGGGACGCTACAACCTCGCTTGGATGAACGGTGGTTCCGGGGAGATGACTGATGCCGACTGGACCGATCCCACCCGGCGGCTGATCGGTATGTACCTGTCGGACCGTTACCGTGCTCTGCTGGTGTGGTTCCACGCCGGGCACCAGTCGGTGCAGGTCACCATGCCTCCGGCTCCCTGGGGGTCCCACTACGAGGTGATCGCTACCACCGCGGAGCCGGGTGAACTCCCCCGGACCAGACTGTGTCCCGAGGAAACGCTGAGCCTGCCCCATCGGTCGCTGACCGTCATGGGGGTCGAGGTGATCACCCATGCCTCCGGGCTGAAGCGCCTGCCTCCGGCCCTACGCAAAAACCGTGGCGATATACCCGCTCATCCTACGATCCTGGGTGTATCTGGGCACGGTTCCCGGTAGCGTTGGAACCGTGACTGACACCACCACCAGCGTGAGCGGACGCTACAGCCAGTTCCAGTTCGGCCGATTCCCTATCGGCAAGGTTTCCCCGGTCATTGAGCATGGCGCCTATGCGGCAAAAGCAGTCGAGGGGGAATCGTTCCCAGTCTCCGCACGGATCTACCGCGAAGGGCATGACCGAGTCGGGGCGACGGTCGTGCTGACGGATCCGCAGGGAACCACCCACCACGTCGACATGGTTCAGATCTGGCCCCAAGGCCTGGACATCTGGCAAGCCTGGGTGCGGCTAGAGCAACTGGGTGACTGGCAGTTCCACATTGAGGCCTGGTCCGACGACTGGCACACCTGGGTACACAACGCCGAGGTGAAGCTGGATGCCGGAATCGACGTCGAACTGGTCTGCTTGGAAGGCCAGGATCTCACCGCAAACGCCCTCACCAATGCGCAAAACGCCGATGACGCCCATGCTGCAGCGATCATCGCCGCGGCGCACGAGGCCTTGGTGCCTACCGCATCCGCCGAGGAACTGATCGCCGTCGCCACCGACCCGCAGCTTGATGCGGCAATGGTGGCCCACGCCCGTCGCCCCTTGACCACCCCCACCGTCGACTACCCGATCCGAGTAGATCGCAAGCGGGCCCTGTTCGGTTCCTGGTACGAGTTCTTCCCTCGTTCCCAAGGTGCCAGTCTCGATCCGGAGACCGGGCAGTGGACATCGGGCACCTTCGCCCAGTGCGGCCCGATTCTCGAACATGTCGCGTCCTTGGGCTTCGACGTGGTCTATCTCCCGCCGGTCCATCCCATCGGAACCCAATTCCGTAAGGGTCGCAACAATTCATTGGAGTCCACCGACACCGACCCGGGCTCCCCGTGGGCGATCGGCAACATCGAGGGTGGCCACGATGCCATTCACCCCGATCTAGGAACCATTGAGGACTTCGATGAGTTCGTTGCCAAAGCAAATTCCCTGGGTCTTGAGGTGGCGCTGGATTTCGCTCTCCAGGCTTCCCCGGACCACCCTTGGGTCACCGACCACCCCGAGTTCTTCACAACCCGCCTCGACGGCACCATCGCCTATGCCGAGAACCCACCGAAGAAGTACCAGGACATCTACCCGATCAACTTCGACAACGCACCGGCCACAATCTACGCGGAGGCGCTGCGCGTAGTGAATTTCTGGATCGACCATGGTGTGACGATCTTCAGGGTGGACAATCCGCACACCAAACCCCTCAATTTCTGGGCCTGGCTCATCTCCGAGGTGAAGGTGGACCATCCCGAGGTGCTTTTCTTCGCGGAGGCCTTCTCCCGCCCCGAGGTTATGCAAACTCTGGGCAAGGCCGGTTTCGACATGAGCTACACCTATTTCACTTGGCGCAATACCAAGAAGGAGTTGGCCTCCTATCTCACCGAGCTGGCTTCAGAGACCGATGCCTTCATGCGACCGAATTTTTTTGTCAACACCCCCGACATCAATCCACTCTCGGTGCGTTCTGGAGCGCCCTCGGCCTTCTGGATTCGTACCATTCTGGCCACCATGATGTCCCCGAACTGGGGCATATACCAAGGTTTCGAGCAATATGAATTCGAGCCTCTCAAACCCGGCGGCGAAGAATACCTCAATTCGGAAAAATACGAGTACCGTCCGCGCGATATCACCGCGGAACCGAACATGAATCCGTTGATGGGCCGGCTCAACCAGATCCGGCGTGAGCATCCCGCGCTCCAGCAGCTGCGGCGAGTGAAAGTCCTACCGACCACCCACGATGACCTGTTCGCCTTCGCCAAGAACGACGGCGATGACACGATCCTCGTGGTGGTGAACCTCAACCCTCATGACAGTGCCGAGGGCAATGTGTCGGTGGACCTATCGGAATGGGGAATCGGCACCGAGATGGGTGTTCACGACCTGCTGGGAGACGGAGCTTGGGCGTGGGGAACTGAGAACTACGTCCGGCTAACCCCCGATCATCCCGCGCACATTTTCAAAGTGAACTGAAGAGAACGAGGACGACATGGACAAGTTCGGAAATCTGACCGGATGGGATCTCGAAGGATTCCACTGCGGTGGTGACACCGAGGCCTGGAGGCGGCTGGGCTCCCATGTCGTCACCGTCGACGACCCGGTGCGTGGCCCGGTCCGGGGTACCCGCTTCGCCGTATGGGCCCCCAATGCGGCACGAGTCCAAGTGATCGGTGATTTCAACTGGTGGCAGGGCGATGACATGGAAATCGTCCCGGGCTCCGGAGTATGGGCATTGTGGGTCGAAGGGGTCGATGTCGGCACCCAGTACAAGTACAAACTGCAGCACAGCGACGGGACTTGGCAGGAGAAGGCCGATCCCTACGCACGCTTTGCCGACATCCCCCCCGGCAATGCATCAATCGTCTGGGAATCCACCCACGACTGGGGCGAACAAGAGAGCCGTTGGCTGCAACAACGCACCGAAACCAATGTCTATGAATCCCAGATGTCGATCTACGAGGTGCATCTCGGTTCCTGGCGTCCCGGGCTCAGCTATCTGGAGTTGGCCGAGCAGCTTCCCGCCTATGTGAAGTGGCAGGGCTACACCCATGTCGAGTTGATGCCGGTAATGGCCCACCCCTTCCCCGGTTCCTGGGGTTACCAGGTAACGGGCTACTACGCACCAGATGCGAGATTGGGCACCCCCGATGATTTCCGAGTGCTCGTTGAGGCGCTGCATGCCGAGGGCATCGGGGTGATCCTGGACTGGGTGCCCGGGCACTTCCCGAAGGATGACTGGGCACTGGGCAGATTCGACGGGACAGCTCTCTACGAGCACGCGGATCCCCGCCAAGGCGAGCAGCTGGACTGGGGAACCTATGTCTTCAACTTCGGTCGCAACGAGGTGAAGTCCTTCCTGGTCTCCAATGCCTTGTACTGGGTACAGCAGTTCCACGTCGATGCGTTGCGAGTGGATGCCGTCGCATCGATGCTCTATTTGGACTACTCACGTCCCGAGGGTGGTTGGGTGCCCAACCAGTTCGGCGGCAGAGAGAACCTGGAGGCCATCGACCTCCTCCGCTACGTCAACAAACATCTCTACGAACGCGAGCCAGGAGTCATCATGATCGCCGAGGAGTCCACCTCCTTCGACGGTGTCACCCGGCCGACGAACTGGAACGGGCTGGGTTTCGGGTTCAAATGGAACATGGGCTGGATGAATGATACCTTGCGCTACATCAGCCGGGATCCCTTTCACCGCCAGTACCACCACGATGACCTGACCTTCGCCATGGTCTACGCCTACTCGGAGAACTTCATCCTGCCCATCTCCCATGACGAGGTGGTGCATGGCAAGGGCTCAATGCTGAACAAGATTCCCCAAGACGACTGGCGCAAATTCGCCACCCTGCGAGCCTTCTACTCGTATATGTGGTCCTTCCCCGGTAAGCAGTTGCTGTTCATGGGGCAAGAATTCGCCCAGCGCCCCGAGTGGAGCGAGGCCACTGGCCTGGAATGGTGGGTTGATTCCCTGCATGGGCACAACGGGATTCGCCAGCTGATCCGCCGAATGAACGAGATCCAAGCCGACCACCCTGCCTTGTACGAGCTGGACTGCTCACCAGCGGGGTTCACTTGGATCAATGCCGACGATTCGGCACACAATACCTACTCCTATGTGCGGGCCTCCCGTGATGGACAGTTGGTCGCCTGCGTGACGAATTTCTCCCCCAATCCGATCGCCATCTATCCGGTACGGTTACCTCGACCGGGACGTTGGGTCGAAATCCTCAACACCAACTCCACCGACTTCGACGGCAACGGGGACTATCTCAACAGTAACGGGGTGCTGGCCTCCCCAACCGTGGCAGGTGCCGACGAGTGGGCTGCGGCCTGCCTGAATGTTCCCCCGCTGGGGTCTGTATGGCTGCGTCACGAAGGTGAGTGAGGCCCGGCTGGAGCTGCCCGACTGCGAAGCTTCCGAGATCTCCGGCTGGTTGACGGCCAAGGCCGGGGAGTTGTTCGCCTCGGGACATTCTAGGGTCGAGGTCCGGGTCAGCGCCGGTGACCGGTCGCGTATCAGCGCCCTGCATCATGCCCGTTTCCGCAGGGAGGCCAGGCTGCGCGGTGCGGGCGCCGACGGGGAGGACTTGCTTGTCTATTCCTTGGTCCGTGACGACGTGGTGACAGGCGCCATGGGATTCACCGCCATGCTTGATACCGTCTTGCCGACCCACCGGGTGATCGGTCACGTGTTGCTCACAGATCAGACCGGCCGAGTGCTGTTGCTGGAGACCACCTACAAACCAGACTGGGAGTTGCCCGGCGGCGTAGTAGAGCCCGGGGAATCACCCCGGGTAGGAGCTCAGCGAGAACTCATGGAGGAGCTAGGACTAGAGATCGCTCTCGGGCAACCGCTGCTCGTCGACTGGATGCCCCCGTATCTGGGGTGGAGCGACGCCATTGAGTTCATCTTCGACGGCGGGATCTGTGATGCGCAGACGACCGAGGCGATGGTGTTGCCCTGCCATGAGATCGCCGCTTTCCACTGGGTGGAACCGGATCGGGTGGCCGCACATGTGTCGAAACTCTCGGCGCGCCGCATAGCCCGGATGTTACAGATGCTCATCGTAAATGAATCGATGACCTACACCGAGAACGGCCTGGATCCCAGGCGCGTTGATCCGGACCCCGGTGTCAGGGGTCCGGATCAACCGCAAACCAAGTGATGACCTCAGAACAGCGCGGCCGACAGCAGGCGCCGCGCTCTTTTTACCTCAGGATCTGCAGCACCCCTGGTCTCAAACAGTTCGACCAGACGTTCACGCACTTTGTCGCGTTCTACGTCGCGGGTCACTCGCACCAATCCCAGCAGTCGGTCGAAGGCTCTCGCGACATCACCGGTGACCAATTCGAAGTCAGCAGCCGCGAAACCGAGCTCAATGTCGGTGGGTGCGGCATCGGCCTTGGCGACCACGCCAGGATCGACCTCGCTGGTACGGGCCAGTAAGGCTGCTTGGGCTCGCCCGGCAAGGGCCTGGGCATCTCTGGGGGCATTCTTCAGCACCTTGTCGAATTCCTCGACGGCCCGCTGGAAATCGCCAGCCTCAAGGGCCTCGTCAGCCGCCGCGAACCGCGGATCGGCCTGTTCCCCAGCTGCCTCGGGTACCGAGGCAGTACTCACCGGCGTGGCGCGCCCACTCAAGCCGTTGGCCACTGCCAACTGGACGACCTGAGCGATGAGATCAACAATCCGCTGCTTATCAACAGTTCCTTGGAACAGCGGCGCCATCTGACCTGCGATGAGGGCAATCGCCGTGGGTACGGCCTGTACCTGCAACGCCTGGGCGATCCGGGGATCGGATTGAACATCCACGACGCCCAGAATCAGCCGACCTTCCTGGGCATTGACCGCATCGGTGAGATCATCCACCACCTGGTCGGCCCCTGGCGCCTGGGTGCTGGTGAGCACCAGAACCACCGGGTAACGCACCGATTGCGCGGCGACCTGCTCAAAGTCCGCCTCGGTGACCGGAAGGACATAGCTGCCCCGCGCGCCTGCACCAGCGGGTTGGCCAGTATTGTTGGCTGCGGCTGCAGTCAGCCCAGCAAGATCAACCGCGCCGGGCCTGGAAAAATTCTGATCCGTGCTCATGCACACCATTGTTCCACCACAACTCCAATTGGGGCATGATGGATCCATGGCTCATCCACGTGCAGGCCAAGTGGCCGATTCAACCGATCTCATCGACGTCGATGCGGTGATCGCCGCCTATTACGACATGGTTCCAGACCCCTCAAACCCCGACCAGGCGGTGTCCTTCGGTACCTCAGGACACCGCGGTTCCTCCTTGGACACTTCCTTCAACGAAGCCCACATCACCGCCATCACCCAGGCAATCGTCGAATACCGGACAGCTCAGAACATTACCGGCCCGCTGTTCATCGCCAAAGACACCCACGCCCTATCCCTTCCGGCTTGGAAAACAGCCATCGAAGTGCTCACCGCCGCCGGAATCGAGGTGCTGGCCGAACGGGCCGACGAGTACACCCCAACCCCTGCCCTGTCGCGGGCCATCATCCGCTACAACCGGAAACACGCCGATGGCCCACAGGCTGACGGCATCGTGGTGACTCCCTCGCACAATCCTCCACGCGACGGCGGTTTCAAATACAACCCACCGAATGGCGGCCCGGCAGACACCGATGCGACCAGTTGGATCGCCGACCGCGCAAACCAGTTGATGACCGACCCCGGTTCGATCAAACGGAACAACTACGATCGAATCGCCGACCAGGTCACCAGGTACGACTACCGCACCCCCTACTGCCATGAGTTGGCTCTGGCCATCGACATGGAGGCCATCAAGGCATCCGGATTGCGAATCGGTGCGGACCCGATGGGCGGGGCTTCGGCCCAATACTGGCAGTTTATCTCCGAGAACCTGCTGCCGGATCTGACCGTCGTGAACCCGGTCGTCGACCCAACGTGGTATTTCATGACCTTGGACACTGATGGCAAGATCCGGATGGACTGTTCCTCCCCCAATGCCATGGCCTCACTGGTCGCCAACAGGTCAGCCTTCGACATTGCTACCGGCAACGACGCCGATTCGGACCGGCACGGTATCGTCACCCCCGATGCTGGCCTGATGAATCCAAACCACTACTTGGCGGTCGCCATCGGTTACCTGTTCGCAAATCGTCCCGATTGGGGCCCGGATACCAAGATCGGCAAAACCTTGGTCTCTTCCGCGATGATCGACAATGTCGCAGCGAAGCTGGGACGCACGCTGGTCGAGGTGCCCGTCGGTTTCAAGTGGTTCGTGCCCGGGTTGATCTCCGGGGACATGGGTTTTGGTGGTGAGGAGTCAGCCGGAGCTTCCTTCTTGGAAAAGACCGGCGCCACATGGACCACCGACAAGGACGGCCTGCTGTTGGATCTGTTGGCCTCTGAGATCACTGCAGTGACCGGACAGACCCCATCCGAGCACCACCGGGATCTGGTCGGCGAATTCGGTACCTACCACTACGCCAGGGTTGACGCCGAGGCAAACCGAGAACAGAAAGCACGGCTCAAGGCTCTCACTCCTGCCGATGTCACCGCGACCGACCTGGCCGGGGATCCGATCACCAATGTCTACTCCCATGCTCCGGGCAATGGTGCTGCCATCGGCGGTATCAAGGTGACCACCGACGCCGGTTGGTTCGCCGCTCGCCCATCTGGTACCGAGGACAAGTACAAGATCTATGCGGAATCCTACCGCTCGGCCGAGCATCTGGCCGAGATCCAGGCCGCCGCGAAGATTGTGGTGAATACGGCGCTCAACGGCTGAGTAATCTCAGCATCTGTCCCGACGACGAGCGGCCAAGGCTCACCGGGTCTGTGGCCCGTATTGCGGTGCCTGCTCAGGGAATCCTTGCCCTGGCGACATCAGGTTCTGAGGTGGTGTGTTTTCTTGGGGAGCAGTGGAATAGTTCTGCACCGGAGCCTCGCATCCGAAGGCATCGGACGCCGCGGGCACACCGATGCCTGGGGTCCATGCAGGACTGCCCCCAACCCCAGTAAACTGCCCACTGGTGAAGGCCTTCACCCCGCCCGTCACGAGCAACACGATGGTTCCCGTCCATAGAAGGTGTGTGACGAAACTCACAGGTAAGATGCTCCAGGCCGCGTCAAGATATGCGGCCAATGGCCCCTGAATGAGGCCAACCAGCGAACCGGCCAAAGCACAGGCGGCCGCCAAGAAGAAAAAGGTGCGCGGCGTACCACGCAACTTCATTGCCCCGATGATCATGACGATCACTTGAGCAAGCAAGAACAGTGCTCCGAAGACTCCGAGCACCAAACCCACAGCATGCATGCCCCACAGATTAGACCTTGCAATAAAATCGACCCTAATGGATCACGAATTCCGTACCGAGTTAGTGCTGCGCTGCGTCGAGGCCATCCCACCCGGGCAGGTGGCGACCTACGGCGACGTCGCTGCCATCGTGGGGTGCGGGCCTCGCATCGTCGGCACCCTCATGGCCCAGGTCGGTGGCGGGGTCTGCTGGTGGCGGGTCGTGAACCGAGCCGGGCGATTGCCGTCTCGGCTGCTCGACGACGCAAGGGTCCACTGGGCTGCAGAAGGCACGGCCCTGCGCGGTGATGCACCACTGCCCGATATGGCTCGGGCCCGAGTGGACGTTGCCCGGCTTGATGCGAACTGGCGGACAGCCACTGCTGAGCTCACACAATGATGCCCCCACCTGTGCGTGTCATGTGAGCCTGTGGGAGAATCGGGACATGGAAGACCTCTTCATCTGCATTGACCACGCCGCCTACGTCTGCCCCGACGCAGAGGAGGCACAGAAGTACTACACCGACACCTTTGGCTGGCACGAGATCCACCGTGAGGTCAACGACGAGCAGGGTGTTTTCGAGATCATGATGGCCCCAGCAGCTGAGCTCACCGAGCACATGACCCAGGTCCAGATCATCTCCCCGACCCGCGAGGACGCCACCACTGCAAAGTGGCTTGAGAAGAACCGCCCCGGCCTGCATCACATGGCATGGCGTGTCGCCGACATCGCTGCGGTCTCGAAGACCCTGCGTGATCGTGGCGTTGTGCTGCTTTACGACGAACCACGCATCGGCACCGGCGGCTCGAAGATCAACTTCATGCACCCCAAGTCCGGCAAGGGTGTGCTGATCGAAATCGTGGAACCCGGCAAGGGCCACTGACACTGATGTCATGAATGTGTCGGGTCGGCGGGAGTTCTCCCCCGGTCCGGCACATCCGTGTCCGAGGGCGTGGCACCCCGGGATCACTCCACCGGTGTTGCTAGCCTCAAGGATGACGTGAGGAGTCCCAGATGAGCACCACTACCCCCGGACCAGAGGAGAACGAGGAGACCGGCCTCAACCTGTTCGATGACAGGGCCTCTGCTGCCGGTTCTTTCCCCCACGCAATGTTGGGCTATGACCGCCCCACCGTCGACAACTACGTGCGTGAGATTGAGCAGCAGGTCGCCACCCTCAAGCAGTTAGTGCGTCACTTGCGCTCCGAAGTCGCATCCGCACGCTCCATCCACGGAGACACCGACTTCACGAAGCTGGGCTCCCATGCCACTACCCTATTGCGCGCGGCCGAGGCCCAGGCCGCCGATTTGGTGGCGAAGGCCGCCGCCGAGGCTGAACGCATCAAGGAAGAGGGCCGCAGGGTCGCCGGGGATCTGCGTGCCAACGCCCAGACCGAGGCCGATGACGTGCGGGTGGAGACCCTCGCATCCCTGCGCGATATGAGGGCCGCCCTTGATGCAGAAGCCACCCAGCTCCGGGAAGCAACGACCCGGGATACCGAGGCCCTACTGGCCGCTGCTCGCACCGATGCTGCCGCCTTGGTGGACGCTGCCCGGCGCCAGGCGGAGATGGAAGCAGCGCATTCCGCAGCCCAGCGTCGCTCCTTGCTGGAGGACGCCCATCGGCAGGCCGATGAGACGACTCAGGCCGCAAATGCCGAGGCAGAGAAGATCCTCATCGGTGCCAGATCGCGCAGCGAAGGCATCCTTTCCTTGGCCCACGACGAGGCACAGTCCCTGTTGAAGGATGCGGCTGCCCAAGCCAGTGAGATCACCGCGAACTCCGCCAGTACCGTCGCCGAGGCGAATAAGCAACTGGAGGCAGCCCGGGCCCGGCTCGATGCTGCAGCTGCCGAGGCCCAGGAGATCCGGAGCCGGGCAATGACCGAGGCGGAATCGCTTCGCACCTCGGCGTCCGCAGAAGCCCAGGCACAAGTGACTCGCTCCCACCAACAGGCAACGATGATGATCGACCGCCTGGAGGCCCAGTACGCTTGGCGCAAAGAGCAACTCGAACGCGAGATCGGGGTACTGCACACCCGCAAAGACACGATCATCTCCCAGATGGGCAACCTGCAGGCCCTCGCCACCGAGGCCACCCAGGATTTCTCCGCCGATGATTCCGACTCCGAAACTTGGGTGTCGTCGAAACCGGTACGCACCTCCGCCGCATCCACCGAGCCCACCGCGGTCGTGGATCATGAGCAGATGGAAAAGACGACGGTTCTGTCCAAGCCACCGGACCACGAACCAACCGTGGTGCTCTCCCAGTTCATGCAGAACCAGCAGAGCGCCTCGAAGCCGACCGACTGAACACGAGTATCGGCGTGCGGTCACCTGTTCGGATGAATTCCGCGACACTGCCCACCAGCCATTCACCCACACTGTGGCCCGGGTGCATGTCTTATGGAAGCGTGGTCGGCCACAAACTTGCTTCGACTGATGTTTCACCTGCAGTCTTCGAGGCTGTCTGGTGAACCGGCTCGCCCTTCGGCACCAAATTGCCTGCAGTCTGGCCTTCTTCACCAACGGAGCGGTCTTCGGATCCCTGCTGCCGCGCTATCCGGAGATCAAAAATCTGCTGGGACTGACTAACACCCAGTATGGGCTCACCGTCATCGCCGTCTCACTCGGCGGGCTGCTCGCCTTAAACCTGCCCTCCCGGCTGTTGGCCCGCTGGGCACCACCGCACATCGGGATTGTGGCCACCGTGGTAATGGGCGGGGCTCTGGTCATCACCGGAACAGCATCCTTGTGGCCGATGGTCTTCGTCGCCCTGCTACTCGCCGGGATCGCCGACGCGGTGTCCGACACCGCGCAGAACGCCCAGGCCATCGCGGTCCAGGAGGCATCCGGCCGCTCGTTGATCAACCGAATGCACGCCTTCTGGTCGCTGGGATCAGCCTGCGGTGGCGTCACCGCGGTCCTCGCATCCCGGGCTCACATTGATCTGGGCATCCAACTGCTGGGAACCGGATTCGCGTGCACCGCCGCCATGGTGGTCTCCGCCTGGCTATCGTCTGCCCGGCTACCGGATCACCACCGGTTGGCTGCCCCTGCGCAGAAGCCAACCGCGACCGCCCGCGGCAAAACTTCGGTGAAGTTAATCATGACCGGGCTAGTAATGATCACGATGACCTCCACCCTGACCGAAGACTTCGCCAACAACTGGGCCACCCTCTACTTCCACAAAATCGCTCTGCTCGACCCGGGAACCGCTGGGTTGGCCTACACCACCGTCATGGTCTCCCAATTTGCCGGACGTATCGCATCCGACCCAGTGACCGACCGTATCGGGGCAGCGCGCACCTGCGTAGTGGGATGCGTGATGGTCGCCCTGGGACTGTTAACGGTTGTCGTTTCTCCCCTACTCGTGGTGCGCTGGGCTGGATTGATCGTCATCGGTGTGGGCTGTGCCCCACTTACCCCGACGGCCTATGCCGCATCGGGCTCCATCGCGACCATGTCCTCGGCCGGCGGAATCACCCTGATGTCCTGGTTCTTGCGGGCGGGTGGGCTGGCCGGTTCTCCGCTGCTGGGGTTGGCATCCGACGGATTCGGACTTCGCTGGGCGATACTGTTACCCACCGTGCTAGCCGTCGCGGGCACCGGATTCGCGGTGTGGATGTGGCGAACCGGAAATCTGCGCACAACACGCGGCTGACCATTGCGATCCGCACACCTCAAAACAGCCGCTCCTCGGCGCGGTCCATGCCGCGCAATGCATCGTAGTCGACCACCACGCAGTCGATGCCACGATCACTGGCCAGGGTGCGAGCCTGCGGTTTGATCAACTGAGCCGCGAACACCCCACGCACCTGCCCCAACAACGGATCTCGGTTCATCAACTCCAGGTAGCGGGTGAGTTGTTCTACCCCGTCGATCTCACCGCGACGCTTCACTTCAATGGCCACATAGCCGCCATCAGCATCCCGGGCCAGGATGTCCACTGGTCCGATTGCCGTCATGTACTCACGCTGGACAGTGGTCCATCCCTCGCCGAAGGTATCCGGGTTCTCCGCGAGCAGAGCCTGGAGATGCGCCTCCACACCATCTTTCTGCAACCCGGGATCAACACCGAGTTCGATACACCGGTCGAGTTCGATGCAGCCCAGACCGATCTGGAGGATATCCCCGTTGCGAGCCTTGACCACCCAAACCTCCCGGATCCTCGGGTCGAGTTCCACCCCGGACAATCCATCAAAACCCTCGGCTTCGACGACAGTCATGGTGCACGGCGGTGACATCCAGTTCAACGGCTTGTAAGCACGGTCATCGGCGTGCACCGAGACCGACCCGTCGGATTTGACCAGGATGAGCCGTTTGGCCATCGGAAGATGGGCTGTCAGTCTGCCTCCGTAGTCCACCTGACACTCACCGACAACAACGCGCATTTGGCAAAACTACCCGGGTAATGTGTCGGATGTGAAACGTCGCCCCAGCAAGCATCTACGTGAACCACGCCCCCTGAGGTTCGGCTCACAGACCAAGGCGACCACCTCCGAGGGCACTTGGGTCATCCGACGCATCAGCGGCCAGTCATCAACCAAGACCTACACCTGCCCACACTGCAATCGCCCGATCCCCCCGGGCACACCGCACGTCGTGGCGTGGCCGCATACCCCACCAATCGGTTCGAGTTCTGGCGTGGAACACCGCCGTCACTTCCACACCACCTGTTGGAATGCGAGGAGTCATGGGTCTGCACACTACTGAGATCGGCCACGGCGAGAAGCGGGTCGCTTTCCTGCACGGCCTACTGGGTCAGGGGAAGAATTTCGCCACAGTCGCGAAGATGCTCGGCGACGTTGCCACCACCACCTTGGTGGACCTGCCGAATCACGGGCGGTCTGCATGGACGAGTTGCTTCGATTACCCACTGATGGCCGACATCGTCACGGATACGCTCATAGAGGCCGGCGCAGGGAAACAGCCGATCACCCTCATCGGCCACTCGATGGGCGGCAAAGTCGCCATGCAACTCGCACTCGACTATCCCGGCCTGCTGGATCACCTGGTCGTTATCGACATCGCCCCCCTAGATTCGCCCGACACCAGGAGCTATGCCCACTACACCCAGGCGCTGCTGAATCTCGATCTGAATTCGCTGACCGATCGAGCCAGCGCCGACGCGGCCCTGGCTCCCGCGGTTCCCGACCCCGATGTCCGCGCCTTCCTGCTGCAGAATCTGCACCGGGGCGATCCCTGGAGATGGCTGCCCAATCTCACCCTGCTGGACAATTCGATGAACCAAATTGCCGGGTGGGGAGCCCAGGAGCGCAGTTGGCAGGGCCCAGTACTGTGGCTCGCCGGTGGGAAGTCCACCCACGTCGGCGCCCACCAGCTACCGCTCATGCGAGCACTATTCCCGAAGGCCGAACTGGTGACCATCCCCGATGCTGGACACTGGGTGCACGCCCAAGCACCACGCGAGACCGCCGAGGCCATCCGGTCCTTCATCACCAGTGAGCCCCGACGGTCGTAAGATGCTCAGCCTAGGGTCACTTTCCGGATCTCTGCGGGAGCATTGGGGGCCGGCGACTTGTCCTGGGATACACCTTGGGAAGCGATCCCGGTAATCACCTCGAGGGACTTCGCATCAACCGTGCCGAAAACCGTGTAGTTAGGTGTCAGCTGAGTGGAATCCTGCCACACGATGAAGAACTGTGAACCGTTGGTGTCCGGCCCTGCATTGGCCATCGCGACCACACCAGCCGTGTATTTCTCGTTGCCAGTAAGTTCGTCGTCGAAGCGGTAACCCGGTCCTCCGGTGCCGATTCCCGTTGGATCGCCGCACTGCAACACGTGGATCCCTTGATCAACGAGCCGGTGACAAACGGTGTTGTCAAAATAACCCTGCTTGGCCAGGGCTTCGAAGGAGTTCACGGTACACGGGGCGGCTGCACGATCCATGGTGATTGTCACCGGGCCCGCGGACATGTCCAAGGTCATCGAGATCTCCCCGCTGGTGCGCACATCGGTGGCTCTCGGCAAGTCGACCGGTCTCGCTGGAGTACCGAAGGAGCGATACTCACAGGTGCTTCCCCCGTTTGCGGAAGGGGATGCGGTGGCCGTGGCACCGTTGGAAGCAGGCGGGTCGGTGATCGGCTGTTCCGCCGCACATCCCGCGATTAGCACACATGTCCCTGCGAGACCTGCCAACATCATTCGCTTCATCGAAGCCCTCCCGCTCACTGCGTAGTCTGGTTCCATGGTCAACCTCACACGCATCTACACCCGCACGGGCGACGGCGGAAACACCCGGCTGTCGGACAATTCGCTCACCACCAAGACAGATCCCAGGGTCGATGCCTACGGCTCAGTCGACGAACTCAATTCTGCCATCGGATTCCTGTTGGCCACCCACCGACTCGACGAGGAACGACGTGATGTGTTGGGACTCATCCAAAACGAGCTATTCGACGTCGGTGCCGATCTGTCTAATCCCGTGGTCGCAGCACCGGAATGGGAGCCGCTGCGGGTTGTCCAGCCCTCAATCGACCGGCTGGAAAGCTGGTGCGATCGCTTCGGAACGGACCTGCCGAATCTGAAGTCATTCATCTTACCCGGGGGCTCCCCTGCAGCCGCTCAGTTTCACCTACTGCGCACCATGGCACGACGTGCTGAACGTGCGGCCTGGGTGGCAGCAGAAGCATTCGGGCTGGATACCGACGAACAGCGGGTTGAGGGTGGAGTCTCGAAACTTGCGATCACCTATCTCAACCGGCTCTCCGATCTCTTCTTCATCATGGCCCGGCACGCAGGTGTCATCGACGGGGTCGATGAGATTTTGTGGATCCCTGGTGGGGAACGCAATCCCAACGTCTGATTCGTTTCCGGCACTAGCGCCCGTGGCGGTCGGTCCACGGGTGCTAGTGATCGGGCAGCCACCGACCAGGGCCACGCGTAGCGTCCACTAATCACAGATCCGGCCGGTAGGCGACTCCACCGGGCGGCGCTGCCTCCAACCAACTGACCAGTCCGGTGGCCGAACCAGCATTCATCGCCAACGACCAGCGCACCTCGGGAAGATCCGAGCGTACCAAGACCAGCACCTTGGAAAAGGCATAGCCCTGCCTCGACTCCTCGTCAGTGGAATCCCGCCACTCGCTCACCTTGGCACCACGCCGACGTAGGACTAACGCTGGACGAGGCAGCAGCCCCCACCTGCCGAACCACTCGAACCGATCCGAACGGTAGCGGGCCAGTCCGGGGTGCCAGCGACCGTCGTCACGGCGTAGGGCGCAGTCGACCAGACCCCCGCTCACGGTCAGCCACAGTCGACGGCCCACCAACACGAGTAGGTAGACGCCGAGCAACCCGACCATGATCGGCAGAATCTCGCCCATCACTGCCGGAAACCCCACATACATGAGGCTAGCGCGTTATTCAATGGCGCGTCGGTGACTTGATCAACTCGTTGTACTTGTTGGCAGCCTTTACTTGGGATTCATAGCGACGATAGGCCCTGACTTCGGCGTCAGAGGCCTCGGCAGCCTGAACTGCGTCGTGCAATGCAGCCAACTCTATCCTTGCCTGTTCCACCGACACATCACGGGCGAGTTGTCCGTAGACCGACAGCACCGAGACATGGTTGTCCACCACCGAAATGAACCCGGAATCCACGGCTACGACCACCCGGTCCCCATCTTCATCCACTACCTCGGCACCGTGCGGCACTAGAGCAGCCATGAAGGGCACGTGCCCCGGCCACACCCCAAGATCACCCTCGGTGGTGCGGACCAATACGCTGGAAGCTCGTCCCTCCCATACAACCCCATCGTTGGCGATGAATCGCACTTCGAGACAGGCTTCGGAGGCCATCTCAGGCACCCTTTCGCAACTGCTCGGCCTTGGCCATTACGTCCTCCATGCCACCGACGTTGAAGAAAGCCTGCTCCGGGATCTCGTCGCACTCGCCGTCACAGATCATTTGGAAGGCCTCCACAGTGTCGGCCACCGGGACGGTGGAACCGGGAACACCGGTGAACTTTTCGGCGACATAGAAGTTCTGCGACAAGAACTGCTGCACCCTGCGGGCCCGGTTCACCAACACCTTGTCCTCCTCCGAGAGCTCATCAATGCCAAGGATTGCAATGATGTCCTGGAGTTCCTTGTTGCGCTGCAGGATCTGCTTGACCCTGGTTGCAACATGGTAATGAGCATCCCCGATGTACTGGGCATCAAGGATGCGCGAACTCGAGGTGAGTGGGTCCACGGCTGGGTAGATGCCTCGCGATGCGATCGCCCGGGACAACTCGGTAGTCGCATCCAGGTGGGCGAAGGTTGTTGCCGGGGCCGGGTCGGTGTAGTCATCGGCAGGCACGTAGATCGCCTGCATGGAGGTGATCGAGTGTCCGCGGGTCGAGGTGATCCTTTCTTGCAGGCGGCCCATCTCGTCGGCCAGGTTCGGCTGATAGCCGACCGCGGAAGGCATCCGCCCAAGCAGAGTGGAAACCTCGGAACCGGCTTGGGTGAAACGGAAAATGTTGTCGATGAACAACAACACATCCTGACTCTCGACATCTCGGAAATACTCGGCCATGGTCAGGGCGCTGAGCGCCACCCGCAAACGAGTACCCGGCGGCTCATCCATCTGGCCAAACACCAAGGCGGTGTCCTTGAGCACATCGGCCTCGGCCATCTCGTTGATCAGGTCGTTGCCCTCACGGGTGCGCTCCCCCACCCCTGCGAACACCGACGTGCCACCAAAATTGTGCGCGATGCGGAAGATCATCTCCTGGATGAGCACCGTCTTGCCTACTCCCGCACCACCGAACAGGCCAATCTTGCCACCTTGCACATAGGGGGTGAGCAGATCAATGACCTTGATGCCGGTCTCCAGCATCCGGGTCTCCGGCTCCAAGGAGTCGAATGCGGGCGGATCGCGATGGATCGGCCAGCGCTCGGTCACCTCAATGGCTGACGGATCAACGTTGAGCACTTCACCGGTCACATTCCACACGTGTCCGGTGGTGATCTGGCCGACGGGCACGGTGATCGGGGCGCCGGTGTCCAATACCTGGGCCCCGCGGCGCATGCCGTCGGTGGGTTTCAGTGCGGTGCAACGCACTTGGTTGTCACCGATCTGCAATTGAACCTCAAGAGTGATCTGACGGCGGTCGCCGCCGACACCAGCGTCCACCTTGAGGGCGTTGTAGATCTCGGGAATCGCATCCGGGGGAAATTCGACGTCGACGACCGAGCCGATCACCCTGGTGACCCGACCAGCGCCGGTGGTGGCGGTGTTGTCAGTGGGAGGGATGGACATGGCTCTCCTGTCACGAATTCGACAGCGCAGCAGCACTGCCGACGATCTCGTTGATTTCCTGGGTGATCTCGCCCTGACGGGCCTGGTTTGCGGCCCTCGTCAGGTCGCGGATCAATTCGTTGGCGTTGTCCGTGGCAGAGTGCATAGCCTGCTGGCGGGCAGCCAACTCGGATGCCGCGGACTGGCGCAGCATGAATTTCACGGTGTCGACGATGTACATCGGCAACAAGGCATCGAGAACTGCCTCGGGGCTAGGCTCGAAGGTGTAGTCCGGGACGAAGCCGGTGGGCAACTCTCCCTCCGAGATCTCCTCCTCGTCATCCGCTTCGACCACCTGCAGGGGCAGCAGCCGGATGATCCTAGTGCGTTGCGAAACCAAGGAGCGGAAGTGGGTGTATACCACATGTACCTCACCGACTCCCCCTGCGGCCTGGGAGATGAGGAAGCGCTCCATGAGCACCTGCCCAATCTCATGAGCCTCGGAGAAATGCGGGGCTTCAGAAAAGCCCGACCACGACCTAGTGACCGGCACTCCGCGGTAGGCAAAGTAGTCGTGGGCCTTACGGCCCGAGGTGTACAACTCCACCTCAATGCCCAACTCCTCCAAGTGCTGGATGAGACCCTCGGCGGCCTTGGTCACATTGCTCGGGTAAGCGCCGGCCAAGCCGCGATCCGAGGAGATGACCAGCACCGCTGAGCGTTGGCGAGCGTGGTGTTCCCTGGTCAACGGGTGATCGACATGTGCGAAGGTGGCAACGGCATTCACCGCGCGGTGGAGTTCCATTGTGTACTCACGAGCCGCCTCGGCTTTGATCTGGGCCTTGTTCACCCTGGAGGCCGCAATGAGCTCCATCGCCTTGGTGATCTTCATCGTCGTGGCGACCGAGGCCCGCCGTTCCCTCAGTTCACGCAGGTTCGAGGCCATCGGTCAACCTCGGTTTCCCTTGACGATCTTCTGCTGGTGGATGTCATCGTCGCCCACCTCGTCGATACCCAGTTGGGACAACAGCTTCCCGTCAAGGGTACGATAAGCCGCCTTGTACTTGGTGAGGATCTCGTCAGCAGTCGACTCCGCTTCGTCACTGAACTGACCGGAGGACTCGATCTCAGTGAGCAGGGAGCTCTCGGAAGCGACAGTCTCGATCCACCCGTCGATGAATCGCTGGACCTCTTCCACCGGAACCTTGTCGATGCGCCCGGTGGTGCCTGCCCAGATGGACAGCACCTGGGTGGCCATGGGTACCGGCGAGTACTGGGGCTGTTTGAGTAACTCCATCAGGCGCGCACCCCGCTCCAGCTGGTTCTTGGATGCCTCATCTAAGTCGGAGGCAAACATCGCGAAGGCCTCCATATCACGGTACTGGGCTAGCGAGATCTTCAGCGTGCCGGAGACCTTCTTCATGGCCTTCGTCTGCGCCGCACCGCCCACGCGCGACACCGAGATGCCAACGTCGATCGCGGGACGCTGATTGGCATTGAATAGGTCCGATTGGAGGAAGATCTGCCCGTCGGTGATCGAGATGACATTGGTCGGAATGTAGGCCGAGACGTCATTCGCCTTGGTCTCGACGATCGGCAGGCCTGTCATCGACCCCCCGCCCAGATCATCGGAAAGTTTGGCGCAGCGCTCCAGCAGACGTGAATGGAGGTAGAAGACATCACCGGGGTACGCCTCACGACCCGGCGGCCGACGTAACAGCAACGACATCGCCCGGTAGGCCTCCGCCTGCTTGGTCAGGTCATCGAAGACGATCAACACGTGGCGGCCCCGGTACATCCAGTGCTGGCCCAATGCGGCACCTGCGTAGGGGGCTATGTACTTGTAACCGGCGGGATCCGAAGCCGGAGAGTTGACGATGACCGTGTAATCCATCGCCCCGGCTTTCGCCAAGGTCTCGTGTACCTCGGCGACCGTCGAGTTCTTCTGTCCCACGGCAACGTAGATGCAGATGACCTGCTTCTTTGGGTCGCCGCTGTCCCAATTGGCCTTCTGATTGAGGATAGTATCCACCGCGATGGCCGTCTTGCCGGTTTTGCGGTCGCCGATGATCAACTGGCGCTGGCCCCGCCCGATCGGGGTCATCGCGTCGACCGCCTTGAGACCGGTCATCAGCGGCTCGCGGACCTCTTGGCGATACATGACACCGGCCGCTTGGATTTCCAGGGCCCGGCGCTCCGAACTGGGGACCGGCCCTTTGCCATCAATCGGATTGCCCATGGCATCAACAACCCGGCCCAAGAAGCCGTCTCCCACCGGAACCGACAGAATGTCACCGGTGGCCCGTACGACCGAGCCTTCGTCGATACCCTCGGATTCCCCGAGGACGACCGCACCGATCTCGCGCTCCTCCAGATTGAGCGCGATGCCCATCGTCCCGTTGGAAAACATGAGCAACTCATTGGCCATCGCCGACGGCAACCCGTCGACCCGGGCGATGCCGTCACCCGAGGTAATGACCGTGCCCACCTCTTCACGAGCGCTCGCCTGCGGGGCATAGCCCTGGACGAAGGATGCCAGAGCATCACGAATCTCGTCGGGGCGAATCATCTGTTCCGCCATGAGATCTCCAATTCTGTTCGTCAGCCCGTCGGGGCCGTGTGTGATGCGTCAGCCGATGAGGCGTCGCGCTTTGTCAAGTCGGGTACGGATGGTGCCGTCGATGATCTCCCCGCCGACGCGCACATGCAGGCCCCCCAGGACCCGCGGGTCGACGTCCACGTGAAGGTCGACCTTGACTGCGAAAATCCTGTCGAGCTCGGTCATCAACCGGGCACGCTGCTCGGCGGTCAACGGGGCCGCTGCCGTGACACGGGCCAGTTGATGTCCCACCACCTCGGAGGTCAACTCAGTGAGTTCCACTAAACGCTCGACGAGTCGTCGTCCCGTGACAGCCCGCTTGACCAAGATCGCAGTCGCTGGGCAGGCCCGCCCCTCCAGCAGATTGGCAGCCAGCTGCTGGCGTGCGGCAAGGTCGAGGGAGGGATCGGTGAGCGTGGATGCGAGTTCCGGATCAGCCAGCAAGCTGGCTATGATCCCGGACAGCTCCTCACGCACCTTACCGAGGTCCTGGGCCGAGCGCAGAACGGCACGATCCGCTTGCCGGCCCATCTGGAACTCAAGGTCCTGCGCATCGGTCGCCATCGCGGCAACCATCCCCAAAACCTGGCCGACACGATCCCCCAAGCGCTGTCCGACGAGGTCTCTCGCCAGCTCGGAACGCCGTTCGGGCGGGATGGAACCGTCAGCAAGGGTGATCCTCAACCTCGGGTTGACCGACAACTCGTGACAGACCACCTGGAGAGCGTTGATCTCGGTGTCCGTCAGTGACAGCCCGTCAACTCCCCCGTCAAGGGTGCGCATGTGTCGAGTGGTCGTCATCAATTCCCCTGCACCGCCCCGCGAGAGGGGATCGCCTCGAGTTCGGCCAAAAACCGGTCGACGCTGCGATTAATCTTCTCGGGATCGCCAAGTGATTCACCAAGGATCTTCTCGGCGAGATCGGTCGCCAGCGTGCCGATCTGGGTCTTGAGCTCCGAATAGGCCTGATCACGCTCGACCTGGATGTGCGCCAGCGTCTGTTCCCGAATGGTTGCTGCCCGGGCCTGCGCCTCTTCCTGGGCGCGTGTGATGATCTCGGCGGACTTCGCGTGGGCATCCTCGCGGATCTTCGCGGTCTCAACGGCCGAGGCCTCCAAGCGTTCCTGGTACTGCTGTCGCGCAGCCACCGCTTCGGCCTGCACGGCCTGGGCCCGGTTAATGCCACCCTCGATCTCGGCGGTCCGCTGCTCGTACATCTGCTCGAAGCGCGGCACGACCACCTTGCTGATGAACACGACGACCAGCACGGCAAGCACCAGACCCGCGACGAGTTCGCTGAGGTGCTCGGGCAGAAGCGGGTTGCCGGTCTCCAGTGGGATCATGGTCGCGTCCCCGCTCAGCGGATGAAGGCCAGCACGAAGCCCAGAATGGCCAAGGCCTCGACGACGGCAAAGCCAATGTAGGCGGTGCTCATCATCGCGCCACGGGCCTCCGGCTGACGTGCGGTGCCGTTGATCACCGAGGCGAAGATCCAGGCAACGCCCAATGCCGGGCCGAGGGTCGCCAAGGCGTAACCGAGGACGGTCAGGTTACCGGTCAGTTCCATGGGAGTCATTGCGTTTCCTTCCGATTTGTCGTGAAGTTCGGTCCGGTCAGTGCGATTCACTGATCGAGCTGGAGATGTACTGGGCCACCAGAATCGTAAAGATGTAGGCTTGGAGAAATCCGATGAACAGCTCAAATCCCATCATGACGACGCCGAACACCAGAGACAAACCCCCGCCGACGTTGTAGAACAGGTTGTTGGCATAGGTAAGCAGGTAGGTGCCACCGACGACGAATACGACCACCGTCAGGTGCCCGGCGAACATATTGGCAAACAGCCGCACGGCGAGGGTGAGCGGCCGGGTGACGAAATTCGACAGGAACTCAATGGGGATGATGATCACCCACAGGCACCAAGGAACCCCTTCGGGGATCAGCGACTTGCGAAGGTAGCCAATGCCGTGGGTCCGGAACCCGGCAAAAATATAGAGCAGATAGACGAACCCGACCATGCCCCACACGAAACCGATCTTGGAGAAGGTCGGGAACATGAACAAGAAAAATTCCCCGAACCAGTTGTTGAACAGTACGAAGGTGAACAAGCCGACCAGCACACCAAGGTAGGGGCGGAACCCTGGGCCCAGCACGTCACGACCGACCGAACTGCGAATGAAGTCGTAGACCTGCTCGAACAGGAACTGGGATTTCGAGGGCACCGTGCGCAGTTTGCGCGATACCACGCACCAGACCACGATGACGAGGATCGCAGCTATTACCAGCTGGAGCAGTGGCTTGGTCACCCATGCGGTGCCCCACAGTGGCTCGAAGTGGAAATCCTCGACTCCTGGATTAGTGTAACCGCCCTCCATGGGGATCATGCTGCACGTCCATATCTCTTGATGATCATCCAGATCGACACCGCCGTTCCGAACAGCAGCCCTACCATGACCCCCACCCTGGTTCCCAAGAAGTGGTCAACGCCCCACCCCAACCCGCCGTAGCAGACCATGCCGGCCAGCAGGTAGGAGACAATGCGCATGCCTTGGTCATGACCGGATGCTTCGACCGCGGTGCGACGGGCGTCGCCGATGTCTGCACGCAGGCTCACGATTCCCACCCCTTCGGCTTTGGTGCGGTGTACTGAGGGTCGTAGACGGGAATTTTCTCACGGGAATGACCGAAAAGCATCCCGGCAACCCACCCACTGACCCCCACAAGAGCTCCCACGCCCAGCAGAGTGGGCGAGGCATTCTGACCGATGATGGGATGAGTGGCGAGTGCAGTGCCAACCGCCCACAACACACACAGACGCAGCAGGTACCCAGCCACATTTAGCAGGAGCCCACGGGCATCACCCATGGCCATGCACAACCGCTGCACGAGAACCCCAGATGCGAAGAAAGCCAACACCGCCGCCCCACCGACCAACACTGATACCGCAGTCTCAGTTCCTGCGACGATCCAAGCGATGCACCCAGCTCCAGCAACGAGAGGGCCTGCCACGGCGGCAGCCGTCCAGGAGACCGTCGTGACATCTTGTGTCATGCGAACCTCCTCGTTCTCCACCCGGTCAATGCAGCCACGAGGGATACTAGGCCATCAGGCGAAAGCATCCGAATCGACCTTCCGGGCTCGTCGGCGAGCAGGCCACAAGGTTACCAGAGTTGCTGCAACAACGCCCGTCAGGATGCCAACAAGCGCGACCTGCAACGGAGCCAATGCCAAGGCGATCGTCCCGTAGGCAAAGACTGCCGTCCATAGGTACATGATGAGCACCGCGGTAATCATGGAGTGCCCGAGACGCACCAGCCTGTGGTGCAGGTGCTGTTTGTCGGGAACGAACCACCACTTGCCGTTCCATGTACGTCGCACATAGGAAGAGACCAGGTCGAACAGTGGTACCGCCATGATCGCGAAAGGCAGGATGAGCGGTAGCCAAGCAGGCATCAACCCGGCTCGGGCGGCGTTGATGACCGTGGAATCCATCTGACCGGTGAACGACAATGATGAACAGGCGAGCAGCAGCCCCAGCACCATCGACCCGGCATCGCCCATAAACATCCGGGCCCGGTGGAAGTTGTGCGGCAGGAAACCGAGACACACTCCCACGGTGGTCGCCGACACCAGCGATGCAGTGGTCGCGACGACCAAGTTCTCCTCCCGGGCCAAGACATAGGTGTAGATGAACATCGCCGACGCCCCCACGGCGACCACCCCCGCAGCCAAGCCGTCCAGCCCATCGACCAAGTTGATGGCATTCACGCACACAAAGATAAAAAAGACAGTGATGAGGATCGAGGTGGCCTGGTCTAGAGCAATGGTGCGCTCTGGCAGGGATACCCAGTACATCCGGACCCCGTTGATGACGGCAATCCCCGCGGCCAGCACCTGTCCAGCGATCTTTGCGATGGCTGACAGATCCAGCACGTCGTCTAGCACACCGACCACGCAAATCACCCCAGCGGCCAGCAGTACTCCCCCGGAATCCTTGGTGACCACGTCATGACGGCCAAGGAAAGGCATATTCGATGCGAGTAAGAAGGCACAGGCAACCCCGAAGAACATGGCCACCCCACCTAGATAGGGCGTCGGTCTGGTGTGCACATCGCGTTCCCGGATCAAGGCCTGTACCCCGTAACGGATCGCCACCCGGCGCATCACCCCACACAGCAAGTGGGTCGCCGTCGCGGCAACCAGCATGACCAGGAAATACTCCCTCATCGATTCACGCCCCGGGGGTGTTCGGAAATTTTCCGCCCTCTGCATCCCCGCCCGTTGCAGTGACATTCGGCGACGAGGCCTCGGTTTCCTGCGGGGCTGAAGGTATGTCCTCGTCGTCGGCGTTCCCGGCGCCTACGGCGGAACCGTCACCGGATGCGGGGGCTTCGTGGCCCGGAACAGGAGCATCCACCAAACCGGGCAGGTGAATGCGCAGGTCTTGGTGGGAGATCACCCCGGCACGCACGATGCGACCGATTCTCGTGGTAGCCAAGTCGACGATTGTTGAAGCAACCGGTCCAGGGGCTGGGCCCGCATCAAGGTAGACGGTGACCGAATCACCCAACTGGATGATCGCATCATCGACCGTTGTGGCTGGTGGCTGACCGGAGATATTCGCCGAGGACACCGCCAGCGCACCGGTGCGCCTCAGCAGTGCCCGGGTCTGTTCCTGGGCCGGGACCCGGACCGCGATGGTGCCGTTGGCCTGCCCCAGATCCATCCGCAGATCGGGCTGGGCCTTCATTATGAGGGTCAGTGCCCCGGGCCAGTGCGCTTCAATGGTCCGCAGCACCTTGGGGGTAACCTCGCTGACCAGTGCTCGCAGCATGGCGGGTTCAGCAATCAACACCGGCGGAGGCATATCTTTGCCCCGGTGTTTCGCGTCCAACAGGGCCTGGATGGCTCGCGGATCGTTGGCATTGGCACCGATCCCGTAGACCGTGTCGGTGGGCAGCACGACGAGTTCCCCCGCTGTGATGGCTTGTACTGCGGCTTCCAGGCCATCTTCGTACTGGGTCGCCAAATCATAGCGACGCCACCGGTGTTCTGCTGCCACGCTCATCCCCCCAATACTGGCACGCGACGTGCGCTGACGTGCCGAGGCCGTCCTGCCAGATCCCGGTGTCCGGTCGGTTCCTCAAAGTCGGCGGCTCCGAGCATCCTGAGCACCCTTTGCTGCTGGTCATCGCCGTGCTCAATGACGACTGCCCCTCCGGCGCGAAGTAACCGTGCTGCGGTAGCGATAACCATAGCGATGTCCGCACATCCGTCGTCATCGGCAAACAAGGCGGTGTGCGGATCATACGCGACAACCTCCTCGGGCAGATGTTCGAGATCGCACCAGGGAATGTAGGGCGGATTGGCTACCACCACATCAACGCTCCCATCCAAATCCCCTAGCGCATCGGCCATGTCCTGGCACACAACGACAGCTCCCGTGCCTGCCAGATTGCGCCGGGTCCAAGCACAAGCGGCCTCATGCTTTTCCACGGCCCATCCCCGGACTCGGGGAACTTCCAAGAGCACCGAGGCAGTGATCGCGCCGGTTCCGGCGCACAATTCCACCCATCGCAACCCATCCGGGTGTTGCGGAGTCATTTCCCGCAGTATCTCGATGGCGGTCTGGGCCACCGATTCGGTCTCCGGACGTGGCACGAAAACTCCCGGCCCCACCGCGATCCGCAGTCCCCGGAAGGGCGCCCATCCCACGATGTGCTGCAGCGGTTCGTGGGCTGCACGCCGGGCTACCAGAGCGGCGTAGGCCTCGATCTGCTCGGGCGAGGGATCGGCTGCGGTGAGCAGGCCGATTTGGTCGACCCCCAGCAGATGCTGGGCAAGCCAGCGAGCATCCGCTGACGGCGCCGCAATTCCGGAACGCTGCAATGACTCAACGGCAATCGCCTGCAGCCGGGACCACCTCACTGGTCATTCCCCATAGCAAGCCGTTCGGCAAGATCAGCCTCTTGGAGGGCGGCGATCACCGGACTAAGTTCCCCATCTAGCACCTGGTCGAGATTGTGAGCCTTGAAACCGATCCGGTGGTCGGTGATCCGGTTCTCTGGGAAATTGTAGGTTCTGACCCGCTGGGAACGATCCACGGTGCGCACTTGGGATTTCCGGGCGGCCGATGCCTCGGCTGCGGCCTGTTCGGCCGCAGCCGCAACGAGCCGGGCCCGCAGGATACGCATTGCCTGTTCTTTGTTTTGCAACTGGGAACGTTCATCCTGGCACGTCACCACGGTGCCAGTGGGCACGTGGGTTATCCGCACAGCCGAGTCTGTGGTGTTGACTCCCTGACCTCCTTTGCCAGAGGACCGGAAAACGTCAATGCGCAGATCGCCCTCGTCGATATCCACCTCGTCGGCCTCGACATCGGGCATTACCAGGACGCCCGCCGCCGAGGTGTGGATGCGACCTTGAGATTCCGTGACTGGGACACGCTGCACACGATGCACCCCGCCTTCGAATTTCAGCACCCCGTAGGGGGCTTGGCCTGGCTCGGCGTTTCCTGCATGCACAGAGAAAGTGACGGTTTTCACCCCGCCCAGATCAGTGACTTCCGAGTCCAGCACATGCATTTTCCAGCCACGCGATTCCACGTAATGCTGGTACATCCCCAGCAGATCAGCGGCAAACAGGGCCGATTCCTCTCCTCCCTCGCCGGACTTGATCTCGATAATCGCGTCGTTGTCGTCGTTGGGGTCCGAGGGGGCCAGCAGCGCAGTCACCTTCGCCCGGGCAAAACCGAGTTGCTTATCGAGATCGTCGACTTCGGCAGCGAAGGAAGGATCCTCCTGTGCCAACTCCGCTGCTGCCTGGCGGTCCGCGAATAAGCGGTCATGATCATCGAGAGCCTTTACGATCTGCCCGAGCCGCGCATAGCGACGCCCGACGCTCCGGGAGCGGGAGCCAGCGGTGAGCACCCCGGGATCGGCCATCCGCAGCCCGAGGTCTGCATACTCGGCCCTCAACTCTGCCGCATTCTCGAACATCTCGACCCCTCATCCTGGCACAAGACGACAAGGCGCCGGGCACGGATCACCGTGACCGACGCCTCATCCGAAGAGCTACTTGCCAGTCTTTTTGCCGTAGCGACGCTCGAAACGGGCGACCCGGCCGCCGGTGTCGAGGATCTTCTGCTTGCCGGTGTAGAAGGGGTGGCACGCCGAACAGACGTCGACACTCATCACCCCGCCGGTCAGCGTGCTGCGGGTCTCGAACTGATTCCCACAGGTACACACGACCTTGACCGAGTCGTACTCGGGATGCGTGGACTGCTTCATTTGGATCTCCTTGTCAGTTTCACCGGGTCGCCTGCGGATCCATGTGGCGTGAACCGGCAACTCAGCGATGGTAGTTGATGGATGCGGCTGGGGCAAATAGCCAAGCCACAAGCGGTTCAGTCGTTGCCAGGAGTGGTTCGCGAGATGAGCACCAAGAACTCCGAATTATTGGTGGTCTTACGCATCCGTGACAACAGCATCTCCACTGCGGCCTGATCCTCCAGACCCGACAGCACCCGGCGCAGTTTCCAGATGATGTCAAGTTCAGTGCGCCCCATCAGCAACTCCTCGCGACGGGTGCCGGATGCGTCGACATCAATCGCCGGGAAGATGCGCTTGTCAGCCAGTTGACGCGACAGCTTCAACTCCATATTGCCGGTTCCCTTGAACTCCTCGAAAATGACCTCATCCATTTTGGATCCGGTCTCCACCAAGGCGGTAGCTAGGATGGTCAACGATCCACCATTCTCGATATTGCGGGCCGCGCCAAAGAATTTCTTCGGCGGATACAGGGCTGCAGAATCCACGCCACCAGACAAGATACGCCCAGAGGCCGGTGCTGCGAGGTTGTAGGCGCGTCCCAAGCGAGTGATGCCGTCGAGCAAAATAACAACGTCACGGCCCATCTCCACCAGCCGCTTGGCTCGTTCAATGGCGAGTTCGGCGATCGTCGTGTGATCAGTGGCCGGGCGGTCAAAAGTGGATGCGATTACCTCGGCAGTGGTGGTGCGCTGGAAGTCGGTCACCTCCTCAGGACGTTCGTCGACTAGGACGACCATGAGGTGTACCTCAGGGTTGTTCTGGGTGATCGAATTCGCGATGGCCTGCATGACCATCGTCTTGCCTGCCTTGGGCGGGGAGACGATAAGCCCACGCTGACCCTTGCCGATAGGCGACACCAGATCCATGATCCGCCCGGTCATGTTGTTCTGGATGGTCTCCATCCGCAGCCGCTCCTGCGGGTACAGCGGAGTGAGCTTGGCAAATTCCGGACGGTTGCGAGCTTTATCCGGTTCGGCGCCGTTGACGGTGTCCAGGCGCACCAACGGATTGTATTTCTCCTTACGGTCGCCCTCACGCGGCTGACGCAACGCACCGGTGACGATGTCGCCCTTGCGCAACCCATTGCGACGCACCATGGACAAAGAGACATAGGCGTCATTGGGCCCCGGAAGGTAACCGGAAGTACGCACGAAGGCGTAGTTGTCCATCACGTCGAGGATGCCGCTGACCTGCACGAGCACGTCATCCTCGCGCACAGACTCGTCGACCCCGGAGTCGCCATTGTTTCCACGGTTACGACGATTGGCACGGTCCCGATTGCGACGGTTGCGCCGTCGGCTGCTCGGCTGGGAGGCCTGTTCTTCGCGATGTTCGGCAGTGACCTCACTAACCTGCGCCTTGCCTGCATCATGACGCTGTTCGCGGGCCTCCTCACGTTCTCGCAATCGTTGCTGCAACTGAGGGTCGGCTTGCAGTGCAGCCATCCGCGCGCCGATAACTTCATCGGTATCGACCGCGGGCTCGGTAGCTGCGGTTGGTGTTTCCCGATGCTGATCGCGGTTGCGACGGTTGCGACTGCGAACCGGACGGTCACCCCGCTGGGGCAATGATTCGACACTTTGCCCGGTGACTAAGGGGGCCTGGGCCGGCTCAATATCGGAAGTCTCCGGCGCCGTCGGATCTGGTGCAGTCGATTCTGCGGCATGCCTGGGGCGCCCCTGATTGCTCTGGGCAGCCGAGTTCGAGGCCTGGATAGCGGAGATCAGGTCGGCCTTGCGCATGGTGCGCGCACCTTTGATACCCAGCCCCACGGCAATCTGCTTCAGCTCCGGCAGGAGCTTCGTGGACAGCGCCGAGTTGCTTGCAGTCTCGCTCACTGGAGTCCTTTCATGGTGGTCCGCGATTGCCGCGGTTGTACCCGGTTCGGTCCACCAAGCGTGGAACCGGGAAGATCTGTTTTGTCGTCGGCGCACGCAGGATCGTGGCCGGGCGGCATCCCAACAGCACCGCCGATGCGGTCACCGCCGGGGTTCTGAGTGCGAGTCAACACTCGGTCGGGCACCGCGTGCACCAACCGACCTCGCCAGAGTACCCCAAGACTAGCAGCACTTTCCCCAAGATTAGCAGCACTCGTGGTCTACTTCGGACAACATCGGTTCAGCCCCGTGCAACCAAGCGTTCCGCAGCCTCGGTGAACAGCTCACGCATCTGGTCGTAATCGGTGGCAACCGGGAATTGCGGGAACTCGGCGACAACATTGTCCGGTGGGCAGAACAGGATTCCGGCATCGGCCTGGGACAACATGTTGGTGTCGTTGTAGGAGTCCCCGGATGCGATGCACCGGAAGTTCAGCTGATGGAAAGCCCGGATCGCCTGACGCTTCTGATCAGCCATCCGCAGCTTGTAGTCAGTGATGCGGCCGTCGCTAGCCACCTCTAAGCGATGACAAAACAACGTGGGGCGCCCGAGCTGTACCATCAGGGGTTCGGCAAACTGGTAGAAGGTGTCCGACAGGATCACCACCTGGAACCGCTCACGCAGCCACGCGATGAAACTGGCTGCACCGGGCAGGGGTTCGAGGCCTGCGATTACCTCCTGAATATCGGGCAAGCGAAGTCCATGCTCCTCGAGCATCCGCAGCCGGTGGGTCATCAACTCGTCGTAGTCACTGATATCCCGGGTGGTCAACCGCAGTTCCGGGATGCCAGTGCGTTCGGCGAAAGCAATCCAGATCTCGGGGACGAGAACGCCCTCAAGATCGAGACAGGCGATTGTTGTCACATTCCCTCCACTCGGATGAAGCGCACCTCACCGTGAACCGCAGGCGAGGTTTTGAGTTCTGAGACACAGTCCAGCACATCCGATTCGAGTGCCTCGTGAGTCATCAGATGAATCTGGTTGGCCTCCCCGTCGGCGATCGCATCCGGTGATTGCTGGACGATCCGGATGGACACATTGTGCGCGGCTAGCACCGAGGCGATCTGGGCCAGAGTTCCGGGCCGGTCGACGACATCAATGCGCAGGTAATAACGAGTGCGTGCCGCGGTGATCGGGGCGACCTCCAACTCCCGGTACATCGACTGGGCGGCACCAGCCACCCCTCTGGTACGGTTGCGCCCGATGGTGACCAGGTCACCAACGACGGCCGAAGCCGTGGGAGCACCCCCAGCTCCCGGCCCCATGAACATCAGGCGCCCGGCACTAGCTGCCTCGACGAAGATCGCGTTGTAGGCACCGTTTACGCTGGCCAAAGGGTGGTCATTGGCCACCATCGCAGGGTGTACCCGCACCGATATCCTCCCATCGGATAGCATGACTGCCACCGCCAGCAACTTCACCACACAACCCATGCTGGCGGCAGCCTTGATGATGTCGGTATCGATGGCCGTGATCCCCTCGGTCGGCACACTGGAAGAGACCCTAGTGTGAAAAGCCAGCGATGCGAGCAGGGTGGCTTTGGCCGCGGCATCCAGTCCCTCGACATCAGCCGTCGGGTCGACCTCCGCATAGCCCAAATCCTGGGCCTGTCGTAGCGCAGAGCCGTAGTCCATGCCCTCGGTGGCCATCTTGTCCAGGATGAAATTCGTCGTTCCGTTGACGATGCCCATCACCGAGCGGATCTCGTCGCCAACCAGCGATTCTCGTAGCGGGCGAACGATCGGGATCGCACCGGCAACCGCAGCCTCGTAGTAGACATCCACCCCGGCGCGGGCAGCTGCCTTGAAAATCATCGGCCCCTCTGCGGCCAGCAAGGCCTTATTGGCAGTGACCACCGATGCGCCATGGGAGATCGCGGACATGATCAGGGTGCGGGCCGGTTCGATGCCCCCCATCAACTCAATGACGATGTCAAGATCGCCACTAGCGAGCAGAGCCTCGGCATCGGTGGTGATCAACTCGGCTGGGATGCCCGGACGCTGTCTATTCTTGTCGCGCACCGCCACACCGATAAGTTCAAGCCGACGCCCGATCCTGGCCTCCAATTCATCTCCCTGGGTGAGGATCAATCGCGCCACCTGAGCACCCACCGTTCCGGCACCCAGAAGTCCAACCCGCAGCACGTTCTTCTCGTTCATCTCACTCCCCCATGTCCAAGGCCATCAGATCATCAAAGGTTTCACGGCGCAGCAACACCGAGACCGCCCCATCCGCCACAGACAGTACTGGGGGACGTGGGGTGTGGTTGTAGTTGGAGGCCATTGCACGAGAATAGGCGCCGGACGCCGGGACCGCGATCAGATCCCCTGGGGCGATGTCCGACGGCAGGAAGACATCATGCACGAGAATGTCACCACCCTCGCAGTGCTTGCCGACGATACGGCTCAAAACGGTGTCTTCCTGCGAGGTGCGTGAAGCCAGGACTGCCGAGTATTCTGCAGCGTACAAGGCAGGACGGATGTTGTCGGACATGCCCCCGTCCACCGAGACGTAAACCCGTTGAGCCCCACCCTCCAAGTCGACGGTCTTCACCGTTCCGACGGTGTAGAGCGCCATTCCCGAAGGTCCCACAATAGCCCGACCAGGCTCAATGGAGATCTGCGGAACCTTCATCGCATGACCACGGGCCTCAATCTCGACGATCTCGCGCAGATTCCTCGACAGGGTATCCGGGGTGGCTGGTGAGTCATTGGAGGTGTAAGCGATTCCGAAGCCACCACCGAGATCGAGTTCGGGCAACTCCGTGCCGGTAGCCTCCTTAAATTGGCGCAACAGCTTCATGGTGCGTCGAGCGGCGACCTCGAAACCGCCGGTGTCGAAGATCTGGGAGCCGATGTGGGAGTGAATGCCAAGCAATTCGATATCCGATGCGACATGACAGCGGACCATAGCCACCATTGCTGCCCCGTTAGTGATTGAGAAACCGAATTTCTGGTCCTCGTGGGCGGTTGCTATGTACTCGTGGGTGTGCGCTTCCACACCCGGGGTGACCCGGATCAGCACCGAGGCCTTCCAGCCGTGATCGTGGCACAGTTGCTCGATCCGGGCTATCTCATCCATCGAGTCGACGATGATCCGTGCTACCCCGGCCTCTAGGGCCATGGCCAATTCTTCGGTAGATTTGTTGTTCCCGTGCATGCCAATGCGTTCCGGATGAAAACCCACCGACAGTGCAGTGGCGAGTTCCCCACCTGAACACACGTCTAAGAACAGTCCTTCCTGGTCCACCCACCGGGCAACCATCCTGGTGAGAAAAGCCTTGCCCGCGTAGTAGACATGCCAAGGGTCGAAGGCATCACGAAACCCTGCGGCCCGGTTCCGGAAATCTCGTTCGTCGATTAGGTACAGCGGCGATCCATAGTCGGCCAGCAGCTCAGCGACTGACAGGCCGCCCACCCGCAGCGCACCATCATCGCCACGTGCAACGCAGCACGACCACAGAGCTGGGTCGAGTGCATTCGGGTCCACTGGGCGATGCAGCCACTGCGGAGATGGGGTGGAAACATCGGCATGGATCGCGCCGGCAACATGCATGTGGGTCACGCTCCAAGTGTGACAGACCGGACACAGTTCTCTGGGCTGCTGGGACGCGGGTTGGGCGCACAGCAGCGGCGGTGCTACCCTGTTCGACGACCTGTACGAGCAGGTCGGGCCCCCGTAGCTCAGGGGATAGAGCACCGCCCTCCGGAGGCGGGAGCAGAGGTTCGAATCCTCTCGGGGGCGCCCCAACACCATCACCCTCCACCGTCAGGGGTGCCGATGTCCGTCAACAGACAGCAGTTGATGGAGCGGGCCATGCGATTGTTCCGCTCCTGGGATCTCGCCTCCGCACGCACCATGTCCTTGGTGTGGGTATGCACCAGAGTCCTGCTGCTGTTCATCTGGGCACTGTTCACCCCCGAATCCCAAGGAGACGTCGTCTATTACTACGAGCACATCACCGCCATGCATGAGCGCGGCCCAGCCCAGACGATGCCGGAATATCCCACTCCGGTGCTGTGGCTGCTGGATATGTGCTGGTACTTGGGCCTAGGAACCCAGGTCGGCTATGTCGTGTGGTTCGTGCTAGCTATGCTCGCCTGCGACGCCGCCCTCTACCGTCGGTTGTGGCTCACTGGGGGCAGGCTCGGCTCCCAGGCGGCCTGGTTCTGGACCGTCTTCATCACTGCCATCGGCCCAACTGTCTACCTGCGGTTCGACATCGTCACCTCGGTACTGACGGGTTGGTCATTGCTGTGGCTGGCTGCCAACCGACCCCGCACCGCCGGCGGATTGGCCGGGTTAGGCGCCGCGATTAAACTGTGGCCTGCCCTGCTGTGGCCAGCGCTGTGCGGAACCCGGGGTAGGCGGGCAGCGCCCACCCTGGCCTTCTGGTTCAGTGGCGGTGTGCTGGGGCTGGCGAGCTTTGTCTGGGCCGGTTGGGACCGATTGATCTCCCCACTCACCTGGCAGTCGGGGCGTGGTCTTCAAGTGGAATCGGTCTGGGCAACGGTACCGATGTTGCTGCGTGCCTTCGGCGGCGGCGATTACACCGTCGCCGTGTCGCGCTACCAGGCCTTCGAGATCTTTGGGCCCCACGTGGTGAACTGGTCGGTTATCGCCAGCGTGGCCATGCCCGCCGGGTTGATCGGGCTGCTGATCGGCTACCTGTGGTGGCTGCGTGGCGATCATCAGACCGGTTTCCAAGCGGCAATCCTGGTGATCGCTGTGGTGCTCATGATGATCGTCACCAACAAAACATTCTCCCCCCAGTACATGATCTGGCTCGGTGGCCCCACGGCCGCTGCCATCGCCCTACTCGGTCTCGAGAACCGAGACTCCCCCGGTTACCTGCATCGTCGCTCCCGGATATGGATGATCCTATTGATGGTGCTGGCTGCGAGTCTCGCCACGACGATGGTCTTCCCTATCGGCTACGATCCACTGGTGCGCGACAGCCCGATCTCCGGAACATGGCGACCAGTGGTCACCATTGTCCTGGCGATTCGCAACATGCTGATCTGTGCGATGACCGTGCTGGTCGCCGACACGGTTCTCGGGTTCCTGCGCGCACCTGACCGAACAGGAGAGGGTTGATGGATTCCAGGCCGAACGTCGGCGTTTTGCGGGTGCTCGCCGCCGTCGCAGCCTGGCTCATCACAAGAGTGCTGATGGCGACTCTGTGGGCCACCCGGGAGAGCTTCATCGACCACGATGTGCGCTACTACTACCACCAACTCACATCCAAGGGGTTGGCAGGCGCCTTGGTTGAATACCCCACACCGATTCCCGCAATGCTGGAGGCGATCCGCAACCTGCTGGCCGCCGACGAAGGATCCTTCGTTCTGGTCTTTGTCCTTGTCATGGCATCTTTAGACGCATGGACCACCGTGTGGTTGTGGTTGCGGGTGCATCACTGGGCGGCCGCCTACTGGACGGCATTCATCGCCGCTATCGGTTCCCTGGTCTGGTTTCGCATTGATCTGCTGCCCGCCGTGGCAGTAGTGCTGGCCCTAGGCTGGGTGCATCGCAGCCCTCGCCTTGCCGGAGCTGCCGTGGCAGTGGGGGCTGCCCTGAAGCTGTGGCCCGCTCTGCTCATCGCCCCCATGCTCGGCAGGGGAACGATGGCCCGGCGACGCGGGCTGGGTTTCCTGGTCATGGGCGGATTGCTTGGCCTCATCTCGCTGCTATGGTTCGGCATCGACCGTTCGCTGTCCCCGCTGACCTGGCAGTCGGACCGGGGGCTGCAGATCGAGTCGATCCCGGCCACCGTCGTGATGCTAAAACATGCCTTCGGCACCCCCGGGATGTATCGCACTGAGTTGTCCCAGTACAACGCCTGGGAGATCTACGGACCCGGGACGGACACCTGGCAGCAGGTCGGAGACGTGCTCATGGTGATCGCCATATGTTTCACCATCCTGCTGTGCTGGCTGATCGCCTTCAATGGCTTCGGAATCCGCAACCGGACCACCCAACGCAGCGATTCACCGGCTGTCCTCGCGGCCCGTCGACATGCAATCGTGCTGGCAACCACGGCGATCATCTGCGCCATGATTGTGGCCAACAAGACCTTCTCTCCCCAGTACATGATCTGGCTCGCCGGTCCGCTGGCGATCCTGGTCTGCCTGCCGCTGTCTGGTGGTGACCGCCGATGGTCACTGGTGCTAGCCGGGCTGGGGCTAGTCTGCGCATTCGCGACCCACGAGGTCTTCCCGCTCAACTACTCCGGATTGATCAGTGAGGTGGCTGGTCCCGATGAAACCCTGCTGCTGGCGGTGCGCAACGGAGCCGTCGTAGTGCTAACCCTGCTCGTCGGTTGGCGGGCGGTCGTCGCAGGTTGGCGACTAGGTGCCCTCGAGTCTCCCCCACCCACAGGGACGGGCCCGATTGTTGCAGAAGGAAACCAGAACGACTGCACTGCGTGACCTGCGAACACCGGTGCTCCTGATTAGTATCGGGGCAGTATCTCCCGTCCAGCAGTGGTTCCCGGTCATGGGCACTGCACCAGATGCGATGTCGCAAGGAGGCGAAGCGGTCCACCGCAGCGAACATGTCGAACGATGGATTCGGAACCAACGACTGGATCATTGAGGAGCTGCGGGAGCACTATCTCGCCGATCCTTCATCGGTTTCTCCCACTTGGCGCGAATATTTTGCCAATGAGCCGGAACGCCATCTCACCCCCAGGGTGCGCGTCCCAGCCACAGTCACCTCCCCCGAAACAGCACAACCGCTCAAGGAGCATCCCGTGAGCACTACCCCGCTCCCCGGCAATGCCCCGGTGGCCACCGTGGAGCCCAGCGAGGTTCGCACCGAGTCGCCGTCGATCCCGGGCGCCATCTCGCCACTGGGCCCCGATGTTCCCAATCCCTTCGCCGAACCCGTGGTAAGCCGCGACGAGCCAATCCGCACCGTGCTGAAGGGCCCGGCAAAAGCCACCGCCCTCAACATGGATGCATCCTTGATGATGCCGACGGCCACCTCGCTGCGCACCGTGCCGATGAAGCTGGTCATCGAGAACCGCGCCTCAATGAACAACTTCCTACGTCGTTCTTGGGGTGGCAAGGTCTCCTTCACCCACATCATCGCCTATGCGATGGTGCAGGCAATCAAGGACCAGATGGCGATGAACACCACCTACGAGGTGGCCGAAGGCAAGCCCAGCGCCGTGCAGCACTCGAACATCAACCTGGGCATTGCCATCGACGTGGAACGCGGGGGAAAACGCCAACTTCTAGTGCCGAACATCAAAAGTGCCGAGCAGTATAACTTCGCTAGATTCTACGCCGCCTACGAAACCTTGGTGCGCAAGGCCCGCAAGGGCGAGTTGACGATGGACAATTTCACCGGCACCACGGTGTCGATCACCAATCCAGGCGGCATCGGCACCAATGCCTCCGTACCGCGGCTCATGCCGGGCCAGGCGATGATCTTGGGGGTCGGCTCGATCGACTACACCGCCGAGTTCGCTGGAACCTCCCTGCACGACGCCGATGCGATGGCTGTTTCCAAGGTCACCACCCTCACCTCCACCTATGACCACCGGGTCATCCAAGGCGCCCAGTCCGGCGAGTTCCTGCGCCGCATGCATTCGCTGCTGCTGGGGGCCGATAATTTCTATGAGGAGATCTTCCAGGATCTGCGCATCCCCTATCCGCCGGTGAAATGGGCAGTCGATATCCCGGTAAACGACTCGAACCAGCTGGACAAGTCGGCACGGGTGGCCGGGCTCATCTCTGCTTTCCGCACCTTGGGCCATCTGCAGGCCGACACTGATCCCCTGGAATTCAGGATGCGCACCCACCCCGATCTAGAGCTCGAATTCCACGGCCTGACCCTGTGGGATCTGGACCGTACCTTCCCCGTCGGGAGATTTGGCGCGGTGGACAATGCCCGGGTGTCGTTGCGCAGGGTCATCGACCAATTGCGCAACGCCTACTGCCACACCATGGGTATCGAGTACATGCACATCCACGATATCGCCCAGCGTCGATGGATCCAAGATCGCCTGGAATCACCACACCGGTCACGTTCCCGTGAAGGGCACCTGCGCATCCTCGACCAGCTCAACGAGGCTGAGGTCTTCGAGACCTTCCTGCAGACCAAATACGTGGGCCAGACCAGGTTCTCCCTGGAGGGGGCCGAATCTGCGATCGTGGTGCTAGCTGCAATCTGCGAGGCTGCGGCCGATGCACACTTGGGCGAGGTGGCCATCGGTATGCCCCACCGCGGCAGATTGAACGTGCTGACCAGCATCGTCGGCAAGCTGTATTCCCAAGTGTTCCGCGAATTCGACAATCGAGCCTCCACCGACCAGGTCTCCGGCGACGTCAAATACCATTTGGGGGCAGATGGCCACTACACGGCCGCATCGGGCAATACGGTGCGCACCTCGGTGGCTGCGAATCCCTCCCATCTGGAGACTGTTGACCCGGTGCTGGAAGGCATCGCCAGGGCCAAGAACGACCAAGCCACTCTTGACGGCAGCGGTTCAGTACTGCCGGTGCTCATGCACGGCGACGCATCCTTTGCCGGGCAGGGCGTGGTCTACGAAACCTTCCAGATGTCCCAGTTGCGGCCCTACCGCAACGGTGGGACGATCCACATCGTGGTGAACAATCAAATCGGTTTCACCACCTCACCAGGCGACGCCCGTTCCTCAGTCTACGCCACCGATGTCGCAAAATCTGTGCAAGCGCCGGTGATCCACGTCAACGGCGACGACCCGGATGCATGCGCGGAGGCCGCTGGGCTGGCCTTCGATTTCCGGGAAACCTTCAGCAAAGATGTCGTGATCGACATGCTGTGTTACCGGCGCCACGGCCACAATGAGGGCGACGACCCCAGCCTGACTCAGCCGCTGATGTACCACTTGGTAGAAAAGAAGCGTTCGGTACGCAAGCTCTACACCGAGCAACTCATCGGTCGTGGCGATATCTCTATGGCCGACGCTGAAGCCTCGGTAAACCGGTTCAGAGACCGCTTGGAGGAGGTCTTCTCCAATGTACGTGACCCGCTCGTACCGAAAGAGCCCGTCGAATACCGCAGAGTTCCGGTCTATCCGGCGAAAGCAAAGCTGCTCCCCGCAACCTCAATCAACGAGGCAACGATGCAACGCATCGCTGAAGTGCACCAGATCCTTCCCGAGGGATTCACGGCCCATCCCAAGGTAATCACCCAGCTGAATCGTCGGGCCGTCCAGATCTCCACCGGGCCGATCGACTGGGCCACCGCAGAATTGCTAGCCTTCGGCTCGCTACTCATGGAAGGCCACCGGGTACGCCTGGTGGGTCAGGATGCCCGTCGCGGTACCTTCTCCCAGCGTTTCGGGGCCATCGTCGACCAGGCGACGAACGAGGCATGGGTTCCCCTCAAGCACCTCACCGCCAACCAGGCCCCTTTCGACATCTTCGATTCCTTGCTGTCGGAATATGCCGCCCTGGGGTTCGAGTACGGCTATTCGGTGGCTGCTCCCGATGCCTTGGTTTGTTGGGAGGCCCAGTACGGGGATTTCGTGAACGGTGCCCAGATCATCACCGATGAATTTGTCTCCTCCGGGTTCACGAAGTGGACCCAGAAGTCGGGGGTCGTACTGTTGCTGCCCCACGGCTACGAGGGAGCCGGTCCAGACCATTCCTCGGCACGCCTAGAGCGATTCCTGCAACTGTGCACCGGCGACAACATGGCCGTCTGCCAGCCTTCCACCCCAGCTTCCTATTTCCACCTACTGCGTCGGCACGTCCAGATCAACCAGCACCGTCCGTTGATCATCGCAACCCCCAAGTCGATGCTGCGCAACAAGGCTGCCGTCTCAACACCCCAGGATTTCACGACCGGCACCTGGGAACCGGTTTTGGATGATCCAAGCATCGCCGACCGTTCGAAGGTGAGGCGCATCGTGCTGTGTTCCGGGAAGGTTGCCTGGGATCTCAAGACCGAACGCGCCCGCCGGGAAATGGATTCCCGGGTGGCAATCATCACATTGGAACGACTGTTTCCCCTGCCAGTGGAGGAACTCGTCGAAGTACTGGCCGCTTACCCCCAGGTCGACGACATCCGATGGGTCCAGGATGAGCCTGCCAACCAGGGCCCGGCAGAGTTCTTCATCCACAGATTGATGCCACTTCTCGGTGAGGATATCCACATCAGCTTCCACACCCGACCGGCGCTGGCCGCACCGTCGACCGGTCTTTCCACCACTCACAAGGCAGAGCACCTTAAGTTGATGGACAACGCCTTCGCAGGGGCCTGACCGGGAATCGTCTCAAGACCCGGTGGGCTTTACCAGCGGAGCGCATGTTAGGGTTGACTTAGTTGCATTTTGCTCAACTAACTCTTCCACTTCCGGCTTCCAAGTGGCACAGTTATACAGCCGTGCAACCGAAAAGATGAAGGAGCCGCGAGCATGGACTGGCGCCATCGAGCAGCGTGCCTCACAGAAGATCCTGAACTCTTCTTCCCGATCGGTAACACGGGCCCAGCACTTGCCCAGGTTGAAGAGGCAAAACTCGTGTGCCGTCGTTGCGACGTCCGCGAGAGTTGCCTCAAATGGGCACTGGAAGCAGGACAGGACCACGGGGTATGGGGCGGCCTGTCCGAGGACGAGCGTCGGGCTCTGAAACGACGCAACTCCCGAGCAAGGGCCCGAGCAAACTGAACAGCATCACTGGCGCACCATGGGAGCATGGTGCGCCAGTGGTCTATCCTCGCTTCCCTGGCTAAATTACCTGCCCCGGATGCTCACAACTCACAGATGAAACGGCATACCCACTCTGACAGTGGCGACGGCTCCGTGTCCGGCACCGTTGGTCAACGCGAAACTGCCACCCAGATCGGAAATCAGGGTTGTGACGATGGACAATCCCAGTGAGCTTGTTTTGGTGGGATCGAACCCCTCGGGCAACCCGGCTCCATCATCAATGATCTGCATGAGTAGTTCTCCGTCGGCATGTCGCTCAACGTGGACTATCACCGATCCACCGCCCATCGCTAGTCCGTGTTCGATGGCATTCTGGGTTAATTCGGTCATAACCAGCGACAGGGAGGTGGCCCACTCCCCCGGCACCATACCGAAGCTGCCCTCCCGGATGGCGCTCACCCTGCCGCTGGATGCTGCAACATCACCGACCATCACCAAGATGCGATCGGCGATGGCATCGAAATCGACATCCTCGTCGAATCCCCGGGAGAGAATCTCATGCACCGCCGCGATCGACTGCACCCGGCGCATCGCGTCGGCAAGTGCTTCCTTGCCCTCGGGGTTGGTCAATCGCCGGGACTGTAGACGCAGCAGCGCCGCGACGGTTTGCAGATTGTTCTTCACCCGGTGATGAATCTCCGCGATGGTGGCATCCTTGTTCACCAGCTGCCGTTCCCTCTCCCTAACCGTGGTGACATCACGCACCAAGACGAGAGCAGCCACGAAAACCCCGTCGCTGTCCAAGGAAATCACCCTCATCCGGACAGCCGCTTGGGGACCCTCGACAGTCACCTCGACTGGTTTAAAGCTGCGACCCTCATTTCCGGCCTCCACCGTACGGGTGAATTCGTCCACGAGTTCGGGAGCCAGCGAAGTGATCTTCTCGCCCTGGATGTCGCCGCTGAGTTCCAATCCACGCAGGGCAGAGATGACATTCGGCGATGCAAAGGTGATCATTCCGTCCGGGGCCACCCACATCATCCCGTCGCCGACCCTAGGACTGGACACTGGATCGGAGGGCGGATCGAGAGGAAACATTCCGCGATGCAGCATGCTCGTCAGGGCATCAGCGACCGCCAAATAAGTGTCTTCCAAGGCGCCGGGGGCGCGCAGCCCCATCTGGTTAGTGTGTCGCTCGACCACCGCGATGACCTTGCCGTGACGCACGACGGGCACCGCCATGACATCGACAGGAATGCCTGCCATCAGTCGGTGGTCCGAGGTGGCAGAGATCTCCCTCGACAAGAAAGCACAAGTGACCAAGGCCTCAGGATCGTAGGAGACGTCATCCCCGACGACATCGTCGGCCAGGGCAGTGGGCCCGGTGAGGGGACGAATCTGGGCACCCGCCCAGAAAACGTTCTCGTCGGCGCAGTCGGGCAGCCACAACACCAAGTCAGAGAAGGATGTGTCGGCCAGCAACTGCCACTCGCCGGTCAGTGCTTCGAGCCATTGCCGGTCCGAGGCATCAAGGGCGGTGTGCTCCTCGAGAACTTGGGACAAGCTGATCACGACCCACACAATAGAGCACCCGAGCCATCCGACCGTTCTCGCCGAATGGTGGCATTCCGGTTTTGGCGAGTCGACATGGTTTGGCATGATGTTCGTGCTGCGCGTGAGACCACGTGTGTGGCACGTGAGGTCCACGTGCTGGATCAGGAGGACGAAGATGGGAAAGACCGGACGCAAGCGCCGCGCCCGCCGCAGGAAGGCTGCGAACCACGGCAAGCGCCCCAACGCCTGAGATCAGGTATCCCGGCATGATCCGGGACAAACCGAAGGTCCCGCGCGATATTCGCCGGGACCTTCGTCGCTGTCAGAAGCTGTTCGCCGGACCGGAACCGCGCACCACCATCTGGGTGATACGGACACGTAGCGAAACCGGTGCGCTGATCTCCACTTGGGCGCAGCGCTTCAGCAGCGTATCGATGCAGGCCTCCACGTCGTAGCTGTCCACGCAGTGCTCACAGGCAATCAGGTGTTCGCGGATCTCGTCAGCGGCTTCTTCGCTCAACTCACCATGTAGGAAAGCGTGCACCTGGTTCATCGCCTCGGCACAAGGATCGTCCTTAGTCATTATCGCGATTCACCCCGATTCCACGTTCGGCCGCATAGTCGGCAAGTTTCGCCCGCAGCTGGGCGCGACCACGGTTGAGCCGTGACATCACTGTGCCGATCGGGGTTCCCATAATCTCGGCAATCTCCTTGTAGGAGAACCCCTCCACGTCGCTGAGCAGCACCGTCTGACGGAAATCCGGGGATAACGAGTCCAAGGCCTCGGTGACGATCGCATCGGGCACTGCTTCGAGGGCTTCGAGCTCCGCTGAACGCAGCCCTACCGAGTCATGTGATGCGGCCCTGGCCAACTGCCAATCTTCCACCTGAGCGTCGCCGCTGGACTGTGGTTGGCGTTTCGCCTTGCGGTAGGAGTTGATGTAGGTGTTAGTAAGTATCCGGTACAGCCAAGCCCGCAGATTCGTTCCGGGGGTGAACTGGGCAAATGAAGAGAACGCCTTGGCATAGGTTTCCTGAACCACATCCTCGGCATCTGCCGGGTTGCGAGTCATGCGCAAAGCTGCCGCGTAGAGTTGATCGAGGTATTCCATCGCGTCGCGTTCGAAGCGTTCGGTTCGCTTTTCTTGCGTCTCCGTGTCACGCACGTCTGAAGGTGGAGTACTCATCAGCTTCCACATTAGCGGATCCTCGCGCAGCCGATGGCAACCGCCGGGTGAGGGTGGAGCATCCGGCGATGCCTGGATGGTGGGGCTCGTGACGCTCATGCCGGAACAACGACGAAGGTGGCCCTGCTATTCCCGGGGATCAAACACCATCTATTTTGCGGAATTGGCTTCGATGTGGGGGCTTGACAGGGTAGGAATGGAACATGTCATTGATTCGCTTCGCTGGACGCGCCCTGTTCTCCGCCCCGTACGTGGTCGACGGTTACCAGATGATCACCAGGCCCGAGCATGACGAGGAGCAGATCTCCGCCGCCGTGGATCGCGTTGTTCCATTCATCAGTTCGGTCTTGCCTGACCCGGTAGCCGGTTCCCTGCCAGTCGAGCCCCGCACTTGGACCCGTCTATTCGGCGGGCTGCAGATGCTGGGCGGGATCACCTATGCCAGTGGTTTCGGTCGCCGTGCTGGCGCTTGGTTACTAGTGCTGGCCACATTGCCGAAACTCGGTTCTAGTCACGGCCTGCTGACCGACCTCGGCCTGCTGGGCGGTGCCGTGGTAGCCACCCAAGACACTGCTGGCAAGCCCTCATTGGCATGGCGAGCGGCCCAGTCCCGTAAGTCCATCGGTTCTCAGGCCACCCAGACTTCCCGCTCGGCCCATCGCATTTCACGGAAGTTCTCCGCCAAAGCCGGGAAACTCGGTGAAGTCGGCGCCCGCAAGGCACGAAAGGTTGCCAAGAAGATGGCGAAGGAGCTGGACCGCTGAACACTTGGCACGCGCCACGAGCGCACACACCTCTTCGTGCAGTGTGCGCACTTCCAGGTTCGAAGTCGGAATCCAATCGCGCTCTGGTGCTAGCGGCGCTGGCCGACGCTCCCAGCAGGCTATCGGGGGTACTGGCAGCCCGGGATACCACCTTGATGGTCGGCGCCCTGCAAGCCCTGGGCGTCACTATCACACACAACGGCGATGACCTGTTCGTCACCCCACCGAAGGCCTTCTCTCCCGCTGCATCAATCGATTGCGGGCTAGCCGGAAATGTGATGCGTTTCGTTCCCCCGATCGCCGCTCTTGCCCCCGGAAAAAGCACCTTCGTGGGCGACGAACGAGCTTCACAACGTCCGATGTCCCCGCTAGTCGACGCCCTTCGCCAACTCGGTGCGCAGTGCTCGAATGATGCCCTACCCTTCACCCTGAGCGCCCCCGAACAGTTGACCGGCCACAAGGTGGTCATCAACGCTTCCGAATCCTCCCAGTTCATCTCGGCCCTGCTGCTCAGCGGGGCGCGTCTGCCTCATGGGATCCACCTGATACACACCGGAGACGCACTTCCTTCACGACCGCATATCGACATGACCGTCAAGATGCTGCGTGACCGCGGAGTCGTCGTGACCTGCTCCGAGCCCACCAGCTGGCAGGTGGCCCCTGGACCGATCGCCGCCATCGATCAGCGGATCGAACCGGACCTCACTAATGCGGCTGCCTTCCTCGTCGCCGGGGTGCTGTCGGGTGGAAGTGTGGCGGTTCCCGGTTGGCCCGAACACACCACCCAACCCGGTGATCTGATGCGTCAGGTGCTAGATGCCATGGGTGCCCACACCACTTGGTGCGACGGTGTGCTAACCGCAAGTCACCAGGGCACGCTGCATGGTGTGAGCATTGACCTGCATGCCGCCAGCGAGCTAGTCCCGGTGGTGGCTGCCATGGGTACGGTGGTCAGCGGGCGAACGGTGATCAGCGGCGTCGCTCACATCCGAGGTCACGAGACCGATCGACTCGCCGCGATTGCTGCGGAGCTCTCCTCAATCGGGGTCAATGCCACCGAAACCGACGACGGTCTGATCATTGAGGGCACCGACCCTGCACGGCTGCACCCTACTAGGGTGTTGCGCTCCTACGCTGATCACCGTTTGGCCCATCTCGCCGCAGTGCTCGGGCTGGTGGTCGACGGGATCGAGGTCGATGACATCAGTGCGGTCTCCAAGACGATGCCCGATTTCACCGAAAGGTGGGCCGCGATGATTGGGCAGGTCTAGATGGGACAGGCATCACGCACAGCCGAGCGCTATGCCGACGTCGACCCCCATACCTTCCGTGCCCGGCCTGCCCGGCGTACCAGGCCCCGCACCAAGGATCGTCCTGATTACTCCGACGCCCCGGTGGGCCGCGTAGTCACCATCGACCGTGGTCGTTACCGAGTGCGGATGAGTGATGCGCTGGTGACCGCCGTCAAAACCCGTTCCCTGGGACGCAAGGCGGCCATCGTCGGCGACTTGGTGCGGCTCACCGGCAACGTATCCGGCAATGATGGGACTTTAGCGCGGATCGTCGAGGTCGCCGAACGTAGCAGCGTGCTGCGGCGCACCGCCGACGACAACGACCCGTATGAGCGTCCGATCGTAGCCAATGCCGACCAATTGATGATCGTGGCCTCCCTGGCTGATCCACCGCCAAGGCCGGGCATGATCGACCGGATCCTGGTTGCCGCCTATGATGCCGGAATTGTTCCGGTGCTGTGTCTCACCAAAGCCGATCTGGCCGATCCCGCAGAGATCCGGGCGGCCTATTCTCCGCTCGGTGTTCCGGTAGTGGCCGTCTCACCCGATGCGGATCTCACCGGGATCAATGACCTGCTCACCGGTCATGTGACCGTGTTGGTTGGTCACTCGGGAGTAGGTAAGTCGACACTCATCAACCGGCTAGTACCCGATGCGAATCGAGTGACCGGGCGGGTAAACAAAGTCACCGGGCGAGGGCGGCACACCTCCACATCAGCGATGGCCCTTGAGCTGCCCACCACGGGTTGGGTGATCGACACCCCAGGGGTCAGGTCATTTGGGTTATCCCACGTCACTCCAGATTCGATCTTGAAGGGTTTCTCGGATCTGGCGAAACTCACTGAGGACTGCCCCCGGGGATGCCAGCATGACCGGACGGCACCCGAGTGCGGCCTAGACCTGGCGGTGTCACATCACAAATTAGATCCCGAGAGGTTGTCCTCCTTCCGGCGGATCATCGGTGGTGTCCACCAGCGCCTTGCCACTGCCGAGGGCTAGCCTTGCGGCATGGGCTCCTACACCGATGATCTCCGATTGACCCACCTGCTGGCCGACGCCGCTGACAAGATCTCCGTGGCGAGGTTCCGTGCCCGCGACCTGCAGATCGCCACGAAACCGGACCATACTGCGGTGTCGGATGCCGACACCGCAGTGGAGGAGCAGATCAGGCACATGCTGGGCCAGGCTCGACGCCGCGATGCGGTACACGGTGAGGAGATGGACGACACCGGTTGGGCACCCCGCCAGTGGATCATCGACCCGATCGACGGCACCGCGAATTTCGTGCGCGGGGTGCCCGTGTGGGCCACGTTGATCGCGTTGATGGATAAGGGCCAGGTACGAGTGGGCATGGTCAGTGCACCATTGCTCGGTCGTCGCTGGTGGGCTGCCGAGGCTGAGGGTGCCTACACCGGACGGTCCCTCATCGGAGCGGAGCGGATACACGTGTCGAAAATCTCCAAGGTTTCAGATGCCTTCTTGTCCTATTCCTCGGTCGACGGGTGGATCTCTTCGGGCCGCGGCCAAGGATTCGTCGACCTGATGCGCGATTCGGGACGTACCCGGGCCTTCGGTGATTTCTGGTCGTACATGATGGTGGCCGAGGGCATCGTCGATATGGCCACCGAGCCCGAACTAAAACTGCACGACATGGCTGCCTTGGATATCATCGTGCGGGAAGCGGGCGGCACCTTCACTAATCTGGACGGGGAGCCTGGGGTCGAGGGGCCAGGTGCTATCGCATCTAACGGGCTGCTGCATGACGAGTTAGTCGACAGGCTTGGTTTCGTCGAGGTTCCCGACGAAGAGACTTCGATCGTCATTGAGCCCGAGCACTGAGCACCGGGCGACTCGCATCATCCCAAAACAATGCGGCCTTTTCGTCCCCACGAACGAGACTGAACGGTCAAGTCGTTGATCAACGCGGTACTCCAGAAGCAGGGTAACCATTGAGCACCCTCGTCCAAACGCTCAACGGTCATGATCGCCGTGATCAGAGCACCCGGACCCGGATCGTCGCGGGGATCTCCCGCAGCACGTCTTCCAGTCCGGGTTCGGCTGAGGTGACGTCGGCCACCACGTAACCCACCTCAGCGTTGGTGTTGAGCGCCTGGAAGGCGATGTTGGCATCGTGGGCGCTGAGAGCCTTGGTGATGTTGGCAAGAACGCCGGGAACGTTGCGGTGAATGTGCACCACGCGGCGTCCCTGCTGCGGGGCCACCTGCACCTGAGGTAGGGAGACACCCATCACCGTCGAACCGGTGGAGACGTAGTCGACGAGCTTGTTAGCGGTATACTGCCCGATGTCCTTCTGGGCCTCCTGGGTGGATCCGCCGACATGCGGAGTCAAGATCACATTTGGGATGCCAATCAGTGGCGACATGAAGAGGTCACCGGCTGCCTTGGGCTCAGTCGGGAAGACGTCCACTGCGGCACCGGCGAGGTGCCCGGAGCGCAGGGCGTCGGCTAGGGCCTGGGGATCAAAGATCGCGCCGCGGGCGTTGTTCAGGAACAGGGTTCGCGGACGCATCCTGGCGAATTCCTCGGCCCCGAACATCCCGGTATTCCCGGCCCGCCCATCGACATGTACCGAGATGGTCTCACAGGTGGCGAGCAACTCGTCAAGGGTGTCAAGACGCTTCGCATTGCCCAAAGCGAGCTTGTCCACCAAATCGTAGAAATAGACGCGCATCCCGAAGGATTCCGCCAGCACCGACAGCTGGGAGCCGATATTTCCGTAGCCGACGATACCCAGGGTACGCCCGCGCACCTCGTGGGAGCCGGCGGCGGATTTGTCCCACAGACCTTGATGCATCTGGGTGTTCTTGTCGGTGAGGTGGCGGGCCAGCACCACGATCTCGGCCATCGCCAACTCCACCACCGAGCGTGTGTTCGAATAGGGTGCGTTGAAGCAGGCCACCCCAGCACGAGCAGCTGCCTCTAGGTCGATCTGGTTGGTACCGATGCAGAAGGCACCCACGGCGCGCAGGTCTGGCGAATGGGCGAAGACCTTCTCGGTCAACTGGGTGCGAGAGCGGATGCCGAGCAAGGTGACTCCATCGAGTGCCTTGATGAGTTCGTCTTCACCCAGCGCGCCGCGCCGGTTCTCCACCTCGTAGCCCGCGTCAAGCAGGACTTGGGTGGCGTCAGGATGGATGTTTTCCAGGAGCAAAGCCTTCACGCCAGACATCTTATGCACCTGGCTTTGCCAGCCCAGACCGTGGTCAGTCCACGGTTGCCATGCTCAGTGTCCGGGCAAACGTGGTACCGAAGCCAGGAGCCGGGCAGTGTAGTCGTCGGTGGGGTTTGCATGGATGGCCTCGGTACGGCCCTGTTCCACGATGACCCCGTCACGCATGACCACCATCCGGTCGCACAGGTGACGCACCACGGTGAGATCGTGGGAGACGAAAACCAGTGTGAGGTTCTGGGTAGCGACCAAGTCGGTGATCAGGTTGAGCACATGAGCCCGCACGCTGACATCAAGGGCGGAGACAGCCTCATCGGCGATGAGCACCTCGGGGGCCGGGGCCAGGGCGCGAGCGATGGCGACCCGCTGGCGTTGCCCACCGGACAGTTCGTGGGGGTAGACATTCGGGGCAACGTCGTCGAGCTCCACCAGGTCCATTAACTCGGCGACGCGTTCAACAGCGTGAGCGCGAATGCTGCGAGGCTGGACCGGTGAGAACAGAGGTTCGGCGATGATGTCACCGATCCGCATCCTGGGGTTGAGCGAGGAGCGGGGATCCTGGAAGACCATCTGCACCCCGCGCCGCAGTTCCCGCAGTTGTTCTCGATTGGCACCGTTGATCGGATTTCCTCTGTAGAGGACCTGGCCAAAGCTGGGTTCCAGTAACCCGGCAAGCATCCTCACCAAAGTCGATTTCCCGGAACCGGACTCCCCCACTATGCCCAGCCGGTCCCCGGATGCCACGCTGAGGTCGATGCAGCGTACCGCCCTGACGGGGTTTCCGGAACGCCGGTAGGTCTTATCCAGGCCACGGGCTTCGAGCAAGGTCATGATTGCCTCCAGAAGTCCTGGATGACCGGGAGCCGACTTCCGGGTTCGGCTGAGGTGATGTCGGCAGTGGCGATCAGCCCTGCGGTGTAGGGATGCTGCGGATTACCGAGCACCTGGTCGAGCCGACCGGTCTCCACGATGCTACCCCGGTACATCACCGCGATGCGCTCGCACATGCGCGCCACCACTGCAAGGTCGTGGGAGATGAACAGCAGCCCGGCACCAGTATTGGCGAGCATCCGGTCGAGTTCCTCCAGCACTTTCGCCTGCACTGTGACATCAAGGGCGGTTGTTGGTTCATCGGCGATCAACAGTTGTGGGGAGTTGACCATCGCCATGGCGATAAGCACACGCTGACGTTGCCCGCCGGAGAGTTCATCGGGGTAGGAATCGGCGATCCGTTCGGGATCAGCCAACCCCACCGTGGCGAGGATTTCCAGGACCTTGGCCCGCGCCTGCCCACGGTCGGCGCCGGCGTGCAGGCGCACCACCTCGGCCACCTGACGCCCGCAGCGCATGGTCGGATCGAGAGCGGTCATGGGCTCCTGGAAGACCATGCCCATCGCTGCCCCGCGCAACCTCGAATAGTGAGCGTCGGAGCGGCCAACGAGCTCTTCCCCCTTCCACCGGATGGAACCGCTGATTCTTGCGGTATCACCCAGCAGCCCCATCACCGCCAAGGATGTGACCGATTTCCCGGAGCCTGATTCACCGATGAGCCCGAGTCGTTCACCTTGGTCAATGTGGAATCCGATGCCGGAGATCGCCGGGGTGGTACGTCGCCCGAACCGCACCGTGAGCTGGTCGACCTTGAGCATCATCGGGTGATCTCTCTCAAGGTGGGGTCGAGCAAGTCGCGCAGGCCGTCACCGAGCAGGTTGAAGCCAAGTACCGCGGCTGCAATACAGATTCCGGGCAGCGCAGCAAGTTGGATGTCGGAATAGACGAACGACTGGGCCTCGTAGATCATCCGCCCCCACGAGGGGGTGGTGGGTGGGGTGCCGAGCCCCAGATAGGACAAGGAAGCTTCGGCCAAGATAGCCACCCCAAATGCCGAGGAGGACTGTACCAGCACGACGGGGGCCACATTCGGCAGTACGTGACGCAGCGCGATATGCCCGAGCCCGAAACCCGCGCCTCGAGCGGCCATCACGTAATCCTGGGCGAGCACATCAACGGCTGCGGAGCGGGTGACCCTCATGAATGCGGGAATCGTGGACAGCCCGATGGCGGCCATCGCGGTGAAGGTCGAGGCATGTCCCCTGGCCGCGGCCAGCAGGATCGCCAGAAGCAGTGCGGGGAATGCGTAGACGATATCGGCCCCGCGCATCAATACTGTGGCCGCCACCCCACGGGAGCCACCGGCGATGATGCCTAACGGAACCCCGATCACCGCGCCGATCGACACCGCGACCACCCCGACGAGCAGACAGGAACGAGCCCCTACCAGCAGCCTGGCCGCCAGATCACGGCCCAAATTGTCGGTGCCCAGCGGGTGATCGGCCGAAGGCGGGGCCAAGGTCGGGGTGCCGACTGTGTTCGGATCCGTCGGCAGCCAGGCCACCGAAACCAAGCAGGCCAAGACCACTAGGGCCACCAACGTCGCCCCGGCCCACAGTACTGCTCGTTTCATCGTCCAAGCCTCCTGCGGTTGCGCAGCCTAGGATCAATGAATCCGTAGCTGAGATCAACCAGCAGATTCACCACCAGCACCAATGCGACGAGCATCAGCACGATGGTGGATACCACCGGCAAGTCACGGTTGCTCACGTTCTGCAGCAGATAGGTGCCGATGCCGCGAATGGCGAACACGGATTCGACGACGATGGCTCCGGCAAAAAGGCTTCCCACCTGCAAGCCGACGACAGTGACCAGTTGCAGGGCGGTATTGCGTAACCCGTGGCGCCACACCGCTGCCCAGCGCCGCCACCCCACCGAGCGTGCGGTGCGGAACCAGTCGGTGCGTAACACGTCGACGAAAGCCGACCGCACGTAGCGCACCAGGATCGCTCCTTGTACCGCACCCAGGGTGATCGAGGGCAGCACCAGGTGGGACAGCCAACCAGTAACCGAGGTGGAAGCCTCGACGTAACCGTTGGCGGGAAACCAGCGCAATTTGACGCCGAAGATGATGGTCAAACAGATGCCAACCATGAAGGCCGGAATAGCCATACCGAATTGAGCGAATCCCGACACCAGCCAGCCGCTGGGGCGATGTCTATTGAGTGCCGCCCAAGCCCCCATCGGCAAGGCCAGACAGATAGCCACGCCCATACCGAAGAACACCAGCCAGCCGGTGACTGCGAACCGTCCGGCGATATCTGCACCAACGGGGGCCCCAGACAAGGCTGAGCGCGGCACGTGCCCGGACAACAGGGTGCCCATCCATGTCACATAGCGCATCACCAAGGGTTCATCGAGACCCATGCGTTCCCGCAGCGCAGCCACCGACTCCGGGGATGCGTTAGGACCAAGGATCACCCCTGCAATGTCACCGGGCAGCAGGTTCACCACGGCGAACACCACAACGGAGGCAACCGCCAGACAGATCAGGAAGTTGCCCAACAACTTCAGGGTTCGCATGTTTATTTCGGCGGTGCCGCCGCTGCCGTCATATCGAAGGACAGAGAGACCGCGTTGGCCCCTACCCCGGTCACGTCAGAGGTGGTGACCACGAGGTTGGGCAGCAACCACAGGAAGTCAGCCGCCGCATCATCCGAGATCAGCTTCGCTGCCTGAGCCATCAGCTGGTCACGCTCAGCGGTGGTGGGCGCCACATTGGCTGCGGCGATGCTCTCCTGAACCGCCGTGTTGTTGTAGTTCCAGTAGTACCCGGGGTTGGCGAAGTTGGCGATGTCCCGTGATTCGGTGTGGGAGATGATCGTCATGTCATAGTTGCGTTCCACCATGACGGTCTGCACCCACGTGGCAGGGAACTCGAGTTGATCGACGGTGGCGGTGATGCCCACCTCTGCCAGCTGGGAAGTAATGTACGAGGCCGCACCGGGGGCGTAAGGCAGGGTGGGGATGCGCAACCGCAGGTTGAGATCGGTAATCCCGGATGCGGCGAGCAGTTCCCTGGCCTTGGCCGGATCATAGGGGTATTCCCCCGACAGATCTTGATACCACGGGTCGGTGGGGGCAACCATGGAGCCGATCAGTTCACCCTTGCCTGCCCACACCGAATCACGCAGTGCCTTACGGTCAATGGCGTAGTTGATCGCCTGGCGCACTTGAAGGTTCGACAGGGCCGGCGATGCGTGGTTGTAGGCGAGGATGATCTCCCCCGTCGAGGTGCCTTCCAAGACGGTGAAACGCTTGTCGCTGAACTGGGACAGCGCCTCGGGAGCGGCGACGTTGGAGATGATGTCAAGCTCTCCCGACAGCATCGCAGCATTCATCGCATTCGGGTCGGCATACTTCCTGAAGGTGATCCCGGCAAGTTTGGTGCCGGTGCCCCAGTAGCTGCTGTTACGCACGAGCTTTATCTCGTCACCCTGGGTCCAATTGTCCAGCCTGAAGGGACCGGAGCCTTGAGGCTGGGATGCGGCATTCGCATGGGAGTTCGGATCCATGATGATGCCTGCACGTTCGGCGATATCGAACAGCCATGAGTTGGAGGGTTGGTTCAGTTGCACCTGCACGGTGTCCGCGTCGACTGCAGTCATCGAGGAAACCGGTTCCATCTTCTTTTTGAGAATCGGCAGCACTGCAGGATCGTCGATGATGCGCTGCAGCGATGCGATCACCGCGTGGGAATCGACGGGAGCACCCGAGGCGAAGGTTGCGCGAGGCTGCAACTCGAAGGTGTAAGAAGTGCCGTCTGGAGAGACCGACCATTCCTTAGCCAACAACGGCACGATATCACCGGTATCATTGATCTTCACCAAGGTCTCGTAGACGTTGTACAGCAAGGCCTGGGAGATCGCGGCACCGTCGGCGGTGGTCGGATCAAGGGATGAAGGACTGGTCGACACTCCGACGACCAGTTGGCGATCGGCAGGAGCACTGGTGCCCCCGCATGCCGTCAACACTACCGTGAGTACGGCACTGATCGTCGCAGCGACGACCCGAGCAGCTGTGGTGCGCATGATCCTCCCGTACGGGTTGTAGGTTGCCCCAGAGTCTAGTGCTCTGTCTACGAGCGCCCCAGTCGAGGAGTGCAAGCACAGCATTAGGCATGTCGACAAGCGAGATAACCACCGTAACGGAGCGATTGCCGACCGTTGGCTTGGCTCTTGGAGACTATATGGGTTATACTTCATTGAGTCACCGCGGGGTGGAGCAGCTCGGTAGCTCGCTGGGCTCATAACCCAGAGGTCACAGGTTCAAATCCTGTCCCCGCTACCAATCAAAGGGCTTCCAGATCTGATCTGGAAGCCCTTTGGCATATGCAATGCAACCGTGGGTGAGACACTAGGTAGCTCAGCAAACACAGCTAAATCGATGTTTCTGCTTCTGGTGGTTCAGCTCACATAGGTGCCTCGGCTGGTGGTTCCAAAGGCGGTGCCCGCCACCGATAGCAAGCGCGTCCTCCCTCCCGGGAACGTGGCAAGCAACCCGCTACCAGGCAACTCAGGCAGCATCCTTCGGCTTGCGAGTGGCCTTTCGTCGCGGTTTGGCAGTTTTCACGGGCTCGGTGACCTTTTCCGGTTGCCCGGGCTCGAGGGGCACCTTCTTGCCATCGAGGACCTCGGCTAGGAAATGACCAGTGTGTGAGGCCTTCACCGCCGCAACCTGCTCGGGCGTGCCCTCGGCCACCACCTTTCCACCCCGGAAACCACCTTCGGGGCCCATGTCGATCACCCAGTCGGCGGTCTTGATGACATCCAGGTTGTGTTCGATGACCACCACGGTATTTCCGCTGTCAACCAGCCTGTTCAGCACCGAGAGGAGCTTGTCGATATCATCGAAATGAAGGCCTGTTGTGGGTTCGTCGAGCACATACATGGTGCGTCCGGTGGAACGGCGTTGCAGTTCCGCGGCTAGTTTTACCCGCTGGGCCTCGCCGCCCGACAATGTGGTAGCCGGTTGCCCCAGGCGTACATAACCCAGCCCTACATCAACCAAGGTGTTCAGGTGACGGGCAATCGCCTGGATGGGAGCGAAGAACTCGGCAGCCTGCTCGATGGGCATGTTGAGTACCTCGGAGATCGACTTGCCCTTGTATGTCACCTCCAAGGTCTCCCGGTTGTACCGGGCCCCTTGACACACCTCACAGGGGACGTAGACATCGGGCAAGAAGTTCATCTCGATTTTGATCGTGCCGTCGCCCTGGCAATTTTCGCACCGGCCACCCTTGACGTTGAAGGAGAACCGCCCCGGCTGGTAACCGCGGGCCTTGGATTCGGGGGTCTGGGAGAACAGGGCCCGGATCTTGTCAAAAACCCCACAGTAGGTGGCCGGATTCGACCTTGGTGAGCGGCCGATGGGTGATTGGTCGACATGGACGATCTTGTTGATCGCATCGGCTCCGGTAATGCCGGTGTGGTGGCCGGGGACTTCCTTGACCGAGTAGAGAGTCTTGGCCAAGGATGTGTACAGGATCGAGTTGACCAGCGACGACTTCCCAGAACCCGAAACCCCGGTGACCGCCACGAAACAGCCCAGCGGGAAGGCAACATCGACATTCTTTAGGTTGTTCTCGGTGGCCCCCAGCACTGCGATCACCTCACCGCTGCCCCGTCGCCGGCGCTCAGGAAGAGCGATGGACCGCTTTCCCGACAAATAGGCACCGGTAATCGAGGCCGGGTTGTCGACCATGTCGGCCACGGTTCCCGACACCACGACGTGACCACCGTATTCACCTGCCCCAGGCCCGATGTCAACCACATGGTCTGCGGCACGGATGGTGTCCTCGTCATGTTCGACCACCACCAAGGTGTTGCCGAGATCCCGCAATCGTTCCAGAGTCTCGATGAGGCGCCGGTTGTCTCGCTGGTGTAATCCGATGGACGGCTCATCGAGAACGTAGAGGACGCCGGTCAGCCCAGAGCCGATCTGAGTTGCGAGCCGGATACGCTGGGCTTCCCCACCCGACAGGGAGCCCGCCGAGCGAGCCAAGGTGAGGTAGTCAAGGCCGACGTCGAGCAGGAACCGGAGCCTGACGGAGATCTCCCGAACCACCGATGCAGCAATCGCCGACTCCCGCTCGGTGAGTTCAAGTGCGGTGATGAACCCCGCAAGTTGATCGATGGACATGGCGCACACCGCGCTGATGTTGCGCCCGGCCACCGTGACGGCCAGCGAGGAGGGTTTCAGACGCGCCCCATCACAAGCCAGGCACGGAATCTCCCGCAGATAGGCTCCCCACCTGTCGCGAGCCGCGTCGGATTCGGATTCGTCGTAACGCCGACGCACATTAGGCAGCACTCCTTCGTATTTTTGAGTGAAGGAACGCACTCGACCGAAACGGTTGCGGTACTTGACCACTACCGCATCGTCGTTGCCGTTGAGTAGATAGCGACGAACACCGGAAGGAAGGTCTTGCCAAGGGGTATCGACGGAGAACCCGAGCTCATCGGCGATCGAAGCGTAGACGTGCTTGTAGTAGGAAGCGGTGGCCGCCGATGCCCACGGGGCGATGGCTCCCTGGGACAGGGACTTGAGTTTGTCGGGGACGACGAGGTCGGGATCAACCTCCAAGGTGGTGCCCAGACCGGTACACGAAGGGCAGGCTCCCCACGGGGAGTTGAAGGAAAACTGGCGGGGTTCCATCTCATCCATCGCGACGTCGTGGCCATTGGGGCAAGCGAGTTTTTCACTGAAAGAACGACTCCGCGCAGGATCGCCGACAGCCACATCTACAAAGTCGAGAACGACGATTCCCTTGGCCAGCACCAGGGCGGTCTCCACCGAATCGGTGATGCGCTGTTTGGCCGAGGTCTTGACGACCAGCCGGTCGACTACCACGTCGATGTCATGTTTGCGCTTCTTGTCCAGAGCTGGCGGGTTGCTCAGCTGGTGATTCTCCCCGTCCACCCGAACCCGGGCATAACCATCGGAGGCCAGGGAACGAAACAGCTCCAAGTATTCACCCTTGCGTCCACGCACTACCGGGGCCAGCACCTGGAAGCGGGTACCCTCCTGCATGGCGAGCACCTGGTCGACGATCTGCTGCGGGGTCTGCTTGGAGATCAGCGCCCCGCAGGTCAGGCAGTGCGGGTGACCAATCCGGGCGAACAACAAGCGCAGGTAGTCGTAGATCTCGGTAACGGTGCCGACGGTGGACCGCGGGTTGCGCGAGGTGGACTTCTGGTCGATCGCCACCGCCGGTGATAGGCCTTCGATGAAGTCAACGGCGGGTTTGTCCATCTGCCCGAGAAACTGGCGGGCATAAGCTGACAAGGATTCGACGTAACGGCGCTGTCCTTCTGCGAAGATGGTGTCGAAGGCCAGGGATGATTTCCCGGAGCCGGACAAGCCGGTGAACACGATGAGTGAGTCACGGGGCAGGTCGAGCGAGACATTTTGTAGGTTGTGTTCGCGGGCCCCCGAGATGATCAGTCTGTCCTTCACGGTGCCATCGTATTCGTGGCCGCCGACAAAACTTGTTCTGTGCACGGCCGGTGGCAACCGCTAGTGTGCATATGCGACGTACTCATTGAGGGGAGGGCCCCGTGGCTTGGGATCAGGCTGAACAGCAGTCGTTCTCGGCGCTGGCGCCGGTCCATCAGGTCCGCGCAGCGAAGCGCGAGCTGGGTCAGCGTCTGCTCGGAAGCACCATTTCATTGTCCGATCGAGCCTGGCAGGAGCCATCCCGGCTGCCCGGGTGGACCAGGGCTCATGTGGCAACCCACATCGCCCGAAACGCCGATGCCTTGGTGCGCTCCGTCGATTCCGTATTGAGTGGGCGACGTGGTCTGATGTACGACTCCGCCGACGACCGGGAGACTGCCATTGAGCGCGGTTCCGAACGTACCGGTCTGGATCTGCAAATAGACTTGGACACCACGATCGGCCGGTTGGCACGACGGCTCAATGTTCTCGAGTCCACTCCCCCCGAGTTGATGGTCGAGTTGGTGCCCGGCTGCCTGTTCCGGATGGATCTGTTGCCGGTCATCCGGTTGAATGAGATCGTCCTGCATCACATCGACTTGGACTGCGGTTACGAGGTGGAAGACATTGAGCCCCACGTAGCTGCCTGGCTGGTCCAGTGGAATCTGCTCGGGATCGAATGGGACCGCTGGGTCAGCATTGAACTCCGGTCGGCCTCTGGATGGAGCCACCGTCTGGGGGAAGCCGGGGAGGTCGAGGTCATTGAGGGCGACGACAGCCTCTTGCTGGGTTGGCTGACCGGTCGGCTGGATCAGGTACGAGCGGCAGGTTTCCCGCCCTCTCCGGCCCCCACCTGTTGCTGATTCACCAGCCGAGCCTCAGCGACGGCGGGTAGCGTTGGGTCATGAACTTTCACACTGGCCCGAGTCTTGCCCCCGTCACCTTTGCCGTTGGCGATCTCGCCGTGACCAAGGTCTCGGTCGGAGAGATGGACAACAACGCCTATCTCATCGCCCCGCCGCGCGGTCAGGTTGTTCTCATCGACGCCGCCGCTGATCTGGATCGCCTGATGCAGGTGATCGCAGACCGCGACCTCGGCATGGTGGTGACCACCCACCAGCACCACGACCATATCGGGGCCTTGGCTCGGATCCTGGCCGTCACCGGCGCACGTGGCTTCTGCGGCACCCCTGATGTGGGTGGCATAGCAGAGCAGACCGGGGTCGGGTTGAATGGGGTCTGGGACGGCGAGACGCTCATCTGTGGGGCCATCCGATTGGAGGTCATCGGCTTGGTCGGGCACACCCCGGGCTCAATCGCCTTGGTCCTGCGCCCCCCGCACAATCCGGTGCACCTGTTTGTGGGCGACTGCCTGTTCCCCGGTGGGGTCGGCAAGACTTGGTCGGCAGATGACTTTACCTCCCTGCTCTTCGACGTTGAGAAGAAGATCTTCGACTGTTTCCCCGACGACACCATCATTCACCCGGGTCACGGCGACGCCACCACCTTGGGTGCAGAACGCGAATCCCTGCCGCAGTGGCGAGAGCGCGGCTGGTAATCCAAGCACATGTCATAATTCACCAAATCGCTGAGTGCATTCCTGAAGTAGATGCCCACTTACCCGCACTCTTTCCGCCGAGATCCACTCACGGTTGAGTCTCAATGATACGCAGGAGAGTTGTTGGCCAAGGGAAAATTCTGCATTCCCCGCGCCGAACAGTCCCACCGAAGTCAGCAGGTCATAACGGCCCCATACTCTCAGATGTCCAGCACCCGTACACTGGGGCCCTCAATGGCGAATCGTGCCGCGTTAACCAGATCACCAGGTAGAGCGGCCAGGAGTTCGTCCATGGTCTCGAACACTTGCAAGCTGCGGTCCTGCACCTGCGTGAAGCTGGGTTCCCACGTCTGCGGATCCTCCCACATTGAGGAATCCTGGCTCCACCTGCTCCAATCGGGACGGTCCACGATGTACAGAGCGAACTGGCTCTTCGCCGTGCGGTACACCTCAAAAGTTATCCTGCGCAATCCCAGGGTCTGAGAGAGTTTTGCGATCCTCTCGCCCCGGAACCTGGTGCGCACCCGCGCAGGTCCCTCTGCAACGTCGAGTTCGATGAGATCGTCATCCGTGCGCTGTCGTTCCATGTCAGCCCTTCCTGCTGATCGGTTCGAGACATACATCCGCAACGCCGCAGCGATGGCAGGCGAGAGTCCACCCGCCATGGCAGCCGCCTGTTCGAAGATAGGCAGGTCAGTGGCGGAGACGTAGATCGTCTTGTTCGGCATATACGTATACTTGCACATATAATTGTTGAGAGCAATGGGACAACTCTGCAACCCAGGGACAACTCTGCAACCCAGGGCAGTCGACGCCAGCGGCGATCCGTGCACACATGAAAACCGGGGCCGACGTCAGATGACGCCAGCCCCGGCCGGGAAACAGATTATGCTTGGGCCTGCTCATCCCGCCTGGATTTCGACAGGGATGCCACCGCCGTGATCGTCAAGGTGACGATGATGACTGCCAGGGACAGCAGATTCGGCATCTCCCAGTGAACGATGTCGTAATGGTGCAAAGCGTGCAGCACCAGCTTGAAGGCGATGAAGCACAAGATGAAAGACAAGCCCACCGACAAGTAGACGAGCTTCTCGAGAAGGCCACCCAGCAGGAAGTAGAGTTGCCGCAGGCCCATCAGCGCGAAGAAGTTCGCGGTGAACACCAAGTAGGGCTCCTGGGTGAGCCCGAAGATGGCTGGGATCGAATCCAAGGCGAACATCAGGTCGATGGAGCCCAGGGCAACGACGACGAAGAACATCGGGGTCACCACACGCTTACCGTCGATCTTCACCGACATGTGGGTCTCGTGGTATTCCTCAGTAGAGGGAACCACCCGCTTGACCCAGCGCATGAAGACGTTGTCACCCTCGACAGGCTCATCCTCACCGCTCTCCTCGGCTGCGTTCTCCTTGCGCCAGTCGAGGAATAGCTTCACCCCGGTGTACAGCAGGAAAGCACCGAACACGAAGAAGGCGGCTGCGAAGTTATTGATGATTGCCGCCCCTAGGGCGATGAAGATGCCACGGAACACCAAAGCGAGCACGATGCCGCACATCAGCGCGTACTGCTGGTAGACGCGGGGCACCTGCATGGAACTCAGCAGGATGATGAAGATGAACAGGTTGTCAATCGACAACGAATATTCGGTGAGGAAACCGGTGATGAACTCGATTGAGTAGTCCCAGCTGGTCTTGTCGACGACCGGATGGGCGAACAGCCCGATCCCCACCCCGAACAGCAGAGCCAAAGAGATGTAGAAGGTGAGGAACTTCCCGCACTCCTTCAGTGTGGGCTCGTGGGGGTTTCTCATCATGTGGATGATGTCGAACGCCAGGAATCCGATGAGGATCACCATGGTGATCGCCCAAGCCAACGGGGTCACATGCATCTGTGGGCACCTTCCGGTAGGAACGGGAACGCTGGAGGTCTCACCACCAGGTACCCTGGCGACGGCAACGGAAGACATCTTCGGAGTGACGCTGCCGCACTTGGGGTTACTCCCCTCCAAGACTTGATTTTGACACCTTAAGGGGTCAATGCAAAACCCCGTACGTGGCCGCGACGGGCTCAGCGGGTTGCCTCCGCCATCTGCCGCAGTTCTTTCTTGAGGTCGGCAATCTCGTCGCGCAGCCTTGCCGCAAGCTCAAACTGCAGCCCAGCTGCCGCTTCATGCATCTGCTCGGAAAGTTCTTGGATGAGGTCTGCAAGTTCCGAGGTTGCCATCGTCGAGGAATCCAGCCTGCGCGGCTCGGCGGGCACCGGGCCACCCTTGCGGTGCCGCCCCCCGCCGGTGGCGGCGACCAGACGCATGGTGTCCTCGTCCTCGGCTGCGAGCATCTCGGAGATATCCGAGATCTGCTTGCGCAGCGGCTGGGGATCAATGCCATGCTCGGTATTCCAGGCAATCTGCCGTGTCCGGCGGCGGTTGGTCTCCTCAATTGCGGCTTCCATCGACGGGGTGATCCGATCGGCATACATGTGCACTTGGCCGGACACATTTCGTGCGGCGCGCCCGATCGTCTGGATCAGGGAACGCTCGGAACGCAGGAAACCCTCCTTGTCGGCATCGAGGATCGCCACCAGCGACACCTCCGGGAGATCAAGGCCTTCACGTAGCAGGTTGATACCGACAAGCACGTCGTAGGCGCCCATGCGCAATTCCTTGAGCAACTCCACTCGGCGCAAGGTATCCACTTCCGAATGTAGGTAGCGGGTACGCACCCCGTTTTCCATGAGGTAGTCGGTGAGGTCCTCGGCCATCTTCTTGGTCAGCGTGGTGACCAGCACCCGCTCGTCCTTCGCGGCACGGGTCCGGATCTCACCGAGCAGATCGTCGATCTGGCCCCTGGTGGGTTTGATGATGATCTCCGGGTCGACCAACCCGGTGGGTCGGATGATGAGTTCAACATAGCCTTCGGAACGTTCCACCTCGTAGGGCCCAGGGGTAGCCGAGGAGTAGACCGTCTGACCGATGCGCTCACAGAATTCCTCGAAACGCAGCGGGCGGTTGTCCATGGCCGAGGGCAGCCGGAAGCCGTGCTCCACCAAGGTGCGTTTGCGAGACATATCGCCCTCATACATGCCACCGATCTGCGGAACGGTGACATGGGATTCGTCGATGACCAGCACGAAATCTTCCGGGAAGTAGTCAAGTAGGCAGTTGGGTGGGGTGCCCGCACCGCGCCCATCAATGTGCCGGGAATAGTTCTCAATGCCCGAGCAGGTTCCGATCTGGCGCATCATCTCGATGTCATAGCTGGTACGCATCCGGATGCGCTGGGCCTCCAGCAACTTGCCTTGGCGTTCGAACTCGGCAACCCGGTCGGCAAGTTCTGCCTCGACGTCTGCGATGGCTCGCTCCATACGTCCGGCCGACGCCACGTAGTGCGATGCCGGGAAAACGTAGATCTCGGAGTCGTTAGTGAGGAACTCCCCGCTCACTGGGTTGATGGTGGCCAAGGAGTCGATCTCGTCGCCAAAGAACTCGATGTGCACGGCATTTTGCTCATAGACCGGGAAGATCTCGACGGTGTCCCCACGAACCCGGAAGGTGCCGCGAGCGGTGGCGATGTCGTTGCGCACGTACTGCATGTCGACCAGCTTGTGCATCAACTCGGAGCGGCCCCATTCCTGACCGACGACCAGCTTAAGCATCGAATCAACGTACTCCTGCGGGGTTCCCAAGCCGTAGATCGCCGATACCGTCGACACAACGATCACATCACGCCTTGTGAGCAGCGAATTGGTGGCCGAATAGCGCAGCCTCTCAATCTCCTCGTTGAGGGAGGAGTCCTTCTCAATGTAGGTATCGGTCTGCGGAACGTAGGCCTCAGGCTGGAAGTAATCGTAGTAGGAGACGAAGTATTCCACGGCGTTTTCGGGGAAAAAACTGCGCAGCTCGGCGGCGTACTGAGCTGCGAGAGTCTTGTTCGGCTGTATGACCAGCATGGGTCGCTGCAGTTGCTCGGCCAGCCATGCGATGGTTGCCGTCTTGCCGGTACCGGTGGCTCCGAGCAGGATGACGTCCTTCTCCCCCGCGTTGATCCGCCGGGCCAATTCGGCGATGGCCGCCGGCTGGTCACCGGCCGGTTGAAATTCCGAGTGCACGGTGAACGGGGCAACTCTGCGGGTGATCTCCTCGACTGGACGCATGACACCAATCTAAGGTCTGCCGCCTGGCCTGTCCCAGAGGAAGAGTGGCGATTACGGCCGAGACGTTCTCGCTCCGGAGCCACTTCCTGCCCAGGTGTGGGTAGTGGTATGGGGTGGCACACGTTACGTCGCATGGAACAGGAATGGGCGGAGGTGGACTGGCTCATCGCCGAGTTGCCCGATGACCCTCCGACACGTTGGTGGGTACCGCCTGCACGGGCTCTTCTTATGGTGATGGGATCACCGTGGAACTGGGTTTGTTCAGTGAACCGGTCGGTGCTTATTTTGATCCCGAATGGGTCGAGGGCCCGAAAAGATCATCGACCATCTCCAATGGCGTGCTAGGTGCTTACCGGCGGACACGAGCCAAATACAAACTACTCCGGATGAAGTTCAGCCAGCGTGATCTACTCACCCGGCACTACGACAGGATCACCGGAAGCGTACTCAAGAGCTTCGTCAATGGGTTGACTCTGTGAATCCGAGTGGGTTTTATCTAGTGAATTCAAGCCCACATCTGCATTGTTACAGAGCATGGAATCACACAATCTCGTGTAGAAGGATTAATGATCAATGACGCAAACACCTTGGAATGATGATCCTTTGGAGCAGAAGCGTGCCGCGACCGATCTTTCGTGAGTTGGAGACCGGTATAATTCAGACTCTTGAACGACTGACGGGTACAGATCTGAGCAGGGAGCACGACATTATAGGGAATTTTCCTGGTCTGGGTAGCGGTGAGAGGACCGTGAAGCGCGTGGATGGCCACTGTGATGCGATTGCTTCAAATATACACCAGGCCTATGTGGAGTGGAATGTAGTCACTTCGGAGCTTGAATCAGATGAGTGGGGATGCGCGGTTGTTGATGAGTGATAGTTGGTAATCTGCGGCAGGTGTTGTGTATCGGACTACGGCTCAGCAGCGGATCAGGGAGATTGATGCGTTGCGGCCGTTAGCGCAGAATTCACGTGATTTGATGCATTCATTGAGCTACATCCAGTCCGCGATCACCGCCGTCGTCGGCAAATACAAAAAGGTGTCCACTGACGAACGAGACCGCATTGCTTTTAATGGGATGCCTCGTGCACAATTGCGGGGTTTTCAGGTTATGAAACCGAAGCGGGCCCGCGTTCTTCGGGACGGCACGTTGAGATGGTAATTCCATCTCAACGCGGTGGCGTTTTTAGAGTATTCATGGTGTTCGACAGATCGAGGGGCATCATATGGTTTTGATATGCGATAGAACACGGCGGTTGGTTTGCATCGCAGCCGTTCTTAGTGTGTTGACATCATTGACGACCTACCAAAACCCGATACCCGCACCATTTCGCAAAAGATCCTGGAATCACGGTCCTTGTTATCGAAGTCAGCTCCGGTAAAAACGGCGACTCGGCCCACGTGGAAAGTGTTGTCAATGGGGAATTGAGCTGGTTTGGTATTCGTGATGGTGAATTCTATTCTGACCCAGGATTGGTAACTGGTGAGCCTTTGGAGCCTTTGGTGGAGGTTGATCAGTTGTTGGTTGATGAGGCGCTGGGTACGTTGGAACGCCTCAAAGCTGAGGGAACCTGCCAGATACCGAGTATGTTCACTGCGAGCAGCCCTGCTGGAAAACCCGTCTTATAGTATAAATGTGAAGACAAGACCGAGCCGTCTAGTGGCCAGATCGGTTCCGACCCGGTGCCTTACCAGATTGATTTCACTGATCCTGTTAGTTTTCGTTCCCTGTTCGACACCTACACCGCAATCACCGGCACCACCATCAATGAAATCTACTACACCCTCGACGACCACGGCGTCACCATCACCGGCACCATCACAAACTCCATCTGAGCGCAATGCACCATCAGAGCATCTGCCGACCGTGATGGGACTTACCCGTCGATTCCCATGGAATGCGGCACGCCGGATGACACGTCGGGTCCTGCTTTTGATCTGAATGACTACGGAGGCCCTGAGGTCATCAGTAACACCTTCAACCGGGCCATGACCGGAAACCTAGACCCGGACAAGGTCTTCGTTTTTCACATTTACTACCAAAACGGCCAACTGTTCTGGGAGATCAGCAGCCACGACAGCTTCGACTTCTACCAAAACATCACCGCCTACAAAGGAACCATCCCCACGCATAACACCAGTTCCCGATCCTCCAGTCGTCTCGGTGGCCTACTCCCAATAGGCTATTCTCGTGATCATCCGCTCACGTCAATCCGCAGACCTCCCGATGCTGGAGAGTCTGCTCCTGGAGGCCCAGCCGCACACGGGCTACCCATCGGTCTGGCCGCTGCCGATGCCGGTACGCGAGTTCATCGCCCGGGAGCACGAGGTAGGCGCCTGGGTAGCGGTCGTGGATGACGCGGTGGTGGGGCACGTAGGGGTGACCCATCCTGACCCGGAGGATGAGTTGACCTCACACTGGGTCGCAAGCACCGCTCTAAGCGTGGAATCCCTGGGACTAATCGGTGCGGTCTTCGTCGATCATCGCCTGACGGGCCGGGGCATTGGTGGTGCCCTGCTTGACCATGCCGTCGCCCAGATCCGAACCCATGGCTGGGTGCCCATCCTTGATGTACTCGATGAACAGGCGGTAGCCAAACAGATCTACCAGCGACGTGGATGGCGGGCCATCGCAGTCGCCCATCCGTCGTGGGCCCCGCGCAACACCCCGGTGACCCTCATGGTGTTGGACACTTGAACCGGTCGCGCTGTTTTCCTCAATCTGTGTCGCTCTTCCCAGCCTGCTGAGCATCACGTTCCGCGAGGCGCTCCTCGGTGCCGCCCCAACCAGTCAGACGCTCCTGGCGAATAATCGACCCAGCCTGTGCGCCCAGCCTTTCGGCATCGCAGTACAAGGCCTTCAGTTCCTCGGTGTCGGGAATCGTCACGCCCATATCTTCCAACCGGGACCGGACCCGTTCCCGTACCTCGTCAGGTGTTCCATGCCAGATGGAATTCGGGTCCTGGAGCGCTTCCCTGATCCTCTGCTGCATCGTCTCATCGAACTGACGCTCAGCCTCCCGGCCACGAAGCCCCATCTGGTCAAGAAAACCGGGATCGGCCATCAGCGTGCGCAACGGACGCTTTCCTTCTGCGACTTCCAGAAGACGCGCACGATAAGCAGGATCATCAGTTTTTGCAGCAGCCTCCTCCAATTGACGTTTGAGTTGCTTGCGAAAATCGGCACCCCCGAGCATCTTGGCTGCCAGTGGGTTCATATCCGGTGTTCCCATGTGACTTCCTTTCTCTTTAGCCTCATCCTTCGGGGAGGGTCACCCAGTTCACATCGGTAGTGGCCGCCCCCAGAAGAGCAATCAGACCGGTATAGCCGTACACCGCGGTCATCATCCATCCCCACATTGCACTGACCTGGGACATCAGTGCAATGAAAGCGGCTATGGCCGCCGGAATGGCCGTTAGACCTCCACTAAAGATTGCAGCGATTGCCGTCATCAAGCTGCCAGCCTCAAAGATGGCCGCGATGGTTTGATCAACGAGCGCATCGACGGCACTGAAGATTGCTTGATAAAACCAGAAAGAAGACAAAGAAACAGTGTTGTAGAGATCCCCCAAATTATGCAGGGGTTGGGGCACCCCGCCCGTGCCACCAAGCACCTTGGCTGCCTTAGCGAAGTAATCGCCAGCCGCTGTGGCATCAGCTGAATCGTACCATCCGGTGAACATGATCGACATCCGGTTCTTCAGTTCGGAGCCCAGTTCCCTGTAATATGCCTCAAGATTGAACCAGGCAGACGAAACACAACTGATCTTGTTGAAATCTCCCCCGATCCATTCCCACAACCATGCCCACAGATCAGCGATTCCGAACAGGGAAGCGATGTAATTCAGGAGCGTACGGGCCCAACTACTGATGGACAGATAGTCCGGCCAGCTCAGCACCTTCCAGATCCAGTCATCGGTCTTGCTATCAGGGGGCTTCAACCCAGCCGACGGCAGTGGCCCGGCACTGGCACCCGCCGACGCCGGCCCCACGGGAGATAGCTTCGGATCCTTCTCGAGTGCATTCCAGATTTTCGCAACCTCATCAGTATTGGTGTTCTCGGTATCTGCGTAAGCCTTGACCGTAGAATCGACGTGCAGCTTGGCATTGTTCAGCAACGTGCGGCTTCCCGAGACTAATTCCCCGAATTTTTCTACCGACTTCGTGTGCTCCGCTAAAAAAGCTTCGTATATTTTTCCACCGTTACAACGTCCGAGGCTCCCAAGATGATCATCGCCATAGGCCTGTGCCTTGGCGACGTCATCACGTAAGTCGGCCAAGTCTTTCGCTCCGGATGCGACAACATTTTGATCAAAATACACCATGCGAGAAACACTACGTTCTTCTTCACTTTCGCATCAACACGTATAAATGCTCAGAGTAAGATAAGTATGCGTACTCATTCTCCTGCCGTGCCGTTCCTCACGTATCGACCCGGAGTTCGGCTGCCCTAGACTCATGTCATGATGAAGCTGCGAGTCGAACTGAATGACATGGGACTTGCAACTCCAGTCTCCAGGGATCGGTTACGTCGCAACATCATCGCAGCCTTGGGAATGGGAACCGGATTGCTCTTGCTCGCCATACTGGCCATCACCGTTTCCCTCGTTCTCGGGAACTGGACCGTTGAGAACGAGGTCGGGATCATGGTCATCGGTGGCGTCGGGGCCCTGCTGGTGTACAACGGGATCACCCGCAGCACATGGCTCAGGAAGCACACTGGCACTCGAGAACTACGGCTCGGGGCTCCATATGCTTTCGAAATGTCCGGTGATGCCATCTTCTTTCCAGAACAGCCATCACGACCAGCAGAAACGTGGCCACTGGGTGCAACCACCATCGATGTGGTGAAACGCTTCGGACAGCGCTGGCTCGTATTGCGCAGCCCCGGACACACGACCCGCCGTTACCCACAGTCCGTGCTCGCGACACCCATTGATGAAATCATCGTTTCGCTGTCTGGCAGCGCGTGACTCATCGTGGGGAGGTGATCACAGACCAACCCTCTGCCAAGAGGATGATGGCGCCCATCATCGCCATCACGCCAAAACCCCACACAAACGCCTGATCCTGCAGCCCCAGCTGACCAATGCCCGCAACGACCCCCACAACTCCACCGACAACCCCAAGCACCTTGGCCGCACGACCGCCCGTCCAAGCGACTGCACCGCCGAATCCTGCCAACATGATCATGAAACACAAGAAGGCCAGATCATCACCGTCCACCAGTCTCATCCCCGATAAGGCGGTACGCATACCAAAGCCGACCCAAGCCAGCGCAAAGACAACACGCGCATCACGTACGGGATCAGTCATGCCCCAAGAGTAGGGCGTCATCTTGCATCAGGAGAACCCCTCCACGAATGAGTCAGCTGCGACTCACCTTTTCCCAAAGCAGCTGCGTCCACACTCGGTCGACCTGGTGCGGCAGATTGCCCGGTGTCCCGGAGTTGTCGATTACCCAATCCGCGACTGCGAGGCGTTCAGCCCGGGTCGCCTGACCCCGGATACGGGCCTGCGCTTGATCGGCCGTCATGTGGTTGCGCGCCATGAGCCGTCTCAGTTGTTCGGCAACGGGCAGATCGACGAGGATGATCCCGGCGAACCGGTCCCGGACCCCGGTCTCCACCAGCAGCGGTATTATGGAAATGCTCACCGCGTCGTCCGGGGCTGCTGCGATCAACTCTGTGCGACGCGCCCGGACCCGGGGATGGATGATTTGGTTCAGGTCTTGACGGGCCGTCTCGTCGGCGAAGATGATTTCGCCCAGTCCGGCACGATTCAGCCGCCCGTCCCCATTCAGCACACCGGCGCCGAACCGGTCGATGATCTCCGCCAGACCCTCGGTGCCCGGTTCCACGACTTCGCGGGCCAACAGGTCCGAATCGATGATGACTGCCCCACGATCGGCGAAGAGGTCGGCGACAGTCGACTTGCCGGAGGCGATGCCTCCGGTTAGTGCAACGGACAGTGCCGCCACCATTTCAGTTCATTGCCTCACGCGAGACCGACACCCGGGATGCCCCGGTCATTGACTCCTCCCCGGAAGTCCTTACCCGGACGATTCGTGGCGAACCGGTGCGTTCCGGGGTGCAACATCCCGGCGGACAGGCATCAAACCAGGCATCGAATTTCCCGACGCTGCAGCGACCCTCGACCCATCCCTGACGTTCTCCGATCATCTCGACAAGAGCACTGATGAAGACCGGGGCGGTGCCCGGAGTGGGGACCCTACGGAAGGCGAATCCGAGATCCCGGCTGGTGGCCGCGGCCTCATTATCCAGATCCCAGATCACCTCCATGTTGTCGGATAGGAAGGAGATCGGAACGGTGATGACTGCTTTCCGAGAGGACGTGTCGATCTCTGCGATCGCATCATTGACGTCGGGGACCAGCCAGGGCATCTGCGGAGGTCCGGAACGTGACTGGAAGACGAGCTGCCAATTGGGCAGCTCAAGGCCCCCGCGCTGTGCCATCTCGGCCAGGACAAGCCGCGCCACCTCGAGGTGTTGGGCGACATATACCCCACGGCCATCCTTCGGACCGGAAGAGGATTCGTAGCCGACCGGCAGCGAATGAGCGCAGAACAGCACCTCTATCTGTTCTGCCTTCAGATCCTCGACCTCCTCACGCAGCGAGACAACCGCTTCCTCCAACCCCCGGACCCACGGGGCAATGAAACCGGGATGATTGAAGAACTGCCGTACCTTGTCAACCGCAAGAACACTGTCGAGGCGGGTTTCTGCCAAGGCTCGCTCGATATCTTCCAAGTACTGCCTGCACGAGGAATAGCAGGCATAGGGGCTGGTAACCACCGCGAGAAGGCGGCGATGTCCATCAGCATGGGCGCGGACGAAGGCATCGGCGATGAAGGGGGTCCAGTTCCGGTTGCCTGCATACACCGGCATCGGGTGACCAGAATTGGCCAGCCCCTGGACCAGCGCCTCGTACAGGTCCTCGGTTTGCTCGTTGATCGGCGAGGCGCCGTCGAAATGCAAATAGTGCTCCGCCACCTCCGCGAGGCGTTCCTCCGGGATGCCTCGCCCCTTGGTGACATTGCGCAGAAAGGGCATCACGTCATCGGGCACCCGGGGCCCACCGAAGGAGATCAGCACGATGGCGTCGTAGCGGTCAGACATGACCGCCAGCATAGGAAGCCGAGGCCCTGCCAGGCACACTCTTCCCCACAGATCGCACTACGGTACCAGGCCGACAGCCGCCAGGTATCCCGGCAGATGTCATCACCGTATCCCGACAGGCCGATGTACACGTCCTCACCCGTCGGGCCACCTCTTCCGGAGCCGATGAAGGCTACTGTTCAACACGTCCCGATGCGATGCGCAGACGGCCTGGCGAGGAATCCATCGTGGACGGCACAGAAAGGCGGCAACGTGGCAGGACATCCTGGAGCAATCGGATCGGTAAAACCAGTCAACTGGGCATACGACCGGGCACCCATGATCATCTACTGGGAACTGACCCAGGCATGCGGGCTGGCCTGCAAGCACTGCCGTGCCACGGCCCTACCCGAACCCGCCACTGGGGAGCTCAGCACCGAGGAATGTCTACAGGTGCTCGACACCATCGTTGACTTTGGCACGCCGCTACCCCACATCGTGATGACCGGTGGAGATCCACTGCGTCGCGCTGACCTCCCGGTGCTGGTGAAGGCCGCCATCGATCGGGGCATAGGGGTTTCCCTAGCGCCAGCGGTCACTCCCCTGCTGAACCGGGCTTGCCTTCAGTGGATGAAGGATGCCGGAGTGGGCGCTATCTCATTGTCCCTGGATGCCGCCACCGCCGTTGCCCATGACGGGCTGCGTCAGGTCGAGGGAACCTTCGCCGACACTCTCCGGGCCATCAAGGATGCCGCCGAGGTGGGCCTCGGCGTGCAGGTGAATACCTTGGTGTCGGGCAACAATGCCGAGGATCTGGAGGAGATCTACGAGCTGCTGACCCCCTATCCATTGATGCAGTGGTCGCTGTTCTTCCTCATCTCGGTGGGTCGCGGCACCCAGTTGACCGAACTCGACCCTGGTCAAGCCGAGCGCTTACTGCGTTACTGGGGGACCCGCGCCCACACCGCCCCATGGCGCATCAAGACGACCGAGGCCATGCAGTACCGACGGATCATCGCCCAGCGGCTGTTCGCCCAGGGCCGCACCAAGCAGGAGATCATTGAATCTCCAGCATCCCGGGGATTCGGCATCCGCGACGGCAACGGCATCGTGTTCATCGACAAGCTCGGCAATGTGAATCCCTCGGGTTTCCTGCCGATCCAGGTGGGCAATGTGCGCCAGATTTCGCTAGTAGACATCTACCGGGACAACGAGTTGATGGTTGCCTTGCGTCGCCCGGAGCAGTTCAAGGGACGGTGCGGGCGCTGCGAGTTTAACCGCTGGTGCGGGGGGTCGCGAGCCAGGGCCTGGGCACGCACCGGGGATCCCCTAGAAACCGATCCGATGTGCCCCTACCAGCCTTCGGGACACTATGTCCGGGCCATGGAACTGGCCACCGCCTAAACCGAAGCACGTCCACCCCGAGCGGGCGCTCCTTCCCGAGCCGTCTGTCCCGGGAAGGAGTCGGACCAGCTCGTCAGCAGAGCATGCGCGAGCGTCAGGCCTCGAAGGCGATCTCGACGGCCAATTCCAAGGCAGCCTGATGGTGATCCCGGCCGAAATTGCGGAATTCGTAGTGGCCCTGGGTCAAGGAATCGGCGGTGAACAGCAGCTGCCCAAAGCGCACGCCCCGGAACTTAGCCCAAGCGGCCCAGGCTGCGCACTCCATCTCGACAGCTGCGCAACCGCGCCCCACCCGGTCAGCCACCAATTCCCGGGTTTCCCGGTGGAAAGCGTCGGTCGTCCACACATTCACCTCGCGGCCCACCAAACCGTGGGAGGCAAGCACCCGGGCGGCAGCCCGGCGCACACCCATGTCGGTACCCACCCATTCGGAGGCCGGCAGATAGTGATAGCTGGTTCCCTCGTCACGCAGGGCACGGACCGGGATGAGGAATTCCCCCTCGCCGAAGGGCTGGAGTGCACCACAGGAACCGACAGCAATCGCCACCCGCACCCCTGCCGAGGCGAGGTATTCGGCGACCATCACCGCCGCCGGGGCCCCCACCGGGGCTTCGACGACGGCAATCTGCTGGGAACCGCGTCGCGCCTTATAGATGGGATAGGAAACGGTCACCATGTCCATGGTGCCAATCTGCTCCAGTTGGTTCGCCGCCGCGTACTGGCCCACCTTCGGTCCGAGGATGCCCAGCACTGCACGTTCCGGCAGCCGAGTTGCCGGTGGTGGGGCCATCGCACCGATCACATCACCGGGGTCGTCATCGTGGTCGAGGATCGGGAAACGACCGCGTTTGAGCATCTGTCCTCCTGCATCACTGGGTCATCGCCGACCCGGACACCATCATGGCAGTACCACCAATCGGACGCACCTCACCTTTCCCGAGACATTCATGACAGCAACAAACGGGGCCGAGCAATGAGCCCAGACCCCCGTTGTTGCGATGATGTGTGGATCAGTTGTTACCGCTGGTGAGCTTGTCACGCAGGGCCTGTAAGGCCTCATCGGAGGCCAGCGACCCCCCAGCCCCTGACTCGGAGGAAGAATACTCTGCTGAGCCTGCGCTCGAAGCAGCAGCGTCGGCTGATTCCTCCGCCTCAGCAGCCTGTTTCTTCAGCGCCAGCCAACGAGCCTGAGCCTCAGCGTACTGGGCCTCCCAGGCAGCCTGTTGCTTTTCGTAGCCGGGCTTCCACTCGTTGGTTTCCGGATCGAATCCCTCGGGGTAGATGTAGTTGCCCTGCTCATCGTAGGAGGCGGTCATGCCGTACAGCGATGGATCGAAGTCGTCGGCCGCGATGTCGACACCCATGTTCGCCTGCTTGAGCGACAAAGAGATGCGGCGACGGTCGAGATCGATGTCGATGATCTTGACCATGACCTCATCATCAACGGCAACGACCTGCTCCGGGATCTCCACGTGGCGCTCAGCCAGCTCGGAGACGTGAACCAGACCCTCGATACCATCTTCGACGCGGACGAAGGCACCGAACGGGACCAGCTTGGTGACCTTGCCGGGCACGATCTCGCCGATCTGGTGAGTGCGAGCGAAGGTCTGCCACGGATCCTCCTGGGTTGCCTTCAGCGACAGGGAAACGCGCTCGCGATCCAATTCAACGTCCTTGACCTCGACGGTGACCTCCTGGCCAACCTCGACAACCTCGGACGGATGGTCGATGTGCTTCCATGACAACTCAGAGACATGGACCAGACCATCGACGCCACCCAGATCCACGAAGGCACCGAAGTTGACGATCGAAGAGACCACGCCGCGGCGGATCTGCCCCTTGGCCAGCTGGTGCAGGAAGGACTGACGAACCTCGGACTGGGTCTGCTCCAGCCAGGCGCGGCGGGACAGCACCACGTTGTTGCGGTTCTTGTCGAGCTCAATGATCTTAGCCTCAAGCTCCTGCCCGACGTAGGGCTGCAGATCGCGGACGCGGCGCATCTCGACCAAGGAAGCGGGCAAGAAGCCGCGCAGACCGATGTCGACGATCAGACCACCCTTAACGACCTCAATGACGGTACCAGTGACGACCCCATCGTCCTCCTTGATCTTCTCGATCGTGCCCCAAGCGCGCTCGTACTGGGCACGCTTCTTGGACAGAATCAGGCGGCCTTCCTTGTCCTCTTTCTGCTGGACGAGGGCCTCGACCTCATCGCCCACCTGGACGACTTCGAAGGGATCGACGTCATGCTTGATCGACAGTTCCTTGGAGGGGATCACGCCTTCGGTCTTGTAGCCGATGTCGAGGAGAACCTCGTCGCGATCGACCTTGACGACGGTGCCGGTGACCAGATCACCATCGTTGAAATACTTGATTGTGGAATCGACCGCGGCCTCGAACTCTTCGGGGGTGGCGATGTCGTCGATTGCGACCTGAGAGGCCTCAGTGGAGGAGGTCATATAGTAGGGCTCCGATTGATTGCGTATGTGGTTGCGATGCACGCCGACCCACCTGGATGACGGCCTCGCACGGAGGCCGATTCCCCGCGGTCACCCACCATGTCTGGAGCGACCCGAGCCGAAGTGCTCTATGATCCTACGTCGCGAGCGGAAACAGGGTCAATCCGGGGTGGGTTTCGCCCTCGGTTGTTCCTCGCGGAAACCTCCCTGCCGCAGTCTTCTGATCAACCCCGCGGTTTGGTAGCCTCAACTCTGCTCGCTGGCCAACAGGCATGGAACAAGATGGGGGAAGTAATGAATGCACGCGTTCGGACGCTGATCATCGGAGCGGTGGTGCTGCTGCTCGGTGCCGTCGGGGTCTTCCTGCTGGTGCGTCCGAAGCAGAACACTCCGGGAAAGACCGAAGAGCTGACCAATGTGCCGTCCCTGGTCGTGGAGACTTCGGCCGCAAAGGGTGAGATTGACACGGCAGTGCCAGTCGGTTGTCCCGCCGATCCCAAACCACTGGCAAACCCGGTCTCGGTTGAACTGGTCGGACACGATAAGACCATGCCAATGCTGTCTTTGGGCCTCGACGCCGACGGCGCAGCGGGCGCTCCTCCTGGCGACGCCGCATACACCATGGCTTGGTACAATGAAGGCCCTGCTTTGGGCTCCAAGGAGGGCAAAGCACTGCTGACCGCGCATACCTACCGACAAGGTGGCGCCATCGGTAATGATCTCAATGGGGGGCTGTTGAAGGTCGGCGACGTCGTCAAATTCACCGACCAGGACGGTTCGATCGCCTGCTACCGCTACACCAATAACTACCGTCTCCTCGAGGCCGACTACGACGAGAATTCCGACATCGTCTACGACTCCAATGGTGAGCCCCAGTTCGCCTTGGTGGTCTGCTCCGACTATGACGCGCAGGGCAACGCGCTGGGCCGGATCATCTACTATGGCTCCTTGGTCACCGGTGCCGATGCAGAAGCCGCTAACGGTTCGCCCAGCCCGACGCGCTGAGCGTATACGACAACGAACAATCGAATGGGCGGTGGGGTGACCACCGCCCATTCTCATGTCCAGCTCAGTGTCCCGCAGCCAACCAATTGGGGCCGTAGCCGATGGACACATCCAGAGGAACCGCCAACTCCACAGCACCTGTCATGTGGGTGAGCACAAGATCAGTGACCTCCTGCTTCTCCCCCGGGGCTACCTCTAGGACTAGTTCGTCATGAATCTGCAGCAGGATACGCGATGATAATTTCGCCTCACTCAGGGCATTCGACAGCCGGAGCATGGCGATCTTGATGATGTCGGCGGCCGACCCCTGGATCGGTGCGTTGAGCGCGGCTCGCTCGGCCATCTCTCGGCGCTGCCGGTTAGAGGAGTTCAGATCCGGCAGATAGCGGCGACGCCCCAGGAGAGTCTGGGTCCAACCGTCCTGCCTGGCCCGTGCGACGATCTCGTCCAGATAGTCGCGTACCCCGCCGAAGGTGGCGAAATAGTCCTCCATGAGTTCCCTAGCCTGGGACACCGGCACCCCTAGACGGCTGGACAGCCCGTAGGCGCTCAGCCCGTAGGCTAACCCGTAGTTCATCTGTTTTACAGATGCTCGTTGCTCGCCACTGACCTGGTCAGCAGGGACCCCGAAAACCTTGGATGCGGTGACCGTGTGGAAGTCGACTCCGGATCGGAAAGCCTCCACCAGATCAGCATCCCCCGACGCGTGGGCCATCACCCGCATCTCGATCTGTGAGTAATCCGCGCTCATCAGCGCCTCGTAATCATCGCCGACGACGAAGGCCTCACGGATGCGTCGGCCTTGCTCGGTACGGATCGGGATGTTCTGCAGGTTCGGGTCCGCGGAGCTCAGCCGACCGGTGGCCGCGATGGTCTGCAAATAGGTGGTGTGGATGCGTCCGTCGTCGCAAACCGAACGTTGCAGTCCCTCCACGGCCTGGCGCAGCTTGATGGCATCACGATAGGCCAGCAAGTAGGCCAGGAAGGGGTGACCTGTGGTGGCGAATAGATTCTCCAGAGCCTCGGCATCGGTGGTGTAACCGGACTTGATCTTCTTGGTGCGGGGTAGGTCGAGTTGGTCGAACAGCACCGACTGGAGCTGTTTGGGCGAGCCCAGGTTCACCTCCCGCCCCACCGATTGCCAAGCAGCCTGCTGGGCTTCCATCACTTTACCGTCGAATTCGTGGTTCAAGGCGTCGAGTAAGTCCGCGTCGACCCCCACCCCACGGATCTCCATCTCGGCCAGTTCTACTTGGAGAGGCATCTCCACCTCAGTGAGCAATTGCGCCTGCCCCACCTCGGTGAGTTGTTTCCCGAGCACCTCGGCGAGATCAACCAGCGCCCTGGCCCTGAACAAATCAAGTTTCCGGGAAGTGTCGTCTACCAGATCAAGCACCTGCTGGTCGTCGTCTCCGGTAGCACTGATCTCCATTTTGAGATAACGAATCGCCAGATCCTCCAGGTCATAGGAGCGCTGGTCCGGACGCAATAGGTAAGCGGCGAGTTCGGTGTCGCATGTCAGGCCAGCCAGCCTCCAGCCGTGAGCCTTGATCGCGAGCATCGGCGGTTTCGCCCCATGCATCACCTTGGGTCTGTCGGAATCGGCAAGCCAAGCAGCCAGTGCTTGCTCGTCCTCCGGACCGAGATCGGCGACAGGCACCCAGCAAGCATGAGAGTCCGAAGAAGCCAAGGCTATCCCGGTCAGCTCGCCGATTCCTTGTCCCCACCTTCCTCTGGGAATCATCCCAATGGTTCCGGTGGCGTGGGCCTTGAGCCAGGTACCAAGTTCTCCCTCCACCAAGACGTCGGCCACGATCTCCACAGTCAGGTCCGCCATTTGTTCAGTGGCCTCGCCGTACATGGAGAACAACCGTTCTCGCAGGGTACGGAATTCCAGTGCGTCGAAGAGTTGGTGGATGGCCTCCCGGTCGAAACCACCGACCGCGGTGTCGTCAATGGTCACCGGCAGTTCCAGATCACGAACCAGTCGGTTGAGGCGGCGGTTGCGGCGCACGTCATCAATGTGTACCCGCAGCGACTCTCCTGCCTTGCCCTTGATCGTGTCTGCTACGGCAAGCAGGTTGTCGAGACCGTCGTGGGCAGTGAGCCATTTCGCTGCGGTCTTCGGGCCGACGCCTGGCACCCCGGGAAGATTGTCGGAGGTCTCCCCCACCAAGGCGGCCATCTCTGGATAGCGCTGCGGGCCGACGCCGTATTTGGCCTCAATAGCCTCTGGGGTCATCCTTGCCAGCTCCGAGACTCCCTTGACCGGATAGAGGACCGTCGTGGAGTCATCCACCAGCTGGAAGGAATCACGATCGCCGGTGATGATCACCGTGGGCCAGTGACGCTCTGCGGAACGTGCGCTCATCGTCGCGATAATGTCGTCGGCCTCGTAATTGTCCACCGATGCGTGGGCGATGTTCATGGCATCCAACACCTGGCGGATGAGCTCCACCTGTCCGGAGAACTCCGGCGGAGTCGCTGCGCGGGTCCCCTTGTAATCGGCGTACTCATCGGTGCGGAAGGTTTTACGGTCCACGTCGAAGGCAACCAGCAGATGGGTAGGGTTCTCGTCGCGTAGGACATTGAGCAGCATGGACACGAAGCCGTGGACGGCATTGGTGTGCTGGCCGGTAGCCGTGGCAAAGTTCTCCGCAGGAAGAGCGTAGAAAGCACGGAAGGCCATCGAGTGGCCGTCGATCAACATCATTCTGGGCTCAGTGGTCACTCCTCGACTGTAGCCAAGTCGGGCGACATCGGTGTGCCACAGTTGGGACATGGATCCTCAAAGCCTCATCGCCAATTCTGCCCTCGACAGCAAACTCGGGCTGGTCATTGAATCGGCTACCCCCACCGAGGTTGTCGGGCGGGCACCGGTAGCAGGCAACACCCAACCGGCGGGACTGTGGCACGGTGGTGCATCTGGGATCATGATCGAATCCTTGGCCTCCATCGCGGCCACCTTGCACGCAGGGAATTCGGCGATGGCGGTGGGCACCGAGCTAAACGTCTCCCACCTGAGTTCCGCCCGCGGCGGGTGGATACACGGGACGGCAAGGGCTGTTCACCTGGGCCACAGCTCAACCGTCCACCAAGTCGATCTCGTCAACGACGAGGGGAATACAATCGCCACCGGTCGGGTCACCTGTCGGCTGTTGCCTGCGTAATCACGAACGCACACAGGTGACATCGGATCACTCGATACCACCTGCGGATGCGTCTGGATTCAGGACTTACGACCTGATTTGGTGTTGATGACTCCCTCGGCGACCTCGCGCATCGATTTGCGCAGATCCATCGCGGTCTTCTGGATGAACCGGAAGGCCTCCGGCTCGGTGAGGCCAAGGGATTCCTGGAGAATTCCCTTGGCTTGATCGATGACCTTGCGAGATTCAAGACGTTCTTCAAGATCTTCGATTTCGTCATCCAAAGCACGGATCTCGGCGAACCGCCCGATGGCGATCTCAATGGCCGGTACAACGTCGGAGGCGTCGAACGGTTTGACCACATAGGCCATGGCACCTGCCTCGCGGGCCCGTTCGACGAGCTCGCGTTGACTGAATGCGGTCAGCATGACGACGGGCGCGATGCGTTCTGCGGCAATGATCTCGGCCGCTGCGATGCCGTCCATCTTCGGCATCTTCACATCCATGACGACCAAGTCGGGCTCGAGTTCTCGGGCCATCTCGACCGCAGCCTCACCGTCTCCGGCCTGGCCAACGACCTCGTAACCCTCATCCCCCAGCAACTCGACGAGATCAAAGCGAATGAGTGCCTCGTCCTCTGCGACGAGCACACGTGGCGACCGCGACGATGCGGACTTCTTCTCAACCACGATGGTTCCTCTTGGTGTCGGCCCGAACGGGCAACTAATCTTTCCCAACGGCTCAGCAGCGTGCCTCACGTTGACTCTATACCCATGGATCAGATTCGGAGGGAAACAATCGAGATCTTGTTGCCTCTGCCGTGTTGCCGATAGCCGAGATGTGAACAGGCACATGGATGTGCCACAATGGACCGGTTGCTCGGCCCGAGTGGCGGAATGGCATACGCGGACGGCTCAAACCCGTCTGGCCGCAAGGCTGTAGGGGTTCGACTCCCCTCTCGGGCACCGTACCCGTGTCAAAGCGCCCATCCACCTTGGTGGATGGGCGCTTTCACACGGATTCACTCGCTACGCTTCCTTGTGACCGTTCCAGTCCAGCGGACGGATGCGGTGCACGCGCAAATTATTCGTTTTGCCGACCAGTCCCATCGGCGAGCCAGAGACAATGACGACACGCTCGTCAATCTTGATGAGGCCTTGCTCCTGGAGGATCCGGTTCACCTCGGTGACCATCTGCTCCTGATTATCGAATTCCGGGGTCAGCATCACTTGGGCACCCCAGCACAGGGTGAGCCAGCGTGCGGTGTGGTTCTCCGGCGTGAACACGACGAGCGGAATCTTAGAACGCAACCGGGACAACCGACGTGCAGTGTCACCAGAGGTGGTGAAGGCCACCATGTACTTGGCCCCGAGTTGATCAGCAGCCATCGCTGCGGCCATGGCGACCACGCCTCCGGTGGTGTGTGGGTCCCACTCGATCTTGGAGATCTGGGCGATGCCCCGGCGCTCGGTCTTCTCGACAATGCGGGACATGGTCTGCACTGTCTCCACCGGGTAGGCGCCCACCGAGGTCTCCCCGGAGAGCATGACTGCATCGGCGCCATCGAGGATCGCATTGGCGACATCAGAGGCCTCAGCCCTGGTCGGGCGTGGAGCCGATATCATCGATTCAAGCATCTGGGTAGCGACGATGACCGGCTTGGCCCAGCGACGAGCCTTGGAGACTATCCTCTTCTGAACCAGTGGCACGTCCTCCAAGGGAAGTTCTACACCCAGATCACCGCGGGCCACCATGAAACCATCGAATGCGTCGATGATCTCGTCGAGATTGTCGACGGCCTGTGGCTTCTCAATTTTTGCGATCACCGGTAGTCGTCTTCCCTCCTCGTCCATGATTTCGTGGACGCGGGTGACGTCGGCGGCGCTGCGCACGAAGGACAGGGCAACCATGTCGAAGTCGTTACGGATTGCCCAACGCAGGTCTTGCTCGTCTTTCTCCGACATAGCGGGGACGTTGACCGCCACGCCGGGCAAGTTGATGCCCTTGTGGTTGGATACCGGACCGGCAACGACCACCTTGGTAACCACTTCGGTGTCGGTGACCTGGACAGCCTCAAGTGCAATGCGCCCATCATCAATGAGAATGGTGTCGCCGGGGCGGACATCGCCGGGAAGCCCCTTAAATGTGGTCGAGGCCCGTTCGGCGTCGCCGAGGATATCGTCGACGGTGATGGTGAACCTCTGCCCGTGGATCAGGTTAACCTTGCCATCAGCAAAATTGCCGAGGCGGATCTTCGGGCCCTGCAGATCGGCCAGCAGGCCAATGGTCTTGCCGACGGCGGCCGCTGCAGCACGGGTCTCTTGGAGACGACGCTCATGCTCAGAATGGTCACCATGGCTCATATTGAAGCGGGCCACGTCCAGCCCGGCGTTGATCAACTCCTCCATCCGCGCCTGGGTGGATGTGGCGGGACCAAGGGTACAAAGGATCTTTGCTCTACGCACGGCAAAACCCTAACCGACCGGGGCAATCATGCCGGAACGTGACGGCAAGCTCATGCCAACCGCAATATCTCCAGTGCATTGGCCAGATCGGGGGCGGGCGGAACCTCGAAATCGACCCGCTCCCCCGTCCCGGGATGAATGAACCCTAGACGTGCTGCATGCAGCCACTGGCGGTCTAAGCCCACCCGTTGGGCGAGCACCGGATCGCCCCCATACAGCGGATCCCCGACGCACGGATGACCGAGGGCTGCCATATGAACCCGGATCTGGTGAGTACGTCCAGTTTCCAGGCGCACCCGCAACAAAGTTCCTGCGATCATCATCTCATCGGTCTCATAGTGGGTGATCGCTTCCCGGCCATCGGAGGTTACTGCAAATTTCCAGTCATGCCCGGGATGACGACCGATCGGCGCATCGATGGTTCCCCGCAGCGGATCTGGATGACCCTGCACCAAAGCCAGGTACTGCTTGTCCACGCTGCGATCCCGGAAAGCCTGTTTGAGAACCGAATAGGCGCTTTCGGATTTGGCCACAACCATCAGCCCGGAAGTGCCCACGTCGAGCCGGGAGACGATCCCCTGCCGCTCGGCAGCACCGGAGGTGGACACTCGGATGCCCGCAGCCACCAGATGAGAAACGACATCGGGGCCCTCCCAACCCAGCGATGGGTGGGCTGCCACCCCGGCCGGTTTGTCGACGACCACCAAGTCGGCATCCTCGTGGACCACCACCAGACCGTCAGCAAGTTGCGGACGAACGGTGGCGATCCGCTGTGGCTCGGATGTGTCGACCTCAAGCATCTGAGCGATACGCACCCTGGTCGATGGCCGGGTCACCGTCACCCCATCGAGCAGCACCTTTCCCTCGTTCAGGAGATCGACGATCCTGGAACGCGACATCCCACTCATCCGGGCAGCTGCGGCATCAATGCGCTCCCCATCCAGACCGTCTGACACCAGCCAGATCACAAGACACGCTTCTTTCGATCGGACAGGATCGACCAGATGACGAGCAACCCGGCCGAGGTGGTAATGCAGATATCGGCCACGTTGAACACCGCGAATCCCCGGACTGCGATGAAATCGACAACATGACCCTCAAAGGGGCCGGGAGCACGAAACAACCGATCGGTCAGATTTCCCAGAACTCCTGCGGTCAGCAGAGAGCAGGCGACGGCTGCCAGCCTGGTCTGTACCCTGGGCAGCACCCAGCCGAGCATTGCGACGGCGACTACAAGGGACAGCACTGACAATCCGATGGTCAATCCCACCCCCATCGAAAAGGCTGCCCCCGGGTTGTGGTGCAGTGACCACCACAGCAACCCATCAATGACCGGGACTGGGGAACCAACATCCAAGTGGGTCTGGGCCAAGCGTTTGGTCAGCTGGTCTATCACATAACCGCAGCCAACGATTAGGGCCATGCCGATGCGCAGCCCCGCGACCGAAGTCTGCGGGGTGGATTGGTGGGAGATGCCAGATGTACTGTCCACCGGTCAGCGACGCTCTTGACGCTGCTTGCAGGACACACACATCGTTGCCCGCGGGAAAACTTCAAGACGCAGCTTGCCGATTGGCTCGCCACAGTTCTCACAGACACCGTATGTACCATCGTCCAGCATGCGCAGAGCCTGTTCGATCTGGTCGAGCATCGCGAGTTGGTTGTTGTGCAGCGAGACCTCCTGGTCGCGTTCGAAATTCGAGGAACCGACATCGGCCGGATCGCGGCCGGCACCGTCGCTTCCCTCATTCATCAACTCGGCAAGTTCAGCCTCATTTTGCGCGATGGACGCGCGCAGCCGGTCACGATCAGCGACCAACTCAGCGCGGACCTGAGCTATCTCCTCCACGGTCCATGGGTCTTCCCCGGCCAGTACTGGAAGATTGGCGGCCACCTCTGCGGCGGCGGTCTTACGGGCGGGCATCAACTGCTCCCTCTTCAACGACTTTTGCCCTGCAATATACACGCCGGGGCGATCATCTCGGCATGAGTGCGGGCCCGTTCCACATCGTGTGGAACGGGCCCGCAGCAGATCGTATTGATCAGTTGAGCCCCTTGCGGGACTCGTCAACCAAGGCATCAAGCCTCGGGGTGGACACTCTGGGGTTACCCATTCCGAACATCGAGTCGATATCGGGACGGTTCCCGGACAGCTCTGCCTTGGACAACCCGTCGAGTTGGGTCTTGAGGAAATTGGTGAACGTAGTGCGGTAGTGATCCTCGTAGTCACGTAGCCCATTGACCTTCACGGTGAGCTGGTCACGTTCGGCTTCCAAAGCCGTGAACAGCTCGGAACGACGCTGGGTGACCTCGGCGGTCAACCGCTCCGCGCGACCCCGGGCCTCGGCCAGGAGCCGATCGGCATTGGCGCGAGATTCAGTTAGCACGCGCTCTGCAGTGGCGCGAGCCTCGGTCTCGGCGGACTCGGCACGCGAACGGGACTCCTTCTCCAGGGCTGCAGCACGCTGCTGAGCCTCAGCAGTGACCCGTTCGGCCTGGCCGACGGCCTCATCCAAGCGACGCTGAGCTTCGGTCCGGGCATCGGAGACCAAGGTCTCGGCCTGCTCGGTGGCGAGCTCCACAAGCCGGATCACTGCCGGGGAGGCCTCAGCTGAAGTCGTTACGTGAATCGTCTGCACGCCATCGGCGGAGACCGGCCCCATGGAGGAGGTCATCTGTGCGGCCTGAGTACGTGCCTTCTCGGCCTCCTCACGCGCGGCAGCTGTCTCCTGGCGTGATGCGTTAAGTTCCTTGCGCAGCTTGTCCAGCTGGGTGAGCAGGGAGGCATTCTCCGATTTCAGTTGCTCGCCACCGGTGGCGGCCACGTCAGAAGAAGCACGCAACTCGTCGAGCTGGCCACGAAGGCTCGCGATCTCACCGTTGAGTCGCTCGTTGTCCTGGGTCAGGCGTTGCTTGTCCTGGTTAAGCTGGCTGACAGCAGAAGCCGAACTAGACTGCGAGGCCTTCAACTGGTCAACCTGGACACGCAGTTGTTGGGCTTCCTGACGCGCAGACTCCGCTTTGGCGTTCGCCTCCTCAAGACGACCACGCAGCTCGTCGGACGCCCCAGAGTTGCCAGAGGCACCGGCAGAGCGCAACTGGTCAATCTCCTCGACCAGCTGTGCGTAGCTGATCTCGAGCTTGTCCATGAAATTGTCGACCGCACTGGCCCGGTATCCGTCCTCGTTCGGCTTGCGCGCCATCGGGAAACGAATATTGCGGACCTCATCGAGGGACAGGGTCATCTCTCACTCCACATCAGCAGGCTTCAATTGGCTCATCGCCCTTGCAAACTAGGCTAACGCAAGCAAGGCAAGCAAAATCACGAAAAAATCTCAACCGCATCCTGCCCACACTGCTCCAGATCACCAAAAAAGGTTGTGGACTAGCGTTTGGAGGACGTAGACGAGGACAAAAACTGCCATGAAGGCGAGGTCGAGACTCACGCCTCCGAGGTCCAGTGGGGGGATCACCCGGCGCAGCATCTTGATCGGCGGATCGGTCACCGTGTAGACCACCTCGAAGACCGATGCAACACCTCCAGTGGGACGCCATTGCGGGACGAGAGCAGGCACCCAAGAGATGATCATCCGGGCGATGAGCAGGTAGATGTAGATCTGCAGCGCGGTGGCCAGCAGGAACCCGATGGTATGCATCGAACCTCAGCTCTGGTTGTAGAAACCGCCCTTGATACGTTCCTTGTCCTCGGCGGTCACGTTGACATTGTTGGGTGACAGCAAGAAGACCTTGCTGGTCACACGCTCAATCGTGCCACGCAGACCAAAGATGAGGCCAGCCGCGAAGTCGACCAAGCGTTTGGCATCCGCGTCCTCCATCTCGGAGAGGTTCATGATGACGGGCACTCCCTCACGGAAGTGTTCGCCAATGGTTCGCGCCTCGTTGTATGTGCGGGGATGCACAGTGATGATCCGACTCAGGTCTGCTTGCACGGGACCCTCCGGTTCGGAAACCTCTACAGTGCGCACCGAAGAGGCGGACGATTTGGCTGCCGAGCGGGCGGACTCGATGCGGGAATCATCGGGATAGATGGGCTCGGAGAACTGTTCGACGTCGTCACCGTACCTGGTGAATTCCTCGTCGCTAATCAGTCCGATCCAGGCCGCCGCCTTGCGGAGGAACTGCGGCATCGGTCTTCCTTCCCTACTCGTCCTTGGCACGTCAGCCTACCCAAACACCGATGCGAGCAAACTTCGGCACACCGAGGAAATCCAACCGCACGAGGCTCAGTCCAACCACACCACCCCGACCTGACGCCCGGCATCCGGACCATCGCCGCGATGGGAAAACAGAGATGGAGTCGTCAGGGTACATGGGTCGACCGAATGCACCTCGACACCGAGTTCTGCCAATTGGATGCAGGCCCCGGTTCCTAGGTCGATCGCCGGGCTGCCCCAGGAGGTAGTTGTGGCCACCCCAGGAATGCGATGCTGCGCGTCAGCGGCCATATCGCCCGGCACCTCGTAACAACTTCCGCAGATGTGTGGTCCGATCCACGCGGTGATCCGTCGCGCCCCTTTGGCGGTCATTGCCTCGACGGTACTTCGCAGTACCCCGTCGAGCAGGCCTCGTCTTCCGGCGTGGGCGGCAGCCACGATCCGAGCCCACGGATCAGCGAGAAGCACCGGTAAGCAGTCAGCCACCCGGATGGCCAATCCAACTCGGGCAACCGAAGTGACCATGGCATCGGCCAACGGGATCCTGGCCGCCCCCGGGATTCGGTCACCCAGCCAGCGATCGCCCCTCCAGTCTGGATCCCGGTCCACATCGTGTACCTCCGCCCCGTGCATCTGATGCACGACGGCGATGCATTCCAGACCGCTGGCCCGTCGTACCGCTCCCATATTGGCACGCAGAGCCGCTACGTCATCAAGATCGGTGCGTCCCAAGTTGAGACTGCTCATCCCACCCTTGGAGAATCCACCGGTACGGTCCGTGAAGAACACACCGACCCCGGCGTTGCTGCCGGGGTCGAGGTAAGAGTCAAACATCACTTCAGGAAGTCCGGAACATCCAGATCGTCGCCGTCATCGTTCACCGGCAGCGGGGCTGCGTGGCGGTTGACGTTGGTATTCGTCGGTTCGTCATCACCAGGGTTCGGTGCTGGGGCGCCTGGCTGATTGACGATGGTGGGGAACCGACGCTGCCCGGTGAAGCTGACGCGCTCGCTCACCATGCTGCGTTCAGTGGCGTCGCGTTCAATGGTGCCGCGTTCAGTGATGTCGCGTTCAGTGGCGTCGCGTCGTTCTGTGGCGATGTTGCTGCTGCTAGACCCCGCGATGGTGACCTGTGAACGGGCAGCCGGACGCTGCACGGGCCGCGAGACCGCAGGCTTCTCATCGAAGCCGGCGGCGATCACGGTGATCCGCAACTCGTCGCCGAGAGCCTCATTAATGACGGTTCCGAAGATGATATTCGCATCCTCATGGGCAACCTTCTCGATCATCGCGGCGGCTTCCGAGACCTCGAACAATCCGAGATCCTGTCCACCCGCAATCGACAACAGCACGCCCTTGGCACCATCAATGGAGGCCTCCAGCAGTGGCGAGGAGATCGCCTGCTCGGCTGCCTTGCGGGCCCGGTCATCACCCGATGCTGAGCCGATGCCCATCAAGGCGGTGCCCGCCTCGTGCATGACCGCCTTGACATCGGCGAAGTCCAGGTTAATCACTCCAGGGGTGGTGATCAGGTCGGTGATGCCGGACACACCCTGGAACAGCACCTGATCGGCCTGACGGAAGGCGTCCATGATAGCGATGTTGCGATCCGCGGCCTCAAGCAGCTTGTCGTTGGGGATCGTGATGAGGGTGTCGACCTCTGACTTGAGATTGTCGATGCCTTCATCGGCCTGCCGGGCACGCTTGCGGCCCTCGAAGGAGAACGGGCGGGTGACCACGCCGATAGTCAGGGCACCCAATGACCTGGCGATCTTGGCGACCACCGGTGCTGCGCCGGTACCAGTGCCACCTCCCTCACCGGCGGTGACGAAGACCATGTCGGCACCGCGCAATGATTCCTCGATTGCCTCCTTGGCATCTTCAGCGGCCTGGCGTCCCTTTTCAGGATTAGCGCCCGCTCCCAGTCCTCCGGTAGTTTCGGCACCGATGACGAGTTTGACGTCGGCCTCGGAGAACAATAATGCCTGGGCGTCAGTGTTTATGGTGAGGAAGCTGACCCCTCGCAGGTCGGACTCGATCATCCTGTTCACTGCGTTGCAGCCACCACCGCCAACACCGACGACCCTGATGTCTGCCGTCAGATTCGGCTCATCCACAAATGCCACTGTTGGCCCCGCTCTCGTCGTTACCCGTCTGGGGTGGTTGGTCTGCTCAGATTGTGGGTACGTTCGCCCCGGAAACGGTGATCGACCCGCGGCGACCTTCAAAAAGGTTAGGTTCCGTGGAGTTCAAGTGTCCATGTGGAGCCACGAACCTCAACCATCGCTTAAGGGTTTTGGTCAGAACCCCGAAGATGTCCGAGGCTCATTTGATGGCCGGATGAGAGGGCACCGAGACGTCGATCCAAGCGGCCTTCATGCCGAGCAGAGTGGGAAGCACCGCTGCCTTCTCGGCTGATTTCTCGGCGCTGCCCCAGTTGATCTGCCGCCCATCGGACAAAGTGAGCACGATGTGGTCGATTGAATCAGCGGTGACTTTCGTCGTCATCGTCACCACCTCGGGACCCAGTGATGTCACTACTGTGGCGACATCGCGCAGCAGCCGCTCATTGCTGATGTCCAGCACACCGAGCAACCCATCAGCCTGTTCCGCAGTCTGGTGAAAATCGACACCCTCGCCATCGACCCAATGAAAACTTCCCCGGTCGGCCACCTGGTAAACCATCGTCCGCTCGGTCACCGTGATGATCAGGGTATGAGGCAATGATTGACCGAACCGCACATCAGCGACGGGAGCCAAGGCAGAGATCCGCTCGGATATCGCTGCGCGTGGAAGTCGGGTGAGCGGCACTCCCAAAGGCACTTGGGCCGCCTCGATGACCTCTTCAGTAGACAAGACCGCGGTGCCCCGCACCTCCACCTGGTGGGTAGCCAGTACCGGGGAAAAGAGCAGCGTTCCGGTCACCAGCGCGACGGCAATCATCGTTGCGACGATGGTTAACCGCCGACGAAGCCTGCGTCGCCGCTCGGTCATGTCGCGCAGGCCGAGTCGCGTGTTGAGTTCCTGGTTTGGGACGCTCAACTCGTAGTCCTTTCCCGCAAAACCTCGGCGAGGCGTGGGCCCACCGAGGTGATATCGCCAGCTCCGAGGGTTATCACCAGATCTCCGGGACGCACCAAACCTGCCAGGTGCCCGGGGAGTTCCTGTTTATTGGGGATCCAGTCAACCTCAGCAGCATGGGCCCTGGCCGCGTCGGCAACCAGTTCCCCGCTCACCCCGGGTACCGGCTCCTCACGGGCGGCATAGACGTCGGTGACCACGACGTGGTCGGCGATCGCTAGTGATTCACCAAATTGTTCTGCGAAATTCTTGGTGCGGGAGTACAGGTGTGGCTGGAAGCACCCGATCAACCGTCCCTCCCCCTTGACCCGTTGTGCTGCCTGGAGGGCAGCTCGCAATTCGGTGGGATGGTGGGCATAGTCATCGAAGATGCGCACAGCGCCCCCGCCAATGTCCACATCATCGACCAGTTGGAAGCGACGCCGGGTGCCGGTGAAATCGGCGGCCCCGCCCAGCAGCGCGCCTGCATCCAGCCCAAGTAGACATCCCACGGTGAAGGCTCCAGTGGCATTGACAATGTTGTGTTCCCCAGGAATCCGCAGATCCAACCGGTGTTCCCCCTCCGGGGTGGTCAGCACCGCATAAGAGCGGGTTTGCTGATAGCCGATCCCGGTGATCCGGACATCGGCATCGGGGGCTTTGCCGTAGGAGATCGTCCTCGTTCCGGCGGCCATCAGCAGCTCACGAAGTCTGCGGGAACCCGGATCATCGGCATTGATGACCACAGCCTCGACCTCATCTGCAGTAGCAAATTCAACGAAACCGGCGAAATAAGACTTCGCATCTCCCCAGTTGTCCAAGTGGTCTGGCTCAACATTGGTAATGACCGCCACTTTGGTCGGATACTGCAGGAAACTGCCGTCGGATTCATCAGCCTCAACGATGAAGACCTCACCTCCTCCCAGGTGCGCCGAGACCCCGGTGGATACCAAGGGCGCCCCGATCACGTATGAGGGATCAGCTCCTGCAGCCCTCAGCATCACGGCAATCATCGCGGAGGTGGTGGATTTGCCATGGGTTCCTGCGACCGAGACCCCGGTCTGGCCAGTCATCAGGGCGGCCAGTGCTTCGGAACGGTGCCACACCCGCAGCCCCGCCGCCTTGGCGGCCGCCAGTTCTGGATTGTCTGCGGGAATCGCCGAGGAGGCCACTACGACCTCCACCCCAGCGAGATGCGCCGCATCATGGCCAACAAAACAGCTCAGACCCTGATCGGCGAGGGCATTGAGGGCCTCAGTGGCGACTCGGTCACATCCGGAGACCCGATGACCAAGGTCATGATAGAGTTGGGCAATGCCGCTCATCCCGGCACCACCCATGGCGATGAAGTGCAAGGATCCAATCCGTGCAGCCGGAACCACCGGTGTGGGGCGACGCAGACTCATCGTCGACCTCGCGCAATGTCCAATACGATGCGCCCTACCCGTTCGGCTGCTCCGGGAAGCATCAACTCACTGGCTGCCCGGGACATGGTAGACAATCGTCCTGGATCTTTCACCAGCGTATTCACCGTGGTGGTGAGCAGATCCGCGTCAAGATCATCATCGTCAATAACGATGGCTGCATCGGCAGCCACCAGCGGTGCCGCGTTGCGTGCCTGTTCCCCGTTGCCGATGGGCAGCGGGACGAAAATCGTCGGCAGTCCAACCACCGCGGTCTCCACCACCGTTCCTGCTCCGGAACGGGCGAGCATCACATCGGCTGCGGCATAAGCGTCGGCCATGTTGTCGACATAGGCCAACGGAACATAGCGAGCACCGTTGCTGGCAACACTCCCAGCGATCCTGTCGTGAAAGTTGCGGGCTCCCCACACATGCAGGATCTGCACTCCTGCCTCGAGCAGCCGGTTGGTTGCCTGCACGGTAGCGTCGTTGAGCGAACGCGCTCCTTGGGAACCGCCGGAGACCAGCAGCACCGGCAGATCGGGATGCAATCCAAAGCGTTCCCGCTGCTCGCCCTGGCGTGCCGTTCGCCCATGGGTGGCCAACTCGGTGATTTGCTCACGCAGCGGCATTCCCTCGAACCGGGCTCCGGGAAGCGGAGTACCGGGGAAGGAGGTAAGGGTCACCGCAGAGAACCGGGAAGCCACCTTGTTCGCCAGTCCCGGTAGGGCATTTTGTTCCTGAATGACCACTGGGATGCCCGATATGCGGGCAGCCAAGTAGACCGGCATCGACACATATCCACCGAACCCTACGACGGTATCGGCACCGCGGATAATCCGCCTAGCCCGTTTCACCGCCCCTATCAGCCGGAAGGGCACCTTGAGCAGATCCAGCGTGAGTTTGCGGGGCAGCGGCACCGCGGGGATCAATTCCAGCCGCAGCCCAGTTTCCGGAATGAGCCGGGTCTCCAGACCGCGCTCGGTCCCAATGCAGGTGATCTTCACCCCCGGTTCCAGCCGCCCTAGCGCCTGGGCCGTGGCAATTAGTGGAGAGGTATGTCCTGCCGTACCACCACCGGCCAGAACCACATGGAGCATGGATGAACCTTTCGTCACTGTTTCAAGTCTGTCACCAATCCCCCATCGGGGACGATGTGGATCAGCCACCCGGAGTGTCGACCACTGAGGTGATCCGTGGGGTGTGCTGGGGTTTATCTGGGGTGGTGGTCGCCGACTGGGAGACTCCGGGCTCGCGGCGGGCGGCAGCCAGGATGACGCCGACGCCAGCCAAATTCGCCAGTAGAGCCGAACCACCCTGCGACAGGAAGGGCAGCGGGATGCCTAACACCGGGGCCACACGCAGCACCACCGCGATATTGATCAGCGCCTGCAGACCCAGCCACGCGGTCATCCCCGCCGCAGCGTGACCGAGGCTTCGCGAGGTGCACCGCGACGCGGCCCGGAAACCGGCAAATACCAAGACCAAGAACAGCGAGATCACCCCGAGGGTACCGACCAGCCCGGTCTCCTCACCGAGCACGGCGAAGACATAGTCGGTCTGGGCGCCGTTGTAGAGGCCTCCCCATTTCTGCCGGGAACGTCCCAGCCCCAGACCTAGCCAACCGCCTGAGGCCAGTGCGTAGATCGCATTGTTTGGTTGATCAGAGACCGCCGATTCTGGGTGCAGGAAGCTCAAGATACGCGTGCGCCGTTCCGCGTCTGTGGCGATCATCAACAACACGCCAGTCACGGCTGCCACGGTGAGCCACGCCAGCCATTTCCACGGAGCTTCCGCGAAGATGAGCACCGCCATCAGGATCATGCCGATCACTACCATGGTGCCCAAGTCCTTCTGGGCGAGCACTAAACATTCAATGATGCCAAAAACAGTCACCATTTGAGGAACCCATTTGGCCGGGTCGTTGTGGGTCCTCTTACGCAGGGCCACGAAACCCGCTGCCCACATCACCAGGGCGACCTTGGCGAACTCGGAGGGCTGGATGGTTCCCAGTGGCCCCACATTCAGCCAGGCACGGTTGCCGTAGAGTTCGACGCCCAGGGGGGTGTGCACCGCCAGCAGGAGCACCACCGAGACCAGGATCCCGGCAAATCCCACTCCGTAGATGGTCCGGGTTCCGCAGCGGGACAGCCCCCAAGCCACCGGTCCCCCGATGGCGAGGAAGATGATTTGGCGTTGGAGGTAGTAATAGGGGCCGAGTTGATTGACCGAAGCGTAGACCGAAGATGCGGACCAGATCATCAGGACCCCGACGAGGGCGAGCATTGATGCCGCCCCGAGCACCAAATAGAAATCAGCCTGTGGATGGGACAGTTTCGAAGCTGGCGAGGAAAACAGCTTGGAGATGCCGTCGGCTGGCCGCCACCTGTGCCGAGGAGTCGAGTTGGTGGTCGAAAATTCCGTGGTGACCGAAGACTTCGTGCGGGCAGCCATCACCTAACACCTCCCAATGCCTGCACGGCAGCAGCGAAATCGTCACCCCTGGCGTCATATCCGGTCCACATGTCCCGGGATGCGCACCCCGGAGCCAACAACACGGTGTCTCCCACGGCAGCCAATCCTGCCGCTGCCGCAACGGCCTCGGTCATCGCTGCACGGGGCTCGGTGGTATCCACCACCACGACGGGCACCTCGGGAGCAAGGTGGCGTAGAGTTTCGGCGATCATCACCCGGTCGGCCCCGAGAACGATGGCTCCCCTTAGCTTGCCTGCATGGGCCGCGATGAGATCATCAAAGCTTGTTCCCTTCGCCTGGCCACCAGCAATCCACACGATCGAGTCGAAGGCCCGCATCGAAGAATTTGCCGCATGCGGATTGGTTGCCTTGGAGTCATCGATCCACCGGACCCCGCCGACCTCGGCCACCGTCGCAATCCGGTGACCTCCCAGGTGCAAGTCGCGTAATCCTTTAGCCACGGCCGCGGGCCGGATGCCGAAAGAGCGCCCGAGCCCAGCAGCGGCTAATGCATTCTCCACGTTGTGCGGAGCCTGCGGTTGGACGTCAGAAAGTTGAGCCAAAGGCAGGGCCGAGGAGTGGCGCTGTGGGATGAAGGCTCTGTCGGCCAAGACGTCATCCACCACCCCAAGCATGGAGACTGCGGGGATGCCATAGGTGAAACCGATCGCCCGGGCCCCTTCAACGACATCGGCCTGAGCGACCATCTCCTCAGTGAGAGGTTCGGCGACGTTGTAGATGCAGGCCTGCGAGACCTGGTGGTAGATACGCGCCTTATCGTCCTGATAGCCCTGCATCGCAAGGTCTTCACCGGTCCAAGGCCCGTACCATTCCAAATGGTCGGGATGCAGGTTCAGCACCACTGCGGAATGCAGACGCAGCGAGGGTGCCCAGTGCAGTTGAAAACTCGACAGTTCCACGGCAAGCACGTCATAGGCGAATTCATCATTGAGGGCCTCAATGATCGGTCGCCCGATATTGCCCACCGCCGAAACGGTCAGTCCATCGGCGCGCAACATCGATTCGAGCATCTGGGTGGTAGTGGTCTTCCCATTGGTTCCTGTGATCCCCAGCCAAGGAACCACGCGGTCGGGGAACATCAACCGCCAAGCCAGCTCGACGTCACCCCACACCTCCAGCCGTTTCGCCAAAGCCTGTGCCACCAAGGGCTGATCTGGGCGCCACCCCGGGGAGACGATCAACAGATCAGCGTCGGCGGGCAGGCTCGTGGAGGCTCCCTCACCCAGCCGGACGGTAGCATCCAAGGATTCCAGCAGCCCACCGCGGTCAGCGTTCGCATCGGAATCGGAGTCGTCCAGGACCGTTACCTGAGCACCGAGTTCCAACAGCGCATCCGCGGCCGCAAAGCCGGCGCTGCCGATGCCTGCAACAACGGCCTTCACCTGCGGCCACGGCGAGCGCCGGTCCGCATTGGTGAGCCAGTCCAGATCAGCCATCAGATCCCTTTCAGCCGATTCAGCCGATGCCCATGCCCAGCACCCACTGGGCATAGAACAGTGCGAGCCCAGCAACCACCGTCGTGCCACAGATGATCCAGAACCTGATGACCACGGTCACCTCGTCCCAGCCCAGGAGTTCGAAGTGGTGATGCAGGGGGGCCATCTTGAACACCCGCTTACCGTGGGTGACTTTGAAATAGGAGACTTGGATCATCACCGATGCGGCCTCAACGACGAAAAGCAGCCCCAACACGATAAGCAGCAACTCGGTGCGGGTCAGGATTGCCAACCCACCGACTGCCCCGCCCAAGGCCAGTGAACCGGTATCACCCATGAAAATTTTGGCCGGCTTTGCATTCCACCACAGGAACCCGAAACAGGCCGCGGCCATGGCTGCGGCGATCACTGCAAGGTCCCATGGATCACGCACGTCGTAGCACAATGGCCCGGAGGTTGATCCCGGGCGACACCACTGGTTGCGCTGCCAGATATTGATCAAGGTGTAGGCACCGAAGACCATGGTCAGTGATCCAGTAGCCAGCCCGTCGACACCGTCGGTCAGATTGACCGCATTCGAGGATGCAATGACCAGCAAAGTCATCCAGACCACCGCCACCACCACAGGCATGCGCAACCATTCGATGTCGCGGGTGAATGAGATGTAGCGAGAAGCCGGAGTATCACCATAGGCATTGGGAACCACGAGGGACAACACCCCAAAGGCTGCCCCGATCGCCAATTGGCCGATCAGCTTGCCCCGGCTCGTTAAGCCCAAGGATCTCTTGTGGGAGATCTTGGTCCAGTCGTCGATGAAGCCCAGAAGCCCACAGGCGACCAGTAATCCCAGCAGCAGTATCCCCGAATAGGAGACTGGTTCCCAAGTGATTAGGTGGGCCAGCGCATAGGACAGTACAGCCACCGAGACGATTACCGCCCCACCCATGGTGGGAGTCCCCCGCTTTGAGTTGTGGCTCTGCGGTCCATCGTCGCGGACGAACTGCCCATAGTGCCGACGGATCAGGAAATCGATGAAGAACTTCGTGCCGACGAGAGTACCCAGCAAGGAGAGCACCCCCGCCGCGATGATCAACTTCATCGTGTGTCCTCCCTGTCGACGAGTTCATTCGCGACGCGCTCTAGACCCAAAGCACGACTGGCTTTGACGAGCACGACATCCCCGTCGCCCAACTGTAGTGACCCGGCAGCGCGATCAACTCGTGTCACACGCCCCCGTTCGCCTGCCCCATCGGCGATCACTTCGGCGAAATCGCCGATGGCCCAGACCTCGTCGATACCTAGCTGAGCCGCCAGTTCACCCATCGCCCGGTGTAGTTGCACTTCATCGGAGCCCAGTTCGAGCATGTCTCCAACAACGGCGAGCGCCCGGGCTCTCGGATTGGTGCGACGCCGGTCCGCGATCATGCTGGCAAGAGTTCGTAGGGCCGCGGCCATGGAATCGGGATTGGCGTTGTAGGCATCGTTGATCACCGCAGCCCCGTTAGCCAACTCGTGAAGCTCCATGCGCATCGGGGAACGCGGAACCGCATTCGACAAAGCATCTGCAACGATCTGCAGATCTACTCCCAGGCACAGAGCCGCGGTGGCGGCCGCTGCGGCATTCGTCACCTGGTGGGCGCCAATCACCTTGAGTTGGACGCTGGCCGAGGAAACCTGATCATCCTGGGTGGCTACGAGAGTGAAACCTGCCCGTTGCAGGTCATCGAGGACGATCCCATCAGCGTGCACCTCTAGTTCGACCCCGGGAACATCGAAGACCGGCTGGCCGCCCACCCGGTACGCTGCCCGATGGGCGGCGGTCCGCTGCCACATCGCTGCGACCAGGGGATCGTTGGCGTTGAGAGCGGCCCAGCCCTCAGTAGGCAGGGCCTCGTATATTTCTCCCTTGGCCCGGGCGATGTTTTCCCGGGAACCAAATTCGCCGATATGGGCGGAGCCGACATTGCACACCATGGCCACGTCGGGACGTGCGATGGAACACAAATGCGCGATATCCCCGGCCGCCCGAGAGCCCATCTCGGCGACCAGAAAGTCGGTATTCTGCCCGACCCGGCACACGGTCAGTGGGGTACCGATTTCGTTGTTGTACGAACCGGTCGGCGATACGGTGGCTCCGACCGCAGACAACACTTGGTGGGTGAGATCCTTGGTGGAGGTCTTCCCCGCCGATCCGGTGATGGCGACGGTACGCAATCCTTCCTCGCGGGCGCAGGCGTGAACAGCCCTTGCCAGCGACGTGAGCCCCGCGGCTGTGTCGTTGACGATGACCTGGGTGATCTCGGCGTCGACAGGATGGGTGACCATGACTGCGGCCGCACCCTGCTCATACGCAGCGCCGACAAAATCATGACCGTCGGCGCTCTCACCGGGAAGGGCGACAAAGAATGCACCCGCGGTGGCCTTCCGAGAATCGATGATTACATCGGGGCCGATCATCGTTTCCGGGGCGCCCGACAACCGTGCGACGGTCCCGTAATCCGTGATCATCCGAGTCATGGTTGCTGCATCAATGGTTCTCATGCCTGCCCCCGTTCCCACGCGGAAACGATCTCTGCAACATCGTCGAAGTTTATGGTGCAATCGGCCAACTGCTGGGTCTTCTCGTGTCCCTTGCCCAGGATTGCCACGACATCAGCGCGCTCGGCGATCCGCAGTGCCGTCTCGATGGCCGAGCGGCGGTCACCTCCGTCGACAACCTGCACCGCGCGCCCTTCTACCGACCGAGCCCCAGCAAGCACTCGAGCACGAATCGCGGCCGGTTCTTCGGATCGGGGGTTGTCGTCGGTCACCACGACAACATCGGCTAATCGGGCGGCAGCAGCGCCCATGGGTTCCCGCTTGTCGGGGTCCCGGTCGCCACCTGCCCCCAGCACCACAATGACTCTTCCGGCCCGCTGCGCATAATTGAGAGCCTCCAGCGCAGAGGAGATAGCTTGAGGAGTGTGGGCGAAATCGACGTAGACCCGGGGAGCATCATCACCCAACGGGACCGGCTGCATGCGGCCTGGGATCACGACATCAGCCAATCCGCTCGCTGCTACCGTGATGTCGACATCACCCTGATCGATCATCGCTAGGGCCAAGGCTGCATCGCTCAAGTTGTGAACCCCGGGCAAGCCAACATTCACCTTCAGTAATCCGCGAGGATACGCGAGTTGCATCACCGACCCCGTCGCCTCGGGGCGATGGGAAACGATTCGGTAGTCGGCATCCTCGGCAAATCCCACCGTGCTCACCCCAAGGCCTGCGTCCAAGGCACGTCCGGCCATCCGGCGTCCCGGATCGTCATCAATGGTGATCACCGCACAACGGCACAGCTGCGAGGTGAATAGCTTGGCCTTCGCCTCGAAGTACTGCTCCACAGTGTGGTGGAAGTCGAGATGATCACGTCCCAGATTGGTGAACCCTGCGATGTCAAAGTGCATCCCGCTGACCCGCCCCAGCACCAGTGCGTGGGAGGAGACCTCCATGGCCATGTCTTGGACACCAGCCTCGCGCATCCGTACCAGGTTCTGCTGCAGGTCCGGGGATTCGGGAGTGGTGATCGTGGTGGTTTCCACATCAATCGGCTGACCGTCAACGAGAAAACCCAAGGTCCCGATGACACCGACATGCCGACCCGCGGCCCGCAGTGCAGCGTCTATCATGAACACAGTGGTGGACTTCCCGTTCGTCCCGGTCACCGCGAAGGTACCCATCGACCGCGATGGATGGCCGTGGATCCGCGCAGCGGCCACGCCCATCACCTCACGGGGATCATCAGCTATGCAGACCGGGATCGAAATACCCGAGACGATCTTGGCCCCTTGCGGATCGGTGATGAGCGCTACGGCTCCGGCTGCTGCTGCTTCCTTCGCGAAATGTGCACCGTGGTGCCGGGTCCCGGGGAGTCCGACGTAGACTGCTCCGGGTCTGACCCGACGGGAGTCAAGGACGACATCGAATACCTCGGGATCGGTCTCGGGTCTGCTGGCATCTGTTTCTGCCACCAGTTCGGACAGCTTCATGGCATCGCTCACGGTTCGTAGGACAACGGGTCGGCGTACGGCGAAATATTCGCCGTCGGTGCAACACCGTATCGTGGCAGGGCCTGCATCATCAGTTCTCGGGTGGCAGGGAAGGCAACTTGAGACCCATAGTAACCATCGGTTGGTTCGTCAATGACAACGTAGACCAGGATCTTCGGGTCCTCCGCCGGGGCGACCGCGACGAAAGACCCGGTGTAGCCCCCATCGTAGTTGCCATACCTGCCGATCTTCTGAGCGGTACCTGACTTGCCGGCCATCCGATAGCCGGGGATCTTGTTCGCATCCAAGGTGGTCATCTCCGGGGATGCGATCGAGGCCTCCATCATGTTGACCACCTGCCCCGAGGCCTCCTTGGAGATGACCTGGCGGGGTTCCTGCCGTGGGACCGTAATGTCTTCACCTTCGGCGGTGCGTGCCGAGGCAATGATCTTCGGCGCGTGATAAGTACCGCCGTTGGTGACCGCTGCAACAGCGGCCGCCTCCTGCAGAGCAGTCACCGACAAACCCTGCCCAAACGAGATCTGGTCCCTTGCATAGTCCGGCATTGAGGCATCGGGCAGGGTCCCCATGCCTGCCCCAGCCTCACCGGGTAACTCGATGCCCGTGGAGGTTCCCAGGCCGAAGGACGACAGGTAATTTCTCAAAGTCGATTTATCTATTTGTCTAGCCAGCAGCACGGTTCCAACGTTGGATGAACGCGCGAGCACTCCCCTGGCCGTCATGTATAGGGTCCCGTGACTCCAGGCATCGGTGACATAACCATCACCGGAAGAGATCCGGGAAGGCACTTCCACCTTGGTGTCGGCATTACATACCCCGGCGTCGATCAAGGCTGCCATGGTCAGCACCTTCTGTACCGAACCAGGCTCGTAGGCATCGGTGACTGCCCGGTTACCTAGGTCTCCCTCCTTGCCAGTCGCTGGATCATTGGAGTCGAACGAGGGGTAGTTGGCCAGTGCGAGAACCTCGCCGCTGTTGACCGCCATCACCACCGCAGTTCCAGATCTCGCCTTGTGGGAGGCCACTGCACTCGCAAGCTCAGTCTCGGCCATGTATTGCATTTCGGCATCAATGGTCAACTGGTAGGCGGCCCCGTCCACGGGCTCCACCAAGGCGGATTCGCCTAGGGGGATCTGCCCATAGCTGGAGGACTGATAGATCTGCGAGCCATCGGTGCCGGTGAGCCACGCATTCTGCGAGTACTCCAGACCTGCGGCTCCCTCGTTCTCATGGTTCACAAAACCGAGCACATTCGAGGCAAGAGTACCGTTCGGGTAGAAGCGGATGGGATCGGGAGCCGAGTAGATGCCGAACCATCCTTGTGCGGTGAGCTCACTGACCATCTGCTGGTAGATGGCCGCCCCCACCTTACGTGCGAGCAGGACGTACTGGCGGCGATTTCCATCGGCGTCCATGGGATCCTTGATTTTGTTCAGATAATCCGCGGGATCACCACCCAGGTAACGAGCTGCGATTTCCGCGATCGCCCGGGGCGCACGCGCGGCAGTATCTTTCTGTTCTTCGGTCATCGACGAAGGATCTCTGCCATTGGTGGAGATCGAGTAAGGATCGGCGATGACCTGGAAGGCCGGCTGGGTCTCGGCAAGCACCGTGCCGTTGCGGTCGACGATCACCCCCCGGTCGGCCTTGAGGATCTCCTTGTGCCGCAGCATGGCCGCGGCCTTTTCCGCATTCGATCCGGCATCAATCCCCTGCACCAGCAAAGCCCGGCCCGCCAACAAGGAGAATAGAAAAGCCATGACGAGGAAGAAAATGGTGACCCGCACCTCAGCGATGCGTCCCACCGGCCTGCGTGACCGCTTCCGCGCCATCAGCCCTGCCCGCTCGCGGCAGCAGTAGCTTCCTGAGACGGTGTAGCCGAAGGACCCTGTTGGGTAGGCACGGTCGAGGCGCTGGCCCTAGCCTTGGCCTCCGCCTTCAATCTCGCCTCCTCCTCGGCCTTGGTGCGTGCTGCAGCAACGGCATTCGCCTCGATTACCTCGGCCGGTACCATACCGCCCAGCTCGTCACCGGTCACGGGAGTGGGATCACCGGCCACGGTGCCGTCAGGCATTTGGATGAAGGCCGGATGCGGATTGGGCCTCATCCCCATTTCATAAGCTCTGCTAGCAAGGTTCCTGCTGGACCTCAAGTTTTGCACTTGAGCCTGCAGTGCTGCCTCCTGGTAGGACAGTTGGGCGGCCTCCTGCTGCAGCCTGTTCAACTCAGCCTGTTGGGTCTGAATCGTGGTGGTGAAGACCAGCACTCCTGCGATGCAGGCAATCAGGACCAAGATCACCACCGGAACCCACGGGATGTTGATGCGCCGTCCACCCACCTGTGGAACTAGCCGGAGCAGGGGTCGCTCGGTACGGGGCGACTCATCGAGTGGCGTTGCCAGTGCACTCATCTCTGTCTCTCCTTGCTCATGACCGCCCCTGGGCGGATTCTCTCGACGATCCTCAGTCGTGCCGATGCGGCACGGGGGTTGGCCTCAACCTCATCTGGGTCAGGCCGGACGGCCTTGCGTGTCACCGGGGTGAACTTGGCCATCAGTTCTGGTGGCACGACGGGCAGTCGTGCCGGTGCATGATCGGAGCAGGCCTCAGTGAAGGTCCGCTTGACCATGCGATCCTCCAACGAGTGGTAGGCCAGCACAGCGAACCGCCCCCCCACCTCCAGGGCATTGAGCGCCGTCGGCAGCATCTGCTCCAGGGCATCCAATTCCCCGTTCACCCGGATGCGCAGTGCCTGGAAGGTCCGCTTTCCAGGGTGCCCGTTGTTGCGAGCCGACGCAGGCAGGGCGTCCGAGATGACCTGCACCAGGCGGGCCGAGTCAGTGAACGGGGCAGCTTCGCGAGCGGCGACGATCCCCCGCACGATCCGTTCAGCGTGTGGTTCCTCGCCGTAGGTGCGCAGAATGTCTACCAACTCGTTCGCAGACGTCTTGTTCAGCAGATCCGCAGCGGTCAACTGCTGCCTGCTGTCCATGCGCATGTCCAGGGGGGAGTCCACCGCATAGGCGAAACCACGCTCGCGCTGATCAATCTGCATAGAGGACAAACCGAGATCGGCGAGCACCGAGTGCACCCGCTTCACACCCAGTTCATCCAATACCTCGTTCAATTCATCAAACCCGGCCCGTATCAGATGCACCCGCTCGCCGAAGGGCGCCAAGGTCTCCCGGGCGATCTCCAGAGCTGACGCGTCCCGGTCGATCCCGATGACCCGGGCCCTGGGGTTCGCCACCAGGATCGCTGATGCGTGCCCAGCCATCCCAGTGGTGAGATCAACATGGATTGCATCAGGGACATCCAGCGCATCGGACAACTCCCGGGTGATGCGTTCCCGCAGCACCGGTATATGGATCACCCGTCCCTCGCGTGTCGCCAATGCAGGGAGCGCGTCAGGCAACGCACGATTAACAGCCAACGAGGCTGCATTGTGGCGTGCGGTCATGACTGCACTCTCCTTTCGTTGTTCCGTGGCCTCGGATCCCAGTCCGGCCCCCGGCACCTGGCACCGGGGAAGATGCGCCAGGGTCCAGGGTCCGGACCGAGGTCCGGGATCACGGCGGCCTCACAGGACGGGGAATATCTCCTCGTTCAGTTCTGCGAATTCGGTTTCCTTCTCGGCGTTGTAGTCAGCCCACGACGTGGGGTTCCAGATCTCGAGTCGATCGATGGCCCCGACCACCACGATCTCGGTCTCCAGTCCCGCGTATTCCCGCAGAACAGCAGGGATAGTGACCCTCCCCTGTTTGTCCGGTACCTCGTCAGAAGCCGAGGCTGCCAGCATTCGCTGGAAGTCTCGCACCCGACGCATGGTGGTCGGCGCCTGAATCATCTGCTGCGTCCGCTCCTCGAAAGTCGCTCTCGGGAAGACGGACAGACAGTGGTCCTGACCCCTGGTCACCACGAGTCCGGCAGCCATCTGGTCGCGGTACTTCGCGGGTAAGAAGAAGCGGCCCTTGTCGTCGAGTTTGGGCGTGTGAGTGCCGAGAAACATCGGTCCTCACCTCCCAAGTTCATCGACCTGCACCACCTCTCCAGTGCGCACCACCCTACTCCAGATCACTCCACTTTCCACCCAACTTGCCTTCCGACACGCCATTGACACTCCTCACCGCACTCAACGAAACAGCTCTGACCAGCGCCTCTATCTGGTGGAGGAAAGTGGAGCAAGGGTTTGCCTTTCTTCCATCGCGCTTCGCCTCCACGCGTGTCGCGGAAAACGGATGGCATCTGGTGGCGAACCCCGGGATCAAGGTGGATAGGATTAACGGGCCCGTGGCACGGGCTGCCCACGACGTGGAGATCGACACAGGAGAAATAGTGGAGACAACAGCCCGGCTGAACATTGATGCGGTACGCGCCACCGCCCAAGCGATCGCGAAGTCCGTGGGGTCGGTGATCGAGGGCAAGGCGCAGCAGATCAACCTCGCCACCGTCGTCCTGCTGTCCGGTGGGCATCTGCTGGTCGAGGATGTTCCCGGGGTCGGCAAGACGATGCTCGCGAAGGCCATGGGACGCACTATCGACTGCACCGTCCGACGCATTCAGTTCACCCCAGACCTGCTGCCCTCAGACATCACTGGGGTATCCATCTACGACCAGGCGACCCGCGAGTTCGAGTTCAAGCCCGGCGGCATCTTCGCCAACATCGTCGTCGGCGACGAGATCAACCGGGCCTCGCCCAAGACCCAGTCGGCCCTGCTCGAAGCGATGGCCGAACGGCAGGTGTCGGTTGACGGCACCACTCACCAACTCCCGAAGCCATTCATGGTGATGGCCACCCAGAACCCGATCGAGATGGAGGGCACCTATTCCCTGCCGGAGGCGCAACGCGACCGCTTCATGGCGCGGATCACTATGGGGTACCCGGCGCGTACCGCCGAAATCGACATGCTGTCCAACCACGGATCACGCAATCCTCTGGACTCCCTGATGCCGATCACCGACACCTATCGGATCGCGGCGATCACCGACATGCTGCGCGGGGTACACGCCACCGCATCCATCAAGGAATACGTTGTCGACATCGTTGCAGCCACCCGTGAGAGCGATGACCTGAGGCTGGGCGCATCACCCAGGGCCAGCCTCCAGTTGCTGCGTGCCTCCCGCACCCAGGCCGCGATCCAGGGGCGCGATTACGTGATCCCAGACGATATTCAGGCGCTAGCCGAGCCGATTCTGGCCCATCGCGTGGTGTGCACCCCGAAGGCCCGGCTGGCAGGAGTGACCCCGGCTTCGGCCATCGCAGCAGCCTTGCGTTCCGTCCCGGCCCCCACCGATCGTTGAGTCGTCGTGTGGGTCTGGCGTCGTATGACCTCCCGGGGCCGGGCCGTCCTGGGGCTTGCACTGGTGTTCCTGGCAGCCGGAGTGATCACCTCCCAGCGTGATCTTGTATGGGTGGGGTCGTTCATGGTCGTCGTCTTATCCGGGGCCCTCTTCCTCGTGTCATGGCCGCTCAAAGGCCTGCGTCACGAACGCCATCTGGCTGCAACCTCAGTTCCGGTGGATGAGTCCGTGGCAGTGCAGGTGATACTGCACTCGAATGCGCGGGGACGCCGCCTGTTGCACTTCGAAGAGGTCGTTCCTCGGCACATGGGGGTCCGTCCCCGCTTCGGATTGAGCGACCCGACGAGCAAACGGGGGCGCAACATCACATATGCCCTGCACGCCTCTCGCCGGGGTCGTCATCAGATCGGCCCCCTGCTGGTGCGCAACCTGGATCCTTTCGGGCTGGCTACCCATGACATGGCGTTCAGTTCGGTCACCCCGCTGTCGGTGACCCCGCATGTGTACGAACTGTCCTCGGCCGGTTCGGGTACAGCCGGTGACCATGTGACCGACCGGTCCTCCTCCTCGGGCCTGGTGGGTGCCGATGATGTCCTGGTGCGCGATTACCGGCCCGGTGACGAGGTACGCCGGGTGCACTGGCGTTCCACCGCCAAGATCGGCAAGCTCATGGTGCGTCGCGAGGAACAGTCCTGGTCGCCCACCACCCGCATCGTCATCGACAACCGAGCGAATGCCCATGCCGGGCTCGGGATGGCATCCTCCTTCGAATGGGCGGTCTCGGCCGCCGCATCCATAGGCATCGCGATGCTGGGAGCCTCCTCCCGGGTTTCCCTAGCCGACGCCGAGGGCATCCGACGCATCCCAGAGCCCCGGATGTCAGCATCCCGGCTGCTCGACGAGCTCACCGATATCCAACTCGTCGAGGCTGATTCCCTGGAAACTGCTGTCTCCGAAGCCTCTTCCACAGGTGTTTTCGCCTTGCTAGGTCTGCTCCACGACGCTGACATCGCGGCGCTGTCCACGATCAACACCTCGGCGGCAAGTGCCCATGCGATCGTCCTCGACGTGGGCACCTTCTCCGGAGCCAAGGCCACCACAGCCCAGAAACGAGCAGCGCAGATTCTTGCCGCCCGGGGGTGGCAAGTAATCGTTGCTGATGCCCAGACCTCTGTCCCGTTGGCCTGGGAACTACTCAACGACCCGATGGGGGCACTGTGACCTCCTCCCTGCGCAACACAGTCGTCGTCGCCCTCGCCATGGTGGGTGCGGTGATTCCCGGCCTCGTGCTGACTACCGACCCCCGCGCCATGTGGACTTGGGCAGCTACCATCACAGGACTGCAATTGGTGGCCGCGCTGGTACGCAGCGCGGTCGCGCGGCGACGCGGTCCCGCCGATGGCGCTGGTGCCGGATCGGTACTGGTATCGGTGGCCCAGTTCATTCTGCTTGCGGTCGGTGCCCAGGTCACGGCCGGACTGCTGACCTCCGGGACAGTGCTGGCCTTTAACGCCCTGCCCACAGTGTTAGAGCGGGCCGTCGAAGTGCTATCTCAGGATCAGCCCGCCCCGGCTGATGATTCGACATTGCTCGCCCTAGCATTCGTCGCGAGCTTGTTGACTGTGCTGGTCGACCTGGTTTTCATCGCGGCCCGCAACGCGATGTTGGCCTGCATGTTCACGGCAGTCCCCTTCCTGGTAACCGTGATCATCATCTCCCATCCGGTGCCCGTGGCCGCCATGGCCGGTCTAGTCATCAGTTGGTGCCTGCTGCTGTGGTCTAGGACCCTCGACCACGATCTGCGGTGGGCCAGACTGGTCACATCACCTCCCAACCGTAAGCGGTGGTTCGGCTACTCAATGTGGGCGCTGGTGTTGACCGCCGTCGGTCTGGTCGGCTCGCTCCTGGCTGGGTTGGCCATTGCCCCGGTGGAACGCGACCTACTGCCACAGGCCAATGAGCGCTCCTCGGTGGAGCTCACTGACCCGACAGTCTTGCTGGATCAGAATCTGAAACGCCCCGAGGATGCCACGGTCGCGACCTATGACAGCTCCGCAAAAAACGGCGTGATGCTGCGGATGGCTGCACTGACCAATGTGGATCAGCAGGGCTGGCACATCGTCGACATGGATCTGCAATCTGGTTTTCCCGAGAAGATCCCTGGGATGTCCGCGACAGGAATCACTGACACCACCAGCGTGCGCCCCGTCGACCTCGACGTCAGTTACCTCCCACTCCCCTACGCTCCACGCCGGTGGAATGCGCAAGAAGGTTCCTGGCGCTACGACCCGATGACCCTCAGCGTGGTCGACGTGGCCGAGCAGCCTCCGAGGCTGGGTTCCTACGAGGTGGCACACCGCGATGTCGAGCCCTCACGGGAACAACTGCTCGCAGCCTCTGCGGGAGTTGCCCCAGATGGTGATGTGGCGAATCTTTCCCCCGCCGACATACCAACCGCAATCACCACCTTAACCCAGGAGATCACTGCAGGAGCGAACACCGACGGGGAAGCTGCAATAGCCCTGCAGACTTGGCTACGCGACACCTCTCGCTTCAGCTACGACCTGACGGTCTCCCCATCGATCAACTACGATTCCCTCTCCGCCTTCCTGACCCAGACACATCGCGGCTACTGTGTTCACTATGCAGCTTCGATGGCTTTGATGGCTCGTTCCTTGGGCATCCCATCCCGGGTCGGGGTTGGGTACACCAGCGGTGAGCGCTCCGCAAACGGTTCATGGGAAGTCACCGCCCACGATGCCCACGCGTGGCCCGAGCTGTACTTCAATGGGATCGGCTGGGTTCGCTTCGAGCCAACAGTCTCGGTTGGCGAGGATCCCAGTTGGTCCACTAACGCCCCCACTCCCAGCCCTTCACCGACGCCGTCGCCGACTCCCTCTGCAGAGGAGCCGGACACGACTCCCTCGGCTCCTCCGCCCCCGGAACAGTCCCCGTCGGTGACTCCCCCGAATGCCCAAGATGGCCAGGATGGCCAGTTAGACCTGCCGTGGGAGTGGATCGTGGCAATCCTGACAGCGCTGATTGCTGGGGCAGTACCAATGACGGTGCGCACCGGTATCAGACGTCACCGGTTGTCCGGGGAGGGAGCTGCCCTGGTTCGTGGCGTCTTCTCCGAGATCCGGGCCACCGCAGTTGATCTGGACATCTCCTGGCCGGAGTTGACTTTGCAGCAGTTGGCCCATCGTGATTGGGGGCTCAATGCCGAGGCCTCGCAGGCGATGAAACGTATCTTGCTGGCCACCCAGGAGTTGAGGTTCTCCGCGCGAGTTCCGGAAACTGATCATCTGGTGAGCGATGTCGCGACGGTACGTGCCGGTTGGTGGGCTTCTGCCTCAAGCGGACGACGACTCATCGCGCGTCTGCTACCCAAATCCTTGTGGCACTGAAATTGATCTGGAAGAATTCCGGAAGCCGTCGTGCCATCGCTTGCAGAAGCACACGACCGGGTTCGGCAGAACCACGAGTACAATGAATGGTCACCGATCGACCGGACAGAACCAATCAGTTGTCACCTTGCTGACGACGATTCCATCGTTCTTCCATGCGCCCCATAAATTCGGGGTTCTGCCTGGGGCCCGCCGGTTTCCCGGAGGTGTCCTCCACGACGCGCCACGCATTGAGGGCGTAAACGGTGGATACGACCATGACCAGGAAACCGAGGACCGAGACGAGCCAGTGGCTACTCATACCGCCGATGACCGCAAGCACACCGAAGACAAAGAACAGACCTGCCAGCCCAGCGCGCCGCCCCTTGACCTGGCGCATGCCCCCCAGAGCGGAACGGCCCAGGGTATTTGCCAGTTTCGGATCGTCAGCGGCCAAGGCTGCCTCCAACTGGGCCAGCCGACGGCGTTCATCCTCCGAAAGCTCCATGGCCTCCCCTCCAGATCCGCACCGAATGGTGCCTGCCAACAGGTACCCGCTTCCTGCGGTTATCCCCAGTGTATGCGCGACCGACGCGCATCGGAGTGACGGTGGACAGGTTTGCATCCATTCACAGATTGTCGATCCCCACAGGCCAGGCGGACAGCACCTCGTGCTCCAGACCGGGGACATTGGTGACCAATACATTCAGCCAGCCAGGGCACGGATCCGTTACAAGTCATCAATCTTCCACAGATGGACCTGCAATCTGCTCGAATGAACGGCGAAAACTAGCTCTGATGAGGGAGAAAACCCTGAACGCAGCGCCCGCGCAACGACCAATCTGGGATTCCGGTTGCGCTTGTTGGTTGCTGGATGAAGGTAAGCTGTCTGTTTCAGGGCTTTTCACGAGGCAGGAAACAGTTGAACCAATCCAACGACAGCCAAGCAGAACTCATCGCACGGGAGATCGCCGTCGAACAAGCCCACGTAGACGCGGTCTACCGGAGCCTCGAGTTAGCGACGGAATCGGCCCGCAGCATCCAGGCCGAGTCGCACCGCAAGTACCGCACCGACCGCTCCGACTGGATGCGCGAGGAAGACGGAACCGCGATGTTCGAGCGCGATGCCTTCGCCTTCCAGGCAGCCAAACGACTCGCCACCTTAGATGCCCAGCACGAGGGGCTGGTCTTCGGACGTCTCGACTTTGTCGACCAGGAGAAACGTTATGTGGGCCGTATCGGGGTCCGCGATGCCGACTACGAACCATTAGTCATCGACTGGCGAGCTCCTGCTGCGGAGGCCTTCTACCGAGCCACGGCCGCCAATCCAATGGAAGTGGTCCGTCGCCGCGTATTACGTTGCCACGACGACAAGGTCACCGGCATTGAGGACGATCTCCTCAACGACCAGGCTTCCTCCAATCTCGTGGTGATCGGCGAAGGCGCCTTGATGGCTTCCCTTCAGCGAGCCCGCGGGCACCGGATGCGCGACATCGTCGCTACCATCCAGGCCGAGCAAGACGAAGCGATCCGCGCCCCCTACCAAGGAGTGACGATCATCTCCGGCGGGCCGGGGACCGGCAAGACCGTCGTCGCTCTGCACCGCGCAGCCTTCCTGCTGTACACCCACCGCAGGCGTTTGGAACAAGGTGGAGTACTCGTGGTGGGCCCCACTGACCTGTTCATGAGTTACATCGAGCGAGTACTGCCCGGTCTCGGTGAGGACTCGGTAACCCTGAAGTCGATCGGAGAGCTCGGCACCGACGTGTTGGGATTCAGTTCCCAGCTCGTCGACGACGCCGAAGCCGCGGTGATCAAGGGAAGCCTGCGGATGCTCAAGGTATTGCGGCGGGCGGTCAATGAGCCGCTGACCGCGGAGTCGATGCGGCTTCGGGTCTCGGTCAAGGGTGAGGTACTCACCCTCAATCCTGCCGAGTTGACCCGACTGCGTCGCGATATCCTCGCCAGTCACAAGGCGAATCGTGCCCGAGAGGCTGTCGGAAAAGGACTGCTCGATGCCCTTTGGGCCCATCTGAGCCCGGACATCGCAGCCACCTTGGACATTGACCGGAGCTATTTCGATGACACCATCACCTCCCAAGGCGCCTACACCATGTTCCTCAATGCCTGGTGGCCGACCCTGTCGCCGGAGCAGGTGCTGGCTCGGCTGGCAGACCCGGCGATGGCGCACAAATTCGGTCACGACGTGCTCGACGAGGCCGAACGCCAGGTGCTCACCGATTCCCTGGCACACGCCCGAGGCTATGTACCGGGAAGCGGTTCACCGCGACCGGCATGGACTGTGGCCGACATTGCCCTGCTTGATGAACTAGCCCATATGATTGGCCCGACCCCGGTCGAAGCCGATGCCGATCCGACATTGTTCCTCACCGATGGCTCCCAAGTCTCCGAATTGGTCACCCTGGCCGACCAGCTGACTACCCGGCGCGAGATAGAGACCGAAGATGAGACCGTGATTATCCACTCCCATGTCTTAGTCGACGAATCCCAAGACGTCACCCCCATGCAGTGGCGGATGCTGCGACGCCGCGGCCCGCAGGCCTCCTGGACCTTGGTTGGCGATCCAGCGCAGTCCTCCTATCCCTCCAACGAGGAAACCCGCCGTGCGATGCGCGACCTGGTCGGTCGTGGCGCCTCGCGCACCTTCACCCTCACAACCAATTACCGCTCCCCCGCAGAGATAATGGAGTTGGCCGGTCGAGTGGTGCGTCGTGAGTACCCGAGTGCCCAAGTACCCACCTCAGTGCGCACCACGGGGATCAAGCCGCTGCTGGATGTCATCACCCCCCAGCAACTTGCTGCCTCCCTCCGCGAGCATCTCACAACCCTCACCAGCCAGGTGGACGGCACGATTGCGGTGATTTGTGCCGGTCATCGGATCGAGGAGATGCGCGAGATGATCGTGGCCCTCGACCTACCCACTGCCCTGGCCGGCCGCCTTGAGGTGCGGACGGCCCTGCAGGTCAAGGGGCTGGAATTCGACGCGGTCATCGTGGTGGACCCCGACGACATCGTCGCCCACACATCTGGGGGCATGCGGGTGCTCTACGTCGCCCTGACCCGACCAACCCAGCGCCTGGTCACCCTGGATCTGACCCCTGATCCGGTCTGGCGGAGAAATCTGTGAGAGTTGCGCAGCTTCGCAGTTTTCACGATGGCGACTTCTGCGACTCCAGGTTCAGTCGTGGGATGCGCCGGGGAACGCATTGAGTTGCACGGTCACGTCAACTCCTAGGTAGACGCGCAACGCGACCGCCTGGCGTTCCGTTCGTCCGCGCGGGAAACTGCAACAGATCAGATGAACCCCTTGAGCCGGGCAACAATCTCACGCGTGGCCCGGGAACGATTCTGCGTATAGAAGTGCAGGCCCGGAGCGCCACCGGTCAACAGGCGGGTGCACAACTCGGTAGCAATCTGGAAACCCACCTGACGCACTTGCTCGGCGTCGTCGGAAACTGTCATCAATCGCTCGGCCATCGCCGCAGGGATATCGGCCCCCGACATCTGGGCAAAACGACCGAGCTGCTTGAGTGAGGAGACCGGCATGATACCGGGAACGATCGGCAAGGTACATCCAATGGAACGGGCGCGACCGATCATCGCAAAATAGTGCTCGACGTCGAAGAACAGTTGAGATATCGCGAAAGAGGCTCCAGCCTGCTGTTTACCAAGCAGGATCCGGGCATCCATCTCCACCGAAGATCCAGTGTGCCCGTCGGGAAAGGCACCCACTCCGATCGAGTAGGGGCCACGAGATGCGATCAACTCAACCAACTCAGTGGCATTGGCCAGCCCGCCGGGATACTGTTCCCAGGCTACCGAAGCACCACCCGGCATGTCGCCGCGGATGGCGAGAATGTTAGTGATTCCAGCGTTCCCATATGCATCAATTGCCGCCTTCAGTTCATCGACGGTCTGCCCCGTGCATGTCAGGTGCCCCATCACCCGGAATCTGTGGCGCCGCCCCAACTCGGTGGTGATCGCCAAGGTGCGGGCCCGGTTGGAGCCGTTGGCACCGTAGGTGACCGATACCCAGTCGGGGCCGACCTCTTCTAGTTCGTCGATGGTCCGCAGCAGCAGCGCATGGCTTTCATCATCCTTGGGAGGGAAATATTCGAAGCTTGAGGTTGGGCTGCAGGCTGTGGCAAGCAGTTCTCCGATGGAGGAGGGATCAGACATGGTGGCGATTGTACGCAGATATGCTCCCGGAACACGATCATGCCCAAAATGCCCACACCACAAGAAGAACGGCCACCAATCGCAGCGATAGCCTTGGTTCATGTCTCCGGATCCCCATGAGCCGACCTCCACAAAACTGCGGGAGCATGTCGATGCCAAACTGACGCGATTCCTTGCAGCCCGAACCGATGAGTTGGTGGCGGTCTCTCCCAGCCTCGGGCCCCTCACCGAGGTAGCTAGTGACCTGATTGCCGGAGGAAAGCGGATTCGTCCTGCCTTCGGCTACTGGGGTCATGTCGCGGTCAGTGATTCGGGTATTCCCGAGGGCATCTGGTCGGTGCTGGCTGCCCTGGAAATGCTCCATGTGGGGGTGCTGATCCACGACGACGTACTGGACTCCTCAGATACCCGGCGCGGTCGTCCTGCCGCGCACCGGCAGTTCGAGGCCTGGGCTGCGGTCCAGGCGATAGAACACCCAGAACGCTTCGGCACCGAGATCGCGGTTCTGCTCGGTGACCAGCTCATGGCCTGGGCCGATGAGATGGCCACGACCGCAGAGCTGGATCCACAGGTGTGGGCGCGGGCCGCGCGCTACTGGTACCTGATGCGCACCGAAGTGAATTCCGGGCAGGTACTGGACATCTGTGCCCAATACCGTTTGTCGAGGGGCGACCCCCAGCAGATCGCCTGGAAGGTACTGGAGGAGAAGACCTCCCGCTACACCGTGCAACGCCCGCTCCAATTAGGGGCTGCAATCGGCGGGGCCGACGAGTCACTGCAAGATGCGTTGGGAGTATTCGGGATAGCTCTGGGCCGCGCCTTCCAGCTGCGTGACGATTTACTCGGGGTGTTTGCGCCCTCCGCTCAAACCGGGAAACCCGCGGCTGGTGATCTGCGGGAGGGCAAACGCACTGTGCTGCTGACGCGGGCCACCCACAATCTCGGCAATGCAGCAACGGAACTGGAATCCCTGCTCGGCCCCGGGATGGACGATGACCAAGTAGAACGGGCAACGCAACTCATCACCAGTTCAGGGGCTGTAGAACAGCTGGAGGAGATGATCGCTGCCGATCACGCAGCGGCCCTGCAGGCCTTGGATCACCCGGGAATCACCCAGACCGGACGCATCGCATTGACCGAGTTGGCACGCCAGTGCGTGGAACGTGATTCCTGAACCAATTCAGCCGCGACGCCAGTTCCACCCACCCAAGGCAACGGGGCCCATATCGGTCTTCCATGCGGAAGACAATTCCTCGCGCAGGACCGGAATCTGTTGCCTGGTCAGGCCGTGCAACCAGAGCCGCCGGGCCCCAGCCAGGATCATCCGGGAGGCCAGTGTTGGATCGGTGAGGTGCACGAACCATGGCTTGGCTGCAAGTTGCGTTGCGGGAGCGGTACATATGGCATGGGGAATGAGCCCCTCGGGGATGACGATTGCATCGGCATCACAGGCATCGAACTCGGCGATGGTGGTGACCCGGCCCAGCTTCAGGCAATGAGCGTGGGGGCGGACACGCAGATCGACGACCAAGTCGGCCCGGGCTACCGATGCGAGATCCGCAGGAGCAAGCACCCCAGCGATCGTGTGGGTTCCCACCGCCCTGCGCAGTCCCGCAAAACCGCGTAGAAAATCCTCGCGGTCCGCCCCTGTGGAATCCAGAACGACCAGATCCACCCGGGAGCGGGCCAGTGCGGACCCTACCTCGGCAATCCGCTCCGGCGAGTCGACGCCGATCACCATACCGATCCGTGCCTGCTTCAGCCGGGCATCCAAACCCATCATTGCATTCACGCGGCCTACTGTACCGGCTTGGCAGCCATCGTCGGCCGGGGATCGCACCGGGGTCATCGCCTGGGAAGAGGCTGCGACTCGCAGGCTCCGCCCGTGACCAGCTCCACCGATTCATTTCGTGCATCCATCACGCACTACTAAAGAAACCCCGAATGACCACGGCAACCACGACCCCATTCGCCGTGCCGGTCGTCGTCAACCCATGTACCCACCTAGAATTGGTGCTCCCTGATCGGATGGAGTTGCCTTGAACCGACGTACCGCACCTGACCCGCTGGTCGGGGATGTCCTCGACGGACGGTACGAGGTATTGCAGCGCCTCGCCCGCGGCGGCATGGCGACGGTCTACCGGGCCTGGGACCGTCGTCTGGAGCGGATCATCGCCATCAAGGTGATGCACGAGAGTCTGAGCACCGACGTAAACTTCACCGCGAAATTCGATCGAGAGGCCAGGGCCGCCGCGCGGTTGTGTGACCACAATGTGGTGGCCATCTATGACCAAGGGTTCGACCACCAGCGTCCCTATATCGTCATGGAATATGTTCCGGGCAGTACCCTGCGCACCCTGATCACCCGCAAGGCTCCGCTGACACCGATTCGTGCCTTGGAGATCATCGAACCGGTCGCCTCAGCGCTGGCAGTCGCCCACGAGTCCGGGCTGGTGCATCGCGACGTGAAACCTGAGAACGTTCTCATTAACGGCGACGGTGAGATCAAGGTCGCCGATTTCGGGTTGGCCCGCACCGTGTCCGCCCAGACCGCAACCCATTCCCAGGGGCTGTTGATCGGCACCGTCTCCTACCTTCCCCCAGAGTTGCTCACCACCGGCAAAGCGACCTCAGCCTCGGATGTCTACTCCACCGGGGTGGTGCTGTGGGAGATGCTCACCGGTTCCAAGCCCTACATTGCCGAACAACCCATCCAGGTGGCCTACAAGCACGTCAATGAGGACATGCTCGCCCCCTCGGTAGTCCTGGGCAAATCCCACCCGGGTCAGGCGCGTCGCGAACCGATCCCCGACTACTTGGATGCCTTGGTGCTCTCCTGTACCCGTCGCGACGCACAGATGCGCCCTGCGAACGGGCGCGAGTTGCTGCACCGGATCAGGGTCGTGCGCAAAGGCGTGGAGCGCGGACTGGGCTCCGACGCGGACCTGGTAGCACTGGCCTTCCCAGCCGCCGTGTCACAGGCAGCATCTACACAGGTGCTCACCCCCGATATGGCTGCTACCTCGGTCATCGCTTCTTCCCAGACCGCTCAGCCAGTGCTCTCCACTCCCCGGTCGACCGCCGTCACGCCCGCCCCCGATGATGTGGATGAGAACGACATCGAACAGACCCCCGTCGAGCAACTAGAGACATTGTTTCCTGCTCCCGATCGACGGGATACCGGAGTTGTGGCTTCCCCCCGCTTCCCAAAACTGTCCACTTCCCCCATCCACCGGCGACGCCGAGCACTGCTCGCCGCGATACTTCTTGTGCTGCTCACCTTGGGGGTGGGCAGCGGGGCTTGGTGGCTAACCTCGGGGCGCTACACGCAGACCCCATCGCTGATCAACATGACCGAAGTAGACGCCCGACCGGTGGTGGCTGCTGCGAATCTGACGGTTCGGTTTACCCAGGGTTATTCCGAAGATGTGCCCGCCGGGCAGATCATCTCCACCGATCCATCAGCGGGAAGCCGGGTACTACGTGACTCGGAAATCGTTGCGGTGGTCTCCTTGGGCCCGGAACGCAATGCTATGCCCCATATCATCGGTCTGGGTCAGCAGGATGCGACTGACGCGCTCGCCCAAGCAGGCCTGGCCATCGGGCGGGTGGAGCAAGCTTGGTCGGAAACCGTGGAAACCGGACATGTCATCTCGGCAGGCTATGACCCGGGAACGATGCTGAGGCCGGGCACCACCGTCGATCTGACGATCTCCAAGGGCAGGGAGCCTATCTCCATCCCCTCGGTGGTCAACAGGACCCTCGCTGAGGCCAACACGACTCTGACCACAGCCGGTTTCAAGGTCACCACCGCCGACGGAGTCTTCCACGACTCAATTCCAGAGGGATCAGTGGTTTCGCAGAACCCGTCCGACGGTACCGGCCACCGTGGGGATACCATCACCCTCACCCCATCAAAGGGAGCCGAGAAGGTGCACTTGCCCAATATCAGGGCCAATGAGCAGGTCTCGGAAGCAACCAAGAAACTGGAGGATGCTGGATTCAAAGTGCGCGTCGACTGGCCATACAGTCTGCCGTTTCGACGCGGTGTGGTGATCGATATCACCGACGAGTCTGGCAAGCAACTGCTGACCGACGACCAGCTAGCCAAGGGCTCGACGGTCGTCATCATCGCCCAGTAATCACCTGGTGATCAGATCTCGAAAGGCTCACCCTCGGCGACCTTGACCAGTTCGGTGCGGCACAAATTGCCAATGTGAGTCGCAGTGATCGCCTGACCAGCATCGGAGAGCACTGCATAATGGATGAGCATCCCACGGGCAGCATCCAGAGCCCGGGTGAAGTCGATTACTTCTTCCACCTTCCCCCATGGGGCAAAGGTGGGGATGCAGGCGAAATCCACGCCCTGTGGTGTGGTTTCCAGACTATCCCCGGGATGGAAGAGAGTCTTCCCACTGGCTCCTACGATCAGGTAACCGAGATTGCGGAACCGCGCATAGTCGGGATGAATGACCGCATGCAGTCCTCCGACGGTGGTGATCCTGGTGCTCTTCAGTTCGATAGATTCACCAACAGCAAAACGATGCACCCGCTGTGGGAGGACGATTACCTCGGCGACACTCGCCTCGACCCCAACGAAGGCCTGCGGATTCGACTCCAGCAGGGCACCAATATGCTGCGGATCGACATGGTCGGGATGCTGATGGGTCACCAGAATCGCATCCAGTTGCCCCATCCCATGCCAACTGGTCGACAAGTTACCGGGATCGACGAGGATACGCGCCCCATCGTCGATGAGTACGCAGGAATGTCCCAGAGCCGTGATCTGCATGAATCCATTGTCCCACGGGACATGTGGTGCAGACCGATTGCAGACTCAATCATTCCAATCCGGCACTTCGACCGGCACGTGCCGCAGCAACCGTGACTTGTTCACCCGTTCGGCCACCATGAAGGCAAGTTCCAAGGATTGGTTGCGGTTGAGCCGTGGATCGCAGGCGGTCTCGTAGCGGGATTCCAGGTCGGTCTCGGACAACTGGAAAGCACCCCCGATGCATTCGGTGACGTCATCACCGGTCAACTCGATGTGCACCCCACCCGGCCAGGAGCCCAGTTCATCATGGGCGTCGAAGAAGCCGTGCAGTTCGTTGACCACCGCGTCGTAGGAGCGGGTCTTGAAACCGTTGGCGCTCTCGAAGGTGTTGCCGTGCATCGGATCGCACACCCAGGCGACCTTGCGTCCCGAGGCCTCGACCTCCTCAATGATTCGAGGAAGCCGGTCACGTACCCTGTCGGACCCCATCCGAGTGATGAAGGTGATGCGTCCGGGGATTCGCTCAGGGTCGAGCCTATCGGCAATCTCCAGGGCCTCGGTCCCAGTGGAATCCGGCCCCAGTTTGACGCCCAGCGGATTGTGGACCCGGCGCAGCAGTTCCACCTGGGCGCCGTAGGGCTGGCGAGTGCGCTCCCCGATCCACACCATATGCCCCGAGGTATCGTAGGGCATCTGGGAACGTGAGTCGATGCGGGTCATCGCGTATTCATAGTCCAGCAGCAAGGCCTCATGGGAAGCATAGAAGTCTACGGTGGACAAGGTGTCGTCCTGGACCCCACAAGCGAGCATGAAGCCCAGGGCCCGCTGGATCTCATCGGCAACCTGCTCATAACGCTTCTCCACCCGGGAGTCGCGCACGAAGGAGGCATTCCAGGCGTGCAGTTGGCGCAGATCGGCAAAACCACCGGTCATGAAGGCGCGCACCAAGTTCAGAGTGGCTGCCGAGGCGTTGTACACCTGCAGCAGCCGCTTCGGGTCGTGGCAGCGCGCCTGCGGGGTAAAGTCGAAACCATTTACCGCATCCCCCCGATAGGCGGGAAGGGTGACCCCATCACGGGTCTCAGTGTCCTTGGACCTGGGTTTCGCGTACTGTCCAGCGATTCGGCCGACCTTGACCACGGGAAGCTGGGAGGCATGGGTGAGTACCACGCTCATCGACAGCAGTACCCGCAGCTTGGAGCGGATGTTATCGGCCCGCACTCCGTCGAAGGTCTCGGCACAATCACCGCCTTGGAGCATGAAGGCTTGTCCCTCGGCGACTTTGGCGATCTTGGCCCGCAGATCATCACATTCCCCGGCGAAGACCAGTGGGGGCAGGGCGCGCAACTGGGCGACGACCTCCGCGGCTTCTGCGGGATCGTCATAGGTCGGCTGTTGTACCTTGGGCAGGCGATGCAAGTCGTCAAGGTCGAGTCCGGGGATCACGTCAGGCACGAGCCCAAGAATAGGTCAGATCACTACCTCGCTGCTGTCTCATCCCACCAATGAAGAATCGCGCCGACAGATCGGCATGGTCAGGAATCGAGACCTTGCTCGATGGCGTAGCGGGTGAGTTCCACCCGGTTGTGCAACTGCAGCTTGCGCAGCACATTCTGGACGTGATTCTGCACGGTACGATGCGAGACGAAGAGCTGTTCGGCAATGTCACGGTAGCTGAGACCTTTCGCGACAAAGCGCAGCACCTCGGTCTCCCGGGAAGTCAGGGAGGGAGTGTCGTCGTCGGGTGAGGGATTGTTTGCCATGCGGCGGTACTCCCCCAGCACCAGACCGGCCAGGGTCGGGGTGAATACGGCCTCACCATCGACGGTCTTGTGCACCGCATCAAGAAGTTCTGCCTTTGAGGAAGATTTCAGCACGTAGCCGTTAGCCCCGGCCTTGACTGCGCGCAACACGTCGTCGCGCTCCCCAGACGCGGACATCACCAGCACCCGCAACCCGGGCAGTTCATTCATCAGCAGCTGGGTGCAGGTCGCACCATCCGGGTCGGGGATGTTGAGGTCCATCACCACGACATCGGGGCAAGTGGCACGGGCACGAGTCAAGGTCTCCGAGCCGTCATGGGCGACTGCGACAATCTCGCAGCCGTCCTCGCTCAAATCCTCGGCCAGTGCCTCGATCCACATTGGGTGGTCATCGACCAGCATGATCCGGGTCGGCGCCTTGGAAAATCTCATCCTTCTTCTCCTGGGGGATTCGTTGCTGCCATTGTGCCGTGTGGTTCACTGGAGAGGAACCCGGAACTCCCATTCGGTACCCTTCCCCGGCGCAGAGTCGAGGGTGGAGGTCCCGCCCAGCGACAATATTCGGCCGACGATTGATTCCTTGACCCCCAGTCGCCCGGCATCGGCTGCGGCCTGCAGCCGTTCGGGAGTCATGCCGATCCCATCGTCACGCACTGTGACAATCACCTGGCCTTTCTCTTCTTCCAACAGGATCCAGGATTTGGCATTGACCCCGGCATGCTTGAAAACATTGGACAAAACCTCAGTAATCACCCGGTCAAGTTCCTTGGCGCGATCAGTAGTCATAGACACGTGCCCGGCCATCGTCGAGACCGTCACCGTTTTCGACTGGTGCTTTTCCAGCATGGTGGTCAGGTCTGTCGTATCAGCATCCAAGTACTCACCTTTGGTCACATCGACATGTTTGTCTTGCAGGGTGGTGCGCAGTTGATCCTCCTGCTTGCGGGCGAGCAGCGCGAGCATCTTGCCCCTGGGGCCCAGCTCATGACCTTCGCGGGCAACCATCGCCAGCACCTGCAACACCCCGTCGTGGACAATCCGGTTGAGCCTTTCTCGTTCCTCCAGGGCCACCGCGGTGGCGACGGACCGGTTCCGCTCCGCGATCGCCTCATTGTTGACTTTGATCAGCAACCCCACCAAATAGGGAACGGTGACTGTGATGATCAGGTGAGTCCACACACGTGGATCCAACGACGGAGCTTCAAGGAATTGGATGGCACCGAGCACCAGACCTGCCCCAGCGCCTACGGCTGATCCGGTGTACATGGCCAGTGTCACCGGCGCCATCAACATCCAGAATCCGCCAAGCCCGAAAGTGGTACTGCGCAGGACTTCGGTACCCAGCACTGGTCCGGACAGGGCGACAATCACCGCGGTGATCCCGATGTCGCAAAGATACAGATTCCGTCGTCTCCGGCAGTTGCGGCGTCCATACAGGACCATCACTAAGCTCCAAGCGACCATCACGCTGCTGACCACGATCATGACCACCGGTTGGTGAGCGACGTCGAGACGCAACAGATTGACCACCACAGCGTGGACAACCATGGCGAGACGGATCCAGTCAGCGGATCGGCGTATGGACCCAGAGACGCGTTCGTCCCCCTGGGCCGTGCAGATCCTCATGGTGTCATTTTTCATCGTCCCCCACTCTCAACGCCCTCGGCCCAGCGTCTCGCAGCTTCCTGGGCAGCTGTTATCTCGGCCGCCTCCTGTTCGTCAAGGATGCGTGCCAGTTCGGCCTCGGCCGCCATTCGCTGGCGCTGTGTCTCCCGGCGCTCCCGCTGCATCCGCCGTCGCGCTGTGACCCATTCCCGCAGGCTCGCTGGATCGACTGGGTTCAACACCGGATTGCGGTTAGCCGCACGCAGATCCGGATCAAATGAATGAGTGTCGACATAGCGGCGGTTGGCCAACTCGGCAATACGACTCATCACTGAGTCGACCAGTCCACGCATGATTAGCCCGTCGGTCACCCTCCCGGGTTCGTCCAGTCCCAGATAGCGATTGATCAGAATAGGTTTGCCGATGGCCAGGCGATAGCGCAGGTCACCGATAGCCCATCGTGCGGGGGCGTCAGCTAGGTTCCGCGTGCTCCCCCGGTGGGTGCGCGGAGCAAGACCTGCGGGAACGATGGGCACTTCCGCCCCGATCGCCACAGCTGCGGTGTCCGCGGTCCCGCGGTGAACCGCGCCGTCATTCCCGCAGACCCGCTCAGGGAAGACCAACACGATTCCGCCACTGGCAAGTACTTCCTCTGATGCAGCACGACCAGCCTGTCCGAAACCAGTAGTCGCCAAGGTTGGAATGCGCAGTAGGCCGTCACCACGACTGGTGACGACGGTCATCGGCCGTCCGATGGCCTGGGTGACCAGAAGATGGTCAAATCCCCCAACCCGGTTAACGGCAAGGATGAATGGCCCGTCAGGCAGGTTCTCCGCCCCTTCCACCAGAGGCTTCCACCAATTGTGCGCGCGATATGCGCGATGGGGGCCATTCACTTCAACCCTCCGTCCGCTGAGCAATGATCGGTGGTTGCGAAACCCCCTGATTGGGGTGGTCAAGCTCCAGGGAACTCGTATCCTTCGATGCCAAGTCGCCATATTTCACCCGGGAGGCATAGGCATCGACATAGGGCTGGTCAGTGAGAGCCTTGATGGCACCCATCACCTCATTGGTCACCCACCGCAGTACCTTGTGATCGCTCTCCTGACCGGCCCACGCGCTGAAGTCGAGGGGATCACCGATGATGATACGCGGGTGATCCATCATCACCGGCAGCCCGATACGATTGCGCATCAACCTGGTGTTGATCACCCCGACCGGCAGGACGGGTTTCCCAGATGCCAAGGCCAGCCGGGCCACCCCAGTCTTGCCCTTGTAGAGGCGGCCATCTGGGCTGCGCGTTCCCTCCGGGAAGATACCGACTGTACCGCCTGCCTCGAGCACTACTTCGACCGACCCGAGCCCGCTGGCCGATGCGCGCCCACCGGATCTGTCGATCGGTGTCTGACCGATCGCGCGAAGCACCCGGGCCAAAGCTCGTCCCTTGAGGGTGCGTCCCTCGAATAGTTCCCGCTTGGCCGGGAAGACCACCGTGGGGCGCACCAGCGCCGGGAGGGAGAAGGTGTCGCCGACGTCCAGATGGTTGGCGGCCAAGATACAACCGGTGCCGGGCACTTTCTCGGCACCGGTGATCTCGACCCTGAACCAGTACTTCACCGCGGGCCGCACCACCACGATCTTGAAGAAGCTGTACCACCCCGTCACCTGTGCCCTCCTTGGCTGTCGACTGGTGCATACTCTACGGCCACCGGCTCACCCGGCGACCGAGGCAGGCGCAGTAGGAGTGATCTCCGGGACCTGAGCCCGGTCGCGTGTCGATAATTAAGAGTGCCATGACGAGCCGAGTACCGCGTTTTGAGACTCAACCGCATATTAGAGAGTCATCGAACTTGGGAACCGGTGTGTTGCCCTGCCACAATCCGCTCAAAGATGCCGGATCGGTGGCCATGATCTGCCCCACAGCCCAGGTACTCCAGGCATAGGCGCGTGCTGGGTTGTCGGCAGCAAAATCAGAATCGGCCACAATGGTGGTGGCCAGCGGGCACATCTGCGCCAAGAGTTCGACCGAGCCCCGTTGAGCCGCCTGATCTGCGGCCAGGGAGAGGTGCTCGGCGAGCCCTTCGCTGACCCACTGCCTTCCTGATCCAACCTGGAGGTAAGCGGTGCTGGCGTGCACCATCTCGTGGGTAATCAGATGCTCCAGCTGGGCATCAACAGCCGAATCGGTGGTCTGCGGATTGAGCACAATGTGTTGCAGGGCAGGCGTGGTGAGGCTTCCCGCCGTCCAGGTAAGCCCACCGCTGGACCGGAAATCCAATGCAGGGGCTGCCATCATCTGCTCAAACTGTCCAGCCGTGGCCGGAACCTCGACGATGATTGATTCTGTCATGTCCAGCAGCGGGACCCCGGATTGTGACAACCGCGATCGGGCTGCCTCCGCCAGAGCCGGGACCCGCCCACCAGCGGTGGCGTCCAAGACCACCACATTGGCATCGATACTGATCATCACTTGTCCCAGTACCCAGATGGGAGCTGGCTGATCAGGAGACTGCACCAGATCGACCAACGCACAGTCCCGGTCGCAGTTGAGTACCGGGCGGACAACGCTGCGTGTACTGGCCCGGGTAGCGGGGACGCTCCAAGTGATGTGCCATTGCTGGTCATCAATGGGATCGACGGAGGTGATCTGCACTCCATCGGTCGACTGCCATAACTGTGCGGCACGAGAACGTGCGGTCTTGTCAAAGAGTGCGAAAAAGGCATTCTCCTCACGACTGGCCCAAGCCATGGCTACCCCGGCGGCGACCTCGGAGCCGGTACGTGGATCTCTAGATGCACAACCGGTAAAGGTGATAACACAGCACCAAGCGATCACGGTCACCACCAGACGGTCAACCATCCGCGACGCTGGCATAAAGCCCCATGCAGGAAAACGACACCAGTCCAACGAGAATGGTAGTGATGATCGCCAAGTGATCAACGGTGCCAAATCCGATCTGCTCCCCAGAACCGGAAATGGCCCAAGCAGTCGGTAGTGCAGGCAGGCCAGCGCACCTCGCAGGTATCGCATTCGGTCAACTCTGATTAGCTACACCCATCACGGACACCACTCACACATTGCTCGTTGAGCATCCATCACAGAGCCCAAGACAGTATCAGCGCTTGATGACAGTGGTTGGATCGGTGATCTGATTGTTCACCCACGTGGAGAAGTGCAGGTGGCAGCCGGTCGAAAAACCGGTGGTGCCGACCGCACCGACAACCTGACCGGCTTGGACGACATCACCTGGCGATACGCTCATCGACTGCAGGTGAGCATAGGCGGTCTTGTAGGTGCCAGAATCGATAATCACCCGATTGCCCCAGCCGCCCTCAGTGCGAGCGGACAGCACAACACCAGTCCAAGAGGCCATCACCGGCGTGCCACACGGCGGGGCGATGTCAACCCCGTCGTGAAGTTCGGTGTATCCACCGATCGGGTTGGTGCGGTATCCGAAGGGGGAGGTAATCGGACCCGAGGTAGGCCAGATCCCGGCACCTAATGGATCGCCACTGGCGCTGCGGGAGGAACGTCCGGAGGCCTCAGCCATGGCCGAGTTCAACAGCTTCATGTTCTCGTCGATGACCGCCTGGGAGGCCTTGGACTCAAGCATCGACTTCTGGGATGCGCTCAGCGCGTCAACGATCGACTTCGCCTGGGCCACCTTGCCGTCGTAGTCGGCGGTGAGTTTCTCCTGCTCCGCGATCTCGGCATTGATGGCTTCTACGGTTGAGGCCTGGGTGGATTCGAGTTCGGCGAGCCGGTCCTGCTCGGCGGCCAGGCGGGCCAGTTGCTCATCAGTCAGCGAGGTGACCGACTGCATAACCTTCATATCAGCGATGAAAGACTCCTCGGAATCCGAGGAAAACAACAAAGATGCGGTACCCATGGAGGCCGCCTGCTGCTGAGCAGCCACGGCTACCCGGCCCACCTGCACCCGCAAGGCATCGACCAAGACGCGCTGATCGGCAAGATCAGCAGTGGTTACGTCGTAGTCGGCTTGGGCCTGGGTGAGGTCCTTGCGGGACTGCTCCAGTTCCACCTGGGCCTTGGCCGCCTCAATCTGGAGACCCGACAACTCGCTTTGTGCCTTGGCGACGGTGTCATCAGCCCGGGCCGACGGGGACGCCGCAACGACGACGGAACAAGCAACCAAGCCACCGACAACAGCCGCGATGGCACCCTGGAGATTCACCATTCATCCACCCTCATGGAACGTTACTCACATAAAGTTTAAGACTTCTTAAGGTTGCTCTCAACTCTTTTGCATGACTCGTCCAAGCTCCCGATCGCCCTCCAGAAGTGTCAGTTACCGATCTTAAGGTCGCTGCATGACCTCACCAACTGTTGCTACGCAACCCGGCCTTGATGATCTCGGAACCCCGCTACGCGAGGTAACGTTCTGCGTTGTCGATCTGGAAACCACTGGCACCTCGACCACTGATGCAATTACCGAGATCGGGGCCGTGAAAGTACGCGGTGACCAGACGCTCGGCGAGTTCGCCACCTTGATCAATCCCTGTATGCACATCCCGGCGAGAATCCAGGCTCTGACCGGCATCACCGACCGGATGGTTGCCTACTCTCCCACCTTGCCAGCAGTACTGCCCACTTTCCTGCAGTTCGTCACCCCCTGCGTGCTGGTAACCCACAATGCCCGCTTCGATGTCGGTTTTCTCCGGCGTGCCTGCGTTGACCTGGGGTACGAGTGGCCCGGGATGATGGTGGTCGACACCGTCGGATTGGCACGGAAGGTGCTGTTGCGCGACGAGGTGCCCAATGTGAAGCTACACACCCTCGCCGCCCACTTCCGCACCACAGTTACCCCCGGCCACCGTGCCCTGTCGGATGCTAGGTCAACCGTCAACGTGCTGCACGAGTTGCTGGGACGGGCAGGTGGTCTCGGAGTAACCACCTTGGAAGATCTCAAGGAAATCGAACACCGGGTACCGGCCAAGCGGCGGGCAAAGAGTTCATGGGCCAGCGAGTTGCCCACCGAACCCGGAGTTTATGCCTTCTATGCCCAACGCCCCGGGGAGTCCCGCCAGGTACTCTACGTCGGCAAGTCGGTCAACGTTGCCCGCCGGGTGAGATCCTATTTCACAGCCTCAGAGAACAGAACCTACATAGACGAAATGGTCCGGGTGGCCACCGGTGTGGAGGCCACGGTGTGCGCCACAGATTTGGAGGCAGAGGTCCGAGAACTGCGGATGATCGCCGCCCACAGCCCCCACTACAACCGTCGATCCAAGCACCAGGACAGGCTGTGCTGGGTAAAGCTGACCACCGAGACATGGCCCCGGCTGTCCATCACCTACGCGGTGGGCGACGACCAGGCCCGCTATCTGGGCCCTTTCTCCTCACGAGTCACAGCCAAGGAAGTCTGCCAGGTGATCCACGACGCCTATCCGATCAGGCAGTGCACCCAGTCGATGGGGCCCCACGCATCCCCTACCGGGTGCGTCCTAGCCGAGCTCGGTCGTTGTCTGGCACCGTGCCTACCGGATGCCGACCATGCTGCCCATCAGAAACTGGTGTTGGGCATCAAGCAGGCGTGGAATCATGACGTACGTCCGCTATTGGGGATCGTTGGCAGTCATCTACGGCCCCTGGCAGCTGAACAGCGTTACGAGCAGGCGGCACAAATCACCAGTCGCCTTGAATTGCTCACCGCAGCGATTCGTCGCTGGCACCGGCTGGTTGCGGTGGGGCGCTGCCCCCAGATCGTCGCGGTGCGCCGCTCTACTGTCCCTTCGCGCCCGGGCTGGCAGATTAATATCATTCGCCACGGTCGGCTCGCAGCTGCGGGATTCGCCCGGGCCGGAAGCTCAGTGCGTCAAGTCGCAGCCCACGTGCTCGCCACTGCCGAAACTGTGCTCCCCTCGCCCCACGATCTGCCATCGGCCTCGGTGGAGGAAGCAGAGCGGGTGATCGCCTTCCTCACCAGTCCCGGGGTTCGACTGCTGGAGATCGACGGTGAATGGTCAATGCCCCTGGGCGCGGGCATTGGGGAACAGGACCTGCCCAGATGGACCCTTTCACCACTTCCCGTCGCTCCACCGGGCGATCTCAACGAAGTGCTGCCCGGCTCCTTGCCGGATGCCGGGCAGCAGGAGATATCGACATCGATCAGGCGACCTCGACCGAGTTGATCACCACGTCGGTGGTGGGACGATCCATGCGCCCGGTGGGAGTGGTCGCGATGGCGTCGACGACCTTGCGGGAAGCCTCTTCGGTGACCTCACCGAAGATGGTGTGGCGCCGGTTGAGGTGTGGGGTCTTGGCGACGGTAATGAAAAATTGCGAGCCGTTAGTGCCCGGACCGGCATTAGCCATGGCCAACAGGTAAGGCCGGTCGAAGGAGAGTTCAGGATGGAACTCGTCAGCGAAACGGTAGCCCGGGCCGCCACGCCCGGTACCGGTAGGATCCCCACCCTGGATCATGAAACCGTCGATGACCCGGTGGAAGATGGTGCCGTCATAGAATTTCCCGGTTTTGGTGGTGCCGTCGACGGGATCGGTGTACTCCCGGGTGCCACTGGCTAGTTCGACGAAATTTGCGACGGTCTTGGGAGCATGGTCGTCGAAGAGTTCGACGACGATATCACCCAATGAGGTGTGCAGGGTGGCCTGGGACATGTGGGCCGCCTTTCTGTGTGGGACTGCACCCATCCTTCCAGATCAACCCAACGCATGGCCCATCGTGCTCATGGTCCCGAGACGGCCTTCGGCACCGGGACGGTCGGTCACGTACCGTTTGTCCTGTTGGCCAGAGCCTGAAGTTCTGCAACGATCATGGCCAGTTTCGGCCAACAGCTGTGTGCAATTGCATCGATGCTGATCGGCGTGCAGGGGTTGGTTCGGTGCAGCGGTGAACTACGGTGGTAAGTGCTCGACTACGAGCAGCTCGATCACGAGCCTCAACAACGAACGGAGCGAATATGTCTCGCCGATCGAAAAAGGTACGCAAGGCCGCCGAACTGGCCGCAAAGAACACCACCAACGCATTTGAAGAAGTCTTCGAGCAGGTGGCGCCCAAGGCGAAGAAGACCAGCAAGCAAGCGGTCGATGCAATCACGCCTGTGCTAAGCAACACCAAGGACACCATCGAGGATCTCTACGAGCAGCATCTCGCACCGCGAGTTGCGGATACCGTCGATTTGGTGAGCCCCGTGGTCACCCAAGCCTACGAGAGCATCTCGGAGCATTTTGACAACGATGTCCAGCCGCACCTGGCCGATTGGTTGGGACAAGTCCAAGATGATGAGGCCGAGGTCGTGGTACCCAAGGCGAAGAAACGTTGCTCCCTCGGCAAGCTGTTCGCTTTGCTGGGGGTGGCGGCCTTCCTCGGTGCCTTGGTGCTCGTGGTCCGCGAGGTACTCGGTACCAAAGACGATGGCTGGGCACCGGCAGCCCCGAATCCCAAGGAAGATCCACATCGAGATGGGCAGGCCAAACGCGCCGAGACCGGGAAGATCGATTACGGTGAAGGCTCCTACGTGGGTGAGAACCCGCCCGCTGAGTTCTGGATCAAGGGCAATGAGCGTTCGATGAAGTACCACACCCCGAATTCGATGGGCTACGAGCGCACCAACGCCGATGTGTGGTTCGCCACCGAGGAGGCCGCGCAAGCCGCCGGGTTCACCCGCGCCCTGCGCTGAACCTGAATCATTGGCGGGGGCGGGGGAGAGCCCCGGCCCCCGCCAACAATATGTGCGGTGTTGTCCGAACCTGCACAGGTGTTGTCCAGGACCTCTTCGGTGTTGTCCGGATTCGCGGTGGTGTTGTCTGTACCGGGCAAAACCTCGTCAGCCACTCTGCTGCGCGACTTGACTGGTCTCGTCGCCCCAGACGAGGAGGAATGATGACCATCGTTGCAGCGCCGCGTCTCGCGCAATCCCCGTACTCCCGCACATCCACCCCTTGCCCGAGTGATCTGGTCGATGCCACCGCATTTCGCGCCTGGGTAAGGCAGTTGATCAGCGATACCGGATTGCCCTGGCGGGCCATCGCCCGAGCCGCCGGGGTACCTTCGAGTGTGGTCGCCCAGTTGCTGCACGGCGTGAACGGCCACCAGGTCCGGATGATTCCGCGTCGCTATGCCCAAAGGCTCCTTGGGCTCACCCGCCACAGATTGACAGAGATGGCCACCCAGCCTGCTCCCTGCCCTGCGTTACGGATGTTGATGTGGCGGTTAGGCCTGGATGGGGTCAGCGTGGAGGAAATGGCCCGATTCACCACGGTACTTCCCCACGAACTGCGCACACTGATGTCGGGCAGCGATGTGTGGTGCACGCGGCTACAGATGCTGCGCGCCGAGGCTGCATGCGAGGCCCGGGGCATCGACCCCGAGACGCTGATATACCCCAGCCGGAGACAATGGATGCGATGATCCCTGCAGTGTTTGCCGCATTCGCGGCCCTCGTGCAGTTGCTGTTGGTCGCCACCCATCCGGAACCGACTGGAGACGACCCCGATATCGCGCACAAACCCAGCTACCGCTCGCTGATCACATGGCCCGCAGTGACCAGCCTGTGTCTCGCAGCAACCATGCTAGGAACACTGTGCGCGGTTCTCGGCATCAAGGCCCTCTGGGCATGGGCTGTGTGGGCAGGTGCCGGACTGGTCCTGGTGTGGGTTGATGCCCGCTCAACATGGCTTCCGCGGCGCTGCACCACCCTGCTGTGGACCGGGCTGTTCGGTACCCTCGCTGTCCACTGCATCGAAGCGCCCAACCTAGTATTTGCACTATTGATCGGGGCAACTGCTTCAGCCGGGATCTTCGCGATCTTCTGGTTACTCACCCGCTCACTGGGTTTCGGCGACGTACACCTGGCCGGGATGGCCGGGGCACTGGGTGCACTTCACGGGTTGAGCGGATGGTCAATCACCATGCTGGTGGGCACCGTAGCCGCTGCGCTGTGGGGAATAGCCACCACCGCGTGGCGACGCCATCATCCTCACCCACTCGGCTCAGTCTTCGCCTATGGCCCGGGGCTGTGGTGCGGCCCATGGGTGCTAGTGGTGTTGTATCCCAGCTGAGTATCACCTGCGAAATCACATCGGTGGCAGGATCGCGCGGTGCCCCACCGTTTCAAGACTCTTCTGAAGGTCAGTCTTCCACCGGGTCAGCGGGTTGCCAGTTCTGCATTGGTGGCGATCCACCGATCGAACAGGTCAGCTGCCTGCCCGTCGTCGATGGCCGCGGCAGCCCGGCTGATACGCTCGGCGATCTGGTCGGTCACCGGCACATTGAGATCAGGCCCGTCATAGGCCAGCAGCGCAGCGGCTGCGTTCAGTTCAACAATGTCACGCACCGGACCTTTGCGTCCGCTTAGCAGTTCCCGCACTACCCTGGCGTTCACCGCCGAGTTACCACCGACAAGATCTGCCGGAGCAGCCGGAGCGATCCCGATCGTGGTCGGGTCGAAGACGGTCTCGACAACCTGCCCACCGCGCACCAACCAGATATCCGAGGGGCCTGTCGTGGTGAGTTCGTCCAGTCCGTCGGTACCGTGGAAGACCAGCCCCCGGTTGCCACGATGGGCAATCACCCCGGCGACCAGATCCGCCATTCGCCGGTTTGCCATACCCAGCGCCTGGGCATCCGGGCGGGCAGGATTGGCGAGCGGGCCCAGGAAATTCATCGTTGTCTGTATTGCGAGATCCCTGCGTACCGGACCAATGTGCCGAAGGGCTGTGTGGTACATCGGGGCGTAGAGGAAAACCATGCCAGTGCGCTCCAGCACCTCCTGCTGGCGGGCGGGTTCCACCTCCAACGCCAACCCAAGTTCCTCCAGGCAGTCGGCGGTTCCACATTTGGAGGAGGAGGCCCGGTTACCGTGCTTGACGACCTTCGCCCCTGCAGCTGTGGCGACAATCGCGGCCATCGTCGACACATTGACGGTGTTGGCTCGGTCGCCACCGGAGCCGACAATGTCTACCGCATGAGTGTCAAGAGTGATCGGGGTGGCTGCATCAAGCATCGCCTGAGCCATGGAGTCGATCTCGACGACCGTCTCGCCCTTGACCCGAAGCGCCACCAGGAAAGCAGCCATTTGGGCCTGCGACGCATCCCCGGCGAGCACCTGTGCCATGGCCCAACGAGCCGCATCGGCATCCAGGTCCTCGCCGTCGATGAGATGGGTCAGGATATCGGGCCACGTGAAGATCATGGGCGCAAGGCTACCGCCGCCCAGCAACTGCACCTACCCGGTCGCGACTGGTGGACATCCCAGTGGGATATCGATGATTCAGTCGTGTCGCGACCCGACTCCGGGCACCACATCGACGGAGCTGAGCACTGTGACGACACTATTTCGCCGGTCACGGATTACTTGGGCGACATCGCCGGGTAGCCGTAACGGGTCAATCGGGAAACCCACCACCGCATCGGCTCGCGACCAAGTGGCCAGCCAAGCATCTTGGGGCCGGGCGACCAGTATGACGACCGGCGGTGCGTCGATGATTTCGTCCTTGATCTGGTGGCAGATCCCCATGCCTCCGGGAACGGCCTCACCGTCCATGACAGCCGCGTCGAATTTCTCGGCATCAAGTGCGCGGATCAGTGCCTCGTCAGTGGCAAACTCGGTGATGGTGATCTCAGGAAGATCGGCAGCGATGCGCCGCCCCAGGGCAGCCTTGATCTTCTCCCGCACCAAACGGTTGCTCGAGTACACGAGAACCTTGAGCAGATTGTCGCTCGCATCTGCGGTGGTGTTACTCATAGCAGCCTCTCCTTCACCTGGGCAGCCCCCGCACCAATGCCGGGCCAGCCTCGGAACAACCAGACACGCCCGATGCTACCGCGTCTGCTGCCGCGATTCCCCAATTGGGGCCGGTTCCCGGTTTCTTCCACCAGATCCGGGGCAGAATGCATGGGTGCGATTCCTCAACACGAACCCGTCCCATGACCTGACCTACAACGATGTTTTCATGGCCCCCAACCGGTCGGCAGTCACCTCCCGCTTCGACGTGGACCTCACCTCCCGCGACGGGATTGAGCTACCGCTTCCGCTCGTTGTGGCAAACATGACAGCGATCTCCGGGCGTCGCATGGCCGAGACTGTGGCACGTCGCGGTGGACTGGCGGTGCTTCCACAAGATATCCCGGTGGATGTCCTGACGGCTTCCATGGCCAAGGTCAAGGCAGCTCCAACGGTCTTCGAGACCCCGGTCACGGTGGATCCGACAATGACGGTTGGCGAGGCGATGGCCCTACTACCGAAACGGTCGCACGGTGCCGTCATCGTCATTGATGCTGAACGGATACCAGTGGGTATTTTGGGGACGAGTGAGACTGACGGGGTCGACCGTTTCTCCCAAGTGCACGAGGTAATGTCCACCCACCTCACCGTGATTCCCGACACAAGCACCCCTCAGGATGTCTTCGACCTCTTGGCGGAGACCAGACAGAAACTCGCCATCGCAGTGGACGGCTCCGGCGCCTTGGTCGGGGTGATGTCTTCGCGCGGTGCCCTGCGCTGTGCTATCTACTCCCCCGCGCTGGACCCTCAGGGAAGGCTAATGGTAGCGGTTGCCATCGGAATCAGCGGGGACTCAGCCGGTCGTGCCCGGGCCCTGCTGGATGCCGGCGCGGACGTTTTGGTGATGGACACCGCACACGGACACCAGCAGCGTATGGTTGATGCCTTGGGTAGGGTCCTCCCGGTCCGTGAGGAGTTCCAGACATCAACTGGAAGGCGTATCCCGATCGTGGCAGGAAACATCGTCACGGCCCAAGGCACCATTGATTTGCTGGATGCCGGGGCAGATGTCGTCAAGGTCGGCGTGGGGCCCGGTGCGATGTGCACTACCCGTATGCAGACCGGAGTGGGCAGACCCCAGTTCTCAGCGGTGCTGGAGTGCGCCGAGGCCGCTGGGGATCGCAATGGCGCGGTGTGGGCAGACGGTGGGGTGCGCTATCCGCGCGACGTTGCCCTGGCCTTGGCTGCAGGCGCTGGGAACGTGATGATCGGCTCTTGGTTCGCAGGTACCCACGAGTCCACCGGTGATCTGTTACACGATCCCGATGGCAGAGCCTACAAAGAGAATTTCGGGATGGCCTCGGCCAGAGCTGTGCGCAATCGAACCCGCAGCCAGTCCTCCTTCGACAGGGCCAAGGCTGCGCTGTTTGAGGAAGGTATCTCCTCCTCCAAGATGTATCTGGATCCCCGTCGTCCCGGGGTAGAGGACCTCATCGACTGGATTACCTCCGGGGTGAGGTCCTCGTGTACCTACGCGGGCGCTCATAACCTCATGGAGTTTCATGACAAGGCCGTTATCGGCATCCAATCTTCCTCCGGCTACGAGGAGGGCCGCCCCCTGTCGAGCAGTTGGTCGTGACCTCTCGCCTGATCCCGGCGTACGGGTGAGGCCCCGCAGCGACCTCATGGAAGCCTCCAACAGAATCGGCAACTTCAGCCCTCGGGACTCCGCAAAATCTCAAGTCAGTGGAAAGAATCTCCGCAAGCGCACGTGTTGGTCGCGTTCGGGTTGTCGATGGTGAAGCCTTGGGCCTCAATGGTGTCGGCGTAGTCAATGCTAGCCCCATTCAGGTAAGGAGCTGACATCTTGTCGACTACCAAGGCGACCCCGTCATAGTCGTCACGCAGGTCACCGTCGAGTTGGCGGTCGTCGAACATCAATTGATAACGCAGCCCCGAACATCCGCCGGGCTGCACCGCGATGCGCAGGGCAAGGTCGTCACGTTCCTCGGCTTTCAGCAGGGCGCTGGCCTTGGCGACGGCGGCATCGGACAGGCTCACGCCGGTGACACGCGTTGGGGTTTCAGTCATTGCTCGCTCCAAGATTTGTCTAGTTCTCGTCGGCGAGTCTACGCCGCCGAACAGCGTCAGCCCATCGGTCGAGGGCCTGGTTGTCGTCATGCTGAGGGGCGGAATGGCCCGGGAACGAGTCCGCTCTCAGTATTGGAGCAGTCCATCCAGTTCGGTGATCTCCTCAATATCGGCCACCGGGGAGCGGGAAGAACCGTATCGAACAGTCGAGCTGACCGGCTTAGGAGCGCCACCGACTATTTTCCCGCACCAGATGACGGATCGCTATCAAAGTCTCAGCCCCCTTAGCCGCCCTTTTTCTTCGATCGCAGTCCTGAGTTCCCCATGGCAGTGTTGTGCCAGGGCAACAACTTCTCTGGCTAGCAGATCTCACTGTGCTTGTCCCATGAGATCCGCACAATCATTAACTGCTCCATTCATCCTGGACCGCAGATGCCACACCGGCAGCATCCGGGTTGCGGTAGGTGATGCCAGACAACTCCGCCAGTTCTTGGTCGATGGCTTCCCGAGAGAGATCGGGAACCTGAGCCTGCAAGTCATCGACATCAACCTGGCTCAACCGGTCGGCCCGGGCCAGTCCCTCGCCCGCCTCGGCGAAATCCTCACTGACGCCCCGCCAAGCCTCTGCCTCCCGGACTCCGGCCTCCTCAGCAGGAAGTCCTGCCCAGCCACCATCCCGTTGTGTAGCGATGTCGTCAAGTTTGGCGCTGAGCCTGGTGCAAGCCCGCACCAAAGCCTCCTCGGTACGCTGCAGTTCATCGTGGTGGGCATCGAGTTCGGCTAGCCGGGACATGAGAACCTGCCTGGAACCCAACGCCTCACGCGCTATCTCGTCCTGCCCCGATACCACCGCGCGCCGGGCATTCGTCGTATGCTGATCAATGCGAGTTGCCATCTCGTCAACGCGTCCGGCAACATGACGTCGGGATTCCGCGACCCGCGCCGCCGATGCGCGCAGATCGATAAGGGTCTTACGCAATGAAGCCTCGGGATTGACTGGGGGCGTGCTGCGATGCTGCGTCCCTGCCTGCGCCTCGGTGCCCTGGTCGTTTTCCGGGCGTGGTGCCAACGCCCGCGAAATGCGAGAGAAGATGCCTGCCATGGGCCACAAGTCCTTCCGTTCCGCGTGGTCAGGGAATCGGCCCTGCCACGCCCAACAACCCGACGCTACCCCAACCAACCCTCACACGGCATTTCACTCCTCCAGTAGTCCTGTAGGGTTTGTTGACCCTTCCCGCACACTGTCCCGGAGCCATGACGACTGATATGTTTGCCGCACCACCCATGGAATCGAGGATGACAAGTGGGACTGTTCCGCCCATATTCGGATGACCGCTCCAAGCAGACTGCGGAGCCCAGCCATGTCGCAACAGGCGCCGACGCTGCCGGGCACCACGGCAAGGGGATCCCAACTCCCTCCCGCAAACAAGCTGAAGCTGCCCGGCGAGAACAACTGCGCCCTACCCTGTCGAAGAAGGAGAAGCGAGAGAGGGAACGCAGGCTCAACGCAGAACGCAACGAGCGGGCTTACCAGCGAATCGAGAGTGCCAGAGAACGGGTGCTGCTGCGCAATTTCATCGATTCCCGGTGGACTGTCTCCGAATTTGCCTGGCCCGTGCTGCTGCTATCCATGGCCCTGTTCATCGCCGGCTCTTGGGTCCCCATGCTGCTGACCGCGGCGGTCGTCGTGATGTGGGGAATCCTCGCCATCGACCTGATCGAGATCACCATCTTGTGGTTCAGGTTCCGTCGAATACTGGATGAGCGTCTTCCGGGTACCCCGCGCCGGGGTTTGCTGAGTTACATGGCCTCCCGGATGATCTCCCCACGACGTATGCGCCGCCCGCCGACCGCCCTCAACAGAGGAGATACATACTGATGAGCTTCACCTGGAAACCGACCTTCACCTCCCCGCATCCGGATCCCACCGATGTCGCTGAGTCCGGTCTAGACACCGAATTCACCGATCAACAGGAGGCCGAGGACTGGTTGCGTGAGAATTTCGATCTCCTCCAGGAGGTCGGCGTCGCCGAGGTCGAGTTGCTGGATGACGGCACCGTGGTCTACGGACCGATGTCCTTGGATGCCTGATCACCGGGTAGCCCCAAGCCACGTTTTCCTGAGCCACCCGGTTCACAGTCATCTCAGTCGCGCACGTGTGGTTCTACGAAAGGTGGCTTGACAATCTCGAAATTCTCAACCCGGTTGCGAACTCGCACCCCGACCTGTTTACCCAGTCCATGGTCCACGTCGATGTGGGCCAACCCGATGCCGGTGCGCAGAGTCGGGGAGAAAGTACCCGAACTCACCTTGCCGATCACCGCGCCCTCCGCATCAACCACCTCCATGCCGGGACGCGGGATGCCTCGGCCGAGGGCCTTGATACCACGCAATCGGCGAAGCGGACCACCATCAGCGCGAATGCGGGCAAAGGCCTCGGCCCCGTCGTAACCGGTTTTGGTCTTGGACACAGCCCAGGCCGCGCCCCCGGTGATCCCATCGATGATCGGGGAAAACTCGTGGCCGTGCAGCGGGTAACCCATCTCGGTACGCAGGGTGTCGCGGGCCCCCAAACCACAGGCTCGGACCCCAAGCCGATCCCCAGCCTCCATGAGCCGGTTCCACCAATCCATTGCCTCACTCACCGGGCAGATCAATTCGACCCCGCGTTCCCCGGTGTAACCGGTGCGACACAAGGTGGTGGGCAGCCCTACCCGCTCCCCGGCAATGACGGCGAAGGACATATAGTCCAAGTCGGTTGGCAGCCCTACTCGTGAAATGAGATCATCGCAGCGAGGCCCTTGGACGGCAATAATGGCCAGATCCCGGTGCTGGTTCGCCAGCTTCAACCCATCGGGCATGTTCTGAGCCAGTACCTCGGCGACCGTGGTGGCGTTGGCGGCATTGGGCACCAACAAGACATCATCATCGGCGATTACATAGGCGATGAGATCGTCAATGACCCCGCCCTGCGCATTCGCCAGCAGATTGTAGAGAGCCTGGCCTGGCCCGACCTTGTCGAAGTCATTGGTCAACCTGGACTGGAGGTGAGCTACGGCCCCCGGGCCGGTGAGCCGTAGCTTGCCCAAGTGCGAGACATCAAAGACACCCACCGCCTCACGTACCGCCGCGTGTTCGGTAAGCACCCCTCCCCCGGCATACTCAATGGGCATCGCCCAACCGGAGAACTCGGCCATCTTCGCGCCGAGCTGTTCATGGGCAAAAGCCAGAGGTGATTGCAACAACTGATCCATGACCCCACGCTATGCGACACGACGCAACGGCGTGCCCGGTGCGCAGCATTCGGTCGGAATTCTCACTTGCAGTGCGCAACGTTACCTAGTTCCAGACTGGTTGATGAGACAGTGCCTTGGTGGGCGTCGACGCTGACGTACGCCCCGGTCCATGCCCGCCAGCAGACAAAGGTGGGCAGGGCATCCGGCAGGAGCCGGGCAGTTGCCGCAAAGGTGCGCGCCGCCACGGATCGTGCAGACATCCCTGGATTTGAGAAACGCAAGCTCTCCAGGCCTTCTGAGCGAAGTCTCGCCAGGGTCATGGACCTGGAAGACGACTACAATTTTCTCGTGGGGAAGCTTCTCGTCACCGGCGGCGCCGGATTCATCGGTTCCAACTTCGTCCACTTGGTCATGGACAACACCGACGACACTGTCATCGTGTTAGACAAGATGGGTTACGCAGGCAACGAGTCCTCTCTCGTTGGACTACCCGCCAATCGCTTCACGCTGATCGTGGGGGACGTCTGCGACCGCGAGTTGGTTGACCGGCTGGTCGCAAAAGTGGATACGGTGGTCCACTTCGCTGCGGAGTCACATAATGACAACTCACTGGATGATCCAGAGCCCTTCATCATGACCAATCTCTACGGCACTTTCGCCCTACTCGAAGCAGTACGCGCCCACGACAAACGCTACCACCACATCTCCACCGATGAAGTCTACGGAGACCTAGAAATAGGCAGCTCAGAAAGATTCTGCGAAACCACACCCTACAGACCTTCCAGCCCCTACTCCTCATCAAAAGCGGGCTCCGACCACTTGGTTCGCTCCTGGGTACGTTCATTCGAAATACGAGCGACTCTATCGAACTGTTCTAACAACTACGGCCCCCGCCAGCATGTGGAAAAATTCATTCCACGCCAGATCACCAACGTGATCGATGGGATTCGCCCCAAGCTCTATGGTCAAGGACTCAACGTACGTGATTGGATACACGTTGATGACCACAATTCCGCAGTGCTGCGCATCCTGGAGGCCGGGGTGATCGGCGAAACATATCTGATCGGTGCCGACGGAGAGAAAAACAACAGGAGCGTCATCGAGTCAATTCTGTTCCAAATGGGCCAACCCACCGACGCATACGATCATGTTGCGGACCGCCCAGGCCACGACATGCGCTACGCAATCGACGCCACCAAACTACGCACCGAACTCGGTTGGGAGCCCGTCCATAGTAACTTTGAAATCGGACTGGCTTCCACCATCGAATGGTATCGCACCAATGAGAGCTGGTGGCGCAGACAAAAGAAGTTCGTTGAGGCCAGATATGCCACGCGTGAACAGTGAACAGTGAACAGTGAACAGTGAACAGTGATGAATGATCTCCGGACAGAAAAGAGTCTTGGACTGCACACCACGCCCATCCCGGGAGTCCTGATCATCGATTTACCTGTCCACACCGATAACCGCGGTTGGTTCAAGGAGAATTGGCAACGGGCTAAGATGCTGGAATTGGGTCTCCCCGATTTCGGTCCGGTACAGAACAACATCTCCTTCAACGACAAGGCAGGGACAACCCGCGGCATCCATGCAGAGCCTTGGGACAAGTTCATCTCAGTTGCCGCCGGCACAATCTTCGGAGCTTGGGTGGATCTACGTGAAGGTCCAGGTTTCGGCACCGTGTTCACCCGTGAGATCGACCCATCGATGGCGATTTTTGTACCCGCCGGCGTGGGCAATGCCTACCAGACCTTGGAGCCCAAAACTATTTACACCTACTTGACGAATGCGCACTGGAGTCCTAGAGATACCTACACTTTCCTCAACTTGGCAGACACAGCCTCAGCAATCAACTGGCCGATCCCATTGGACCAGGCGACTTTATCGGAAAATGACCGGTACCACCCGCACATGGACGAGGTAGTTCCCTTCCCAGCAGCGACCAAGAACCGCCGCGCCCTAGTGACCGGCGCCAACGGTCAATTGGGCCGGGAATTGGGCGTCCAGTTGCCTGCGGCAGGCTACGAATTTGTTGGAATGGACCTTCCTGAACTCGACATATCTGATGCAGTTGCCATGGCCGAAGTGGACTGGTCCTCCTACGACCTGGTGATCAACGCTGCGGCCTGGACTGACGTCAATGGGGCGGAGTCCCCTGAAGGGCTTCCGCTGTCGTGGCGGGCCAATGCTGTTGGCCCAGCTAACCTCGCCAAGGCTGCAGTAGAACACGGTTTCACTCTGGTCCACATCTCCTCGGACTATGTTTTCGACGGGACCAAGGCTCCATACTCTGAAAACGATCCTCCCTCCCCTCTCGGCGTCTACGGGCAATCAAAAGCTGCCGGCGATGCAGCTGTCACCCCGGTGCCGCGCCACTACTTGGTGCGTACCTCTTGGGTGATCGGCGGCGACAAGAACTTCATGAGAACCATGAAGGCGTTCGCCGATGATGGAGTTAACCCAACCGTGGTGTCCGATCAGATTGGGCGATTGACTTTCGCCGAAGACTTGGCCAGCGGCATTATCCATTTGGTGCGTTCTGGGGCCGAGTTCGGCACCTACAACCTATCGAACACCGGCGATCCAATCACGTGGTACCAGGTGGCAGCCTCCACCTTTGAACTATGCGGGCACGATCCCGCACGAGTATCGGCTGTGACCAGCGCTGAATACCTCGCCGACAAGCAGCAAGCCCCACGACGCCCATTGAATTCAACCTTGGATCTGTCCAAGATCGAGTCCACTGGTTTCAGGGCTGCTGACCTGCGACAACGGATGCGCGAGTACCTTGCTGGGCTCTAGCCCGGACACAAGCCGGGTTCGTCACCGGCCCGCACAAGCAACTATGTCCCGCACGAACTGAAGTTGCCCGCGATTGTATGGGTTGGCGCTGTCCTGGGGTACTCGGGTTTCTCCGGCCACCGTGAGCCAAGAGCGAGTCACCCTCTAGGCGAACAAGCTAGCGTGGGTAATCTAAGCGTTAGTCTGCTCCTATCGAGAGGCCCGCTCTTCCAAGTCAACAACAGCCAGGGGAAACAGTGCACGGAATCATTCTCGCCGGGGGAACCGGATCGCGTCTGCATCCACTCACAACAGCCATTAGCAAGCAGCTCCTCCCGGTCTACGACAAGCCGATGATCTATTATCCGCTGTCAACTCTGCTGTTGGCAGGGATTCGCGATGTTCTGGTCATCACCACCCCGCACGATGCCGGGCCCTTCCACCGTTTGCTCGGTGATGGCTCCCAGTTCGGCATCAGCCTCTCCTTCGCTCTCCAGGCCGAGCCCAAGGGTCTGGCCCAGGCATTCACCATTGGCGCCGATTTCATCGGTACCAATGGTGTTTCCCTGGTGCTGGGTGACAACATCTTCTATGGTCAAGGGCTCGGCACCCGGTTACGTCGTCACACAAATGTCAACGGCGCCACAATCTTCGGCCACCAGGTGGCGGATCCCCGCGCCTACGGAGTGGTTGAGATCGATGCGAGCGGCATGGCGATTTCCATCGAGGAAAAGCCCGAGAACCCCAGATCACATCTGGCGGTACCGGGCTTGTATTTCTACGATAATAACGTCATGGAATACGCCCGGGAGTTGATTCCTTCAGCACGCGGCGAGCTGGAGATCACCGACATCAACCGGATCTACATGGAACAGGGCGAACTGAAGGTTGAGGTACTTCCACGTGGTACAGCTTGGTTGGACACCGGTACGTTCGATTCTCTCAGTAACGCCAGTGAGTTCGTACGCACCATCCAGAAACGTCAAGGGCTCCAAGTGGGCTGCCCGGAAGAGATCGCTTGGCGCAACGGCTGGCTGAGTGATGAGGAACTGTTGGCACGAGCAACCGCGTTGGAGAAGTCAGGTTACGGTGACTACCTAAGAATCTTGGTCGAGCAGGGACATTGATCCTGATCCCACGAGGATACGATGAAGAAGCCATGCGTGAGAGAGACCTCAAGCACGTGACATACGCTCCTGTAGCGCGGCAGTCCGTCATGTACACGTGCCATTGGATCCGAGTGCACAACTGCGCATAGCCTTTGAGCATCAACGATTCGCAGGAGGACTCTCGCAATGGGACGCGGCGCCGCTGACTTCAGCCGATTCAATCCCGACCGCATCGCCACAGCGACGGTGGAACTGGGTACCGACACCCGGGACGCAACCGATGTGGTCATCGGTTTGGTCACCGTCAAAGGCTGCGATTCTGTAGTGGGCGCAACCCCGGAACTGGAGAAATATTGGGCCACCGCTGGCACTTTGACTGAAACGGTGGTGGCCGCCGGCGCCACCTCGAAGCCCGGATCGGTCACGGTGCTCGGAAACGGCAGCAAGCGGCTGGCTGTAGTAGGACTGGGTAATGACTTGGACCTCAGTAACGAGGACCTGCGACGCGGTGCCGGGCATGCGATCCGCCGGATCACCCATACCAAGCTGCCCTCCATGCGACGGATTGTCATTAGCCTGGACACCGACCACGGCAGGCAGGTGGCGGCAGTCGCCCAAGGAGCGGTGCTCGCCATAGACCAGTTCACGAAGATCTCCAACGACGATGAGCAGATCCCGCGCGACACGATCGTGGTGATCGGGCCCTCCTCAGCCCAGCAGGAACTGGAGAATGCAATGGTGGTCGCCGAGGCGATCCGCGTCGTGCGGGATTGGGTGAACACTCCGCCGAATCTGCTCGGCCCCAGCGAACTCGTCGGACAGGCCAAGGACTACCTGGGGTTGTCAAAGGGGATCAATGTCGAGGTACTTGATGAAAAGGCCCTCGCCAAGGGCGGTTATGGCGGCATTCTCGCGGTCGGTGGAGGATCGGTGCGCCCACCCCGGTTGCTGCGCGCCGACTATCACCCGAAGCAGGCTACAAAACATTTGGTTCTTGTCGGCAAGGGGGTGACCTACGACTCCGGCGGCTATAACCTGAAAACCGAATCCTCCCTGCTCACCATGAAACAGGACATGGCGGGAGCCGCCACTGTCGTGGCTGCATTGCGAGTGATCGCCACCCTAGGATTACCGCTGCATGTGACGATCTACGCCCCGATAGTCGAGTCGATGATCTCGGGAGCCGCCTACCGTCCCGGCGACGTGATTACCACCTACGATGGGACCACCGTGGAGAACTCCAATTCCGACTGCGAGGGCCGGATTATTCTCGCAGATGCTCTGGCCAGAGCCGCCGAGGACTCGCCAGAGCTGATCGTGGATGTCGCTACCCTGACCGGTGCCTGCATTGTTGCCCTAGGAGAGCGGACCGCCGGACTCATGGTGAGCAGTGACCCGGTGGCCGATGACATCCTGGACGCCGCCGAGCTCGCTGGTGAGGACTACTGGCAACTCCCAGTCACCGAAGAGGTCCGTTCCCAGTTGTCCTCCCCCTTCGCCGATCTGAAATCGAAGAATACCCGTTCAGGGGGAACGATCTACGCAGCTGCCTTCCTGCAGCACTTCACCAAAGATCACAACTGGGCGCATCTCGACATCGCAGGACCAGCATGGAACACCGGGTCAGCCCACGATTACGTGCCCGCAAACGCGACGGGAACCGCAGTACGAACCTTGGTCTGCTTGGCAGCCTTGATGACGCAAAGTACATCTGAGTCGGCTGAGAAAACTGCGGATTGCTGACCAAACCAGCCGCGGTTTTCCCACACGTCGCTCTGGGGCGTTAGGCTTGCAAGTGGTACCGACATCACGTCAAAGGAGAGCGCTACCCATGTCGACTGAAGTCACCCTGCCCGTACTGGGCGAAAGCGTCACCGAAGGAACCGTGTCGCGTTGGCTGAAGGAGGTCGGTGAGCAGGTTTCCGCCGACGAGCCCTTGGTCGAGGTCAGCACCGACAAGGTCGACACCGAGATTCCTTCCCCGGCGACCGGTGTGCTGTTGGAGATCCGCGTTCCCGAGGACGAGGTCGCTGCCGTCGGTTCCGTACTGGCCATTATCGGTGACCCATCTGAAACCCCATCCCTCTCTTCCCCTGCAGCTTCGGCCCCGGCTGCGGTTTCTCCGGCCCCCGCCGAAGAAGCCGCACCTGCCTCTGCCCCGGCAGCTACCGGTGAAGACGCCACCGAGATCGTGTTGCCCGCATTGGGCGAGTCGGTGACCGAGGGCACCGTGTCGCGTTGGCTGAAGGAGGTCGGTGAGCAGGTTTCCGCCGACGAGCCCTTGGTCGAGGTCAGCACCGACAAGGTCGACACCGAGATTCCTTCCCCGGCGACCGGTGTGCTGTTGGAGATCCGCGTTCCCGAGGACGAGGTCGCTGCCGTCGGTTCCGTACTGGGGTTAGTCGGTTCACCATCCGCGACCCCGGCTCCCGGGGCACCGGCTACCGCACCTGTGGCCCCTGCCGTAGAGCCTCCGGCTCCCCAGATCCCGCAGGGTCCCTCGCCGTCCCCGACGATTCCCCGGATCGCGCCGCGCGCCACCGGTAGCTCCGATCCGTCTGCCTATGTCACCCCGCTGGTACGCAAGATGGCCGCCGACCTGGGTGTCGAATTGTCCGCAGTAACCGGCACCGGGGTGGGTGGACGCATCCGCAAGCAGGATGTGCAGGCTGCCGCCGAAGCCGCCAAGGTTCCGGCACGGGCTGAGACCCCGGCTGCATCGGCTGCTCCCGCTTCGGCACCGAAGGCTCCCGAGGGTACCGACGCTGCCAAGCGTGGCACCAGCGAGAAGATGCCGCGACTGCGCACCATCATCGCCGCGCGCATGGTGGAGTCCCTGCAGACCGCCGCCCAGTTGACCGCCACCGTCGAGGTTGACCTCACCGCCATCTCCAAGCTACGCGGCAAGGTGAAGGACGATTTCAAGCGGCGTGAGGGCACCGGCCTTACCTACCTTGCCTTCATCTCAAAGGCGACGGTGGAAGCACTGCAGGCCTTCCCGATCATCAACGCCTACATTGAAGACAAGAACATCGTCTACCCCGGAGCCGAACACCTGGGCATCGCGGTGGATACCCCTCGTGGCCTGATCGTCCCGGTCATCAAGAATGCCGGTGATCTCAATGTCGGCGGCATCGCCAGGCAGATCTCGGATCTCGCCGCCCGTGGCCGCGACAACAAACTGGGCCCCGACGAACTGTCCGGTGCCACCTTCACCATCACCAACTACGGTTCGGCAGGCACACTGTTCGACACCCCGGTGATCAACCAGCCGAACTCAGGCATCTTGGGTACCGGCGCCCTGGTGAAGCGCCCGGTGGTGGTCAAGGATTCCTTCGGCAACGACACCATCGCGATCCGGGACATGATGTATCTTTCGCTGACCTACGACCACCGTCTGATCGACGGTGCTGTGGCGGCCCGGTTCCTGTCCACGATCAAGCATCGTCTGGAGGAGGGTATCTTCGGCGCCGAGTTCGGCCTCTGATCGCTCATTCAAACATCCCGACGGGGTCACAGCTTCCGCCTGTGTCCCCGTCGTTGTGTACTGAACTGGACAATCTCGTCGGGTAGGATAGCCATTCAGACACCGGGTGGCCGACACCCCTGCCCCCAGCAACACTTCCAGGCGAACACGGAGCGACATGGCGAAGAGCGAACGGGCCAAGGAACTTGCGGCGAAGCAGAAGGCCGAGGCCAAGGCCTTGCGCGCAGCCAAGAAGAACTCCGACAACCCCAGGGACTGGGGCATCGTCAAACAGGTACGTGAATCCTACCGGCTTACCCGGGAAGTCGATCCGCAGCTCAATCTGTGGCTGGTCGGCTCCTTCATCGTCGCGGCGGCCCTCATCGCCGGGTTGTCCACGCTGACCGGCGCCAGATGGTGGATGTCACTGATCATGGCGCTGCTATTCGGGTTCACCGCGGCTCTGTTCATGCTCACCCGCCGTACCCGCACCGGAACCTATCTGCGCTACAAGGACACCCCGGGAGCCGGTGAAGTGCCTCTGTCCATGCTGAACAACAAGAAATGGACCGTCACCCCGGCAATCGCCTTCACTCGCCAACAGGACTGTATCCACCGCGTGGTCGGGGCCCCCGGAGTGGTCCTGATCGGCGATGGAAACCCTTCCCGGCTCCGCCCGCTACTGAATTCTGAGCTTAAACGCCACCAAGCAGTGCTCTACGGGATCACCGTCGAGGCCATCCAGATGGGCGAGGGCGAGGGCATGGTCCCGATGGAAAAACTCACCAAGCATATCGAATCCCTGCCGAAGGCCATCGACAAAGTGGAGCAGGAAGAGGTCATCTCCAGGCTGCGCGCCCTGGACAACATGAAAGGCCGCATGCCAATCCCGAAGGGCCCGATGCCCACCAACATGAAGGGTGCCCGTAAGGCGATGCGGGGACGTTGAGGCGTGGTCGCACCCAATCTGGTCAACGCGGAGCATCTCACCAAATCCTATGGCACCCGGATCCTCATCGACGATGTCTCCCTCGGGCTGGGCGCTGGTGAAGTGGTGGGCGTCGTCGGTCGCAACGGCGACGGGAAATCGACCCTGCTGGGCATGCTGACCGGTGTCGTGGAGCCAGATTCTGGCCGGGTCACCCGCACCGGCGGGATCTCATTGGGGAGTCTTACCCAGGTCGAGCACCTGGTGGAAGGACAGACGGTTCGTGATGTCGCCCTTGCGTCAGCCCCCGACCACGTGTGGAACTCAGATGGACGCAACCGGGCCGTCGTCGCGCATTTCCTGGCCGGGATCGACCTTGATGCCCCGGTGACCGAGCTGTCAGGTGGGGAACGTCGCCGCACGGGGCTGGTCGGTTTGATGACCGCCCACCACGACCTGTTGGTATTGGACGAGCCGACGAACCACCTCGACGTGGAGGCAGTCGACTGGCTGGCAAAGCACCTTGTCGAGTTGCAGAACCGCGGTACAGCGATGCTTATCGTCTCCCACGACAGGTGGTTCTTGGACGCCGTGTGCACCAAGACCTGGGAAGTGCACGATGCGGTCGTCGATGCCTACGAAGGTGGCTACGCGGCCTATGTGCTGGCCCGGGCAGAACGTGCCCGTCAGACAGCGGCGAACGAAGCACGACGCCAGAACTTGATACGCAAGGAATTGGCCTGGTTACGACGCGGCGCCCCGGCCCGCACCTCGAAACCGAAGTTCCGCATTGAGGTTGCTAACGAATTGATCGCCGATGTACCCGAGCCCAGGGACAAATTCCAACTCGCTCAGTTCTCCTCGGCACGCCTCGGCAAGGAGGTCATTGATCTGAAGAACGTCTCGGTGACGGTAGGTGCACAGCGGGTGCTGCTGCACGATCTCACATGGTCGATCGGTCCTGGAGACAGGATCGGCCTAGTCGGGGTGAACGGGGCAGGAAAATCAACCCTGCTCCGGTTAATGTCTCGTGAGCTCTCCCCCACCTCGGGCATCGTCAGACATGGCAAGACCTTGCGGCTGGCCCATTTATCTCAGCATGTCGACGAACTCGACGACACCGAGCAGGTCCTGGCCTCGGTAAACCAGCTGCGCGAGGAGACCCGGCTAGCGACCGGTCGTACAGCGAGCACCACAAATCTCCTCGAGGAATTCGGTTTCCGCGGAAACAAGCTGGTCACCCGGATCGGTGAGCTCTCAGGCGGGGAACGCCGTCGGCTGCAATTACTGAGGTTGTTGATCGCCGAACCTAATGTGTTACTGCTCGACGAGCCCACCAATGACCTGGACATCGACACCCTCACCGTGCTTGAGGACTATCTGGACACTTGGCCGGGAACCCTCATCGTTGCATCCCACGACCGCTATTTCCTTGAACGAGTCTGCGACGTGCAGTACGCGTTGCGCGGCGACGGCAGCTGTGTGCTGCTGCCGGGCGGGATGGATCAGTACTTAACCGAACGCCAGGCGGCCGTCGCACCGGCCCCTGCTCCCCATCCGCAGACCGGTCAGGTCTCCGAGCAGGCACGGCTGCGCACTGCTCGCAAGCAGGCGGCCCGGCTGGAATCCCAATTGGAGAAACTGAGCATCGAGATCAAGCGGGTGCATGCCGCTATGGCCGAACAGGCCAGTGACTACATCGCCCTGGCCACCCTCCAGGAGGAACTCACTGGTCTGGAAGCCCGATGTGCTGAACTTGAGGAGGCTTGGTTGACTGCGGCCGAAATCGCGCAGGGCTGAATGGATCCGAGCTCACCTGTGGTTCCGCTCTCCCACGAGCACTTGGCATTCTCACCTATCGACGCGAGCCAAAGCACCGACACAGTATTGGTCGTTCCATACCGCGACGTGCATCCGTCCCACGATCACTCGCCACCAGTCAATACGTCGGTCACAGCCAGCCTTGCCCGGTTCGAGTAGGGCCGACAAGTCGAGCAAATGGGCCTCGTCCAAGCTGGTGAACCCGATTTTCACCGCTGCCTCCTTGGCCACCCACAGCTTCAGCCGTGCCTTTGGGCACGTGCCCAGCAACGCCTCTTCCCGGGGATGAGCGATCATCCCAGCAACGTGGGCCGCTTCATCAGCCCTTTCGATGTCTTCCACATCAACTCCGATCCGCACCCCTCTTTTTCCCACACCAACTGCCACCACGGTGCGGGAGTGGGAGAGACTCACCTCCAACCCACAACGGGTCATCGGCCTCCCATCGGGAGCATGATCGATGACTGCGTTACTCGGATCCATTCCACTGTGCACCCTGTTCACCATTGATGAGGCCACGGCATGGGCCAATAGGCGGGTGCTGCGGTCATCGGCGTCAACGAGAGCATCTATCCTCTGCCGCTGCTCTCGGCTCATCCACGAAGCACCCGGGCTACGGCCTTCTCCTGATGCAGTGCGAGCCCACCATTCAAGCTGCACTCGGTGATCGCGACTGCAGAGGGCTCCCAGCCGGGTGCCCGTGACTGCTCTGGAGATGGGCAGCACGTCGGACGACGTGCCTCGGATCATCTCAGCAGATCCTCCAGTTCTTCAGCGAGCCGATCAAGAAAACCTTGGTCTTCCAATGGAAAGAAGTGCCCACCATCATGAGTCACCAATCGGAACCTGCCTCTGGTAAATCCCGACCACAACCGCATGGCCTCAGAATCCAAGGTGGGATCCTGGTTCCCGGCAAAGGCAAGAATGGGAGCATCTAGGATCGTCGAATGGTGTTCGAAGGACTCGTGGAGCATATAGTCGCGCTGGATGGGCCCCAGCAGCAGATCCATCGCTGCCTCGTCGGCAAGTATCTCAGCGGGAGTACCTCCAGCAATCACCAACTCTTGTTTCAGAGCAGCCAGTCCCATCGATGAGTGATACTCCCCTTCAAGTATCTGACCTGGAGCCTGCCTACCGGCAACAACGAGTGCAGCCACTTCTACTCGAGCTGCCCCTTGGAGACAGGCAGCCACTTGATAGGCCATGGCCGCTCCCATGGAATGCCCATAGAGCACCACCGGCTCAACAGCGATCCGGGAGATTTCGGATGCGAGGTGAACTCCGAGACTGGAGAAGTCTCCCACCCAAGGTTGTTTCATTCGAGTTGCTTTCCCGGGCAACTCAACGGGGATAACATCAAGGTCTGGATGTATGCCCACCCACGGTCGGTAGGATGAAGCATTCCCGCCAGCATGATGGAAGCAGAAAACCAGTCTGCCACGACGAGGTTCGTGAACAAATGGGAAGGGATCCCGGCTCACAATCATAATTCCTCCTGTTGTTGGTTCTCCGGCGCGATAAGAATATAAACCCGCTGACCCAGAACAGAGATCGGGTGGTCATCGGGCGGCCAGTGCTCAATGCAGGAGAGCCCTGCGGCCTCGAAACTGGCCAGCCACTGATCATGAGTACAGAACATTGTGTCGGTCGCGGCGCGCAGGTCATAGGCCTCGGACATCATGAAGGCTTGGGTGAGCAGCATCAGAGCTGACTCCTGGAAAGCTTCGGAGAGAATGATCTGCCCGTCCGGGGCCAGTACCCGTCGCATTCTGCTCAGTACCTCGACGACATCGACAACGTTGTTCAGTACCCCGGCTGCCACCACCACATTAAACTGGCTATCCAGCTGAATGAACGCCCCGGGATCTTGGAGATCAAGTACGTGATGGATTATTCTGCCATCTCCTCGGTGACGAGCGCGGGATTCCGCGAAGAAGAAGGAGGAAATGTCTGTGTAGTGATACTCAGCCAAGGAAGCAGGATCAAGGTCATTGACATTGTCCAGAATCACATCGCACGTAGCTCCAGTTCCAGCTCCCACTTCTAGAATCCGCAACCCTTCTCTACATTCAGCGGCCAACTCGGCGACATGAGCCCCAATATACTGATTGAGGCATGCAGCAATCATGGTGTCCCGGTACAAGGCATGCGCCTGCTCGGTAGAACCTTCCACAAAAAGAAGATTCACAGCATTCATTTTTCCGGCCATCAGATCAGCCAAGTTCTCCAAGTGGCTCCGGAAGTAGGAAAGAACCTGCGGAGGACCCAGACGATGATTCCACCCCTGTTTTGCTTCTTCCCACGCGCGGTCAGCAGCCATCCACAAATCGTCGAGGTGGGCACGCAACCGAGGGGTGGCCTGCACCAGGCCATCAACAGTGGTGAGCCATCCAGATTCCTGCAATCTTCGGATCCAACGACGCGGAATGTGAGCCGTGGCAGGACAGACCTCGACGCTGTCCAGCAGATCGGCAAGAAGCATTCCGGTCCTCAACTCTGCATGCATCCCCAGCAGTGCGGCCATCGACAGCTCAGCGGCACGATCGAGTCCAGCAACCGCTGAAGCCACCGATGTAACATTGGACTCAGCGGCGATCTGGGGCCAAGCCATGGAACGCAATCTGGCGATCTCAACGGTTTCCCAGTCGATTCCCATCGCAGCAGCGGCTACAGGACGAGGTGCTCCAACGCGGGAGGTCATCTCATGCCAGAGTTCGGCAGCGGCAAAAGCCCGCTGCAAACCCACAGCACGGCCTGATGCAGTACTTTTGCGCCATGCGTCCATATCCATGCTCAGTGCATCCACCCACTGGCGAGCGAGTGCTTCACGCAACGACAACGGATTGGGCGGGATGAAACAAGTGGTGTCCTGATCAAGCAATGTTGAAGGATGGCAGCCCAAGTCAGCAGGAATAAGGGTGTCGGCGGGAAGCGTCAGAGCCGGGTGCCATTCAATCGGACCGTGTGGGTCACGCAGACTCAACCGTCCTGATCCGAAACCTACGGTGATCCCGAAGAGCAGGGGCATGTCTGCATCAGCCACCTCTGCGCCCACGGTGTTGTGCACTGTGAAACTGACTGGGATACCCGCAATTTTTCCTCCCAGTTGCACGATAGGTGCATCGGGCTCAGCCACGGCCTCGGTGAAAGACCACGGTTTCGCCCCACCAGTCATTTTGACGAGAAGATGGGCTAAAGGAAAGCAAACTTGGTTGGCAAGTTCACAGACCAAGTGGGTAGGCGGGGAGATCGCGGACAAGGTGGCGAACATCTTGACGAACTGCCTGACTGCAGGCAGATTGAGGTACAGATCTCCCACGTGAAAATTACGCTTGGACATGGATGCAGCGCGCGTCAATTGGACCAGATCACGATAATGCACAGGTTGTTCCATCAACACATCAAGGCCGGTTTGCAGCAAACGAATACCCAATTCAGTGCCCTGACCGCCGAGCGCTTGGGTTCCCACTGCCACACAGACAAATTTGGTCACCTCGGCGACCCGGTCCACATCAGTGAACAGCGGCACCTGGTAGCGCTCGGCCACTTTCACCGAGCGTTGCGATCCTCGAGCAAGAATACCCACCAACTCAAAACGAGGATGACGGGCAACCGCCTCGGCATAGAACTGGCCAAAACGCGTTCCGGCCACCACCACGGGAATCGGCATTCCGAATCGCTGGTATGATGTCATCATCAGATTTCCCCGAATTCGAAGTCGTCGACGAATTGGTCGGCGACCTCACCAGGATCATCCAAGCAAGCGGCAAGATCGGCGAGTGTTGGATGGTCAAAGAGAATTTCCAAACTCACCTTAGTGCCGAACTCCGGTTGGAGCCCTGCGACCAGTTGCAGGGCTCGCAAGGAGTCTCCGCCCAAGGAGAAGAAACTGTCATGCACTCCCACTTGGTCCTCGTTCAACCTCAGCACGCGAGCCCAAACCGGAGCGATGGCCCGCTCAGTGACGGTGCGTGGAGCGACGATCTCGCGGCAACCGCCGATGAGATCGACCCCCATCTGTTCCAGCAGCTTCCGGTCGAGTTTGCCGTTGGGGGTCTGCGGAAACTGGTCGTGGCAGATCACCGCAGAGGGCACCATGTAACTTGGGAGCGTTTCCGCCAATTCGGTGGCGAGTCGGCTAGGGCTGACCCGGGAAGTACCAGTGACCCGGGCGCACAGGACAACCATCCCAGCCCCGTCCACGCCACTGGAAGTGATCTGAGTAAACCCTGCAGCGTCCAAGGCATCAATCCAATCCTGCTCTCCGAGAAGTGGAAGATGAGTGACAGCCCGCTGATCGATCAGATCGCCATAACCTCCAGCAAAAAGTGCAGTGGTCAGCAACATGAGGGTGGTGTTCCGAGTCTGTTCCCTCAGCACAAGATGTGCGCCATCATCCATCACTTCTCTCAATCCCCTCAGCATCACCGGCAAATCAGAAGCCCTGTGCAAGGCGTTGTCAGCAACAACCAGTTCAACTGGTTCCCAGTCGGCCGGAGCCCTGGTGGTACGCCAATCCCACGCCCGGGTGCTGACTCGAGTACCGAATTGCTCGGTTACGGCCCCGAGCATCGAGGCAGACTCGTCGATGACAATGACCGGCACGTCACCGGGGTTCTCTGTGATCACGCGGGGTTCCAATCCCAATCTGCCATTGATCACCATCACATGGTGAGCCTCAGTGCGCAGCGCATCGCATGCCTCGACCAGTATTCTGGTACTTGATGCAAACCGGGCTGCACTGAGTTTCCCAAGCTCGGCGGGAGTGAATGCCTTCCCGGGGTTGGACAACACGGTGACCGCATCGACTTGCCCCCTCAGCATCGCCAGACGTGTTGGCCTGTCAGCAACCAGTTTGGCCTCCAGCATCTCAACCACTGGATCGTTAACCGACTCCCATCCAGCGACCGGTTCCTCATCCAGGCGCCGCAGTTGATTGCGAGCCAGGTGGATCATCGTGGGATGAATCCCGGCCTCACGCATTGTCCGGTCCACATCATCGACCGGATCTATCATCCGGCCGGTGAGCACCTGCCAGTCCGAAGCCAGTACCCGACGCGCCATGGCCTCGACTGCAGCGGAGAACATCTGGTCAGCATCCACCACTTCAGCCTTGCTGATCACCAGTTGTTCCTTCGATGTCATTGCGGACATACCGTCCTCCAGCACCAAGTGGGCCACCAGCTGACGTGATTCGCGGCCCCCTATCGTGCTGACTGCTGCATTCCGCACCCAGTCAAGATCGCTCAGGGCAGCCTCAATCTCCCCCAGCTCAATGCGATGCCCGCCAACCTTCACCTGGCTGTCTGCTCGACCGAGGAATTCAACATTGCCATCGCCCATGTACCGGGCCCTATCCCCAGTGCGGTAAAGCCGCTCCCCAGTGCGCGGATCGACGACAAAGGACAGGCCGGTACTGGTTGGGTCGTTGAGGTAGCCATCTGCCAGCCCAGCTCCGGCAATGCACAGATCTCCAGCCACCATGTCAGGGACATCATCACCCACTTCGTCAAGGATGCGGAACATCTGATTAGCCAAGGGCTTTCCATAGGGTATGGACCGCCATCCGGGATCAACTTCCGTCACCGGGAAGCTGTTCGACCAGATCGCTGCTTCGGTCGCTCCGCCCAAGCTAATGAGTTTCGCATTGGGGAAGTATCGTTGGACCGCTGCTGGCAGGTCGAGAGGAATCCAATCTCCTGACAACATAACCCGGCGGATACCGGGGAACTCACCGGAGTGGGAGTCGAGATGAAGAGCCATCATCGACATGAACATCGGTACCGAATTCCACACACTCACCCGGTGACGTGCCACCAGATCGATCCAGGCTTCAGGGTTCCGGTGGTCGGCTTCAGTCCCCATCACCACGGCACCGCCTGCGTGGAACATCCCAAAGATGTCATAGACCGACAGATCAAAACTGAGATTGGACAACATGAGTGTCCTGTCCTCTGGCCCGATGTCCAACGTCCGGTTCACCGCCTCAATGGTGTTTGCGACAGCATCGTGGGTCATCACCACACCTTTGGGCTCCCCGGTTGATCCGGAAGTGAAAATCACATACGCACGCGTCCTGGGGTCAGGAGCGATGCGCTGCCATCTGCCGGGAGCGTAACCGATCAGATCATCAACGCTGATCGTTGGCAGACGATGAACGTTGATAATCTCCTGAACCTCGTCATCGGTGACCATCGCCACCGCCCGGGAACGATCCAGGATTCTGGCGATTCGATCAGTGGGGCCACGCGGATCCAAGGGCAAGTAAGCAGCCCCGGCCATCATCACACCGCTGACGGCCACCACTTGACGCCAACTCCGAGGCATGGCGACCACGACTATGTCCCCTGCTCTGACCCCGGTGGCCCGCAACCGGGCTGCCAGATCCTGGGCCAATGATTCCGTCTCAGCACGGCTCAAGGTGCGCTCATCACTGATCACCAAAGCCGCATCGGGATCCTCGTCCACCCATTTCCACAACGGGCTGAGCAGGTCAGAAGGCGTCCGCTGGACCCCGGTGTGATTCGCTTCGATCCGCTGCTGCGAGCAGACAAGCGGCACCAAGGTGGTGGCGGAACGGTCAAAAGCATCGTCCTCGTCAGCAAGGTGTTCCAACACTTGGAGCATTGCATCGAACATGGCGTCGGCAATCGCTGGTTCAATGACCTCATCAGCGATGTCCCAGGACACCAGTAATTCCCCATCCTGTTCGCTGACCTGTTCATCCAGCCATACCTGTGGAGTCTGGGAGTTTCCACGCAGAATGGGGCCGAAGAAAGTCTCATTGCTCGGGCGTGCTCCACTCAAGCCCAGCCCCGAAGTGAACACCACCGGCATGCCGGGTTGATTCCCGAGTTCGGGATGAAGTCTGGTCCACTCACGCAGTACAGTGACCCCACTGACGGTGGGATGAGCCAAGTCCTGCCAGAGTCTGGCCTGAAGGTCCGCGCAACGAGAACCAAAATTCTTCCCGCGCCAGTCAAGGCCGAGCAGAGTCAAAGAGGTGAAATCACCCACAAGGTGTTCCACCTGCGGATGCAGGGGGAGTTTGTTGAACCGGGTGAGGTTGATGGTGAACCGTTTGGATTCGCTCCACCTGCTCAGCACTTCGGCATAGGCTCCCATGAGCACCGCCGATGGCGAAATCTGGTGCTGGGCCGCCAGAGCACGCAGCCGAGCCCAGCGATCAGCTGCGAGACGGGCCTCACGACGACGAAACCGACTGGTGGTCGCTCCCGAGTTGATTGGTAGTGCAGGAGCAGGTGGCAGGCTGACAACTCGCTGCATCCAATAATCGAGGTCAGCCCGATGGACTGATGATCCTTGAATCATCTCCACGGCTTGCACGTAGTCACGGAACGTTATTTCGGCTAGTGGAATTTCGCTGGATGGATCGTCGTAGAGGTTGCGCCACTGCGCGAAAAGAGTAAAAATACTGAACCCATCAAGAGTTGTGTTGTCGAAACTGAGATGCAGCACCCGGTCGTCGCCAGCCCCGGAGACTCCGATTGCAAACAGCGGCCAGCTGGTCAGATCGACTTGGGCCGCAGAAAGTTCATTTCTCAGGATTTCCCGCGCATCCGGTTCTCCGGTCACGGTACGGAAGCGGTAGTCGGGTACTTGCTCCAAGACACGCTGGCTACTGCCATCGCTGCTGAGCACGGCCCGCAGCATATCGTGCGTCCGCACCAATTGGTTCCAAGCTCTCTCAGCCCGTTCAATGTCCAAACACGGAGCGGCCATCTCAAAGTAGCAGTGGGTGGATACTCCACCAAAAGCGTACAGCCCGGTGCGGCCCAGCCAATAAGCTTGCTGAATTTCGGTGAGTCCGAAAGGTTCATGGCGTTTGCTGAAGTCGGAGACAGCCTGGGGTAGTTCTCCGAGCCGGTCCACCCCTGCGAGATCGCTGCTCTCGACCACTGCTGACGCCAATTCATGAAGGCATGGGGCGGAAAAGATGGTGTCCAGACCAATGTGGCAACCGAACTCCTTGTTCACCCGTACGGCCATGACGGTGGCGCTCAGCGAGTCGCCTCCCAATTCCAGGAAATTGTCGGTGCGCGAGATCTTGGTCCTCCCCAGCAGTTCAGCCCACAGCGCAGCCAAACGTTTTTCAATGACCCCGTCCGGAGCTTGGGCGCTGGTTTCAGTCCCGATGCTCAGTTGGCTCAACAACCGGCGATCAATCTTCCCATTAGCCGTCACCGGCAATTCATCGAGGACAGTCACCAACCTGGGCACCATGTACTCGGGCAGGATTTTGCCCAATTCTTTCTCCCAGACCTCCAGGTCAACGCTCCACATGAGACCGGGGCGTCGTGCCACGAACAGCCCCTGGCCCAGTTGCGCGCCTGGGGCGTTACGCGTGTCCACAAAACCCACCTCGGCCGCCAGCCGGATCCATGCCGTTATGTCCATCAATCTTCCTTTGCCGGCCCGGCAGTCGGTGACTGCATTGGGACCATCAAGCAGATCAATGAGCAGCATCTGGATCGGTAGGTTCACTGTGGTCTCCCCACACACAAGCCACCCACCACCGCGCAACGCCGCGTAGATCTGGGCAAGCGCCGAGACAACATCGGGGCTCCGATGACAAGAATCCACGCATATCACCAAGTCGTAGCCTCCGAGGCGATCGAATCCATGGCGATCCACCCAAGCCCAGCCACGGGTCAGGTATCCGGCCTCGGTCCACTGCTCCAATAGCTCCGGATCCTCGTCGGCGATGATGACCTCGTGCTCAGTTCCTTCGAACATCAGTAGAAGTTTTTCAACCAGATGCGTATCACGAATCCCGCACAGCAGCACCCGTCCTGTCTCGTTCTGTTCTTGCCACTGCGAAACCACCTGGACGATCCACTGGTTGCGTTCGACAACGAAAGGTTGTGCAGCAGCAAGCAACTCGGGACGAGCCTGTGGATGACGAAGACGGAAATCCAATGCGGTGAGGGTGCCGTCCAGCAGCTCGGATGCCTCGTCAACCCACGGCCGACAGAATTCCTCCAGTTCCGTCAGACGCGCCTTATCCGGAACCCCTGGCTCCTGGGGACTGACCAAATGGCTCCGCCAAGCATCCAGGAGCCTTGCCTGCCAACTGCTAGGAACCGGCGATTCGCGCCCTTCAGCTTCCCTGGCAGCCAGGATACTCGACAATCCGGCACGCAGGACATGGTCCTGCGTACACAGTTCGGTCTCCCTGGCCTGTTGATGATTCTCCAGGTCGAGGATCAGACCGGTGAATCCTTCGAGATTTGCCGAGGCGCGAGCCTTGAACAACGGTTCAGGCTTCTTGGATGGAACTACGAAGGCCGACAGCGCAACAACATCCTCAATGCAGGTGGTGACCACCGCGCAGTCGGCGACGTGTTCTAACCCTGCAACTGCAGTCTCGACCTCCTCCAGCTCGATGCGATGGCCACGTACCTTGACCTGCTGATCCCTACGGCCCAAAAACTCCAAGATGCCATCAGGCCAGAATCGTCCGTAGTCACCGGTGCGGTACCAGCGCTGACCAGCATGGGTAACAAAGCATTCAGCATTCTTCCGGGAATCCCCGCAGTAACCACGAGCCACTCCAGCCCCGCCTATCCACAGCTCACCGGTCACTCGGTCGGGGCAGTCACGACCCAGTTCATCGACTACCCGGTAACTCTGGCCGGGCAGCGGCACTCCGTAGGGAATGGAAATCCATGCCTGCGGTACGGGAACCGGAACATCGATTTCGTTGGACCAGATGGCGGCCTCGGTGGCCCCGCCCATGGCGATGATGTGTCCTTGCCGACTTACCTCGTCCAACAACCCGGGAAGGTCCAGCCCAATCCAGTCCCCGGAAAGCAGAACAACTCGCAGGTCATCAATTCTCTGACCCGAAACCTGAGCGTTGATGAGAAGCATCTTGAGCAGAGCAGGCACCGAATTCCACACACTCACCCGGTGAACGACACACATCTTCACCCATGCTTCTGCGTCACGCCAGTCGTCGGGGTGCAGGCACACTGCCGAGGCACCGGCCCCAAGCATGCCGAAGATGTCGAACACCGAAAGATCGAAATCGAAGCTGGACACCATGAGAACCCGGTCATCCTCGGTGATCTGGTTGTGACAGACGACAGCCTCCAAGGTGTTGCGACAGGCCCGATGGCTTATCTCCACACCCTTGGGCTCCCCAGTTGATCCAGAGGTGAAGATCACATAGGCCAATTCATCACCGCTGACCGGGACCGGACTCGTCAGAGGTTCACAGTCCAAAGCGGTGTCCATACGATGAACCATGATTTCCGGACTAACGGTTTCGGGGTCCTGGTCAGTGAGTACGTGAGTGATTCCACCACTCCGGTACATTCGCTGCTTGCGGGCCAGCGGCTGGTCAGTACGAATCGGCACATAAGTGGCCCCAGCCCCCAGTACCCCCAGAGCACCAATCACTTGGGAGACCCCTCGAGAAAGTTCCACCGCCACCAATTGCCCTGGTCCGACCCCGGAAGCATGCAGGTATGCAGCCACACGCAAAGCAGCATCAGCAAGCTCAGCACGAGTGGTCGTCTCACCACTGCGTCCATCGACCAGGGCCGACGCCTCGGGACAGCGCAAGGCTTGCGCGAAGACAGGTTCGTGAATGGTCTCACAGCTCAGCGACATCGGCGGTGAACACAAGGCAGCCCGTACCTGCAGCATCTCATCAATGACGATTTCCAAAGGTTGGGACCAGGAGAAATCTGGGGCGCAGGCAGCGGTGACGGACTCAACGAAAGCGGTGAACATAGCGTCCAGCACTTCGGGGTGGAAGAGTTGCTCGACAGCATCCCAGATGAGCAACAGCTCACCATCCACCGTGAACAACTGAAAATCGAGCCACACCTGTGGTGTCTGGGAAACCATGAACCCCATCTGCCCAAAGGCCTCAGTGAACAGCGGTGAGAACAGTTCCACACCGATATTGCAGGAAAAGACCACTGGCGCCATGGTTCGCTGACCAGGATGTTCACGCAACCAGGAGCGCTGTACATCCACACCAGAGTAGGCATCATGACTGATCGCTTCGTGCAAAGCGCACTGCACCCTCCGCACCTCCTCTGCGAGCCCGGTGGTGGCGTCTGGGGTAATCTGGACCATCACCAAAGAGGTAAAGTCTGCGACCACATCAGCAAGTGCTGGTCCAACTCCCGCTCTGTTGAACAGAGGAACATTCATGGTGAATCCGCTGCCCGATCCCCAGCGTTCCACGACCTTTCCGTAGAGGGTCAGCAGAGCGGCTGCCGGGGTAAGTCGGGCTGCAGCCGCCCGGTTGACGAATTCATTCCAGATCGGAGCTGGGATACGGTGTTGACGGCGCACGAAACGTGGATCCGTGATGGTTTGCGGATCAACAGCCAGTGGGATGGCAGGTGCCCCGGTGAAGCTGTCCAAGCGTTCGGCCCAGTACTGTTCGCAGGACGAGAACCGCTGCTGGTTCGCCACTCGCAACGATTCTAGGCAAGCCGCCACATTCCAGTCGGACGGGGCTGCCACTTCTCCAACACCGGTATACAGAATAGCAAGATCACGTAGGAGGATCTGGTAACTGGTCACATCGCAGATGAGCAGATCAATGTCGAAATGCAATCGAGTAGCCCCGCCCGGCAGCAGGCTCAGTTGAAGTCCAGCCACCTGGCCAGCAGCCACATCGAGTAGCCGGTGAGAGGTGGCTGAGCGCAATTTACCGAGGTGGGCAGCAATCTGATCAGGGCCTAAGTCACGGAGGTCATGAACAATCAATGGCTCATTGCCCGGTTGCTCAGCAATCTGCTGACGCCCGTCATCAGTGAAGCGAGCCCTCAACATTGGGTGAACCCGCTGGAGCTCAGCCCAAGCCCTGTCCAGTTGCTCCGGATCGACGTTATGACCGTCTACCTCCAAGTAACCGTGACAGCCAACCTGTCCCAAGTACTGCCCCGGTCGCCTGCCCACCCAATAGGCCCGCTGCACCTCGGTGAGATCGAAGGGCAGGTGCGGGTCTACATCGACGCGGCGACGACGACGGATCCTGGTGCGCGGAATCTTTTCGACCACCTGCCGCCAGGATTCCAACGTGGGGTTCGACATGAACTTGGCGAAGCTGGCATCGTAACCGGCACTTCGCAGCATTCCCACCAAGGTCATCACCTGTAGGGAGCTAATGCCCATCTCGACCAGATTGTCCGTTTCCCCGACCGTGGCACCAATCATCCCGGTGACGATGCTTGCCAAGTCGATACCGAGAGCGTGAGGCTCACTCATGATTGTCCTTCTTCTCGATGCCTGTCGATGGACCCGCGGCTTCAGCACCACCGAGTATCTGGCTGCGCAGAATCAATTTGTCGATCTTTCCGATGTTCTTGCGAGGCATGGCCCGTACCACAACCAGGCGATCCGGAACCTTGTACGCTCCTACCCCACTGGCATGCAGGAAAGCGGCCATGGTCGCCCGGGTGGGTTGTTCGCGTCCTGGGAAAACGGTGACCACCGCGCAGGTGGCTTCCCCCATCTCGGGGTCAGGGATTCCGAAAACCGCAACTTCGTTGACATCCGGATGAGCAGCCACCAAGGACTCCACCTCGGATGGGATGACATTCTCCCCCGCTCGGTTAATCTGCTCATGCACCCGCCCAGTAATGACGACCCTCCCATCATGGCGGATCATTGCCTGGTCCCCCGTATGGAAGAAACCCTCGTTGTCGAAGCAAGCGGCGTTGAGTTCGGGAGCTCCCATGTACCCATGGAAGGTGTAGGGCCCTTTCTCCACCAGCTCACCGACCTCCCCGGGCCCCAAGACATTGCCCTGTGGATCAAGGATGCGAACCTCATCCTGATCGGACACCGGGGTGCCTTGGGTATTCCAAGCAATCTCATCAGGATCATCGGGACTGGTGAAGCACGTGATCCCTTCGCCCAGCCCGTAGCCCTGGATAATTCGACAGCCGAAGATCTTCACCAAACGAGACGCCAACTCGGTACCCACCTTGGCGGCCCCAAGCACTAAAGTAGGAATGTGCCACTCAGCACGCAGATCAGCAGGAGCCTGCTCAGCGGCCTGCGCCCACGCAGCGGCGACAGCGGGGACAGCTTGGACTAAAGTGACTTCTTCTGTCTCAAGCCAGTTGGCCACTTCATCAAAGCTTGCAGTGACAGACATGATTACTCTCCCCCCGTTCAGCAATACACCCAGCACGCCGGGAGAACTCAACGGGTAGTCATGGCTGGTGGACAGTACCGCGAGATAGGTATCATCCGGGGTGACTTGACAGCGCCGCGCGCTGGCCAAAGCCACACAGGCATATGCTCCGTGCAATCTGGGTATCACCTTGGGCTTTGAGGTGGTTCCCCCAGACAGCAGGCACAAAGCCGTGTCGCCGACTGTGGGCCCGGCCACGGCGCCCAAGTCCCCCGGTGTGGTGGCATACAGTGCCCGAGCGCCAGCAGGCACACGATCACCAACAACCAGCACCTGGACCGCCAATTCCTCAGCCACCCGGCAAGCCATCGCTGCATGATCGACACCCAAGTGCTCATCAACCGTGATAATCGCAGTGGCCCCGGTGATGCGGGCAACGTGAAGCAACTCCCGATGACGATGCGAGATCAACATGAGGACCGGAACCGCTCCAATCACCATGCAGCCGAAAAGAACCTTGAGGTAGTCAGCACTGTTGGGCATCTGGACCAGTACCAGCTGCCCTGACATTATCCCTGCCCCTATGAGGTGAGCAGCAGTGGTGTCGATTTCGCGACGCAGTTCAGCGAAGGTCAACGATTCGCGGGCATCAAGAACCGCCTCGACATTGCCCCGCTCCCGCACTTGGACATCGAGCAGATCGAGCAAAGTGGCATCCAGAAAGATACCGGAAGCGACATGAGCCGAAACCTCAGCAGCGATCCGGGAAATATCGGAACGACCGGTGGTGGTTGGTCGGATGATACTCATGCCAGGTCCTTAACGGTGATGCGGTGACGGACCCCGCAGGTGCTGAGGGCAGCAATAATCTGGGAACTCGGAACGGCTTCGACGACGGTGTCAGCCTGAACTGCGATGGCGGGGTCGCTGAGCAAACAGGCCAGGGCGGCACCAGACACCCACCCCGAGGCCCGGTTCCAATCGGTCGGCAGCAGGATGGCACCATCCACTCTGACCGGGGAACCGGATTTTATGCCATGAGCCGAGGAAAAAACCATGCACCATCCATCGTCAACGGTCGGGGGATCTTCTTCAGACATCTCCCGGGCCAGGACTTCCAGATGCTGGCCATCAGCCACCCGGGAACGCAGGTTCATGAAGCGATGCAGAGCCTCAGCAGTGGCAAACGTATTGTGGTATGCGGCCTCGGTGAGGTCATGCATCCGAGCCAGAACACGTAGTCCTGGATGGACCACCGGCATCGCCTTGCGCATCCCCGCAGGATGCGGCAGATTCACGGTACGCGGTCCAGCCGACACCATTTGATTGCCTGCAAGAGTGGCCATCGCATGGTTCCTCGAATCATCGAGGCTGATGAGCACATCCAAGTTGCCGGTGGCAGTGAACCCAGCATTGCCCGCCAGATGCGTTTCAACGCGCCAGCAGGTGTCCAGATGACTGCGGATCACATGGTCTGCCCATATCTCGGTGAGGCCCGGGTACACCCCGCCCGACCACAAATAGCAGCCGTCCGCTGATGACCCATTGAGTTCTCCGGGTGGACCGGAGACGTCAACAACCACTTGGTGAGTCCTGGCCAGGGACCGTACCCGGTCGGCGATCAGGTGGGCTGGTCCCGCTGCCTGCACCACCCAGCGGTATTCAGCCATGACCTCAGCCAAGTGAGCCGACTGGATGATGTCCACCACAGTGGTCGCGCAACCGTAGGCTTGCTGTAATGCGACGGCTCTCGCAGGGTCACGAGAAGCAGCGACCACTTCTAAGGAGTTGTCACGCGTCAAGAAGTCGACAACACCGCATCCCACCGCTCCGGTGGCCCCCAGAACCAGCACCGCCTGCGACGCGTAGGTCATCGCTGTTCCCCTTCCAATGCCTCGACAAGCAACCGCCCCAGACGTGCGGCACAAACCTTGGCGTTGTCAGCCATCTCGACGCAAGTGATGTGGTTTCCCGGTATCTGCTCAATCTCCATACCCGCGACAAAAACCTGCCTCCAGAAATCAATAATCTCCCCCGGATCGGCGAGCATAAAAGACATTCCTTCACTGGCTTGCAGATACGTCACCTTGCCAAAGTAAGGCTCTGGCGAAATTGCTGAAGCCAAAAAACTGTGTACGTATATCGAGTAGTACCCCGCAAGCATTTCAGCAGGAATTTGTTGGTCGGTGTACGCAGAGATGGCTGCGGTGTAATCGGCGAATCGCTGCTCCACCCCCAGGGCATCAAGCTCTGCCAGCTGACGGGATACCTCGGTGATGGGAGCATCGAGCCGCGCGCGTACATCAGCCGCACTCAGCTGCCCGCCGCACTCGTTGAACCAGTTCATCACCTCATCCATCACCGCTTGCTCATCAATGTGTGGGTATACCTGCCCAAGCGTGATGTAAAAATTCGGCAGGAAGATGGCCTCCATGATGATGGAGTCCTCGATGCGATGGGTTAGTGGAGTACTATCAATGAGGGTGAGATCCACCACATCGATCCCCTTCTCCATCAGAGAACGTGCGATCTCCAGTGCGATGAAACCGCCCATGCAGTACCCAATCAACTGGACCTTGGTGTGCCCTGCGTCAATGACACGTTGGGCATACTCCCGTCCCAGCCGGACCACGAGCTCGGCAGGGTCCAAAGCGCAATAGGCTTCCATATCGGAGATGGTGAACACTTTGACCTGCCCCAGGTCTTGGCCGACAAGTTCTGCATTCAGCAACCGAAAAGCATTCATCGTTCCCAGCCCCGCATGCGGCACTAAACGCACCACATCAGATGGGGTGCCCCCGAGCAGACTCATCTTCCCGATACCGCCGTCGTTCTCCGGGGCAACCTCGGCTTCCGTGGTGTGAGCGTTGTCAGCCAAGACACGCACCATCGCAATGGTGGCACTCAGGGTGGGCTCATCAAGCAGACCACGCAGGATAACATCGAAGCTACCTCGATGGCCGGGAGACTCTGCATCAAGCAGATCCCGAAGTCGACCGGCCAGTTGGGCGAGCACCAAGGAATCGGCCCCCAGATCGTAGTAGCTGACTTGCTCACCGATTCCGACCTGCGAAAGGCACTCCGAGACGATCTCCACGACCCGTGTTCCCAATGGGTCATCAACGATGATTGCCTGAACTGATTCCCCGGTCTCATCGGGCACAAACCAGCTGGCAATCAGGTCGCGGTCGACCTTCTGGTTGGCGGTGAGTGGGAGGATCTCAACCACTTGAACCTGACTGGGCACCATATAAGAGGGCAGCAAGCCCGCTAGATGATCGCGAACAGTATCCCCATGCAGCGACTCAACACCAGGAGCGGGGATAACTGCCGCCAGCAGGTGTACTTCCTCGCCATGGCGGCGGATGGCTGCCGCCGCCGAACCAACCTCAACCATGGAGACCATGGCAGTTTCAACTTCAGCCAGTTCAATACGGAAACCATGCACTTTCACTTGGTCATCAAGACGACCGAGGAACTCGATCTCGCCATTGGGTAGATAACGGCCTCGGTCACCGGTCCAATAGCAGCGGACACCGTCATGGGCCGGGAAACGTTCGGCAGTAAGTTCGGGATCTCCCAGCAGACCACAGGCCAAACCACGCCCAGTGATGATCAGGTCTCCATCCACCCACACCGGTGCGTCATCCCCATCACGGCCAAGCACTGCAAATCCTTGGTTCGACAACGGATATCCGTACGGAATGGAGACCTTTTCTGCATCCTCGGGAAGACATATGTGGTAGTTAGACCAGATAGAGGCCTCGGTTGCCCCGCCCAGCCCAACGACAGTGGCATTCGGGGCATGCGCCCCCAAGCGAGACGGTAGGCTCACCGGAATCCAGTCCCCTGACAGCAGCACGATACGTAGCGAATCCAAGCGATCTTTGGGGTGATTCTCCATATGCCTGATCAACAACTCAGCCATCGCGGGTACGGAATTCCACACACTCACCCGATGCGTCCGGATCAATGCGGCCCAATCAGCAGGATCCAGCCAGGCCCCGGGAGTAGGCAACACCAAGGCTCCGCCGCAGGAGAGCATGCCAAAAATGTCAAATACCGACAAGTCGAAGCTGAACCGGGACAAAGCCAGAACTCGTGATTCGGCGTTCATGTTCCAGCGATCAACGACATCGGCGATGGTGTTCCACGCGGCATCATGAGTGATCATCACCCCCTTGGGAACGCCGGTGGATCCGGAGGTATGAATCACATAGGCGAGCTGGGTGGGATCGACCTCGGGCAAAGTCCAGTCATCACCGGGATCAACTCCGCTGGCCGGATCGAGAGCCAGCGTCTCACCCTGCCAATCTGTCATCCCTGCCACTGAGTCATCAGCAATCAGGATATGGGCCCCAGAACGTTCCAGTATTCCGCGCAAACGGGTGAGTGGTTGGTCTGGGTCCAAGGGCATGTAGGCCCCACCAGCCAGCAGGATTCCACAGATCGCTGCCACCAGTTCGGGGCTCTTCGACCCACAAACCGCGATGATCTCTCCCGGTTCCAGGCCTCTGGCATTCAGCAGTGCCCCATAGCGCCGGGCCGCACTCATCAGTTCGGCATGCGTCCAGACGGTTTGGTCCACGATCACTGCCGGGCATTCGGCGAACAGTGGCAGTTTTTCGCACCAGTCGGCGAGCAAAGTACGAGCCGGAATGTCGGCGCTAGTGTCATTTGCTGCTTCTCGGGCTGCGCGCTGCCAGGCAGGCAGGTCGAGCTTCAACGGATGGTTCCAGTCCGGATCATCGCACAGGGCTTGAACGGTGGCACTCATTGTCGCAAACATGTCGTCAACCAACCGGTCGGGCAATATGCCCAGCCGGTAGTCCCAGTTGATCCGCAGTCCCTGATCCGAATCCATCACTTGGCAGTCGATGAAGACCTGAGGAGTCTCACTGCGTCCGTAGGCGCCGACAGACGTCGACGCTCCGGGCGATACCACCCCAATGGAAGAAGTGAAAACGAAAGGCAACAGGGCATCGACACGACCCCGACGGCGGGCCATCTCTCGGATGACCTCCACCCCTGAGAAGCGACGGTGATCCAGATCCCGCATCATCCGCCGCTGCGTCCTACGTACTTGGTTCACCAAGTTCTCGGTTCCGACGAAATCAAGTTCCAGCAGGGAAACAGAGGTGAAGTCCCCCACCACTCGTTGCACCTCCGGGTGAAGTGGCATTCTGTTGAGCAAAGTAAGGTTAATACAGAAGTGATTTTCTTGGCTCCATTTGGCCAGCACCATTCCGTAGATGGTGGCCAACAATGCGGTCGGAGTTGTTTGTTGCGCGCGGCAGGATTCCTGAAGGCACGCCCAACTGACAGCATCAATCTGACATTCCAAGCGATCGAAGCACCGCTGGTCCTGTTCAATACTCAGCACTGGAAGCTTCGGAGCCCCCGGTAAGGTGTCTAGCCGATCCATCCAAAACCGGCGATCCCGATCATAGTCAGTGCCCTCCTTCATTTTGCTTTCTAATTCGAGGTACTGGGAGAAAGTGAGTTTCACCTCGGGTAGGGCGCCCCCATGGATCAGGGTGGAAAATTCCTCGAGCAACAACCAGATACTAGCCCAGTCGGCAATCATGAAATCGAAATCAAGATGCATCACCCACATTTGTGGCGTAGAAGTGAGTTCAACAGTGAAAAAAGGCCAAGAATCTACCAGATACTTATGCCCACGCAGCCTGCCACGGATTTCACGTACCACCTTCCCATGCCGGTCAGTGTCGACGCGTGTCGGCACTCGCACTTGACCAGGCGCCGACGGCAGAATTTCCATCATAGCATCGGAGCGAATTACAGTACGCAACATCTCGTGACGAGCCACCAGTTGATTCCATATCCGGCACACCTTTCTGGAATCCAGTTCAGGGTATTCCAGCTCAAAATAGACATGACAACCGACCGAACCGTAGAGATGAGCCTCGTCTCGTCCTAATAGATAGGCAGATTGGATCTCGGTGAGAGGAAGTATCTGCTGGTCCTCCGGCGCACTGGTGAGCACATCGATGATCTCGTCACGATGAGCAACAAGAAACGCCTTCTGACTTTCGCTCATTGGCTGACCGGAAGCTCGGAAGCGCAACCGACCCTCGTCGACAAAAACATGAATCCCTTGATCCCGGAGGCGGCGCAAAGAATGACGTATATGGTCTGACATCGCTGTTCTCAATTCTGCCGGATAGTTTCTTGAATTTCGCCGGGTGCGATGGTCACCCCACAGGTGACAACTTGGTGATCGAGGCCGATCAAAGAAAAATCAGCTGCAGGTAGAAATCCTGAACGCCTCAGCCGTTCTGGGGCTTCCCCCAGCAAAGCAGTGACCTGCATCCATTCGGTATCGGTGAACTCACGGGCCACCCAATCCACACCACGTGCCCCATTGGGGTGGGCACAGTTGCCTGGATTCTGAGGAATATCGTAGGCTGATGCGACTAGCGGCAGGGCCAGTGGATCGAGGGCCATAAAAGAGAAACGGATCCGGGATCCATCAATTGTGCTGGCGCGCGATGACTGCATCACCCGGGTTCCTCGCACTCCGGGAATGGCCTCCACCACTGCCCGGCACCGACCAAGCTGGTCAGGATGAGCCAGTTTCTCGTCGCGGGGGATTATGACGATGTCACAGAGTCCATCCGGGGCATCTACCCAAGCTGCAAAACGACGTCCCATCGGACGACCGAACAGTAAACCCATCACCGGGGTAATGAAACGCAGCCGGTCCATGGTGGTGAACAGTTCCAGGAAGGGCCCTTCATCAAACCATATGAAAGCATTTGGCGCATCGGTTCTCCAATCCACATCAAAGCCCTCATAGCGAAGATCTTCCACCGCAGTAGCGATATCGCGAACCCGAATCTGCAAATGGCTAATTCGAAAAGCGATGTCATTCATTGATACTCCTTAGTCATGGCAAATAATGGACCTAACACCCGGTGGCCACCAGCTTTTCAATTAATTCAACAGCAGCGTCGAGACCTGGCTCCGCAGCCAGTTTTGCGGCAAGGCCCCGAGCAGCCGGATCATAAGTTCCCCTGAGCAGTTCATCGATACGCTCAGCCAGCACTTCACGGGTCAGTTCTCCTCGTTGAGCATCAATGTAATCTGGACCGGCACCATTTCTATGCACTGCCTGCGCATGGAATTGTTGGTCTCCGCCAAAAGCCACCACTAAGCAAGGGAGTCCGGCACGCAAAGCTGCACCCGTTGTACCCAGCGATCCGTGACACAGCACCGCGCGGCATCTTGGCAGCACTGCTGCAAAAGGAATCCGGCCGACGGTGAGCAACCCATCAACCACCCCTGGACGATGGTCTGGATCGACGATGATCGCCCGCAGGCCTCGATCAACCAGTATTTCCCGGATCCAGGACCAAAGGTTTTTCATACGTTCCGAGGCGACACTTCCGAAACTGACCAATATCGGTGCCTCACCGCACAGCAGGAAATCTTCGATCTTTTCATCAAAAGAATGAGCCACCGGGTTTGGATCAAGCCACTCACCAGTGACATGGATGTGCGGGCCCCAGGCAGGATCCGGCGGGTTAAGAAAGGGACTGAACTGATAAATGGTTTGTGGTGCACCACTATCTGATGCCCCGTATCCCAGTCTGAGGCGATGACGCCAAGACTTCATCACCGGCAGCATCGCCCAATGCATCATGAGGTTGGATAGGTGATGCACGATAACTGCAAGCACAGTGCCATCAAGGCGACGAGGATTCACCAAGCTGTATGAGCGGCATGGTTCAGTCGGATAGACCTGAACACGCACAGTGGGTATAGCCCGCGAGGCACCCAACAAGCGTATGACCTCACCAAACTGATTGTACAAAGCAACATCGACCCCATCCATGGCCGGCTCCAGTGCATCGAAAATGGCCGGGTCGCTGAGCAACTGTCGTATGCCTCGCACAGCATCCAAGGCCCCACCACTGTCCCCCAGCAGGCGGCGCATCATCTCTTGGCAGTCACCGGGAAGGACAACATATCCGATGCCTTGTTCCTGGACTGACCTAGTAAATTCCTCGAAACCGGCAATCACCATCTCATGGCCACGGTCAACAAGTACCTTGCCAAGATGGATAAACGGAAGCAAATCACCATGCGAGCCCATCACAACAGCAAGAATCTTCATGCTCACAAAGAACCTTCACATTCACTGATGTTCATCAGACCACATAGGAGGTTCCGGAATGTACGGTTCATCCAGCAAGCGATCTGCGGGGCCGATTCCACGAACCACCCGACAAGGGTTGCCTGCAGCGAAGACCATTGGAGGAACGTCCTTGGTGACAACGCTGCCGGCCCCAATGACGGCTCCATGCCCGATGGTCACACCGGCGGTGACCACACAATGGCCACCGATCCACACGTCTTGTTCGATGGTGACGGCTCCACCAGTACAGAACATGTTCCTGCGCTCGTCGGGATCCAAGGCATGGTTCCCAGCGAACAAAGAACAGTTCGGTCCGATCATCACATTGTTTCCGATGGTTACCGGAGACATGTCGAGGATGGTGACTGAATGATTGAAAGTCACATCGTCGCCAACAGTGATATTGGTGCCATACTGAACGCGGAAGGGGAGAAAAACCATCATTCGCTCACCCATGGAGCCCAGCAGGTCACGCAGGGCTTCACGTTTCTCGTCGTACTGGGTGGGCCGTAGCTTATTCATTGCATGACACTTCTCTGCAGCCGCCATCATCTCCTCATAGAGCGACAGATCATCAACAACCCGGAAGGGCTGACCAGTACGAATCTTTTCTTCTATCTGTTCACGCGTGTCCATAATTTATCCTTGTCAATCGGGTGGGTCAACCACTGGCATCGGCCGCTGGGTTTCCGGAAGTATGAAGGTCGGCTGTAAGGGGATTAACCAGTTCCCCGAGAGCCCTGATGAAAGTCATCATCTTTGTTGCGGTCTCACTAAGCTCTAACACCGGATCAGATACAGATATAATCCCTGCCCCGGCAAAAACAATTACATGATCTGCACGCAACACACCAGCACGCAAGACCAGCGCCCACTCACAGTCGCCGCTGGAATCCATCCAACCGATCAAACCTGAAAAAAGCCCTCTGTCGAAATTTTCGTGCCGCGTGATAAAATCGCGCGCTGGATCACTGGGCCACCCACACACTGCAGGAGTTGGATGAAGCTCGTAGAGTAACTCCATGGGGGAATATCCTTCGCGCAGCACGCCCTCGATTAGGGTACCCAAGTGCCACACAACAGGAGTAGCAACAAGTTGCGGCTCTGATGGAAATTGAACTTCATCCGTATGCCGACGAAATACTTCTATCACAGTTCGGGAAACATGTGCGTGCTCAATCAGATCCTTATATGAACGAAGCAGGGCCCGAGCAGCTTCAGCATCACGCACCGGATCGCTGCTTCTCGGAGTCGTTCCGGCGAGCGGAAAGGTGCACACACGAAAATCGCTGCACGAAAGCACGAGTTCAGGACTGGCTCCAAGAAGGACACCAGGTTCCTCAAAAAAACCGCCCATTTTTCCGTCAAAATCAAGGCGAAAGACATAGGCGTCAGGATTTTCTTTCCTCAGATGCGCGAAAAGTTTCCCAGGACTTGGCGCCGGAGAAACTTCCACATTCAAGCATCGCCCAAGGACCACCTTTTCCATAGTGCCAGAAATGATTTCTTGAATGGCCTGATTTACCATTTCGCAATAATTATCAGGATTTGGCCACTGCTCTGAGATATCCAGCTGGTTAGTCGAAAAATCAACGAGATTCTGAGGCGACACTTGCTCCACGACGACATGTGCTGGACGATACAAGAGCCCTGGGCGACGGACATCGAAGGGAATCGCTCCAACAATTATTTCCGGGGCTTCTTCTGCCCCTTTAATGGACGCATTCATCACCTCCTCAATACTTTTGGCCACTTCCTTGCCTGTCCAAGCACGCGGGATGACTGTGGCTGCCACTCCAGTTGCGATCATGCTTCGTCGTTTGGACACGAATTCGAAATGCGACATTAGCAATCCCGTACAGTTGCGAGGACGACTACTTGGACACCTTAAGTGCTTTGCGACCTAAAACCATCAGACTGAGCAAAATCAATCCTCCGAACCACACTACGAACAAGACGATGTCAGAAGTACTCAACCGGCTGTTGATCAGCGCATCGGTCAGGGAGGTCACCGACGTTAGTGGAGACAAGTCGACAACAGGCCGCAGTATTTCTGCATACATGTCACGCGGCATCATTGCTGTATTGAAGAACATGGCCGCCATAACCAGAGGCGCAAAACTCATCGCGCCCTGAGGAGTGTCAACCACGAACCCAAGCATGACGCCAACAGCTCCGGCGGCCACAGACACCACGGCAAGGACTACGAGAGTACCGATCAGGCCGGTGAACGTACGGAAATCCGCGCCATAAACTAGCCCGGTGACTACTGCGACGGCCATCGAAACAAATGACGTCAAGGACTCCGCAAGAATTCTTCCCACCATGCTGGTGGATTGGTTTCCCGGTAACGTTGTCAGCCTGTCAGGGAGTCCTTCATGGCGTTCCTGGACGATATTTCCTGCCCCCATGAGCCCTGCCGTGAAGGCCTGAGAAACCGCGATCATCACGCACACCGCAGTCATGTCCATTGAAACGCCGCTGAACTGCTCTACCATGCCTGAGAACATCACCTTGATGATGACCATCATCAAAATCGGCATCGCCAAAGTGGACATGACCTCTGCCGGCGAACGACTCCATCGCTTCAACAGACGCCCGGCATGTACCCCAACGGCACTTAGCCAACCAATGCGCAGGTCTTCCCGATTTCTCATGCCTGCCTCCTGAAGGTTCTCGATACCCACCAGCTCCCGGCCACCAACCCGAACACCAGCCAACCCAATGCCTCCCAGCCCTCATTACCCGGGGTGAGACCATTGAGGAAAGCACGGTTCGTATCGATCATCACTGAGAACGGCATGTGCTTGATGAATGGCTCCAACCAATCAGGCAGAGCCGCCAAGGGGATGAATGCGGTGGACATCATCAACAGCGGCAACTCGATCCCTTGGATGAGGCTGGCCACTTGGACGGGATGAGCCGATCTCAACGAGAGCCCACAGAAGACGAGTACCAAGACCTCTCCCATCAGCAATGCCACCAGGCATGCCATCAATAACCCACCGATACTGTCCGGCTTCGCCCCGCAACCCAGGCCTATGGCAACGATTGCTGTCAGCGACAACAAGGATCGCAGCAGATCGGTGATCATTCGCCCGCCCACCGCCACCAGAGCCCGGATGGGCATGGCTCGCATGCGGGCAATCAGCCCGTTCTCAACATCCACGGCCAGCGCCATCGCCGAGCCACCCGCAGCGAACATGACACCTTGGAACATCGCGGCTGCCATCAGGAACAAGGCATAATCGAACCCAGCCGAACTCGCCGCGTGTCCGAACACAACCCAGAAGGAGAGCATCGACATCCCAGGGATTACCAAAGCTGACACCAAAGATGCGCTGTTGCGCCGCAGGCGCAGATTGTTGCGCCACACAGCGCCTACGAGGGCCCGCACATTTGATGGTCTCCGGCCGCTCACCGGGTCGGTGATCACGGTAACCACCGTCACACCCCCTCGACCGGTTCGGTACCGGACACGAAAGCCGTTCCCAAGAACACATCGTCCAACGAGGGCGGGGTAAGCGAGGTAGATGTGATCTCAATGCCCGAAGCGATGATCGCACGGTTAGCCGCAATGAGGTCTTCAGCACCGTTTAGCGCGGTAAAAGTAACTTCTAGAGCATCAACAGTGAAGTCATCTTCTGCTCGCCCAAGCACGCCGGGAAGCACACTGGTGGCGACCTTCTGGGCAAGCGTCGCCTCGTCAAGACCGATTTTGCAGATAGACGCCCCGAAGCGTTGCCGCAACTGTGCCGGTGATCCTTGAGAGACCTTTCGTCCCTCACGCAACAAGACGATGTCGTCAGACAACCGCTCTGCTTCGTCCAAGTACTGGGTCGTGAGCAAGATCGCAACGCCTTGGCCCCGCAGTTCGTCGACCATCTCCCACAGTTCCCGGCGCGACAATGGGTCGAGACCCGTGGTGGGTTCATCGAGAAACAACAACTGCGGTTCCACGATCAGCGAAGCCGCTATGTCCAACCGCCGCCTCATACCACCGGAGTACTTGGCTGCGCGCTGTCCCGCGGCATCGGCAAGTCGGAACCTCTCCAACAGTTCATCGGCGCGTTTGGCAGCAGCGGCCCGGCTGAGCCCGTTGAGCCGTGCAAAGAAGATCAAGTTCTCTTTACCGGTCAGTTCTCCATCAACAGCAGCAAACTGACCGGTGAGGGATATGCACTGACGTACTTGACGCGGTCGGGTCACGACGTCCGCCCCACAGACGGTAACCGTCCCTGCGGTAGGCAGCATCAGCGTGGAGGCGATATTCACTAAGGTGGTCTTGCCCGCACCATTGGCCCCCAGCAGTGAAACAACTTGCGCAGGGTGAACATCGAAGCTCAGACCCATCAGCACTTGTTTAGCCTTTGTTCCTCTGCCGAAAGTTTTGCAGAGATCGCGCACGCTCAGCGCCACCTCACCCGCTGGGACGATCATGCCGGGGTCAGGCATGTGCTCTCCTTCCATGATTCGTAGACCGACGAGGTGCAGCGACTACTTCGTCATCACGCCTACGCCACGAGCATCACACATTTTAGCTTAGCCTTACCTGACATGTCTAAGTGTTTGCGTTGATACCCACTGCGATAGCTCGGCAGCACCACGGCTCTGGTACCCACCTAACTCACGCGGTATCCACGCGCACTAGGGAGCGATCGCTTATGAAACCATGCGTGACTGGATCTACGGGCGGTACCCACGCGCACTAGGGAGCGATGGCAACTCGGCCGCACTGACCTCCGGCTTCCTATCCCGGCCCGAGCACACGTAGTTTTGTCAGATGACGAGACCGTGGGCTGGCAAGCCGCAGTTCCTCCATGGCCCTTTTGCGTCCGTCGGCGAGCGTGCGAATCAGCTCTGCTGGGTGCGTTGGTTGCCGTGGCTCACCCGCCGCTTGCCGGTTCCGACGGAACTCGCATGAGCCGCATGTGCCCACGAACTCCAGAGAAGAGCATCCGATGAGAGCGAGGAATCCATGACCAAGACAACCTTCGAACCGATCACCCTGCGCGGAATAACCGTGCGCAACCGCATCTGGGTTCCCCCGATGTGTCAGTACTCCGCCACCGGGCGTGACGGAAAAGTCACTGACTGGCACATCGAGCACTATGGTGCATTGGCCCGAGGTGGCTTCGGCGCCCTCATCGTAGAGGCCACCGCAGTGGTCCCCGAGGGACGGATTTCACCCTGCTGCCTGGGGTTATGGAGCGATGAGCAGGTGGCCGGGCTGACAAAGGTGGTGGATCGAATCCATGTCCACGGAGCTACGGCTGGTATCCAGTTGGCCCACGCCGGACGCAAGGGTTCTGTCGCCCCCGAGTGGGGTTTCGGCACTCCCGGAACCTCCCTGGACGAGGAAAATGGCGGGTGGGCGACCGTTGCCCCGTCACCAATCGCCGCAGCGGGTTTGAAAGCCCCAACCGAGATTGACGGGGCAGGCATCGATGCCGTTGTGGCGGCCTTCGCCGCCGCCGCAGTTCGCGCGGTAGAGGCCGGTTTCGATTTCGTCGAGATTCACTCAGCCCACGGCTATCTGCTGCACGAGTTCTGCTCCCCGCTATCGAACCAACGCACCGATTCCTACGGCGGATCCCTGGGAAATCGGGCACGGCTACTGCTGCGAGTGGTCGATGCGGTCCGCAAAGTGGTACCGGAGCAGATGCCGGTGCTCGTTCGCTTGTCTGGAACCGAATGGGTGGATGGCGGTTTCGATATCGACGAAGCCACCACCGTGACGGGCTGGTGCGCCGAGCGTGGTGTCGACTTGGCGGATATCTCCTCGGCAGGCAATGTTCCCGCCGAGATCCCGATCGGTCCCGGTTACCAGGTTCGGTTGGCCTCAACTGTGCGAGAACGAACTGGCATTCCGGTGGCCGCAGTCGGCATGATCGTCAATGCTTTCCAGACAGAGCAGATCATCGCCAGTGGTGCAGCCGATGTCGTCATGGTCGGTCGTCAGGCGTTGCGTGATCCGGCTTTTGCGCTGCATACTGCCGTCGAACTCCGGGCCGACATCGACTACGTTCCGGCTCCCTACCGCCGGGCCTTCCGACAGCTTCCCGGTGCCTAACCGGCCCAGTAACGCCGGTCAGCCGAGCACTTCCCGGTACAGTTCCAGAGTCTGCGCGCAGGCCCGTTGCCAGGAGAACTGTTCGCGCGCCCAGTCACACCCGGCTTCTCCGACACGACGAGCCCCTTCGGCGTCCTGAAGCCAAGCGACCAGGGTATCCCCGAAGCTCTCCGGATTGCTCTCGTCAACCCGGAGAGCTGTCGGGGTGCCCTGCTCGGGGGTACGGAAGAAGACTTCGGAGAACCCGCTGCCCAACACGCAGGGACGAGCCAAAGCCATCGCCTCCACCGCCACCAACCCGAAGGGCTCGTAGATAGAGGGGAAGACGCATAGATCGGCCATGGCGTAGTGATCGGCTAACCGTTCCTGGTCGACGAAGCCGGTGAGAATCACATGGTCTCCCAGCCCCAAGTCGCTGACGAGTCCCCGGACCGCATCCTGGTTGCCCTCCCCCACCACGACCAACCGGACATCCGGAACCCGATCGGCCACCACACGCAACGCCCGGATCAACGGAAGGATTCCCTTCTGCTTGTGGAGTCGCCCGACGAAGACGAGCAATGGTGCGTCGGGGTCGATCCCAAGTTTGGCACGCAGCCTGCGGCAACGCTGCGCATCGACTTGACGTTCCTGGCCCGCATAGCCGCTTCCGTGCACCACGTGGCGCACATGATCGGTATCCCCCCAGCCATTGTCACGCAGCACCTGGGCGGTCTCCGGGGTGGGGGCCACGACCAGCCGGGAGTGTCGGGCCAAGTGTTTTTCCATCCTGAGAAACAGACTCAGGGGATCGCTGATGGAACGAACCGGGGCCAGCCCGAACTCGGTGGTATGGACGTGAAAGACCAACGGAACCCGCAGTACGTGCTCGACGAAGGCCATCGCGATGAAATTCGTCGAGTCATGGGCACACACCAAGTCGATTTGCCCCCGGCGTTTAGCGGCCCACAGCGCAGGCAGGCACCGGAGGTTGGTCTCGATCACCCCCAGAGCGAAGGCGAAGAAACCCGACCGTGTCTCCCGGTTGATCGAGTGCTTGCGGGTAGCCAACCGCAGCACCCAAGAAGTGGGGCGATGCACCTCCAGCCCGTCGCGGCGTTCCCATATCCGCAGTCGTCCAGTGTTCATCGTGTGAACGCTCATCTCCTCGGTACGGGCGAGCAGTGGGAACAACACCTGAGCGTATCTGCCTAAGCCCGCCGTCACATTCGGCGGGTACTGAGTAATGAGTGCTGCGATTCTCATCTCCGGGTTCCTTCCCTGGCCCCTCCACGATCTTGGTTCCATCCCGCGATGAGGGCAATCGCAGAACTGATCACCGCGCTTGCAGCAGCGAACGCCCACAACCCGGCCATCGGTGTGGCAGATCGAATGATCACCCACAGGCACACGATCCCCACCGGAAAGCCGAGTGACACCGCCACGAGATGGCTCCTTGATCCATGACTTCCATCCATGGTGAGCACGAACCCCAGCAGGATCATCAGACAATGCATCGCGATCCCGGCACCGCTGATCACCATGGCCACGACCGAAAACCCGTATTGATCACCAACCAGCAGACACAAAGGCACGCACACCACGGCGAACCCCAGGGTTCCTGCCCCCAGCAGCAACGGGGTGTGATCACGCACCCATTGCAGGGCCATGCGGGTATCGATGACCGCCAACCGCGGCAATAATGCCAGGCCCACACCATCGTTCATGAGAATCCCGGCCAGCCGCCTGGGCATCCCGTTGTAGACCGAGTACACCCCCACCGCCGCGGGGCCCGCATAGTGCATGAGCATCATCGAATCGACGGTGAACAGGACACTGAGTAGCAGTGATGTCAAAGTCACCGGCATGCCGTGGCCATACAGTTCATGAACCGATGACCTGACCCAGCCATGGGGCCGGGCACCGGCAATCAGACATGCCGTCGCCCCGGCAACGACGGTCACGATGGCGAAAGCATCGACGAATGGTAGGCAGTGCCGCACTCCACGTAGCAGCATGACCATGGCAATCAGCGTATATCCGACCGCGGCTGCCAGGCGTACCGCCGCCGAGGTGGCGAACCGGCGTCTTCCCCTCAGCGAACAGTCCCCTAGGGCATTGATGCTTTGGGCGACGGCGAGGGCGAAGGCGTGCCAAGTGATCTCTGTAGGAATTCCCCAAGCCACGTACAGGAGTTTGCCGATTCCAATCATGGCGATACTCACGACCCCGATCGTGGTGAGCACGACGGACAGTGCCGTCCCCATGAGCCGGGTGGCCTGCACCGGATCGGCGGTGGGCAATCGGTGCATCACAGCCATGCCTACATTCCAGGTGAGCAATCCGCTGCCCGCAACGGCTACCGTCGACACAACGGTATAGGTACCGAACTCCGCCGGGCCCAGCCAGCGGGCTAGTCCGAGGGCCACTACTGCGACGAGCCCGGCAGAGACCGCACTGGTCACACTCGACGCCAGGACACGTCTCGACGGAGGATCCGTCGTGCTCATCCGATTACCGATTCGTAGAGACCCAAGGTCTGTGCTGCGGTGCGGGCCCATTTGAATCCCGCAGCATGATGCTGCCCGGTGCACCGCAGCCTGGTACGCAGTCCGGGATCGGTGAACACCGCATTGATAGCTTCCACGATCTCTGCTGCGTCGCCTCGCTCAAGTTGGATGCATGCTCCAGCTTCCGCACCGGAGACCTCCGGTGAGTAGCCGGGCCCCAGGATCGTCGGGGTGCCCAAAGCCATGGCCTCGATTCCCACGAGTCCGAATGGCTCGTAACGCGACGGCAGGACACACACGTCGGCAGCCTGCATCCATTCATAAACCTGACGCGCGGGCAGGAAACCAGGAGATTGCCAGACTATCTTGTCCAGGCCGAGATCCGTGATGACCTCATTGAGCGGTTTCTCGTCGGCGCGCGGATGACCGGCTCCGAGGAGCACCACCCGGAGTTTCGAGTAGCGTGTCGCCAATACGGAAACAGCCTCCAAGAAGTCATAGATCCCCTTGTGGGGGCGGAATCTTCCGACGAACAGAAGCGTCTTCTCCGCTGTGGTGGCATTCTGTTCGCGCGTTCCGCAGGGAAGGGAGCTCCGGACGGAGGCCAACTGCGGGTCATCAGCCCCATGGTGAATAACGACCATCTTGTGGGCGGGGAATCCACGAGCCACCAAGTAGTCACCCAGCATCCGGCTTGGAACGATGACCTTGCGGGCAAATTTGGCCATTGTGTTCTCTAGGAGCCTGGTCAGGTACCCCAGCCAGGATGGGTACAGGTCCATCTCGGTGGAGTGGACGTGGAAGACTACGGGCAACCGACTGAGGACCGCAACTAGGATTCCTGCCGGGCAAGCCAGCCAGTCGTGGACCGCGATGACCGCTCGGCTACCGGATCGCCTGGTCTCGCCCAGCACAGCGAGCGCGCAGCGCAAGTTATAGCCAAGCAGGTACCAGGCCCATCTCCACCGATGGTCCTGAGGCGGGGAGCTCGGCGCGCCAGAGGTTCTCACAACTCGCCAACCATGGAATCTGCGCACCTGGATCGACAGTACCTCCCGGCCAGCGCCGATTGTCTTGCCCATGCTGTAGCACACGGGGATTGGTTCCAGAAGATCGAAATCACGCGTAACCCGTTGCAGATAACTGCTGAGCCCTCCTTCCACGGGGGGTGGGGCCTGGGTGCACAGGATGTGCAGTCCGGCGTGCAACCCGGACAATCGTCGCCGGGCGAAGGTCAGATCCTCCGGGGTATTGAGGCCGCGGGTCTCCACCGGGTCGCCGACCTCCAGATGGTGCATGTTCCATCCCTCCTCCTGCGCAAGATGAGCCAGGAAGGGCAGGAAATTGATCTCACCTGTCCCCTGACCTGGTGGGAAGGAAACGACGTGGCGCTGCCAAGCTGCTTCGAGGTCCTGGGTGCGCAGCGCAAACAGTCCCACATCACTCCACCCCACCGCGCGAACCGCATCGCCTTCCCGGCTCTGGGCGATGTGGTGTAGCCGACCATCAACGAACACATAGTCGACGTAGGGGTGCCTCTGTTTCACCAAAGGCAGCACGCCAGTATGAGGACCTGCCGCGCCGATCGCATCGACGCAAGCGCGCACTGTGGCAGCCGACAGGTTCACTTGGTCACCCCAGACGATCAGCAGGACATCATGATTCCGCCATACCCCGGCGCAACCGAAGATCGCATCACCCATTCCGGTGGGATGCTGCTGGATGCTCATCGAACAGTTCTCGTGTTGCCCGTCGGCCAGATGATCGGTCATGGTTTCCCTCGCCCCGGGAGCAACGACGATATGGACATCGTCGGCGGATCCCTCCAATCGGTCGAGCAGGATGTCCAGGACGGTGATCCCCGGCGAGATGGGGAGCAGCACCTTGGGGGTGGCGGTACCCATACGCGTTCCCCGTCCAGCGGCGGGAATGACGGCACAGACCTTCATCTGCTCGTCCCCAAACCGGCCAACTCCGCCAGCGTATCGAGGTCGGGCACCCAGCAGGTCCCTTCGATACCCAGCGGTTCCCCAACCTGGATAGTGTCCAGACCGGCGGCCAGAGCAGCGCTCACCCCGGCACGGGAATCCTCAACGGCAACCGGCCGCAGCTCGGGTGCCGCCAGGTCGAGTGCTCGGAGGTAGACATCAGGCGCAGGTTTACTGCGAGGCACCAAATCACCCGGAACGACGTGATCGACCAGATCCAGCAAGCCGGTTGCCCGCAGGGAGGCCATCGTGGACGCGGCGCTGCCTCCGGAGACCACCATCACTTGGTGACCGACAGCGTTGAGCTGGGTCAGCAGTTCCCTGGCCCCGGGCAAGGTATGAACCATGCCTTCACCCGCCATGCGACGGTAGGCGGCCCGTTTGGTATCGGTGAACTCGGTCACCTTGGCCTCGGGGACCCCGAGGAAGAATGCGATGGCTCCGGTGGATTGCCCCAACACGTCAGCGTAGTGGAAGTCTGCTGGATCCAGATCCGGACAGCAGGTCGAGATTGCCTCCTGGAATGCAGCCTCGTGTGCCGGAGAGGAGTCAACCAAGGTGCCGTCGAGGTCGAACATCCAACAGACGGGATCCGACGGAGACGGGATCATCTCGCGCGGTTCAGTTCCGTTGGCATCGACGAGGTCCAAAAGAGCACGCAGGGTATTCGCTCCGTGGTGTTGCGCAGGATGGTCAGGATCGGTCAGATCGGCCTCAACAACCAGTGCCCCACGGTGCTGGCCCCATTCCCGGTGCGCGGGTCGAACTTTCCCGTCGCCGCTAAGCAGCACATGGGTAAGCGCCCTGCGACGGTTGTGGGCATCGCCCAGCCCAGTCAGCGCATTGTCCACGACGTGTTCCGCATCTAAGCCCTGAATATCTTTGTCATGGCGAATGTTGACGAGCAGGCACCTGACTCGTGACCGGCCTTCGACCATGGCTTCTGTCACCCCGGGAGTACGGTAGCTCGGAATGAGCGAGGAGAACTGGGTGCCTGCGGCGAGCACCACCACATCGGCCCGGCGCAAGGCCACATCGGCACGTTTATCAAGGGTGACCACTGCGGCATGGGACGCAAACCATCGCTGCTGGCTGGCCCGGGAGGAACGAGCAAACCGTTCCCGCAATGCGACCGGGATCTGCTCGGTGACCAGGTGAATCCCAGTGATCGGCGAAGCCGACTGCTCGGCAACGATGTCCGCCTCGTCGAAGAGAATCTGACCGTCGGCCTTGCGAGCCATCAGGTAAGCGTTTTCCCCAGAGGTGATGTCGAGCACCTCGATGGGCGAACCGACGGCCTCACCCAGCACCGCGATGGCCTCGTTGAATCCACCGAGACGCAGGTATAACCCTGCGATCACCAGATTCGGCAAGGCACAATCACCGAGGTCAGCATCCGGGGCCACGGTGGTGAGATGGTCAGCGACCGCCGTCAGCCCATCGACACATACCCGGTTTACTTGCACAGGAAGCAGGTCCCAGCCGATCGCTTCCCGCACCCCGCCCGATGCGGCCCGGATGTGGGCCGTCAGATCCTCCAAGGTACTGCCCATAGGCATCCGGAACTCCATCAGCCCCAGTAATGCAGCATCACGGGGATCTGCAGAATCCAGGTGATGGGTGAGGTTCTTGCGGAAATCTGAAGGACCCAGCATTCCGGGAACCAGCCCGCGCAATAGCCCGGTCGACAGCCCATTGTCATAGCCATTGACCAGCAGGGTCGTGTGGATGTCGGGCCGCTTAGCAAGTTCCCGGACCAGCGATGTGCCGCCATGACCGCCGCAGAAGACACAGACCCTGATCATGCCATCACCTCCACTGGAAGACGAAGAAGACCCAAGTGGATGAGCCTCACCCTGGTTGCCAGGTAACGAACAAACAAGTACCTGTCACGGGCTCCCTTCCAGAGTCCCCACGAAGAACGTCCCGAGGCACGCGGTCGGTGCTCAATCTCCACCTCGGTCCAGGACACTCCTCGCAAGATCAGGTTGGACATGATCTCCGTGGAGCAGCTCAACCCGCAAGATTCCAGAGTCATCGACCTGGCCATCTCTCCCGGCATCATCTTAAAAATCGAATTGAAGTCCCGGTAGCTGGTCGAGTGAGTCATGTTGCACACCGCTCCGCTCATCCTTGATCCGAGTCTGCGGACGAAACTGTCGCGTTTGTTGACTCGGCACCCCGAAACTGCGTGGGCACCGGCGACCACTGCCGGGCGGAACCGTTCCAGATTACTCAGCGGGAACTGGCCATCTGAGTCGGTCAGCACCACCCAATCCTTGGTGCTCGCCGCAATAGCGGTCGCGATAGCTGCTCCGGCCCCAAGGTTCTGCGCGTGCTCGACAACGTGCAATTGAGGGATCGTCCGTGCCTTCTCGGCGAGAATACGGTGGGTGTCGTCGGAACTGCCGTCGTTGCATACGACAATCTCCCAGTCACGCACCCAGTTGCTGGTATCCAGGTATCCAACCCACTCATCCACAACCTGCCCGATTCCTGCCTCCTCGTTGTAGGCGGGAGCAACCACCGACAGGTTGACTCCCCCATCAGCAGCTGTACCCGGTTCATGCTGGTTCTCCGCCAGCGGACACCCGCCAGGCTGTACCGCAGGAGGCTGGGTGCCCCCAGCACCGGGTGGGGCTTCATCGGGTTGATCATCGAAGATCTGCATCCAACGTTGCAGGGGCAAACAAGCGAGCAGCACAGCCAGCGGTACATGAGCCACCGTGAACCAGATGGCTTCGGTGAAGCTCACCGGTCGCCCGACGATGACGACAATGTGGGGAGCGTCCAAGGTCTCGGCAATATGGTCAAGGGGATTGACCAGTTGCCACATGACGTCGAGGAAGCCAGAAAAGACTATAAGCACCCCCATGACCGCTACCTTGACAACTCTGCCGGCCGCAGCCCCCCCAACTCGTAGAGCCAGGGCAGTGGTGAGCACAATGCCCGGATAAAGCAACAGGTACAAGTGCGTGTAAAACTCCCCGGCGTGCAGTTGCTCCCGGTCAAAGTAATAGTAGTAGGAGATTCGCGGGATGACATAGCCGGTGAATGCCACGAAAGGCATCACCGACAACCACGTCCATCGCCCACCGCATCGTGGGAAGGTCGCGATGGTAGCGATGAGCAGGAGATAGACCACGATCTTGATGATGAATTCTAACGGCCCGGATACCTCCCTCTCCCGGGGCAACAGCAACCACGTAGCAGCCGTCCCACCGAGTCCGATGAGCCCGCAGGCCAACCAGAACCAGTTCCGCAGCATTGTGCCTACGGTACCGAGGGATTGTTGTTCTCTTGTTTTGTTCACTGGACCGCCTCGTCATTGTGGGGTAACAACGACAGCCAACCCGTCAGAGGGGTGGTTCCGCCGGGAATACCGACGCACACCTGGAAACCGTTGTCCTAAGGCTCACCATCGAGCCCTGCCCCAAGGTCCCGCAAGTCTGTCGTCAAGGTTAGTTTAACCTAAATCAGTTCAAAGTTGGCAAGTGACCTGTTCTGTCCGCGAGCGATCGGAACCGCTTCTGCTCGGCTCCGGCATCGAACCTGGTCCCAAGAATCGGATTGTGGAACCGGTCCGAGGGCTTGTCAATCAGCTGCTCCACGCAGTTCACCCAGTCATCGACACCGTGACCGATGTCCAGCCAGTACACCTGTCCACCAACCCCCAGCCCCCTGCCGACTCGATTAGACACGAGCAGGGGAAGCCCACTGCACTGGGCCTCAAGGCCCACATAGGGCAGGCCCTCGAACCAGGATGGCAACACTGCCACGTCCGCCGCCTGGAACAAGTCGGGGATGTCGTCACGGGTTCCCAGCATCAGAGCGTTGTTCTGGAGCCCCCGGTTGACGATCTCCTTGTGGAGCCGAATAGCATCGGTCCCATCACCGCACATGAGGAGCAAAACCTCATGTCCTCGCCCCCGTAACTCGGCGAGCAGTTCGAGCGAGAAACGCTGGTTCTTCTCTGGAGCGAGCCGTCCTACGTGGATCATCACCGTCGTGTCATCCGCGATTCCCAGTTCCTCTCGTTTCACCCGACGCCGCCGGGGATCGAAGGCGAATATTTCGGGATCAATCATATTGGGAACGAAGGTCCATGTGGTGTGCGGGAAGAACCACCGTGCAGCTTCTTCATCGCATGCAAAGCATCCATCGGCGAACAGCGGGATGAAACGTCGCTGGAGTCGATGCACTATCCCGTGCCCGACCCCGAACATATTTGCCGACTGATGGGCGTGAAAGATCCTTCGCGGTACCCCCATCGCCCGGGCCAGCGCCAACTCATGAAGGTGAGCAATGCAGTGGTTCATCCAGACGACTTGGAAGTCCCCTCTGTGAAGCAGTAGCAGCAAGCTCTCCAGGTAACGTACAGGATGCCTCGTGGGCGACGGAAGCCGGACCACTCGTGCCCCCAATTGCTCGAGCTCGCCGCGCCTTGCCGGAGCGGGACTCGTGGTGAGCACGGTGATGTCATAGTCCTCACGAAGCGCCCGTACCGCGGTCACGATGAAGGTCTCGATTCCACCAGTGTTTCCGGTCAACCACCCCAATAAGATCCGGGGCCGGACAGCACACGACGAACCGCCAGGGAATGTCGTTCCCGAGGATGCGCGACGTCTTCGCCTTCGTTTCAACGTTTCTCCCTGCTTCGGGGGCATCCGGGTGTAATGCAGGCAAGTCTAGGTCGCGACGGGGTCACCCGAGACGGAGCCTTCTCACGCCTCATAACCTCGTTGGAGTACAGATGCAACACTGACTCCTCACGGATCAGTAGGGTTGTCCACGTCGAATGAATCGATCGATACCTGCCGTTGACGAAGCAGAGGAGTACAGATGTTCAAAGGCGCCGATGACCTACTGGCGTTCGTAAGGGAGGAGGGCATCGAGAACATCGACGTCCGCTTCTGCGACCTGCCCGGTGTCATGCAGCACTTCACCGTCCCAGCCCACGAATTCGGCCCGGCGGTCTTTGAGGAGGGGCTGGCCTTCGATGGCTCCTCGGTCGTTGGTTTCACCACCATCGACCAGTCCGACATGGCGCTGATGCCCGACCCAGCTTCCGCCTTCGTTGACCCCTTCCGAGAGGCAAGGACCTTGGTGGTGAACTTTTTCGTCCACGATCCGCTGACCAAGGAGCCGTTCTCCCGCGATCCGCGCAACGTTGCACGCAAGGCCGAAGCCTACTTGGACACCACCGGCATCGGCGACACTGCATTCTTCGCCCCGGAGGCCGAATTCTACGTCTTCGACGACGTGCGCTACGAGACCAATGAGCGCACCTCCTTCTACTCCATCGACGCCGAATCAGCCGGGTGGAACTCCGCCCGCGCCGAGGACCGCGGAAACCTAGGTTACAAGGTGAAACTGAAGGGCGGCTATTTCCCCGTTGCCCCGGCAGACCACTATGGTGATCTGCGCGACGAGATGGTTCGGTTGTCCACCGAGGCAGGTCTGATCATTGAACGGGCTCACCACGAGGTGGGCGCTGCCGGACAGGCCGAGATCAACTGGCGTTTCGACGAGTTGGTCGCATCGGCAGACAACATGATGAAATTCAAGTATTTGGCGAAAAATGCCGGCTATCGCAACGGCAAGTCGGTCACCTTCATGCCCAAACCGGTCTTCGGTGACAACGGCTCGGGCATGCACATCCACCAATCCATCTGGAACAAAGGCAAGCCGCTGTTCTACGACGAGAACGGTTACGGCCAACTCTCCGACATCGCCCGCTGGTACATCGGGGGTCTGCTGGCCCACGCCCCGGCCCTGCTGGCATTCACCAATCCAACGGCGAACTCCTTCCACCGTCTGGTGCCGGGTTTCGAGGCGCCAGTGAACCTGGTCTACTCGGCCCGCAACCGCTCGGCTTGTATCCGCATTCCGATCACCGGCTCAAATCCGAAGGCCAAGCGCATCGAATTCCGCTGCCCAGACCCATCCTCGAACCCATACCTGGCCTTCTCAGCTTGCCTAATGGCCGGCATCGACGGCATCCAGAACAGGATCGAGCCGCCGGCCCCCGTCGACAAAGACCTCTATGAGCTTCCCCCCGAAGAACATGCCGAGATCACCCAAGTCCCGGGGTCGCTGTCCGAGGTGCTCGACGCCCTTGAGACCGACCACGACTTCCTGCTGGTCGGCGATGTGTTCACCCAAGACCTCATCGACATCTGGATCGGGTTGAAGCGTGAGGAGATCGCGGCCCTGCAACAGCGACCGCACCCCTACGAATTCGATCTCTACTACCAGATCTGACGCCTGCCATCGAAGGGGCCGAAGCGACGAGCATCAGGATCGGCCCCTTCATCGCGTCTCACCGGTGCCCGTAACCGATCACCTCTCATCCTTGAGCGAGAGTCAGGTGTTGCCGCACCAGTTTTGATATCATTATCGATACTGATATCAATATGTGTCATGGTGAACTCCTCAACTCTGCTCCATCCGGTACGCCAACGCATAGCCCAAACCCTGCTCAGACAAGGACAAGCGACGACACACCAACTCCACGAGCACTTGCCCGACATTCCTATCGCGACGCTGTACCGTCACGTCAATCACCTGGTCTCCCACGGTCTCATCGAAGTCGCTGCCCAACACCAAGTGCGCGGCACCAGCGAGAGTACCTATCGGCTCGCCCCGGGCCTGTCCAATCCCTCGGCCGAAGACCTGAAAGCATTGAGCAATGAGCAATTGCTTACCGCCTTCACGGTGTTCACTTCGGGTCTGATCAACGATTTCGGCAGATATCTGGGTGACGAACCTCGAGATCTGCGGGCCGATCGGGTGAGCTTCGCCCAAGCGTCGTTCTGGGCCAGTGACGAGGAAATGGACGAACTAGGAGAGGTCTTGATGACAGCCATCCAGCGATTACTGAACAACGAAACCTCTCCGACACGTCGACGTCGTACCCTCAGCACAGTACTGATGCCGACTGCTTTCTCACAAGATAATCCAACCGATGGAAGCTCCACAAAGGTGCAGGCATGAACGACGCCTTATTACCGGTAGCCATCATGTGTGCCCTACTCATCATCTGGTGCCTGATCGGTATCATCCGCCACCCGGTGCGGCATCTGCCCAAATGGGCCTGGATTTTGATCGTGTTTTGCTTCATCCCGCTGGGACCAATTCTGTATCTTGTCGTGGGCCAGGCCCGGCGTGATGACCTCACCGATGAGGATCTGCGATGACAACCGCGCTCACGGCCACCGGACTAACCCAGCTTTATCCCGGCGGCGGAGGAATCCGCGACGTCAATCTCACCGTAGCAGACCAATCAGTGACGGCAGTCATCGGCCCTAATGGCGCGGGAAAAACAGTGCTATTCAGCATCCTTGTCGGCTTGGTCACGCCCCAAAGCGGAACCGTCAATTTCGCTTCTTCGAACCCCCGGGTTGCCTACTGTCCCGATGTCCCCCAGTTCGAGCCCTGGCTCACTGCTTTTGAGGTAGTGCAGACATCCATGGCTGTCGCCCAGCGAAATGCCATGCGCTGCAGTTTACCAAACACCAGTGACCCTGTGGGCTGCGCTCTGCAGACCTGTGGCCTGGACCGGGTAATGCACCGCAGAATCGCTGGCTTTTCCCGCGGCATGCTACAGCGCCTCGGAATTGCGGCCGGGCTAGTGACCGATCCGGATGTGCTGGTGCTTGATGAACCAAACAGTGCCCTAGATCCCATCGGCCGCGCCGATGTACGCGAAGTAATCATGGAGCAGAAACGGCACCGCTGCATCCTGTTGTCCAGCCACCTGCTGAGCGAGGTCGAAAAACTGGCCGACCACATCATCGTGATCAACCATGGACGGATGGTCGCATCAGGGACCACCCCATCGATTCTCGCCAAGGGAATGAAACCGGTGTGGACATTGCGCCTAGCATCACCCACCGCCATCGATGCCAGGCGATTTGCCGCAACGCTTCCCGACGTGAGTCTCAGATGTACCTCAGACACCATGTGCACCCTCGGCTTCTCCAGCTTCGAGGCTGCCCAAACCCAATTGGTTCCAGCCCTAGCCGAACTCCACGCACCGATACTGGAGGTCAGCCTGCGTGACCAAGATCTCGACGTCTCCTTCGCCCGCATCCTCGGTGAGGAGGAACGATGAACTTCATCCTGAACTCGTTACAGGTGGAGATCCGACGGCTGACACGTTCTGGTCTGTTGGCCGGGCTGCTGATAACGTTCGCTTTCTTCGGGCTGTCGGGCCCAGCACTTGCCCTGTACATGCCTAAAATCCTGGCTACCTCGACAAAAACCGATCAGGTCACGATGACGGCAGCAGATCCTACCCCGGTCGATGGAATTGCCCTATTTAACCAGAGTGCGATGCAGTTGGGATTGATCCTGGCAGTTACTGTTGCGATTACCTCCCTGGGATGGGATACCCGACCTGGCTCATCGAGCTTCTATCGAACCCGCACATCGCACCTGATCGGGATCACTCTCCCGCGTCTGGGTGTCGACTGGGTCATCGTGGCGGCCAGCCACGCATTCGCACTTGGGCTTGCCGCTTGGCAGACCCAAGCATTCATTGGCCCGCTTTCGGTAACCTACCTGTTCAGGACGGGAATAGCGTCGATCACATATATGGTGATGGCGATGAATGTCGGGTATCTAATCATGGCAATCACCCGTCGCACCGCGACAGCAATCGCGGTGTCCACAATCCTCATGCTGGTGTTACCCCTGGCCAACAACTCCCCAGCGACCGCACGGTGGTCCCCCACCGCCTTGCTCGGTGCTGCAGCCGGGACAACCGATCTGATCGGCCCGTATCTGTCGGCAGGGATGGTGTTCATCGCCTGTTTGGCTCTTGCCTCCTGGGTGACCGCACGGCACGGTCTGCGCCGAGAGGCCTGAGGGCATGTGCTGTGACTGTTCATTGCCTGCAGATGGGCACTGAACAGTCACAGCAGCCTGCGCCAGGAATACCTCCCAAAGTCATTGGGCTGTCGTCTCACACCATTGGGATGTTGTTTCACACCTGGTCCACAGCTTCACCAAGGGTTCACCCCAGCTTCATCAGGCGGGATTGGTTCGTCACCTGATCCAACCGGAAGGCCTGAGATGAACCTGCTGCTGATGGGCGCCGATCTGATCGCCATCACCGTACTCATGACCACTCTTTACCTGCCCCGTCAGGGGCGACGGGAGTTAGTCTCCAGCTTCTTGGTGACCAACGTTGGCGTACTGGCCGTCGCCGCCGCAATGTCCACAGGAACGGTCAGTGCAGGCCTGGGCCTGGGTCTATTCGGTGTGCTGTCGATCATCCGCCTGCGCTCCGAAGAACTATCCCACCGCGAAATCGCCTACTATTTCGCTTCCCTGTCACTTGGGTTGCTCGGCGGGCTCGGAACGATTGCAGTGCAATGGGGAGCCGGGTTGATGGCATTGATCCTGCTCGCGATCGCCATCGGCGACGCCTCCCGGTTGACCAAGCGCACGGCCTCCAGCGAATTGCTGATCGACCAAGCGATATCTGATCCAGTGGCACTCACCGAACGAGTCACGCACCTCGTCAACGGTGAAATCCTGGAGATCAACCCACAACGCATTGATCTGGTAGATGACTCAACCTTGGTTTTCGTCCGCTACATACCCACGCAGCGCGTTGTTCCCCGGATCCCGGAGGAATCTGCTGTCATGTGTCGTCGCGCAGCGCAACCGGAGATTGCCCGACGATGACCACGACCATCAGTTTGGCCGAGCTCAATGCCACATCGTCCCTGCTGCAGCGGGTTGATCGGAAATACCTGTTAGATCTCACCGATGCGGAGGGCTTCATTGAGGAGATCTCCGCGACCAGTAGGGTTCTGGAGATCAATGGGTCGACCTGGTTCGACTACCGATCCTGCTATTTCGATACCCCGGATCTGTTCTGTTACCGCCAAGCAGGACACAAACGCCGTCGCCGTTTCAAGGTACGCACCCGCGAATATCTGTCGAGCGGGTCGAACTGGCTTGAGGTTAAGACCCGCGGGGTACGGGGCACGACAATCAAGGACCGCATCCCGCATCCAGCCAGGACATTGATGCCGTCGGACCAAGTATGGATCGCCGCAACCCTCGCCCACCGAGGAGTCGACACCGCTCCGATTCCCCTGCTCCAGCCCACGCTGGTCACCAGCTACATGCGACGCACCTTGCAGACCTTACCGGCCCAGAATCACGGGCCCACGCGGGTAACCATCGACCGTCGTTTGGCGGTCGAACTCACCAACAACGCACCCACAGGTGCGCTATTCGCCGATCTGAGCCACAAGGTCATCGTGGAGACGAAAGGATTCCCGCGTCCTTCTGGGATCGATCATCTGCTGTACCGAATGGGGTATCGCCCCCGATCGATTTCTAAATACGGAATCGGCACCGCGCTGCTGCGCATCGATCAACCAGCATTCAGGTGGACCCGCCTGATGAACACCGATTTTGCCGCCTGACAATCAAGAAAGAGCACAATGAATTCACGATTCAAAACCTCTATCATCGCAGCCCTCGCGCTGACCACCTTCTCCCTGGCCGGATGCTCGGTGGCCTCCTCGCAGGACACCAGCTCCCAGACCTCGACAGTCTCCTCGTCCACAGGCTCCGGGGAGCAGACCAATACCGCCAATGCCTCCTCGGACCTGGGAAGTGGGCTAACCGCTTTCCTGGCGGACAACACGACCTCCCATGCCGAGGCCGGTGATGCCGACTACGACGCCACGAGCGCCACAAAGATCACCTTGTCGAATGAGGATGTGACGATCACTGAACCAGGCACCTATGTCCTTTCTGGCACCCTCACCGATCACTCGGTCCGGGTGGCATCCGAAGCGGAGGGCAAAGTCCGGTTGGTCTTCGACGGGGTGACCATATCCTCATCCACAGATTCCCCGGTGGTGGTGACGGCCGCCGACGAGGTGGTGATCGTCCTCGCTGACGGTTCGACGAACAAGATCACAGACAACGCCGATCACTCACAGGCCAAAACGAATTCCGATGCCCCGGATGCTGCGATCTTCTCCATGGCCGATCTCACCATCACCGGCACCGGTTCCTTGCAGGTGACCTCGACCACCGGTGACGGCATAGGGACCAAGGACGGCTTAGTGGTCCAGTCCGGCACTCTCGCCGTCAAGGCCGCTGACGATGCCGTGCGTGGCAAGGACTATGTCGTCATCGACGGCGGTGTTCTTGAGCTGACCGCCGCGCAGGATGGGATCAAATCAACCAATGAAGACGACGACACCGTCGGCTACGTGTACCTCAACGGTGGGCAGATATCCATCAGTGCTGGCGACGACGGTATTCATGCCGAGGGCGACTTGGTGATCGCCGGAGGCACCACCAAAATCACCACATCTGTCGAAGCGATTGAGGGCGCAAACGTCGTCATCGCCGGGGGCATGACAACCGCGACCTCCTCCGATGACGGGCTCAACGCCACATCGGGCAACACAACAAGCGGGAACGGCATGGGAGAAAACGATGGCTCCCAGATGATCCTGATGGGCGGTGAGATCACGGTGAATGCCTCCGGAGACGGCCTCGATTCGAACGGAACCATCACGATGACCGGTGGCGTCGTCACCGTCAACGGCCCCACAGCTGGCGCGAATGGTTCCATCGATGCCTCGTCGATGGATATCTCGGGTGGCACTCTGGCCGTTGGCGGGACCTCGCAGATGGCCATGACACCAAGCACCAACTCCGAGCAAGGATGGGTGAGTATGTCCGGCAGTTTCTCCGCAGGCGATACCATCACGGTCTCTGACGGGTCGACGACGCTAATGACCTATACCTTGGGCGTCGCCTCGCAGGTAGTGGTGTTGTCCACCGAATCCATGACTCCCGGTACCGAGTACACGGTCACGGTCAACGGTTCCGATTCCACACGGGTTGTCGCCAACTCCGGCGAATTGAGCAGCATGGGTAGTGGTGGCATGCCTCCCGGTGGCGGTGGAGGTGGTATGCCTCCCGGTGGCAGCGGCGGCGGCATGGCCCCCGGAGCTGGGAAGGGGCGCCCAGCATGAGCAAGCTCACCCGCAGAACAGCGCTCATCGGCGGGGTCGGTGCCGCAGCTGCGCTGACCGGGGCCACCGCCTGGGGGCTCGACCGATTCCTCATCGAACACGCCGAGGTCACCAACGTCTCCGAGCTGGAAGCCCAGGCGTCCAGCTCAGCCTCAGTATCGCCGGGAACCAGCGCTGCCACCGAGATCGACATCAACACCTGGACTTCTGGTTCCGGATCGAGCTTGGTGACCGGCTACGTCGCCGACATCAAGGTGCCCTCGGCAACCTCGGTGCGTTCGGCCTTCGCCGAAGACACCTTTGGAACGAACATCATCGAATACCCCACGGCGATCGCCTCCCGGGTAGGTGCCACCTTGGCCATTAACGGTGACTATTACGGATTCCGTGACACCGGCATCGTGGTCCGCAATGGCGTCGCCTACCGGGACGAACCGACGCGCACCGCCCTGGTGCTGTATGTAGGCGGGGAGATGCGGCTGGTCGACGAGACAACCACCTCCGCAGACCAGCTCATCGCCAACGGAGCCTGGCAGGTGTGGTCCTTCGGGCCCGGCCTAGTCGATGGCGGCAAGGTGATGAATGGGATCGAGGACATGGAGGTGGATACCAACATCGGCAATCATTCGATCCAAGGGGTGCAGCCGCGCACCGGAATCGGGATGATTGAGCCGAACCACTTCCTATTCATCGTCGTGGACGGTCGCTCGACGGGGTACTCCGCGGGCGTCAACATGACCGATTTTGCCCAGCTGTTCGCCGACCAAGGAGCATCTGTCGCATACAACCTTGATGGCGGCGGTTCATCGGCGATGGTGTACCAGAAATCACTGGTCAACAAACCGTTGGGCAGGAACAAGGAACGCGGCACCTCCGACATCATCTGGGTGGGCTGAACCATGATCATCCTTATTCCTGGGTACCAACCGGATCACCGCCTCACCGATCTGCTCGCCACTCTCCCCCGCTCACAGAAGGTCGTGGTGGTCGACGACGGGTCCGGACCGCAGTATGCCCTGTGGTTTGCCAAAGCTGCCCGGATGGGCGCGACAGTGCTCACCCACGAACAGAACCGAGGCAAGGGGCAGGCCCTGCGCACCGGATTCACCTGGATCTCCGAGCACCATCCCGGCGCCGATGTCGTGTGCGCGGATTCCGACGGGCAGCACACCAACAGCGACATCAACCTCGTTGCGCAAGCGCTTTCCAATTCGGATGCTGAAATGGTGTTGGGCGTACGCTCTTTCACCGGAAAGGTGCCGTTGCGCTCCCGCTTCGGCAATGTAGTCACCCGCAGCATCTTCCACATGGCGACCGGCCGGTCACTCGCCGACACCCAGACCGGATTGCGCGCCTATCCGGCGCGTATGCTCAATTGGTTGTGCACCATCGATGGCGACCGCTTCGACTACGAACTGAAGGTTCTATTGGAGGCTATCAGGGAGCAAATGACCATCGAGCAGGTCGGCATCGAGACGATCTATCTCGATGAGAACGCATCCTCCCATTTCCGCCCAATCGCCGATTCCTGGTTGATCTACCGGCCGTTACTCGGGTTCTGCGCATCTTCGCTGCTGGCCTTCACCGTGGACTTCGTGCTATTGACAGTGTTCTTGGCATTGGGGATGGGACTGATCGGTTCGATCGTCACTGCTAGGGTGCTGTCGGCAGCGATGAACTACATCATCAATCGCACGGTCGTCTTCGAGCATGGCAATCCAGCCCCGGTACGGGAAACACTCCCCAGATATGCGGGGCTTGCCGCGGTGTTACTGCTGGGCAATATAGCTGTGATGTGGGTGCTCACCCCGGTGCTCGGCAGCTTCTGGGCGAAACTACTCACCGAGATAACCCTGCTGGTCATCTCATACACGGTGCAGCGGTTGGTGGTCTTCGTCCACGGGCATCACCGGGATCCTGCTGCGCCGACCACCCGCGACCTCCTACAGCGGGTCGCCTGATCCCATCCACCATCGAAGCCCTCCACCGGTGCCACGACGTGGAGGGCTTCGATGAGCCCGGAATATGCATGACCGGTGGCTGGTCCACACCGGCACACGACCGTGGACGAGAGCACCACGCATCAGGACAGTTCACGCACCTCACCATTGGCCATGACAAAATCCCAGTCGATCTCCCGGTGGCCGCGCCCCGCACGCACGGCTACGAGCACCCGAAGTGCCTCGCCATGACCCACCAGAACCACTGCGCCCCCCGTCGGCGTCGTAGCCTCCAGCCAGTTCAGCAGCCGACTCATACGGGCATGTAGCTGTTGGACGGTTTCCCCACCGCTCCACGACACCTCGGTGATGTCCTTGCCCTCGGGTACCGGCATGGACCGCAGTTCGCTGCTGGCCATCCCTTCCATCTCCCCGAGATACTGCTCCCTGGCGAGGTCTGTTTCCTCGGCCTCGACGCCGAGTGCCGCAGCAATCGGACAGGCAGTCTGCACCGCACGCAACGCATCAGAACAGACCACACGCACCGCCTTGGTACCAATGAGGTCCGCTACCTTCCGGGCAGCCTCCCCGGCTTGTTCAAGCCCCAACTCGGTCAACGGAGTGTCCAAGGACCACCCGGTCACCCGGTGTTCCCGGTTCAGGGTGCACTGCCCGTGGCGGACAAGGACAAGATGCAGCATGAAGACAACAATATTGGCGGGGCACCCCGGCGATGACGCACCCTGTGCCAGGGCTCTTCACGGGTTGTGGTGTGGGAGGATCAGGCAATGAACACACGCATCCTGGTCCTGGGCGGAGCACGATCTGGGAAATCTTCCCATGCCGAAGCCATCGCCGCGACCGCCGGGGAGGTCGATTACCTCGCCACCTCCGAGAATCGTCCCGATGATCCCGAGTGGCAGGCCAGGATCGCCCTGCACCGGGCCCGCCGTCCCAGAGGATGGGCGACCATCGAAACCATCAACGTGGCCGCGGAGTTGGTGCGCGACACCGACCGGATGCTGCTGGTGGACTGTCTCACCGTGTGGCTGACCCGGCAAATGGATGCCGCCGGTGTGTGGACCGCCGAACCTGATTGTGATGAGATTCTCCGCACCGCCGTCGACGGCCTAGTCAAGGCGATCGGAGCTTGTCGTCGCCCAGTGATCATGGTGAGTAACGAAGTGGGTCAGGGAATCGTCCCCCTCGACGCAGGCACCCGCAGGTTCCGCGACGAGATGGGCATTCTTAACGCCAAGGTGGCTGCCGCGGTCAATCGGGTCGATTTCTGTATCGCCGGGATTCCCCAGAGGTTGAAGTGACCGATCACGAGCTTCCCCCGCAAGACAAGAAGATCCCGGGTCTAGTACTCAGCGCGGGTTTTTTTACCCATGTGCCGATGCCACCGCTCACCCGGGTAGACAAGGATGCTGCCAGGCGGGCATTGTGCTGGATGCCAGTGCTGGGGTTGCTGATCGGTATAGCCGGCGGCTTGGCGGGTGCTGTAATCGGTTGGCTGTCTGGCACCGCTTTACTAGGTGCGGTGGTGAGCATCGTGGTGTTGCAGCTGCTACTGGGTGGTATGCATCTCGACGGGTTAGCCGATACCTTCGACGGCCTGGCGGCTCTCGGCTCCCGCAAAAAGGGTCGCGATGCTACCCGTGCATTGGAGATCATGAAGGCCCCCGACATCGGCGCCATGGGCGTGATGGCCCTGGTCATGGTGATCATCTGCCAGGTGGTGGCCCTGGGGGCCACGTCGGTGTCTTCACCGTGGTTCCTGCCCGTCATGACAGGCCTGGGAACAGCCACCGGGCGGAGCGTGATACTGCTGGCCAGCCGTGTGGGAATTCCCCCAGCTCGCCCCGGAGGTTTTGGTGCACTGTTCGCCGATATCACTCCCCCGGCCCATGCCGTGGCCGCGAACCTCGCTGTGATGGTGCTGGCGGGTGGCGTCGGCTGGTGGTTGCTGGGACCGATCGCTGCGGCAGGCATGACCATATCGGTGCTAGCGGCTGTCGTACTCGGCTGGTTGTGGTGTGGACGTATCGTGGACCAGGTTGGCGGAACCACCGGGGACGTCTTCGGTGCGTTGGCGGAGGTCTGCTGCGCCCTGACCTGGGTCGGGTTCGCCATCACCATCGCGTTGGCCGCACGATAGATGTCCATGGGCTGATGCGGAAGAGCAACTGCTCAGAAGGGCAGGCGTGCCGCCCAGGATGCGGGCAGGTTCCGGTTGATTGCTTGGATGAGAGTGAAGATGCCCGGCACCCGCACCATCCGGTCCCCACGTTCCAGGGCCCTGGCCACCGCCTTGGCGACAGCATCAGGGGTGACCGACAACGGCACGTCTCGCCCCGCGGTCATCCGTCCGCGCACCGCTCCCGGCCGGACCACGAGCACCTCGACGCCACTGCCCTCCAGTTCCACCCCCATCTGAGTGTAGAAACCATCCATCCCGGCCTTGGTGGCCCCGTACAGCAGATTGGTGCGGCGCACCCGCTCTCCCGCAGCCGACGACAAAGCGATGATTTTCCCACCGCCGCTCTGCTGCATGTGGGTGGCAAGCAGCGAGCCTACGCTGACCGCTCCAACGAAATTGGTGTTGGCGATCGCCATCGCTGTCTCATGATCACGCCATGAATTCCGGTCGCCGAGTATCCCGAAAGCCACGACGGCGATGTCGACCGGGTCACGGAACAAGCAGTTCACCAAATCTGGATGCGAAGAGGTGTCAGTCGCATCGAAGTCGACCCATTCAACGCATCGGCACCTGGCCAGGGCCATCTGAGCCTCGGCACGATGCGGTGAGTCGCTGCGCCCGAGTAGCACGACGTGGGCATCGTCATCGGCCAATCTCGCGACGATGGCTGTGGCCAACTCGGAGGCTCCACCAAAAGCCAGGATTCTCACCCCTGCGCTCCCCAGAACAGTCGGTCAACAACTTGATTAGCATACCGGGCCTGTTTTGCCCAGTCCTGGAGCAATTCCGAGGCGTGTCCTGGCTCATAGCCGAGCAGCAGAGAAACCGAGGCGATTTCCCTAGGATCCACCGGAAGCTGGTCACTGGACCGTCCCCGCACCAGCATCGTCTTGTTACGCAGCTTCGAGGCCGTCGTCCAAGCCTCAATCAGGGCGTCAGCATCCGAGGCATTTATGAGCCCGAGGTCCCTTGCCGTGATGAGTACCGGGACGGTCCGTGTGGTACGCAGCCCGGGATGGGCACCGGCATGACGCAACTGAATGAGTTGAGCAGTCCATTCCACATCGCTGAGTCCTCCCAGGCCCAATTTCAGGTTTCCGGCGGCCTTGCCCTTAGTGCGTTCGGTCTCCATCCGGGCCTTGAGCCGCCGGATCTCGGCAACTTGCTTGTCGTCGATGCCTTCAGGGGGATAGCGCACGGCCTCAATGGCCTCCAGTAGCGCCTCGGTGAGATCTCTGTCTCCCGCCCCATGCCCAGCTCGCAGCAGCGCCTGGAACTCCCAAGTGTCGGCCCATTTCTCGTAATAGGAGCAGAAGGAGCCGAGGCTCCTCACCAGCGGGCCACTCTTTCCATCTGGACGCAAACCCGCGTCCATGACCAACCTGGCTACTCCCGGGGTCCCCAACCAGCTCTTGGCCCGGGTAATTACCTGGGTTGCCCAGGCGATCTGTCCGGGACCCGCCTGGTCGTCGACGACATACATGACATCGGCATCTGACGCATAACCGAGTTCATTGCCGCCCCACCGCCCCATGGCCACCACTCCGATCCTGGTGCGGGGCCCTTCCACTGCCCGGGCAGCCACCTCAAGAATCGCATCCACGCTTGCCGAGGCTAGATCACTCAGCCCCTGACCCAGCGTGGCAAGATCGGTCACTTCAAGAATGTCCCCGGCAGCCAAGCGAAACAGTTCCCGGGTTCGCAGCGAACGGATCGCATGCACCGCAGCTTCGTGATCCGACCCGTGCCGGTCGATGACCTTGGCCATGGATTCAGCCAATTCCTGTCTGTCACGAGGAGTCGTACTCTTTTCCGAAGCGAGCAACTGCACCACCGACGGATCCTTGCGCAGGATTTCGGAGACATAGCGTGAGGAAGAAGCAATCTTTGCGAGGCGTTCGGCCATCCAGTCCTCGTCGCGCAGCGCCCTCATATACCAAGAGGTGGCACCCATGGCCTCCGACAAGCGACGGAAGGTGAGTAGCCCGAGATCAGGGTTGGGTCCCTCGGAGAACCAGCGCAACATGGCGGGCATCAACTGGCGTTGTATCTGAGCTGTTCGCGACAATCCAGTGGTCAATGCCTCCATGTGACGCAGAGCCGCAGCCGGATCGGCGAAGCCCATCGCGTGCAGTCTGTCGGTGGCGGCCTGGGGACTCATCCGCAGTTCCTCACCGGACAGGCGGGAAACGGCTTCCAACAGGGGTGAATAGAAGATCCGCTGCTGGAGGGCGAGCACCTCACGGGTGGTAGAACGCCAAGCGGTCATTAGTTCCTCGGCATCGGCACAACCAATCTGACGGGCCAGGCGCCGTTGGTCGACGTCGTTGTCGGGCATCAAATGGGTGCGCCGTAACCGGGCGAGCTGTTCCCTGTGCTCGAGTACTCGCAGGAAACGATATGCCTCGTCGAGTCGTTTTCCATCGGCCCTGCCGATGTAGCCGCCGGCCATCAGGGCATGCAGCGATTCGAGTGTTCCGCGGGTACGCACAGAAGCATCCACCCGTCCGTGCACCAATTGGAGCATCTGGACGGAGAACTCCACGTCGCGCAGTCCTCCAGCGCCGAGTTTGATCTCTCGCTTCTTCTCCGTAGCCGGGATCAAAGAGACCACCCGCTTGCGCATAGCCTGGGTGTCCGCCATGAAATTGGGAGCCCCACCCACTTGCCACACCATCGGGTCGATCATCTCGCAGAACTGCTGGCCAAGTTCTAAATCACCGGCTGCCGGGCGGGTCTTAAGCATGGCTTGAAACTCCCAGTTCTTGGCAAATTTCTCGTAATAGACGCGGTGGGATTCCAAGGTGCGCACCAAAGGACCGGCCTTACCCTCCGGTCGCAGGGCTGCGTCCACCTGCCAGATCGTTCCGGCTGCGGAGTGTGCCGAGCAGATGCGAGCCAAGGCGCCGGCTAGGCGAGCACCTATTTGCATTGCCTCCTCGACACCGACCCCTTCGACGGGCTCCGCCACGTGAACGACATCCACATCAGACAGGTAGTTGATCTCTTGGGCCCCGCACTTGCCCATCGCCAAGATCCCAAGTCGCACCTTGTCGTGACCCGGAGTCTGGGCGCGAGCGATAGCCAAAGCAAATTGCAAAACAGCATCGGCCAGGTCCGACAGTTCAGCACAGATCTCGTCAAGAATCTTGATCGGCTCGGGATGAGTGAGGTCACGGGCTGCTATCCGCAGTAATTCTCGCCGGTTGGCAAGTCGTAATAAGTCGGCCGCGGCAGGATCTTTGATGATCCCCATCGGGGAATCTTGCTCCAGATCGGCACCGATACGCTCCGCCATTCGCGCCCAGATTCCTGCCCGGTCGAAGGCATTCAGATCACCGCGGATCACCTCGGCATCGCCAGGGTGGGCCCTCAGGTGCAGACCAAGACCTTGCGATGCACCGAGTACGCTGACCAAGCGGTGGGCCCAGATCTCGTCGGCAAAGATCGCCTGGACCATGCCGGGATCGTCGTAATTGATAGCCGAGAGCTGCTGTAATGCCAGATCGGGGCCCGGCACCGATGCGACGACTTCCAGCCAGCCGGGTGCCTCGGAGGCCAAGGTGCTCTCCAGTTCGGCGACCCGAGTGGCCGAGTGAGTAACGTCGGAGAAGCCGAGCCTTGCAAGTTCACCGACCATCGAATTCGTGCGCCCGCCCATCGGCACCTCCCTGTCATCGTACCCATCCCAATGGTCTCCCCACCATCGCAGGCCGTCAATGCGAGCCGACATGTATCCGGCATGACCGAGCTCGCTTCCCACCACTGGGTAAGAGTCCCGCAGCGCGTCAAGGCACCGGCGCGATGACCCGCCCAGTCAGATTGGCCGAGCAGACTGGCAACCTCGAACAGGTACCTGTTGATTTTTCAGAAGGCACCTTCTACTATTTCCGACAGGCACCTGCTGAACAGCAAGCGCCACGAAACAACCTAAGGAGATAACCATGCACAACAACAGCAGCCACGAGATCAGGGCTCGCATCCATCAGCTAGAACACCTCATGCACCGCCATCATCCGGGACCGGGGCCGCGACGGTTCACCGACATCTCTCATGGTCAGGGGCGCGTACTCGCTGCATTGAAGATGCAGTCCGGTATCTCGACCAAGGACTTGGCATATGTGCTGGGAGTGCGCACCCCGTCGTTGAACGAGGTGCTCGGTCGCTTGGAAGCCAAGGGCTTCATTACCCGCACTCCATCACCCACCGACGGCCGGGTTACACTCATCGGTTTGACCGATGCCGGACGCGATGCCACCAACGTCGATCCCTGCCCGGACGATGTTCTCGACGTGCTAAGCGCCGAGGAGAAGGGAACCTTCATCGAGATCTGCGACAAGCTGATCGAGGCTCTGTCCGATCAATTGGACAACGACGAGGAGTTCACACAGTGGGCACGCGATGCCCGTGCTCGGTGGGGCGATGAACGTTTCGAGATGTTCATGGCCGTCGGGCGTGGCCGTCATGGGGGACACGGATTCGGCGGACCTCACGGGCGCGGACGACGTAACCAACGGCGTGGCGAGTCCTTCGACGAGCAGGCACCTGAGTTCTGGGATGCGCCGCGGATGGGCCGCCCGCACAAATGGTGACCCGATGTTCCCCATCACCAGCAGAAACGATCACGGGTCCTGCTCATCGATAAAGATGCACTCCCTCGCCGAGCACTCGCCGAACCCGGCTCGCTTGCCCGGATCGATTCCCCAGGCCATGGTTGTTCTATGATCAGCAACAGGGGAATCGACAAGGCGCGGGCCGGGCTCGCTGCGCTGGGCGACCGCGACCTGCCCATCGACCCAACTTGGCAGCCGCGAGTTGACCGGCTGTGGGAGATATGCACTGATGCCCTGGTCAGCCCCAGCGGGACCAGGCCGATTACCAGCGCAGCTCTTGCCGAGGCTTTGGCCCGAGGGCTTCCCGGTCTATCTCACAATCCGTTGAACAGCGTCACCCCCGCCCTCGGCATTGCCCGACTGTTGGACTCAGCCGCCGAGACCTTGACCAGCGAGTTCGGGTCAGCAAGGCTCATAGACCTGTGCCGCCTGGGTTGTGCGGTGCTCTGCGCAGCCACCCTCGCAAGCGGCGAGACCCCACCCGAGCACAGCCTCCACGAAGGAGTTCGCGGTTTGGCCGACGCCCTGGTTCATGCACACGGTGGGCGTTCGATCGAGGTACGCACGCCGCCCGTCGTCGCAGTCCAAGTGGCATCCCAGACGGCTGGCCCAACGCATCGCAGAGGCACTCCCCCAAATGTCGTGGAGATGCCCCCGCGTTCCTTCATCCTCCTGACGACGGGCCTGCTCAGCTGGGACGATGCGATCGGCACCCACGGGCTCACCCATTCCGGGGCACACGCCCACGAGGTAGCGGCACATCTGCCAGTGTTGGATTTGCGGTGAATCACAACCGAGGCAGCAAGGTGTTCAATTCATAGGGCGTAACTTGACAGCGATAGGCGTCAAATTCCTCACGTTTATTGCGCAGGAAATAATCGAAAACGTTCTCCCCCAGGGTCTCTGCGACAAGTTCGGAGTTCTGCATGACCTCAATCGCGCTTCCCAAATTCTTGGGCAGCGAGTCGATGCCCATAGCCACCCGTTCGCGGTGGGACAGCGACCAGGCATCGTCCTCGGCCTCAACGGGCAACGGCAGCTCACGAGCGATTCCGTCAAGACCGGCATTGAGCAACAGCGCGTAGGCCAGGTAGGGGTTACAAGCCGAATCAAGGGCCCGGTACTCAACCCTCGCCGAGGAGGACTTCTCCGGCTTGAACAATGGCACCCGCACCAGGGCAGAACGGTTGTTGCGCCCCCAGCACACGTAGCTGGGAGCTTCCCCTCCCCAGGCCAGCCGCTTGTAGGAATTGACCCACTGGTTGGTGACCGCAGTGATTTCCGCCGCGTGGGCGAGCAGCCCGGCAATGAAATGCTTGCCGATCCGTGACATCCGGTATTCGTCGGCGGCGTCGTGGAAGGCGTTCTGGCCTCCCTCGAACAGCGACAGGTGGGTATGCATACCCGAGCCGGGTTGATCATTGAACGGTTTGGGCATGAAGGTAGCCCGGATGCCGTGGGAAACGGCGATCTCTTTGATCACCATCCGGAAGGTCATGATGTTGTCGGCCATCAGCAGGGCGTCGGAGTAGCGCAGATCTATCTCGTGCTGGCCAGGGGCGCCCTCGTGATGGGAAAACTCGACCGGGATACCCATCTGTTCAAGGGTGGCGATCGCATCGCTGCGGAAATCGGTTCCCGCATCCATCGTCGTGTGGTCGAAGTATCCGCCGTTGTCCAGGGGCTGGGCACTGAGCGGGTCATCGAAGGCTTCAAGCAGGAAGAACTCGATCTCGGGATGGATGTAGTAAGTGAACCCCATATCGGTGGCCTTCTTCATGGCGCGCTTCAACACGTGCCGGGGGTCGGCCATAGCCGGAGAGCCGTCTGGCATCGAGATGTCGCAGAACATGCGGGCGGTGCCTGCCCGGGTACGCCAGGGCAGCAGTTGGAAAGTGCCCGGGTCAGGGTGAGCGATCATATCGGCCTCGAAAACCCGGGCATACCCCTCGATTGATGACCCGTCGAAGCCGATGCCCTCCCCGAAGGCCCCTTCCAGTTCAGCCGGGGAGATGGCGACGGATTTGAGGCTTCCCAGTACATCGGTGAACCACAGCCGCACGAATTTCACGTTGCGGTCTTCGACGGTACGGAGCACGAACTCGGTCTGGCGATCCATGCCCACAGTCTGCCAGTGATGCCCCGACGTCACAGTTCACCGCCCACCACACATCCGGATGATCACTGATCAGCCAACTCGTCATTGCCGAATACACTGTTGTGCGTGTCAACATCCGGCTGGTATCCAGACCCCACAGGGGCACCGGGACGGTTCCGTTACTGGGACGGGAGCTCCTGGGGTTCCTCGACGTCCTCCACCCCGGCTGGGGAACCGGGGCAGACGGGAGACAGAACGCAACGCGACAGGATCTTGTCGGCCCCTGTCGTCCTGGCCGCGGTGTTGCTGGTCGTGGTCGCGATCTTCCTGTGGATGCTGCTCGGGGACCGGGTCTCCGGGGGCTTTACTCCGGCAGCGCCCGATACGAACTCCGCCGCGCCGACGATCAGCGGCTGGGACGAGACCTCGAAGCCAACTCCCCCGCCAGTGGAACAAGGCGATCTCGCGGCCTGCCCGAACACGAACAACACAGATAAGACTAAGCAGAAAAATGACGGCCGACTGCATGGCGGCGGCATCTCCGCACCGAAGATCAGCGGGTGGACCGACTCCTACATGTACCTCGACTGGATTTCCGACTACCATGTGCAACTCGACAATGTCCGTCCAGGCTGGGTCTCAAATATCGGAGTGGGACAGGTGAACGCCGAGGACGGTTTCACAGATGCACAGACCACCGCGCGACAGACGATTGAGTGTTTCTCGACGACCCACTACTACGAGAAATTCACCCACCGGGTTGACCTGATCAACGAGCAGACCACCGTCAGCGGAAAATTTGCCTGGCACGCCCGTGCCGAGGTGCACGTCAAGAACCCGAGTATGCCCGAGATCGACGGGGACGTGGTCGATGTCCTGATCATTGATGTCGGTGACCCGAAGCGGATGGGCATCTTTGTCTCCTCGGTGACGATCGGCGACACAGCTCGTCAGAGAAAAGTCGATGCCGTCATCGCGGACCTGCGGGTGGAGACCTGAGAGTGTTGGTCGTCACATCACCCGCGACGCCTCGGTGACGGCCGTTTGCGTGCCAGCCGTCACCGAGGCGGTCGGTGTGTTCAGGCAGTCCCGGCATCGGCGAGGTCGTTGAGTTCGAATGATCCCTTGCCGTCCAGGGTCTCACGGATGATGTCCGCATGACCTGCGTGCCGGGCAATCTCCGTGCACAAATGCATCAGGCACCACCTAGCCTCCCAGTGCGTGATCTCCTTGGGAATCCACGGTGCAGGCGGCACCGGCACCGCAGCTGACAGGTCGCTCACCGCATCCAGATTGGCCTCGGTGACCTGCACACACCGGTCGAAAAAGACCAATGTGTCGGAAAGGCTGCGGGAATCCTTGAGCAGTCGCTCAAACAAATACTCTACTTTCTGCAAGTCCTCAGGCAGGTCTTCGGGCAACTTGAGTGGGCGCGGGGCAGATGCTGCCCGGGCCGACCATTGGACACCCACCTCGCCCGCGTGCAAAAGCAAGCCGGTCAGATTCAGGGCGGATGCGGTGGGGGTGGCGTGTGCTTGCTCATCATTCAGGCCAACCACGGTCGTGCGTATTTGCGCCAACTGTTGCAGCGCGAATGTCTTGATGACTTCGAGTTCGCCTGAGGCATTTGGGGTGAGAAAACCCATGATCTCTCCTTCCAGCACGCCGGTAGTTCCGGCGCTGCCCCAAGCTTTGCATTCGATGCGGACAGATTCTGTCCGCAGAACTGGGATGATCGTTCCATGACCGATCCAACGTCCCGCGCGCTGTCCCTGCTGGGGCTTCTCGAGAGCCGAGCCATATGGACCGGATCCGAGCTTGCCCAGCATCTGGGAGTGACCACCAGGACCCTGCGACGTGACATCGAACGGCTGCGCGCTCTGGGCTATGTAGTCGAGGCCGATCCGGGCCCGGGAGGTGGGTACGTTCTGGGTCGCAGCCAGGTCGTGCCGCCACTGTTGTTCGATGAGGAACAGGCGACGGCCACCACCCTTGCCCTGGCGAGATCGGCCCTCACCTCATCAGGCACCCATGCCGAGGCTGCTCTACGGGCTCTCGCGACTATCGAGTCCCTCATGCCCTCGGGGCTCCGACATCGGCTTGGCGCTCTACGCGACAGCACCACGGTGACGATCTCCCAAGAACCGGTTGACGCAGAATTGCTCCTGGGATGCGCCGAGGCTATCCGTCGCCGGGTTCGACTATCCTTCGACTACGTGGATCGACACGGAAAGGAGTCCTCGCGGACGGTGGAACCCCATCGCCTGATCGCCCGGGATCGGCGTTGGGTACTGGTCGCCTTCGATCCAGACCGGGATGACTGGCGCAGCTTCCGGATCGACCGGATGATGCGGTGCACGGTGGGAACGTGGAGGTTCACTCCGCGTGAGGATCTGCCGCAGATTTTGGAGCGCATCGATTCGCCAACCCCACTCGAGGCCTGGCGTCACCGGATGGTCGTGCACATCCTCGCTCCCTACGAGGTGGTTCGTCAGGAACTTCCGGGAGCTGCCTATCTGAGTGCCCACGACGAGACGACCACCGAGCTGATTGCCGGCGTCGAGGACCCTCTTGAAGGTATCCGATGGCTCACCCGGCTCAGCCATGATTTCATCGTCTTGGGCGACGAGACCGTGCGAGCAGCGGTATCCAGCCTGGCTACGCGGCTCGACAGGGCATCCCAGCAATATTGAATGCATCGCGATTAACTCCACGACACGAAGTGTTTCGACCGCACCATCTAACGAGACCCTCGTAGCTCCATACCGGCATGTATCAGGAACAGCACCCGGATTCCTCGGCGCAATGGGCATGGCCAACGAACAGTCAGCCCAGGTTCGGCATCGTTGTTTCCCGGCCTAGACTGACTCGGGTGAGCACTCCTGTGAAGCCCTTCCCTGTTTCCCCCATGCGCCGCGTCCCGGACTCGGTCGTGCGCCCCGCCTATGCTGGGGTGCCGGGCCCCGAGTTGTACGACGGTTCGGATGTAATGGATGCCGAGACAGTCGAAAAGATGCGCATCGCAGGTGAGGTGGCCGCCGATTCGATCCTGATCGCAGCCGCGGAAATCCGCCCAGGGATCACCACCGATCACTTGGATAAGGTGGCTCACGAATTCCTCTGCGATCACGGCGCCTACCCGGCAGCTCTCGACTACCGAGGTTTCCCGAAGTCCATCTGTACCTCGGTGAACGAGGTGATCTGCCATGGCATCCCCGACACGCGCCCGCTGGAGGAGGGCGACCTCATCAAGATCGACTCAACAGCCTTCCTCGACGGGGTGCACGGTGATAACTGTGCCACCTTCTACGTCGGCGAGGTTTCCGAGGAGGCTAAACTCCTGTCTGAGCGAACCCGCGAGGCTATGTACCGCGGTATCAAGGCGGTAAAGCCCGGGCGGCAGCTGTCGGTGATCGGCCGGGTGATCGAATCCTACGCGAAACGATTCGGTTACGACACCGTGCGCGAGTACACCGGTCACGGCTGTCACGTTGCCTTCCACTCCGGGATGATCGTGCTGCACTACGACGAGCCGATGCTCGACACGATCATTGAGCCGGGGATGTGCTTCACCATTGAGCCGATGCTGACCATGGGTTCGGCCCGTAACAAGCAGTGGAACGATGGCTGGACCGTGGTGACCCGGGACGGTTCCTGGTGCGCCCAGTTCGAGCAGACCCTCGTCGTCACCGAGACTGGCACCGAGATCCTCACCGTCCCATCGAGCGGTGAACTGATCCTCGGTGGAGACCCGACGACGATCGATACCTCGAAGATCGCCTGACCCAGTCGGCCCCGGCCGGTCTCAGTCCTGGCTCATCGCGACTCGGCGACGCAGCCGGAGTCCGACGACGATGCACGCCATCGCGCCAATCACCATGAGGACCAGGATCGCAAATGCATTGGCCATGAACAGGGATTCTGGCAAATAGTTGATGATCGGGTCGGTCCGCGGGTCAAAGATCCACAGCTCATTGTTAAAGGCGATCTGATGGAAGATGACGAAGGCCCGGTTGAAGTCGGTGATGAAGATCACCCCGAGCATCACAATGGTGGCCAACACGCCAGTTCCCCCGGCGACCAGCCCTCCCCAGGCACGGTTGCGTTGCCAATTGACCAGCAGAGCGATCCACGCAACGACCGCACCGATCACCCCACTCCAGATGAACCCCTGGAAGATCGCCTTGGCCTCGGCAAAGTGCTGGGCACCAGCCTCGGAGAATCTCAAGTGGGGAATGGTGAAATCCCCGCTCCATGGCAGCAGACAGTAACGAATGACCGCACGGTAGTTTTCGGAGATCTGCCCGGGACTCAAATTTGCAGAGTTGACCACATCGCCGGAGAACCACGGATAGGTGAAGCTCGACGCCAGCACCAGCAGCACCGACAGGCCCACGATGCCCATTCCCAGCGCGAGGGCACCCACCACGTTGAGAACCTGCTTCATCCTCATCCTCCCGTCGATCAGTCAACCCTATCCGGACTTCAACGAGGCAACCGCCCTACCCCAGTACGAGACTGAGCAGCTCTCCCCTGGCTTGGCAAGCAGGCCACAAAAACTCAACCACGATGGCAAATTCCCTGCTCAAACTTCCTTGGGCCGATCTTCGGGAGAAGGTGTACCATCCCCAGCGTGGGCAAGCAGAGTGCTTGCATTCTTGTTGCCGTCCGGTGGCGATATGTGGTCAATTAGACCCAATATGGGTAGCGGATCGTCCCTTGCAAAGATGCCCCACCAGCATCGCGTGCGGACAACGAATCCAGCGACTCGAGCTCTCGAAAGGGAATCTCCATGAGTTCGTCCAGCACCACACACAGTGCCGGTCAAACCCCTTCGTCCTCCTCCTATCCCATGGGGTTCCTCGGCCCGGACACGTGGTGGCATCTGTCGTTCGGATCGCTGCTCATCGTGGCCCTGGTTATCTTCTGCGCATGGTCTTGGAGTCACGTAGCTGACGGCTCCAACCGCTGGCTTCTGCTACTCACCATCGGCTTTGGCTGCTTCATGGCCTTCAATATCGGCGGCAACGACGTCGCCAACTCCTTCGGTACCTCAGTGGGCGCCAAGACTCTCACCATCAAACAAGCCCTGGTCATCGCAGCAATCTTCGAGGTCAGCGGTGCGGTGATCGCCGGTGCCTCGGTGACCGACACTGTGCGCAGCGGGATCGTCGATCTTGATGCGATCCACCTGATGCCCCTCGATTTCGCTTTTATCATGATGTCGGCCTTGTTCGGGGCCGCAATCTGGCTTTTATTTGCTACTTGGCAAGGGCTTCCGGTCTCCACAACTCATTCCATCGTCGGAGGTATCGTCGGCGCTGCGGTAACCACCGGCATGGTCGCCCATACCGGCGGGGTGGATATGGTCCAATGGGACGAGATCGGCATGATCGCCGTGTCCTGGGTACTGTCGCCGATTCTGGGCGGGATGGCTTCCTACCTGATGTATCGCTGGATCCGACGCAATGTGCTGGTCTACAACGAAACCGCCGACGCCCAGTTGCGCGCCCTGCACCAGGAACGTATCGCCCACCGGCGTCGCCACAAGGAGAAATTCGACCGGCTAACCGAGATCCAGCAGATTTCCTACACCGGCATGATGGCCCGCGACGCAGTGACTGTGACCATGCCGGATTTCCGCCCCGATAAACTCGAATCCGACTACTACAAGGAGCTCTACGCCATCGAGGCAAGGGAGGAGGAGATCAATCCCCACCATGCCCTAGTGACCTGGGTTCCCATGCTGGCTGCCATCGGGGCGATGGTCATTACCTCGATGATCCTGTTTAAGGGCCTGTCGAATCTGCATCTCGGCCTGCAGTCGACCACCACCTTGCTGATCATCTTGATGGTGGGCGCCGCAGTGTGGATGTCGGTGCTCATCGCGGCACGAACCCTGAAGAAAGGCGATCTTTCGAGATCTACCTTCGTGCTGTTCTCCTGGATGCAGGTATTCACCGCCTCGACCTTTGCCTTCTCACACGGCTCGAATGACATCGCCAATGCGATCGGCCCGTTCGCCGCAGTTCTCGATGTGCTGGGCACCAACGCCATCAACGGCACTGCCGCGGTACCCGCTGCGCTGACCTTGATGTGCGGTGTGGCTCTCATCTCCGGGCTGTGGTTCATTGGCCGCAATGTCATCAAAACCGTCGGCTCCGGGCTGACCGAGATGCACCCGGCTTCCGGGTTCACTGCCGAGCTATCGGCCGCTGCGGTGGTGATGGGAGCGTCTGCCCTCGGTCTCCCAGTTTCCTCCACCCACATCCTCATCGGGGCCGTTCTGGGGATCGGCATCGTGAACCGAGCAGCGAACTGGCGTTTGATGCGGCCCATTGCCTTGGCCTGGCTCACTACCCTGCCCGCGGCTGCGGGTGTGTCGGCGGCCTCGGTCTTGGTGCTGCGTGCCCTCTTCGGTTGAGTCACCCACCTTGCTACTCACGTGTGGGCTGTACCGGTTCATGACGCATAACCCATCGTGGTGACCATTGTTACTCACCGGGCTTCTGCAGGCCGCGCTGCACACCGCTCAGCGCATGCGACGCATCACGATGAGCCCGTCACTCAGCCGGGCCCGTTCCAGCCCGTCAGGCCCGACTGCATCCCTCACCTTGGATTCTGCTGCGAGGACCATCCATGACTTCGGGTCGAAGCCCAACTGCTCAATCTCTTGAGCGGGTGTCGGCATCTGCTGCAAGTGGTTCAGTGTTCTGGCATCGGTGCCTGATTCTTGGGCATGATGACGACGCACCCACGGCGGGATGTCCTCAACGGTCTGGAACAGGTGTGAGACGATCACCAAATGTCCTCCAGGGCTCACCCACCCGGCGCTGCGCCGCAGGATCTCGATGCGGGGGAAACCATCGACGCGCGAGTGCAGAAACGAGGCGCACACTAGTTCCTGGGATTTGGCGGGTGCCCACTCAGACAGGTCAGCGACGATCCACGAGACTCGCTCGGTGAGCCCTTCAGAACTCGCCCGGGTTTTTGCCCGTGCCACTGCGGTGGGTGAGATATCGACACCAGTGACCTGCCAACCTTGAGAAGCCAGCCAGATGGCGTCACCGCCCTCCCCGCATCCCAGGTCGAGCGCGGTTCCGGGAGTGAGGTCGAGCCCACCAAGGGCATCGACAAGAGTCGGATTCACCTTGCCGGACCATCGCGGCATCTCCCCGGCGTACTGCTCCTCCCAGTGCTCGGTAGATGTCTGTTTAGTGGTGTCGTCGGTCACGAGAATCACTGTAGGAGACCCAGCAAACCGGGGACGGCTCATCACGATCCGCCCCGGAGATCACAGGGTGCCGTGCCATTCACCCAGTCTGGAAAACAGCACCTCGTTGGATGCGTGGTATGCCGCGACGCAAGCATCCGCAGTACCACCCAGCATGATCTCCCATCCGCTGGGAAGCTGGTCCTCACTTTCGAGGAAGACGTGCCCCGCGTCGGGGTAGATGAAGGCCTCGAAACGCTCATTTTGGGCTGACAGATTCTGCGCAGCGATGTCTCCCTGCCACATGGCATCCTTGTCACCGGCGAAGAACAGGGCATGGCCCCGGAAGTCGCTCAGATCGATCCTTGAGGAATCGTCTGCACGCTCAGCAGCCTGCTGGTACACCGGCCGGTACTGCGGGGGACGTCCGATGATCATGTCCCACAACATTTTCCCGATACGGCTACCGTCGGCCTTGCGTAGGGACGCGTAGGGCACGGATTCGCCCCTGTTGGTGAAGCTCGGCAATTCCTGGCTGTTCTTGGGGCTGAGGCCAGGATAGGAGTGGTCGCCCGGGGTGTAGTTGACCAGGTTATCCACCGGATAGCCGTGGGCGGCCAGGAGTGCGGTGTATTCGGCCCCCTTGGAGGAGCCGATCACCGTGATGGGCCGGGGTTGCTCGATGGTGGTCTCGACCCAGCTGACCACCTCGTCGAACTGATCCAGCGGGACCTGGGACAGAGCCGGGGCCTGGTTGGGCTGGCCCCAAAAGTATAGAGCTAACACCTCGTAACCTTGGTCGGCGATCGTCTTCGCCTGCCAGTAGGCAGGGGAGCCTTCCGACCCCCCGTAGACGATGACGGTACCGGGGTGAAGCCGCTGTTCTGGGATGAAGTGGAAACCGTTGAGGTGTTCGCCCTCAATCGACACGATGTGGTCGTCCGTGGGGTATTGGGCCTTGTCCCGCGAGTCGGACATAGAGTTCACGATGGGGTATTTGTGCCCGTTGTATGCCCGCGCCCCGATGATGGCCAACACCAACACGGCGATCAGCCCGACGAGCACCCCCACGACCTTAAGAGCAGTCTTCAGTGCCTTCATCGGCTCTCCTTGCCTAGGCTCCGTTGCCTATCTCGCCAGTCTGGCGATGGCTTGAATGCCACCATACATCGATCGGTGGCAGTTCGCCGCAGTATTCCGGCACCGGCTGATGCGGGGATGCAGGTGACCGTCACGGTGGGTTCGTCCAAGCCATCGCCACCCATGCCCGGAATCTACCCGTGAAAAGGCGCGTCCCTGGAACCTGTGGCCGCGCAACGAGAGCACCCACGACGCGATATTGATCTCGTCACCCAGAACCGTGAGACGGGTTGGTGGACCACCTTGAACCATGCGCTCGACAGGAACTCAAAGACCTCACCCAATCGTGGGCCAATGGAATACTCACACCCACGTACCATGAGAACCCGACCAAACAGTAACGAAACGGGAGGCATGACAGTGGGCGGCATCCATCACTCAACCGCGCGAGGTAGGCGACCGGCCCTGTCGAGCCCCAGCACGGCCGATCTTCTCGCACGGGAATTCGTCGCAGTCGATTTCGAGACCGCGAACCGTCGTGGCGGTGTTTCGGCCTGCCAGGTGGCATTGGTGAAGTTCCGCGACGGTCAGTTGGCCGACAGACTCACCACCTTCATCCGCCCACCATCAGGCTGGGATGATTTCGAGTTCACCTGGCTGCACGGCATCTCCGCCAGTGACACCCGGCGCGCCCCGATGTGGGATGCGCTGGCTTCGTCCATCACCGCGTTCATCGGGGATACCCCGGTGTATGCGCACAATGCGTCCTTCGACGCCCGGGTGTGGCGTCAGCTCGATGAGTTCTTCGGCACCGCATCCCTTCCGCCGCGATTCTTCTGCAGCCTTCAACTAAGTCGTCGGATGATCAAGGGACTGCCCGACTATAAACTGCCCACCGTCGTCGACCGCTGCATCCCGGGGTACCGCTTCGACCATCACCGGGCCGATGCCGATGCCGAGGCATGCGGGCTGATCATTGCCCACCTGCAGACTCTCCCATACCCTGGCACCGGTCGATCCAAGGGACCGCGATGACGCTCCAGTTCCCCGCTACCCGTGGCCACTGAGCAGGGAGGAAAAGCCATGTATCGTGCAGGATGCGCTACGGAATACCGCGACCATCAAGTCTCATGGGGTTCGGGCTTGTCTCTCCATAGGGCGACTCATCCGATCCATCGGGCCGTCCCCGGACAATTAGGATTGCTAGTTGCCTCGCCTGGCCCATTGGACACCTGACGAATTCTAGAAGACGAGTCGGCCTGTGAGCCGGATTCTGTTCACCCGGTTCCTCGCGGATGCCGGGTGCGGTGATCATCCATCTGCGATCACCATTTCTGGTGACCTTCCCGCACCGGTTCCCCGGTGCGCGTGCGACCTACCCGCAGACTCGGGCGGGCAGCCCTCGAACGTCTGCTGTCTGGTCTTGCTCCAGGTGGGGTTTGCCCTGCCACGACTGTCACCAGTCGCGCGGTGGTCTCTTGCACCACCGTTTCACCCTTACCCAAATACCGAAGCATTCAGGCGGTCTATTCTCTGTGGCACTGTCCCGCGGGTCGCCCCGGGTGGGTGTTACCCACCACCTTGCCCTGTGGAGTCCGGACTTTCCTCAGCTTGCGCCGCGATCACCCGGCCGACTCGTCCGGTCGACAGCCTAGCGCTCCACGACGGCTTTCACCTCACCGCTACGCGGGTTCACCGCCTCAATGCGCACTCGCACCACCGATCCCAGCTCGATTCCGCTGCCGCTGGCCGGGATCTCCACCGCCACCTCGGGAAGCGACACTACGACGCGTTCTGGGCTGCGGTTATCGGTATCCACGACGGTTGCATCGAATCGGTCGCCAATCCGCTCACCCAGCACCAGGGCCTCGGCGAGAGAAACGATGCCCCGCTCGAATTTCTTCGCCCGGCGATCGGCCTCGGTCATCAACTCCGGCATTGATGCCAACCCCTCGGTAAGCCAATCAGGGATCTCGCGGCCCGCGATCACCTCGACGCACACCTGTCCGACGAATCTATCCACTAGCCGACGCAGCGGCGCGGTGACGTGGGCATAGGGAGCCGCCATCGCCGCGTGCCAGGTGGCCTTCTGGGAACGGTCACCGGTGATCAGGGTGTAGCCCGCTCCCCTGAACAGGGTGATGCAGGCATTCATCATCGCCTGGTCCGCCGGGCACGAAGCATCCAGGGAACGCACGAACTGCGGGTAGCCGACGTCCGCAGGCCAGTCGAGTCCCAATGAACCGGCCGTCAGCCGTAGCCGGTTGATGTCACGTTCGTCGGCAGATGGCAAGGTGCGCAGCACACCCACACCAGCCTCGAGCATCGTGCGCGCGGCACACATACCGGTCATCAGGGAGATCTGCGCATTCCACCCCTCCACTGCAAGCGGGGTCCGGAACTCCAAGCGCCATTTGTCGCCGTCGGCGACGACCTCCTGCCCAGGAATGCCCAGCGAAACCCCGCCGCGTTCTGCCTCTATGCGCTGGCGACGTTCCCCTACCTCGCGCAGCAGTTTCAGCGTTGTCAGGTCCGTCCCTCGCTCAATGGCCGCCTGTACACCCATATAGTCCAGCTTGCTGCGATTAATCACCATGCCCCGGCGCAGATCCCAGCTGCGCACCTCGCCGTCGGCATCAAGATCCATCTGCCACACCAGGGCCGGACGCGGTGTTCCATCGGCCAGCAAGGAGCCAGCCTTTTCTGACAGCACCTGTGGGTGCAGCGGAATACGCCACCCTGGAGCGTAATGGGTCAAGCCCCTGCTGCGGGCTTCGGCATCAATCGCCCCACCCGGAGGCACCCATGCCGCAACATCGGCGATCGCATAGTGCACCCGGTAACCGTCGCCGTTGCGTTCGATGTACATCGCCTGGTCGAGATCGGTCGAAGAAGCAGGATCAATGGTGATGAAACCGAGATCGGTGAAATCTTCACGATGAATACCATCCACCGGCCCCGAGGCAGCCACCTGGCTAGCCTCCGCCAACACCTCGGGTGGGAATTCGCCAGGTATCTCCAACTGCTCAGCCAGGGTTCGGAAGCCTTCCCGGAGCGGGGCGGGAACAGACGGCAGCGTGATATGGCGACGTGGCATGGCACCAAGCCTATGAGGCCAGCGGTCAGGAACCGGCGCCTGCCTGCTGTGATGTGCTCACGCCCCAGCCCGATGCTCTTGGGATTCTGGTTCCGGTTCCACTGGACCATGCCCCACGCAGGTCATCGGTGTCACTGATGACTCTGCCTTCGCACCACATCTCGGCTACCCGCATCAACCAGTTCCCGATAAATTCCACCGACCGCCATCAGCTGCTGGTGATCACCACGTTCGACGATGCGCCCATGGACCATCACGATGATCTCGTCGGCATGCCGGATAGCTGACAATCGGTGGGCGATGGTGATGGTGGTACGTCCGGTCACCAATTCGTCGAGGGCCGCCTGCACATCGCGTTCGGTGCCTGAATCGAGAGCCGAGGTCGCTTCGTCGAGAACCAGAATGCGGGGGTTGCGCAGCAGGGTGCGGGCAACGGCCACTCGTTGGCGTTCCCCACCGGAGAACCGGTGCCCGCGGGCACCGACCATCGTGTCCAAGCCCTCCGGCAGTTCGGTCACCACCTGGTCCATCCTGGCAACCCGCAGCACCCGCCACAGTTCCTCGTCACTGGCATCTGGCTTGGCCATGAGCAGGTTATTGCGCAGAGTGTCATGACCGAGCCAGGTTTCTTGGGAAACCACCCCGACGAGTTCGGCGAGATTCGTCGATGCGATCCGGCGCAGGTCGATACCATCGATCGTGATCTCTCCGGTGATCGGATCGCACAACCGCGAGATCATTGATGCGAGTGTCGATTTCCCGGATCCAGTGGCGCCCACAATGCCCAGCGATCTTCCCGGGGAAACCACCAGGTTGATGTCGGTGAGCACGTTGGTCTCGGCATCCGGGTAACGGTAACCAACTTTCGTAAACCGCACCTCGCCACGCGCCTGCTTCGGATCGAGGTAGATCGGTTCGCTGGGTTCGGCCACCTCGGGAACCAAATCCAGATATCCGAAGACCCGTGACATCAGGGCCAGGGATGCAACCCAGTCGACACCGATGTTGAGCAGTCCCATGACGGGCCGGAAGATCTGGGTTTGGAGGGTGGTGAAGGCGACCACCGTACCCAAGGTCATCCCACTGGGCCCCAGCCCAGCCGCCAGGTAGATGATCGCGGGCATCGCGGCAAACAGCACCGACATGACCCCCATCCGCCAGCGCCCGGCCAGTTGGGTTCTCAGATCCAGGCCGACGAGATCCTGGGAGGCCCGGGAGAAGCGCTCGGCACGCTCCTCGGCGATACCGAGGGTCTTGGTGAGCAGGGCCCCGTTAACCCCCATCGACTCAACGACCTCGGTATTCATCTGCGCTAGCAGACGTTGTCTTTCCGCGGTGATATCGCGGCGCAACAGGGCCACCTTGCGGGTGACCCAGAAAGCCGGGGGCAAGATGATCATCGATACCACGGACAGCCGCCAGTCCAGGGCGACCATGGCTACCGCCTTGGCCACCGCCGTGGTGAAATTCGTGGCGATCGAGGTGGCCGTGGATGTGAACACCGTCTGCAGACCAGCGATATCGTTGACCAGCCGGGATTGGATCTCGCCAGTCTTGGTGTGTTTGAAGAAGTTCATCGACTGGCGTTGCACGTTGGCGAAGACCTTCACCCGAAGATCGTGCATCACCGCTTGTCCAATCAAGTTTGCCAACCAGGTCTGCCACACTCCGGCCACCGCGCCGATCACGGCGAGCCCGATCATGCCGACCACGGCCCCCACCAGCAACCGGTCATTGTCATGGGGCAGGGCGTCGTCGATCACCGCTTTGAGCAGGAAGGGATTGGCCACCCCGATCAGTGCGGTGGCGGTGATAACCGCCAGCAATACCAACAGCCTGAGGTACTGGCCGTTCATCAGCTCGGCGACCCGGTACATGGGCACTGGCGATTCGGCCAGTTGGGCACGATCGGCCGGGTCAACGCGTCGCGGCCCCACACCTTGGGGCGATTTGTCAGGAGCAGGCATGACGGCTCACCCCCATGATCTCGCCGACCAAGCCGCAGCGGGCCAGATCACAAACCGGTCTCGACCGGACAGCAGGAATCACAGACCGGATTCCGCGGTCCGCACCAGGATGCGCGAGCATTCCTCACACCGCACCACCTCGGCGGGTGCCATGGTGCTAATTCTCTTCAGTTCGGAAATGCCGAGTTCCATACCGCACCCACCACAGCGACGAGTCTTCAACTCGGCAGCTCCCGTTGTGGAGCGTGAAGCAATCCGCTCGTAGAGGGCGACCAGATCGGTAGGCAAAGTGGTAACGAGCGTCCCGCGCCGTTCGCGCACCTGGGCGAGTTGAGTATCGATAGTTTTCGCACTGGCATCGCGGGCACCCAGCAAGGAGCGCATGGTGGTCTCCACTTCAGTGCGTTGTTTCTTGAGTGAGGCGATCTGTGCATCAAGAGCCTCAATGCTCTCCATCGCCTCCAACTCGGCATCCTCCAGATCCGAGATACGTCCAGTGAGGTGTTCGGTCTCCTCGATCATCGCCGCAAGCGCCTTGGGGTCGATGGTACCGGCATCAATGGTTGCCCGATTGCGTTCAATGCGGGCCCTTGCGGGGGCGAGATCCTTCTCAATGCGTTCCATCTCGAAATCTGCGTCGCCACGACGCGTCTCGGCCGCCACGATCTGCTCACTGTAGCCCGAGCGCACCGCCTGCAGCTTGACGAGTTCCTCGTTCTCCGGAAGGGAGGAACGCTTGTGGGTGAGCTGGGTAATCTGTTTATCCAACTCAGCGATGGTCAACAGGGCATTCTGAGCACTCGGATCAGCTTGCATCAATCCACCTTTCGTTGCCCCGAAGCCTAGACCGTGGGCCGGGCACCCGCACCCCGGCAGGCATCGGGGCAGGCCACGAACCGTGACCCGCCCCGATGTGTTCAGGCGTCGATGGAAGCAAGCTTCCGGCTCAGTACCGTCGCATAGTGATCGGCATCAAGACCCACGATTAGGTGCCAAACTCCCGGACTCACCTCGGTGGATGCCTTGACTCCGGTCTCAATGAGAGCGGGGCGGTTCACCAAGCTGGAATCGGCGACGATCACCCGCAGCCGGGTCTCCGCAATGGCCTCGGCTTCGACGATGTTCGCCTTGCCACCCAGCACCTCGACCCACTGGGCCGCGCGGTTGCTTTCGGCCGGGCTGACCTCAACGGCCTCGACAGCGGGCTCCTGCGCGGCCTTGGCAGCGGCCCGTTGCTCCGGGGTTCGGTAGTCACGGAAGATGACCAAGATCATCGACACCGCGAAGGCGGAAAGCACCGAGATGCCGTAGAGAATCATCGAACCGGTGTTCGCGTGACCAGATGCGTCGTTGTTGAAGGTCGGGATCGTCAGCAGGGAGGTGAACACGAAGGCGTGGGTTGTCACGCCTCCACCGATACCCTGGATGAGGCCACCCACCAAGCATCCGACGAGCATTGACGGGTAGATCCGCTTGAACCTCAGGTGGATGCCGTAGAGGGAAGGCTCCGCGATACCACCCAACAGGCCCGCAGCCAGGGCACCGGTTGCCGTCTGACGCATCTGAACGTCCCGGTCGCGGGCGGCCAGGAAGAGCACACCAGCGGTAGCACCGAAGCAGGCGAAATTCCATGCGCCCATCGGGCCCTGGATGTAGTCGTAACCGAGTTGGTTGATGTTGAGCAGCATGACCGCATTGATCGGCCAGTGCAGGCCCAACGGCACCATGAATGGATAGGCCAGCGGAATGACGACCGCGAAGATGAACGGCGAGAAGGAATTGATGGCACCCAGGCCACCGGCCACCCAGGCACCAAGGTAGACACCGATCGGGCCGATCAGGAAGGCGGTCAGCGGCAGCATGATGATCATCGCTAGGAAAGGCACGAAGATCAGCTGCAGGTTCTCCGGGATGATCTTCTTCAGCCCCTTGCTTAGCGGCCCGAGCACCCCTGCCATGAGCAGCGGCGGGAAAACCTGCGAGGAGTAGTCGAAGAGGGTCAATGGGAGACCGAAAACCTTGACCAGCTTGATCTCGCTACCGGCAACCACTGCGGTGTATGCCGAGGGGTCCTCCTTGAGGGCGCTGAACCCAGGAAGCATCACCAAAGCCATGATGGCAAAGCCGAGCCAGGGATCGGCCCCCAATTTCTTGGCGGCGTTGTAGGCCACCATCAACGGCAGGAAGACGAAGACCGCCTTCCACAGCAGGTTCACGAATTGCCACGATGGCGGGAGTTCGACGCGCGGATCGGCCCAGTTGCCGATTACCCCGAGGGTGGACATCAAGGCCATGAAGGTAATGATCAAGGAGGCACCCAGCAAAGTACCCAGGATCGGCCGGAAAGAATCAGCAAGGAACTCGAAGAAGGAATCCACCCAAGCAGCCTTGCCGCGTACCCCGCCCTGACGCGCGGCAGCCTTGATCTCCTCGTTACTCATCTCGCCACGGTTCGCCATCTCCGGGAGCGCGTTGATGTCGTTGTATACCGACGCCACTCCCCCACCGATGATCACTTGGAAGCGGTTGCCTGCCTGGGGCACGCTTCCCATCACCCCGTTGATGGCATCCACGGTGGCCCCGTCAACCCCTGACGCGTCGACGAGCTGGAAACGCAGCCGGGTGGCACAATGGCTGAGGCTTTGGATGTTGCCCGGTCCCCCAACGGCCTTGACGATATCTGACGCAGTACTCATTTCCTCAGACCTCTTCCACGGGAACCAGATTGCGAACTTCGGTCGGCGTGCCGCAGGCAATCGCCTTGACGGCGAGCTCCTGGCACTCAGCCAGGGAATGTGCCCTGACGGTGGCCTTGACCGCAGGGATGGATGGGATCGAGCAACTCAACTCATTAACCCCCAAGCCGATGAGGATGGGCACCGCCTGTACATCGGATGCGATTCCACCACACACCCCCAGCCACTTGCCACGGGCATGCAGGGCTTTCGCTGCCTGACCAATCAGGGTGAGGATAGCCGGGTTGCAGGGATCAACCTGAGGGGCCAGCTTGGGGTGGCCGCGGTCCATCGCCAAGGTGTAGCTGGTGAGGTCATTGGTGCCGACGCTGAAGAAGTCACAGCCCTCCTCGGCTGCGAACTGTTCGGCCAGCACCGCCACCGAAGGCACCTCCATCATGATGCCCACCGATACCTTGCCCGCAGGATTACTCGCGGCCTTCTCCTCGTCGAAGATCGCCTTGGCACTGCGCCAGTCGTCGAGGGTAGCGATCATCGGGAACATCACATTCAGATCCGCTCCCTCACCGGCTGCGCCGAGAATCGCGCGAATCTGCGAGCGCAGCACCTCGGGTTTTTCAAGGCCCACACGCACCCCGCGCACGCCCAGGAAAGGATTCTCCTCAGCAGCGATCGGCAGATAGGGAAGCGGCTTGTCACCGCCAACATCCAAGGTACGGATGACCAAGGGTCTGCCCTCCCCGATGGACCGGGAACAATCGGCATAGACCTCACGTTGCTCATCTTGGGTTGGGGCACTGGCACGCCCCATAAAAATGAATTCGCTGCGCAATAGACCAACCCCCTCGGCGCCTCGGGCCATTGCCTCCTTGGCATCCTCGGGGCCACCGATGTTAGCGACGACGGAGATCTGGTGCCCATCGGTGGTGATCGCTGGGGCATCCTTGGCAGCTTCCTGGGCTGCCCGAATCTCGGCCATCCTCGCCTGGCGTTCCCGCAGAGCACTGATCTCCTCATCGGGCACGTTGATCCGCAGCGTGCCCTTGGTACCGTCGAGCACCACCTGAGAACCGTCGGGAATATCCAAGGCCCTGGGCTCAATGCCAGCCACTGCCGGGATGTCCAGCGACCGTGCAATGATCGCTACGTGTGAGGAGGCCCCGCCACGAGCGGTGGCGAAACCGACAACCTTGGTGCGATCCAGCTGGGCCGTGTCGGAAGGGGTCAGTTCCTCGGCTACCAGGATGGTGTTATCCGGCAAAGGTGCACGTTCGCTGCGCTGACCAGTAAGTTCCTCCAGCACTCGCTGGCCAACGTCCCGCACATCGCTGGCCCGCCCCGCGAGGATCGGATTCGGCAGCCCGGCAAGTTGGTCGGCGAAGGCATTGAATGCGCCACGCCATGCGTAGGGGGCGCTGCGGCCCTTGTCGATGGCGCTCACCGCGAGATCGAGCAGCGAGGGATCACCGAGGATCTCCTGGTGTGCTGCGAAAATCGCGGCTTTCTCCGGATCCGCCTCAAGCTCCAGACGCTGCTGCAAGGCAGACAGATCGAGCAATGCTCGGTCAATGGCTGCATTCAACTTGCGGCGCTCCAAGTGGTGATCGGCAGCGTCCTGCTCGACGGTGATGTCATCGCGACGCAACTGGACTACCTGGCCGATGCCGAGCCCTGGGGATGCCGCTACGCCCAGTAGCAGGTTCTCGTCGCCGGACCGCGGAGTGGCAACGACCTCCAACTGCTTGGGCTCGACCACCGCGGGCACCGGCGCCGTGTCGTCGGTTCCGGTCACCGGCGGGCAATCCTCACCAAGACCACCACGGATAGCTTCGGCAATCTTGGCGACGGCATCGTCAGCATCGGCTCCGTGCGCAGTCACCACGATCTTATCGCCGCAGGTCACGGCCATCTGCAAGATCGCCATGATCGACTTGGCGCTGCACGAGTCGTCGCCGCGCCGCAGCCGCACATCGGAGTCGAATCCCTTGGCCAACCCCGCCAAGGTCGCTGCAGGCCTGGCATGTAGACCGGTGGGATTCGGTAACAGGATCGCCTCGGAGACCGCGGTGTGCACTTGCCCGGTGGCGGCACTCGTCTGCTCGCTAGCCCCGGCGAGTTCCACGCTCGCCGCGAGATCCTGTCCACCCACCACGACACCACTGTTCGCCTTGATGGCGGACACGATGTCCATGTTGGTCACGACCACCTGGGTCAGTAGCGACTTGGCCTTGCGCCCCACCTCGTCCAGATCGACACGGATCAGCGGATCGCCAACGGCGACCATTGCTCCCTCGGTCACCTGGGGGGTAAAGCCATCGCCGCCCAATCGCACCGTGTCCAAACCGATATGGATCAGCACTTCAAGGCCTTCTGCCGAACGAATGCTGACCGCGTGATGGGATGGCTGGAGGTCGATGACCTCGCCGGCGATCGGGGCGACCAGCAGGTCACCGATCGGGTCTACCGAGAAACCGTCACCGACCATCTTCTTCGCAAAGACAGGATCGGGCACTTTCTCCAAGGGCACCAGCACCCCGCTGAGAGGTGCCATCAAGGAGATGCTCACCGGATCAGTCATAGCCATCCTTTCAATCGCACGGGACCACGTCGTTCCGCCAACGCCGATCTCCGGGCCCGATGCCAGAGCGCACAACAGCCCAGGGAGAAAGGTCATGACACCGGTATTATCGCCCAAAACACTCCCCGGACGGAACTGGGCAACGCACGTTCATACCGCAAAAGAGCGCACCGTCTCGGAGCGACCTACCCAGGCCGACTCGATGCGCTCCCGTATCGCGATCAGGGCCCGGCGATGCTCCCGGTCATCGCCCTCCACGGGGGTGAAGGCACCGATCGACAACCGTCATCGGCTCAACGTTCAGATACGCGACGCTGATCTGGTCAAAGTGTGGGTGCACGGAGATGGAGTCTCGACGCTGACCCGCACCTGGAATATCACCCCGATGGCCCCGATGCCGACAGGTGGTGTGGGACCGCGCAGGTCTCACCAGCTTTCGTGCTCCCACCGGTAACTGTTGGGTCACAACAACGGAACCGCCATGGTCTCCTGGGCCGGTCTCAGCGCCCTAGGCGGCTACTACGGTGCTCCGGACTGCGACCATTGAGCCCTGCATGTTGGCGCATCATCCCGCCATGCGCAAGATGTCGCAGCCATGGCACCGCTCCCGGCAAGCATCAGCGTTGCACCAACCTGTACCTGTCCGATCAAGAAAACGATGGCATCGATGATGGCCATCAAGATCAAGAATAGATTGTAGAAACCTTGGTTTTAGACGAAGAAAGCCCTAGCCCAAGCCTGTTCAATGGTCCTGTCCCGAAAACTTTCCGAGCGGTCTGTCACTGCCAGGTAATCGTCTCCAAGTAGAAGATGAACATGTGCAGCCCGGCAGCCAGCACCGCACGCGAGAGCCCTCCTGTTTGATGATTTTTCCGGAACCGGTGATCATCCAGGCATCCACGTAATCTGTTGACATGTATATCGTCTGCGCCCCCGATTCCTTCAAGGGATCAATGGCTGCTCCACAGGCAGCCAGCGCCATGGCTGCCGCGATCCGCCATGTCGCACCCTCGGCCACCGTTATGGAATTGCCCATCGCCGATGGCGGCGAAGGATTCATGGACACAGTGGCCGCCATGATCGGCGCTCGAATCGTCGAAGTGGAAGTCCACGATCAACGTGGCCTCCCCCACATGGCGGGATTTGCCCTGGCGGACAGCGGCCCAATGCCCACCGCGGTGCTCGAAGGGGCTGCAACGAGTGGGCTCGATCTGGTTCCAGCAGCCGAACGCGACATCATGAGCTTCGACACCAGAGGTCTGGGCGAACTCATGACCGCGGCAATCGACGCGGGAGCGAAACGCTTGGTGATCGGCATCGGTGGGTCTTCTACCAATGATGCCGGAGCTGGGATGCTCTCCGCGCTAGGGGTTCGATTCCAAGACCAGAACGAGGTAGAACTGCCACCCAATCCAACAGGCCTGGCCCGGTTGGCTGCCGTCGATCTCACAGGCCTGGATCCGCGGCTGCAGACCATCCGCATTGAAGTAGCTTGCGATGTCACCAACCCGCTGCTCGGCCAAACTGGGGCAGCCGCCATCTACGGCCCCCAGAAGGGAGCTAGCCCAGAGCAGATCACCATCCTGGACGGAATCCTCGCCCACCTGCTGGAGGTGTGCGGCCCGCAGGCTCGGGCTGCGGCCGACATACCGGGTGCCGGTGCCGCCGGAGGCCTCGGCTGGGCACTGAACCATATGTTGGGCGCCGAGTTGCGCCCCGGATTCGAGCTGGTGGCAGATCTCGTCGACCTGGACCGATACCTCGCCAAGGCCGATCTGGTGCTGGGCGCGGAGGGATCGGTAGATTTCCAGACCCCGCACGGCAAGGCCATAGCGCGGTTGTGTTCTCACGCCGAACAGGCCGGGGTTCCGGTCATGATCTTCGGCGGAAGGGTCGACCTGGATCCCGCCGAATTGCCGGGCCGGGTAGAGATCTTCTGTATCACCCCCGATGGGCAACCCCTCGACGAGGCCCTGCGGCAAGGGCCGCAGAACCTAACCGAGGCGGTGCGGCAAGCCATCGCACCAAGAGCCTGCGCGCACAGGGGTTCTTGACCAGAATGCTCAATCAACACCGCCGGGGTCGTGAACTGACATACCTTGATCAAAATAGTTACGGACAGGCGTCCTATGATCGGCAGCGAGCAAGAACATGGTCAGGAGGCCTTCCATGAGTGAGCAGCGTCCGCTGTCCAACCGGCAAACACAGTTCTCCGACGCATTCCGCAGCTTCATCACATCGCACTGGGCGCCCTACGATCCCCAGCTCCCTGCACCCACCGCAGGGGCTCACGCCGCAGCGCAGCACCGGGAAAAACTGAGCAAACATTTCCCCGGGGAACGGATCGTGCTGCCCGCCGGTGGGCTCAAGGTGCGCAACAACGACTGCGACTACCGGTTTCGCCCACATACCGCCTTCACCTGGGCCACCGGGTTGGGTACCGACCGGGAGCCCGACGCGGTATTGGTCATGGAGCCGACCGGTGACCACCACGAGGCCATGCTGTTCTTCCATCCCCGGGTTCCCCGCACCGACGAAGAGTTCTACGCGGATTCCCGTTACGGGGAGATGTGGGTGGGGCAACGAGAGTCCCTGGAGGAGATGACCGCCCTGTGCGGGGTGCGTACCGCTCCGATCCAGGCCCTGTCCCAGGCAATCGACACGAAGATTCCCACCCGCGTGGTGCGGGATCCAGATCCCGATCTCGCCACAAAGATTGACGTTTGGCGTGGTGGAACCACCGAGCAGGCCGACGCAGAACTCGCCCAGGTGGTCTCTGAGCTGCGCCTGATCAAGGACGACTTCGAGATTGCCCAGATGCGCCAGGCTTGTGAGGCCACGGCCGCCGGCTTCCGGGCAGTGGTCGCCCAACTACCCAATGCCGTGGCCAAGGGGCGCGGTGAGCGCTGGGTCGAGGGGATCTTCGGGCTGCATGCCCGGCATCGGGGCAATGCTGTGGGCTATGACACCATCGCAGCCGCCGGCGACCATGCGAACACCCTGCACTGGATCCGCAACGACGGAGATCTGCGCAACGGTGACCTGCTGCTGCTGGATGCCGGTGTTGAACTCGATTCGCTATTCACCGCCGACGTCACCCGTACCCTGCCGATCAACGGCCGGTTCACCCCCGCCCAGCGCACCATCTACCAAGCGGTTCTCGAAGCCCAGCGTGCCGGGATGGATGCCGCCCGGCCCGGTGCGAAGTTCTCCGATGTTCACCAGGCAGCAATCAAGGTGATCGCCCGCAAACTTGAGGAATGGGGGCTGTTGCCGGTATCTGCCGAAGAATCCTTGTCGCCCGCCGGTGGACAGCACCGGCGGTGGATGGTGCATGGGACCTCCCACCACCTAGGTCTCGATGTCCACGACTGTGCCCAAGCTCGTCGCGAGGTGTACCGGGAAGGTGAACTAGCCCCGGGCATGATCATCACGGTGGAGCCCGGTCTCTATTTCAAAGCCACTGACCTGCTGGTGCCCGAGGAATTCCGGGGAATAGGAGTGCGTATTGAGGACGATATCCTGATCACCGAGGACAGCTGCGAGATCCTCTCAAGCCAGCTACCCAGAGAACCAGATGCGATTGAGGCCTGGATGAACGAGTTGATGACCAGCTAAGAAAGCGGTTTCCCGACGAGTGTTCCGCTCCGGTCATCCGTCGCAGCTTCAGTTACGGGAATCGTCGGGGTTGAAACCCTTCGGTGGTATCCCGATACCGGGCTCATCGGATGCGCCCCAGTAGCTGTCGCAGGGCTGTTGAAAGGCGGTCGGCTCAGCTGGTGGCTCCTCATCAGGGCCTGATGGCTCTTGTTCGGGGCCCAGCGGCTGTGCTGCAGTCGGCGGTTGCATGGTGGGCTGGCCGTCAAAGGACGATCCGGGCGCTGCTGGCGTCTGGTCTGCGGGTGGTTCCCCGGCATCCACCGGCTGTTGGCCGAAGGGCGGCGGGAGGGTGGCCAGATCGGGAATCGGCTGCGAAGCCGTGGCATGTTGAGCCGCCGTCTCAGCCGGGCTGGATTGCTCCAACACCTCGACGGTGGGATGGACTTTCCCGCCGGACAGCAGGTTCCTGGCCCGGTCCACCACATCCAACTCAGCTAATACCTCGTATTGACCGGCGATAATCGTCGTCCGCGAAGTGAAATCGCGGTTTCCCCCGCGGCTGCGGTAAGAGATCCAGGTCATCACCGCACTCGCCAATCCGAAGCTCGCCACTCCGAAGGCGAAGGCGGTGAGAAAGGACATGCTATCGCTCAGCAACCACATGAGCACGGCGAACATGAGCGCCCACATGATCCCCCGGGAAAAACCTGCTGCCAGCACCTTGCCGCTGGTCAGCTGACCGGTCACCCGTTCAAGGGATCTGAGGTCGGTACCGACGATCGCCAACTGCTGCACCGGGAATTGATGGCCGGCGAGATAATCGACGGCACGCTGGGCGTCAGCATAGTCATCGTACAGCGCCACCGACGCGGGCTGCTGCAGTTTGATCGCTGCCTGTCGCGACATCGACACGGAGCGTGGACTTGACATGGGTTGACCTCCTGCACCAAGCCTATCCTGGCGCCCTCAGCCACCGGCTCGCGCGAGAACCGCCCGGGCTACCTTCACCCCTGCCTCGTCAACCATCTCGTCGTCGACAACGATCGCACCGATCGCTCCACCAGCCTGCGATGTGGCCGTCTCGTAGGCATCCACGACCCGCCGGGCCCGGGCAATCACCTCGATTCCGGGGGTGAAGATCCGGTTCCCGGCCTCAGCTTGGGAAGGGTGCACAACCCATTTTCCATCATAACCAAGGGCCGCTACCTTGGTCGCTGCCTCCTCGAATCCCTCGAGGTCACGGATCGCCACGAAGGGACCATCGATCGCTTGCAAGCCGTTGGCCCGGGCCGCCATCAGGATTCGGATCAACACATGATGGAAGGCATCGCCCGGATACCCCGGAACCCGTGACCCCACCGTCAACTCGCGCATACCGCTGGTCGCCATCCAGTCCCCAGGCCCGTATACCAAGGCCTCAGTGCGCGGAGAGGCCGCAGCGATGGCATCCACATTGGTAAGCCCGATGGGGTCCTCAATCTGTAATTCCAGCCCGATGCGCCCGACCGGAACTCCAGCAGCAATCTCGGCCTGTCGGATGAGCAGATCGGCTGCAATCACCTCTCCCGGGATGCGTACCTTGGGCAGAATGATCGCATCTAGGTGGCCGCCTGCCCCGGTGACCACGCTCCAGATATCTTGGCTGGTCCATGGGGTGGTCCAGCCATTGACCCGCACGCACACGGTGTCGGCCCTCCAGCCCCCGGTCTTGAGAGCCTCGGTAATCCTGGCCCGCGATTCAACCTTGACGGATTCGGCCACCCCGTCCTCCAGATCAAGAAAAACGCAGTCGATCTCAAGATCCCGGGATCTCGCGATGAATCTGTCGGAGCTTCCAGGGGTGGCCAGAACCGTGCGTCGAGGGCGGAATCGGCGATCGCTCATGCGAGCAGTCTAGGAACTCAACTAGGTCATCATCGGCTCTGCGACATCACCTCAATCGTTTCCTGCGCTATGACCCAGGTAGTTCTCCTCCCCGCGACTCTCGGATGCCCTGCCTGAGCCGGTTGCGGACACATATACGGGTTACCATTCACCCGTGACCAAATCCGCCATCTTCATCTCCCGGTTGCAGGGAATGCCCGTACTAGATCGATCCGGCGATCAGGTCGGGAAGGTGCGTGATGTGGTCGTGCAGACCAGGATGGCCAGACGCCCCAGGGTGCGCGGCTTGGTGGTCGAGCTCTTCGCCCGGCGCCGGATCTTCGTACCGATGATGCGGGTACACTCCATCGACGCCACCCAGATCTCGATCATCGGGGTGGTCGACACCCGCAAATTCGACCGTCGTTCCTCGGAGATCTTGGTGATGGATGACATGTTCGACCGAGAGATCATCCGCGGGGAGGTGAAGGCACGCATCGTCGATGCCTCAATGATTGAGGTACGCAACCGTGAGTGGGAACTCCACGAGGTGGCGCTGCGCGAGCACTCCCGCAGTCGTCGCTTCGGCATCACCAGCAAAGGTTCGCTGGTCGTCGCACCATGGAGTGAGGTGCAGGGCCGGGTGCTCGGATCGGAACAGTCGACCGACACCAAGCTCGCCCAACTGGCCGACATGAAACCTGCTGACGTGGCCCGCGAACTCTACGAGATGACCCCCGACCGGCGCGTCGAGATCGTCAATGCCCTGGACGACGAATTGCTGGCCGACGCCTTCCAGGAACTTCCCGAGGACGAACAGGTCGACCTGTTGCAGGCCCTAGAGCAGGAACGCGCCGCCGACGTACTCGACGAGATGGACCCCGACGATGCCGCGGACCTGATCAACGACCTGCCTACCGAGCTGGCCGAACAACTGCTGTCGAAGATGGAGCCCGACGAGGCCGAGGACGTCCGCAACCTGCTGCAGTACCAAGAATTGACCGCCGGCGGCATGATGACCCCCGAGCCGGTGATCCTCGGCGCGGACGACACCGTCGCCGATGCCTTGGCCAAGGTCAGGTTGAAGGAGCTCACCCCTGCAGTCGCTTCCATGGTCTTCATCACCCGTCCACCACACGACACCCCGTCGGGACGCTATTTGGGGGCGGTACACGTGCAGCGGTTACTGCGCGAACCTCCATCCCTGCAAGTGGGCCACATGACCGACAGCGACTTGGAACCCCTGCACCCAGACACCCACATCTCCCAGGTCTCACGTTATTTCGCGACCTACAATTTGGTGGTGGCCCCGGTGGTCAACGAACTGCACCAGTTGGTGGGGGCGGTGGCCGTCGACGACCTGCTCGACCATATGCTGCCCGCCGACTGGCGCGGCGAGCAGATGGATGGCACCGATCAATTCCCGGCGGTGAGCGATGGCTGAGAACCTCACCCCAGAGGAGTCCCTATCCACTCCTGGCAGTGGGCGGCGTTTCGTTTTGCCTAAGCGGCTGCGGATCGACTCCGAGGCCTTCGGCCGTTTCGCGGAGTGGATCGCCCGCTACATGGGTTCCCCCGCCTTCCTCATCTGGATGACCCTGTTCATCGCCTTCTGGATCATCTGGAATTTCGTCGCTCCGGAGGAAATCCGGTTCGATGATCCATCATCGTTCATCCTGCTCACCTTCATGTTGTCGATCGAGGCGGCCTATTCCGCTCCGCTTATCCTTTTGGCCCAGAACCGGCAGGAGGCCCGCGACCGATTGAGTTTCGACGAGGACCGTCGCATCGCTGCCCAGTCCCGGGCCGATACCGATTTCCTGGCTCGCGAGATCGCCTCGTTGCGCGCCCAGATGGGCGAGGTGGCTACTCGGGACTTCATCCGTTCCGAGATCCGCGACCAACTGCGCGACCTACTGGCCGAGCTGGACAAGGCCGAGGGACAACAAGAGGGCCCAGAGCCGCCTCAGTGACCGGGCTGCCCGCCGCTGTGGAGTTAGCGGGCACGTCCTGCTTGACCGGGACCCGGATACCCGGGAGGAGCCTTGATCGGAAACTGTGTGCGGCGCAAGTCCCGCACCGCACACAGAACACCTGGGTGTCGGGTTCGGACAGCGAGTTCTACTGTGTTGGCCATGATCGGCACCTTAACCCAGCATGAAGCACGGATTCGCAGCAATGATCTAGCCCTGGATTCCTACGATCTGACCCTTGATCTGAGCCAGACCGCCGGAAAATCGGCGACCTATCCGGTGAAGCTCACCACCACCTTCACCACCACCAGCGGGGAGACCTTCCTGGATTTCCTGGGTGAGCGCGTCGAGTCCATCACCGTTGACGGGCAGCCACGCCACATCGATTTCGACGGCTCCCGCATCCGGTTGACCAGCCTGCCGACCATGCGACCGGTCGAGGTCACGATCTGTTGTCATTCCCGCTACTCACGCACCGGCCAGGGACTGCATCGGTTCACCGATCCCAGCGACGGGCAGACCTATCTGTACTCCCATTCGGAGCCCTCTGATGCCAGGCGGATCTTCCCCTGCTTCGACCAGCCCGATCTCAAGGCCCGGTTCACCGTCGAGATGATCACCCCCAGCGGCTGGACGGCGCTTTCCAACCAGCCGACGGTCCAGACGACCAATCACGGCGCGACCACCACCCACCGCTTCTCCCCCACCCCACCACTGTCGACCTATCTAACCTGTTTCGCCGTGGGCCCCTGGGCCGGGCAGCATGCCACTTGGACCTCGCCCAGCGGCCAGAGCATCGAGTGTGGAGTCTGGTGCCGGGCATCGATGGCCGAGTTCGTGGATGACGAATTCCTCGCCCTCACCCACCAGGGACTCGACTTCTTCGAGACCAACTACGGTTTTGCCTACCCATGGGGCAAATACGATTCCATCATCGTTCCCGAGTACAACCTGGGCGCGATGGAGAACCCAGGGCTGGTGACCTTCACCGAGCGTTACCTGTTCCGTTCCCGCCCGACTCGGGCCCAGCACGCAGCCCGTGCCAACACGATCCTGCACGAGATGAGCCACATGTGGTTCGGTGATCTGGTCACCCCGCGCTGGTGGAATGACCTGTGGCTGAAGGAATCCTTCGCCGAGTTCATGGGAGCCGATGCCTCGGTGTGCGCCACCGGTTACCGGGAGGCCTGGGTCAATTTCGCCGGGAACCGCAAGAACTGGGCCTACCTGCAGGACCAGCTGCCCACCACCCATCCAATCGCCGCGGAGATCCCCGATGTCGACGCTGCCCGTCAGAACTTCGACGGGATCACCTATGCGAAAGGGGCTGCGGTCCTGAAGCAACTCGTCCACTACGTCGGACGCGACCAGTTCTATGCCGGCGCCAGGGATTACTTCACAGCCCATGCCTTCTCTTCGGCCACCTTCGACGACCTGCTGGATGCCCTGGCACCGCACACCGAAGCGGACCTGCACGACTGGGCACAGCGCTGGTTGTGTACCACGGGCCCGGATCTGCTCACCCCGCGGGTGACCATCACCGAGGGGCGGATCACCGAGCTGCGCATCACCGCCAGCGCCACCGATGCCCTGCGCCCGCACCGGCTCGACGTCACGCTATTCCGTGGCGAGAAGCAGCACCTGGAGCGGATCGCCACCCTAGATGTCCTCGTCGACCCGAATACCCCGGTCACCATGGTCGCCGAAGCCGTTGGAATCCAGGCACCCAGCTTGGTGGTACTCAACGACAATGACCACACCTACGCCAGGGTTCGCTTCGACGAGCGTTCCCTGACGACCCTGAGGACCTCGCTGTCGCGGATCGACGAAGAATTAACCCGGGCCGTGGTGTGGACCGCACTGTGGAATCTCACCAGGGATGGTGAGTTGTCCGTCGCTGACTACACCGGGATCGCACTGACCCACGGGCTGGTCGAGCCGAACCCGAATCTCGTCGCCCAGGTGCTCGCCAATATCTCCTTCGCAACCGCCCATTTCCTGCCGCATGGTCTGCGGGAGCAGGGGCAACGGGAGCTGGCGGATACCTTGTGGACCCGCCTGCTGGGTGCCGGGGAGGGATCCGATCTGCAATTGGCCCTTGTCCGAGCCGCCATCCCCGCCCTGGCAGCCAGCGACGAGACCTCAGGTAGTACCAGGTTGCGGGAGATTCTCAACGGCCGGGTCCCGGGGCTGAGACGCGATCCAGATCTGCGGTGGTCGGTGTTGTCCGCCCTAGCTGCACGTGGTGAGACTGATCCGGCGGAGTTGGAGGAACAAAAGAACACCGACAACACCATGTCCGGAGCTGTCGCCTTGCTCGGCGCCACCCATTGCCTGCCGACGGTGGAGATGAAGGCGCGGATCTGGGAATTGGTGCGTCGGGTCGGGGCATGGTCAAACGACGAAGTAGACGCCCTGCTGGGCGCCTGGAATGCCCCAGGGTCCACAGATCTGGTCCGCGGCTGGGACCGGGAGTTCTTCGAGGTGCTTGATGAGATATGGGACACCCACCCGATCGAAATCGCCAACCGGCTGGTGCGCGGTCTGTACCCACAGGTCGAGGCCTCGCTGACAGCCACGAAGAACCATCTCGACAAGGAAATACCCGGCGCCCTGCGGCGGGGGCTGTTGGAATGTGCCGACCACCTACGTCGCGATCTGGAGGTGCAGCGCCTGCAAGGCTGAGCACCATATGATCACCGCTCGGCAACCGTCTCGGAACCAGCGCATCGCCGACTTGAAACCCATCCCGGACTCGCGTAGGCATGATCGGGTGAGCAACGCACAGATTCTCGAAGCGGCGCAGGCCGCGATGGCCACCGTCATCGACCCGGAGATCCATCGTCCGATCACCGACCTCGACATGGTCGATCACCTGGAGATCGACGACAAAGGCGTTGCTCATGTCACCGTGCTGCTGACCGTTGCTGGTTGCCCGATGCGCAACAACATCGAGCAGCAGATCCACGATGCCTTGGGCAAAGTGGCGGGCATCACCTCGGTAGACCTCACCATGGGGGCGATGACCGCCGAGCAACGAGCCCAACTGTCGGAGAAGCTGCGCGGTGGAGCCCCAGCGAAGGTAATCCAATTCGCCCAGCCCGGAAACCTGACCCAGGTCATCGCGATCGCCTCCGGCAAGGGCGGGGTCGGCAAATCCTCGATCACCATCAATCTGGCACTGGCCTTGTCCAAGATGGGCAAGAAAGTGGGCCTGCTCGATGCCGACATCTATGGCCACTCGGTGCCCGATCTATTGGGTCTGTCGGAGGATGCCCGTCCGACAATGGTCGACGACATGATCATGCCGGTGCCGGTAGAGTACAGCTCCGCCGACGGATTCACCGCCCGGTTGAAGGTCATCTCGATGGGTATGCTCAAAGAATCCCGGAACCAGGTGATCGCCTGGCGAGGCCCCATCCTTGACCGGGCCCTCACCCAGTTGCTGTCTGAGGTCTTCTGGGGCGATCTGGATTACTTCCTTATCGATCTTCCCCCTGGCACCGGCGACGTCGCCATGTCCATCGGCCAGAAATTGCCCGGTTCCGAAGTGATCGTCATCACCACGCCTCAACCGAGCGTCGCCGTCGTCTCCGAGCGGGCTGGCACGATGGCCTCAATGATGCACCAGAAGGTCATTGGTGTCATCGAGAACATGAGCTACTACGAGGCTTTGTGCCCGCACTGCGGCGAACCGCATCAGGTACCGCTGTTCGGTGAGGGTGGTGGTCTGTTGACCGCCGACGCGCTAAGTGACCGGCTGGCCACCCAAGTGCCACTGATGGGCAAGGTACCTTTCGAACCGGCGATCGGCGTCGAGACCGAGGCCCAGGCACCCGGCGTCATCGCACGTCCGGAAACCACCGCTTCACGGGTTATCACCGAGATCGCAGCGAAGCTCGTTGCCTCTCGCCCATCCTTGGTGGGCAAACCCCTGGGGCTGCAGACGAACTGATCGGAGCCGTTATGAATAAGCTCGATCCACCGGTGCTCGTCACCGGCGACATCATCCTGCGCAAACCCACCGATGCGGATGTTCCTGCGATCGTCCGGGGCTGCAACGATCCCCTCACCCTGGAGTGGTTGTCGCTGCTGCCCCGGCCCTATACCGAGGAACGGGCCCGGGAATACGTGCACGACCACGCGGTGCAGGTCACCGAATCGGGCCAGGGTTTAGAGCGGGCCATCGAGGTCGATGGCGCATTTGCCGGGGTCATCGGGTTGAAGAACACCGACTGGGCCACCCGCCACACCGAGGTGGGTTACTGGCTGGGTCCCTGGGCCAGGGGCCGTGGGGTGATGACGCGTGCCCTGTGTTGCCTGGTCGACTGGTTGTTCGCCGAGGCCGGGATGCGGCGGGTGGAGATCCAGGTGGAGCCCGGGAACGTGGCTTCCCTGGCCGTCGCCGAGCGGGCCGGTTTCCGCCAGGAGGGCCTGCTGCGTCACCGCGGCGGTGTGCGCAATGGTCGCCCGGTGGATCTGCTCATGTTGAGCAAGCTGGTGGGCGATTCCCCAGCCACCGGGAGTGCTCACGGGTGAATTCACTCGAGACTCTGTCGATCACAAGATTTCTTTTCCCCGAGAATGAAGTCGGCGGAAATGATTGGTACAGGTTGCAACAAAAGCCTGTACCGCCCTGTAGCAATCGAAGAACGAGGTGAGCATGAGCGGTGTTGTGCCACGTGACTGACGTAGACGCGATGGATCGGAACTAACTTCCTTCATCAAGTACATCTGATATCGTTGTTTTTTTGTTAAAAGGGCAGGATGAGACGCCACCGGGTGGGATTCCTGACGGCACCCGTCTTGTGTTAGCCCAAAATGATGCTAACGAGGGGTTTCGCGTGTCTGTCCGACGGCGATGCCAATCTGATATTCACGAGTTGGTTACCGCAGGACGGTGCTTTCGGCTCGGAACCTCACACGTGTCTAGGATCGAGTATCGTCGACACCGTTGATTCAAACCGTCACCTCCATTGGACCGGGGCATAGGCCGTGCCCTGAAGATCTCTCCGGTCTGGGCATCCATGTCATGCACCACGACGGAGCGCGCATGCATACCCAGGTCAACATTCGTACGCCCGGCGACCCAAGAATCGTTGCGCGGTAATGCCCGGCCTGCCAGAGCTCCACCCGATCTGGGATTATTCATACCGTTTAGGGTGTGTCTCCTAAGCCTGTGCTGGTGGGGTTGATTTGATGTTGGCTTATCTCGTGAATGGGTTCTGACCGATGCTCAGTGGGAGCCGATCACGCCTCTGATGCCGTCGACCGGTGATTCGATGCATCGTCCATTTCGTGATACCGACAGGTGGTTGAGGGCGTGATCTATGTTTTTGCACAGGAGGACGTCGGCAACATCAGCCGCAACGCGTCTGCGCAAGAATCTGTAACCTGGTCGTCAGTTCTGCTAGGCGGTGATGTCCTTTTGGCAGTAGCGGAAGACGGCAAGCATGAACCCCGCCGTGATCACCAGTAGGGCGACCACCAAGTGCGGTATATCAATCAGTTGCCCACCTGCTGACGCCTTCCCGATGTTCGGGTAGGTGAAAAATGACAGCCACGTGAGGGGCTTCGCCTTGCCGTTGGAGTTTGCCATCATCTGCACGAAGTAGGCTCCGAGGACGATGCCGATCGTCACCGGGTAGATCACGCGGGCAGTGGTCACGAAGACCGAGAGTAGGAAGCCAACGGCCGCGAACATGAGGTGGACCAAGAAAGACCCGAGCGCCATCAGCACCAGCGCCTTGAGCGAATAGCCCTTCTGCTGAAAGACGGCGCACATCGCCCAAGAGGCAAAGAAGAGCGCCACGTTGAGCAGTAACGCGTACAGAACAACCACCCCGATCTTCGAGACAGTGATCTCGGTACGGGATAGAGGCTTCACCGCGAGGAACTCAATGGTCTTGTAATCCTCCTCTTTGGACAAGATGGTGGCTGCCAGCATGATCACGTAGAAGGCACCGAGCAGCACGACAACAGAGAAGACGCGAGCTCCGAAGTACCCGGTGATCGACGTCAGATCGACCCCATCGAGGCCGAACATATCGATCTCGGTCGATGAAAACTCGCCCAGCGCCTGATCCGCAGACTGGTACTTGCGCACGAACTCAGGGAACTCCGCCATACGCATGAGGCTCATGAACGGAAGCACAACGCTCCAGATCAGGAACGCCAGAAGGTGTCGACGCATCTCATTCTTGAAGAGAACCATGTTCATAGCGGATCAGCACTCCTTGGTTGCAGTGGTGCCACCGGTGTAGTAGTTCATGAAAACCTCTTCGAGTGGGGGTTCCTCGATGCGTACATCGTCGACGGTGTTGTCGGCAAGCATTCGCAGGAGGCGGTTGACATCGCCCTGGATCATGAAGCGGTACTCCGTGCCATCACCTTCAACGGACTTGACCCCGGGGATCTCGGGCAGCACAGTCGGCCGTGCGAACCTGACGTGCACCAACCTGTACTGCGCGACGCTCGGCTCCTTGAGGTCCTCGACTGTGACCAGCTCACCGTCACGGATGATCGCGACGCGGTTGCACAGCAACTGGACCTCAGACAAGACGTGCGACGAGAAGAAGACTGTGCAACCGCGGTCGCGCTCCTCGGTCAGCAGATGGAAGAAGGTGCGCTGCGCCAGCGGGTCGAGGCCGCTCGTCGGCTCGTCCAAGATGAGCAGTTCCGGATCGTGGAGCATCGCTTGGATGATGCCCACCTTCTTCTTGTTACCTGTCGAGAGGGAACGAAATTTCTTGCTCAGATCCAGGTCCAGACGTGCGCTGAGCTGCTTGATGCGCTCGGCAGCCTCTACCCGGTGAAGACGCGCAGAGAAGTCGAGCAGTTCCTGCGCGGTCATGCTGTCGTAAAAATTCACGTCTGCAGGTAGGTAGCCCACCTTGCGGTGGATTTCGGGCGACTGGGTCACGGTGTCGAAACCAAAGATTCTGGCGCTTCCGCTCGTAGGCTTCAAGAAGCCAAGGATGGTGCGGATCGTGGTGCTCTTGCCAGCACCGTTCGGGCCGATGAAGCCGAAGATCTCACCGCGCTTGACGGAAAGACTGAGTTGCTTCACACCGCGCGCCTTGCCGTACATCTTGGAGAGTGAATCAATTTCAATCACATTATTCATGTTGGAGCACCAGTCACCTATACCGAACACATTATGCTAGGGATACCGAAACACATTCTTCGTAGGGCACGAGGCAATGCCAGAACCCGTTTAGGCCCCATCAGTACGACACACAAATGTCGCGAACCAAGTGCCGTCGAGCATCCCATCCTTGCCCTGGGAGCGTCAGGGAGGCAGAAAGCGCGACTGCAATCAACAGCCAAGAACCCAGGTAGTGAGGCTGTGTTCACAGCCTAACCGAACAGGGCATAACAAACAGGCGCAGTGTCGGCGACCCGTGAGCGCGGACTCAGGCAGTTCATCACGTCGACCCAAGTCATCGTGCAATAACAGCGCTGCATTGCGATATATGCAGGTCTGGATAACCCGGAAGGCAATCGCCACCGGGTGACCAGTGCTGCTAGCCCGAGGGCAAACCGAGGTGCCACCACCTCAGGTCGCCTCATCGTCCCACAGCAGTTCGGCGGACACCAGACCGGTCGAACTCTTGGCGGCGCTGGCCAGGACAGACTTCACCTCCGCGCCCGCCGAGGATACTGCGGATGCCCCCAGACCGAGATCGGTCTTCACCCCATCAAGCTCGTTCCTGACGTCGTCCAGATCGGCCTGGACCTCGGCCAGCAGGTGTTTGGTGACGAAGGTCTTCGGGTTGAGGTCGGCCGCAGTGAGATCCTGGTATTCGGGTCCCAGTTCAGCTTTCAGCTGGTTGGTGGCGTTGTCTGCAAAGGCTCGCGCCCACGCCACCACGCGGGCGGCCTTACGGGCATAAACGGGAAGCTTCTCCGGACCGAAGAGGATCACGCCGATGACGAGCAAGAACGCCAACTCCGCCCAGCCGACCCCGAAGAACTCCTGGGGTATCACAGGACGATGCTGTCCAGGAGAGCCGTGAAACCGGCGATGACCTCGTCGGTGGGCCAGATCATCGGGGAACGCAGCCCACCGGCATCGAAGCCCTGATGGGCCAGACCTGCCTTGACCATCATGACCCCTTGGGTAACGAACACCCCGGTGTAGACCGGCAGCATTTCCCGGTGGATTGCCAGCGCCTTGGCATGGTCGCCATCCAGCCAGGCCCGGATCAGTTCAGCGGTGCGCCGTCCGGTGAAATGGGTGGAAGTTCCAACGACACCCGCGGCACCAACCGCCAGCATCGGTAGCAGCTTAGCGTCGTCACCAGCATAGTAGTCGAGACCGGTGGCGGCCATCACTTGGGAGGACGCGACGATGTCGTTCTTGGCATCCTTGACACCCACAATGTTGGGATGCTCGGCCAAGGCGATCAGGGATGGGGTCTCGATGGGACGCCCAGCCCGGTGCGGGATGTCGTAGAGCACCATCGGTAGATCGGTCGCCGATGCGATCGTGCGGAAATGCGCCACTAGCGCTTCCTGGGGAGGCAACGAATAGTAAGGGGTGACGGTCAGCAGAGCGTCGGCGCCGGCATCCCGAGATGCCTTGGCCAATTCGACGGAGTGTGCAGTGTTGAAGGTGCCGACCCCGGCGATCACCTTGGCCCGGTCCCCTACTGCTGCCTTGACCACACGAATCAACTCGCATTTCTCGGCGTCACTAGTCGTCGGAGCCTCACCGGTGGTGCCGTTGACTAGCACCGAATCGTTACGTTGCTCGTCAACCAGCCGAACCGCGAGTTGCTCGGCCCGCTCCGGATCGACAGCCCCAGAGGCGTCGAAGGGAGTGACCATGGCAGTGATCAGTCGGCCCAGGATCGGTTCACTCATGCCTCCATGCTAGGCAATCAGGGAACCACGCGCGCAGGAAGCCCACCACCTCGGGCACAGACATTGCCTCGACCATGGCCTAGGCTGGGTTCGTGAGTGAAGAGTTCCTGCTGGACAAGCGTTCCATCGCCTTCGCCGAGGACTTCGTGCCCGGCACCGAACCCATGGACGAGGCGCACAAAGCTGCGGTCCTGGCCGGAGCTCCGGCCAGCTCCGGTGGTGTGAATGCCGTGCTGACGATGCTGGCCAAGCTCATCAACGCCCGCACCGTCGTCGAAGTCGGCACCTCCACCGGCTGCACCGGCCTGGCCTTATTCCAAGGAATGGACCCCGCCGGAGTGCTCACCTCTATCGATACCGAGACCGACTGGCAGAACACCGCCAAGACGGCCTTCCGCGCAGCGGGCATCGCATCCCAACGTTCCCGGTTGATTAACGGGCGCGCCCTCGATATCTGCAACAACCTGCGGGCCGGGGCCTACGACATCATGCTGCTCAACGACGAAAAACTCGATTATCTCGACTTCGTCCCCCAAGCCGAGAGATTGCTGCGTCCCGGCGGGATGCTGGTGATCAACGATGCTCTGTGGCAGGGCAAGGTGGCCGACCCGAACGACGATTCAGACGAGTCGGTGATCATCCGCGAGGCTCTCGACGCCATCCGCGAATCCGAGGTGTTCACCTGCGCGATGCTGCCGGTGGGGCATGGCGTGGCGGTCGGCGTCCACGCCTGAACTCGGACGACGGATCAGATCGGTTCGACAATCATCCCCTTCGGCACCACGACGATCCCGCGAGGCGAGATGTGTAGTCCACGTGCCAAGTCGGCTTGAGGATCGACGCCGATCTGCACCCCGTCGGCGATAGTCACATTCTTGTCGAGGATGACGTTGCGCAGTACCGCATCCTTGCCGATCTTGACCTGATCCATCACCACGCACTTGTCCAAGGAGGCACCGCCTTCGACGCGCACCCCCGGGGATAGCACCGAATGATCGACATCGCCACCAGAGATGATGCACCCGTTGGTCACAATGGAGGATTCCGCTGTGCCGTGCAGGGTGAACTTTGCGCCGGGTAGTTGGGCCTGCTGGGTCCAGATCGGCCACTGGGAGTTGTACAGGTTGAATTCCGGCACCACCGAGATCAGATCCATGTGAGCGTCGAAATAGGCATCAATGGTGCCCACGTCACGCCAGTAGTTGCGATCCTCGTTGGTGGCCCCGGGAACCTCGTTGGAGGTGAAGTCGTAGACCCCGCACTCGCCCTGGTCGACGAAGGAAGGAATGATATTCCCGCCCATATCATGCTTGGAGTCGGTGTCATGTCCATCAGCGACGAGCATCTCCACGAGTTGCTTGCGGGAGAAGATGTAGTTACCCATTGATGCAAAGCACTCGTCTGGTGAATCAGATAGCCCGGGCGGGTCGGCGGGCTTTTCCAAGAATTGATCAATTACCCCGTCGCCATTCGCATCAATGATGCCGAAGGCCGAACCTTCACTACGCGGTACCCGGATGGCCGCGACAGTGGCGGCCATCCCCGAGTCGATGTGGGCCTGCAGCATCTGGCGCACATCCATACGGTAGATGTTGTCAGCGCCGAAGACGACGACGTAGTCGGGGTCCTCGTCTGAGATGAGGTTGAGGGACTGGTAGATGGCGTCAGCCGAGCCTTGGTACCAGTGTGGTCCGCGGCGCTGCTGGGCAGGGACCGGGGTGACGTAGTTGCCGAGCATCGTCGACATCCGCCAGGTCACCGAGATGTGGCGGTCAAGAGAGTGAGACTTGTACTGGGTGAGCACCGCTACCTTGAACAGGTTCGAGTTGACCATATTCGACAAGGAAAAGTCAATCAGCCGGTAGGTACCACCGAACGGAACGGCAGGTTTGGCTCGGTCGGCGGTGAGCGGCATCAGCCGTTTACCTTCGCCGCCGGCGAGGATGAGGGAAAGGACCTTGGGTTCAGCCATGACCAAAACTTAGGGCACCAGCGAACACATTGACACCCCCTGTCCATAACTTCCTTCCTGGATGCCATGATCAGTTCTGTCATTGGGTCTCTTCCTTGTGACGATGTCGGTCTAGCTCTCCCCCTCGGGGGTATCACCATGAGACGATCGGGGCATGAGAGTTTCGATCCTCACTCGGGAATATCCCCCACACATCTACGGCGGAGCCGGTGTCCATGTGGGCCAACTGGTGCCGCAACTGCGCAAATTCTGCGAGATGGTCGACGTACAGTGCATGGGCGAACCCCGCGACGGCGCGACGGCTCATCCCGAGAGTTTCCCCCCCGATGCAAATCCCGCGATCCGTACCTTGGGCGCCGACATCGCCATGGCCGCAGCCATCCCCCAGGTCGACGTGCTCCACGCCCACACGTGGTACGCCCAGTTTGCAGCCGTCGTCGCTGGTCAGTTCCAGGACATCCCCACCGTCGTCACAGCCCATTCGCTGGAGCCCGACCGCCCCTGGAAGGTGGAGCAACTCGGTGGTGGCTACCGGGTGTCATCATGGATCGAGAAAACCGCCTATGCCGATGCCGATGCCATCATCGCGGTCTCGGCTGCGATGATCGATAATATCCGTGCGGCCTATCCTTTCGTCGAGCCCGAACGCATCCACGTGGTGCGCAACGGGATTGACCCCGACGAGTTCCGTCCCGATCCCGCCACCGATGTCATCGAGTCGTTGGGCATGGATCTGACACGTCCGATCGTCACTTTCGTGGGGCGCATCACCCGTCAGAAGGGGCTGGTGCACTTGGTGCGAGCGGCCCGCCGACTTGACCCTGACACCCAAGTGCTGTTGCTGGCCGGAGCACCAGACACCCCGGAGATCAAAGCAGAATTCGACGAAGCCTTCACCCAGCTGAACACTGAGCGTTCGGGGGTGGTGTGGGTTGCCGAGATGCTGCCACGTGCCTCAGTGCGTCAGGTGCTCACTCATTCGACAGTCTTCGCCTGCCCCTCAATCTACGAACCGCTGGGCATCGTGAACCTGGAGGCGATGGCCTGTGGGATCCCGGTGGTGGCTTCGGCAGTCGGTGGAATCCCGGAGGTCGTCGTCGACGGTGTAACCGGCCTACTCGTTCCTTACGATCCGGCTTATGCAGATGATCCAGCCCGCATCGCCGAGTTTGAGACGCAATTCGCCACCAACCTCAACGAGATCACCCGTGACCGTGATCGGGCCCGTCAGATGGGCGTTGCCGGACGCGAGCGGTGCATCGCGGAATTCTCCTGGGAGAAAATCGCGGCCGAAACGGTGCAGGTGTACAAGGAAGCCATCGCCCATCACGAGGCGAACAGACACTGAGTGAGGCGGCCACTGCCTGACTTGCTGGCTTGGTAAGCGTTGAGCGCCACCAGTCCTCTTAGGCGGTGGCGCTCGGCAGTGATCCTGGGTGGTCGTCAGTTCGTGACGACCGGTTTGAGACAGTCGTACAGCGACTTGGCCTCCTCCGCGTTGACTTCGAGAACCAAACGGCCCCCGCCGTCAACCGGAACGCGCATGACGATGCCACGTCCTTCCCTGACAACCTCCATGGGCCCGTCACCGGTGCGCGGTTTCATAGCTGCCATGTGTGCCCTCGATTCCGTTCACGACCGAAATTTCACAATCTATTATTCCGCATCCACCGAAGGTTCTGCTGAGTGTTGCCACGAAGGGGTCTTGGCCTGCTCAGCTTGTCCACTCCCCGAAACGGGACTTGGGTTGGTTTCCGGAGCAGTCGTGACTGGAATCTGGTCGAGGTCCTCCTGCCAGCGCTGGCTCACCCGGTCGAGCAGGGCGTCAACTTGCGCCATCGAGTAGCCGCGGGTGACGACCGCGAACCGTAACTCACTCAGGTCATAAGGACCCAAGTCATCGGGTATGGGCGCATCAGGTACGGGCCGATCTTCCAGTTGCGGGGCGAGTTCCCCACCATGCCCAGTACCGATGACGAAGAAGACGGCGATAACCACCACCATGACCGCAGCAAATATCCACCCCACCGCTCACGCCTCCTGTCCTGACGCACCACCGAGCCATTGCATTAAACCTGTTGTGCAGGCCTCCACTTCGGTGATCGGGCATGCCTCATCAGCCTGGTGGGCCTTGCCTGGGTCACCGGGGCCGTAGTTGACTGCCGGTATCCCAGCTGCTGCGAGCCGGGCGACATCGGTCCATCCATACTTAGCGCGAGGGGTGCCACCGACAGCAGCAACGAATTCAGCCGCAGCCTTCCGGTCAAGACCTGGCCGGGCCGCGGGTGAACGATCGACGAAAATGAGTTCCCAGCCATTAAACCACTCCGTCATCGCCGTAACGGCCTCGTCGAGAGTCTTGTCTGGAGCGAAGCGGTAGTTGATCTGCACTGTCGCCGAATCAGGGATGACATTGGGGGCCAAGCCTCCGGAAACCATCGTGGCGTTGAGACCCTCCCGGTATTCCAACCCATCGACATTTACCTGACGGGCCTCGAAAGCCTCTACACGCTCAATGACCCGGGCAAGTTCGTGGATGGCGTTGCGACCCAACCAAGAGCGAGCCGAATGGGCCGCAAGACCCTTGGTGGTGATGGTGAACCGCAGGGTTCCCTGACAGCCACCCTCAATGAGGGTGGCTGTGGGTTCCATCAAGACTCCCAGGGTGATGCCGGTGAACAGTTCCGGATGGTTGACGAGCAGTCGTCCCAGCCCATTGGCGGTCTCCTCGATCTCCTCACAGTCGTAGAAGACCCAAGTGATGTCTCGACCGGGATTGGCGAGCCTGGCAGCCAGATGCACCATAACGGCCACCCCGCCCTTCATATCGACGCTACCGCGTCCCACGAGCATCTGGCCCTGATCGGTGTCAGCAAGCCGGGAAGGCAGGTTGCCCACGACCGGGACGGTATCCAAGTGCCCGGCAATGAGCACTCGTTCCCGGCGCCCCAAAGCGGTGCGTGCCACCACCGCATCGCCGTCGCGCACGATGTGTAGATGCTCAAAACCTGCCAACGTACGTTCCACTTCGTCAGCAAGCCGGGTTTCGTTGCGGGAGACCGATTCGATATCGACGATCTGCTGGAACAATTCGGTCAGCGACTGGTGGGCAAGCATGTCTGGAAGCCTACTCGTCATCGGATCCGGAAGGCGCGACGCCCAGCAGGGTCCCGATCTAGTCACTGCGTCCGGACTCTCCCATCGAGTCCTGGCCCAGTTTGGCTTCCATCGTCTAGCTGCCATCCGTTATCGTGCATCGATAATATCGATGTACGATAAGCCAATCAGTTGGGTACCTCAGTGTAAGCCTCGATCGGGAAGCCCTGAGGGATCATCAGCTCCCAGTAGAGTTGAACCCATGAGCAAAGAAGGAGTGCCCACTCTCGACCCGACCACCGCGCCTGCGCAGAAGGCGTGGGGTTGGGGCTTGGCCAATGTCCACGTTTCGGGTCTGGTGCTCGACACCTGGTATCCCGAGCCCCACATCGGTGTGCCGGAGCCGGACACCCAGCCGCCAGCCCTGTTGCGAGCCAATCGGACCAATGATGCGACTCGCCAGGTGACCACCGAAATCGTGCTCACCGTCATCGACTTGGACGAGGAACCGTCGACGACCGCCGACGCCTACCTACGGCTGCACCTGCTATCTCACCGGCTGCGCAAGCCACGATCGATCAATCTCGACGGCATCTTCTCCGCACTGCCGAATGTGGTATGGACCTCGGCCGGGCCGTGTGAAGTGGAATCCTTCGAGCAGGTTCGTGCCACCCTTCGTGCCCACCGTGGCGGGTTGAATGTCACATCCATCGACAAATTTCCGCGTATGGTCGATTATGTGATCCCCACCGGAGTGCGCATAGGTGACGGTGCCCGGGTTCGCCTGGGCGCCCACCTGGCCGAAGGCACCACGGTGATGCACGAGGGATTCGTCAACTTCAACGCCGGCACCTTGGGCCGCTCGATGGTTGAGGGACGGGTCTCCCAGGGTGTGGTTGTCGGGGACGGTACGGACATCGGCGGCGGAGCCTCGATCATGGGCACCCTGTCCGGCGGCGGCAAGGAAATGGTCACCATCGGCGAAGGCTGTCTGCTGGGCGCTGAAGCCGGATTGGGCATCTCCTTAGGCGATAACTGCATCGTCGAGGCAGGGCTATATGTCACGGCGGGCACCAAGGTCACCTTGCCCGACGGCTCGGTAGTCAAGGCCCGTGAGTTATCCGGGGCCTCTGACCTGCTGTTCCTGCGTGATTCCCAGTCCGGTGCCGTGATCGTCAAAGCAAGGGCCGGACAGCCCATCGCTCTCAACGACGCCTTACACGTGAACTGATGACCACTACCCGAGGCTCCGGAACCACCTCTCGTGGCCCCACCGTTGTCGGGTGCGCCGTCGTTGGGCTCATCGCCGTGGTGCTGTGCTCGATCATCGCGACGATCGTCACCCAGCTCGCCCACCGGAGCGAGGAACTGGCGCCGGTGCTGCCCGACGAGGGGTGCATGGTCTCCTTGGATTCGGGATTCACCACCACTCTCACCTGGGAGCAGGCCGACAATGCAGCGATCATCGTCGGGGAATCCATCCGCCGCGGGTTACCCGCCAGGGCTGCGACTATTGCACTGGTGACTGCCTACCAGGAATCTGGCTTGCGCAATCTGGACCACGGCGACCGGGACTCGGTCGGGTTATTTCAACAGCGCCCATCCCAAGGCTGGGGAACTGTCGAGCAGATCATGGATCCGTGGTACTCGTCGGGGGCTTTCTATACGGAACTGGTGAAGATCGACGGCTGGGAGAGCGGGGTGATCAATGACGTTGCCCAAACCGTGCAGCGTTCCGGCTTCCCGCAAGCCTATGCCCAGCACGAGGACAAGGGACGCGCTTGGGCCTCGGCCCTCAATGGTTACGACCCTGCAACGGTGACCTGCTTCGACACGACGGCTCCAGGCGCTAGTGTCACGGTGCTCACTAATTTCTTCGAAGCCATCTGGGACGACGCGGTCACCTCCGAGGTGGATGCCACTGGATCACTACGAGTCACCACTCCCGACGAGACCAAGGCTTGGGCAGTGGCGCAGCTGTCGATGCTGCTGGGACGCCAGGCCGGGATGACCGGGGTCGCCGTGGGCAACCAGACTTGGACCCGTTCGGATACTGAATACGCCATCTGGCAAGCCGCGGCTCAGCCGTCAGCCTCATCGGTCGTGATCAATCTGAGGCCCTGAGCCAACCGCCCACCAGACATCTTCATCATGGACACGGCGCAGCACACGTATCCGTGATCTGGGCAATCAATCCTCGACGCGCAGCCTTTCGACCGCTGATGCGATTCGTTCATCGGTGGCGGTCATCGCGATGCGTACGTGATCGGTGGCCTTCGTACCGTAGAAATCCGACGGAGCTGCGAGGATACCCCGCTCAGCCAGCCAGTCGATGGTGCTGCGGCAGTTCTCGCCTCGGGTGGCCCACAGATATAGCGAACCCTCGGAGTCATCGATGGTGAATCCGCAGCCACGCAACACCGACATCATCACCTCACGACGCCGCCGATAACGGGCGCACTGCTCGGCAACGTGCTCCTGATCGCTGAGAGCAACAACCATGGCTTCCTGCACCGGTCCGGGCATCATCATCCCGGCATGTTTGCGCAGAGCCAACAGATCGGTGGTCAGCACCGGATCGCCGACCACGAAACCGGCACGGTAACCGGCCAGATTGGAACGCTTGGACAACGAATGCAGCCCCAGCAACCCAGTGTGATCCCCCTCACAGATCGCCTGGTCGAGGATGCTCACCGGTGTGGCCTCCCAGCCGAACTCCCCATAACACTCATCAGAAGCCAGCACCGCATCGTGCTCACGAACGAAATCTACCCAGCGCCGCAACAGACCGCTCCCGACGATCTTCCCGTGAGGGTTGGCCGGGTAATTGATCCACACAAGCGACGGGCTGCCCTCGACCTGGTCGGGATCGTCGCAGCGTTGGATATGACATCCGGCGAGCAGGGCTCCCACTTCGTAGGTGGGGTAGGCGACCTCTGGTAATACAACCAAGTCGTCGGGACCCAGTCCGAGTTGGGCGGGCAGAGAAGCTACCAGTTCCTTGGTGCCGCTGACCGGCAACACACCTTTCTCATCGAGCCCGGCCGCATTCCATCGTCGGCTCATGTAGTCAACAATCGCTCCACGAAGCAGCGGCGTGCCCCACACAGTGGGGTACCCAGCCCATTTCGAGGCGGCCTCACGCAATGCCTCCGCGATGAACCCGGGAGTCGGGTCAACGGGGGTGCCTACCGACAAATCCACGATCCCGTGGGGATGAGTAGAGGCCTTCGCTTTGGCGTCGGCCAGCGTATCCCACGGGAAATCGGGCAGCAGGTCGGCCACGCGAGAACGCATCAGTTCTGCGGGGGCAGGGCCGCTACACGCGGTTCGTCCTTCTCGTAGACACCGACGCGGGCAGCACCACCCGGGGAACCGATCTCGTCGAAGAACTTCACATTGATGTCATACCAGTCGGCGAATTCGTCGGGCAGGTCGTCTTCGAAGTAGATCGCCTCGGTCGGGCAGACAGGCTCACAGGCTCCACAATCGACGCATTCGTCGGGGTGGATGTACAGCGACCGCGGACCTTCGTAGATACACTGCACGGGACACTCGTCAACGCATGCCCGGTCCTTGACATCGACGCACGGTAAGGCAATGACGTAGGTCATTCGCTTTCTCCTGTCCACAACAACGACCGGCGGGGAAACCGTCGGTGATGTGCACGACTCTACCGCTGGTCCGTAACATGGCCAATGAACCATGGCATGGATGTCCTAAGACGATGGGACGATCTGTCCCGGCACAGTCATGTCATCTCATTCGCTGCCCAACCACCTCAGTACCGGGGTGGTGATCACTGCGACAGCCACCGGCAGCGCAGCCAATACGATCCACGGAACCACTGCCGACGGTCCGGGAACTCGCGCAGCCTCCAGCAGTGAACCGACTGGGACACCACTGAACAGCACGGCGCATCCCCCAAAGGAATTCATCACGCCCATGTGGGAACCGAGTTGGTTCTCACCGGCAAGTTTCCCGACCATGTCGCGTGCCCGGGGCTGCAGGATCATGAGGCCAAGGTGAAGCAGCACCACCATGATGATCTTCGGCAGCGCACCAACAATTCCCCCGGCAGAAGGGAACCAGGCGATGGCACCCACCACCACAAAGGCTGCCGACATGAACAGATGGGACAACAGGAAGACCTTCGTGGTGGGAAAGGAGTCGGTCCACGCGGTGATCCTGGACTGGAGCAGGATCACTAGGACCGATGCAAGTAGGAAGTAGAAGGTGATATCCGCAGAATTGTTCCCGCTGCGAGTGAGCTCCACCGGCAAAGCCAAGTACATCTGGTTGTAGGCGATAAGTTGCGCGATGTTAAGTGCTGCGAAAATCATGAACCGCCGGTTACCGAGCACCAGCCGCAACGAAGCGCTCACCCGGGTGCGGTCCCCAACCCTCATCCGGGAAGGCAGCCAAAGAAAGTGCACCACACCGACGATCGCGAACAGAACAGCCGCGATGAGGCAGGTTGCCTGAAAAGGGACGAACAGGACAACACCACCGAGGGCTGGTCCCACAGCCGATCCTGCTTGGGAGAAGACCTGTTGCAGGCCCAGCACCCGGGTCCTGCGTATCCCTCCAGTGATCTCCGTTTGTCCTGCCAGACCAAGGATCGCCGATTCGGAAGCCGGGGAGAACAAAGCGGCCGCCATTCCGATGCACATGGTGCCGACGATGATCCAGGTGAGTTCCTGAGTGATGGCGAGGGTGGCGAACCCAACAACCCGCACAGCGATACCGACGAGCAGCACCGGTTTGATCCCGAACCAGTCGGCCAATGCTCCGCCCAGGAAAAACAATCCTTGTTGAGAGAAGGTGCGCAACCCGAGAATCAACCCAATCAAGGCGACTGCGAGACCAAGATCTGCTTCCAGATATGCGGCGAGGAAGGGCACGACCAAGTAGAACCCGACGTTGAAGATGAACTGGGTGGCAATGAGCAGACCTAGCGGGTGCGGCAGTTGGTGGAAGACCCGGAGATCGGCAAACATCACGCAAGATCAATCAGCAGCCGGGTGTATTCCTGGACCGGATTGCCGATCACTTGGTCAACCGGCCCCTGCTCAATGATCCGGCCGGACTCCATCACCGCGACACGGTCGGACAGTTGAGCCACCACTGCCATGTCGTGAGAGACGAAGAGCATAGACAACTCCTGTTCCCGACGTAGGTGGGCAAGCAATTCGAGGATGCTGGCCTGCACCGTGACATCAAGGGCTGAAGTGATCTCGTCGCAAACGATCAACCTCGGTTCGGCCAGCAGGGCCCTGGCGATCGCCACCCGCTGGGCCTGACCGACGGAGATCGTGTGCACTCCGCGTCGCAGCATCCCAGTGGGAAGGTTAACCTGTTCCATCACCTGCTCGATCGCGGCATCAGCCTCGTCTTTGGCGCGTCCAAGCTTGTGAATCAAGGGCTCACGAAGCACATCCATGACTTTCATCCGAGGATTGAAGGATGCCCTGGGGTCCTGAAACACCATCTGAAGTTTCCGCTGATGGGCTTTCCGGGAACGAGCGGACCGGGTGTCCAGCGCCTGCCCGTCCAAGCACACGGTCCCGGAGTCTGGGGCCAAGGTACCGGAGACGATGGAAGCTATGGTGGACTTGCCACTCCCGGATTCCCCGATGAGCCCGAAGCACTCCCCTGCCGACACTTCGAAAGAAACACCAAAGGCAGCCGTGACAGAACCGAAACGATTGGTGAACGTCTTGTCAACGTCATGCACCTCAAGCAACACGACGCACATCCAATCTGGGCACCGCACGCACCAAGGCCTTGGTGTAATCATGCTCGGGCTCGTCGAGCACCTTCTCCGGGGAACCGGATTCGACGAAGGCACCACCAGCCAAAACATGCACCATGGACACCAGCCTGCGTACCAAGGAGATCTGGTGACTGACGAACAGCACGGCGGTGCCGAACTGAGATGCGATCTCGGCGAGCAAATCCAGCACTTCTGCCTGGGCCCGCACGTCCAAGGCGCTGGTGGGTTCGTCAGCGAGCAGTACACGAGGTTCGCTGAGCAGAGCCATTGCGATCGCTACCCGCTGAGCCATGCCACCAGACAGTTCGAAGGGATAGGAGTCGAGCACCTTATCCGGATCCGCGAAACGCAGCCTGCGCAGTAGCTCTCGAGCAGCGCTCTGGCAGGTGCGGTGTGAAGCCCGCGGGGTGTGCAACCGCACCGATTCGGTGAACTGCTTGCCGATGCGCACCAGAGGATCAAAGCTAGCGCTCGGGCGCTGGAAAACCATTGCCAGCTCCGGACCGCGTAGCCTGCGCCATTCGGCAGGAGTAGCACCGGTAACATCAATACCCAGGTAGCAGATGGTGCCTTCGCGCACCGTCAACCCGCCATGCTGCAGCCCAAGCATTGATGACAGTAGGGTCGACTTGCCGCCCCCAGATTCCCCGATGATGCCCACCAGTTCACCAGCTGCCAAGCTCAGATCGATTCCGGCAATGGTGTCAGGCTGTTGGAGGTAACCGGCCCGCAGGCCGGTTACCTCCAGTACAGGCTCGTCACCCGACATGGGTCCGGTGATCCAATAGGTGGTACTCGGTGGGTCGCAGGCTCAGGTCCTTAACCGCTGCGGTGGAGATCACCCACCACTTGGAGTGCCCGAAGACGACATAGGGCATGTCGTTGTGCACCATCTGAGTGAGCGCCTGGGTCTGCTTAGCGCGTTCCTCGGCGCCAAAGGTCGCGCCCAGAGTGTCGAGGGCCGCATCAAACTGTGGCGAATTGTAGTGGCTGTAGTTGCTCGTTGAACCTGAGCGAAGCATGGTCTCGAAGAAGTACTGGGAGTCGCCAGTGGGCACCATGGCCATCGAGTACATGCCAAGCTCGAACTCACCAGCAACCATCTGGTCGGTGGTGCTGGTCAGCTCGGAGATTTCAACCTTCGCGCCGATGGAGCCCAGATCAGACTGCAGTAGCTGAGCCATCTGCCCGAGCTGGGGACGCTTCGGGTAGGTGAGCAGTCTCAGGACAAGAGGTTGCCCGTCCTTGACCAGCATGCCATCCGACTCGGTGTAACCAGCCTCCAGCAACAGCTGCTTGGCCTTGGCGAGGTCCTTTTTGTCGACGGGGATGTTGAGCCCATCGGTCTTTCCGAAAGCGATATCCGGGGAGAATAGGTTGTAGGAAGCCACACCCATGCCATGCATCAGCGAGACGTAGGCTTCCCGGTCGATGGCCCAGTTGACAGCTTCACGCACCTTCGGATCGGAGGTCACCGGTGATGCGGTGTTCATGATCACTGCCTCGGCACGAGTAGATGTGACATCCCACGTGGTGAACTCGCTGGTATCGGAGAACACCGACAAGCCGGCTGCCTCGGGTTGGACCGCTACCTGCACCTCGCCGGATTGCATGGCCAGACCAAGAGCTTGCAGATCGGCGTAGGACCGCACGGTGACGTGACTCAACTTCGGCTCCCCACCCCAGTATCCGGGGTAGGCGTCCAGTTCTAGGCGCTCATGGGGGACGAACTCGCTGACCTGGAAGGGGCCAGTACCTTGGGGATCGGTAGCGGGGTTGATCCCATCACCGACGGCCTGGATACCGGTCATGGGATCGGTCAGGATATTCGGAAGAGCCGCCAGAGGCATTGATGTGACGATGGTCAGCTTATTGCCCTCCGGCGTCATTGATGCGATCGGCATCTGAGCCTGAGCCCGTACGTTGGTGGCGATGGCGTGCTCAAGGGAGGCTTTGACCGCTGCTGCGTCCATTGGCGCGCCGTTGTGGAAGGTAACCCCGTCACGCAAGGTGATCACCCAAGTGGTTGGGTCGGTGTTCTCCCATGAGGTGGCCAGTTCAGGGACCAAGTTGAGATGCTCGTCAACATCAACCAGGGTCTCGACGATACCGTCGCGGCTGTTCGACCAGCCAACGTAGGCGGATGCTGAGTCGAGGGAATCACCTCGATCACCAGTGCCGACGGTCATTGTGGCGGATCCACTGGTGGAGCCGGTGCCACCACCGCATCCGGCCAGTAGGAGAGCTGCCGCAACACCGACAGCCATGAGCGGGTTGATCTTCACTATTCCATGCCTTTCTGGCCGGCAACCGACCCATAGGACTGCTTGGTTCCTATTTCGTCCTGAGCGGGGGACGAATCTGCGCTGACTGCCAATATTTCTTGGGATGCATCAGCGAAGAGATTGACGATGAGAATGACCACGAATAGGGCGGCCCCGGGGCCGGTGACCAGCCAGGGCGCCAGCTGCAACTGGGTACGCCCCTCACTGATCATGGTGCCCCATTCACTGGTCGGCTGGGGCAGGCCAAGACCGACGAAAGACAAGGTGGCCAGGTTCAGGATCACGCTACCCAGCCCGGAGGCAGCCATGACGAACAAGGGACTGGCGATATTGGGCACCATATGCCGAAGGAAGATGATCACCGGATGCACCCCGTTCATCCTCGCTGCCTGGATGTAGGGGGCTCGTTTCACCTGCATGGTCAGGATGCGTGCATACCGGGCAGTACTGGTCCAGGTAGACAGGGTGAGGGCGGTTACCACTGGAACGAAACCCGGCCCGAGCATGGAGGCAAATGCTAGTGCCAGGATGAATTCCGGGAATGACTGGAAAACTGCGACGATCCGCTGAACGACGGCATCTACCGCTCCCCCGACCAGGGCCGACAGCATCCCGATGGTTGCCCCGATCACCAATGAGCAAACCACCACGGTGAGAGCGATCGACATGGTTGGCCAGATACCGGAAAGAACCCGAGAGAATACATCGCGTCCCAAGCTGTCGGTTCCCATCCAGTGATTCAGATCGGGGGGCTTGCGAGCACCGACAACGTCAGGGGCATTGGGATCGTAGGGAGCAATCGTTCCCGCGAGTGACCCGACCAGCAGCACGACGACGATCAGTAGCAACAGGATTCGCCAGGTCACGATGGGACGCAACTTGGTACGGATCAGAATGTGCGGTCGTTTTCGGTTCCCGGAGACCAATGAGGTCAGATCCGGGCGATTGATCCGCAGCCGTGCCGGGGCTCCTCCAACATCTGCACCACGAGCAGATCCTCTTGCCCGAGCTGGTTTCTCGTTGAGTCGTGGGTCGAGGATGAAGGCCGCCAGGTCGGCGATGGTGTTCGCGACGAGAAATGCCAGGGCGCACCAGACCACATAGGCCTGAATAACCGGATAGTCCTTGGCTGCGATGGCGCTCAGCGCATAGTTTCCGATTCCCTGCCATCCGAAGATCTGTTCCACCACCGCGGTACCGGCCAGCATCGCGCCAAAACTTGTCGCTGCGAGGGTGACGAGCGGAGCGGCGATGTTGCGCAGAATGTGGGCGCCAATCCTGACCTCGCCCATACCACGCACACGCAGCCCACCGATGTAGGGCTGGTCCGCCTCTTCTAGAGCGATCGCCCTGATCTGACGGAAGTACCAGCCCACCGTGGCAACCGTGGTGGCAATCGTCGGCATCACCATGCCTCGCAGATCCTGGCTCGCGGCAATCGGGAAGAACCGGGCTTTCATTCCCAAAGAGTGCAGAACCAGCAACGCCACCAGGAATGAAGGAAGTGCGGAACTGATGTAACTGGCTACCCGGCAGACCAAATCCAGCGGCGAACGCGGCCGCAGGGCTGCAGCGATCCCCAACGGCACCGCAATGACCCACGTCACGAGCAAGGAACAAGTAGTCAGAGCGAGGGTGAGAGGCAACCGAGCACTCAGATCGTCCATGATCACGGTGCCCTTGCTGAGAGACTCACCCAGATCACCGTGCAGCAGCCGCCAAAGCCAAGTGCCGTACTGTTCCCATAAAGGACGGTCTAGACCGAGACGCTCGCGCATCATGGCGATCATCTCCTGGGTCGGGGTGATGCCCTGGGATGTGAGCATGTTCTCGGCTAAGTCACCGGGGGTAAGGTATGTGAGCACGAAGGCCAGCACGCTGACGCCGAACAGCACCAGCACTGTGGCACCCAACCAGCGCAGGAAGCGCCACCCAACCGAAATTCTGATCACGAAAAGAGTTCTCCGCTCCAAGTGAGTCTCCGCTCCAAGTGAGTCAGTGAGTCATTGTCAAAAATAGCGAAGGTCGGGCTCGACGAGGCAATCGTCACACCGTTGCGGGACAGCTCTGGAATCGCACCAGATTCAACGTGCTCGGCAGCCTACGCGAAACCGACGGGGACCGCAATGAAATTTACCGCAACTGGGCGGATGCACGATCAATCCTCGCCCTGCTCCACGCCTTGCCTGCCTAGGCCCTCACCGGCACAATCCGCACGAGCTTCCTATACACATCACCCTGCCCCACACGCCACGAGGCTTGCAGGTAAGATTAAGGCATGTCTCCACGCATCGAATCCGATTCCATGGGCACGATCGAGGTCGAAGGTGACCGCTACTGGGGTGCCCAGACCCAACGTTCCCTGCAGAACTTTGACATCGGTCGGCCCACCTTCGTGTGGAACCGCCCCATGGTGCGCGCCTTGGGCGTGCTGAAGAAGTCCGCTGCCCAAGCCAATGGCGAGCTCGGAGAGTTGCCCGCCGACATCGCCGACCTGATCGTCCAGGCTGCCGACGATGTCATCGCAGGCAAACTCGACGAACACTTCCCGCTGGTGGTCTTCCAGACCGGTTCCGGCACCCAGTCGAATATGAACACCAATGAGGTCATCTCTAACCGCGCGATTGAGATCGCCGGTGGTGAACTAGGCTCTAAAGCCCCGGTCCACCCCAACGACCATGTGAACCGCGGCCAGTCCTCTAACGACACCTTTCCAACCGCCATGCACATCGCCGTGGTGTGCGAGTTGAAAAACATGTACCCACGCATCATGAAGCTGCGTGATACCTTGGACGCCAAGGCCAAGGAATACATGGATATTGTCATGCCTGGGCGCACTCACCTGCAGGACGCAACCCCGATCCTGCTGGGTCAAGTCATCTCCTCCTGGGTAGCCCAGATCGACTTCGCCCTGGACGGCATCAAATACGCCGAATCCCGAGCCCGCGAGCTGGCGATCGGTGGCACTGCCGTCGGCACCGGATTGAATGCCCACCCGAAGTTCGGCCAGTTGGCCGCCAAGAAGATCTCCGAGGAGACCGGCATTGACTTCATCCAGGCCGACAACCTGTTCGCCGCGCTGAGCGCCCACGATGCTTTGGTGCTGGTGTCGGGTGCCCTGCGGGTGTTGGCCGACGCCCTGATGAAGATCGCCAACGACGTGCGCTGGTACGCATCCGGCCCCCGCAACGGTCTGGGTGAGTTGCTCATCCCAGAGAATGAACCGGGCTCATCGATCATGCCGGGCAAGGTGAACCCAACCCAGTGCGAGGCCATGACCATGGTGGCCACCAAGGTCTTCGGCAACGATGCGACGGTCGGTTTTGCCGGTTCGCAGGGCAATTTCCAGTTGAACGTCTATAAGCCGGTCATGGCTTGGTGCGTACTGGAATCCATTCAGTTACTGGGCGACACCTGCGTTTCGTTCAACGACAACTGTGCCTACGGCATTGAGCCAAACCGCGAGAAGATCGCCCACGATCTCGAGATCAACCTGATGCAGGTCACCGCCTTGAACCGTCACATCGGCTACGACAAGGCCTCCAAGATCGCGAAGAAGGCCCACCATGAGGGAACCTCGCTGCGCGAGTCTGCTCTTGCCCTGGGCTTCGTCACCGATGAGGAGTTCGACAAGTGGGTCATCCCGATGGATATGACCCATCCGAGTGCTGCAGAGGACTGATCCATCGCATCAACCTAGGACGGGCCGTATCATTTTCAGGTACGGCCCGTCTGCTGCGGACCGAATTGTGTTCGCCGCTATTAGAAGGACGGCGGCGCTTGGTAGCAGCCCGGAATTGTCAGCTGTCATGCTCAGGTGCAGGATGCGATGTGGGAGCGAGAATCAAGGGAAACAACGGTACCGCTACCTGCGGCTGCCGAGCGAGAGGACATCATCCATGGACATGCCGCAACACAAAAGCTGGGAGATCACCGGGCCCGACGTGGCCGCCGAACTGCTGAGCTGGATCAATGTCACTCCCGAGGATTGTCAGCTTCTGGGTTCCTTGTACGAGCGAGCGAAGGAACGCTCAATGACCTTCGCCCAGGATTTCGCGGGACGCATCCTAGCCGCCGAGCAGACCGCTGAATACATCGCCCCTTATCCACTCGATGTACTGGCCAAGACCCTCGCGAACTGGTTCATCGAATTATTCAGCGGCACCTACGATTTGGCCTATGCCGAGGCGCGCATCAGGATCGGTCAGGTGCACGTGCGGCTAGGGCTGCCGGTACGTTACCCGATCGCCATGTTCGATCTGGTAACCCGCCACGGGGAACAGGTCGCGGCAGCGGGTGGGCAGACCGCAGTGGAGGCCTTCCGAAAGATCCTCAGCCTAGACATCGCCGTGTTCAGTCAAGCCTACGAAGAGAATCAGCTGACGCACTTGGCCAACGTGATGGGCAATGAGAGATTGGCTCGGATGCTGCTGATGAAGGAGCTGTGAGGGCTCGAGCATCCCGTCAGCATCCGGGGTGATTCCCTGCATCACACGACGCATCCTGACATGAATGCGAAGACAGCGCATCGGACAAGTAGATTTTGGGTCTGGCGTCCGGTCCGCGACGCCGCAAGCCGAGATGGGAATCCTCATGCCCTTAGATCAGATCTTCCAACTGGTGGCGATCGTCATCTATTTCGCATCCATGATCGGGATCGGTCTATGGGCCAACGGGCGCACTAACAACCTCGACGACTACATGCTCGGCGGGCGCTCCCTGTCTCCCGTCGTCGCGGCCCTTTCCGCGGGAGCCTCGGATATGTCAGGGTGGCTGTTACTGGGGCTTCCAGGCGGCCTGTACGTAACGGGATTGGCCGACGCGTGGATCGCCATCGGGTTAACCATCGGGGCGTGGGTGAACTGGAAGATCGTCGCCCCCAGACTGCGCACCTATTCGGAAGTGGCGGGAAACTCGATCACGATTCCCTCCTTCCTGGAGAATCGCCTGCATGACTCCAGCCGGACACTGCGCATTGTGTCTGGCCTTGTCATTCTCACTTTTTTCACCTTCTATGTTTCCTCGGGGATGGTGTCAGGCGGGGTTTTCTTCGAGAATTCCTTCGGATCTTCTTACCGAGTGGGCATGCTCGTAGTGGCTGGGGTGACCGTGCTGTACACCTTCTTCGGCGGGTTCATCGGTGCCTCCTACACCGACATGATGCAGGGTTTACTGATCATGGGGGCACTCATCCTGGTGCCGGTGCTAGCAGTCATTGAGGTAGGGCCGGGCAATCTGGTGGGCGCGGTAACCCTGACGAACCCGCGTGCCTTCTCGCTGCTGCCGGACACCTCTGCTGGGCTAGGCGTTGCGCTGGTTGCAATGATCTCCTCGGTTGCCTGGGGCCTAGGCTATTTCGGCCAGCCGCACATCATCGTGCGGTTTATGGCGTTACGTTCCTCGGCAGATGCCCGCCACGCCCGCCGCGTGGGCATTACCTGGATGGTGGCATCGATGAGCGGCGCGGTGGTCACAGGCCTCGCAGGGTTGGCCTGGTTCAATCAGCATCCCGACAAGCATCTCGACGATCCAGAAACGGTTTTCTTGGCGTTGTCGTCGCTGTTACTGCATCCACTCATTGCCGGGTTTATCCTGGCCGCGGTACTAGCGGCCATCATGTCGACGGTGTCTTCCCAACTCATCGTCTGCTCCTCGGCATTGGTGCACGATCTGGCGCGAGTATTCTTCAAGCGCACTCTTTCCCCGCGCAACCAGGTATGGCTGGGTCGGTTGGGGGTGCTGTTCGTCGCTTTGGTGGCCGCAGTGCTGGCTTGGACCCAGAACGACACGATTCTTGCCCTAGTCGCCTTCGCCTGGGCCGGTTTCGGTGCCTGCTTCGGGCCGATCATCCTGCTGTCCCTGTTCTGGCGTCGGCTCACTACCCAGGGCACCCTTGCCGGTCTGGTGGTGAGTGCCGTGGTGGTCTTCACCTGGCAGTACACACCGTGGAACGAGTTGTACGAGATCATCCCCGGTTTTGCGGCGAACATCGTGGTGACGATGATCGTTTCCCTGCTCACCCGAGCACCTGAGGTAGACGCCGAGTTCACCGAGATGGCCGAGTTTGCGCGATGAGCGGGTCGATGACGGGCCCGATCAGCACGTTAGATTTTTCAGATCTGCCCTGTTCGACTGGGTTCAGCCGACTCAGCAGGACCTGTTTTACTATCTAGGCGTGAACCTCACATAAACACTAAATGGGCCTGCCGGTACTCGAGGTTCAGGAGTAGATGTTGAGATACTGCTGCTTCACCTCGCTGCTTTCTGGTCTGCACGGGCAGATCAAACATGACGACAGACCACATGTCACCATCGGACTCCGGTTCCCAGTGGGATGCTCAGAGCTGACCAGGGAGCGCAGGTAAATCGCCGGAATTCATCATTCTCAAAATAACCTCCCAGGTACTGGCCAAGTTCGCAGAGATAAGTGGGGATCCTTACCCGTCGGCGGTAAACGGCACGGAATCTACGGCCACCAGTATCCTGATCTGACAGGCCAACTTTTGGGGAATTCAGAATCGGAGTTCGCCCGGGAACAACCGAACACATCACGTCGGATGACTGTTGGATCATATTGCATGAACGGATTGAATATCAGACGCCATGTTTTCTTGAAAATTTTCACTGCCGACTCAGGAAAATCTTTTGATAGACCCTCCTCTGCCAGCAATCTAGGACGAAGATTGATTCACCTCTTATCTAATAGAAAAACGTGGCCTAATCCTGAGCACGGAGCCTGGTTCCATTCACCGCGAGTGTTCGCTTGGGGTCGGCGGGCAAGCCCTCGACGTCACAATAGTCGCTCCGCCTGGTAAGAGCGCAGTAAAGCCCGGGAGCGCTTGCGCGCTCGATGAGATTTGCAGGAATGGCGTCGCCAGCTCCCCTGACATCATCTAAGGAGTTGATCGTGTGTCATCATGGATCTTCCTATGCCCTAAGCGAAGGCGCAGATTTACCCTGATCGGGGTAGCTTCAGACTCCAAAGCCTCTTGGACCACACCTTGCAGTGCAAGCATTTTCTTGCACCACCAGTTGTACTGAAACTCCTGTTCTGCTTTCCCCGGTGCTCCTTCTAAGTCTCCGGCTCGCCGGATAACTGCTGCCACCTGCACAGTTCCTCACGCTCGGCCAGAACTTGTGCGGCGATGCTGCTCATCATCGCGATGACTGCGCCATCAGTGTGTTCACCCCAACAGACTCGTGTCAAGAGACGAGGTGACTCATCTTCAAAGTGCCCGCATGGATCCATGATGAATGGATAGGAGTTGGCGCAGCGCGAGCCCCCCCCACACACACAACCATCTGTCCGGGAACAATTCGCGGGCATGATCCGTTCTGGAGTTGACTGATCGACACGAGGAGGAAGCATGATCGACGTCGACCTACTGGTCATCGGATGGGGCAAGGCCGGAAAGACCCTTGCCGGGAGATGGGCGAAAGCTGGGCACACGGTTGCCCTGGTGGAACGTTCCCCGCAGATGTACGGCGGCACCTGCATCAACGTGGCCTGCGTGCCGACCAAAGATTTGGTGACCAGTGCGGAATCCCGACGTGACTCGGACGAACCGCAACAGTTCTTCACCACTGCGGTGGCATCTCGTGATGAGCTGATCGATAAGCTCAACGCTGCGAACCACGCCATGCTGGCCGACGATCCGCACATCATCCTCATCGACGGCACTGCCCGTTTCGTGGCGGAGCACACCGTCGAGGTCACCACGGCCACAGGTACCGAACAGGTCACCGCGAAACAGATCGTCATCGGCACCGGAACCACTCCGCGTCGCCCCGAGATCCCCGGCATCGACTCCCCACGCGTGTACGACTCCACCACCATCCAGCACGCCGATCCGTTCCCGGCCCGGTTGGCCGTGGTGGGCGCCGGATTCATCGGCTTGGAATTCGCCAGTATGTTCGCAGCCTTCGGGGCACAGGTCATTTTGCTGAACTCTGCGGAACGAATCCTCCCCAGCGCCGAACCGGAAGTAGCTTCCGAGGTCGCGCGGACCCTCACCGATCGTGGCGTCACAATCCTCGACAAAGTGCGAGTGGACGCCATTGAGGAGTCCGATAATCATGTGACCGTCATTGCGGGTGGAACAAGGGTGGAAGCCGATGCGGTGCTGGTGGCCACGGGCAGGACCCCCGTCACTGCGGATCTCTGCCTGGCTTCTGCTGGCATTGAGGTGGACGAGCGCGGTTTCATCGTGGTGGACGATCAACTGCGTACCTCCGTGAAGGATATCTTCGCCGTTGGCGACGTTAACGGTGGTCCCCAGTTCACCTACATCTCCCTCGACGACAACCGGATCGTGTGGGACCAGTTGACTGGGACGGGTTCGCGTCGGCGTTCCGATCGAGTGGCAGTACCGAACACGACCTTCATCACTCCCCCGTTGTCGCAGGTCGGTCTCACCGAGGCACAGGCCCGTAAGGCTGGTCACCAGGTGCTGGTGGCCTGCAAGCCAGTGGCGAAGATCGCAGCCATGCCCCGGCCGAAGATTCTCGGGGAGACCCACGGGATCATCAAATTCGTCGTCGACGCCACCGACCGCCGTATCCTCGGTGCCACGCTGTTTTGCACAGATTCCCAGGAACTGGTCAATCTGGTTGCCCTAGCCATGCGCGCTGGTCTCACCGTCGACGTGTTGCGTGACGGTATCTGGACCCATCCCTCCTCAACCGAGGCACTGAACGAGGTGCTCGCAGATCTGGCCTGATCCACCCGTCACCCCATCAAGATTATCCCCAACAGCTCATGAGAGGCGGTCGGTGGGGCGAAGTCGGCTGAGGCTGGCGCAGCAGATCGTCATCCCACCTCCCTCCCACACATCCGCCAAGCAACTGAACGGCGTGGTGGGTGAGGTCTAGTGCCGCAACTCATGACACGAAGGTCCGAGCCCGGTACGACACCGGACTCGGACCCCGTCGTGCAGCCAGTTGGTGCCCGGAGCTTACAGAACAGTTCGCCTGTAACCTCTCGTCACCTTGTTTCAGGCCTCCAGCGATTCCTTCGCGGCGGCCACCACAGCAGCCGCGGTGATGCCATACTCCTCGAACAGCAGGGTGCCCTTGGCAGAAGCGCCGAAGTGTTCCAGGGACACCGAGCGGCCTCTGGGGCCGACGTACTTGGCCCAACCCATGGCGATACCGGCCTCGACCGATACCCTGGCAGTCACCTCCGGGGGCAACACTTGGTCACGGTAGGCTTCATCCTGGACGTCGAACCACTCCTGGCAAGGCATCGAAACGACCCTGGTCGGAATCCCTGCGGCCTCCAGCTCGGTCTGAGCATCAAGGGCGACCTCGACTTCGGAGCCGGTGCCGATCAAGATGACCTGCGGTGCTGCGGAGGCCTCACGCAGCACGTAAGCGCCCTTGGCAGCACCAGAGGCCGGGGCATATTCCCCACTAATGCGATCCACAGTGCGAACATTCTGCCTCGTCAAGATGATACCGACCGGCTGGGAGGCCTGACGCAAGGTCTCCAGCCACACCTCGGCGGTCTCATTGGCGTCTGAGGGGCGGGCGATCGCCAGGCCGGGGATCGCACGGTAGGCGGCCAAATGCTCCACCGGCTGGTGGGTGGGGCCGTCCTCGCCGACGCCGATCGAGTCGTGGGTCCACACGAAGATCGACGGAATCTTCGACAGCGCAGCCAACCGAGCGGTCGGACGCATGTAGTCGGAGAAGACGAAGAAGGTGCCACCATAGGCGCGGGTCAGTCCGTCGGCGTTGATGCCGTTGAGGATGCCGCCCATCGCATGCTCGCGCACACCGAAGTGCAGGGTGCGCCCGAATGGACCACCTGGCCACTCGTCGGTGGTGCGGTCAGCAGGTAGAAAGGACGGCTCGCCCTTCATGGTGGTGTTGTTGGAACCTGCGAGGTCGGCGGAGCCGCCCCACAGTTCAGGTAGCTGACCAGCGAGAGCGGTGAGTACCTCGGCGGATGCGGAGCGTGTCGCCTTGGAACCTGCCTCAAAACTGGGAACAGTGAGGTCGCTCGGGAGTTTGTTAGCCAGCACCCGGTCGAGCAGGGTGGAACCCTGCGGGTTGGCGCTCTTCCATGCCTCGAAGTGAGCGTCCCATTCCTGGCGGGCGGCCTTGCCATTGGCCGCTACTTGGCTGCGGGTGTAATCGACGATAGCCGGATCAATGGCGAAGGGGGTGTCCTCGAAGCCGAGCAGTTCTTTGAGCCGGGTGATCTCTTCGGCGCCGATGGCCGAGCCGTGGATCTTCTCCTTGCCTTGCAGGGTCGGCAGTGGCCAGCCGATGATCGAGTGTAGATGGATCAAAGTCGGACGGTTGGCCTCGGCTTTGCCCGTCTTGATGGCATCGTACAAAGCCTGAATGTCCTCGCAGTATTCCCCGCCGTTGGTCCAGTCGACGTCGATGACCTGCCAACCGTAAGCCTCGTAGCGCTTCGCTACGTCCTCGCCGAAGGCAATCTTCGTGTCGCCCTCAATGGTGATCTGGTTCTCGTCGTAGATCATGATCAGGTTGCCCAGGCCCTGGGTGCCTGCCAGCGATGCGGCCTCGGCTTGGACACCTTCTTGCATGCAGCCCTCGCCGAGGAGAACGTAAACAAAGTGATCGAAAACCGACTCACCGGCATTGTCACCGTCGTAGAGGCCGTGCGCTCGACGAGCGGCCATGGCCATGCCGACGGCATTCGACACCCCAGCACCCAGCGGGCCGGTGGTGCATTCGATGAATTTGGTGTGCCCGAACTCAGGATGTCCGGGGGTCAGGGAACCGGCTGTGCGCAGAGATGCGATGTCGTCCATCTCCAAGCCGAGCCCGCCCAGGAACAGCTGAATGTACTGCAGGATCGACGCATGGCCAGCAGACAGCACGAAACGGTCACGTCCGAGCCACTTGTCATCGGTGGGGTCGGTCTTCATGACTTTCTGGTAGAGCAGGTAGGCGACCGGCGCCAGGGAGATGGCGGTTCCCGGATGTCCATTGCCGACCTTCTGCACTGCGTCAGCAGCCAGGATGCGAGCTGTATCAACTGCGCGCTTGTCTTCGTCGGTCCAAGTTAGTGTCACTTTGTTTCCTTGTCATTGGCCACTCGCCAACGAGGGCCGGGTTGATCGTCCCCCAATCCTATATCCGGGTCCTGGAGCATCGTTACGGCTGAGCAGCTCTTGGTATCACACTCACTTATGCCCGGATCGCAGCCGGGGTGATCCAGATGGTCCCCGGCGTATGAGTCTGCGAGCCCAACATCCACTGGGCAGAAGCCATCGCTGGCCTCGGCACATCTGGACGTGCCCACACGATAGCTGATCATCCCTACGCATCAAGCCCCACACTTCCCGACGATACGAAGTTGATCTAGGTAGGATTTTCATTCATGACGGCCTACCACGCTGACTCGAGTGAGTTGAGTGACAAAGAGATTCTTACCTGGAACGATTTTGCGGTGATGAGCCGGGAATTGGCGCAGGAGATTGCTGATTCCGGCTTCAACCCGGAGGTACTGATCGGCGTGGCCCGCGGTGGCATGATCCCCGCTGGAGCTCTCACCTATTCCTTGGGAGTGAAGCTCACCGACGCGATTAACGTCGAGTTCTATACCGATGTGGAGGCGACGTTACCCGACCCGGTGCTGCTCGCCCCGATGCTTGACATCGACTCGATCCGCGGTAAACGGGTGCTCGTCGTCGACGACGTCGTGGACTCCGGCCGTACCCTCGCCCTGGTTCTGGAACTGCTCACGAAATTTGGTGCTGAGGTGCGCTCAGCGGTGATCTATGAGAAACCAACCACCAGCGTCAAGCCCGACTTCGTGTGGAAGTCCACCTCGAAATGGATTGTCTTCCCGTGGTCAGCTCAGCCACCGGTGGCCCCGGATAAGTGAGCTGCTTAAGCACCATGTGCCATTCTTAAGCCACAACCGCGCCTACGGTCGCGGACGAATCATCGGCCATCGGCTTTGCATCCCGACCCTGCGACTGGCAGACAAGCATCAACTTGGGAATGTCCCTGTCGAGCAGTCGGGCGTCGGTACGGTACCCGCAACTCACTCACCCTCGCCAGCCGGACCCTTTCCATCCTCTGTAATGGCCGGAAGCAAGGTGGTGGTGTCGGTGGCCGATACCTCGTTGACCCCTTCCGGATAGACCTGCCGCAACGTGCGTGCCCGATCATGCAGTCGCTTCTGCACAAACAATCCCCATGGGGAACGGATGCGTGGTCCAATCCGGCCGCCCGGCAGGACCTTGCCCAACTGGGAGGATTTCCATTCCTCCATACGTGCGGGATGACTGGCCAGATCAAGTTGTGCGACGACTTGTTCCATCGCCGGGGCAATCCCGGAACCGGCCCACCAAACAACCAGCTCTTGGTCATCGCTGGTAGCCAGCAGGGCCAACTGTTGCCCCATGTGTTCCTTCGATACCAAGATGGCCCGGAACTGTTCATCGGAGGTGCGCTCGTCGCCTAGGCCATCGGCCTGCACCAGCCAACCGTAGCCGGCGAGAATCGATGACAGTTCCTCGAATGCTTTTCCCAGCCGACGTGCCAATTCCTCACTGCCTAGCGGAGCATGCTGTATCCGGCTGTTCATCACCAAGAACAGGTGCCGTGTGGCTAGCTGCGCCTTCTCCAGATTCGCCAGGTGCCCGCGCAGCAGCGGGACAACATCGGCGTCATATATCTGCCGGGTGTTCAGTCTTCTCACATCATCGGCCTCGTTGAGTGCCACGGTGGCCCGGGCGATCAGCGGGGAGATCTGGTAAGTATCACCCAGCCATCGATCTACGGCCCGATTGGTGAGCTGATTGCCGGACAAATACCCAGCCGCGCTGTCGCAGACCTCCGAAAGCCGCAGCACGACAAGTTCCACTGCCGAGGCAAGATCGCCCACACGCACCCGTCTCGGGATGAGCAATGGAACGACGATGCCGATGAGGGTGCCCGCCATCGTCGCCGCAAAACGCTGCCAGGCAGCGATCTCTGAAGTGGCCGCGCCGAGAATGAGCATGGCCGAGATGGCCACCTCCAAGTTCTGAGACTCGAGCCGCAGGAACCTGGCCAGCATCATCCCGCCGAACACGACCAGCCCCAATGACCACCAATGCAGACCAAACAGGGTAGCCACCACCAGCGCCAGCAGGATACCTACGCCCACGGCCGACACCCTGATCAGCCCGGCACGAAATGAGCCTCGCAACGAGGCTCGCGAGATGAGCAGAGCTGCGAGCGAACCGGTGAGGTCGATGGCGCCGGTGTGGAAGAGGTTGCGAGTGACAAGGAAAGCGACGATGGTGGCACACGAGTAGCGCAGTACGTTCTCCATCTCATCACGAGTGGAGCGCCAGAACTCCGCACCGCTGCCGGGCAGCCCCGGCCACATCTTCAGCAGCTTGTGCCGCCACCGTCCACCGATCAACATCACGTACTACGCTAGCCCAGATGTCAGATCTCCGACCGAGTTTGCAACCAGCGGTTGTGAGGGCTAAAGTCAAGCTTCGCGCGCACCGCTAGCTCAACTGGCAGAGCAGCTGACTCTTAATCAGCGGGTTCAGGGTTCGAGTCCCTGGCGGTGTACCAAATCTAATGGGTTCCGGCTTGTCGGAACCCATTTCTCGTTCCTTCCGTCACTCCACTCTCGCAGCCCCAAACCACAGCGCTCGGGGTCAACGGACCCCGGCACCAACCACCATCCCAATCCAAGCTGCACCGCAGCAGGCGATCACCATCGCCACCAGCACCAAGAGAACCGACCGCATGTCTCCGGCGCGCAACCCGGAGACGGCCTCGGCCATGGCCGAGCTGAAGGTGGTGAATCCACCGCAGAATCCCGTCATGACAACCGCAGAAACCATTCCATCGGGCACAGCGTAACTGAGGCAGAATCCGAACAAAGCGCTTCCCATGACATTGATCACCAAGGTCGACAGCGGGATCACCGGGTTGATGCGGGATCTGATCAGTGAATCCAGCACATACCGGCCAACCGCACCCAGGCCTCCGGCCAAACACACCGCGAGCAGCGTCATCAACCCCATGCGCACTCCCCCGCCCGGAATCCGAGCAATCCTGCAAGCAGCCCCGCAATGATCGAACCGAGAAGATCCACTCCAGCCAGGAAAACCGAACCGGTGCTGATCATCACCACTGCGGGGGCCACCAGAGCCGAGTAGGTGGTGAATGCGCCACAGAACCCCACCCCGAACAGCAATCGGATCCGCTCGATGTGCGCCGAGGAACGGGCAAGCACCATCGCGGTGATCGCACCCAGTGCAAAGGAGCCGATGATGTTGACCAAGAAAGTTCCCAGCAGCGAACCGGCTACAACCCCCACACCGACTCGCAATCCGGTTCCCGCACAGCCACCCATGAAAACCAAGGCCGTCGAGCACAAGGAAGGACGCATCACAAGTACAGACCAGTCTCTGCCTCGGAGATCCGCTCGGCCGCGATCGCATGCAGGTCGCGTTCCCGCAACAGCACGTAGGTCTTGGCCTGCAGCTCTACCTCGGAGCGCTCCTGGGGATCGTAGAGCACCCGATCGCCCAGTTTCACGGTACGTACCGAGGAACCGACGGCCGCGACCCTCGCCCAAGCGAGACGATGCCCCATCTGAACGGTCGCAGGGATGAGAATGCCGCCTGTTGAGTGACGTTCCCCAGCGTCGGCATCCGGATCGACGAGCACCCGGTCATGCAGCATCCGGATCGGCAAGCTCACCAATCCGGAAGTCTCCTCGTTCACTTGGTGATGCCGCGGCGAGCGAACTTCGACAGACCCGAGACGGCCGCCACGACGGTGACGACACCTAGCACGGCGATAGTCACGGTACCAACGTGGTCCCAGCGAACCCCGTTCTCATCGACAAACCAGCCCCTCGCCCTGCGCACGGAATCGAAGGCGGACTGCTTGGCATCGTCCGCCATGTCTTGGGCGACTGCCTTCACGGTGTTCTTGATGGCACTCGGGTGAACCTCGGAGACCAGCCCTTCAAGACCAACGGTCATCGCATGCCGCGATGCGGCGATGTCGGCACGAATCTGCTCCGGCGTGCGTTGGTTCGAAGCCACTTTTCCTCCTCGGATCACTGAAGTGCATTCCAAGCCTATGCCCTGTGGTGTCTCACTCGCAGTCGCCCTCCCTGATGGATAGGGTTGACACATGACTGAACTCGCCACCGGGGACACTGCACCCGCCTTCACCCTACACAATGCCGACGGCAAGGAGGTATCGCTGTCGGACTATGCAGGCAAGAAGGTGATCGTCTATTTCTACCCCGCGGCGCTCACCCCGGGATGCACCACCCAGGCGGTCGACTTCAGCGAATCTAAGGACGCCTTCGATGCCGAGGGCATCGACGTCGTGGGAATCTCCCCCGATCCGGTCGCCAAACTCGACAAATTCCGTTCGAAGAACGCGCTGTCGGTAGAGTTGCTGTCGGATCCGGACCGCAAGGTCATCAAGGCCTACGGTGCCTGGGGCATGCGCTCCCTGTATGGCAAGCAGGTGGAGGGCCTACTACGTTCCACCTTCTTAGTTGAGGTAGATTCATCCGGGGTGGGCACCATCGCCCTAGCCCAGTACCGCGTCCGGGCCACCGGGCACGTAGCAAGGCTCCAGAAGAAACTGGGGATCGGAGTCGACCTGGACTGATCCCCCGCCCCGCCAGGGGCATGAACCGGAATGGTGGAATTGGTAGACACGCAGGATTTAGGTTCCTGTGCCGCAAGGCGTGAGGGTTCGAGTCCCTTTTCCGGTACCACAGCTATCCGATGGAAGTAGCCGGACTCGTTTAGTAGAACGCTCCATGAGGTGCTACGCAGGATGGTCTCCCGGCGTGCGCACACACCGGGAGACCCCAGATGCAGGGTTGATAGAAGCGAATTACCTCAATGACGAGAATCGCTAGTCGCTCAAGTTAGGAAAGGTCGACTCCCACCAGACCAGGGAATAGCCGCATGCACACCTGATGAGCCAAGGCGTGGTACCGCACTTACCTATGGGATCAAACCGGAGGTGAATCGGGAAGGAATGGCAGCCTGCCCGCTGGCATCGCCCCTTCCTCAAGAGTGGATAACTGCACGTCATGCCGATCTTCACACTTCTGAAAACATCGTGCAGATATCTGGTGCTCAACAACAATAGGAAGCCCACATGATCATCAGCGGAACTCCGATCGTGCGGAGCGCCGCTGATGATCATGAACGACGGTACACAGGCCGCGCTTTGAGGGCTTCAGGCGATGGATGTGGAACTACGCATCGCATCATTGGCCTTCTCAACATTGAGCCGGGTGAGGAAAAGCAAGATGATACCGTTGGCGATTGCGGGAATCCATAGGTACATGAAGTAAAGCATGTTGATGGCTGAACTGCTTTGGGCGGGTGCATTACCGACGTAGCCACTGGCGGCCAACAGCCATCCGGCGAGCGCAGTACCAACGCCACCACCGACTTTTATCCCGAGGGTGGTGCAGGAGAACATCATACCGTCGATGCGCTTGCCGGTGCGCAGGAAGGTGTACTCGGATGCCTCGGCAATCAGGGCGTTGAGGGTGCCCTGTAGCGGGCTCATGCCAAAGGAAGCTAGGGCGGAGAACACCAGCATGAGTGGAACGTTGCCCAAGTAGCCACCGAAGACGACACCGAGACGTCCCACGACTGCGATCATGTAGCCAACGACATTGATCCGGTACATCCGACCAAAGCGCTTGACCAGCACCGGGGTAAACAGCAGACCGATGATGAGCGGAACGTTGATGGCCCAAGCGAACATGCCCAATCGGTTGGCGTCATCCAGCACGTAGGTCATGAAATAGATACCCATGTTGAGAGTGGCGGTGAAGATCTGCTGGATGAGGAAGATCACGAGGATTATCAGGTAGTATTTGTTACTCAGCAGGATGCGAGCGCCTTCTTTGAAGGTGTACTTCTCGCTGGGTGCGATTTTTGCGGCACCTTGGCCAGTCCTCTCGGCTAGTTCCTCCGTTGGCAGTTCCTTGACCGACATGACAGCAAGGGTGTTGAAGCTCAAGCCGATGATGGCGTAGATGATGGCAATCCAACGCCAGCCCTCGGCGCCGCCACCGAGCATGCGAACACCCTGGACGGTGAAGGTCTGGATCAACATGCTGGTGCTGAAGGCGAACATGAAGCGGATGGAGCCCATCTGGACGCGTTCCGCGGGGTTCTTGGTGATCAGGGCGGTCAGGGTCGAGTAGGCGATGTTGTTGGCGGTGAAGAAGACCGAGTTGAGCAGGGTGTAGACGACGAAGAACCAGACATATTTGGCGGGTTCACCCAGCCCACCCGGAATGGCGAAGTTGGCAACCAGGGTGACAGCACAGCCGATGTAAGGCCACAGCATCCAGGGCCGGGCCTTGCCCATCCGAGAGTGAGTGCGGTCAAGCAAGGCACCGAAGGCGATATCTGTAGCACCATTGAATAGCTGGGCAATCATCATTAAAGTGCCGATGACCCCCGCGTTGAGTCCCATCTGATCGGTCAGGTAGATCATCAGGAAGGCTGATAGGAAAGCATAGACGACATTTCCTGCAATGTCTCCGGTGCCGTAACCGATCTTGTTACCCCAGTTCAGGTAGGTCTTCTCGGATGCTGCGATGGCAGTCATGGTCATTGCCTCTCAGGAGTTCCGGGCATGCCGGGTCAGTAATTGGTGATGGGAATGAAGGTAAAATCGAGGTGATATTCGTCGTCATCGACGCGATATCTCTCGATCAGGGAGGGCCCACAGCTGTTGGAACCGATCCCAGCCTGGGCATGATCGATACACAGCACGGTCTCGTCGCGTGGCCGCAGATCGACGTCGTGGCGGCAGGTGGCTAGCTCTTCTTGCGTGGTGCGCGAAGCGTTAAAGCAGAAGGGATCGGCACCAATGACACTCAAGGTGGTGCGGGCATCCCCGATCTGGAGAAGGGTGCAGTCATAGTGGCTGCCGTTCTCCTGGGGACGGATGTAGTTCGTGGCAAGTGCCTCAACATCGGTGGTAAAACGACCGTGCCAGCTGGCACGATGCTTATCGCTATAGCTCTCGTGGGGGCCCATGCCAACATAAGTGACTTGGTCAATCCCAGCGGGAAGAAACAACCGAAGACCGATCCGAGGCAGCTCAGGGAACCCTGCACTACGCCTCACATCCATGATCAAGTGAATGCGTCCTGCAGCATCTATCGTCCAAGTGGTCTGCATGCGCAGGATTGGCTGGATCGTTGGAGCGACCATCGCCATCGGGAAGCCTAACTGGACGACGTCGTCCCAGGTCTCCACGGTGCAGCCATAGGTGCGAGCGGTGGCCTGGTCGTACCGGGCCCGACGCCAGTCCAACTCAATGTGACTGTCATTATCGGTGGGGGCCCGCCAGATGTTCATCCCCACAGGCCGGACCAGAAGTTCACGCTCCGCCACCTTCAGCGAGTCCGGCAGCCCGGTGGTCACGTCGAAGCTGTAGCGGAATTCGTCTCCACTTACCACCACATGGCTCTCATCCTGCTTGGCCACAGGAGCCTCCCCCGAAACCGGTGCGGTGAGTGCCACGGCCTGCTGATTGCGTTGGTCACCGGTCTGCACCTCGATCTCGTCGAACCCAAGATCATGACCTGCCTCACGCCAAATATCGGGATGGCACAGCCGGTAGCGCAGTCGTAAATGGCAGCGCCCAGTACTTGGTAGTTTGGGCGCACAGTGGAGTTCGACTACGGCGTGGGGTGCAATGCCTTCGGGTAGGGTCAGTTGCCCGTCATTGACGACGACACCATCGCGGACCAGCTCCCAGACCACCTCCACATGGCTGTCCAACTCGATGAAATCGAGATCATTGCGCAACCAAAGTGTTGCGGTGCGTTGGTCGTAGCCGACGACGCGGGCGGGACGCAGCACATTCCAGAGTTCTAGCAGTCCGGCATGGGGCGTGCGGTCCGGGGCAACCAGGCCGTCGACGCAGAAATTGCGATCATGGACGGTCTCACCCGAGTCACCTCCGTAGAGGTGGCGTGGGCGGCCATCATCGGTATACCCAGCGAGCACAGCATGGTCACACCATTCCCAAACAAAACCACCACAGATGCGGGGTTCATCATTGATGAGCTGCCAGTAGTCCTCCAGATCACCGGGCCCATTGCCCATCGCATGACTGTACTCGACGAGGATCAGCGGCTTGTCGGGATCGGCGTCCACATAGGCCTGCATCTCCTCTAGACTCGGATACATACGGCTGTAGATGTCGATGTTGGAGTAATCGTAGCGACGTTTGGAGTCCCGGTAGTAGGAGCTTTCATAGTGGCTCAGCCGGGTGGGGTCGAAGTTCTTCATCCACGCCATCGCGGCTTCGAAAGTGCAGCCGTAGGCGCACTCGTTGCCGGCCGACCAAGAGATGATGCTGGGGCGGTTCTTCTCCCGACGCACGCATAGCTCGACCCGGTCGACGGTGGCCGCTGTCCATTCAGGGTTGTCAGCGATGGGTTCATTCCAGTGCTCGACAACGTTATCCCAGGAATCATCAGCCAAGAATTGGGTCTGAGTACCGTGGCTCTCGTTGTCGGCCTCCGACATAACGAATAGCCCGTACTGGTCGCACAGCTGGTAGAAACGCGGATCGTTCGGGTAGTGCGAGCTGCGGACCGCGTTGATGTTGTGCTGCTTCATCATGGCAAGGTCGCGCCTCATGTGATCTAGATCCACCACAGGACCGGTGATGGGATCGGAGTCATGACGGTTGACGCCACGAAATTTGACTGGCGCTCCGTTGACTTTGACCACCACATCCTCGATAGTGACCTCGCGGATGCCGACCCTGTCGGTGATGATTTCACCTGGGCACTCGATGACGAGGGTGTACAGGTATGGATCCTCCGCATTCCACAGACGTGGTGTGGCAATCTCCAGTTGACAGACGTGGGTGTAGCCGTGCCTGTCAAGATGCTCAGCGAGGGAGCCGCTGGCGATAGGGCATCCTGTGGCATCCAGCAGGGTCAACGTGGTGGGCACTGCCCCACCACGGAATTGCCCTCGCACAGTGACATACGCAGCATCGGTCCCGATGGTGGTGGTCGTGAAGTAGTCGAACAGCACCTTCTCAGGCCGGTCGAGCAAATAGACGTCGCGGATGATGCCGCTGGTGCGGAATTTGTCCTGGTCCTCCAGGTAGGTGCCGTCGCACCACTTGAGTACCAGAACGGCCAAGTGGTTACTGCCATTGCGTAGGAAGTCGGTGACATCAAACTCGCTGGTGGCATGCGTTACCTGGCTGTAGCCGATGTAGTGGCCGTTCAGCCACACGTGGAAGCATGAGTCCACGCCGTCGAACAACAGATACGTGCGCGGGAGGTCCACGCGTCCGACATGTTCGAAGTCCAAGGTGTAGGCGGCACAGGGATTATCCCAGGGTACGAAGGGCGGATCGAGCGGTATCGGGTAGCGCACATTCGTGTACTGGTGTACGTCATACCCGTTGTGCTGCCAGGCACCGGGCACGACCGTGGGCTCGAAACCGGGACCACCATCCGCAGCGATGAAAGCATCATCCAAGCCACGAATCGACGTGCCGAACCGCATCCGCCAGGTGCCATTGAGTGACTGCACTCGGTCGGAATCATCCCGGGCGTTGACCACGTCGGTGAGTGGTACGGCTGCCGGTACGTAGTACGAACGAGCTGGCAGCGTGTTCACGTGCAGAACCGCCAAATTCTCGTGGTGGTTGGGAATCAACATCGTTGGTGCTCCTTGATCTGCTCCGGTCAGGACCAACGACGATGAGAGGATGCCACCACGATGCGGCTCATCCGCCGCTCACGGGAGTGAGCCCCTGCAATAACCCTGCTGATCTTCAACGAGAGCAGGATCCGATGACTCACTGGCGATCATCGATTTATGTTTGCGTCATCATTGATCCAATGCATCAACCGTGAGCGATCTTTGCACCATTGTCAAGAGGATGTGTTAAATTTGTGATAGCGCAAACAAGTAGATGCGTGACAGCCCTCGACCCAAGGTGACGGCATCGGGTCACCTTGCGTCCAATGACAGAGCAGCGATAAGAACGGGCGTGGAGCGACGATGAGCAACTGGAAGACGGCATGGAGCAGCGGCAAGGGCGTGACACGGGCCCGAGCCCTCTTCGCGGAGACTTTCGGACACGATGCGCACGGCGTGTGGGCCTCCCCCGGCCGGGTGAACCTCATCGGGGACCATATCGACTACAACGCGGGCCCCTGTTTGCCGATCGCATTGCCGCACAGAACCTACGTGGCGCTCAGCCCACGCAGCGACGAGGTGACGCGCATCATCACTGACATGGATGGGGGTCAGCGGTGGGAGGGCACTCTGGCCGATATCTCACCCGGCGGCGTGGAGGGCTGGGTGGCCTATTGCGCGGGCCCCGCGTGGGCTCTGCGCCGAACCGGTATTCGGCTGAGCGGTTTCGATGCCGCTGTCGTCTCGTGCGTACCGGTCGGGGCCGGGTTGTCCTCCTCGGCAGCTGTGGAATGCGCCATGGCGCTGGCTCTCACCGAAGTCTTCGATCATCCAGTCGGCGAATCAGACAAGACACGCGCCCACCTCGCCGAGTGTTGCGTGGCAGCCGAGAACAAGATCGCGGGTGCTCCCACCGGCGGCCTAGACCAGGCAGCCTCCTTACGCAGTCGCGACGGGCACGCGCTGCTGCTCGACACCTCGGATGGCAGTGTGCGGCACATTGCGCTGCCATTGACGGAGCATCAGCTCTGCGTGCTGGTGATCGATACCCGGGCCTCCCACAGTCTGGGCGACGGCCAGTATGGCGCCCGGCGCAGCAGCTGCGAGCAGGCGGCTACCATCCTCGGCCTGCGAACCCTGCGTGAAGCAGCTGACGCCACCACCACACGAGAGGAACTGGACGCACTGCTGTCATGCCTGCCCGATGATCTGTTGCAACGTCGCGTGCGGCATGTCGTGACAGAGATTTGGCGGGTGTCCGAGTTCACCGCTGCCCTGGAGGCAGGCGACATGAATCGTGTCGGCCGGGTCATGACCGGTTCTCACGCATCCTTGCGCGATGATTTCGAAGTGTCGGTCGCGGAACTCGACACCGCTGTCGAATCGGCACTGCAGGCCGGGGCACTGGGTGCCCGGATGACCGGTGGTGGGTTCGGCGGAAGCGTCGTCGCCCTGGTCGACGATGCGAAGATAGATACAGTGGCAGCGAAGACTATCAAGCAGGCTCGAGCCCGGGGTCTGCCACGACCCCGGATCCATTTGGTCACGGCAGGCGCATCCGGTCGGCGACTTGCTTGACACCCGGTTCACGGTCCATGACCATGACAACCCCACCGACCCACGTCGGCACACTCCAAGAAGGGAACACAGGTTCCATGACCGAACATCAGACGACTGGATCCCGCCGAGGTGGCAAGGGGTGGGCCCAGCGGGCCACAGCAAAGGATGTTGCGGCACTCGCGGGCGTGTCACCGCAGACCGTCTCCCGAGTCGCCAATGATCTGGACAATGTCCTGCCACAGACCCGCAACCGTGTGCTGGATGCGATGAAACGCCTCGGGTACGCCCCGAACGCCGCCGCCCGCAGCCTGCGCGCGGGGCGTTCCACCACTATCGGACTCGTTGCCCATCACCTAAGCCGAACCGGTGAGGCGAACATCATCGAAGCCGTGTGCACCACCGCCCGTGCTCACGGGTACGACATCGCCTTGGCCAATGCACCCAGCGGATCGGCCGATGACCTGAACCGGACCATGGTTCGCGCACGTCAAGGCGTCGCAGGTCTGGTCGTTCTCGGCTTGGAAACCGCCGAGGTGGGCGATCTGCGCTTCCCGGTGAATCTTCCCCTGGTGATCGCCGATTCCCGACTGCTGTCACTGCCCAGCGTGGGATTCGATCAGGCGGGCGGAGCCAGGCTGGCCGTCGGGCACCTGCTCGACGGGGGTGCGCGAACAGTCACGATGATCGCCGGGCCTGCCACCTCAATCCAATCACAACAACGCGTCACCGGTTGGCGTGAGGCACTGCAATCAGCGGGCCGGGCTACCCCCGAGCCGTTGTGGGGAGACTGGAGCCCGGCATCCGGCTACCGACTCGGCCAAATGATCGCCGATGACTCGCATGTACACGCCGTCTTCGTCGCCAACGACGAGATGGCCTCCGGGGTGCTGCGCGCCCTGCACGAGGCAGGGCGGAACATCCCACGAGACGTGGCCGTCGTCGGTTTTGACGACATCAGCGCCGAATACCTGTGGCCCCCGCTGAGCAGTATCCACCAAGATTTCCGGGCCATCGGCCACGGCTTGGTCAGCACGCTAGTCGAGCAGATCGAACAGCATGCCGACGCCGGAGTCCTCAGCCCCAGCCGATCCACGGTCATCGCACCGAAGCTGGTTGTGCGGGCCAGCAGCACCGCATGATTCCACCCACCACCGCGAAGAAGATTCCATCATGAGTGAACACGGGCGACGACTGGCCCTGACCAAGATGACTGCGGCAGGGATCAGCCCCGCCGCTATGCGCGTCTTTGAAAAGCACTGCATTCAACTTGAGCATGGTGTCACCGGCATCATTCGCGAAGCCGACATCGAACCTTTGCTCGACATTCCCCAAATCGACGAACTGAAGATTGATCCGGACCGGGCCCGAGTGGCCATGGACCGGACCGTTATTCTCAAACTCAACGGGGGTCTTGGCACCTCCATGGGCCTGGACAAGGCGAAAAACCTGCTTCCGGCCCGTAACGGCATGACCTTCCTTGATGTCATCGTCTCCCAAGTACTGGCCGCGCGCGCCACACACGGTGCCCGGCTTCCACTGCTGTTGATGAACTCATTCCGCACCCACGAGGATACCCAGAAGGCACTTGCCGCATACCCAGATCTGCCAGCCGACGATCTGCCGGTCTGCTTCCTACAGAATCAGGAACCCAAGCTTCGGGCCGATGACTTGACTCCTGTCGACTGGCCGGCCGACCCTACGCTCGAGTGGTGCCCACCCGGGCACGGCGATGTCTACGCCGCACTCTACGATTCGGGACTAATTGACCGGCTGCTCGTACACGGCTACGAATATCTTTTCCTAAGTAACGGCGACAACCTCGGTGCTGCGCCGGATGCCCGCATGGCCGGCTGGTTCGCGGCTTCTGGCGCCCCCTACGCTGCCGAGCTCTGCCGCCGCACCGCCAACGACCGCAAAGGCGGGCATCTGGCTATCCGCAAGCTTGATGGCCAACTGGTGCTGCGCGACACCGCTCAAACCGCACCAGAAGAGATGGACTTCTTCACCGACGAGTCTCGTCACCCCTTTTTCCACACCAACAACCTGTGGATTCGCTTATCCACGCTCAAGGAAGTGATGCGGGCCCGGGACTGCGTCTTGGACCTTCCCCTCATCCGTAACGAGAAGACCGTTGATCCCACCAACCCCACGTCTCCCAAAGTGATCCAACTCGAATCTGCCATGGGAGCCGCAGTCGGGGTATTCCCAGGGGCCACTGCCATCGGCGTGAGCCGCGAACGTTTCGTGCCGGTAAAAACCACCAACGAACTGCTCCTACTACGTTCGGACCTCCACGAACTCGACGACCAGTACCGTCTCGTGGCCAAGGGCCGGACCCCGGCTGTCTGGTTGGACCACCATTTCAAGCTGATCCACGACTTCACCCGCCGCGTCCCGTTCCCGCTTCACCTTCGCCGGGCAACCTCTCTCACTGTCACAGGAGACGTCAGCTTCGGTCAAGCCGTGCACATCCTGGGAGATGTCGACATCACCTCCCAGGGCCCGCTGCACATCTCTGACGGCACTTGGCTGGGAACCCTCAACGATGACTGACGGACCGCCTCGGAGCCATCGATCACGTGCTGAATGGCGACTTCAACGCAGGCATGCGCCAACTGCCGCTACGGTGGGACTGGACTCATCGTTGGAAGGACACCGTGGAGAACTTCAAGGTTGATCTGAGCGGAATCGTCGAACTCTTGTCGACAGCCATCTACTCGACCCCTTCGGTGTATCTGCGCGAACTCATCCAGAACGCTGTGGACGCGGTCACCGCTCGTCAACAGCAGGAACCTGGCTGGGTCTCAGCGGGTATCCGTATCACCCCGGCCGGGGTCCAAGGCCCAACGATGACCATCCGTGACGACGGGGTGGGGCTCACCGTCGAGGAGATCAACGAATTCCTGGCGACCGTCGGATCTTCGACCAAACGCGACGCGCTGGGCATGCGCTCAGCGGGGATGATCGGACGGTTCGGTATCGGCCTGCTCTCCGCGCTGATGGTCTCCCAGCAGATCATCGTGCACACCCGCTCGGTGAAGGGTGGCCCTCCCATCGAATGGATCGGGCGTGGCGACGGCACCTGGTCGATAACCGAACTGACCACCGATCTACCCTTCGGGACGACCGTCATCCTCGAACCACATGCCGACAACGACCACTTGGTGTCCACGGAATCTGTCAACCGTCTGGCACGCCACTACGCGCGTTATCTGCCGGTACCGATCCACATCGCCACTGGCGGAGCGGATGTGACGATCACCGAACCCCCCGCCTTTGCCTCTACCGACCCGATGGTGCTGGAGGCTCACGGCACCGAGGTGCTCGGTACCACCCCTTTCGATGTGGTGCCGATCAATGTGCCACTGACCGGCACCCGGGGAGTGGCCTACATCCTTCCCTATCCGGTGCCGCCTCAGGCACATGCGGCGCACACCATCTACTGTTCTTCGATGCTCGTCTCGCAGCACTGCCGGGTGATCGCCCCCGACTGGGCCTTCTTCGCCCGCATCGAGATCGACTCGACCGGCCTCAACCCGACGGCCTCCCGCGAGGATCTGATCGACGATGAGGTCGCCTCGATCACCCGGGATACCATCTCGCAGACCTTGCGGGACTGGATCACCACCATGGCTACCAATGATCCGATGCGGCTGCAGGCCTTCGTTGCGATCCACTACTTGGGTCTTAAATCGTTGGCAATTCACGATGAGACGATCGCCCCGGTGATCGTCGGGCTGTTGCCGATGGAGACTTCACGAGGCATGCGTTCCATCCAGGAGATCTTGGAACACTCCTCACACATCGCCTATGTGCCCACCACTGACCAGTTCCGTCAGATCAACGCCCTCACCCATCGCACCATCGTCAACGCCACCTACACCTGGGATTCCCAGCTACTCCAGCGCCTGCCTGAACTGATGCCCGGAACCACTGTCCAGGAGATCTCGGTCAACGACGTACTGGAGGCCCTCGACCCGGTGAGTGGCCCGGATTCGGTGCGGGCTGACGACTTGGCGAACCGGGCGAACCAGGTATTGGCCGAGTGGGACGCCCGTTCCTCAGTGCGGTTGGCCTCCAACCCGGACATGCCTTCCTTCCTGCTCACCGACCCCGACATGCTGCGTCGCTCGGAACGTCGCAAAGCCCAAGGGTCGGGCAGATGGTCGGACATTTTGGGTGCCTTGGAACAGACAGAGACCCACGGCACTCCCACAGCGGTCACCCTGCTCAACTGGGCGAATTCCCTGGTGCGCCAGATCTCCGAGATCAGCGATCAGGTCGTCTTCGCTCGTTCCATCCGTCTGCTGCACTTGCAGGCAATCCTGGTCAGCGGGCGACCGCTGACCAGTGAGGAATCCCGAGGGCTGACTGATACCCTGACCGATCTGATGATCTTAGGTATCACGGAGCAACGATGAGTTCCCACATCCGGCAACTCGTCATCGACTCTGACCGTGTGCCATGGGGAGAACAATGCGCATCAATGCTCGGCGAGGCAATCACTCTGGCCGATGCCGCGGGGGAACGCCAGTGGGCCTATGCCGCACGAATGCGCCTGGCTCAGAACGCCTTGATGACCGGTGATCAGGAACTACTGTTGTCTACCTTCGCCATCTGCGAACAATGTCACCATGACGACCCGGTAACCTTCCCCGCCGATCCAGCCGTCATGGGAGCTGCGGGTGAGGGATACGGCTATGCCGATCTGTACTGGTTGTGGAAATCGATTCCCGGAATCCTGGAATGCAGCCTGGCTTTCACACGCAGCGCGATTGAGCAGGTGCTCTCGACCATGGAGGCCAGCTACGATCGCGCAGGGCTCGGAAAACGCGGCGTCCATCAGCGACTGCTCAGTTTGGCCATAATGCGTCATGACAGAGCCAGGATGGCTAAACAGCAGGCTATCCTCGCCGAACTTCCCGAAGACCAGTATTCGGACTGCCCCGCCTGTTCCACGGCCCAGATGATCGACTGCAGCCTGCTCACTGGCGATCACACCACCGCCTTGGAGCTATTGGACCAGATGATTGCTGAAGGGCAGCGCTGTGCCGAGGAGCCGGCCACCATCCTGTCCAAATGCCTTGACCTGCTCGCCACTCCACAAAACCACCACCGTCTGGGCCCGGCCATTGAGCAGATCAGCACCAACCCGATGATCAGGGAGACATCCCCAGGGGCGATCGCCCGGCTGGCGGTCTTTCTCACTAGATGCGGCCATCATCGGCGTGGACTGGCCCTGCTGCGTCAGGTGCTCGGGCTGGCTGAACGCAATCCCACCAACAACTATGCCCAGGAGATCCTTTGTGCTGCCCTGGCCAGGGTGTGTTCCGGCGCACGCTTGGAGATGGGCGGCGAGCTTCTGCCGGAAACCACCAACCCAGTGCTCTCCGTGTTGCTGTCCAGCCCTCCGAGCGGGCACACAGTCGAGACGGTGATCGTCCGGGCAGCCACCGCTGCCCGCCAACTCGCCGAGCGTTTCGACGAGCGCAATGGGGGTGAGGCCCATGGCAAGCGAATTGAGGAACTGCTCGACGAGCGAACCATCGAGGTTGAACTGGATCTGCCAGTCGATCCGAGTACGGCCTTCGCCGAGGATGCCGCGTCCTCGGCCACCTTGTTCCGACTCGACGATGCGCCGGTCGCCGAACCCCCGGATGCAGCAGCCGCGATCAGCGCCATAGCTGCGCTGCTGAAGCTGGGGCGGGGATCACGAGCACTGGGATTGGCCTCCAGTTGGCTGTCCCGGGTAACAGATCCTCGCGAGAAGCTGGCGATCCGTTACCTGTTAGCCCGGGCCCAGGCCGCCACTGGAAACCGCCGGGAAGCGACTTGCGTCATGCAGGAGGTCATCGGATCCTTTCAGACCTTCGGGTACAACACGCTCGCCGAGGCCGCTGCTCCCATCCGTCATCTCCTGTGTGGAAAGGCCCCCGACCAGCAGCCGAAGATCATGTGGGCCGACGTCTGCGATCTCGGCCGAAGCCACGGCCCTGTCGTCGCAGGGTTCATTCTGATGCACGATGAGTGGGTGGTACCCGTCTCGGAACACCGGCTCGCCTTCGAGTGGCTCACCGCAGCCGTCAACGAACTGCCGCTGACGGTGTGGCGGGAAACAGCATTGAACTCACGAATGACCTTAACCATTCGCGCCATCAATGCATCCCTGCCGCTCACCGGAATGGTCCTGGAATCCATACCGCCGGATCTGGACTCCTGCCACACCCGGTCGACCTACGAGACAATGCTGAGCTTGCTCTCCTCTCTTGCCCAAGACCACCACGCTGCCTATGCGCATGCGCTGGCTGCGCTACAAGCAGCTTCACTGTGGGCATCAGCCCCATTCCGGGCGGTCATGGCCAGCAGGCTCGCCAAAACGGCCGTCGCCGCCGGACATGATTCCGAGGTGCTGGCGACAGTCAATCATCTAGTTGCCCTGCGTGAGCAGATGGATCCGACCGGTCGTACCCGGGTAACCATCGAATGCATCACCCATTTGTTGGATGTCGGCTACACCCGTCGAGCACACATACTGGCCATCGACTTAGCGAAGGAGGCCGACGGGGCCGAGGAGATACATCCCGCGATAGTCGCCGCCGTTCACAAGGCCTTGGCCGAGACCCTGATCGCCGATCGTCATGCCCTGAAGGCGGCGTCTGCCGAGTTACTCATCGCTGCGGAGTTCTACGAGAAAGGCGGGGAATACCTGTATGCCCTACACTCCGGTGCCGATGCGGCCGAGTTGAGACTGCAGGTCGGCGATGTCATCACGGCCGGCAAGCTCGCCGACCGGGTGATTGAGGAGGGGCCACGATTCGGTGCGAACTGGCACCTACTCTTCACTGCAAGGAAAACACTTGCCGAGGCGGCAGCGCGGACCACCGGTTCATTGCAACCGCAGCAGGTGGCCGCAGCCATGAGCGACGCCGTCCTGTTCTGCTCGGCAGCCCCGGACTGGATGACCGCACGCGCGAGTCACGCTGAGATCCTGCTCATCTGGATGCGGTGGCAGCGACGGCAAGGAAACCACCAGGAAGCGGCCCGGTTGGCGGAGGAAGGAGTGCAGGTCTGCCCAGATCCCGACGGTAGGACCGGACGCACCCTGCGCTTCCACCTCGCCCGCCTCCTATTGCACATTGACCACACAGTCCACGCATCCCGCATCCGCAGCATCCTGACCGACCTCGCCGAACTACCTGCCACCGACGAGGACATGCGAGCAGAGTGTCTCAACCTGCTCGACCAGCTGTCAAAAGCAAAATGAACAGGAGAAATGATGGGATTGTTTAGCGACATCACCTCCGGGAGCACTCCCGAGCCATTCACCGGGAACAGGTGGCCGCGGATACTCACCAGCATGGACATCAACTTCTCCACCGACTCCGATGGAGATCACCTCGCCGAGTGGGACGACATGCGAGTGTGGTTCGAGGGATGCGGCTCACGAGGCGAAATCATGGTCATGCGGGCAATCTGGGGGCTTCGCCCACCCCACGAGGCCTTCGACGCAATCCTGCATCACCTTAATGACTGGAATGCCAACACTTTCTGGCCACGTGCCTTCGTCCACCGACTCGAGAAGCACCTGGTGGTCATCGGTGACCACAACATCAACATGGAAACCGGCATCGACGATGAGTTCCTGCGCCAGCAGGTGACATGCATGCTCGCAGCCACCAGCCGGTTGTTCGAGCAACTGGCCGAGGCCTTCCCGGAATCGAAGCGGTGGATGAACGCCACCAACCGATGACCCGGGTCAGCCCTTCGGTTGAAAATACTTGTGGGCATGAAGCAAACATCTGGGATTGAAAGCGTGCCCACATGAGGGACAGCAGGGAGCCGCGACGTAGGTAGCATGATCCATGATCAGCCCGCAGACTCCGCACATCACCGCAGGGACCCCCTCACCAACCCGGCCGAAGGAGTGACCCGCAAGTTCGGCATGACACTCGTGGCAGGCCCAAAACTCCCCGCAGAGGGTACACCGATTGGCCACTACATCCAGTTCCGTATGGTAATGGGCGCAGCGTCCCTCGGCATCCACGTCGATACCGCGGATCTGCTCGCGCCCCACCGGCATCGCACACTCCTCCTCACCCGGTGGGACGGACTGCGATGTCCCGCCGGATCCCATCATGAACCATGGGGGACAATGGAACAGAACATTGAAGGAGAACAATGCCAGAACCCAGCAAATGGCAACGCATCATCGAGCAAAATCCTCAGCACTCGGCGTGGTACGCCGACCGCTTCCGCCAGATGGAGGCCCGGGGCGACGACATCCACGGCGAGGCCCGATTCGTCGATGCGATGGCACCGCGTGGCGCGCGCATCCTCGATGCCGGTTGTGGGCCAGGCAGGCTGGGACCGTGTCTGGTCGCCATGGGGCACGAGGTCGTCGGAGTCGATGTCGATCCGCACCTGATTGAGGTGGCCAACAACGAACGCCCGGGCCCCACCTACCTGGTGGGTGACCTCGCCACCCTGGATCTCCCGTCAGCTGGCATCGCCGAAGGATTCGACGTGATCGTGTGCGCAGGGCACGTCATGACCTTCCTGGCTGCTTCCACCCGCATTGAGGTACTGTCCCGCTTCGCAAAGCACCTTCGCGACCAAGGACGCATCGCCGTAGGTCTGGGGGCAGGACGAGGCTACGAGTTCGCCGACTTTTTCAACGATGTTCAGCAGGCTGACCTGGTGGTCGACCAGAACCTGTCAACCTGGGATCTGCATCCGTTCACCCCGGATTCAGACCATCTGGTGTCGATCCTGAGGAAACGATGAATTGGTCCTCGTTGACGAACTCTGCCTGTTGGGCCGACCGGGTCACGGCCAGCATCAATGGGGCAGCTACGTGCAGCGCTGGGTCGTCGGCGCGCAGGGAACGAACCGGACCGACCCCAGTGTGCCGAGTCTCGAATCGTACCGTGACAATCCCGTGCCCCGCACCCCACACCCAGCCGCGGCCATGGTCATCATGGGAGACATCCATCCCCGGCACCCAACTGGCCTCGTTACCGTGACGTCGTCTCATTACCGGGGCTGCCTGGGTGATGATCGGTATCTCGTCGGAACCGGCATCCGGCTCCCAGAACAATTCCTCCTGGGCAGAATCGGTGAGATTGGAGACCCCGACCCCTACGAGGCGCACCCCGTCGGCGACCTGTACCTCGCGCAATAGATCGATGGCTACCTGCCCGATACGTTCCGGGTTGTCGGTTGCCCCGTTCAGGGTCCGCGAACGAGACCATGTACTGAAATCCGCGTGTCGCACCTTGATGCCGATGGTTCGGGCGAACAGACCCTTGCGGGTCAAGCGTTCGGCGACGGCCCGGGCATCGCGCGCCAAAATCGCGGCGAGTTCCGCGCGATCGGTGATGTCAACAGCGAAGGTATCCTCCATGGAGATGGACTTGACCTCACGGACATGTTGCACGAGCCGGTCGTCACGGGCGAAGGCAAGCTCGTGCAGGCCCTCACCCATCACCCGACCGAATTCCCGAACGAGTTCATTGACCGAAAGCTTCTGCAATTGGGAGACGGTCTCCACGCCCAGTCTGGCAAGTCGTTCGGTGGTAGCAGGTCCCACGCCCGGGATCACCGAAACCTTTAGTGGGGTAATCATTGCCAATTCCTCGCTGGGACGTAGCACCAATGCACCGTCGGGTTTGGCTGCCTCGGAGGCCAGCTTCGAGATGAGCTTGGAGGAACCGACCCCAACCGATGCGGTCAGCCCCTCGGTAAGTTGGCACAATTCGTTTCTCAGCCACGCCACGGCCTCGCCCAGGGCAATCGGGTCGTCAACTGGCCAAGCCGATGCAGTGAGATCGACATAGGCCTCATCCAGGCTGAGGGGCTCCACCAGCGGGCTGATGGTTCGCAACAGGCCCATGACGACATTGCTGGATTCCCGGTAGGCATCAAAACGCCCGGCAAGATAGGCCGCATGCGGAGCGCGCCGACGAGCAATAGCAGTTGACAAAGCAGAATGCACCCCATATCGACGTGCCTCGTAGGATGCGGTGGCTACCACTCCCCGACCACCGATTCCACCCACGATGACAGGCTTGCCCCGCAGCGATGGTTTATCTCGTTGCTCGACCGAGGCGAAGAAGGCATCCAGGTCGAGATGCAGAACCGTTCGGCCAGGCATCAGCGCCGACGGTAGCGGACGAAGCTGAACTCTTTGCGCGGTTGTTCCCGGGAGATCTCCCGCCAAATTCTCGGATCGATGACCGGGAACAGCACCGATCCCTCGGCATCGGCGTGCACCTGAGTGATGTCTAGCTCGTCGACCAGATCCATCGTGGTCGCGTAAACCTGGCCTCCTCCCACGACATGAGCTACCTCCTGGTCGAGTTCACCGGCCAGCTCGATGGCCTCCTTGATTCCGGGAACCGCTTGGCCACGAAGGTTTCCTTGGGAATCAGGAGGAAAATCTACCGATGCTGGATCGTGGGTGATGATGATGGAGAAACGTCCCGGCAACAAGCCCATGGACTGGTGGGTACGTCGCCCCATGATGAGCGGATGCCCCATGGTGAGGGCTTTGAAGCGTTTCCAGTCCTCGGCGAATTTGAAGGGCTGATCGGTACCATCACCGATCACCCGATTGGCGGCCACCACCGCGATTGACACCAGACGCATGGGGGCTCCTAGACCGCCACCGGGGCCTTGATGGCCGGTGCTGGATCGTAGTCCACAACCTTGATGTCGTCGAGAGTGAAACAATCGATGCTTGCCACATCGGGATTCAACCACAACTTGGGAAGTACGCGTGGAGTGCGAGAGAGCTGCTCGGCCACCTGGCCGATGTGGTTGTCGTAGATGTGGGCATCGCCGAAGGTATGCACGAATTCCCCGACCTCCAACCCGCTCACTTGGGCGATCATGTGCACCAGCGCCGAATAGGAGGCGATATTGAAGGGCACTCCGAGGAACAGATCGGCGGAGCGCTGGTAGAGCTGGCAGCTGAGTCTGCCATTGGCTACGTAGAACTGGAACATGATGTGACACGGGGGAAGAGCCATATCCTCAACCTCAGCGACGTTCCATGCCGAGACCACATGGCGACGGGAGTCGGGATTATCGCGAATCGAGGAAACCACCTTGGCGATCTGATCAATAGCCTCGCCATCAGGGGTGGGCCAGGAACGCCATTGGCGGCCGTAGGTCGGCCCAAGATCGCCGTTCTTGTCGGCCCATTCATCCCAGATGTGTATGTCGTGGTCGTGCAGCCAGGAAATGTTCGTTGATCCGCTCAGGAACCAGATGAGCTCACCGAACACCCCACGGGTGAAGATCTTCTTGGTGGTGACCAGCGGGAATCCCCGGGACAAGTCGAAACGCATCTGGCGGCCGAAGACCGAACGGGTTCCCGTGCCGGTACGGTCGGATTTGTGAGTACCGTTAGCCATCACATCAGCCAGCAGGTCGAGATACTGCTTCATGCCTCGCCTCCGATAACCGATGCCAGAGTGCCGATGATGGCTCGTACCGCCTTGCCCCGATGGGAAATCGTGTCCTTGGCCTCGGGGGTCATCTGTGCGGTGGTGAGATCTGCCTCGCCGTCGTCGGGGACAAAGATCGGGTCATAACCGAACCCCCCCTCACCACGCGGGGCTCCCGTGATACGTCCAGGCATCTCGCCGCGACTGGTGAACTCCCGGCCGTCGGGGGTGACCAGCGCCATCGCCGCCACGAAACGGGCAGTCCGGTGGGGGTCACGCACATCGGAGATCTGGGCCAGCAGCAGGTCGAGGTTAGCCAAGTCATCATGCTGTGGCCCTGCCCACCGTGCAGAACGGACACCGGGCATCTGGTTGAGCGCATCGACGCAGATCCCAGAATCATCGGCGAGAGCAACCAACCCGGTGTGCTGGGCGGCTGCGCGCGCCTTGATGAGCGCATTGCCCTCGAAGGTCCACTCGGTCTCGGCCGGTTCCGGGAAGGTGGCGACATCTCCCAGACCGAGCACCTCGATATCCAAACCTTCCTCAACGACGATGCGCCGTAGTTCGGCGAGTTTCTTGGCGTTGTTGGTGGCCAGCACCACACTGGTAGTCACGCGAGGACCTCACTCTGCAACCGGGTCAGCTCGGCGCACCCATACTGACCAAGATCCAGCAGTTCGTTGAGCAGGCCACGATCGAAGGGGGTGCCCTCCGCGGTGCCCTGGATCTCGACGAATCGCCCGGTTCCGTCGCAAACGATGTTCATGTCGGTGTCTGCCGTGGAATCCTCCGCGTAGCACAGATCAAGCATTGGGGTTCCTCCAACGATGCCGACCGACACCGCGGCCACCGACCCGATGAGCGGCTCGCCTGCCAGCAGATCACGTTCCCGCAACCAGGACACGGCGTCGCTCAGGGCGACGTGGGCCCCGGTGATAGACGCTGTACGAGTGCCACCATCGGCTTGGAGTACGTCGCAGTCGATGACGATGGTGTTCTCCCCCAGTGCCTTGTGGTCGATGACTGCACGCAACGAGCGGCCGATCAACCGGGAGATTTCATGGGTGCGCCCACCGATCTTCCCGCGCCGTGATTCCCGATCGCTGCGGGTATTGGTGGACCGGGGCAGCATCTCGTACTCGCTGGTCACCCAGCCCAGCCCGGAGCCCTTACGCCAGCGCGGTACTCCCTCGCTCACCGACGCCGCCACGAGTACCCTCGTCTTCCCGAACTCGACGAGAACCGAACCCTCCGCATGGTCGAGCCAGCCGCGGGTAAATCTCACCTCACGCAGTTCGTCGGGACCCCGACCATCAACACGCAGATCACTCACACCAATAAACCTAATCACTCACGCCGACAAACATATCGAGCCGCACCGTGATCTATTGGAGCAGACTCCCGGTGGACCATACTCCCAGCCACTCCATCACCTCGCAACGCATCGGATCCCTGGCCCATATGGGCCAGGGATCCGACAAATCGCGGTGAAACCGGCATCACTCCTGGACGATGACGTACAGGTTGCGCGGGCCGTGCACACCCTCAACACGGCTTAGCTCAATGTCGGAAGTCGCCGACGGCCCAGAAATCCACGTCAACGGGAGGCCGTCCTCCTTGACTGAGGGCCCGAGCTTGGTGACCACCTCGGGGACAGAGGAGTACACCTGATCGGCACGAATCACGCAGATCAACGAGTCAGGAACCAGCGACAATGCGCGACGACCCTGATCCGGACGGTGGTCTAGGACGATGGTCCCGGTCTCCGCAGACCCGGCGGCTGCGGCAGAGACCACCGCATCGACCTCGTTCAACTCCAGTGCGCTCAGCTGCTGACCCGGCGTGTCGATGTAGAGCTTGGCCCCGGCCCCCTCGATCGCCTCGCGCCACTTCTCGTCGACGCCATCACCGATAACCACCGACTTCACCTCAAGGGCTTTCAGACCTTTGGCGATCTCAGCGGGAACATCTGCGACGGGGCACTTGATAACCGTCGCCTTGTAGTCGATGACCCTCTCGATGAAGGTCTCGATCACGTCACCGACATCGACCTGCTGGCCATATTTCCAGTCGACCGGGGAATCCTCGGCCACTGCCACATTGCCGGGTACGTCACGCAATGCGCTGCGCACCCGAGCGAGAATCTCGTCCTTGGCGTTCATGCCAGCTCTCCTCGGTTCTTCTTCCACCAGGTGCGGAAGCTCTGCTCGGGCATCATCGGAACATCACGGGCATCGGTCCACCGCGACAGCGGGTAGGGCATCGGGCCAAACTTCTTGACTTTGAATCCCTTGCCGAGGATCAGGTCGACCAGAGCGGTTCCCTTGCCTGCCCATGCCAAGTGCTTGCCATCGGCCATCACCCAAGATGCGATAGACATCAGCTGCGGCTCCGCGGTGTGCGGAATGTGCGGCGGATCAGACTTCTTCGCCTCGACCACCTTGTGACGCATGTGCACCAACAGGTCGGTGATCGGGATACGCACCGGGCAGACCTCGTTGCAGGCGCCGCACAACGACGACGCGAAGGGCAGCGAGCGGTCCACATCGGAGGCCAGACCGCGCAACTGCGGGGTCAAGATGGCACCAATCGGGCCGGAGTACACCGAGCCGTAGGCGTGACCGCCAACGCGCTCGTAGACCGGGCAGATGTTCAGGCAGGCCGAGCAACGAATGCAGCGCAGCGCAGCCCGGCCGATGGGGTCAGACAGCACGTTGGTGCGACCGTTATCGACGAGCACCACGTGCACGGCCTGTGGGCCGTCGTCCTTGGAGACACCGGTCCATATCGAGGTGTAGGGGTTCATCCTCTCGCCGGTAGAGGAACGCGGCAGCAGTTGCAGGAAGACCTCAAGATCCTGGAAGGTCGGGACGATCTTCTCGATCCCGACCACCGAGATCAGAGTCTGGGGCAGCGTCAGGCACATGCGACCGTTACCCTCGGACTCCACAACCACCAGCGAACCAGTCTCAGCGACCAAGAAGTTGGCACCCGAAGTAGAGGTTTTCGCCCGCAAGAACTTCTCGCGCAGGTGGCGGCGAGCTGCACCGGCCAGGTTCACCGGGGTATCGTCGAGGCCGTCGGGCGGCGGGGTGCCGTAACGGCCCATCTCGCGCAGGAAGATCTCGCGGACCTCGGCACGGTTGCGGTGCAGGGCCGGGACCACGATGTGCGAGGGACGGTCATGACCGAGCTGGACGATGAGTTCCGCGAGGTCGGTTTCCCAGGCAGCGATGCGCGCGGCCTCAAGGGCCTCGTTCATGTCAATTTCCTGGGTGACCATCGACTTGACCTTGACGACCTCCTTCTCCCCGGTCTGCTCGACCAAGTCGATGACGATCCGGTTGGCCTCCTCGGCGTCGCGTGCCCAGTGGACGATGCCACCGGCCTCAGTGAAGTTCTTCTCGAACTCCAGCAGGTATTCGTCCAGGTGGCGGCCGACGCGGTTCTTGATTTGCTCACCTGCGGTGCGCAGAGCCTGCCAGTCGGCGACCTCACCGACCACGCGCGCCCGCTTGTTGCGGATGGTGGTGGTCGCGTGTTTCAGGTTCGCCCGCTGCTGGGTATTAGTCAGCGAGGTGCGAGCGGACACCTGGAATCTGGGCGAATCGACAAGCTCACCTGGCGGCGGTGCCGGAGTGAGACGTTCGAGTTCTGTGCTGGTCATCATTCATCTCCTTCGGTCTGGGCCAAGATCTCGGCCAAGTGAATCGGCTTGATACCGGCCTTGGTCCGATTGAGAACGCCCGAGATGTTCAACAGACAGAGGTTGTCGCCTGCACACAAGTATTCAGCCCTGGTGGAGGCCACGTTGCGCGCCTTGTCGCCAGCCATCGACACCGATACGTCCGGGTTCTTCAGAGAGAAGGTGCCACCCATGCCGCAGCAGGTAGTGGCGTCCGGAAGATCGATGAGATCAATGCCGCGTACTGCGCGCAGCAGTTGCTGCGGCTTGTCACCCACGTGGGCGATGCGGATGGAGTGGCACGACGGGTGGAAAGTGACCCGGTGCGGGAAGTAGGCCCCAACATCGGTAGTGCCCAGAACATCGACGAGGAACTCGGAAATGTCGTAGGTGCGAGAGGTAACCGCAGCCACACGGTCACCGATCCGATCACCAGCATCCCGGCGAGCCAGCATCTCGTGTTGGTGACGTACCGAGCCGACGCAGGACCCGGACGGACCAACGATGTAGTCGTAGGACTCGAAGGCCTTCAGGAAGTTCTTCACCGAACCCATGGCCTCGTCGTAGTAGCCGGTGTTGGTGAAGATCTGGCCACAGCAGGTCTGTGCCTTGGGGAACACGACCTTGCAGCCCATCCGCTCAAGCAGCTTGACAGTGGCGATCGGAGTCTCGGGGAACATCACATCGTTCGCGCAGGTCGGGAAGATCGCAACGGTCATCCCCGCTCCGGGCTTGGCCACGGGGGCCGAGACAGCGGTTGTTGTCATGGAATTCTCCTTTGTCGAGGATCAGGCGGGCAGCAGCCAGCCGAGGACCGAGGTAGATTCGAGACCGACGATGATGCACAAGATCACCAGCAGGCCGATAGACCAAGGCAACGACTTGCGCAGCATGTCGGATTCCTTGCCTTCCACGGCCGTGGCCGCAATGGCGAGGGTCTGGGGGCTGATCATCTTGCCGACGGCACCGCCGACGGTGGAGGCACCGACCAACAGGCTGGGATCGACACCGATCTGCGAGGCGGCAGTCTGCTGCAGCGACGCGAACAGCGCCGTCGCAGAGGTGCCGGAGCCGGTGACCGCAGTACCAATCCAGCCGAGGATCGGACACAGGAAGGCGAAGACCGCGCCTGCACCGGCGATCCAGTAACCGATGGTGAGGGTTTGTCCAGAGAAGTTCATCACATAGGCCAGACCAAGCACCGAACCGATGGTCACGAAGGTCCACCGCAACTTGTAAACCTGGGTGCTGAAAACCTTCCAGACTTGAGCCGGTTTCATGCCGTAGCAAATGCTCAGTAGGATCGCAGTGAGCAGCAGCAGGGTACCCGGGGATGACAACCACGTGAAGGTGTATAACGCCGAAGAGGTCGCCTTACCCTCGGCAGTGAGCACCAAGTTGGTATCACCGCTCCACAAGCCCGGCCAGTGGATCTTGATATTGGTGGCGGCGAGAGCCTTCTTCACTACGGGGATCATCTGGGTAACCGCGAAGACCACGATGACCAAGATGTAGGGAAACAGTGCCCAGGCAACGGACTTGAAGGTTACCGGAACGTCTTCGTTGTCCTTGGCTGTTGCGGCAGCCTCTTTGCCGGTCATCCGAGCAATCGCCTCGGTTACTCCCTTCGGCTGCCAGAAGCGCAGCATCAGCACGCCGAAAGCCAGCGAGACCAGAGCGGCAACCATATTGGTCAGCTCGGTGGAGATGTAGGCGGCCGACACCCAGGTCGCGATGGAGTAGGTGATACCGACGACGAGCGCCAGCGGCCAGAGCTCCTTCACGCCCTTGGCCCCATCCATGATGATGAGAAGCAGGATAGGCACGACCCACGCCATGACCGCGGTCTGACGGGTGATGTACATGCCAAGTTCCTGTGCCGGGATGGAGGTGATTGCCGCGCCGGTGATCACCGGGGTGGCAATGGCCCCGAAGGGCACCGCGAAAGTGTTGCCGACGAGAACCGTGAGTGCAGCCTTCATCGGCTTCAACCCGATGGCCACAAGCATCACACCAACGATGGCCACCGGCGCACCGAAGCCCGCGAGGGCCTCAAGAAGAGCACAGAAGCTGAAGGCGATGAGGATACCGAGTGCCCGCGGATCGTTGGAGATCACGTTGAAGGCACGCATCAGGTCAGCGTGGTGACCAGATGCCACGGTCAGTTCAAAGAGGAAGATCGCACAGAGCACGATCCAAGTAATCGGGAAGATGCCGAAAGCGGCACCTTCGGTAAACGATGCGACCGTCATGCCGACCGGCATCTTGAAAGCGAGAACTGCGATGACCATCGCCACAGCCGCACCCAGCAAGCAGGACCAGTGAGCCTTCATCTTCGCCACGCCGAGGGCAACGAAGACGACAATCAGCGGCAACATGGCCAGCAGCGCGGAGATCAGCAGGCTGCCTCCCACTGGGGCCGTATCAGGTTTGAACTCCATCGAAACTCCATCGTTTCGCATCGGGCGGTTTACCGTCTTATTCCAGACTGTGGTCGGACCACAGTCAACAAAGGCTAGCCTTTCCTAGAAGTCTCAACGCAGCACTTGCAGACGCGCGAGTCTATTGTCAGCAATCATCGTGGCGTGCATGTGCATGTTCCGTGGCACTCGGTTCGGATGGAAGGATCGACGCCAATGAAGGCTTACCAACTGGTGCAACAACACATTGAGGAACAGATCCTAGAAGGCATGTTGACCAGCGGAGCGCTGCTGCCTCCCGAGAGGGAGCTCGCGGCAGCGCTGGGGGTATCACGCACCGCCGTACGTGAGGCCTTGCGTACCTTGGAGGCACAGGGGCTGGTCACCTCCAATGTCGGCGCAGGTCCGGAATCGGGCACCCGGATCTCCGCCCACTACTCCCCCTCAGTTGCCAAAACCCTACAACTCCATGTCGCGCTGGCTCATTTCCCGATCGACGACGTCGTCGAGACCCGGATCATCCTTGAGAAAGAGAGTGTACGGCTTGCCTGCGAGAAGGCCGACGAAGCGGATCTTTCGGAGATCCGGCACATGCTCACCCAGATGGATGAGCCGGACTTGAGTCTCGAACGCTTCAACCAGTTGGACGCAGCCTTCCACGTCCGTATCGCCGAGGTCTCGGGCAACAGCCTGTCGGCGGTACTCACCTCCTCGGTCCGCTACGCCCTATCGCTGCCCATCAAGAAAGCGTCAGAGCAGATACCAGAATATTCGCAATTGAGGAGTAGCTTAATTCAGCAACATCACGGAATATTCGATGCAATCGCTGCCAAGAACACTGCTCTTGCTGTTGAATTAGTGGAGAACCACATCCGTACCGCGTACGCGATCCTCCCGATGTGAAATTCGCACTGGCGTGGCTCGGACACCGTGGCTTGACCCTCACTCCAGGAGAAGTTCATGACGGCGATCAGCTCCCGCTCCATCCTCAGCACTACACCGCAGTCGCACGTCGATCAGCTGGCGGCAGCCCTCGGCTCCGACGTCGAAGTCACCACCAGAGCCCTTGAGCGCTTCGCCCTGGCGGTTGACGCATCCCATTACCTCAAAATTCCCCAGGCCGTCGCTCGGCCCACGAATGCAACACAAGTCGCCTTGGCAATGGCCCTGGCCGTTCGCTGCAACTGGCCCCTAACCTTCCGCGGTGGCGGTTCCTCGCTGTCGGGTCAGGTCATGGCCGAAGGCCTATGCCTGGACACCAGACGACACTTCCGCGGAATTGAGGTGCTCGATCAGGGTCGCAAGGTGCGTGTCCAACCGGGCGCAACGATTGCGCAAGTCAATGCGCGATTAGCCCACCACCACACCAAGCTCGGCCCAGACCCGGCCTCCTCCATCGCCTGCACCATTGGTGGCTTGGTCGCCAATAACTCCTCCGGGATGACCTGCGGGGTGACCGCCAATACTTACAAGACCCTCGACTCGATGATCTTCGCCCTACCCTCGGGCACCGTCATCAACACCGCAGACCAGGATGCCGACGAGCAGCTCAAGAGTTCCGAGCCCGGGCTCTACCTCACCCTGCTCAACCTGCGTGATCAACTGCGTCGCCCCGAGGTGCGAGCCGACATTGAGCGCCGCTACGCCATCAAGAACACCATGGGCTACGGGATGAACTCCTTCATCGACTTTGATGAGCCAGTAAAAATCCTTGAGCACCTGATGATCGGTTCTGAAGGAACCCTAGGATTCGTCGCCGAGGCCACGTTCAACACGGTGCCCATCCATGCGAAGACCGCCACCGGGTTGCTGATCTTCAATTCCCTGCAGGCCGCGACCGATGCCCTGCCCACCTTGGTGTACTCCGGGGCCGACGTCGTCGAGTTACTCGACTGTCGATCGATCCTTGCGGTGCAAGACCAGGCATCGGCCGTGCTACCCGCCGGATTCCAGGTCGACCAGCAGGCGGCCCTGCTGGTTGAGTATCAGGGTGACACCTCCGAAGAACTGGAGGCCCGCACCAACAAGGGCGCAGTGCACTTCGGCGAATTCGATCTGGCTATGGACCCGGAACTCACTCAGGACTCTGGCCGACGCAACCAGATGTGGGTCATGCGCAATGGGCTGTACACCAAGGTGGCCGGCAACCGACCAGCCGGCACCTCTCCCCTGCTGGAAGATATCGCGGTACCCATGCCCACCTTGGGCGGGGTCTGTTCCGATCTCCAGGTGCTCTTCGACAAACACGGCTACGAGGGCGCGGTGATCTTCGGTCACGCCAAAGATGGCAACATCCACTTCCTGGTAACCGAGGACTTCGACGGTGAGAAGTCGATGAGACGCTACGAGAATTTCACCGAGGACATGGTCGAGCTCATCCTCGACAAGCAGGGAACCCTCAAGGCTGAACACGGAACCGGTCGGATTATGGCCCCATTCGTCCACCGCCAGTACGGCGATGAGCTCTACGAGGCGATGTGGTCGGTGAAACGGGCCTGTGACCCGACCGAGGTACTCAACCCGGGGGCTGTACTCACCGAGGATCCGAAGCTCTACCTGAAGAACATCAAGAAGACCAACCCGGTGCGTCCGCTGATCGACAGTTGCGTCGAGTGCGGGTACTGCGAGCCGGTATGTCCTTCCCAACACCTGACCACCACCCCAAGGCAACGCATCGTCATCCAACGTGCCATCGCAGATGCCGAGGCCCGCGGTGACCGCGAGATGGCCAGACAACTGTACGAGGAAGAGGACTACATGGTGGTCCAGACTTGCGCGGTTGACGGCATGTGCCAAACGGCCTGCCCGATGAAGATCAACACCGCGGATTTGGTCCGTGACCTTCGTGCCGAGCGCCGCAGCAAGCCAGTCAGTGGCTTCTGGACCGCAGCAGCGAAGGTCTGGGGACCGTTTACTGGGGTCGCATCGATCGGCATGTCGACAGTGAAGGTGCTTCCCACACCACTGGTGCGCGGTGCTACTGGGGCTGCCCGCAAGTTGTTGGGTACCGACGTGGTTCCCACCGTCACCTCCGAGCTTCCCGGTGGCGGTCGGCGTCGTTCCCCGATCCACTGCGACTACCCGGATGCGGTATTCATGCCTGCGTGCGTGGGCACTATGTTCGGCACCGGTCACGAAAACAAGGAAGGAGCCGCCCAAGCCCTGCGGGAGCTGTGCGAACGTACCGGGGTGAAGCTGCGGGTCCCCGACGACATCTCCTCGCTGTGCTGTGGCACGGTGTGGAAGTCGAAAGGGATGCGTCCCGGTGAACGCATCATGGACGAACGGCTCACTAAATCCTTGCGCAAGGCGACGGACAACTGGCGGCTACCCATCGTGTGTGATTCGGTATCCTGCTCCGAGGGCATTGAGATCGCCCTGTCCCACATGGGGGTGACCGAGGCCACGGTGCTCGACGCAACTGAGTTCGCGGTGAGTCACATCATCGATAAACTCCCCGAGTTGCCGAAGGCGAAACTGGCAGTACTGCACCCGACCTGCTCCTCGACCCGGATGGGTGTCAACGACGCCCTGATGACCCTGGCCAAGCTAGTGGCCGATGAGGCTCGCGTTCCCGATGGTTGGCGGTGCTGCGGCTTCGCCGGTGACCGTGGCTTGCTGCACGAGGAGTTGACGGCCACCGCAACGCAGGATGAGGCCCACGATGTCGCCCAGATGCACGCGGACCTGTTCTTGTCCTGTAACCGGACCTGCGAGCTGGGCTTGACCCGGGCCACCGGAAAGGTCTACGTCCACGTTCTGGAGGAGATCAACGACCGGGTGAAGAAGCTGGTTCCGGTACGCGGCGTCGTGTGATCCACGGTGTGGGTGCGGGCCCAGGCACCGCACCCACCGTTCGATCAATTCAATCCAGGTGGAGTGATTCGATGCCGGAAACGAATCCACCCATCAGCCGTCGGCCGAGTCCCTCGAAGGCCTTCGGATCACCGGTGGTGACGAAGCGCCGCGTGGCGACGTGGGGTTCGGTGCGCACCAGGTTGCGCCGAGTGAGCAAGGCATAGGCAGCCCGTGCAGATTCATCGGAGGATGAGACCAAGGTGACCTCCTCACCCATCACTAAGGACACCACCCCACTTAACAGCGGGTAGTGCGTGCACCCCAGGATGAGAGTGTCAACCCCTTCATCCTTGAGCGGGGTCAGATAATCGGTGGCAACCTCAAGGAGTTCGACTCCGCTGGTGATCCCAGCTTCCACGAAATCCACGAAACGCGGGCAGGGTTGGGTGAACAATTTCGCGCGAGAAGCCACCAGCGCGTCATCGTAGGACCGAGAATTCGCGGTGCCCTGAGTACAGATGACCCCCACCTTCCCGTTGCGAGAGATCGTGGCCGCCTTGCGCGCCGCAGGGAGGATTACTTCAATGACCGGAATGTCGTAGCGCTCGCGGGCATCACGCAGAGCAGCTGAGGAAGCAGTGTTGCAGGCGATGACTAAAGCCTTGACCCCTTGTCCCACCAGCCAGTCGAGACATTCCAAGGTAAATTCACGGACCTCGGCGATGGGCCGGGGTCCATAGGGGGTCCGGGCCGTGTCGCCCAGATAGATGATGTCCTCATCTGGCAGGAGATCGACGATGGCGCGTGCCACCGTCAGTCCTCCGAAGCCTGAGTCGAAGATTCCGATCGGGGCGTTGATTCTCACCCGACCAACTGTAGGGCGTCGGTGCCCAACGGTGGTCATAGCAGCCAAGGGAATCGGTTGGCCTTGGTAACCGTGGACAGGTTCCCAGGTGGGTGTGAGCATTCCTTGCCATGACACTCACCATTGTGAATCCCACCTGATTCCTCGCCACGCAAGCAGCCCCGTGACGAACTTCCAGAAGGCCCGGACTTCCGGTCCCAGTAGCTCAATCGCAGGGAGGATGACAAGCGCGAACACGGTCTCACTACGCTGAACACCTTCAATCTCACTTGACTTCACCCACTTCCGCACAGACGGTGTAACAAAAATGCCATTTGAAAATGCCTGCTACTTATAGCAGGTCCGCATCGATTTACTGTCAATTCTTCGATACGGATTACTCCTGATCCAGGTCACGACGAGCGGGATAGACAACGAACTCTGCCGCAGTAGCAGTTCCCACCTGCCCACAGTCCAGCGCTCGTGCATTACTCCAAGGTGACCACCAAGGATTCGACGACGAAGCCCAGCCAGTCAAAGATCGCGGCAACCGCACTCATCGGGTCGTTCGCATCCAACTCGGCCAGCGCATCGATGTCCTCGGCGGTACGCACCTCCAGCCGGATGGACAACGCCAGACGCACCGCGGACAAGGTCTTCAACCAAGCGTCGGCATTATCCATCTCAACCACGCACCGCCCGTCAGTGATGGCATGCAGGTCAGCCAGCATGATGCGGGCGTCGTTCACCTTCTGATCACGCTGAGCGACCTTGGTATAACGCTGAAAATCTGCGGAGGCTGCGGGATCATCCGGGTAAGGATCGGGGAACAATCGCCCCAGCAGAGGATCGGGATTCGGATCTCCACAGAAAGCATCGCTAGTGATCAGTTCGCGCTCCAACTGGGCGAAGAGATCATCGGTATCGGTGATGCGGTCGGTACCCGGGCCGGTGCATCCTGGGACCGCGTCCAGCAGCACCTCAATGAGGGAGATCACCAGCCCGCAGAGCACATGTCGTTCAGTGTCATCGAAATCGCAGACCAGTTTCCCCGAGATCCTGCGGAATGCCTGCATTAGTCATTCCTACTCATGGTGGCCCACAGCCCGTAGCTATGCATGGCCTGAACGTCACGTTCCATTGCCTCGCGACTGCCCATGGCGACGACGGCCTTTCCTTCCATGTGGACCTGCATCGTGAGGTGTTCAGCCTTTTCCCTGGGGTAATGGAAGTAGCTGGAGAAGACGTGGATGACGTAGGAAAACAGGTTGACGGGGTCGTCCCAGACCACGGTCACCCAACCGTGAGTTGCAGGATCCGCTGCGTCGGTGCGATCCTCAACTGCTGTGCCACCGCCGGTGATCCCTTCTTGTGCTGGTCCGACCATGACCTCCATTCTGGCCCATTGGTTCAAACCGTCTTGGGTAATGTTGTGCGCATGACGTCGACCGCGCTGCTGACCGACATGTACGAGCTGACGATGATCCGGGCAGCCCTGGCCTCCGGGGTCGCCGATCGTCGTTGCACCTTCGAGTTGTTCCCGCGCCGATTACCCCAGGGACGCAGCTACGGGGTGGTCGCCGGTACCGGGCGCGCACTGGAGGCCCTCGCCGAGTTTCGTTTCGGCGACCAGGAGATTTCCTATCTCGCGGAGGCCGGAGTCGCCGACGACGCCTTGGCCCAGTGGCTGGCCGGTTACCGCTTTTCCGGAACCATCCGCGGCTATGGGGAGGGTGAACTGTTCTTCTCCGGCTCGCCGGTCTTAGTCGTCGAGGGCAGCTTCGCCGAAGCGGTAGTCCTGGAAACCCTCATGCTATCGATCTTTAACCACGACTCCGCAGTGGCCTCGGCGGCCTCCCGGATGACCTTGGCCGCCGAGGGCCGCCCGATCATTGAGATGGGCGGGCGCCGAACCGCCGAGTGGGCTGCGGTGGCCTCGGCCCGGGCTGCATGGATCGCAGGCTTCGCATCCACCTCGGTGCTGGAAGCTGGTCGGCACTGGGGAATCCCGGTCTCCGGGACGGCAGCCCACTCCTTCACTCTGTTGTTCGACTCCGAACAGGATGCCTTCGCATCGCAGCTGAACTCGATGGGTGAGAACACAACCTTGCTGGTCGACACCTACGACGTCGACCAGGCGATCCACACAGCCGTTGAATTAACCGGTGGCAAACTTGGCGGCATACGCCTGGATTCGGGTGATCTGTCGACTGAGGTGCGTCGAGTGCGCAAGCTGCTGGATTCCCTCGGTGCGACGAAAACCCGGATCATCGTCACCAGTGACCTCGACGAGTACCAGATCGCTGCCCTGCGCGGGGCACCCGTTGACGGCTTTGGAGTGGGCACCTCGGTGGTCACCGGCTCAGGGCATCCCACTTCCGGAATGGTCTACAAGCTGGTAGCCCGCGCCCAGTCCGACGATCCGGATGCTCTGCAGGTCCCAGTGGCCAAGAGATCCACCAACAAATCCACGATCGGCGGACGCAAGACCGTGAAGCGTCAGATCGGCGACGATGGCAAGGCAACCGCAGAGGTGATCGGCATCGATATCACCCCGCGCGCGGATTCGAACGACCGCATGGTAATGGTCGATCTCGTGAGGGACGGCGAGATCGTCGGGGCCGAGGAATTGTCGGTGGCCCGGGAGCGCCACGAGCGAGCCCGCGCAGAATTGCCGAAGACCGGCCTGAAGATCTCACGGGCCGAGCAGGCCATCCCCACGCTCTACGTGGACAGCACCGGGGATGAACGAGCCAATGTCTATCTGGCGGGCAAACCACCTGCCAATCTTTGAGGTTAACCGTCGGCAATCCCACGGGAGGAGAGATATGAGCACCGCACTTGTGGTCGTTGACGTGCAGAACGATTTCTGCGAGGGGGGAGCCCTCGCTGTGACCGGGGGCGAGCAGGTCGCTCGGGCCATCGCCCAATACATCGGGGAGGATCTACGCCGGGCCCGCGGTCACGGTTTCGATCTGGTCGTAGCCACTCGGGACAGCCACGTCGACCCGGGCTCCCATTTCAGCGAGACCCCAGACTTCGTCGATTCGTGGCCACCACACTGTGTCGCCGACACACCAGGGGCGCAATTTCACCCGGCTGTCGCCGAGATCGGTTTCGACGCCGTCTTCGACAAGGGAGCCACCCAAGCCGCATATTCCGGTTTCGAGGGCGTTGACGCCGACGGCACCGGACTGCAGTCCTGGTTGCAGCAGCGTGGGGTGACTGCGGTGAGCATCGTCGGGCTGGCCACCGATCACTGCGTGCGGGCCACCGCCTTAGATGCGGCACGTCTGGGCTTCCTAACCACCGTCGACCTGAAACTGTGTGCAGCCGTCGATCCAGGAGCAATAACCCGGGTCGTGGCCGAGTTGGAAGCTGCACGAGTGCTGATCACCCACTGAGACTTTACCGCCCGAATGTCCTGATCAGTCCTGGTCGGGGCTCCAAGGCTGGGGGACGTGGGTGAACCCGTTCAGCACCCCGGCCATCCGCATCGGCCGGGCCATGGTGAAGACATCTTCTAACAGGAGGGTCTTGCCATCCGGTCCGGACAACGGAATCTGCCAGTTCGGGTACTCTTTCCACGTTCCCGGCTGATTCTGCACCCGGCGGTCTCCCACCGCGTCGACCAGGGGAACATTCAGCACCTTGCACCGCGACTGCACCAGATAGCGGTAGAGCCCGAGCATTTGTTCCTCAACCAGATCGATGTCGGCATCAGGAACCAGCAACCCACGTTCCTCAAGAACATCCAGGAAGGCGGCCTGCTCCGCATTGGCGGCTGCCTCCTCGGCCTCCACCGATTCCATGAGCAGCCCCAACTTGTGACGCAACTGCACATGGTCCTTGGCCAAGTACCCGGCGGTCGGTGGTAGATCATGAGTGACCACCGAAGCCATCGCTAGTTCTCGCCACTGCTCTGGAGGGATCGGCACACCCTGGTCGTCTTGCTCGAACCACAGCACCGAAGTGCCCAGGATGCCGCGAGCACCCAAGTACTGCCTGACCCACGGTTCGACGGTCCCGAGATCCTCACCGACGACAAAGGCCCCGGCACGCTGAGCCTCCAGCATGATGATACCGACCAGAGCCTCGTGGTCGTAGCGCACATAGGTTCCCTGCTTGGCGGTTCCGCCCCAGGGAACCCACCACAGCCGGAACATTCCCAACACGTGGTCGATGCGCACTCCCCCGGCATGTCCCAAGGCCACTTGGAGCATCTGCCTGAAGGGGGCATAGGCGGTATCGGCAAGCCGGTCGGGGCGCCATGGAGGCTGACCCCAGTCCTGGCCCATCTGGTTGTAGCCGTCCGGCGGGGCGCCCACATTGATGCCGTGGGCATAGACATCACTCATCATCCAGGTGTCCGCGGAGGCTCCCGAGACACCCACCGCAAGATCGGTAACGATGCCAATCCCCATCCCGGCATCCACCGCATCCTGCTGGGCATCGGACAACTGCTCCCAAGCAACCCACTGGGCCCACTCATGGAAAGCGATTTCTTTGGCGTTCTCCTGGTGAATCCGGGCAACGGCCGGGGAGGTGGGGCGACGCAGTTCTTCCGCCCAAGTGCGCCAGTCATTGCCGAATTTCTCGCACAACACACACCACGTGGCGTAGTCGCGCAAGCGGCGGCCCTGACGGCGGCGGAAATCGGCGAAAGCCATCTGGCGAGCGGGGCGAAGGCCTGCATCATGGATAATCCGCAGCGCGGCGACCTTCGCCAGCCAGGCAGTGTCCCGGTCGATGAGATCTGTATCCGTCAGCCGCTGTTCCAGATCGGTGCGCAGCCGGTTGATCGCGGCGCGGGCGTCATCATTGAGTTCCCCGTACTCGGGAATCGCTTCCGGGCGGATGTACATCGGGTGTAAGAACAGCCGCGAGCTGGGAAGGTACGGCGAGATGTCCATCGGCGGCATGGGTTGGGCCGCATGGAGCGGATTGATCAGCACGTAGTCGGCGTACTGCTGGGTGGCCGACCATACCGATAAATCCGCCAGATCGGTCAGATCACCGATGCCCCAAGATCTCCTGGAACGCACCGAGTAGAGTTGAGCAGCATATCCCCAAATACGTCGGCCATTGAGCCGCGGAGGCAAGCCCAAGTAGCGGGGGGTGACGATGAGGGTGGCCTCAGCCTGACGGTCGTCGGAGACCAGTTCGAGGCGGTGGTAACCGGTGGGCAGATCGCCGGGAATCTGGAAAGAGGCCTCCCCAATCAGTTCACCATCCACCTCGCGAGGCGGCACGTCGTGCTGGCACTGTCCCAGGTAGCGGATACCCCCATCCTCGAGCTTGAGCCGCACCTGGGCGGGATGACCGTGGGCAACGTGGACCTCCATGTGTTTTTGTTCCCCTTGGGTCACCACCACGACTGGCGGTAGCCCACGACGCCAAGGGCGCATGTCAATCTCGCGGAGGGCAGCCTCGGCCTGCTCATCGGTATGCGCGTGGATGCCCATCGCGGCCAGCACCTTGATGATCGTCTCATGGCTAACCGGAACGTGACGCCCCTTCCAGTCCCAGTACTCGGTGGCTATTCCGAGTCGTTCCGCTAATACGTGGAGTTGTTCTGCGTTCATGCCAATCCTCAGGGTCGACGTGGAGGCATGGATAACCCTATCTGATGCGCACCACCTGGGTCCGCGCAACCATGTCATGCAGCCCCTGTCGTCGTGGGTTCATCAGCGGAATGCCCCCGTTGAGTACCGCTGTGATTGTCAGGAGGGACAATGCTTGGTAGAGGAGGTTGCGCAGCAGTGCCTCACGCATCGGCAGACCGTGGTGCTCCCGACCACGATCAAGGGGCACCACCCTCATGCCAAGGATGAGCATGCCGAGGGTGGCCGAGCGCCACAGTTGCATTCCCGCCGAATAGATGAACCCAACCACCAATTGCACGAGAGTGAGTTGCTGCATGCTGGCACCCAACCCGTAGGTGGTGGCATAAGGATCGGGGGTCTGCCCACCGGTCTGCGCAGATCGCCACACATCGTCCATGAAGCGGTTGAGGCCCTCTACGAGATCTGCCGAGAAGGGCCAGAAAACCAAGGCCGTGAGCATCCCCACTACCATTGCATCAATCGCCAAACCGCCCGCCCGGCGCCACCAACCGGCCAGCGGGACTCCATCAGCGGTTGCCGGACCAGGAATGACAGCAAAAGGCCGGGGCTGGATGGCAGGAGCTGATCCCGGCAACGGAGCGTCGGCACGGTGAGGATTGGCAGCCGGTGCAACGGGGGTGGACGCGGCATCGCGGGTGTCATTGGTCCAACTTGTCCCATCCCACCAGCGGTATCCCTGGCAGCCCACAGGATCTGAGTACCAACCGGCAGGTGGCAACATCCGATCGGTGTCTTCTGATTCGCTCACGCATTCATCCTGACACGTGCAACAATTGGGGCGCCTCACCCCGGGCACAAGGTTGGGGGTTGAATGGAACAGATCGGGCGCTACCAAGTCGGTCAACGCATCGGCGCGGGCTCGTTCGCCACGGTTTTCAAGGGACGCGATCCCGATCTCGACGTGACCGTGGCGATCAAGGTCCTTGCCGAGAACTGGTCGACGAATCCTGACGTACGCTCACGGTTCCTGGCCGAGGCGCGGATGCTGCGCCGGTTCCAGGATGAGCGGGTCATCTCGGTTTACGACATCGGCACTACCCAGGACGACCGCCCCTATTTCGTCATGGATTTCGCCGACGCCGGCTCCTTCGAACAGATGCGTAGGCATCCTCCGGCTTCCGGACGAGCGCTGCGGCTGGCGGCCGAGGCTGCCCGGGGCATTGAGGTACTGCACCGCAATAATGTGATCCACCGCGACATCACCCCGGGCAATATCTTGATGCAGCATTCCTCGAGGGGGATGCGGGTTATGATCGCCGATCTGGGTGTAGCGAAATCGCTGGTGGAGCGCCAGGAATCGACGATGACCGCGGGCACCCCTGCCTTTATGGCCTATGAGCAGGCCACCGGCGGATATCTAGACCAGCGGGTGGATGTGTACTCGATGGCCGCAGTGACCTATTCGATGCTGACCGGGCATCCGCCCTTCCCGATCAAGACGCTCAATGATCTCCTGGTCCGCAACTGGTCGGTCGGAGTCACCCCGATCGCGGATGGCATCGGGGCCCCTCCGATGCTTGATGACCTCATGTCGGCGGCCCTGTCACCGGATCCTCGGATGCGCCCGGCAAGCGCCCTGGAACTGGCCAATGCCTTCGATGCCCTGGCCGACGTGCTTCCAGGAGGCAACGTCGCGACCTCCCAAACCGACTGGGCTGCATTGGGCGCCGAACACCCCCTTGCCCCGGCGCCGGTGTCCTATGGTTCAGATCCGAATGGATGGGGTCCTTCTCTGGTCACCGGCACTTCCTCCCTCGCGGGTTCCGGCGGATGGAGTTCTGCCCACTCCATCGGACAGGTAGCGCCGCGTTCGGAGACCCCCCAAGAGATGCTGGACAATTATCTCGGGCGTGGGACCTATGAGGTCGAGCAACCCAGGGAATCCCACTCCAAGACCTACTGGTTGATCGTGGTCGGTGGTGTGGCCTTGCTGTTCATCACGGTAGTGCTGTTCACCATCATGTTCCTCACCTGAGTGCTCCCACAGCTTCCTATACTGGCCGGACACCTCGTCCCCAGGAGGGATCATGAGCGACAACATCACCTTCATCGGAGTGGGAGCCATCGGTTTGCCGGTGGCTGCCCGGATTGCAGAGGCAGGTCATCGGGTGACCGGGGTTGATCCCCGACCCGAAGCAGCCGAACGTGCGGCAGGTACACGGATCGAATCGATGGTCACCAATATGTCCGAGGTCGACGAGCTGGCAACGGTGGTCGTAATGGTCGCCACCCCTACCCAGCTGACCGGTCTGGTTGACGATGCGCTGGAACGGGATCTGAATGGCAGTGGGTGGATCATCATGTCCACCGTCGGCCCGGATTCGGTACGCACCGAGGCCGAGCGGCTGCAGGCAGCAGGGGCCATGGTCATCGATTCCCCGGTGTCCGGAGATATCCCGGGCACCGGAACCGGCTCTCTGACCCTGTTCACCTCCGGAGCCCTCTCGGACATCGAAGCGCTGGGGGATGTTCTCGATGCTGTGGGCCCCCGCAATGTTGTTGGCGAGCGGATCGGCGAAGGCCAGGCCTTCAAGCTGGTCAACCAGCACCTGTGTGCCATCCACATCGCCGCGGCCGCAGAAGCCCTCAACCTGGCGGACCGTATGGGGCTGGATCCCGAAAAAGCACTTCGGGCTGTCGAAAACGGAGGCGCCGGATCACGGATGCTCTCGGATCGCGGGCCCCGGATGCTCGCCCTGGGCCAGATTGAGGTGCACAACTCCATCGGGATCTTCGTCAAGGATGCCGGAATGGTGGTCCATACAGGACACCGCTGCCGTGCCCAGGTACCGCTGGCTGAGGCGGCCAACCAGCGCTACCGGCTGGCCGCCGACATGGACCTGCTGACTGAGGACGATTCCCAGGTGATCCGTACCTACCGCTGAATCCACTGTGAGCCAGGATTCCCGTTCAACCCACTCCGGATGATTCGTTGCGCACTGCACCGATGCGCAACGACGCCGCCACTGCTGCCCCGGCGGCAAGCAGCGCCAGTAACTGGATCGCACCGAAGGTGACCGTCGTCACGGCGACGCCGTGCAGGACGGCGAAGACGGCACCTACCAGGCCCGTCACCAAAGAGTTGCCGAGCCCCTCGGAAACCTGCAACGACGAGGTGTTGCGCCCGATCTGCTGTGGCTCCGAGAGTTGCATGTTGGCCAGCGAGGTGCTCGACACACTGAGGCCCATCCCGAGCCCGCCCATGGCATAACCAATGGCGACCAGCGGCCAAGGAAGATTTCCCCACACCGCAACGCAGTTGATCAACAAACCACCGGTCAGACTTGCAACACCGCTGGTGATGATGACATCGCGGCGAATCCTGAGCCGGGCAGATGCCTGAACCGATGATCCGGCTGCCCAGCTCACCGCCCCAACTGCCAAGAACATTCCTGCCTGAGACAAAGAGAAATCGTACTGGGAACGCAGCAGCAGGGGGATGAACGTCTCCGCCCCGAAGAAGGCGCCGGCTCCCAGGCCCCTGGTCCACATCACCGAACCGAGGCCACGGGAAACCCGCAGGAATCCCGGCGGCATGAGTCGTGGAACCGAGACCCACAGTGCCACCAACCCCATCACGGCGATGACCGCGGCGGCTCCCAAGCGTTGCGCCGCGTATTGCACCGCCGCCAAGCCACCGGCTGCCACCACAGCAGCCCACACCGGCACCGGATCGCTGGACTCATTCGGTGTCCACCGTGCACGCAGCGTCATCAATGGCCGCCAGCCGACTGCCATCATGATGAGCAGAACTGGGAGCAGAACGAGGAATACCCAGTGCCAGGAGAAAGTCTCAGTCAACCAGGCAGCGACGACTGGTCCGACAAAGCTCGGCAGCATCCAGCAGAACGACAACATGGACATCACTGTTGCCCGCCGGGCCTTACCGAACCCTTGGGCGACCACCACCATGAAAGCCACATTGGTGGTTCCGGCTCCCAGTCCCTGGACGAATCTCGCGGTGAGCAGCACATGCATGGAGAGGGCGAATCCGGCCATCAACAGCCCCGCGATGAAGACAGCCGAGCCGATGATCAGAGGAATCACCGGTCCGGACCGATCGACGATGCGCCCCGACATCACGATGGCTGCCACTTGGGCAATGAGAAAGGCAGTGAATGCCCACGCGTACCAGTCAACGTGGCCAAGTTCCTCCGCAGCCACCGGCATCGCGGTGATCGTGCCATAGGCCTCGAAGGCTGTGCACAGCGCCATACCCAGCAGGGATGCGACCAACATGGTTTGTTTGTCTTCGGGAGAGGTGCTGTTCACCAGATCAGTATCCCGGTCGCATGCCGACGTGCGACACTTGAACCATGGCAACACTCGCACCAGGCTCGCAGACCATCACCCGGGAACGGATCCAGGAGGATTACCAGGAAGGTGACGAGGAGCGTTACTCGCACTACGTGCCCAAGGGAAAGCTCTTAGAGGCCCAAGTGAACGGCACCCCGGTGGTCGCGCTGTGCGGCAAGGTGTGGGTACCGACCCGCAACCCCGAGCGTTTCCGGGTATGCCCGATGTGCAAGGAGATCTGGGAATCCCTCCAACCCGGCAAGGACAAGGGACCCGATCGCTAAGCTGGGATGCCCAGCCCTTGGGCACCGCCCCAGTGATCTCGCCGCACGGCACCAATCCCGGGCACCGTCACATCACTGCCCCAAGCGCATCCATTGCTCACCTGTGATGCGATGCCGCAGTGTGACCCCGCGCCAAGCCATATACCAAAAGACCCAGCAGATCCACACGCTCACCAACCCAACGACGCCCGTGGGCCCCCGGGCGATGACGAGGAGGATGACGGGAAGGAAGCCCACCAAGTTGATTACCCCGGCTTTCGCCAGATAGTGGGTGTCCCCAGCTCCCATGAGCACACCGTCGAGGATGTAGACATATCCGGCAAGTGGCTGACCAACGAGCACCACCACCAAGGCGATCCGGATCGCGTGCTGTACCTCGATATCGGGGGTAAACACTGCGGGGCAGGCCACCGCCACCGCCCCGACAACAACCGCCATCACGATTCCCCCGGTCACCGCCCATCTGGTCATCCGCGCGGTGGTAGCCCGGGCGAGGTGTGCCTGAGAGCCACCGAGATATTTCCCGGTAAGCGCCTGGGCGGCAATCGCCAAGGCATCCAAGCCGGATGCAAAGAATCCCCAGATGCTCATGATGATCTGGTTGGCAGCCAGAACGACGGTTCCCAGCCGGGTCACAGCGACGACCAGCAGGATCAGCGCAATGCGCAGCATCACTGTACGCACCAGCAGCGGCAAACCGTCACGCCAGGCACCGCCGACACCAGAGCGATCCGGGCCAATACCAACTCCCAGTCGGCGCGCGTGCCCTACGACCACACCCACCAGCAACACCGCCATCGCGTACTGGCATATGACGGTTCCCGTAGCCGCACCCACGACGCCCCAGCGAAGCCCCAGAGTGAGCCAGACCGACAGCGGGATGTTGACCACAGCGGCCCCACTCGACACAAACAGTGGCATCCGAGTGTCCTGCAACCCGCGGATGATACCTGTGGCTGCCTGAACAACGAGCATGGCAGGTAGCCCGACACTCGACACTTGCAGATAGGCAACCGCCTCGTTAACCACCTGCGGGGAAGTGCCGAAGCAGACCACGATCCATTGGGCTCCCACCAACATGATCACAGTGACAACCACTCCGATGAATACCGCCAACCAGATCGCGGAGATGCCCGATCGGATGGCCCGGAACAAATTCCCGGCCCCAACTGCCCGCGCGGTAGAGGCCGTCGTCGAGTACGCTAAAAAGACGCACAGCCCGACGACGGTGGTCAGCACAGTCTGAGCCAGCCCCAGCCCTGCCAAAGCATCGGTCGACCAGTGCCCCACCACCGCCGAGTCAACGAGCAGCAATACAGGCTCGACGAGTAGTGCTCCGAGAGCTGGGATGGCTAGGGCAAGGATCTCCCGTGACGATCCCGGGACCGTCATCTGGCAAGACCGTAGGCCTTGTGGATGAAGAAGATCGGGTGGACGGTGGTCACCTTCGTCGACTTCTCGATCTGCCAGCGGCAGGTCTCGGTATCGCAGGCGGCATAACCTTGGTTGGTTGCCTCCACCATTTCGAACAGGTCCTTCCCGACAAGCTGACCGATCTCGTACTTCTCCTTCTTCAGCCCGTAGGTTCCGGCGATGCCGCAACAGGTGGCGAAGGATTCGACCACCTCCAGTCCAGGAATCAACCTCATCAGATCCGCAGCGGGCATCCCCATTCCTTGAGAACGCACCTGACAGGGCTGATGGTAGGGCACCCGCATGGCGATCTCGGCGAAATCGGTGGGCAGTTCCCCCGCCATATGCAGATCCATCAGGAACTCACTGATGTCCCGCATCCGCAGGCCGACATCTGCCAGTTCCGGGTCATCGATGCCCAAAATCTTGCGGGCCTCGTGACGCAGCATACCGCCGCAGGAACCGGCACTGGAGATGATGAGTAGATCCTCACCTGCCGAGCGTAGTTGGTCGACCAAGCTGCGCACCGAGGCACTCGCTTGGTCGAACAACCCGTTAGACTGCGCGGCCAATCCGCAGCACGACTGCTTCGGCACCAGCACTTCATAACCGATGTACTCCAGGACCTCGACGGTCTGTTTGGCGGTTTCCACCTCAAAATAGCCACCGGCACAACCGTGAAAGAAGACCACTGGCCCGCGGGTCGCAGGTTTGGCAGGGGTGTGTTTACGCCACCAGCTGCGAAAGGACTGGGAACGGGCGGTAGGCATCGCCGCGGCACGGTGAACCCCGATGACCTTCTCCATCGCGACCCGGGCCAGTTTGTTGTTAAGCACGGCATTTGCGACGGGAGCGACCGGGGTCATCATCCGGCCCATCATCGTGGTATTCACGATGAGCCGGTCGCGCAGCGGGATTCCAGTCTCCTCACGCATCAAGGCCCGGCCGATCGAGTTGATCTCGGCGACGTTGACTCCCTGCGGGCATACGACAGTGCACGTCGAGCAAGACGAGCAGTAGTCGATCGAATGGTCGACGGAGAACTCGTTGCGGAACCGTTCTCCTTGAGGACCGACGAATTTCGGCCCGGAGAACAGGTCGGTGACCGGGGCGACCGGGCAGTTCTGCTCGCACAGGGTGCATTTGACGCAATGGTCCAGGGTCACCCGGTCCAATTCGTTGTTAAGGCGTTCACGCAGGGTGGGCATATCATGCTCCTTCCGCGAGACCGTCGGCGGCACGCAGGGCAGTCGCGATGGCAGTGCCCTCCCCCGACTTCTCGATCCACCGTTGGGCACCGGCGATGATGTCGCCGGCCACATACAGATTGCGGAACACCGGCTCGTTGTCAGCATTGACGGCGCGCCCGTGGACGTCGGCGCGTACCCCCACCTCGAACAATGGCTGGGGATCGAACCAGCTGGGGGTGATGAGGCCGGTGGCATCGTCGGCAGTCAGTGGCAACCCAAACACCCGCTCGGTGATTCTCCCGTAGGAGTCGACATCCAAGGCACCAGAGGAGAACCCACCCGGGGCGTGGATCACTGCGTCGGCCCCAAAGGTCCGGGTGCGGCCCGCAATACCGACTCGTACTCCGGACAGCCGGTCACCGTCGGCCTCAAAGCCCACCACCCGGGAGCCGATGACGACCTTCACATGGGCAGCACGGATGGCCGCGACCATGGCGTCGTGCAGTCTGATGCCCGGCACCGACGGCGGCACTAGCGGGACCTCAGCGATCTCCCGGCCGATGCGGTCCCTAATCCTGCGCCAGGTTCCCGGCCGGGTGCCGAGTACTCCCGGCAGCAGGATGACCTCACCTGGTGGCGCAGCCTTGGCCACCGCGTCGGCGAAGCGATCGGCAAACTCGGGATCCTCCAGGGCACGGGCATAGGTGAGCGAGGTCGGGTCCTGTTCCCCCGCACGGGCTGGCAGGTCGATCCAAGCCGATTCGGCGCCCAAATTGCCAGCCATCAGTTCGGCTGGCATGTCCTTGAGCTGGCGCACCCCGACGACGGCATATTCGCGCGTCGCTGCCGCGGCCACCATGGAGGGCTGAGCGAAGGCGGTGGGGCGCATCGCCCCGACAGCCGTCGGCAGTACCAGATTGTGTTCCGCCGAACCCACGAGGAGTTCCGGACCGATCCTTTCGGCTGCCCAGTTCACAGCCTCGCGCACCCTGTCGGCGCCGATCCCTGCATAGGGGTGTTCAGGACCGAGGGATGCGATGGCAACCAGAGGCTGGTCGATCTGGTGACCGTCGAGGCTGGCGAGCACGTCGAGAGTCCCTTGGGAGAGTTGGAACCCACCCTCTCCCTTTGAGATCAGCCGTACGTCATGCCCGGCCTCCACTGCACGCAAGGCCGCGCTCAGACCGGCCGGCCCCATTCCGATGACGATGATCCTCATTGCTTGATCTCCGTTTCGAGGGCAGGCAGATGACCGACGCTCATCGTTCCGTCCAACATCCAGTGGTCCAGAGCCACTTGCCGCACTTGGTCGTTGGCCAGGATCGGCCACAGCCCGATCCAGCGGTTCGCCAGAAACAATCGCAGCAGGCCCGTAGCCCGTTCATGGTCGACAACCTCCTCTGCGACGGCGATCCCTGCAGCCCGGGTCGAACAGAATCCACCCTGGCAAGGCCCCATGCCAAGCCTGGTTTGGCGACGCCAGTCGTCCATGGTGCCCAGGGGTTGTTCTTTCATCGCCGAGACCAGTTGTGACCTGGCCAGCAGCTCACATTCACAGATGGTCTGTTCATCCAGCCGGTTCTTCTCCCGCTCATGGAGCCGGTGGGTGACGTGGTACAGCTTCCCGTCGGCCTCGCCGGGAACCGGTTCGGTTGCAGTGGTGCATTCCCGGGTCTGCCCCAGTTGCTCGCACATGGCGTCGACAATGTGCTCGGCCATCAGTCGGTAGGTGGTGAGCTTGCCGCCACCGATGGTCAGCATCCCCTTGATACCGTCGCGGGTGTCGTGGTCGAGCACGGCCATACCACGCGACATGTGGCGGGTATCACTGCTCGATACCCGGTCGTCCTTGATCAGCGGGCGGGCCCCAGCCCAGGCATGCACAGCCCGGTGTTCTCGGAATGTCGGGATGAGCACCGAACCGGCATCCATCATCTGCTGGACCTGGTCGCGCGGGATGGTCAGCTTGTCCGGATCGTCGGCCTTGACGTCGGTAGTGCCGATGATCGAAACGGTGTGCACCGGCACGAGAATGTCTCCGTCGGTCGGGTATACACACCGATTGATCACTGTATTCACCAACCGGTGATTCATCGCGATCATGATGCCCGCCCCCGGGATGACGTTCACGTCGTGGCATCCGGCCAGGGCAGCGACCTGACCCGCCCAAGGCCCTGCGCAGTTGAGGATGAAGGAGCAGTCGATGAGCACCTGCTCATCGTTCTTCACGTCATGGGCGCTGATTCCCACCACGCGTCCGTCACGCACCTGAATGCCGGTCGCCCGGTGATAGGTGAGGACCTGAGCTCCATGAGATTGCGCAGAGCGTGCTGCGCTCCATACCAGGGCCCATCCGTCGACCGAGCCGTCAGCGACCTCAATCACCCGTTTGATACCGGGGTTGAGTAGCCGCTCCCGGCGCAAGGCCTCGACGACCGGGATCTCGGTGGCGGGAACCCCCGTCTTAGCGGCCCCCGCCAGGAAGTCATCGGCGAAGGCCGGGTCATCATCGGGCGTGACGACGAAGAAGCCGCCGGTATCCTCAATGGCGTGAGGTTGGATTCTGCGCAGAATCGCGTTCTCCTGGGCGCATTCGGTAGCCGATCCAAGATCGGAGACGACGTATCGCCCGCCCGAATGTAGCAGCCCGTGAAACCGTGAGGTTGTTCCCTGCCCCAAATCCGCACGTTCCAACAAGATGGTACGGAATCCGCGCATGGCAGCGTCACGGGCAACCCCGACCCCGGTGGATCCTCCACCGACGACGACGACCTCAGCCTCGAGATGTCTCATACAATAATCCTGCCATTAAGAAGAATAGCAACCGCTTGCAGACGACTGATAATGGAATAAGGTGACCCTTCTCCGTGAGAATGGTCGGCTCGGATGAGCACGGAGCTCAGGACTCGCGCGTCACCAGTCCACTCTCAATCGCCAGGATCACCAGTTGCACCCGGTCCCGGCTGCGGGTCTTCGCCAACAGGGCATGGACATGGGATTTCACGGTAGATTCAGCGAGCACCAATTCGTCAGCGATCTCGGGATTCGACAGGCCACGACCGATGAGGGAGAGCACCTCGCATTCACGTTCGCTCAACCCTGCGGCAGCCAGCCGCGAGGCTCCATCCCCGATCACAATCGGGAGCATCCTGTCCAGCAAGCGTTTGGTTGCCGAAGGCGCGACGACGGCATCACCACCGCACACCGCGCGCACGGCCGCCAGCAGTTCGTGGGCCGAAGCGTCCTTGAGCAGGAAGCCGGAGGCCCCCACGTTCAGAGCTCGGATCACGTACTCGTCCAGGTCAAAAGTGGTCAACACGAGCACCTTCGTTGCGGGACACCGGTTGAGGATCTGCTCGGTGGCACCCAACCCATCAAGGTTCGGCATCCTGATATCCATGAGCACCAGATCAGGTTTGAGGTCGCCAGCTAGCTGAACCGCCTGCAGGCCGTCGGCGGCCTCCCCAACGACGGCCATGTCGCGTTGCGGGGCGAGCATCATCCGGAAACCGGTGCGCACCATCGCCTGATCATCGGCCAGCAGCAATCGCCATGTGCTCATCGTTCCTCCTTCAGTGGGATCCGAGCCTCAAGGACGAACTCCCCATCAGCGAGGCCCACATCCAGCGAACCGTTCACCGCCGCCAGCCGTTGCCGCATGGCTGCCACGCCACTACCCTCGGCGATGGCGAGAGCATCCGTGTGGTTGACCGCATGCCACACCAGTGACAAATCCTGCACCTCAAGCGATCCTCGCAATATTGTTCCAGGAGCATGTCGCAACGCATTGGTAAGGCATTCCTGGACGCACCGGTACATCGCGGTCTGCGCCGGGATCCCGATATCGAGCAGGTCCACCTCCCGCGCGATGATGACCCGAGCACGTTGACCGGCCTGGCAGGCGTTGTTCACCAGTTCACGTATATCGGCGAGCCCCGGGGCCACCCCCGTGACCGCGGTGCCCTCACCCAGTGCATGAACCAAAGTCCGGGTCTCGGACAAGGATCGCACTGCGGTGGCGTGTATTTGGTCTAAGGCATTACCGATTTCTACCAAGCGTTCCCCGGTGCCGAGATCCACCTCATCGGCGGGGGCCTGGGCGAGATATCTAGCAGCTTCGCTGGCGACGGCGATCAGGGCGAGTCCATGGCCCACGACATCGTGCATTTCTGCGGAAATCCTGCTTCGTTCGCCCAGCACGGCGGCCCGCAGATTTTGTTCATGCTCGGCTTCAAGGGCATCACGACGCATCTGGTGGAGCCGCCGGTTGACCCGGATTATCAGGCCCACCGCCACAGCCGCCCCCACAGTGGAGACCAAGGAGATGAGCACCATCAGACGATCCTTCATGAGCAACTCGTGCGAAACCACACCGAGCTCATCCTTGGTCCAGTCAAAACAGGCGATGCCGATCCCGATCATCATCGGCACCAGCCACACCCACCACGCCCGGGCATTGGCTACCGCGATGCCGAGCGCGACCGGAATGAGAATGTTCACGGAAAAAACTTGATCGGTGACGACGATCTGAATGGCACCCAGCACCACGACGACCGCCATCAAGGTGTGGCTAATCAGGTTCCAGTTCCATCGTGATGTGTAGGTCATCCGGGCCTCCTTCGTCACGAGACTAGGCAGATGGACCGTCGGATCCCCACCCCATGGCGACTGATTCCACCCTGGGGTGGATTAGGTCACCAACCAGTGGTTCCCCGGGAGGAATCCGGCCCCAGCGCGCTGTTTGATCTCCTAGCTTGCTCCCATGAACACCAAACGCATCCCCTTCCTCGACATGCTCCGCGGCTTCGCCATCACGGGCATCCTGCTGGTCAACATCGGCGACATCACCCGCCTAGGCGATGGTCTTGACACCACTGCCCGCGTGGCAGGTAATACAGAACCAGCACAGCAGGTTCTGTATTACCTGGTCAGTTGCCGATTTGTGCCAATCTTCATGTTTTTGTTCGGCATCTCGATGGGGCTGATCACCCGCAGCTTGCGTTCCCGCGGTGAGCGGGCCTGGCCACAGCTGATGCGACGCATGGTCGCCCTATTCGGTTTCGGGATGCTGCATTCCTTGGTCTACCCCGGCGAGGTGCTGCGTGAATACGCGATCTTCGGCCTGATCGTTCTTCCGTTGGTGCTGTGCTGCTCACGCCGCATCCTGCTGGCGATCGGCCTTGCGGGCACGCTGGTGACCTTCATGATCGGTGGCGGGTCAGCCGCCCTGCCGGGAATGTTCTGCCTGGGAGCGGCCTGCGCGGCATATGACCTGCCGCAACGCTTGGAGACCGCCGGGCGGGGAACCCGTCCCGGCTTGTGGATCACGTTCGCGCTGAGTATCCCGGCGTTGATCTGGCAGGTGAGCCAACCAGGCGATCCCCGGTTCACCACCGCAGGCGGCGATGCGGGAATGATCATGACGGTGCTCTACATCTGTGCCCTGTCCCTGCTGTGGCAAACCCGGGCACGCAACGTGCTGACTATGCTGTTCACCCCGCTGGGCCGGATGGCCTTCTCCAACTACGTGAGCGCCAGCCTACTCGCCGTTTTGGCGGGCAAGGCCCTCGATTTCCGGATGAGCACCACGGTGCTGCCCGCCCTCGGCGTGGCGGTAACGATCCTCGTCGCTCAGAACTTGGTCTCCCGCTGGTGGCTCGCTCACTTCGCCTACGGGCCGCTGGAGTGGTGCTGGCGAGTGGTGACTCGCTGGCAGCCGGTTGCATTGCGGCGTATCTCACAGAAGCAGGGCGACCAGCCCAAGCGATCCGCCGAACGGGAGGTAAAACTGGTCGGAAGTATCGCGTGAGATGCTGGCTCGCTCGTGGCGTCCATCGCGATGGTGGCCCCACGAGCGAGGGTGTCAGTAGCGGTAGGTGTCGGGTTTGTAAGGCCCTTCGACACTGATCCCCAAGTAGTCTGCTTGCATGGTGGTCAGCGTCGACAGCTTGGCTCCCAACGAGTCAAGGTGGAGCCGGGCGACCTCCTCATCAAGCTTCTTGGGCAGCACGTGCACCCCCACCGGGTAGGCCTCGTGATTGATGTACAGCTCCATCTGGGCAAGTACCTGATCGGTGAAGGAGTTCGACATAACGAAGGATGGGTGACCGGTGGCATTTCCCAAATTCAGCAGGCGTCCCTCAGAGAGGATGATGATGCCGTTACCACCCGGGAAATGCCACACGTCGACTTGGGGCTTGATGTTCTCGCGACGGATCCCCGGCCAGTTCTCTACCCCGGCCATGTCGATCTCGTTGTCGAAATGGCCGATGTTCCCGACCACAGCCAGATGCTTCATGCGGCTCATCTGCCCGGCGGAGATCACATCGCAGCATCCGGTGGCCGTGATGAAGATATCTGCCTGGTCGACGACATCGTCGAGACGCACCACCTGGTAGCCATCCATCGCAGCTTGCAGGGCACAGATCGGGTCGATCTCGGTAACTAGCACCCGGGCCCCTTGGCCACGCAGAGCCTGGGCGCAACCCTTGCCTACTTCACCATACCCGCAGACGACCGCGGTCTTTCCACCAACAAGCATGTCGGTGGCCCGGTTGATCCCGTCGGGAAGCGAGTGACGACAGCCGTAAACATTGTCGAATTTCGACTTAGTGACCGCATCGTTGACATTGATCGCAGGGAACAGCAGTTCCCCACGGGCAGCCATCTGAACGAGTCGGTGCACGCCGGTGGTTGTCTCCTCAGTAACGCCCAGCAGGTTGTCAGCGATGGCCTTCCAGTCAACATCGCTGGTACGGCGCAATTGTTCCAAGATCACCTTGTACTCCGTGGAGTCATCGGGTCCCGGCTGTGGCACATCACGACCGAATTCGACTCCCTTGTGCACCAGCAAGGTAGCGTCTCCACCGTCGTCGAGGATCATCGTGGGCAGTTGGCCGTCGGGCCAGCGGAAGATCTCAGTGGTGCATTCCCAGTACTCCTCCAGAGTCTCCCCCTTCCACGCGAAGACGGGAATCCCTGCTGCAGCGATGGCGGCCGCGGCGTGATCCTGGGTGGAGAAAATATTGCAGGAAGCCCAGCGCACCTGAGCGCCGAGAGCCACCAGGGTCTCAATGAGCACCGCGGTCTGGATGGTCATGTGGATGGATCCGGAGATCCGCGCCCCGGAAAGTGGCTTGCTGACCGCATGCCGTTCACGCATCGCCATCAGCCCGGGCATCTCGTGCTCGGCGAGGGTGATTTCACGACGACCGAAATCAGCCAGGGACATGTCTGCTACGCGGTGATCCATGCAGACAAGTCTAGAGACCCAGGCACACGACCGCATCGACCCCAGGGCGCTTCCCGTTGTGGTCACCACACGACCTGCGAAGCAACCAAGCCCACCAGCACCGAAGCTGCGTTGGCCGCCATGCTCACCGTCATGGCAGCACACCTCACCGGATGGTTCCCCAGTTCCGGACGATGGGATGCCCACTGCCCCAGCGCCGCACCTTCGACGAGGATGACCACCATCTCGGCGCACAGCAGACCACTGATGGTATTCGGTGCCACCAACCACAAGACTGGGTGGGTGAACTGCAGCATCCAGCCGATCACCACCATGGGCCAGAGTCTCACCGGCCAGCCCAATACCCGGCAAGCGAGCAAGATCACCGGGATCTCCACCGCGCACGTGAGCAGATAAGCCGACAACCAAAAGAGCATGGCACCATTCCACTACGGCATCTGACACCCTATACATGCCAAAATGGTGCGATGCTGCTGGACGTTCCCTCCTATCCAAAAGAACTTACCGACGGTTGGCCGGTATTTGTGTTGGTCGCCTTGGTGGTGCTGATCGCCGCGATCGCGCTCATTGTGGTGCTACGACGCCGCGGGGCGGCTCGCACCACCAATCCGAGCTCAGAATGGCCCACCACGGCACCGACTACCGAACGATCGCCCGGCCCGGCTCCGGATGCGCCGCAAGCACCCCGCAAGACCCCGTGATTACTGGGCCGACACTTCATGACACCTCACCTGTGCTGTGGCCGTGGGCGGGAGCAGCGGTTGTCATTCTGGGGCTGACCTTGTGCGCCCCGTTCGAGATGAATGTCTTCGTTATGGGCGCGGTTGGTGTGCTGCATATCGCCTGCGCGCTGCGTTACCTGGTGGGGCGTACGGCAGAGGTCATCCCTCCGGGAGGTGGGGCAGTGATCGTGGCTTGGCTGACGGTTATGGCGCTGATCAGACTGATTTCCACCCAGTGGTTCACTACTGGTCATCGTGCCGAGGTCATCGCCTCCGGCGTGGTGATGTGCTTGGTGACTCATCTGGTGTGCCGCGGAACCCTCCGGTGGACACTGACCGGAGTCATGGTCGTGGTCACCGTGCTGGGAGTGATACATCTGGGCTGGTGGATGTTCGCTGCCGCCCACATCCACAATCTGGTCCCCGTCGTACTCGTCTGGGACTGGGCACGACGGTCCGCCTCGGCCACCCGCCGGATGGTGCACGGTTTTCTCGCAGTCTGGGCACTGGTCATCCCAGCGCTGCTGATTGGGAGGCTCATCACCACGTGGCCCATCCCACGGTTGTTGCCCGAAGAGATCCACACCAATGCTCTCATCTCGGCCGTCGCCCCGCCCGGCGCCGATCCGGTGACCGCCATGGGCTGGTATGCCGCCTTCTGTTTCATGCAAGGGATGCACTACCTTTTCTGGATCGGTTTCACTCATGTGGAAGGCCGGAACACGGTGTCGGTGGCAACCACATTATCTCCGCTGCTGGGCGGCCCCGTGATGTGGATAGGCGTCGCGGTGCTGACTGTCATCGTGGCAGGTCTACAGATCTGGGACTATCCGGTCGGACGAATGGCCTACTCAGCCTTGGGCGCCTACAACGTCCACTACGAGATGGCCGCCCTGGTCGTGGTGCTCTCGCAACTCATATCCCGTCACCGGTAGGGTCCTAGGATGACCTCACCACAACGATACGGAACCGATGCGGCGAACGGGCCAGTCTCGGCCCGCATCGACGTGTGGCTGTGGGCAGTGCGTCAGGTCAAGTCACGTTCTGCGGCCACCGCTGCCTGCCGGGCCGGACATGTGCGCATCAACGGCGAACCGGCGAAGCCAGCCCAGCACGTGAGCGTCGGTGATGAGGTGCGCTATCGGGTAGCGGGCTTCGATCGGTTTCTCCGAGTGGAACGCATCCTGCTCAAAAGAGTGGGAGCCTCGATCGCCCAGAGCGCCTATACCGATTTCTCCCCGCCACGGCCTACTCCGCTGGAGGCACCTGCGGCGATCATCCGTGACCGAGGAACCGGAAGACCCACGAAACGGGAACGCCGTCAATTGGATGCGCTGATGGGTGGCGGACGCCACCGCGACCTGCGTGAGCTGTTCGACGACGAATGATGCGTTCGCCGCAATGCGCCACGCCACCTCCGCCCAGCCCATCTCGATGTTCATCATGTTTCTCTATGCATAATTCTTCGAGGTCGCAAACACACCATGGCGACTGCTCCGAATCGCGATACGGCTCAGCAGGCATTAATTTTTTGATCCTCAATATATTTGCGCTAACCTTAGAAGGTTACATTCATCATAATTCCTTTCGAAGAAACATCATAAACAGCCTTCACCTCGTATCGAACAATGCGGTCAGAGTCGTTACTGTTCATGATGCTTGCCACCTTCAGCCCCCAACATCGGACCGGCACTCACCCGCGATCCGCCTGACAGTCGACCTGCCGTAGACAACAGCAGCATCAGAAAAGCCCTCACCACCTCAAGCAGGACAACCCCACGACAGAAGTTTCAACTTTGCTTCCATGGCCCGAATGAACAGATCGTGCTGAACATCGGCACCTTCCCATGCATGGCTATAGGCCCCGAGCCCGATACTTGGCAGGAGCACGGGCATGCCTGCAATTTCCAAGAGCACTGCACGCAGATAATCGCTTTGCTGTTCATGGCAGTCCAGCCCGCCATGCTGTCTGCTCGGCATCGGAAGCCTCCATCGGTACGCGGACACGCAATGCTCAGACCACACCACCTGTTCCCACGGGCAGAGTCATGGCCTAGTAGGCCAAGACGCCATCATTATTGATTCCATCTCTTCCATCAGTTTCCACGTTCACGCTTCTGACATCAGATAAAGTGCACAACCTGCTCGTCCGTATCGGTGGTAGCCCGCAGGGTTCATATTAAGGCCTCCCAACCACAGCTGCCCAGTTCGCATCGGGCACCGATGCTGTGGCGGGATGCCCCATCTCGTTGACCGCGCATAGGCTATCGACTCAGTGTTTTCTCCCCAACTTGGCGGTATCACGTTCCTGTAAACTGTTCATAGCCCCGTCCGCGATGTCCCTGGCAAGATGAGCAAGTTCTCTTCCAACTCATCCCGTGCCGGGGGCTGATCGACCGCGCGGTGCCGATCGACAACAGGCAATCATGAGAGCCTCTTACTCTACGCCACCTCAGCCCCCAGCAACACCAGCGGTCTCGTTGCATCCATCTGTGTATCCAAATTTCTGGGGTGTGACCTCGCCATTCATCATCCACGGCATGCCGAGTCACTTTCACGAACCCTTCGTGAGGCATGATGTCATCATGACTGTTTCACACCTCAGAAAAACCAGTCTTGCCGTTGCCGTGGTTGGCTCCTCAATGGTGTCCATGGCGCTTCCGGTCTTCGCTCCGACCGCAACTGCCTCCCCCACCCTCAGCGTGACTGCGAAAGCAACCCTCAGCGATGGAGCAGGCCCCGATGTCCAAGTGCGGGTCAACGGCGTCGACCAAGGCCGTTTTACGGTCAACTCGACCGACTACACCGTTTACAAGATTCCACTGACGGCAGACCTGAAGAGCACCGACAGTGTTGACCTGTTCTTCGGCAATGACGCCATGAACCAGACCGGAGACCGGAACCTATGGGTGCGGTCGATCAGCGGCGGAAATGGTGTCGACTTATCCATCAACAACGCCATCGTGGACGCCGGCAATACATGGGAGACCGCGACCGACGGTGCAAACACCTCAACGACGACCGGCGCAGTGTGGGGCAATGCCGCCATTCGCTGGAATGTGCCCACCACACCAGCTGCCTCCAGCGACAAGAAGCCCGCTGCAGCGACCGGCACCCCTTATCTGCCGACCAATACCGCGGCCTACTGGGCGTACCAGAAGGAGACTGATTCGGCTAAAAAACGCGCCTACTACAACATCGGTTATACCCCCAGTGTGGCGTGGTATGACGGCGTGTCATCAGATGCAGACGCGCGACTGAAGAAAATGCTGGACAGGGCCAAGGCAGCCAACCAGGTTGCCCAGATCGCCCTGTATGGCATTCCCCATCGCGACTGCGGCTCTTTGTCGTCCGGTGGTCACGAGACTCCTGAGAGCTACAGGGCATGGATCGACCGGGTCTCAGCCATGGTCGGCGACCAGACCGTCATGGTGATCGTGGAACCCGACGCAATCAGCTACTGCGGCAAAGCAGAGATCCGCAAAGAGCGAGCCCCACTGCTCACCTATGTCGGACAGAAGTTCCAGGCCAACAACCCCAACGCCGCCCTCTACATCCATGCCGGTTCCGGTCAGCTGAATCAGGAGTCAGCTGCAGATGCCGTGATCGATGGAGGCATCAAGTACATGCGCGGTTTCGCCATGAACGTCTCCTCGTCCGGCACGACCCCTGTCGAAGAGGCATGGGCCGAGCAATTCGTCAAGACTCTCGAAGCGAAGGGCGTTGCCGGAAAGCACTACGTGGTCGACACCAGCCGCAATGGTGTTGCCCTTGAGCCTAACTCCAACCCGGGCGGGAAGTTCCTGACCTGCAATAACTGGACTGCTGCCGTGGGCACACGTCCGACGAGCAATACCACCGGTGCCCATGCTGACGCATATGTGTGGGCCAAGCCGGTCGGCGAATCGGATGGCGTGTGCCATCCAGGTGACCCAGGTGCAGGCAAGTTCTTCCCCGATCTCGCATTGAGGGTTGTTGAAAACGGAGTGAAGGCTGGCACCATCGAATACTGGGAAGCTCCCTGATACTCCTGATACTGATAGGTCCCCTTCATCGGGGATGAGACATCTGCGCCCTGTTGGTCCGGTCGTTAACTGCGCTGGATCAACAGGGCGCAACCCAGTCTTCCTCAGATCCCGCACGTACATACCTCTTCCCACAACCGCGCGCTGCACGACACCAACTAGTTGGGATCCCACCAGTTGACGGCCCGGGTGAAGACGAGTCCCAGCCTTCACCGATCCGACAGGCCAACCTCCAGATAGGCCACCGCATAAAGCCCGTGCAATAACAAGGTCAGGTAACGGTCCAGGGCACTGCCGTGTGAACTAGCGATCCGCTGGATGGGGACGTCCATCGCTGTCGCTACAGAGATCACCTCACGGGTGATGGCCTCGGACAGATCATCGCTCTCAGCGTCGTCGAGCATTACCAAAGCCTCCCTGCGTTTCGTCCCGTTCTCGAAGGGATCTGCGAAGACGTCCCTGGGCGCCACATGCTGCATGACAGCGATCACCTCAGATGCATCAGCCGCCAGAGCATGACATCCGCAACAACGCCGGATAGCCTCGGCCATCCGGCGAGCCGCACGACCGGCAAGCACTGATCCGCCCCAGATGAGTGGCTCTGCATCACCCAGGGCACAGGCGAGGTCCTTGGCGGGATTATTCGACAAATCCCGGAACGGCGAGCAGGCCTCGGCCACCATGTCGGCGGCCTCCGCGGCATTCACGGTATTCACCGCGGGTCCCAGACCGATACGCCCGAACATCTCCAGCACCACCACTGCAGCAGCCAGTGGGTCACCAGTGCGGGTCGGGATCCGAACACTGGCCCGCTCCCCTCGCCCGACGAGCACGGAATCCGATGGGGCCGCCAACCACAACTGGGCTCCACGACGCACCGCCTCGTCGACGGTGGCCATCAAAGCTGCCGACTGCTGCCCCGCCTCATCACTGGCGAGCACCACGACGAGATCGAGCGGGCCCACCCAACCGGGTAACCCGCCCAAAGACCAAGCGACCAACGGCACCGGGCACACCGGTTCCAGCACGGCCCGCACCAGCCGGGCTTCGGCCCCTGCAACGACCACCCCACGAGGCCGATCCACCGACGAGAGCTGGCCGAGGGATGCAGGCCATTCAACATCGGTTGCCTCGATCCTGATCCGAGCCCCCGCTCCAGCAAGAGTGCGCAGTACTGTGTCGTGAGCCGCCAGCGCGGCTGGATCGTCGATGCGTGCCTCGTCGAAGGTGGGCATCTCAGCCGACCTTGCGTGCTTGGCCGACCAAAAGAACCGGGATGCCATCGCGCACCGGATAGGCCAGGGCGCATTCGGCATTCACGCACACCAGTTCCGCCAATTCATAGTCCACGGCGAAAGAGCTGTGGCAGGCAGGACAGGCGGCAATCTCCAAGAATTGGCTTGTGAGACCCAACTCGTCGATCATCGTTCCTCCAATGTGGTGATCAGGTTCTCCAGATAGGCGACCGTGTCTGCGGGACCAGTCACCGCATGGGTGGCGACACCCATGGCCGCCACCGGGTAGTCATTGCCACCAGGCATCAGCCGGTCACCGACGAACAGCATGTCATCAAGACCGATTCCGGTCTGTTCTGCCAGCCGACGCATTCCATAGGCCTTGTCGATACCGCGAGCGGTGACATCAATGGAAGTGGAACCACCAGCACGCACCTCAAGATCGGGCAGCAACTCGGCAACTGCGGCTCGCAGCGCCTCACGACGGCTGCCATCGGGGTCCCAGGCCTTCTTTTCGGCGACTAGAGCCTCCTGTCCCAAGGCCGAGAAAGTGATCTGAGAACCGCGGTCCTCGATTCGGTCACCGCGTACCTTCTCCCCGCTCTCCCACAGACCGAGCGCACGCGCCGAACTCTCCAGGGCCTTGATCGCCCGGACCTTCTGTCCATCGGTAAGGTCGTGAGCATAAACCTGCCGCCAGCCATCATCCATAAATCGCAGATAGCGGGTGCCGCAGGTGGGCATCAGGTGTAACCGGGAAAGACCGGTATCGGCGGGCAGATGATCTAGCACTTGGGCCTCGAACTGCTCGAAGCGCCCACCAGAGATGATGCACACCTCCAGCTGCTCCAGCAGCCGAGACAGCACCCGCCCCACCCCGGGTTCCAGGGCCGATTTCGATTCGGCCAAGGTGTCGTCGAGGTCGAAGGCGATGATCCGGAGGTCTTCGATGTTCACCCGAATAGACTAGCCGTGCAGCCGGTCAGCATCGGTGATGACCCGCAAATGACCTCGTCGCCCAATCTCCACCACCGTGTCCGGATCAGGGGTAGGTGGGTGCTCTGCGTCATCAGCCAACCCGATCCGGCGAACCGCATCGGCCAAGGCCATCAGGTCGTCCTCGTCGGGAACCGGGGTGAGTTCCGAGGGTGCGGCCAGCCGGATCAACTCCCATCCCCGGGGAACGGTGAACCGTTCAGCATGCCTGGCACACAAGTCGTAGCCGGAACGACTTCCACTGGGTGACAACGGGCCGATGACCGCGGTGCGCTCGGCCATCGCATAGGTCAGCGTCGCCACTGCCTGTTCCCCGCAGCCGTTGCGCGAACACCGCCTCATCATCACAGGGTCAAAATTAGTCCATCGGCGCTGCAGCGCTAGAGTGCGCCACATGGGTTCCAGGAGAGACCGGCATGGCCGCGGGGTACGTGGACCGATGTCCCTGCCCAATCGCTACACGCGCCGGGCCTCTCCGATCAAGGGGCGTACATCCCCGGCCGAGTTTTTCCTGCAGGTCATGGACGAATCCGTGCGGCATCTGATGACAACCTGCCCCGAGGTGATCACCGCGATAGATATCGGCGTAGAGGACGTGCCAACCGGCGCGATGTCCTGGGATCTGGTCGACCGGGTCCCGCTGGCCGCAGCCATGGAATCCAGCACCACCCGTCCGGCACGCATCGTTCTATTCCGCCGCCCGCTGGAGCGTCGGGCAAGCAGCCGGGCAGAGCTGCGGGAACTGGTGCACTACACCTTGGTTGAACAGCTGTCCGGGCTTACCGGTCGCTCGATGCCCGATCTGGACCCGAACATCGACGACCAATGGTGAACTCAGCGGCCCAGCGACGGGTCGTAATCCAATGGCATCGACGCCTGCGCCTGTGGCACCTGTACGGCCACGATCATCGCCAGTCCCGGCACCTCACCTCCCCGGATCGCTGCCGAGACGCTCACCGGAAGGGTGGATGTGATGCTCATCCGACTCACTCCCTGTGGAATGGCCACCGAAGCCACCGCCTTGGAGGAAACCTTCAGATTTGAGGGGGCCTGGCCCTCCCCCCAGTCGATGACGACCAACGCGTCGCCCTCATCAGGGTTGACCACTTGGACGTCTCCGGGACCGGGAATCGCAGCGAGCAGTTGCTGGGTGCTGTTCAGCGACTCCTTGGGCTGACCTGGGACGAAATCGGCATCCGAGTCGGTAACGACCAACGCCGTCACCGCGAACGGATCGCGCCCGGTGAGGGTAAACCCAGCCTGTTGACCGCCCAATGCATCACTCAAGTCCAGCACTGTCGTACGCTGGGCATCGAGAGTGACCTTGTCCTGCTGCAAGGGCAGCGGCCCGGCAGTTCCGTTGGCGGTGATGTTCACTACATTGCGGGTGGTTCCCGGATTGGTCAACAACAGTTCGGTCCGGGTGCCAGTGGGTGCCGCCGGGACCACAAATTCGGTTGTTTGGCTGGTTGCGCCGACGACACCGGCAGTCATGCCCCTATTTACCACAGACCAAGCCGCAATCCGTCCGATGGATGAGCGGATCCTGGCGCCCAGGGCGGTGTCGGTGTTCGCGTAAGCTCCAAGATTGATGGTGATCCTGGAAGAACCGGGGACGGTGATTCCGCGCAGGCCATCGCCAGTGATTTCACCGTCGGGTCCACTGAGGGTGACGTCCAGCAGGGCATCGGCCGGGTCGGGATTCGCCAGTTCGAGCACCGCACCCTGTCCCCCAGGCACCTGCACGTACTGGTCGGTGGCAGCCCGGCGGCAATCGGCCCACGCCGAACGATTGTCTCCGGTGATGAGCGTGCCACCAGCCAAGGAGACCTGCTGGTCCATGGGCGCCACGACGGTGGCAAACACCGACGATGCATCGGACAGTTCCGAGCTGTCGTGTTGTGAACCATCCGAGGAGACCACGTTCAGCGTGCCATCCACCGAGGGACATACCTTGGAAACCGAGGTGACCAGCGGAATGACCCGGTCAGTGGCCGCTTGTTCGGCGGGGAATGCTCCTGCCACAACACCCAGCACCACCCCGATGACCATCAGAACCGGGGCAACCGGGCGATGAACCAGGTCCTTGAACACCACCAGGACCTCAATCCCGGACGCCTTCGCCGAGCGGGGTGCTGTGGCCGGGGCCTCTTTCGGTTCCGGCTGGGGATCGGGAGTTTCCTCCTCAATGAGCCTGGCCCAGGTTCCCTCGTTTGTCGGCGCGAAATCCATCGCGGCAACCTGCTCGACCAAGGCCCGTCGCGGTTTCCTCGGATCGATGTCAAGATCCCAGTCGACCCCACGCCTGATGGCAGAGATCTCAAGGGTGTCGGTGCTCTCGCTCGGTTCCTCAGCCATCGCCCGTCTGGCGCTCATCGTGTACCTCCCAGGGCTCGGCGCGGCGCAGCAACCCGTTGAGCGCTCGGCGCCATCAACACGACCAACCCCATGCTCACCACAATTTCCCAGATGATCCATCCGACGTCCGGGGTGGCCCAGAAACGGATCTCACCACGCGCCGAGCCGGCATCCCAAGCAACCCGCCAGTCGCCCGAATCGACCCGTTCCAGTTTGTTCCCGTCGATCGATGCTTGCCAAGCTGGGTCCACCGGCTCGGCAAGCACCAAACGGTCCCTGTCCCAGTTCCAGCGCGAGGGCTGTGACGTGACGATGAACACCACGGTATTGTCATCGACGACTGCCTGCCCTAACCCAGGGCTGGTCGACAGCTCGGTCACGGCCTGCGGGGAAGCCCCCCGCAGCCAGACATGTCCCACTCCGAGATCGGCCAGCCGATCAGCCAGATCGTCAGCGGGCTGACCCTGTGCGAATTGCTGGGCCACTTGGTCGAGGGCCCCGGAAGCCGATGCGGCCATCATTGGCACCTCGGCAGAGCCCCAGGCAGGCTGGGTGTCCGATGCCACATTGACCGCGGCGATCCCCGAGCTGAGATCCACCATCAAGGTCCTGGTCCGGCGTTCGGAATCCTGTACCCCGGCCACATAGCTGGGCAAGACCTCATCTTGACGTTGCAAGGTGGCCATGGCCCCGGTCATCCACCAGCAGACACCGATGACGGCCACTACCAAGGCAAGTGCCCCAAGAACTATCCGGCTCCGGTTGAACTGGTCGTTGCGGTCGATGTCCTTGTCCGAGTCGTCTATCGTCCGGTCCTTGCGATGCCCCATGCCCGCAGCCACCAGGGAGATCATCGCAAATCCCCAGGTGAGCAGCCATGGGACCGGATCCAGCCGGACCAGGATGCCTGCGACCGGGACCACAAAACGGGTGACACCCACCGCTGCAGCGGGAGCCATCATCGCGAGCAGCACCAGCGTCCACTTCGCCAATCCATCAAGATCCCGACTGCGTACCGCCCCCAAGGCAGCTGCCAGCAGGAGCACGATGACCCCCACGGCGCCCATGATGACCGGGGTTCCTCCGGCCTGTGAAGCCCCGGTGAGTACCCATAGCCCGGAGTGAGCGGCGGACGCGGGCATGGAGACCGGATCAGTTCCGGTGAACAACCGACCAGGGTCCGCAATGAGCCTCGGTAGCCACGGCACCAGTACCACGGGGGGCACGATGATGACCAGCAGACCCTCTAGGAGGGCTGCCGCAGTGCGTCGCCTGATCATCACCACCACCGCAACGATGATGGCGATTGCCCAGGTCCAGGGCATGGCGACGGCCAGCAGCGCGAACCCCCCGGCGAGCTTCGCCGGACGTCGCCACCGCTCTGGGCCGCGGGCCCGCTGCGTCGCCCAGGAGATGATCCACCCGGCGATGACCGGCAGCATGATCCCGAGCATCGACAGATGCAGGGAACCCAGCGCGGTGGCCCCCATGAGTGGCAACCACACTCCGTAGGCGATGGCCAGGACCGGGGTCCACCAGCCCGGACCCGACAATGAGCGCAAAAAACGGAAAGCCGTCCATGACGCCAAGGCCGGGCCTCCGCAGACTAAAAAGGTGGCGAACCAGTCCGGATGTCCCAAGAATAGAGTCGAGAAGACGGCCATGACACCCAACCAAGGGGCGTTGGCGCCGGGCAGGCCATTGGCCGAGGTGGCCCACGCCCCCCAGGCATCCCCGAGGGTTGCAGGTGCGGGCAGCAGGCCTGGGCCGACAAGGAAACCGGTGTGCAGCAGGGAGCGCATGGCGATCAGGGTGCCGATCAGCATGATCACCAACCCGGCGAGGGCGGGCGAGACGATGCGAGACTGCTGCTGAGTGGTTGCGTATTCATCGCCGGTCAGTTCGTCGAGCATCCCGGAGGAATCCTCATCCTCAATGAGGTCGTAGTAGGAATCCGAAATCCGACCAGCCCATCGGTCGGCGAGATGTCTCAGTTCCCAACCGCGTCCCGGTAGCAGGGTGGCGGGGACCGCGGAGTGGGAGGTCTTCGCAGCAGCGGCAATGATCTTCTCCCGGTCGGCGACTAGCCGGGCCGTAGCTCGCAGCTGGCCACGCGCCATGGACGGGGATTTACCAAGCAGGAAACCGATTGCCTGACCGAAGGATTTGCGGCGCATTCGCCGGATGACATGCCCGGGGTTCTCGGAATGCTTTGCCACCACCATCATGCCCATGCGGGCATCCAGGGATCGCGAATCCTTGCACAAAGCCTGGGTCCGCAGACCGACCCGGCCCGCCTCAACGTGCCGCAGGGAAGCCTTCGGCCAGGTACGCACCAATATGCCGGCTTCGTTGGCGCGCCAGCCTAGGTCGACACCGTCGCGGAAGAGCACGATCTGGTCGTCGAATCCACCCAGGGTCCGCCAAGTCCCAGCGGTCACCAACAATCCGGCGGTGGAAGCACCCAGCACCGGGGCGGCCCCGACCTGATGCTGATCGATGTCACCGGGCTCAATGGTGAGAACCCGCGCCCCGGAAGGAGCAATCGATTCACCGACCGCGCTCATCTGGTCGGGGTGGTTACGTCGCCGCGGGTGCAGCAGTTTGGGGACGACGATCCCGGGTTTACGCCCAGCCTCATCGGGAGTCTCCGCGCCATTCAGCAGCTGGGTCAGGGTGGTGGGTTCCGGAGCCGAATCATCGTGCAGGAACCAGTAATGGGTGGGGGTGATCGTCGATGAGGCAGCCTGGATCGCGAGTTTAACGTTCGCACCGAACCCGGCTCTTGCGTCGCCGTCAACGACCAAGTCGATGAGCCCGTCGGCGACGCCCTTGTCCAAGAGGGTACGAGTGTCATCGGTGGAGCCGGCATCGACAACCACGAGCATCCCCGGCTGCGCATCCAGGCGCGCCAAGCCTACCAGCGTGCGCGGCAGCCACTGGGCACCGTTGTGCGCGACGAGGATGGCTAGGACCCCCGAAGAATCGACAACGACCGCAGGCTCGACATGCTGCTCGTGGGCCCATGCCCACATGTCTGCGTTCGGATCGGTCACCAAAACAGCCTACAAGCCTGCACATCGAAGAGCCGAAACATTCAAGACCAAGATGACGGAGTCGTGGGCGCCCCGTCGACGCCCACGACTCGGATGATTATCAGGCCTGCTTCCTCAAACGCCGACGTTCACGTTCGGACAATCCCCCCCAGATGCCGAAGCGCTCGTCATTAGCCAAGGCGTAGTCAAGACAATCCGACCGCACTGGACAGGATTGGCAGACTTTCTTGGCCTCCCTTGTCGAGCCGCCCTTCTCAGGGAAGAACGCCTCGGGATCCGTCTGCGCACACAAAGCCTGTTCCTGCCAACCGAGAGGACCATCCTCCACGGCGTCATCTACGAGCGACTGCACTACGTACATCCCCGTTCGCTCCTTTCGACGGCTGAAACCGGTCTCTTGAATTACAGCGCTGTAGTTCGGTTGAGTCAAATGGATACAGATATTCATCGGTAATTCTCAGAAACTCATTGGTAATTCTCAGAAACGGCCGCAGCCTCATCCGGAGCTTCCCCAGTCCGGGCTCGACCGCTTCGGACGGGACCACACCTGCTGGCGTGACGGGTACTGCGCAGCAGTTTCAGGGCCCTCCAACTCGGGGGGTTGCCCGGTCGGCGCGCCGCCCTGGGCGGCCTGCGCGGCGGAGGTCCAATGGTATCCAGTTGTCTGGTCCACCTGCCATGCCGATCGCTGCGATTCGCCGGTCTCAGCAGCCGAATCCTTGGGGTTGGCATCGGTCTGAGCCCCGAGGGCGGCCAAGACATCGGTGCGGCCCACCCCATGCAAGCGGTGCAGCACCACCGCGCATGCCCCCTTCGCGATGGTCTCCACCAGCCCGCCCAAGGAACCTAGGATGACCCCGGGACTGAATCCTTCCCACAACAGCAGCACCCAGTACACTGCGGCAAGAACTGCAGCGAACCCGATGACCACCGAGGCCACCCGCACCATACGCATCGTGCCCACCGGATGGGGGCGCAACAACACCAGGGCCATTACCAACACCAAAGCGGTCAGGACCCACACCAATGAGGGTGAAGTGCTGGCCCCGATCTGGGCTGCCTGACCCAATGATGTCGCTCCGACCAAGGCCATCACGAACTGGACAACAGAGCTGACTATGAGCACCGCAGTTAGTACGAGAACAAACCCCAGCAATGGCAGACGAAGATTCTTCACATAGTCGATCATCAGGCGAGTTCCTCCGATACCTCGGCGGCGACCTGCTCGACGAGTTGCTTGATCTTCTGAGATGCCGACAACGGCCCGACCAGCGTGGCCTGCGGAGTGCGCACCACCATGGCATCGTTCATCCCCACGACGGCCAACACCGACCCTTCCTGGGTGTTGATCAACAGATTGTCGCGGGAGTCGAGATCAACCACCGTGCCTATGGTGGCCTCGCCGTTGGTATCACAGGACAGCACCTCGAACAACGCCTCGTAGGAGCCGACATCAATCCATTCGACGGGCAGGGCAATCGCTGCAATGCGCGCACTGGCCTCCCCGCGGGAAACCGGCTCCATCACGGCGTAGTCGACCGAGATCTTCAGCAGCCCCGGGTAGATCTCAGCGAGCCGATCCGGACGGGCGGCCAATTCGAGCACCCTGGCATGGGTGACCGGATGCAGCACCTCCAGTTGCTCAAGGAGGGTCCTGGCGCGGAATACAAACATCCCAGCATTCCACCAGTACTCCCCCGAAGCCAGATAGGTCTCGGCGGTCGCCAGATCCGGCTTCTCCTTGAACTCCACTACCTCGGCGGCCATCCCGTAGCCAGAGATCTGCTCCCCGCGGTGCAGATAGCCGTAGCCGGTGTGCGGGCTGGTCGGCACCACACCGAAGGTCACCAGAACGCTGGGATCATCGGCTGCCAGCCTCATCCCGTTACTCAAAGCCTCGGCGAAGGCCTCCTCCGGGGAGATCAACTGATCCGCGGTCACCACCGCCATGACCGCATCTGGGTCGCGGGCTGCGAGCACCGCGGCCGGCCATGCGACTGCATTGAGGGAATCACGTCCCTCCGGCTCTCCCAGTATGTTCTCAGGAAGCAGTCCTTCCAACTGGTCGGCGACGACATCGGCATAAGAGGCACCAGTACACACCAGCACCCGGGAGGCCGGGACCACCTTCAAAACTCTCTGGTAAGCGAGTTGGAGCAGCGACCGGTCATTGAACAGCGGCAAAAGTTGCTTGGGCTCACCCTGCCTCGACAACGGCCACAGACGTTTCCCCGATCCACCCGCCATGATCACCACGTACTCCATGGCCTCAATCTAGCCCGAGCAAGCGGGCACGCCCGGCAGGGTTGCCCCGCTGTTGTGCCCGGCACACATACGATGGAGTAATGCTCGCCTCCCACTCGTCGACCTGCGACGTGGTGGATGCCCTGACCAACCGGGCACGCCGCCATGGCGCCGATCCGCTGGTCACCTGGTACGGCCCATCGAGCGGAGCACGAGCGGAGTTCTCGGCGCGGACCTTCGCGAACTGGGTGGATAAGACCGTCAACCTGCTCGACGAGATGGAGTTGACCTCATCACGGGTGGCGAACACGCTGCTGATCAGCAATCCAGCGCACTGGACCACGCTGGTGTGGACCATGGCGATCTGGCAGGCCGGAGGAATCGTCGAAGCGATCCCGGTCGATGCCGTCGGGGCGGGAACCGCAGCCGCGGTCGTCGGGCCCGGCACACAACCAACCGGCGCAGGTGTGACCATCGCCTGCTCCCTGCATCCCCTGGGAGCTCCGCTGATTAAACCGGCGACTGGCGTCATTGACTTCGCCGAGGTGCTATCCCAACCCGATGCCCACCAGCGCTTCGATGCGACCGACCTAGTCTGCTTCGACGACGGCACCGAGCACACCTGGCAGGATCTGGCTGCGATACCTCCCTTGTCTCACCGAGTGCTGTTGGAAGGGGCCACGCAGCCGTGGGAATTAGTGAGTCTTGGACTCGTCGGACCGCTGCTCGGCGGCGGGTCCGTGGTGCTGGTCGTCGGGGACCGACATACCAATATCGGGGAATTGCTGCGACAGGAGAAGGCACATCGTGCGTGACGAGTCAGAACGCCGGGCGGACATCGACTGGCTGTACCAAAAAGAGCCCGAGTCCACGCCCAAAACACCAAACCCGCCGCCTGCGGCGGCACTGGATCCCACCGCTCTACCCTCCGCGACGCTAGCCCAAGAGAGGTCCCACTCACCCGGGCACCCAGCCCCGGTCGAGGCCCCTGCCTCGCGACGGCCTCGCCCGGTTCCCGCGCCGCACCCTAATCAGGAAAACCAGACACGATCCGTCGAAGAACAGGTACGACGCACCGCACCGACCCCCGTTAGAACCGATCCGTCGCGACGGCCATCGCGTCGCCGACGGCGCGCATCCGGTGCACGACGAACAATCAGATTCATCGGGTTGGTTCTGGCCGCCTGGCTCTTGTTCCTCATTGGCACACCGATCTATTGGATCAATCAGATGAAGGTGGTGGATGACACCCCCGCGGGTGGGCACTTGGCCGACCAACCGGGCACCGCGATCCTGCTCGTCGGTTCGGATGCCCGCGAGGGGCTGGAGTCGGCTCGCACCGACACCATAATGTTGCTGTACCTGCCCCCAAAGGGTCGCTCAGTTCTGGTCTCCTTGCCCCGGGATTCCTACGTACCGATCGCAGGATACGGTCAGGGCAAACTGAACTCCGCCTATGCGATGGGGGGACCGGCGCTGCTGGAACAGACCGTGGAGGCGATCACCGGGGTTCGCATCGATGGCTACTACGAAATCGGTTTCGACGGCTTCTCCGAACTGGTTGACGTGGTCGGCGGAGTGGAGATCTGCCCCGAGACCCCGATCAATGACGAGCTGAGCGGGCTGAATGTTCCCGCAGGTTGTCAACAGATCAACGGGACCACTGCACTCGCCTATGTCCGGATGCGCTACTCGGATCCAGAAGGCGATATCGGTCGCGCGAAGCGCCAGCGGGAGATCACTAGCAAGGTGATGGCGAAGATCGCCACCCCCACCAGCGTGCTCAACCCATTCCGGTACTGGAACCTGGGCCGCGCCGGATCAGGGATGCTGGCCCGAGGTAAAGACACCGGAGCCGGGGACCTGGCTGCGACCGTGCTGGGACTGGCAAATGTCTCGAACGGTGAGGGTCTGTCCCTAGTGGTTCCGATCAAGACCACCGAAGGATGGACCGATGACGGTCAGTCCGTCGTCATCTGGAACTCCGAGCAAGCAATCCAGTTGTTCGACGAGATCTCCCGTGGCGACACCTCAAATTTGGACAGATTTGCCGCATGACGACGTGGTTCGGAACCGAGGAGGATTACATACGGCCCCGCCCGGAACTCGGGGTGATCGACCTGTGGACGGTCGTCATCTTGTGGTGCTTTGCCGCAGTGCAGTTCGAGTTGAACAGACCCCTGTACTCCATAGAAATCACCAGACCCTGGTGGCAACACCACCTGCTCATCGCACTCGGCGCGATTGTCCTGGCCTGGCGCCGCAGGTTCCCCGTGCCGGTCGCCATTATCGAATTCGCCCTGTTGATCGGGTCTAGCCTTATTCCTGAAGTGGGCGTCCTTCTCGGATTTCAGGCAATGTGTTTCTTCGCCCTCTACTCCTGTGCCGCATGGTCCCGCGACCGGTCGGTGGCCTTGGTAGCACTGGGCGCAATATTGTTGCTCATGTTCGGCTGGCTGGCTTGGGATCTCGCGATAGGGTCGGGACTCGACAGGCTCGTTGACGCGGTGACCGCAAGCAAGCTGCCGAACCGAGGTATCTTGCCCACCATCGTCTCCTCCGTTCTGATGAACTACCTCATCAGCGCTGTCTACATCATCGGTGCGGTCATCCTCGGCCGTAACAACTGGTGGCAGGCTCGCAACAAGGCGCTGCTCGTCAAGCAAGCCACCACGATCACCGCTCAGGCAGATGCCTTGCGCAACCAAGCAGTGACCGATGAACGGCTGCGAATCGCCAGGGAACTGCACGACGTGGTGGCCCACCACGTCTCGGTGATGGGTGTCCAGGCCGGAGCCGCCCGCACTGTGCTGGCCAAGGATCCTGCCCTGGCTGCCGAAGCCTTGGCCAACGTCGAAACCTCCTCCCGGGCCGCGGTCACCGAAATGCGATCACTACTGGGAACACTGAGGGGAGCCAGCGGAGAGGAGGAGAACACCGATCGGGCTCCGGAACCGACACTGGGCGAATTGGATGGGCTGGCCGCTTCCTTCGCGGAGACCGGTCTGCAGGTGGGAATCACCGCCGTCGACACCTCGGATGTGCCGCTCCCGATCCAACTATCGCTGTTCCGGGTTGTCCAGGAATCCCTCAACAACGTTGAGAAACACTCCACCGCCCGATCAGCACGGGTCACCATCCGTCGCGGCTCGAACTGGGTGGAGGCCGAGATCCTGGATGATGGCCGACCCAAACCCGGCACCTCCGGCTCCGGACTAGGTCAGCTTGGGATCAGGGAGCGAGTGGCCTCCCACTGCGGTACTGCCGAGATCGGCCCCCGCGTCACCGGTGGGTACCGTGTCCGGGTGCGCCTGCCGTTGCGAGGAGGAGCTCTATGAGCGAGATAACCAAGGTGCTTCTGGTCGACGACCAGCAGCTGGTGCGCACCGGTTTCCGGATGATCCTGTCGGTCCTCGACGATGTGGAAGTGGTCGGCGAGGCCTCGGATGGTGCCCAGGCAATCGACCAAGTGGCTTCCTTGTGCCCCGATGTGGTTCTGATGGACGTGCAGATGCCCGGGGTCGATGGCATCACGGCCACCCGGCAGATCGCGGACCGCACCAAGGTGGTGATCCTCACCACCTTTGACCGCGACGATTACCTGTTCGATGCCTTGAATGCGGGAGCCGTGGGTTTCCTACTGAAGAATGCCGGCCCGGAACTGCTCATCGACGCCGTGCGCCAGGTCGCTGCCGGGAACGGTCTGCTGTCTCCCGAGGTCACCACCAGAGTGATCGCCCAGATGCATGCCGGTGCCATATCCCAACCCACAGCAAGCACCGGAAGCCCCATCGGCCTCCCGGTTGATCTCACCGAGCGGGAAACCGATGTGTTGCAAGCCCTGGCCCGGGGTCTGAACAATGCGGAGATCGCGGCCGAGTTGGTCGTCGGCGAGTCGACGGTCAAGACCCACGTGTCAAATCTGCTCGCCAAACTGGGGCTACGCGACAGGGTCCAGGCCGTAGCCTGGGCCTACCAGCATCACCTGATGGACTGAGACCATCTCCTCGGCTCAATCCTGCGACGGAGTTTGTCTCCCCCGGATGACGGAGAATATCCAACGCCAGATTTCGATCACGTGGCCGATGTGCTAACCCCAGCATCACCGGCAAGCTGGAGCCATGCTCAAAGTTGACACGCTGAACCGCTCGTTCGGTTCCCACCACGCGGTGCAGGATGTGTCCTTCACCGTCGACGCAGGAAAATTGATCGGTTTCGTCGGCAGCAACGGTGCCGGAAAGACCACCACGATGCGCATGATCATGGGCCTCCTCGCCGCTGATTCCGGCGAGGTCCGTTGGAACGGCGCACCCATCACCGCTAAGGACCGCGCTCGGTTCGGTTACATGCCCGAGGAACGCGGCCTCTACGCCAAGCAGCCGGTCCTCGCCCAGCTGGTCTACCTGGCCGAACTTAAAGGGATGAACCGCTTTGACGCCACCGCCGAGGCCACCACACTGATGGAGCGCTTCGGCTTGGGGGAACGAATCAAGGACAAGCTGGAGAAACTGTCATTGGGTAACCAGCAGCGGGTACAGATCGCCGCTTCGGTGATGGCCTGCCCCACCTGCCTGATCCTCGACGAGCCCTTCTCCGGGCTCGACCCGAAAGCCATCGATGAAATGGCCGGGTTACTCGCCGAGTTTGCCGCAACCGGGGTGCCGGTACTGTTCTCCTCTCACCAGCTCGATCTGATCGACCGGCTGTGTGACGGATTGATCATCTTGTCCAACGGGCAGATCGTCGCCAGTGGCAGCAAGCAGGAACTGGAGAACCGCGGGGCTCACAAGCATCGCTTGGTCACCGACAATGATGTCGCCTGGGTCCGTGAAATCGCCGGTCTCCAAGTAGACGACGTCGACGGGAACACCGCCTTGGTCGAGGTCATCGACCCCGGTGTAGAGAAGATCATTCTGGCTGAAGCCATCAACCGCGGAAATGTCCTGGAATTCTCCCGGATCCGTCCCACCCTGTCCGAGATCTACCGTGAGGTGACAGCATGAACACGTCATGGGCGACGATTGCCCGCCGCGAAATCATGGTCAAGTTGACTGACAAATCCTTCATCATCTCCACGATCGTGTCCTTGGCTGTTACGGCTCTCGCTTTCGCGGGAGTGCAAATCTTCGCCAACCGCTCGACGACCACCGACATCGTGGTCACCGATCAGCAGGCCGCGGCCATCGTTCAGGGCACGGACTCCCTAGCTCGCAAGAAGAACGCGAAATCATCAGTGAACGTCGTGGAAGTTTCCTCCGATGAGGAAGCCGAGCACTTGGTCAGCGCCGGCGACGCCGATGCTTGGCTGCGTCAGGCCGACGGCTCCTGGCAGCTGGTGTGGAAAACCGAGTCAAAGACCAGTCTCGAACAATCCGTAGACACCGTGATCAAGGACTTGACCCTGTCCGACCTGGCTCGGCAGGCGGGTCTGTCCGACGCCGAACTCCAAGCCCGGATGTCGGTCGAATCGGTCACATTAGAAGGTGACTCCAACCCGATGATCGGCTCCCTCACTGGTCTGGCCTTCGCTGCGCTTTTCATGTTCAGTTCGCTGGTCTACGGCATGCAGATCGCCAACTCGGTGGTCGAGGAGAAACAGTCCCGCATCGTCGAGATCCTGGTCTCGGTCGTCCCAGTCCGAGCACTATTGGCCGGGAAGATCATCGGACAAACGGCCATGGCCTTAGGCCAGATGGTTCTCCTGCTAGGACTCGGGCTGATCGGATTGTCTGCCACGAAGCTGTCCGTCATGCTGCCAAATCTGTCGGGTGCGGTGGCTTGGTTTCTGGTTTTCTTCTTGGCAGGTTTCCTCGCTCTGGCCTGTATCTGGGCCGCCGCTGGTTCCCTCGGTACTCGTACCGAGGACGTCCAGTACTCCGCCCAGCCACTCACTTTCGTCCTGATGGCAGTCTATGTGGCCGGGTTCACGGCCAGCGGCACCGCGAAGGTCGTGCTCAGCTATGTCCCGATCATGTCGGCAGTGCTCATGCCTGCCCGGATCATGGACAACACGGCCCAGTGGTGGGAGCCAGTCATCGCCCTGGTAATCAACCTGCTCTTCGCTGCGCTGATGGTGAGCCTAGGCAGCAGGATCTACCGACGAGCACTAATGCAGACCAGCGGTCGGCTGTCCTACCGAGCGGCACTCAGACTCAGCGACTGATCCACCTCGGTCAACAGTGTGCGTGGTCTCAATGGAGTTATCCATTGAGACCACGTCGTGTCATGAACCACGTGCCACCGATCTCCGGTCGTGTTTGCGTGGGATATCAGCACGCAGGGGCTGGTTCGCCGCGCAATTCCGCAACGAGTGAGGTGATCGTCACCATGATCCGCCGGGTGGCCTCCCGCACCTGTTCGCGATCATCTGGATCGTCGAGGCCACCGAGATCAACCGGATCACCCATTTTAATCTCGACGTGCTTTCGAGGCCACAGCCTAGGTAAAGAGAATCCCTTGGCCGGGAAGATCTCGTGGGTTCCCCAGTGGGCAACCGGCACCACCGGCACTCCGGTCGCCAAGGCCAGCCGGGCCGCTCCGGTGCGTCCCTTCGGGTCGGGCCATCTACCTGGGTCGGTGGTGCGATGTCCCTCCGGGAAGATCGCCACGCACTGACCTTCACGAAGCGCCTGTTTCGCGGGCTGGAGCGAATCTGCCGCCTTGTCGGTTCCGCGGTGCACTGGGATCTGCCCGCACCTGTCACCCAACCAGCCGATCCCCGGTACCTTCCACAACTCGGCCTTGCCCAAATAGCGGGGCCAGCGCCCAGACCAAATCAGATAACGCCCCAGCATGAGGGTGTCGAGATTGGTCACATGGTTGGCGACAACGAGGACCCCACCATTAACCGGGAGTTGGGTGGCGCCGTCCCAGGTCTCCTCGATCGTCGCCCGGAATACCGCACCACAGACCCGCGCCAAGGTACGGTAGACGTTCGTGTCCCCCGGATGGTTAGGGGTGCTCAGTGGTGAATTTGAGCGGGAACCGGCCCGGAAATCAGGAGCGGCGACCACGGAAGGCCTCACCCTTAGCCAAGGCCACATCACGCAGCGACGACTGGAAATCGACCATCCGCTCAATGAGGGAGGAATCACCCACCGATAAGATGCGCGCGGCGAGCAGGCCGGCATTGCGGGCTGCACCGATGGCCACCGTCGCGACGGGAACCCCCGATGGCATCTGGACAATCGACATCAGCGAATCCATGCCATCGAGATACGTCAGCGGAACCGGTACGCCGATGACCGGCAGCGGGGTGAGAGCTGCGAGCATCCCAGGCAGGTGGGCCGCTCCCCCCGCCCCTGCGACGAGCACCTTCAGCCCGCGGGTGTGGGCCGAGCGTCCGTAGCTAACCATCTCCTCGGGCATCCGGTGCGCTGAGACAACATCGATCTCGTGCGCGATCCCGAATTCGTTCAACACCTGGGCCGCGGGTTCCATCGTGGGCCAGTCGGAATCAGAGCCCATCACGATGCCCACCAGTGGATTCATCATTGTTCCTTGGTTCCCTCCATGAAATGACGGGCCGCGTTCTCGGCCCGTTCCCGGACCCGGGCGAGATCATCTCCCCAAGCGTTGACATGGCCCACCTTGCGGCCGGACCGCATCTGTTTACCGTACAACTCGACCCGCACCCCGGGGTCAGCCAGTACCTCGCGCAGTCCCGCAGTGAGGTCGGTCAATTCGCCGCCCAGAATGTTGACCATGACTGTCCACGGCGCCCTGGCGGAGGTGTCGCCCAATGGCAGCCCGGCCACAGCCCGCAGATGGTTCTCGAACTGCGAGGTGACGGCCCCATCAAGCGTCCAGTGACCGGTATTGTGCGGGCGCATCGCCAGTTCGTTGACGACCACGCTGCCATCGCCACGCTGCATCAGTTCGACGGCGAGAACCCCGACCACTCCGAGTTCCGAGGCAATGCGGCACCCCATCGCCACGATTGCATCCGTCTGTTGCGGGGACAGGCCCGGGGCCGGGGTGATCGTCTGACGGCACACCCCACCACGTTGGATGGTTTCCGTCACTGGGTAGGCGAGTACCCGGTCCCCGGCATCCCGGACCACCAACACCGACAACTCCCTGACGAAGTCGACGTATTCCTCGCCGATGATCTCGACCCGTTCTCCCGCAGAATCCGGCAAAGCCCCGGCAAAGGGGATCCCGGCATCCCGGGGCCCATCAAGCTTCCACACACCATGACCGTCGTAGCCACCGCGAGAGGTCTTGGCGACGACGGGCCACCCGATACGCTCGCCGAAATTGACCAGCTGCGCCTCGCTCAAGCAGACCTCCCAGGTGGGAGCAGGGATTCCCATCCCGGTGAGTCGCTGGCGCATCAGTGCCTTATCTTGAGCGTATTGAAGAGCCTCTGGGCCGGGGCGTACCACCTTGCCGGCCTCTTGAAGTCCACGCAGGAGAATGGTCGGGACGTGTTCGTGGTCGAAGGTCAGCACATCAATGCGTGCAACGAATCCCTCGACGACGGTCCGATCGTTATAATCACCCACCTCAACCTGGTGGTAGACCTTAGCCGCCCCGGTATCGGGGCCCTCGGCCAGCAGGTGCATGTCCAAACCCAAGGCAGTGGCCGGTGCATACATCATGCGGGCGAGCTGCCCGCCTCCGACGACTCCGATCGAGATGCTCACCCGGCTAAGTTTAGAGGTGCCCGGCGAGCGGATCGCCTGGGTCGCGGCTCTCGGCCGCGAGTTCATCGACGGCCTCGGCAATCCACTTGGCCCTGGGCAGGTTCCTGACGTTCAGATAGTGCCCTTCCGAGGTCCACATGACGAGGGTTCCTGCACCGATGATGCGTTCCCACCCAGACCTGCGCACGACAGTTTCCACGATCCTCCCCAACAGCATCACCCGGGAATCGCGGCGGATAGCACCGGTCGTCACCACCAGTCGCCGGTCAGTGAGGGTGACAACCGTCGTCGCCCAGCGAACCAGCGGTCGGGCCACCCCGAACAACAGCACCACCCCGAGCACACCCCACATGATTACCCGCTGGGGACCAGGGCCAAGCAGAGCAAGGCCGACCCCCGCCAAGGCGGCATCCAGAAGCAACCAAGCCACCGCTGGGGCCAGCACCACGACATGGGGGCGGGTGCGGAAGATCAGCTCCTCGTCGCTGGCAAACCTCATCGCAGATGAACCACATCTCCGGCACTGAAGGGACGAATCTCACCGTCGATCTCCACCAAAAGTTCACCGTCATCACCGATCCCGACTGCGGTGCCGACGACCGTTCCCTCATCGGGGTGCTCGGCATCCAGATGTACCCGCACTTGACGTCCGATGGTGGAGCAGGCAGCGATGTAGTCCGGTGAGACATCCTGGCCGTCATCCCAGGCGTCGACGAGTTCGGCGAACCTGCGCAAGATTGCAGCCAAGACGAGGGTCTTGTCGGTGGGCAGTCCCTCCAGCAACAACGAGGTCGCATTGGGAAAGACTAATTCGTCGAGGCCTTGGGAAACATTAATGCCAAATCCGCAGACCACTGCAGCTCCAGCTCCCTCACAGAGGATTCCGCAGATCTTGCGTCCGCCCACCAAGACGTCGTTGGGCCATTTGAGACGGACACGATCACCGGCACCCGCCGCGGCCACCCCATCACGGACGGCGACCCCCACCAACAGGGACAACCATCCCCAGTCGGTCATCGGACGGCTGGGCCGCAACAGCACCGATGTGGACAGGGAGGAGCCCGGAGGGGACAGCCAGCACCGCTCAAAACGCCCTCGCCCCGCGGTCTGATTCTCCGCCACCAGCACCTGTCCGGCCTCAGCGCCCCGTCGTGCCCGGACCAGCAGGTCCGCATTGGTCGAACCCGTCGAGACGACCGTCGTAACCTGCCACCGTCCTTGCAGCATGGGGGTAATCCGGTCGATATCCAGTGGCGGGCAAGAAGGCATATATCCATTGTGCCCACCCGGGCGAACAGTGTCCTTGTCAGATATGCAACCTACGATGGAGGGGTGAACCATCCTGCCCCTGTTCCCCGCCTTGTTCTGGCCTCAAGCTCACCGGCGCGATTGAAGACCCTGCACGCGTCTGGGCTGGATCCCCTGGTCATCGCCCCTAAGGTCGATGAGGCCTCAGTGACCGCCGCCGACCCACGCGAACTGACCCGGGCACGGGCACGGCTCAAGGGCGAATCCGTCCTGGCCGATCTGCTCTCCCAGAGTCCGACAGCGCAAGCCCCGCTGGTGCTGCTCGCCTGCGATTCCATGCTAGAGATTGAGGGGCGGGTACACGGCAAGCCCGGAACCGCCGAGGCCGCGGTGGTCCGCTGGTACCGGATGCGTGGGCGACGGGGTTTATTCCACACAGGGCACTTCGCGGCTGTAGTCACCTCGCCCACCGAAGTCCATTCCCAAGTGCGGTGCGCCACTACCGAGGTCACCTTCGCCGACCTGACCGAGGCAGAGATCGCCGCCTATGCTGCCACCGGGGAACCACAGCGGGTGGCCGGTGCCTTTGCTATCGACGGTTACGGCGGGGCATTTATCACCTCCATCATCGGGGATCCGCACAATGTGGTTGGCATATCGCTACCACTGGTGCGTCAGATGCTTATCGACCTGGGAATCGGTTGGCACCAGCTGTGGCGTCGGTGAACTGGCCAGGTCACGGTGTCCTACAAATCGGCGTGGCCCCCTTGGAGGACTGGGTCCGGGAGCGGAACCGGTTTTATGATCCCGGTTTTGTCTCCAAGGACCCCGGCTTCCACCACGCACACATTACTGTGCTGGCACCATTGCATGAGTGGAACCTGGGCGCGATCTCGGCCATCGCACAGCGCACACCCCCCTTTGATATCGTGCTGAACGAGGTGGACGTCTTCCGCAATGGGATCATTCACTTGATCCCCACCCCCGGCGCCCCGCTGCGGGAACTGACCCGGCAAGTATGGGCGGCTCACCCGTCGGTGGTACCCAATGGAGCTCCTAGCCCGACCCCGCACCTAACCCTGGATGCCGTATCGACGACGGTTGACCTGGCATCAACCCGACGAGCGATCGCTGCACTATTACCGGCGCATCACCACGTCTTTGAGATGCAGCTGGTGTGGTATGAGTCCGGGAACTGTCACGAGATGCACCGCTGGCGCCTGGGCGGGCATGAAACAATGAGCCCATGACCGCGCACATCTTGACCATGGGTGGCGGTGGGTTCTCAATGACCGAGAATGGAGCCCCCACCAACCTCGACCGTTATCTGGTCGAACTCACCGGTAAGCGCACTCCACTGGTGTGTTTTGCTCCCACTGCATCGGCCGACGATGCCTCCTACATCCACCGGTTCCTGACCGCCTACGGTGCAATGGGAATGCGTACCTCCGTGCTCACCCTGTGGAATGATGCCGCGGCCTCAGTCGCCCAGCTCGCAAGGGCAGATTTGCTGGTGGTAGGCGGGGGCAACACAGTCAATCTGCTGGCCTTGTGGCGCGCCCACGGTGTCGACCGGCTGCTCACCGAGCGGATCACGAACGGCGACAATATCGTGTTGGGCGGGCTCTCCGCAGGCGCCGCCTGCTGGTATGACGCCTGTTTGTCGGATGCCTTCGGTGATCTGCGTCCGGTCAAGAATGGCTTGGGAGTGTTGTCGGGTTCTTTCTGCCCACACTGGGACGGCGAATCGGAGCGTCAGCCCGTGTTCACCGATGCGATCGCCAATGGGGCGCTACCTGGCGGCTACGCCGTCGACGACGGGGCCGCGCTGCACTGGATCAACGGAAAACTGGCCAAAGCAGTGACCGAACGCGAGGGTGCACGTGCGTTGCGCATGTCGCCATCAAGTGAGCCGACGACCTCCGGAGTAGCGATCGAAAGGCTGAATCCCGAATTACTGTGACTACCAGCTGGGTCCAGGGACAGATCAAGCGAAGCCGGATGACATCCGTCACAACCACCTCGGATAATCACCCCATCTGGTCCATACGCCAGTAGTTGGGCCCCGAAGTGACGAAACGGTGCCAACGGGAACTATCCTCGGATTCCATGGAGCCCAAGGCGAACACCACAGCTGCGAAGCTGTCCGATCTCAACGACCGGATCGACCAGGCAATCAATGCCGCCGGAGCCCAGAGCGTCGAACGTCAGCATGCCCGGGGCAAGATGACCGCCCGCGAGCGGATAGACATGCTGCTCGATGAGGGCACATTCACCGAAATGGATGAATTTGCCCGGCATCGCGCCACATCCTTCGGCCTGGAGACAAAGCGCCCCTACGGTGACGGGGTGATCATCGGACTGGGGGCCATCCATGGCCGCCCGGTCTGCGTGTTTTCCCAAGACGTCGGGGTCTTCGGCGGCTCTCTGGGGGAGCGCTACGGGGCAAAGATCGCCAAGATCATCGATTTCGCGACGACCACTGGGTGCCCACTCATCGGCATCAACGAGGGCGGTGGCGCCCGTATCCAAGAGGGCGTGGCCTCCTTGGGCGCTTACGGCGACATTTTCCTGCGCAATGTGCAAGCTTCCGGAGTGATCCCACAGATATCGCTCATCATGGGGGCGGCTGCCGGTGGCCACGTCTACTCCCCCGCGCTCACCGATTTCGTCGTCATGGTTGACCAGACTTCCCAGATGTTTATCACTGGCCCGGAGGTCATCAAGACCGTTACCGGCGAGGACGTCTCAATGGAAGAGCTGGGCGGTGGGCGGACTCACAACACCAAAGCGGGCAACGCCCATTACTTGGCCATTGACGAGGCCGATGCCATCGAATACGTCCGGGAGTTGATCACCTACCTACCGCAGAACAACCTGGAGGATGCTCCGGTTTACGACTTCGATACCGACGTCGATCTGGACTTCACTGACCGGGACCGCAGCCTGGATGTCCTCATCCCGGATTCTGCTTCGCAAGCCTATGACATGCGCGATGTGATCCGGACGGTCATCGACGACGACTTCTGCGAGGTGATGGAACTCTACGCACCAAATGTGATCTGCGGTTTCGGCCGAGTGGAGGGTCGCTCGATCGGAATCGTCGCCAACCAACCCCAGGTATTAGCCGGTTGTCTGGACATCAAGGCCTCGGAGAAGGCCGCACGTTTCGTGCGCACTTGTGATGCTTTCAACATCCCAGTGCTCACCTTCGTCGATGTGCCCGGCTTCCTGCCCGGCGTCGAACAGGAACACGACGGGATCATTCGCCGCGGGGCAAAACTGATCTATGCCTATGCCGAGGCCACCGTCCCACTCATGACAGTGATCACCCGCAAGGCCTATGGCGGCGCCTACATCGTGATGGGCTCGAAGCACTTGGGTGCCGACGTGAACCTCGCCTGGCCGACCGCGCAGATCGCAGTGATGGGGGCGGAGGGCGCTGTGCAAATCCTGTACCGCAAGGAACTTGCCAATTCCACAGATCCCACTACACGAGCCTCCGAACTCGTGGAGGAGTACAACCGCACCTTGGCGAACCCTTATGTCGCAGCCGAGCGTGGATTCGTCGACCAAGTGATCCACCCTCACCAGACCCGCTCCCAGGTGATCAGGTTCCTGCGGCTGCTACGCACCAAACGCGAGGCCCTACCTCCCAAGAAGCACGGGAATGTTCCATTGTGAACGGCAAGAATGAACCCACCATTCGCTTCCTCGTGGGTCGTGGGAACCCGAGCGACGAGGAACTCGCGGCCCTGACGGTCGTGCTGGCCACGGCATTGGCTGCTCCCCCGCCGGGGCGCAGCAACCGGGACCGGACGATCTCCGGTGGCTGGAACGCCTACTGGCGCAACATCCGGCCCACCTTCCTATACGGTCCCAAGGCATGGCGCGGTTCGCTGCGTTGAGATGATCCGGAGGAAACAGATATGACGATCTACAAGCTGCTCGTCGCCAACCGCGGCGAGATTGCGGTGCGTATCATCCGCGCAGCACGCGACGCTGGCATTACCTCGGTAGCGGTGTATGCCGACACCGATGACCATTCGTTATTCGTCGCCCTCGCCGACGAGGCCTTTGCCCTGGGCGGATCTACCCCCGCGGAGTCCTACTTGGACCAGGACAAGCTCATCGACATCGCTCTGCGCTCAGGGGCTGATGCCGTGCATCCCGGCTACGGTTTTCTGTCCGAGAATGCCCAATTCGCCCAAAAGGTCATTGATGCCGGGCTGATCTGGGTTGGGCCTCCTCCCTCGGCCATTGAGCAGTTGGGAGACAAGGTACAAGCCCGGCACATCGCGCAGAAGGTCGGCGCACCGCTAGTTCCCGGCACCCCCGACCCGGTGACCGATGCCGAGGAGGTGCTGGCATTCGTCGATACACACGGGCTACCGATCGCCATCAAAGCAGCCTTCGGTGGTGGTGGGCGCGGACTCAAGGTGGCCTACACCCGCGAGGAAGTCCGTGAAAAGTACGAGTCTGCAACCCGTGAGGCAGTCACTGCCTTCGGTCGCGGTGAATGCTTCGTCGAACGCTACTTGGACAAGCCCCGCCATGTGGAGACCCAATGCTTGGCGGACCAGCATGGCCGGGTGGTCGTGGTGTCCACCCGTGACTGCTCCCTGCAGCGCCGTCATCAGAAACTCATCGAAGAGGCTCCCGCTCCTTTCCTCACCGACGCCCAGGAGAAGCGGCTCTACGAAGCCTCACGGGCGATTCTGCAGGAGGCCAACTATGTGGGGGCCGGAACCTGCGAATTCCTTATCGGGCTCGACGGCACGATCTCCTTCCTTGAGGTCAACACCCGTCTCCAGGTGGAGCACCCGGTCTCCGAGCAGGTAACCGGGTGGGACTTGGTGCGCTGGCAGTTGGACATCGCCGACGGTGCCCATCTGCCCGAATCCGACCCGGTGGTGCGCGGACATTCCATCGAGATGCGGATCAATGCCGAGGATGCGGCCCGAGGCTTCCTGCCTGCCCCGGGCACCCTCACTCGCTACCGCCCGCCGTGCGGCCCGGGTGTGCGGATGGACGAGGGCTATAAACGGGGCATGTCCGTTCCTGGTGCCTTCGACTCGCTGATCGGCAAGCTGATCATTTTCGGCACCGATCGCGACCACGCCTTGGCACGGGCCCGGCGTGCCCTGGACGAGTTCGAGGTTGAAGGCATGCCGACCGTACTTCCCTTCCATCGTGTGGTACTGAACGATGCAGCCTTCACTGCCCCCTGCGGTGATTTCCGGGTGCACACCAGCTGGATCGAATCGGAATTCAGCGGCAAAGTGGAGCCCTATGTCGGGGAACTCGGTGAGCCGACCGAATCCGAACCCATGCGTACCGTCGTCGTCGAGGTTAACGGGCGTCGTGTCGAAGTGAAGATACCCAGCGGGCTGGGCGGGCACACCGACGAACGCAAACCGAAGAAGCCGAACCGACGGGCCAGGAGCACAAAGAAAGCGGAGATCTCCGGCAATGACCTCACCTCACCGATGCAGGGGACGATCGTCAAGGCGGCAGTCGCCAACGGTACCCGGGTCGACGAGGGTGACTTGGTCGTGGTATTGGAGGCCATGAAGATGGAGCAACCCATCTTGGCCCATCGTTCGGGCGTGGTCACCGATCTCATCGCAGCCGGTACCCCAGTGGGCTCTGGCGACGTGATCTGCCAGATCAAGGACTGAGGTCGGCCCTTTGAGCAACCGCAAGTAACTAGGGAGGATTGATGGACATCCATGCGAGCGCCCATCGACGAGCCGTGACAACCACCACCCGGGCAAGTAGAACCGGATCGCTGGGCATGACAGGCATCGCCCTCGCGGTATCGGTGCTGGTGTTCAGCGGTTGTACCGGCACGGGCCCGGCGAATCCGCCAGGCCCGGAGGAAGCAACCCCTACCGGAGCGGTCAGCTCACCGGCCCTGCCCACAGCAGCAGCCTCACCCGTCGATGACCAAGAAGTGGCGATGCAATGGGCACGCCTGGTCGACAATGCGATGAACTCCGCCCAGGATGAGTTGGGAGTCAAGGAGTGGTCCGTTGACCACCAGCTGTTGACCGGGCGTACCCTCAACGGCAGTTGCGCAGTGACTTTGTGGTCCTTCGGTCATTCGGCCAATGGCAGGGCCTCCTGGCAAGACTGGCTGACGGCAAACCGGTCTCTGCTCGTGACGCAGGGGTTCCCGGAGCCACTTGACGGTACCACTGCCAACGGCCAGCCGGTTCTGGAATCACTGCTGCCCGAGGGCAATCTGCGTTACTGGTCGACCTACGACGGCAGGAATGTGAAGATCGTCCTGGACATAGGCACCACCGACAACCGATGTTGAATGGAAGGACACCGATGTTGAATGGAAGGACACTTTCCGCAGAGCACTGACCCTTAACCGGTGTTCAGCGGGAGGTGATCACCTTCATGTATTGAGCCCGCTCGAACTGACCGGGATCCGGCACATTTGCCGCACTCATTGCTGCCCTGGCCTCGTTGGCCGAGGGGTAGCCGTGGGCGTCGAGCCACTCGTCGAGTTCGGCGATCATCCCACCGATTCGCTCAGGCCCCGCGTGCAGCACCTCAGAGGTCGTGCACACCACGTCAGCACCCACCAGGATCGCCTTCACGGCATCCAGGCCGGAGTGCACCCCGGAGGTGGCTGCCAAGCCCAACCCCTCACGCTGGGCCCGCAGGATTCCAATCCAGCGCAACGGGTACCGCAACTCATCTGAAGTGGACAGGGCAAGTTTAGAGGTGAGGGCCATCGCATCAAGGTCCACCTCAGCACCGTAGAACCTATTGAACAGCACCAGCCCGTCTGCTCCCGCCTGCTGAGCCCGTAGCGCGAAGGCAGACAGCCCGGTGATGTGCTGCGACAGTTTCACGGCCAAGGGGACGTCTATCCCGGCGCGCACCGCAGAGATGATCTCCAGGTAACGCTCCTCGACATCAGCCGATGATTCCGTCTCATCGGTGTTGACCGAGAACAGGTTCAACTCAATCCCGTTGGCACCAGCAGCCACCAGCTCTTTGGCGTAGTCGACCCAGCCTCCCTTGCGGGACCCGTTGACCGAGGCGATCACCGGGACCGATAAATTCGCCGTGGCTTCGGCAACCAGATCAAGGTGATGTTGGGTGCCCATCCCGGACATGTCGATGCCAGCCAATGGGGCCGAATCGAATTCCGCAAAGCCATCACCGACTTCCATCATGTCAACGGCCGCCATCTCCTCTGCCTCGACCTCCTCTTGGAACAACGAGGGCAGCACGACGGCACCGGCACCGGCCCTCTCCAGGGCAAGCAGGGAGTCAAGCTGGCCGGTGAGCGGCGAGGCCGAGGCGATGATCGGCGCCCGCAAATCGAGACCAAGGTAGCTGGTGGTGAGGTCTGCCATGTCAGTTGCCCTTCGGTTTGGCCCGTTGCACGGATGCGAGTTGCGAATAGTAACGCCAGCGTTCGTCGGCATCGGCCTGTGCGAGAGCAAACAATTCCTCTGCTCTTCCCGGGTTGGCGCGCTTCAGCATGGCATAGCGATTCTCGGCCATCATGAAGTCTGCGACTGACCCGGATGGAGCCTTGGAATCCATTCGCAGCGGCACCGCTCCCTCCTCCTCGGTGGGCCGGTAACGGTACAACGGCCAGTAGCCGGTGGCCACCGCGTCGGCCTGGTGGGACATGGAAGTGGCCATGTCAATGCCGTGAGCGATGCAGGTCGAATAGGCGATGACGATCGACGGACCGGGCCAGGCCTGGGCCTCAGAAAGCGCTCTTACAGCCTGTTGCTGATTGGCCCCCATGGCAATCTGGGCGACGTAGACATTGCCGTAGGCCTGAGCAAACAGCCCGAGGTCCTTCTTGGGCGAAGATTTCCCGGCCACCGCAAATTTGGCCGCTGCGCCACGCGGGGTTGCCTTGGAAGCCTGGCCACCGGTATTGGAATAGGTTTCGGTATCCAGGACTAAGACGTTGACATTACGTCCGGATCCGAGCACGTGGTCCAAACCACCGAATCCGATGTCATAGGCCCATCCGTCGCCACCGACGATCCACACCGATTTATCGACCAACTCATCGGCCAGTGACAGCAGGTGAACAGCCCGGGAGTCATCGACGCTAGCCAAAGCCTGTTTGAGAGCCTCGACGCGTTCTCGCTGGACGGCGATACCGGATTCAGCACTTTGGTCGGCGGTCAACAAACCACTGACTAGTCCGGGATCCAGATAATCGGCAAGTTCCCCGACCAAGCGGCGTGCCTGGGCATTCTGCTTCTCCCAGGCCAGGCGCAGGCCGAGACCGAACTCGGCGTTGTCCTCGAACAGTGAGTTCGACCAAGCGGGGCCGCGGCCCTGAGCATTGGTGGTGTACGGGGTCGTGGGCAGGTTGCCTGAGTAGATTGACGAACAGCCGGTGGCATTGGCCATCAGCAGCCGATCCCCGAACAACTGGCTCAGGGTGCGCAGATAGGGAGTCTCGCCACAACCAGAGCAGGCTGAGGAGAACTCGAACAGCGGTTGCAGTGCCGCCACACCCTTGACCTGATCGTGGCGGACGTGGTCACGAGGAATCTCGGGAATGCCCAAGAAGTAGCCGAAATTAGTCCGCTCGACCGCCACATGCTCCACACGCGGTTCCATGTTGATCGACTTGTGCTTCACCTCGGTACGCGAGGTGGCCGGGCAGATATCGACGCACACCGCGCAACCGGTGCAGTCATCCGGGGAAACCTGGACAATGAGCCTGTGATCGGCCAGCTTGCGATCCTTGTAGACCTTCGACTGGAAGGTCTCGGGGGCATCGTCGAGGTTTTCCGCAGGGGTGATCTTCACCCTGATGGCCGAGTGCGGGCACACAATGGCACATTTCCCACAGTCGATGCAGATAGACGGATCCCAGATCGGGATCTCGGCAGCGATGCCGCGCTTCTCGTACTTTGTGGTGCCCGAGGGCCACACCCCATCCACCGGCATGGCGGAGACCGGCAACCGGTCCCCCTCCCCGGCCAGCATCACCGCGGTGACCTTCTTCACGAAGTCAGGGGCAGAATCGGGCATCGGTGCCATGCGGTGCAGTTCGGAATCCACCGCTGGTGTCTCCAATTCGTGGAGTGCGTTGATGGCTGCGTCGATGGCTGCGAAATTCTTTTCGACCACCGACCTGCCGCGACGACCGTAGGTGGCCTCGACGGATGCCTTAATCCGTGGGATGGCCTCTTCACGATCGACGACCCCGGACAGGTAGAAGAAGCAGGGCTGCATGACGGTGTTGATCCGCGCCCCGAGCCCAGCGGCCCTAGCGACGGATGCCGCGTCAATGACATGCACCCGCAGACCTCGGTCAACGATGATCTGCTGCACCTCGCGAGGCAGATGGGCCCAGGTATCGGTGCCGTAGGGTGAGTTGATGAGCACGGTAGCACCCACTTTGGCGATGTCCACCGTCTTCATCTGGTTCACCAGGTCGAATTGATGGACGGCGATAAAATCCGCCTCGGTGATGAGATGGGCGGAATCGATCGGGCGGTCACCGAAACGCAGGTGGGAGATCGTGGTGGCTCCGGACTTACGGGAGTCGTAGACGAAATAACCCTGGGCGTAGCGATTCTCGTCAGCGCCGATGATTTTCACCGTGTTCTTCGATGCGCCCACAGTGCCGTCAGAGCCCAGCCCATAGAAGACCGCGCCCAAGGCCTGATCACCGACGTCAAAATGATCAGGAACGGTGACCGAGAGATGGGTGACGTCATCGGTGATACCGACGGTGAACCTGCTCCTGGGGCTGGCGGACGCCAGCTCAGCGAAGACCCCGGCCGCCATGGCGGGGGTGTACTCCTTCGACGACAGCCCGTAGCGCCCACCAATGACGCGTGGGGTTCCAGCAGCGAAATGCTCAGCGTGCTCGGCAACGGCGACCATGACATCGGCAAACAGCGGTTCCCCGTTGGCCCCCGGTTCCTTGGTGCGGTCCAGCACCGCGATTGAGCGTACGGTGCGGGGCAACGCATCAATGAGTTCACCGGCCGGGAATGGCCGGTACAACCGCAAAGTGAGCACCCCGGTCTTCTCCCCCCCAGCGTTCAGGGCATCGACCGCCTGCTTGGTGGTTCCCCAGGCTGATCCCAGCACGACGATGACCCGCTCCGCGTCGGGCGCCCCATGGTACTCAGCCAACTGGTAGCGGCGACCGGTTCGTCCAGCGAGTTCATCAAAAACCTCCGACACGACCTGCGGCACCGCATCGTAGAAGACATTGGCAGCCTCACGCGCCTGGAAATAGGTATCCGGGTTCTGCGCAGTACCCCGGATCGAGGGAGCGTCAGGGGTGAGACCCCGCCCACGATGGGCCAGCACATCAGATTCCCGGACCAACGCCCGGATATCGTCGTCGGACAGCAGCCGGATCTTGTTGATCTCATGAGAGGTACGGAATCCATCGCAGAAGTGCAGGAATGGGACCCGGGTGCGCAGGGTCGAGGCGTGGGCAACTAACGAGAAATCTTGGGCCTCCTGGACGGAGGTAGCGCACAACATTGCCCAGCCGGTCATCCGGACACCCATCACATCGGAGTGATCACCGAAGATGGACAACGCATGGGTGGCGACGGTACGGGCTGCGACGTGGATCACTGCGGGAGTCAGCTCACCAGCGATCTTGTACATGTTGGGGATCATTAGCAAAAGACCCTGGGACGCGGTAAAGGTCGTGCCCAGTGATCCCTTGGTAACCGCTCCGTGGAGAGCGCCGGCCGCACCGGCCTCGGACTGCATCTCGACGACCTCGGGGACTTCGCCCCAGATATTGGTGCGGCCCACCGCGCTCCACGCATCGGAAGCTTCGGCCATGGCCGAGGACGGGGTGATCGGGTAGATGGCGATAACGTCGGACAATCGGTGCGCAATGCGTGCCGCTGCCTCGTTGCCGTCTGTCATTGCCCACGTGCTGCTCACATCAACCACCCGTGGATTGTCCCACAGCCTTCACTTAATGGGGCAGGACCGTCTCGTGCGTTGCACCGTTCTTGCCACTCAGGTGCCCTTGACCCGGCATCAGGCATCAGGCATCAGGCATCAGGCTGACGATGATATCTGCGCTCCTACCCTTAGGCAGAACTGTGAATCCTGGGTTCAGCCCCCAAAGTCGTAGATCTCACACACCCGCCACGGCGAGTCTGTACTGTCACGACGCAAGGTGGCATGCCAAGTCTCCTTGGAGCCACCAGCAGAACCCGATGTGTAGTCGAAATGAATCAGCTTGACCAGTTCCCCGGAAGCCGGCTCATCCACCTCAGGGATCTTGTAGTCGCGGACCTTCGGACCAGCATCAACGAACCAACCGTGCACTGCCACCCAGCATTCACCGGCAAGCTGCTCACCGGTGCGCTGGTCACGGTGCTGCGCGGCCTCAATGAACCGGGTGAGCACCTCGGCAGGTTTCATGACCGCGATCTCCTCAGAACTCAGATGAGCACCCAGCGGATTACAACCCGCCAAAAACACCAGCAATACGACAACAGCCCTTCTCACAACAACCCCTGCAATGCAGCAGCAGCCCTACGGTTCTCATCCTCGGTGTAGTCGACACTCTGCGCCGTAGCCGACAAGTCATCGGCAGTCTCGACAGTCTTGTTGACCAATCGGTGCGCAATGCGTGCCGCTGCCTCGTTGCCGTCTGTCATTGCCCACGTGCTGCTCACATCAACCACCCGTGGATTGTCCCACAGCCTTCACTTAATGGGGCAGGACCGTCTCGTGCGTTGCACCGTTCTTGCCACTCAGGTGCCCTTGACCCGGCATCAGGCATCAGGCATCAGGCATCAGGCTGACGATGATATCTGCGCTCCTACCCTTAGGCAGAACTGTGAATCCTGGGTTCAGCCCCCAAAGTCGTAGATCTCACACACCCGCCACGGCGAGTCTGTACTGTCACGACGCAAGGTGGCATGCCAAGTCTCCTTGGAGCCACCAGCAGAACCCGATGTGTAGTCGAAATGAATCAGCTTGACCAGTTCCCCGGAAGCCGGCTCATCCACCTCAGGGATCTTGTAGTCGCGGACCTTCGGACCAGCATCAACGAACCAACCGTGCACTGCCACCCAGCATTCACCGGCAAGCTGCTCACCGGTGCGCTGGTCACGGTGCTGCGCGGCCTCAATGAACCGGGTGAGCACCTCGGCAGGTTTCATGACCGCGATCTCCTCAGAACTCAGATGAGCACCCAGCGGATTACAACCCGCCAAAAACACCAGCAATACGACAACAGCCCTTCTCACAACAACCCCTGCAATGCAGCAGCAGCCCTACGGTTCTCATCCTCGGTGTAGTCGACACTCTGCGCCGTAGCCGACAAGTCATCGGCAGTCTCGACAGTCTTGTTGACCAGATCACCGATGATCTTGCCCCAGGCCTCCACGCATTTGTCCAACGCAGCGCTGGTCTTGAAATCTTTGTTGGCGCCGCTGGCCCCGGTACAAGTAGACAAGGACGCATTCGCCCGCTCAACAGCACCATCAACAGCTGTCCGGGTCTCCTCAGAGGCCTTGGCCACCATGTCCGTGTTGATCTCGATACCCAATTTTCTCCTCCTACCACGTCTGCTTCACACGAACGAATCTGATGTCCTGATCACCCTCCTGCACGTTGTTGTAGGGCAGACGAGCAGCCAGCGACTGGTCTTCTCTGTTCCCCGTGTGCTGTGTGTACAGAACATCACCATTCGGCAGGACTCCGGTGACGATGGCCGCATGGTGTTCCACTCCTGCCGAATTCTCCCCCGCGCCCTGCTGGGACCAGTAGGCGATGTCACCGGGACGAACGTCACCTTGTTGCACCTCCTGCGATCCACTGCGCGTGAACAGATCATGTTGCGCATCGGCACCACCCCAGGAGTCACTGTAGGAACCCGGGTTGAGACCCCACGGCCCCTGCGTCCACGAACCGTGCCCCCAGCTGTCATCTTGGAGAGTGAAGGTTCCCTTGGGATCAAGGCCAGCATTTTCTAAAGCCAACGACACAAAATTGGTGCAGTTGTTCTTCTTGTCCCAGTCAATGGAGGAATCGTTCCAATGATCCTGAGCGTACTGGAGCAGCCGCAACCGGTCGTAACCGAGCTCGTCCGAGCCCGACATCTGCGATTTGACGTCGTCAGGGACTCCCTTCATACCGGCCACCTCAAGCGGTGCAGCATTCATGTACATCTGTTGTTCCTCCTTGGACAAGGAGTTCCACCACTGCTGTTGCTCCTGCTCAGTTCCATCCAGCGGCATGGCTGCCAGGATCTCCTTCAGCGCAGCCTGGGAACTCATGTCCAAGGTCTGCCCATCGTCTCGATGTCCCTTGATGTCATCAGCGTCGACGTCACCGTCCTTGTCAAAGTCCAACTGGGTCATCCGCTCGTCACCAAGCATCTTGGCGGCTTCCTCATCGATTCGCGTCGCATCCGATAAGGCATCCTTGAGACCAGCCTCAATGCTATGTGCTTTCACTACTGCATTCGTCGGATTCGTGGAGGACATCTGCTCACTCGAGAGTTCAACACTCCCGTCCTCAGCCACGGAAAACCCGTACGCCTTGGCTTGTCCCAGAAGATCAACAACCGTGTTACGACAGGTGCCCAACGACAGGTCCAACCCAGTCAGTACCGAACATGCCGCCCGCAATAGCATCGCCAACACGCTATAACTACTAGCCAGCTCGGTAATTCGGGTATGCGCCTGCTTTCCGTTCGCGTCGGTCCAAAAATTTTCCAGCTTGCCCCCAGCCCGGTTGTACAGGCCATCAGCGGCCTCGTTCATGTCCTTGGACATGCGGGCGAGAGCTTCTTCTGCATCGCCCCACTGGCTGGGGTTGGAGTTCATTACCTGACTGACAGTGAGCATGAGGGTGCCTCCTTGTCTCTCCCACAAGAGTACGTCGCCAAAGGAGCACCCACACCAACACCGGAGTCCACACTGGGGCGAACTATCAGGTGATAACCGGTAACAACCGACGGGCGAATCAGATGATCATGACAGAGGAGAGAACAACGCGAATACCCAAACCAAGATCAAATATCCGGGCCGAGCACTGAACCACGTAGGAAACCTGCCCTTTGTTGCCATCAACTGTTCCAAGGTTCTACAAAGCACTCTCAGATACCGTTAAGGTAACGTTATGTTGGTGTCGGTCGGGCGACACGATCAGTTCCCTCGTCCGGCATGAATAGCAAGGATACCTCGGTATCACCCCCGGAAGATTGGGTAGATCATGCGCAAGGCCATCAGCCTGGCTCCTCTTCTCCTCGTCATCGCCTTGGCGGGTTGCAAATCAGACCTATCACAGGACGTTCACGGCGCGGCCCCAGTGGCTGCGCCGCCGAGCAGTCAATCGTCATCATCAAACGAGCAGTCCTCATCGTCCCCTGAGACTGATGAGCACTCGTTCCAGCAAGATCCTGCACAGGCCTCCGACGGCCCCGGCTCCGACCAGGCATCCGGAGGTTCTGGCCAAGGATCATCTCCCCAGGGCTCGGACACCACCTCGCAAACGGCTGCGGGAGGGGTACAACTCGTACCCAGCGGCAACGGGCAGTTGTCCGTTCCCCAGGACTCGACCAATGACCAGCAGACGTCCGCAGGCCGACCACTGGCCCGGGCGCCCCAGCTCACGCAGTCCTGCATAACAACCCAGACCACTGGGCTATCCCTTCAGGTCAAGGATGCCGCCTTCGGCGCTGTGGGCGATGGCCGCACCGACGACACGGCGGCCATCCAACGAGCGATCAACCAAGCGTCAGACGCGGGCGGTGGCACCGTCAACATCCCAGGCGGCACCTACATGATCAATCCCATCGCCGTGGACTCGGTGCATGGCCTGATGATGCGTAACAATGTCACCCTGAAACTGGCCGACGATGCCGTTCTCAAGGCTCTGCCGACCAACACGACCCATTACTCCCTGATCTCCTTTGTCAAGGTGGAAAACGCCAACCTCGTGGGCGGCACACTGATCGGTGAGCGATACCAGCACACCGGGCAGGGCGGCGAGTGGGGCCATGGCGTCAACATCCAGTCCTCCCAGAAGGTGACTGTCCAGGATGTCACCTCCAAGGATTTCTGGGGCGATGGCTTCTACATCGGCCAGGCCTGGCAGGTCTGGGATGCCCGCAGTAATCAGGTTGCACTGTGCAATGTAACCTCCGTCAACAACCGTCGGCAGGGTCTGTCGATCGTGGACGGCACCAACATTCGCGTGCTGAACTCAACCTTCTCCCGCACCAACGGGATTGCCCCGCAGGCTGGACTAGACATTGAGCCAGAGAACGGCAACCTCGTCGAGAACGTCGAGGTTCGTGATTCCGTCTTTTCGGAGAACCTCGGCGACGGCATCGTCCTGACCTGGGGTGAGCAGAACGATGCTTCCATCAAGGGCGTGCGCCTGGAGAGTAACCAGGTGCTGGACAACGAATCCGGGATCATGCTGCATCGCGCAATTGGCTGCCAGGTGATCAATAACACGATCCGCAATGCTGGCAACCAGCTGAACATGGCCTTCCCGATGACCCTGCACCTGTTCTCCGGTGCCACAGACAATCAGGTCACCGGCAATGTCCACATCGGAGGAAAGACCGTTGACGCGGGCGTCCACAACCACGTCGATGATGCTGCGACCAAGGCCGGCACATATGTGCGTGGCACGACGAAAGTCGGGCAGACCGTCCACGCCGAGGTATTGGACCCCAATGGCGTGCCCGAGAATGTCAACTACCAGTGGCTTGCCGACGGGGTAGCGATTCCCGGAGCCACCTCGCGCAGCTACCAGCTGACCGATGCCGATGCCAACAAGACCATCACCGTGACCACCACCTTCACCGACCTGGGTGGCAACGGCGAGAATACTTCCAGCGTGGGCATCATCGCACAGCACCCCTGAGCCCCGTGAATATCAAGAACGCGGTGGGCCCCACCCCTCCTCTAGAGGGGTGGGG